>Ga0213833_1000026_pt1 | contig 555171 bp, 498 predicted proteins | sample SWATP21_FD_160575 | JGI IMG/M metagenome (GOLD analysis project Ga0213833, IMG submission 160575) | Coastal seawater microbial communities from Marineland, Florida, United States - SWA TP2 #1 | ecosystem: Environmental > Aquatic > Marine > Coastal | place: USA: Florida | collected 2016-08-14
GTTGCACGGCCCGAATCTGCACCTAAGGTCGCTGTGTAGAATTCCATAGCGATTTCTAAATCGTGCACTGGTATAGATAAATGGAAAATTCGCCGGTTGCTCATAATTTGGATTTAGTGAACCTAACATTTATATAATGGGTTTTCCGCTTATCTACAGAACCACGCTCACTTTAAAGTGAGCGTTCTACCAACTCATTGATTCAATTAGCTTAATAAAAGGCTCTTCTGAGAAAGTGCGCCTGTCAGGCCGCCTATATCAGCCTATCCCATCAATTAGGTGTCACCAAGTCAGAAAAAGTCTCACATCGGACCGATCAGGCAACAATCAAAAAGCTCTCTTCGATCTCGTCCCACTTGCTGGGCTTGCCAATTTTGGTGATCTTCATGGGTTTGCGGACCTTGGGTTCCAGTAATTCGTCGAATTCTTCGACGTTCTGGAACTCGGGATCGAGCCATTTGTTGACCAGGCCGTCGTCTTCGAAGTCGATCATGAGAGGCATGGACTTGGGGTGGATGTTGTCCCATTGGGGGCTTAGCGGCGGGAGGGTAATGATGGAGGCGGAAGAGACGACTTCGCCTGTTTCCTTGTTGAGGTGCTCTTTATAGACACCACCGAAGGCGATGGCGGAGTTTTCCAGTTCTATCTTGTGATAGGTCTTTTTATCGCCCAGACCTTCCACGAAGGCACTGGCGGGGATCAGGCATCTGGCTTCGCGGTAGGGCTTGTAGGCTGCTGCACGTTTCTGGTTAAGCTTGTCGGAGCGGGAGTTGAAGCTCGCGTATTTGTAGTTGGGCTTGAGTGTTTCGTAATCCAGCAGCAACCACCAGATGGCATTGGAGACCACACGCTCACCACCCTGCTCATGGATGATCGCTATTGTCGCTCCCGGTGCGATGTCGCCACTGGCGTGGTGGCTGTGCAGGCTGATGCCCAGTGTCTGGCAGAGCCATTGTATCTCTGGGCTATCGATGAGATTGAATCGTCCGCACATTGCTTTTGCTTCCCGGGGTGGTAAAGTCTTTTTGCTTTGTAGGCACATTATTGCTTTGTGCACTTTCGCCTGCTCACCCTGCTTCCGATTCAGGACAGACAGGAGAGCTACAGAAGAATCATAACCAGAAGAATTAGAAAAGTATAAAAGGAAGCACCATGAAGCCTTTCCCTGCCCTGCGTCTGTTTGGTGATTGTCTCTCGTTTGTTGTCTCGCTCTTTCTTTTGCTGACTGTCTCAGCACAGGCCCATGCGCAAGCAGACAATGCTGCCCTCAGCTCCTGTGCTGCCTTGCAGGACATGCGCAATCTCACTATCACGCGGGCGTCAATTCGGCAGAACACTCAGGACGGTACCGACTATTGTTATGTACGCGGCATCATTTCGCCTGCGATCCATTTCCACGCCCAGCTGCCTCTGGCTGACAATTGGAACGGTCGCTATTTAATGTGGGGCGACGGGGGTAAGGACGGCGATCTGGATTATGCCGATCATCGCGTCGCCGAAGGCTATGCGGTCACTAACAGCAATCTCGGTCACGACAATGGCGTCGAGCCCGGTGCGTCCTTCGGCTATAACAATCGTCAGGCAGAAATCGACTTTGGCTACCGAGCCGTGCATCTCACGGTGATGGCTGGCAAGCGCCTTGTGGATGAGTTTTATGGCAATGGCCCGGAGTATTCTTATTTTGAAGGTTGCTCACAAGGCGGACGTCAGGGCTTTATGTCAGCGCAACGTTATCCGGGCGATTTCGACGGCATTGTTGCCGGGGCACCGGCATTCAATTATCAAGGGCTCAATGCGGCAGGTACCTGGAATCTGCAGCGCGTGTTTCGTGATGAGCTAGTCGGTAATCTTGCTGTCGATACCGACGGCAATGGCAGCTATGACAGTCTCGCTCTTATCGATGTCTTGCATGACAAGGTACTCGAGAAATGTGACGCCAGCGATGGTGTGCGCGATGGTCTGGTCAGCGATCCCCTGTCCTGCAATTTCAATCCGGATTCCGACCTAAGTGACCTGATGTGCCCAACTGGGAGCAGCTCCGCTAGCTGCTTCTCCGAGGCACAACTTCAGACCGTGAAAGACCTTTACAACGGACCGCGGGACTCGAGTGGTCGCCAGGTCTATCCCGGCAAGATGTTCGGTTCCGAACCTCGCTGGCCCGGCTACTACATCCCTTCCGAGGCCAATCGCATGGGCCCATCCAAGCTGATGGGAGTAGCCGGCGATCACATGAATTATCTGTTCTATGAGCAGGATCCCGGCGTTGCCGTGCCAGATGTACGCGACGTGAATTACGAGCCGCGCACAGACGGGCCCATGCCGGAGTTTCACTGGATTGATTGGAATCTGGATGATTTCTTTTCCGGCAAAGGCGACGTGATGAAAGCTATCACCGATGCTAATGACCCGGACCTTACTGGTTTCCTCGTAGACGAGCAGGGCAAGATGATCATCTACCATGGCCTCGTGGATACGCTGATCGTGGCCACTGACACCATCAACTATTACAACGACATGGTAAACACAACCTTCGATGGCAGCATGGCGACAGCGCAGGACAGTGCACGGCTCTATCTGGCTCCGGGCATGGGGCATTGCCGTGGCGGGCCGGGGCCAGATACCTGGGACAAGCTGGCGCCACTGGTCGATTGGGTAGAGAAAGGTCAGGCACCGGATAGTATTGTTGCGACGCACTCAAGCAATGGTCAGGTGGACAATGAACGCCCACTTTGCACTTACCCTCAGCAAGCCCGTTATGTCGGCCCCAGCGGCGGTAACGACGATCCCGCGAACTGGGCCGCCGAAAACTTCGTTTGCCGTTAAGGCATTCATCTCTTTGAACGCACCGCTCGACTCTTTAGAGCGCTAAGGAGCCGGGCGCTGTATTACATTGCCGGTTGCATGACCGTCAGCATTCAAAGGAGAACGACATGACAAAAACTCTAAGGACACGATTCCAGATCCCCTTCACAGCACTGTTAATTTCACTGGTACTCGGGCTAGCCAGCTTCTCGGTACAAGCTGCCGATGAGTCTGCCTTCAGCGCTCAAACATCCATGGCGCGCATTTTGGACAACCCCAAGGCTCGCGAAGTATTAGCCAAATATATTCCAGACGTCATGGCCGATCCGCAAATCGAGCAGGCCAGAGTCATTTCCCTCGGCGAGCTGGCAACCTACGTCCCCGAACTGGACCGCGAGACCATGACCAAGGTTTTGGCTGATCTCAATGCGCTGGAAGCCTGACTAATCGAACCTGTTTAGTCTCTTTGAATTATTTTCCCAGGAATCAGCGGCGGATTGTTTTTCCCCTTCTCTGTAAGCTAACAGGAAAAACTATCTGCCCCTGATTTCGCACTCTGGTTCCCCTATTCAGCAGTACCATTTTTTAGCAGCTCCTTTTTTAGTAGCTGCTTTCTGCCAGTAGTTCCTTCAACCGTTCAATCTCGCGATGTTCCAATCTGTAGCCTCATCTATTTACAATTTAAATATTCTACTTTATATTGCAAAGTACTTTACATGTAAAGGAACCTACCATGACCAAGATCACCAATCGTGCTGCCTACCTGAGCGCCCTGGCAATCACCCTCTTTTCTACCCTCTTCCTCATGGTGGTAATTGGCGCTGTCGGCTTGATTGGTGTCGAAGGCGACCCTTTCGATCTACTCTATTTTGTCGTAGTGACAGTTGGTGTCTTGGGCGCATTTACGACTCGCCTCCGTGCCGAAGGCATGAAATATACCCTCTCTGCGATGGCGGCGACCCAGGCAATCATCGTGATCGTCGCCTTGATTGTTGGCAAACAGCATGTAGAAGTCAGCTCTGTGACCGAGATTTTGCTACTCAACGGATTCTTCATCGCTCTGCAGCTAAGCGCTGCCAAGCTTTTTGCGATTTCCGTTGAACAACCAACGCTTGCCGAGTGAACAGGCAACAAATGCTCGTATATCGCTGATTAGACACCTGGTCTGGCATTAGTCGCCTGGGTTAACTCGCGCCTTGGCGCCCAAGATCCAATGAAAAACCAAGCCAGCTTCGCCAGTGAAGGAATTGTCGCTCTGGAATTGCCAAGCCACGGGGTTTGCTGCTAGTTTTTTACCCCCGATCATTCACTGCAGAGCCCCAAGAATATGAAGAACCCTGGCTTTCGACGCAGCTCCCTGTTTGGCCTGCTGCCTAAACCCTTCGTCCAGTGCGCCGTCTTATTACTGATTTTACTCACTACTGAGATATCGCTGGCTCAGGAAGTCTATCGCGCGCGCCTGTCACCAATGCCAACGACGCCAGCCACTGTGGACGAAATCACCGGCGAAGGTGAAGTGATCCTGACTCTAAATGGCAACACACTGACTGTCGAAGGTCAGTTTGCGGGCATGAGTTCAGCAGCGACTGGAGCCCATTTACACAATGGCCCCTTGGCACAGCCTGGACCGGTGATTCATGCACTGACTGTTGATCAGTCAGCAGCTGGCACAATTACCGCGACTCTGGAATTGACAGCCGAACAGATTACAGAGCTTGAGAACAATGCGCTCTATATTCAGGTGCACAGCGAAAACAATGCACCGGGTGAATTGCGCGGCTGGATATTCCTGCGTAGCCACTTCGACAATCTCTAGACGCAGCTATCAAACAGTTACTCAACAGTCATTCAAAGCTCGACTATAAAAAGTAGAAACAAGGTTTCCGAGGCATACCATGAATCAATTTCTTACGATGACAATCAAAACAACCGGCGCAGGCCTGTTACTGGCCGCCGGCCTTACCGCCTGTGGCGGTGGTAGCGATTCTTCCACCGCGATCCCGGTAACAACCCAACCCGCCGTCGCTGGCTTCGCCAGTCAGGCCGAATCGGGAGCCGATCTATTTGCCGCCAACTGCGCAGCTTGCCACGGTGCAAATCTTGAAGGCACACGCCTCGGACCACTGCTTTCAGGCAATGCGTTCTTGCAGCGCTGGGGAACACAGACTCCATCGCTCTTACTCGGCAATATTCAAGCGAATATGCCGCCAGGTGGCGCGGGTAACTTAAGTGCTGAGGATTACCTGCATATCACGGCACATATCCTTTCAGCGAACGGTGTGGACAGCGTGGAAGAAGCACTCACCGCAAGCAGCGATTTTACAATCGCAGACAACGTCACTCGCCTGGTCGCGATGCGCCAACGCGCCGAGCCGCCGGCTCCTCAGGGTCTGACCTTTGCGGGCAATACTGAGGACTTCGTCGAATTCGTACCCTTAACAGCGGAACGCCTGGCCAATCCCGATCCTGCTGACTGGCCTGCCATGCGCCGCAACCCTCATGCACACAGCTACAGCCCTCTGGATGAAGTGAACACCGATAATGTGGGCGGCCTGACCCTTGAATGGGTATGGAACATGCACGAAGGAGACTCCGAACCTTCGCCTTTGGTGTACAACGGCATCGTCTATATGATCAATCCGGGTAATGTGATTCAAGCGCTGGATGGCAAGACTGGTGAATTGATCTGGGAACACTGGACTGGCCCTGCCAACGGTCAGGACATGCGCAACATTGCCATGTGGGATGACAAGATAATTCAGGCCACTACCGACGCCCGCCTTGTTGCTCTTGATGCCCGTACCGGTGAGCAGGTTTGGGAAACAGTTCTGGCCGACAATAGCCAGGGCTTCTCCAATTCTTCCGGGCCCATTGTTGCCAACGGCACAGTTATTACCGGGCTGGCTGGCTGCGCTCGCTATATCCCTGAAGACTGCTATATCAGCGCACACAATGCCGACAACGGCGATCTGCTATGGCGCTTCAATACTATCGCCAAGGCCGGTGAGCCAGGCGGTGATACCTGGGGTGATCTCGACGATATCTTCCGCGCCGGTGGCGAGACCTGGATTGCAGGCTCCTGGGACCCTGAAACCAACCTCACCTACTGGGGCACAGCGCAACAGAAACCCTGGGTGCCGGTTAGTCGTCATCTGACTATTAATGATGCCGGTCTGTACACGAACTCAACCGTTGCCATTGATATTGGTACGGGTTCGCTTGACTGGTTCTTCCAGCACGTGCCTGCAGAGGCGCTGGATCTTGATGAAGTGTTCGAGCGCGTGTTGGTCAATCGTGGCGACGAACGACTGGTGTTCTCGCTCGGCAAATACGGCATCTTGTGGAAGAACGACCGCATCAGCGGTGAGTTCATGGACTACACAGAAACTGTTTTTCAGAACGCTTTCACCCACATCGATCCCGACACTGGCGCGGTAACCTATCGGGAAGACATTCAGAATGCCCAACTCAATGAATGGACTTCGGCCTGCCCATCCAGTGCCGGCGGCAAGGACTGGCATTCCATGACCTATCATCCACCCAGTGGCCTCATGATTGCGCCTCTGAGTCAGACTTGTCTGGAAAACGCAGCTCGCGAAGTAGCATTGGTGCAGGGCGGTGGCGGCCTTGCTGCCAGTCGCAAGTTCTTCGAGATGCCAGGCACTAACGGCAATCTCGGCAAGCTCGGCGCCTACAACGTCGACACCATGGAAGAAGTATGGAACTTTCAACAACGCGCCTCCTATCACACCGGCACAATGTCCACTGGCGGTGACCTGGTCTTCGTTGGCGATCTGGATCGTTACTTCCGCGCCCATGACGTCAATACCGGTGAAGTGCTGTGGGAGACCCGACTGGGGACTTCCGTACAGGGCCACCCGGTGAGCTTTGCCATTGATGGCAAACAATATATCGCTGTCACCGCAGCGCTGGGCGGCACCAGCCCCCGTACCGTGCCAAGTGTCATTGCTACCGAGATCACCTATCCGGATCATGGCAATGCCCTGTATGTGTTCAGCCTGCCTGATTAATCTCCAGACCAGGTAGCACATAGCAAAAAACAGGCTGCACTTTTTTGAACAGTCTGGAATAATAAAGGCTCGAACTTCGGTTCGGGCCTTTTTTGTTTCGCTCTTCTTTTTAAGATCTCGTGGACTTTCATTAGCTTAAATAACTGAGAGTTATCTAATTGAAGCGATCCATCGGAAAAGGTTTGGCGTGCACCACTCGGTTCACGTTTTAGCAGTCATCCATTTTCCCCAGTGATGACACACTCTCTTCACACATAGCCATAAAAGGACTCACCATGGCACGTCGCTATCCAGAATTGTCTCCGGACCTCACAACTTTCATTCAAGAACAGAAAATCTTTTTCGTCGGCACAGCCGCCAATGACGGCACTATCAATGTGTCGCCCAAGGGCTTCGACTCACTCAGAGTACTTTCGCCGAACCGCATCGTGTGGCTCAATATCACCGGCAGCGGTAATGAGACAGCCGCCCATTTGGCGCAGAATTCCCGCATGACGATTATGTTCTGTGCGTTCGACGGCAATCCGAAAATCCTGCGACTCTATGGCCAGGCCAGAGCAATTCACAGTCGCGATGCCGACTGGGACGAGATGGAAGCAATGTTTGAGCCCCATCCAACGGCTCGCCAGTATGTCGACTTCACTTTCGATCTGGTGCAAACCTCCTGCGGTTTCGGCGTACCGTTCTATGATTTCAAGGAAGAACGCGACAACATGCCAAAATGGATTGCCAGCAAAGGCAAGGAGCCTATCGAGAATTATTGGCGTGATCGTAATCAGGTCAGTCTCGATGGCCTGCCGACCAATGTGCTCACCGAGGAGCAACTCGAGCAGTTACAAGAGACTGAGGAAAGCCCATGAGCGATCAAGAGCACTCTGAGCAAAATCCGGAATCGAATGCTGCTGATGTTGCAGACAGCAGCAGCGACAAGGCAGTCGATAAACTCGGCCGCGTGGAGTGGCTGGATTTGACTGTCGGCGATGCGCCACGTATTCGCGATTTCTACAGTGCCGTTGTTGGCTGGAAAAGCTCTGAAGTCGATATGGGCAGTTATGCCGATTACTGCATGAACCTACCCACCGGCGATACGATCGCCGGTGTGTGTCATGCTCGCGGCACTAACGCTAAGCTGCCAGCACAATGGCTGGTCTATGTCCGCGTTGCCAGCGTGGCCGATAGCGCCGAGGCCTGTGTGCAAAAAGGCGGCAAGGTGCTCGACGGTCCGCGACGCATGGGTGGCAATGAGTTCTGTGTGATTGAAGATCCCGCGGGAGCGGTTATGGCATTGATGTCGGATCGGGAAACTAAAAACTAATGACCACCTTCCAAGGCAGTTGCCATTGTGGTGGCGTAAAGTTCGAAGTCCGCAATCAGGAAAAGCCTGAACGGCTGGTGCGCTGTAATTGTTCTCTTTGCCGCAGACGCGGTGCGATCATGGCGAACTGCCATGTCGACGACCTGGTGGTCATCGAAGGTGCAGACAAGCTGAGCCTCTACCAATGGAACACTCGTGTGGCCAAACATTACTTCTGTTCAGTGTGCGGTATTTACACACACCACCAGCGGCGCCGATTCCCGGATCAGTGTGGTTACAATGTTGCGTGTATCGAAGGTGTAGACATGGACGCATTGGACGACATTGAAGAAGTCGATGGCAAAACATTCTCGGTCGAGGCAACCGCTGACTAGTTGCTGCTCAATATCAGTCACGATCAATTCGACTCCATAACATTTCTATTTCAAACCGAAGGAGATGCCGAAGCATGGCCCAAGTGGAACAGATTTACATCGCCAGGGAAAAACGCAGTCCCGTAGAACAAGTTGATGAAGCCTTCCTCGAAACGGGCATGGGCATCAAGGGCGATCGTTACTACGCAGCTGCCGAGGCGGCACTCGGGCGCGGCGAAGAAACCGGCATCAATCAGGTCACGCTGATCGACAAGGCCATGCTCGATGACTTTCTGCAGACCCAGAACAGTGATCTGGGTTACGGTGATTTTCGCCGCAGCATCATCACCAGCGGTATTGATCTCAATGCCTTGGTGGACAAGGAATTCACCATTGGCGAAGCGAAGCTGCGAGGAACCGAACTGTGTGAACCCTGCGCCTGGCTGGCTGCCAATGTTCACGAGGCTGTCCTGCCCGAATTGGTGCACAAGGCAGGGATTCGCGCCGTCATCCATGGCTCTGGCACTATCGCGCCGGGTTCCGAGATAAAAGCCTCGGAATAAGCCAATTCAGCAATTTTCATCCCCCTGAGAGAAAAATTTCGGGTCTGAAGCCCCCGCTTGTGGTATATAGCTGCACGAATTTTGCCCTGACAGGGCAGGAGTGATTGCAGGCGTCATAACAAGGGTATTTAATGGCTCTCTTGGTGAGTCGTTAACGCCACTTACGCCAGGCGACTATCAACAACAAAGCAGGACGATCCATTGAAAATTGGCATTCTTTCCAGAAACCGCAAACTCTATTCGACTAGCCGCTTGATCGAAGCGGCCGAAGAGCGTGGCCATGAAGTCGTCGTGCTCGACGTGCTGCGCTGTTACATGAACATCACCACGCATCAGCCAAGCATGCACTACCGGGGCGAGGTTCTGGAAGGTGTCGATGCCGTAATCCCGCGAATCGGTGCCTCAGTCACCTTCTATGGTACAGCTGTACTGCGCCAGTTCGAGATGATGGGCGTCTATCCGCTCAATGAGTCGGTGGCGATTTCTCGCTCGCGCGACAAATTGCGATCTCTGCAGCTGTTGTCACGCAAGGGCATCGGCCTGCCGGTGACCGGCTTCGCCAGCAAGCCTGACGATATTCAGGATTTGATCAAGATGGTTGGCGGTGCACCATTGGTCATCAAACTTCTTGAGGGCACTCAAGGCATCGGCGTGGTGTTGGCCGAAACCAAGAAGGCGGCAGAGAGTGTGATCGAGTCCTTTCTCGGCCTTAAGGCTTCGGTCCTGGTACAGGAATACATCAAGGAAGCCGGTGGTGCAGACATTCGATGTCTGGTAGTGGACGGCAAAGTAGTCGCCGCCATGAAACGCCAGGCCAAAGAAGGCGAGTTCCGTTCCAACATTCACCGCGGTGGTACTGCCTCCCTCATTAAGATCACTCCTGAAGAACGCTCCACCGCAGTTCGTGCTGCCCGCACCATGGGTCTGAACGTATGCGGTGTGGATATTCTCCGCTCTGCCCACGGCGCCCTGGTTATGGAAGTGAATTCCTCACCGGGTCTGGAAGGCATCGAAACTGCAACCGGTAAAGACGTAGCTGGCATGATCATTCAGTTCATGGAAAAGAATGCCAAGGCGGGACGAACCAGAACCCGCGGCCGCGGTTGATCAGTTAGCGCCTGCTAAGGAATTACAGCGTTGGCTACTACTAATTCGGTGTTGCGCATAGCCGGAACGGAAATCAAACCCGGTGAGCGCATCACCCTGGAATTTCCGGTTCCGAGTCTCTACACCCATACCCAGCTGGAAATGCCGGTACAAATTATTCGCGGCAAAAAAGCTGGGCCTACCCTGTTCGTCTCCGCTGCCATTCATGGCGATGAAATCAACGGCGTAGAAATTATTCGTCGAGTGCTTAACCAAAAAGCACTGAGCCGACTGCAAGGTACCCTTATTGCGATACCGGTAGTGAATATCTTCGGCTTCATCAACCAGTCACGCTACCTGCCTGACCGCCGTGATCTCAATCGCTCTTTTCCGGGATCTGAGTCTGGTTCACTGGCAGCACGCATCGCTCACATTTTTCTTAACGATGTCGTTTCACACTGTACTCACGGTATCGACTTGCACACCGCGGCGATACATCGTGAGAACTTCCCCCATATTCGTGCAGTTCTCGATGACGAGGAAACCGAACGCATGGCAACTGCCTTTGCCTCCCCGGTAATTCTTGCCAGCGAGATCATCGACGGTTCATTGCGCAAGGCTGTGGAAGAGAAAGGCATCAACATTATTGTTTACGAAGCCGGGGAAGCTCTGCGCTTTAATGAGATTGCCATTCGCGCCGGTGTGCGTGGAGTGATGAATGTCATGCGTGAGCTGGGTATGCTGCCGCCACCCAAGGCCAAGCGCAAGAAACCCTTTACCGAAGTGGCCATGTCCAGCACCTGGGTACGGGCTCCCCAAAGCGGTATTGTGCGACTCATTAAACCTCTCGGCTCCTGGGTCAAGGAGAACGAAGTTCTCGGTGTAGTAGCCGATCCTTTCGGTGACGATGAAGAGCAAGCACTGGCACCTTTCGATGGTGTTGTAATTGGCAAGACTAACCTGCCCCTGGTTAACGAGGGTGAGGCTTTGTTCCATATAGCGAAAGTGAAGAGCCGCAATACTGCCGAGCATATCGAGGAGTATCAGCAGGTTCTCGATCCCAATACAGACTCCAAAGAACCGGCCGAACCGCCAGTCGCTTAGCGCCTACCTCAGTAGCACCGTCACTGCTCGCAGCTACAGATCCAATCGATCTCCCCCTATTCCGGTGATTTCTGGCACAATGTCATCTTCAGATGTACAGCACAGACTGTAGCTGAGGAGGCTCACACAAGGTGGCTCTGTACTATGATTTGATTGCCTATCTTCAGGATAAGCCGCAATTTCTGACCATCGCCTTTTGGGGAACCGTGGCGATGACCGTCTGCGTGATCATAGTGCTGGCCTATCTGGTCGTGTTTCGCATCAGTTTTCTCTACACACGCTACCGACGACGCAGAGTGGAAGACGCCTGGAATGATGCGTTCCGCTATCTCCGAGCCGGCGAAGAGCCATTGAGCTACCCGCTCTTACCCCGTAGTGACAAACCTGTCTTTCTTGAATTCTGGCTCGAAAACAGAAAACTCGCCGATACTCGTTTTGCGGCAATGCTTGATGAGCTGGCCAAGCGGGTTGCGTTGCATCATACGATTACCGACATCCTGGACCCGGGCAAAGTCGAAATTCTACCCAGTAAGGTCTGGTTGCAGGGCATTGCGATTGCAGCGGTAGAGTTCGTTGATCGCGGAGAAACTCGCGAAGTTCTTCTGCAGACCAGCAAGTCCGACAACCTGTACCTCGTTGTGCAAGCCTGTACGGTCATGGCCCGCCTGAAGGTCAAGGGTTTCGAGAAAGAAATCATTCAGACGATGTTTCGTTTTCCCGCCGATGCACCCGAGATATTCGCCAGGGTATCGCAGGCAGGAGGCTCTGAAGTGCTGCATGTCATGCAGCCATTTCTCGATCGTCTTCCCCATCACTCCATCATGAATTTCATCTCATTGGCAGAAGAGAGTCACGATGAAACGCTGGTACCGGTGCTCCTGTTCCGACTGCAAAGGACTCAGCATCAGGAAGAGATTGCTGCTCTGCTGCGTACGCTTTCACAATTCGAGCAACCGGGCCTGCGAGAAATTATCGTACCCTACCTGCGCCATGAGAATCTGTATGTTCGTATCCAGGCAGCCAAGGCAATGGGTCACGTTGGCATCGAAGCAGACATCGAAGCGCTAAAACCCTTACTTTCTGAAAGTGAGTGGTGGCTGCGCTATCGCGCTGCGCGTGCCATATGCAGGTTATGTGATTTGCAATGGGAGAAACTGGAAGCCATTCGCAGCAAACTGAGTGATAAATTTGCCCGAGATATCCTGCAACACGCCTATGAGGAGTTGGACTGGTGCTCAACCTGAATGGCATAGAACAATTCATCATCTGGGCATTCCTGACCTACGTCATCCTCTGTTCAGGCTCCTATCTGATTCTCAATCTCATAGCCTTTGATTCTCTCAGAAACTATTTGAGGCAACAGAGAACCCATGAAGACGAGACTCTCTACACAGGCCTTGAACCGCCTATTTCGGTGATCGTCCCTGCCTACAATGAAGGCAAGACAATCGTCGCTTCACTGCGTTCCATTCTGCAGCTGAACTATCCCAATATGGAGATAGTCGTAGTGAATGACGGCTCAACCGATAACACGGTTGAAGTCATGAAATCCTATTTCGAGATGGAAGAGTTTCCTGAAGCTCCGAGAATCAGTGTGCCTTGTGAGCCCATTCGTAAAGTCTATCTGTCTCGCCGACTCAACAATCTTCGCCTGATCGACAAAGAGAATGGTGGCAAAGCGGACGCTATCAATGCCGGAATAAATCTGAGCCGCAGTCCTTTGTTCTGCTGCATTGATGCTGACTCGGTACTTGAACCGAGCAGTCTATTACGCGTGGTACAACCCTTTCTGACCAGCTCGCGAGTGGTCGCTACGGGTGGAACCGTACGAGTAGCTAATGGTTGCAAGGTGAAGAACGGGCACCTCATCAGCCGAGGTATTCCGAAAAACCCGCTGGCGCTCTTCCAGCTGGTTGAGTATTTACGTGCCTTCCTGTTTGGTCGTATCGGCTGGTCACGTATTCGCGGACTGCTGATCATCTCCGGTGCCTTTGGAGTCTTCAAAAAACGCGCGGTAGTCGATGCCGGTGGCTACGCAAAAGACACCATCGGTGAAGACATGGAACTTATCCTGCGCATGTATCGTACTCTCAACAAAGCAGGCGTTCGACACCGCATCGAATTTATTCCGGACCCGGTTTGTTGGACCGAAGTACCAGAAGACCTGAAAGTGTTTGCCTCGCAGAGAAAACGCTGGCATCGGGGCTTATCTGAGAGTCTCTATGTCAACCGTGAGCTGATGTTTTCGAAAGGTAGCGGAACAGTTGGTTGGGTTTCATTTCCCTTTTTCATTCTGTTTGAATGGCTCAGTCCGTTTATCGAGCTTGCCGGGTATCTGTTTACACTATATTTATTTACATTCGGCAAGATCAGCTTCATCGATATGACCATCGTATTCAGCTTTGCGGTTATGCTTTCGGTATTGCTTTCTGTAGTCAGTTTTCTCCTGGATGAGATAACTTTTCCGGGCACTACACGCATACGAAGTATCGCAGTATTGCTGGTGTTTTCTTTTCTCGAGTGCTTCGGCTACAGACAGTTGAACATGCTTTACAAAATACAGGGCTCCTATGATTGGTTTGCGAACAAAAAGCACGAATGGGGAGAAATGACCCGAAGTGGTAGCTGGCAGAATCAGTGATGAGGGATAAACCATGAATGAGAACGAAGCTGAGTCCAAACCACAAATTGAGCTGCGGGACAAACTACGCTACGAGACTCTCAAGGCTTTGGCTGTTCAGGGAAAGGCGAGTTTTCTGGTTTCGATAATCAATGGCGCAATCGTGTACCTGGTGCTCGAACCTATCGTCGGTCGACAGATCATGCTCTTTTGGTTAGCTATTCTGATCACCTTGACCATTATTCGGGTACTCATGATCAGCGGCTTCTTCAGGCTGGATGAGCACGATGTCAAACATGGCAGCTGGCAGATGGCCTTTGTGTTTCTCGCCTTTGCATCGGCGGCTTGTTGGGGTGCGTTACCTCTGCTTTTGGATTTCAGCGACACTCAATGGGCATCGACCTTCGTTATCTTCGTAGTCTCTGGCATGTCGGCAGGCGCATTGGTTTCGCTCTATGCCATGATCAATGTGGTGATTCCCTATTTGATGATTATGCTCTTTCCACTACTTTATGTGGTGGCGTCTACACCAAACCCGGCAGCACTGGGTATGGCGTTACTTACCGGGTTCTATTTGCTGATCCTGGTCAGGAGCGCCTATACGATGAATGCCTCGTTCAGAAAAACCTTGCGACTTGAATTAGAGAACGAAGAGCTGTTCGACTTCTTGATCAACGCGCGTCACGATCCAGAAAAGAGACTTGCAGATGTGAATCGGGACAAATTTTGGACGGGCTATGACATTTAAGCACTATCTCTTCTCCCTCTTCCTGTCTGCAATTTTCTTTGCCAGCGCATCAGTACAGGCGGCGGAAGCTGGCTATGACGAACTTGTACAAGAATCGTTGCAAGCTCGAAACGCTGGTGACTTCTCCAGAGCCGAGGCTCTCCTCTTGCAAGCGAGACCATTGGGTAGAGAGACCAACGAGATCGATTATTTGTTGGGTATGACGCTGGCTTTTCAAGAGCGCTTCATTGAGTCAATGCAGACAATCGATGAAGCGCTCAGCCGCTACCCTGATGATGTGCTTCTGCGTCTCGCTCGGGCCAGAGTACTGAGTTACCAGGGCATCTACGACAGCTCTATTGCCGAGACTGAGCTGGTGCTTGAAGCTGACCCGAACAACCTCGAGGCACGCAATCTGCAAGCGAGAATCTACTACTATCAGCGCCGCTACGCACAATCGATCACATCCTTTCAACAAGTCCTCGAGCGCGATGCAGGCAATCTGGAAGCCTTGGTTGGGTTGCATGACGCCGAATTAGCGCGCAACAATAATGGCTCTGCGACGGCCTGGCTCGCACAGGCTGCTGAAGTCGCTCCCGGTCATATCGATGTTGTGACGCGACAGGAAAATAGAGCCGCACCGGTTGCGCGGCCACACTTGCTCACCGTCGGCACCGGAATGAGCCGCTTCGACCGCGCCGGATTCTCACGCTGGTATGATCGTTTTGTCGAATACCGCTACTTACGTAACAACGGTGACCAATTCTTTGTCTTGAGAGAACATGACCATCGCTTCAGTCTGCACGATAGCTTGACCCAAGTTGGTTACCGTTATGAGCGACCTGGACAACTCCCGCTGGAACTCGTACTGAGTTGGAATTCAGATGGTGAATTCCTACCGGAACGGCGAATACGAATTGGTACGGATTTTTTGTTGCGAGGCGCCTCAGACAATTTTGGCGCGACAACATTGGGCATAGTCGCAGCTCAGTCTCGCTATAACACCGGTGATGTGACCCAGCTTGGCTTGAATTTCAGTCACTACCTGCTGAATTCGGATGCCTGGATTACCCCCGGTGTAGGCTGGGTTCGTGATGAGAATGGAATAAGCGACCTGAGCTGGACCCTGGGTGCGCACTGGCAAAGCACAGCACGATTGCTACTGGGTTATAACTACACCTATGCGCCGGAAACAGAGAACAATAGCACTGCGTTAACGAAAACCCACCATCTCTATGCGCGCTACCAACTCAATGACAGCTTTGCCCTGCGGGTCGATGGAGCCAGTAGCGATCGCAGCATTAGCTATGAACGAAGAAACATAGCTGTCTCACTGCAGTATCGGTTCTAGGAATCAATCGTCGGTAGTAGCAAACCGTAAATGGGCAAAGTTTTCGAGATCGCCGAGTATCAGTTTGTTCTCGCGCTGTACACTCCCGTCGAGTCCTTCTTCGTATTGCCATGAATCAGGTAGCTCAAGAGTCAAACCGGATATCGGTGACGACACACTGATACTGAACTCGCGCACGTTTTCATCCTGACTGATTCGCGAGAGTCGAACCGACTCGCGAGCTTTCCACCAGTCACCAAATTCACTCATCGTTGAGAAGTGCGACGACTCGCGAATCGCCTCAACATAAGCATTTTGGAAACGATTTTTTTCGGTAGTCGTTTCAGTGTGAATAAGCAAATTGATCAATCCGCCATGCCTGGCTATTTTATTCGTCACTTCCAGCACTTGATCCAGAGAGTCAGGTAGAGCCCATTGCTCATCCTCGAAGGTCACTGGAAATTCGAATACATCGAGTTCAGTCGCGTAAGCTCTGGAATAATTCAGTCTATAGGGTAAGTGGGTCAACGCTTCGTTCGCAGTAATGCTGGAACTGAATTCATAACCACTGGCGAGCAGCAATTCTGGCAAGTTCTCGGGCAGACTTAGATGTCCCGGTCGAAACGCTCGAATTTGTTGATTACTGGCGCTCTCCAACAAAAATTTGCTGATTCGTAATTCACCCAGTATGGATGCGTTATTCACTGTACTGAAATTTTGGACGAAGGGCTGGTAGTCCGGGTATTGTTCACGACCCGTACCCAACGGCATGAAACGAAATTCGTTGGAATGAGCAACACTGTGGCTGGCTAGCTCAAGATCAGGTCCAACGAGTTCTTGCAAGAATGGAATTCTTGATTCATCGAAAAACAGATCATCGTTGTAGTCACGCACATATTTTGTTTGCACAAAATACGTAGCCGGCACCGACTGGTTCTGCTCGGCTAGCGCGTACGCCGATGCATTATCGAGAGACTGGGTGAAATCGATATCATGGGTTATCAGTACCGCAAGGTCACGGCCTTGCGGAACAGGTGACAGTAGCACAGCATCCTGCTCTCCCTGCCTGTACACAGTGGCAAAAAAACGAAGCAGTGTATCTACAACGGGTTGATAGGCATTCACATAGTGCGTGGTGTAACCCGAGAATCTGCCGTTGTGAGCCCGAAGTATGAAGTGACCGAAATCGAGGCCGATGGCATAGGCATAGCCTGTTCTTCCATTTTCCGCGGCAAAGTAATTTTGCGTAATAGCCGCTCTACCATCTGCATAGACTGCGATGGGATCGCGCCGAGGTTCAGAATAACTCACACCGGGCATGCCGGCAGTGGCCACATTGGAAGACAATTGCAGAGGTGCGAGCCTGAGCGTGCCTTCTTCGGGTTCCAAAAGAAAATATTCAGTCAACGCCGATTCCTGGAATCGAACCTCAAGCCGGTCAGCATGTTCGACTGTGGACGCGAAGCCAAACAAATCTGGCATGCCACCACCAATAACTGAATAGGCGAGCAAGGTCTTTCCCGAGCGAACAAACTCGGCCAGGCGACGCAGGCCCGTCGGCTCCATATTGCTACCTGTTAACATCGGATAGATCATCAAGACATCGTGTTCCAATGCCTGATCCAAATCAGACACTACCCGAACCGGTACTCCGATGCTTTTCAAGCCATGTACCAGCCCGAGCCAGGATGCAGATTCATCGAGAACAAACAAACCCAGCGCATCTGCTGATCCTTGCATGTAGGTCGAGAGGGGAGTTGCTGCCGCTGGGCTCGGGAGACGCGTGATGGACTCAGGCCCTTGCCAGCCCGGAAAAGCCTGCACCTCGCCAGGAGTCTCCACTGCCGTGCTAACAAGCTCGGGGCCCACTTCGCCCTGTTCAGGGCTACAGGCATAAGTGGCGAGTAGTAGCAATGACAACAGCAGCCCTTTTGCAAAATACCCTTGCCTATTCACGATCTTGCTCTCGATAAATTTCGTCCAGACCATGCAAACTGATTCCTCGGAAAGCAGGTATGTCCGCAAAGCTTCGCTGCAAAAAATCCGCAACTACGGTGAGTCTGTCCAGGTCTCCTCTGAAACTGATGTTGCCTCCGGAATAGATGCGTTGCAGATATTGTTGGTAAGGGTTGCCTGGGAGATCTTCAGCACTGGATGAAAACAGAGCCAGTACTTTTCGACCGGCTATTTCAAGTTGCCAGAGCTCGCCAGCCGATTCTCCTGGGCGGTACAATTGCTGCTGCTCATCGACTATCGTTCCTGCCTCCAGACCGATGCTGACCTTTCGATTATGGATTTCCCCCCAATTCAAAAACGGGCGCGCACCATTGATCAACTCGAGAACATCAGTTCGGTAGTTCATGATAGTGATGGACGTTTGAAAGGGTGCCAGTTTTTCCAGAAAGGCCGAACCGAGTTCGGGATGACTCCCCCACCACACCGGCACAACAAGGTCGATATTGAGGAACGGACCGACGGATGCGCGCGCAAAGGCGATAGTTTCGATATAACGCTCAGCCCAGTAGGCAGGATTAAGACTAAAGCCCGAAAGCAGGTAAGGCTCGATATCGAGTTGTACTCCACCAAGCTTGTTCTGGGTAGATGCATCACCGTTGAATCTGGCATAGGCGGTAATTCTGTTTTCTAGCGCTTCCCGGCTTTCCCTGAGGACGTCTCTTCGATCGCCAATGACCGGCCAGACATCTACCCCCTGTTGCTCTGCAGTTGCAGTAAATGCATTGAGCTGCACCCGATCAATTGCACCGTCAGCGGCAACAGGGATACTGATATAAACCTCATTAAGCGCGTTCTCGCTCACGATCTTCCAGAGCAGGGACTCTTGCATCCTGCGATCCTGCCAGAGCGAGGGCGACCATAACCAGGCAGCGCGTTTTCGATCACTTGATAAGTACGAACGAGGAGATCGACTGACTTCAGGAACCACGACAACCCGATCAATATGCAGAGATGCAGCATCCTCTGGGCACGAGAAAGTCAACGCTTGCCAGGCTGAATCCGTAGCAGGCAGTTCCAACAACACCGGCTCGCTGTGCGTATCAGATGCGTAGGAATAGTTTCCGAGTATCAGAGGCGCTTCAGTTTCGATTCGCGTCTCGTCAGCGACAGCAAATTGAAATACACCGTTACCGCTTGCTTCTATGAACAGAAGAGCGCCTTGCGAGTTCGGCCAGGAACCAGCGCCGAAAAGTTGAACACCTGCCGGTCTCTCGCCCGCTTTACAATCCAGCGCTTGCTCTGCAGTCCAGATCACTCGTTCTTCTTCACCGAAAACCAGTTGCTGACTAATGTTGAGCAGGTTTTCCCCATAGCGCAGAGTGCGAGCAGTTGACTCTACTGGTTCGTCCTCGGTTGGGGTGGGATTGCCAAGACCAACAATTTCAGAAACGGTGACGCTTTCCCCATCGCTGAAATCTCCTTGCAACAAAAAGCCATTTCCCTCACCTGCTACGGCGGCACTCTCGGCCAGAATTCCAGCCCAAAGTAATTCCTGACCCGTGAGATCGAGAGTCAATGAAGCGCAGCTACTGTCTGCGCCGGCATCACTATTCGTCAGCAGGACGAGCTCTTCACCATCTGTGCTGAGATAACGCCACTGCTTTGCCGTTGCAGATTCCACAGGACCACTGCAAAGCTTAAGCTCCAGCGCAGATACTGGAAAAGCCGAACAAAGGAGAATCAGAACAGCGGCCGCCCTGGCACATAGCAGCCTGCAAGAAGGTTGTTGAGTAGATCGGTGCCTGATCAGAAGTCAAACTTCCCTAAACAGAGGCTCCAATATTGTCACCTGGAGCTAGTGGCCTGGAGAGAAAAGCCTGGGGATAGAATCCCTAAAGTCGATTGTTCTCACTCTTTCCAGGGCGCCTGTATTCAGAGTATAGAATGTGGCCAATGCGATTGCACCGAAATCCCATTGGCCGTTTCCTGTCCCGGCATTGGCTAACTCACCAGTCGACCTTCGCTGTAATCCCGAATCGCTTGCTGGATCTCCTCTCGGGTATTCATCACAAACGGGCCGTGATGCACGATGGGCTCTCCGATAGGTTTGCCGCTTATCACCAGAACGCGGGTTCCTTGTTCTGCCTGTATTCCCAAGCTGCCGTGCCTGCTGAGGCGCGCCAGTTTGCCACTGCTCAATGGGTAATCATTGCCAGCGAGAGTCGCTGCACCTTCAAACACATAAATCAGACTTGTGTATCGGTCAGGCACTTCGATCTCAGCGACGCCACTCTCAGTGAAATCCAGATCGAGATAACCGGGGTCGGTGCTTAAGCCACTGACTTTGCCTGCAACCCGTTCGCCATTGACTGACAAGTTACCTGCTATCGCCTTGACGCGAATACCATCGACTTCGTACGCAGGAATCTGTTCGGCGGCGATGTCCTGATAGCTGGCTGGCTCCATCTTCTCAGCAGCGGGCAGATTCACCCACAGTTGAAAGCCGCGCATACGCCCCTCTTCCTGTTGCGGCATTTCCGAATGTATGACACCTGACCCGGCTTTCATCCACTGCACATCGCCAGGACCCAACTTGCCGACATTCTCCATGTGGTCCCGATGCTCCATATAGCCATCCAACATGTAGGTTACCGTCTCAAAACCCCGGTGGGGATGTGGAGGAAAGCCACCAATGTAATCTGATGCCTCCTCAGAGCCGAATTCATCCAGCATGAGGAAAGGATCGAATCGGGCCAGGTCCTGTCCACCGAAGACACGCTTGAGTTTGACTCCGGCGCCGTCACTGGCAGCTTGTGCGACCAGCACTTCTTCAATGGTTCGCAGTGTATTTCCTATTGCTGACTGGGTGGTACTCATGCCGCTACCTCCTTATTTTCTCTTACGTTGTTACCTGACGCTTCAACTGACTCTGATTGTTGAGCACGCGCATTGAATCGACTAACTGCGCGCACGATGTCTTTCTCAGCCCGTGCCAAACCTTCGGCCCTGACTGCATCACCCATGGAGAGTCCATCGGCGGTGATGAATTCAATATCCTCAAGACCGAGAAAACCAAGAAAGTGCTCCATGTAAGGACGAAGGAAATCGCTCTTGCCAGGTTCATGCTTGCCACCCATGGCCGTTACCAGATAGACCTTCTTGTCCCCCAACAGACCTACTGAACCTGACTCGGTGTATTTGAATGTTTCACCGGCTCGGGCGACATGGTCATTCCAGGCCTTGAGCATGGAGGGCACACTAAAGTTGTACATCGGTAGGGTAATAACGATCACATCGGCCTGTTTCAACTCTGCGATCAAGGTGTTGGAAAAGTCGACCTTGGCCTGCTGCTCGTCATCTCTGTCTGTTTCCGGCGTCATTAAAGCTTGCAGCCATTGCCCATCCACATGGGGGATCGCTGTCTGGCTGAAATCTCTGTTTGTGAGTTCGAAAACCTCTCCCTCTGCTTGCAGACGCTGCAGCAGGGTTTGGGCCAGGGATTTGGACACACTGCTCTCACCAAGAATACTGGTAGTTAGATTAAGTACTTTGCTCATCGGTTCAGTCCTCATTGTTTTGCACGCAAGCGAGCTCACCTAGTCGCTACTCACTTGCGTGTTGTTGCTTGACGATGAGACCATGTTAGAGCAGATAATCTGATTGAATGTCGTCATTATTCGCTGTAATTGATCGGATTATTCGATATATTTAAGAAATGCCGGATCGAAGCATCTCTCTTAGCCCAGCCGATACCTCAGCCTCTTCACGTGCGCCACGGGTCAGCCTCGAGCAATGGCTGGCATTCAAGTCAGTAGTCGATGAGGGCTCCTATGCAGCGGCGGCCGAGGCGCTGAACAAGAGTCAATCATCGGTGAGCTATGCCGTGCAGCGCCTGAATGAGCAGCTGCCCAGCCCGGTATTGAGCCTGAGTGGCCGTAAAGCGAAGCTGACAGAAATTGGTGAGGTGATGTATCGCCATGCCGAGCGCCTGCTGACCCAGGCGGCGCACGCGGAGACCATCGCCCGTTCAATGGCCGCCGGGCTTGAAGCCGAAGTAGTACTTGCGCTGGATAGCCTGCTGGCGATTGATGAGACGGTGTGCGTCTTTGAGCAGTTTTCCCAGCAGTTCCCCAATACCCGTCTGCGTGTATTGGAGACAACCCTCTCGGGCACCACCGAAGCCCTGCTTGAGCGGCAAGCGGATATTGTAATCAGTGCGCGTATCCCACCCGGCTTTGCTGGGCCAATGCTGTGCCAGGTAGATATGCTTGCCGTTGCCGCACCAGATCATCCACTGAACCAGGGTGAAGGCGTCGTGTCAGAGCTTGAACTCAGCAAGCATCGCCAGGTGGTACTGCGTGATAGTGGCGCGCGGCAAGAGCAGAATGCTGGCTGGCTACAAGCGGAGCAGCGCTGGACCGTGAGTCACTTCTCCAGCAGCATCAAGATCGTGAAGAACGGACTCGCCTTCGCCTTCTTGCCCAGTAACTGGATTCGGGAAGAACTGGCTTCGGGAGAGTTAATTCAGCTTCCCCTGGAAGAGAGTCTCTCGCGCAAGCTACCGCTGTATCTGTTGCTTGCAGACCGCGAGGCGGCTGGCCCTGCGACACGGGCTCTGTATGAGATGATTCATGAGGCGTTAGGGACACAACGCTCATAGAACGGCTAATCGTTCAGGGCTGATCAGCCAAAAGCTGCAACATCGCGAAGTGATTGCTGTCCAGCTTTTCCTGCTCCAGAATTTCCGGACGGGAGAAATAAAACCCCTGGAAATAATCGAAACCAATGGCTTTACAGCGCTCGTACTGGTCACGGGTTTCGATGCGCTCAGCGATGAGCGACTTGCTTCCGCGCACCAGTGTGGCCACTTTACGTGCCAGTATTTCCGGATTGATCGTGCTGATATCGATCTTGATGATATCCACCAGATGGCTCATACGCTGCCACTTCTGATTGAAGTCGAAATCATCTAGCGCCAGGCGATAACCGCGTGTTTTGAGCTCTTTGCACACTTCGATCAGCTCATCAGTCGGTTCCACAGTCTCCATGATTTCAACCACGATGCGATCCGGGTCGAAATAGGTGGGGAACTTGTTCAGCAGGGAATGTTGGGGAAAGTTAATAAACGCCGTGTTGGCACCGACCAAACGTTCTAATTCCAGTGAAAGCTTGGTGCTGGAGACCAGATCGATGCTCGCGTCGGCCAGGGGCACCTCCGGACAGGCGTTCTCCCAACTATCCCGAAACAGCAACTCATAGCCGACCAACTGGCAATTGCCACTCACTATGGTCTGGCGAGCCACATAGGCTTCCGCTTTGTTGGGGTTCCAATCCATATTCAATTCTGACTGCTGCTTACGGTTCACAATGAACTCCCTGCATTATAACAATCCCACAGGAGTCTTCTCGGCAGCATCGTCCAGCAGTTTATTCAGTTTCTATTAATTCTGCCTCGGTATTCTCTACCATGGCGAGGTGATTCCTTGCGACACACATCGCAATTGCGTCTATTTCAACTACGCTGCAACCGTCAATTTGGTTTTGTCGGATGCATAAGAGACGGTAACAGACTGAAAAAAGCCAAGAAGAAATACCGGAGGACAGGAGATGAGCACTCAGTTAGTAAACAGAATAGTAGCGTTGACCATGTCGACCGCCCTGCTACTGACGGTGATTGGCAGCGCTAGCGTGTACGCTGATGGCTGGCGCTACGGCCGCGACTACGGCTACTCAAATTACTCCCGCCACGGCTACAACCATGGTCACCGGAATAACTACTACGGATCTTCGCATTACAGTTCCTATGGCGGATATCGTTCCAATTTCAATTCCCGGCACTATTCCCCATTCTACTCTGGCTATTATTCCCGAAATTACTCTCCAAACTACTCTTCAAACTACGTTAACCTGTCCTTCGGCAGCAGTCCTTCCTGGAGACACTCCGGATACAACCGCTATGGCCACGGGCATCGTCATTACTCATCCGGTGATGCAGGCAGCTTCATCGGCGGGCTCGTCGTGGGTGGATTGATTTCCGGCAGCCTCAATCGGGACCATTATCGAGGCCACAGCGACGTCGTGCGGACCCGGGTCGTCTCTTCCCCTCGTGTGACCTATCGTCCTGCGACAGTTTCACGAACAGTGATCAGCAACCGACCAGTGAGTTCCACGAGGACACGATTATTACGCGACCTTCAGGGCCAGTGTTTCGAGATCAGCTATGCCGCCGATGGCACTGAACAGCGTACACAATTGGCTGACGACGCCTGTAATTTTTGACCTCTTACTAAAAGGTTTTTGTCTGTTACGACTGATTTTTGGATGCTAATGTGGAACCGGGCACAAAATTTTTTGTCTGTAATAGTCTGAAAGCTACAATCGCCTGGATCTGAGCGGAGTGAAATCACTCGAACGCTCGGTTACTATTTGAGCTGTGCCTGCTGAAAAGCAATAAGTGGCACCGATTTGATTGAAATAGCCTGAAGAAGGGTCGCAAGCATAAGCAACAGTCTGTTGGAGCATTAGAGGCTGAAGCTGAACTGATTCATACCGCCATGAATAAAAGCATCACATTCTGTCTTATTGGCTGTACTGCTGTGCTCCTTGCAGCATGTACGACGTCACCGCTCGATCGGCGCCAGGTTGTGTTCTATTCTGAATCGGATATGGCGCGCCGCGGGGAGCAAGCGTATCAGCAGATGCGCTCGGAGCTTCCCATCTCGACTGACGAAAGCCAGACCAGCTTCGTACAGTGTGTAGCCGATCATGTGGTCGAGGCCTTGCACGAGACTCAGCGTGGCAATCACGTCTGGGAAGTCACCGTGTTTGATGACGATCAGGCCAATGCTTTTGCACTGCCAGGCGGAAAAATTGGCGTCTACAATGGCCTGCTGGATGTCGCAGTCAATCAGGATCAATTGGCCGCGGTGATAGCTCACGAGGTGGGCCACGTACTCGGTAATCACAGCAATGAGCGCGCCAGCCAGTCAACACTTCGCTCCGCCGGTCTTGCTGCTGCCCGCATCCTCGGCGCCTCAGACGTCGCCGTCGACTTGATAGACTATAGCGCCAATCTCGGCATCTTTCTGCCGTTCAACCGCACCCAAGAGAGTGAGGCGGACGTGCTTGGCATCATGCTGATGGCCGAAGCCGGATTCGACCCACAACAGAGTATCCAGCTCTGGGAAAACATGAATGCGGTAGGCGGCGAAAGGCCTCCCGAATTTATGTCCACTCACCCCTCACCTGAATCACGCATTTCGGAGCTTGAAAGTATGTTACCTGGCGCCTATGAACTCAGAGACGGGGCTCGCAGTGAAGGTCGCTATCCTGACTGCACCTATGTCCGCCTCAACTGATGTCCGCCTCAACTGATGTCCGCCTCAACTGATGTCCGCCTCAACTGACCCGCAACAGTTAATTCCAAACTTATAGTCGACGCAACCCGGAATAGGCGTCACGCACAGATTCGATCCAGGAATCGCGACTGGGTTTGGGCGACTATTTCTTCTCGATTTCAGGCCAGTTTGTGTCTGCTTGCTCGATGAACGCTTCGATATCGTTGCGGAAGCGATCATTGATTCTGCGATTGTAGTTCAGGTAGAGCTTGCCATCGTGGATCGTCCACAGGTCGGGCTCGGCACTCGCCGTATCGCCATTCGCCACGGCATAGGCACAATAGCCGCCATACTGTGGCGCATAGGCCTCCGGATTGGCCTTGAACAGATCCAGATGCTGCTGGGAAGCAAATTTCCACTGCGCACCCTGGTATTCGAATACGTAGTCGTCACTGCCTTCTACTGGTCTGCCCTCGGTAAAATAAGCCACTGCATCGTAGCCTTTGATTGCCTCGTTGCTGAAGAAGCCGGTGTAGACTGGATCAACCGCTGCCAGAATTGGTTGGCTGACGGTTAACATTGCTATCAGCAATGCTGGATAAAACATTTTGCGCATCTCAAACTCCTGTTTGCAGCAGCCAGAGAAATTCATTGGCTACACAGCCGACTAGACCTCTTGCCCAGAGAATTCTTTCACGTCAGAGAATTATTGATGATTACTCTCTGTAAAGACTTGGCGGAGAGGGGGGAGATTGGAGAAATAGGAGAGTCGGAAAAATACAGAGACGCGAGAAACCAAAAAGTTGGCGCAAAAAAACGGGGTTGCCCTGTTTAAGCGACAACCCCATCCCTGCTTGAGAACCGTTAGTCAAACTGCAACACATGAAAAAGCAGTAATTCGTAACGTGGGTCTATGAAACCATAGGCATGGGCGAAGGCCTTTGACTTACATCAACTAAGCAACAGCTCAGCGTCGGATTCCCAAGGCAGGTCCTCGACAAAGCCCTATGAAAAGCTCCATGTCGGAATACCCAATCTCGAAGGGCAACACAGTGAAATACCTGGCGCTGCGGCTCTGGCCAATTCGGCTATAGGAAAGTAATTGCTTTACTATTCATGGATTTACAGCTACGGCACCAGTAGTGGTTTCCGCTCTTGTGGTTCACTATATATGGTGGTAATGTTGCGTCTGCAACGCCACATAGTGTTTTCATGTCGTTTTGCAATCACCTGAGCGCAGCCCCTCCACACCTCACGTAGACTGCGCCCGGGTGCTCCTTGAGCCTCCCTGCTCTCTGTTTGACATACACCCTGTCGGCGGAGAGCAGGGAACCTCTTTAGACTTCTCCTGCATAGCTACTCATAGCTCCTCACACCGCCCGATCATTCCCTCCCAACGCAGGCACCCAATCATCATCGCCCAGCTACATCCGCTAATCTCGCCACTAAGCCGCTGCGTATTTACAGCCTGAACACGCAATGCCAGTTCTAAACTGGAAAGCAAATCGCGCAGACGAGTATTAGCTGACTAGCCAGGATAACTGCTACTCTAGATCAGCTGCCTGATGCCGATTGCTTAGCGCAATAGCCAGTGGAAAGTGTCTACAACCATTGGAATCAGTGTCTACAACCTATAAAGATTGTGTCCAGAGCAAGTGTTAAGCCAGTACCAACTTAAGCGCCCACTACAGAACATGGAACAATGAGCAATTCCAGCGATCACGGCCAGGAAGGTCAGAATTTCGTTCTGGTCGACGAAGAAAAGAACAACAAGGACGATGCCTCGTCACAGGCCAATATCGACGAAGTCTTCGAGAACCCGCTTCCAGAAATGCCGGTGCTCAATTGCAGCAATTGCGGCAGTGAACTCACCGGGCGCTTTTGTTCCATCTGCGGTCAGCCCAACAAGGAGGTCAAGAGGCCGCTCTATGCCCTGATCGCCGAGCTGCTTCATGTACTACTCGATCTCGACGGCCGCGCTTACCGAACTGTCTTCTTCCTCTTCACTCGCCCTGCTTTTCTCTCCCAGGCCTATATCAGCGGTCAACGGGCCAATTACACCGCACCGCTGCGATTGTTTCTGGCCATCAGCATCATCTTTTTCATTTTCATCTCGGCGCAGAATAGCTTCGAATCGTTTCGCGAGTCGCTGAATGAAGTGAGCGAGTTAAGCAGTGGAGCAGCTAGCGAGTCAGAGAACGAAGAGAGCGACTCTGAAAATTCGGCCGAGCCTGATGCTGATCCCGATTTAGATGGGATAGTCACTGCAGGCCGGGACTTCAGCGACTTTGGGGACCCCAGTAATTACACCGACTACGCCGATAATGATGACTTCAGCGCTGAGGACATTGAAGAAGCGTTTGTGGAGTTGGAGGGGATCAGTCTGCCCTTCCTGTCTGAGCAAGCCAACGCGAATCTGCTCGTCGTTTTGCAGCAACAGGCGACAGAGAACTATCTCGAAATCAGGGAAGATCCTGTCGGAGCGGTTCTGAGTCTTCTGGAGTACCTGACCTTTTTTATTCTACTGATGGTGCCCATCCTGGCTTTTATGCAGTTCGTGATGTTCTTCCTCGCCAAACGGTATTTTATCGAGCATCTCATACTCACACTGCACAACCACACCTTCGTGGTGTTAGCATTTCTGGTGATTCTATTGCTCGGTATTGTTGAGGATCTGGATGTTCCCTATCTCAGCGCAGTAATTGGGGTCTTGATCACCATTACCATTATCTGGATTCCCATCTATCTTTTGATTAGCCTGAAAAGATATTTTGGCTGGGGCTGGTGGATCACAATCCCGATCTATGTCGTCACCAGTATCGCCTACACAGTTGTCATGTTTCTCGGAATCCTGGCGTTGGCGATCTTGCTGTTCCTGCTTTCCTGAGTCTTCTGCGTCAAGACAAAGTCGACAGCGAACTTAGTTGTCGCCTTCCTTCGATAAATGTACATCCATCTGTGGGAATGGAAAATTCAGCCCTTCACTTTCGAAGGTCTTGTAAACTTTCTCGTTCATGGAGAAGTACACGCCCCAGTAGTCGGACGCATTTACCCATACTCTCACGACAATGTTCACGGAGCTGTCGGCCAGGGCATGCAAGGCCATAAAAGGTTCCGGGTCGCTTTTTATTCTCTCGTCGGCCGCAATCAGCCGATTTAACACTTCATAGGCCTTGTCTACATCGTCGCCATAGGCAATGCCGAATATCCAGTCCACCCGCCGTGATTCCTGAGTTGAGTAATTAATCAGCGAATCAGTAGCTAGCGGGCCATTGGGAATCAATACGGTTTTGTTGTCGCCTGTGGTCAGGACGGTAACGAATATCTGAATCTCTTTAACAGTACCGGTGTAACCTTGTGCTTCGATGAAGTCTCCCACCTTGTAAGGCTTGAACAGCAGGATCATCACACCACCAGCGAAATTCTGCAAAGTGCCAGAAAGGGCCAGACCAACGGCGAGGCCGGCTGCACCGAGAATCGCCATGAACGATGTCATCTCGACACCGAGCTGATCCAGTGCCGCGATGTAGACAGTGACCTTGAGCAGAATGGAGATCATGCTGCCGAGGAAAGACCGCAAGGTAGGATCTACATCGCTGCGCTCAAACACTTTACGCACAAATCTGTTGACCAGACCGACCGCCCAAAGACCAATCACCAGAGTAACGACCGCTGCGATAATCGCGGTGCCGTACTCGATTGCCAAACTCGTAATCAGTGCGCTGTCTATTGTCATGGTGTTCGACCTTTTTTGGAGATGAATGCTTGTTGGCCCAAGCGTGTAATTTACCTCAGTAGAATCAACAAGCAATAAAAATTAAATGCACGAATTTGCAGCACAAAATTGAAGGTACAAAAAAGGAGGCACAAAAAAGGAAGGCTTAAGCCTTCCTTTTTTAAAATCAAAACAGCTATCGCGATTGATTCTGGCTGATCACTTGTCTGCTACAGATCAGCGTCTCGACAATCATGCTGAGGCGCTTACGACGACTTACTCTCCAGCTCCACCGCACTGGCAACGAGTGAATATTCTTTCACTTCGCCTTCCAGCTCCAGAGTAGATTGGGCGCCAGCATCCTGTGCGTAGTGCGCAGCCTGCTCACCAGAGAGAACGTGCTCGCTCAAGACACCATAGACCACAGTGCGCTGCATACTGGTCTCGATGGGGACGAAGAAGCCGTAGTCCTTGAAGGTGACACGGGCATAGGTGTCGCCATCTACCAGAATCATCCAACAACCCTTGGCCTGACAGACTTCGGTCACACGACCCATGATCTTGACCGTTGCCGTATCGGCATCGCCCATGCTGGCAATGGCTTCAGTGAGAGTGACCGCTTCGGTATCAGTGGGCATGACATCGCCGAAAGCCTGGTCGGCCGAGAATGGCTGGCCAGCGTGGGCAGTCAGAGTGCTAAACAACATGGCAGCCAGTAGGCCGATAAACAGCAATCGCGCTCTATTCATGTCAGTTCTCCGTGTAGAGATTTCAGAATGGCCATTTCTTGTTCGCGTTTCAGGCGAGCCAGAGTAGCACAAGTTTCGCGGGGTGGCGATCATTAGGCCTGCTTTCAAGAAGGCGTTGGGCTGATCTTCTTCGATAGAGCGGCCGTTCTAAGGTCTTGAAAATGCAGTAATTCCGGGACTCGGATCGCTGCAGATCTGCGACGACCAGTCAAATTGCACTCTCCGAGTGCCCGTCATATCATCGCCGCAATCCGGCGTTGCCGGCTACTCACCTAAAAGGAATAACAATAATGCTTGTCTACGGTGTTGCCCTGCTTTCTGCCTGCCTGATCGGCGGCATGCTTATCGGAGAGGCCCTGGGTGTGATCCTGGGGGTTGAAGCCAATGTGGGCGGTGTGGGTATTGCCATGCTGTTTCTCGTACTGGCCAGTAATTCCAAACAATTCAAGAGCCTCACAGAAGGTGCTGCCGGTGACGGCATCAAATTCTGGAGTGCCATGTACATCCCCATCGTAGTTGCGATGGCCGCGCGGCAAAACGTCGCGGCAGCTGTGGACGGCGGAGTGCTGGCCTTGCTGGCGGGCGTGCTCGCCGTTGTAGTCAGCTTTGCACTGGTGCCTGTGCTCAGCAAGATTGGTAAGAGTGGACCAACGAGTCAGGACGGAGGGGCTGCCTGATGGATATCATCGAAACAGTCTTTGTCCGCAATAACCTGATCGTCGCCTTCGCCGTCGTCGGCGTGATCATGTGGTTCTCCTACTTTCTCGCCGACAAGCTGACTCAGGGCCGAATCCACGGTTCTGCCATCGCGATTGCGCTCGGTCTGCTTGCAGCCTATTTCGGTGGTGTTGCTACCGGGGGTACACGGGGCGTCGCCGATGTTGCCGTACTGGGTGGCATCGGACTAATGGGCGGCGGCATGCTGCGTGACTTCGCCATCGTCGCCACCGCGTTCGGTGTACATCTTAGTGAATTGAAGAAAGCCGGCGTGGCGGGTGTGATTTCCATCTTCGCCGGTGTGATCGTCTCGTTCGTAGTCGGTGCAGCTGTTGCAGTCATGTTTGGCTATACGGATCCTGCCGAGATCACCACCATCGGTGCGGGCGCAGTCACCTACATTGTTGGCCCGGTCACCGGTGAGGCAATCGGCGCCTCCAATGAAGTCATCACCTTGAGTGTCGCCGCTGGTCTGGTTAAATCCATTCTGGTGATGATCGGCACACCGCTGGTGGCGCGTTATATTGGCCTGGACAATCCCCAATCAGCGATGGTCTTCGGCGGCCTGATGGGCACAACCAGTGGGGTCGCTGCCGGTCTCGCAGCGACCGATCCCAAGCTGGTGCCATATGGCGCAATGACCGCCACGTTCTACACCGGTGTTGGCTGCTTGCTCGGCCCATCAATTCTATTTTTTATTGTCAGTGGCATTTTCTAGGCCGCTGTGTTGTTTGAGAAACACAGGAATACATCATGAGTGCAGATTCCTTCCCCCATTTCACGGAAGAAAACTCCAAGGTCGCGCTAGTAGAAGGTGACACGTCTTACACTTATAGCGAAGTCAATGCGCGCATCAATCGCTGTGCAACAGGATTGCTTGGCGACAAGAGCGATCTCGAGGAAGAACGCGTAGCTTTCTTCCTGCCTGCCAGCCTTGACTACGTCACCGTAATGCATGGTGTCTGGCGAGCAGGTGGGATCGCGGTTCCGCTGAACGTTGCTTCGGCTGTGTCAGAACTGGATCACTACCTAAGCTGTGCCAGCGTTACTCGACTGATCAGCAATGGCGATTATCTTGAATCACTACGCGATCTCTGTGCAGAGTTAAATGTCGAGTTGTTGAGCGTGGACGATGTGTTGGCCGATGCAGCCGGCGCATTGCCAGAGATTGGCCTGGAGCGTCGTGCCATGATGTTGTTTACCAGCGGCACAACGAACAAACCCAAAGGCGTGGTCAGCACCCACAAGACTATTCGCGCACAGATCACTACGCTGCTGGATGCCTGGTCCTGGACCAGCGATGATGTGATACCCCTGTTCCTGCCGCTGCACCATATTCACGGCATTATTAATATTCTCAGCTGCGGCCTGTGGGCAGGCGCGACAGTACATCTGTTTGCCAAATTCGATGTGCCCAGAATCACCGATGCGATTATCGCCGGCACCTACAATGTGTTCATGGCGGTGCCGACTATCTATGTGAAATTGATTCAGTATTTCGACACGATCGAACAGGATCGCATGCAACAGATTTGCGCTGGCTTCAAGGCCATGCGCCTGAACATCTCCGGCTCTGCGGCTTGTCCGGTCAAGCTGTTCAACCAGTGGCAGGATCTCACTGGGCAGGTCTTACTCGAACGCTATGGCATGACCGAGATCGGCATGGGTATCTCCAACCCCTACGATGGTGAGCGCCGAGCAGGTTATGTTGGTCAGCCTTTACCTGGCGTCCAAGCGCAACTCTTTACCGAAGACCATCAAGCCGTCACCGAAGAAGGTACTCCCGGTGAAATCCGCATCAAGGGCGACAATGTCTTTCTTGAGTATTGGGACAATGAAAAGGCCACGACCGAGAGCTTCAAGGATGGCTGGTTCTGCACTGGTGACGTCGCGGTCATCGAAGATGGTTACTACCGCATCATGGGCCGCTCATCGGTGGACATCATTAAATCCGGTGGCTACAAACTCTCGGCACTGGAGATCGAAGGGGTGTTGCTCACTCACGAGGCGATCGCGGAAGTCGCGGTCATAGGCGTCGAAGATGACACCTGGGGAGAAGCTGTTACGGCAGTAATTGGCCTCAAGGATGGTGCGAGTCTGGACTATGAGTCGCTCAAGCAGTGGTGCGACGGCAAGATGTCAGCCTACAAGATACCCAAGGCCATCAAGATCGTGGATGCACTGCCACGCAATGCCATGGGCAAAGTTACTAAGCCTTCATTAAAAAGCTTGTTGTAGTTGAAAAGATCAAGATACAGGTAAGCAGGATTGGGGCAGAATTCAGAAACACAGTGGGAGAACGGCGAATTCGTCGTCACTTGCGATACAGACAGGTTCGACCTCGACGTAATCTCGGAATTCCTCAGCGATTCCTATTGGGCCAGCGGGATACCTAAACAACTCGTTGAGAAATCAATTCGCAATTCCCTCGGTTTCGCTGTGCTCAACGGTGAGCAACAAGTCGGTTTTGCGAGAATTATCTCGGACTATGCAACGTTCGCGTATCTCGGCGACGTCTTTATCCTGCCCGAGTTCAGAGGAAAAGGCCTGTCAAAGTGGCTCATGGAATGCATTCAGTCACATTCGGATTTGCAGGATCTCCGGCGTTGGGTTCTCGCAACCAGTGATGCCCATGGCCTCTATCATCAGTACGGCTTTACACCGCTGAGCAGACCTGATCGATTCTTGGAGAAACATGACCCGGACGTCTATAGATGTAAGCCGGAGTAAATTGGTTTCCGTCGTGCGTTTAGGCGCTTCAGGCTTTAAAATAGCTCCCCTGAATTCATCAGAGAAAGAGTCCCCCAGCCGTTGAAAACTGAATTTTTGGGCAAAACCCTGTCTGGCCCCTTTACCATCCCCTCCGGAATCGTTAGCTGCTCTGCCAATATCATCCAGCGAATCTTCGACACCATGCCCGAAGTGGGCGTGCTGACGACCAAGAGTATTGGCCCCGAGCCGCGGCTTGGCTATCGTGAACCCATCCTCACTCAGTATGAACCCGGACACTTCACTAACGCAGTCGGCCTGACCAATCCCGGCGCGGACCGCTCTGCTGAATTGCTCTCTGAACTCAACATCCCTGAGGATCGCTTTCTGCTGATCTCCATCTTCGGCGGCAGTGTGGAAGAATATGTCGAGGTGGCGAAGAAGCTCGCCCCGTACGGTGATGGCCTGGAGCTTAATCTCTCCTGCCCTCACGCCAAAGGCTATGGCATGGCCATGGGTCAGGATCCCGAGCTGGTTAAAGAGATCGTGGCCGCGGTGAAAGCTGCGGTGGACATCCCGGTGATTCCCAAGCTGACCCCCAATGTGCCCAATATCGAAGACATCGCTCGCGCGGCCGCAGTAGGCGGCGCTGATGCTATCTGCGCGATCAACACCATGGGGCCAGAGTGCTATACCGCCCATGGTCATCCGATCCTCAGCAATGAGAAAGGCGGCCTGTCCGGCAAGGGTATTCTGCCTCGCGCTTTGGAATGCGTGCAGGCCATTCACGAAGCCGTGCCCTGCCCGGTCATCGCCTGTGGAGGTATCAGCAGCGCCGCCAATGTGCGTGAGTTTCAGGAGGCTGGGGCCACGATCATCGGCGTGGGCTCTGCCCTGATTGGGTTGACCACGAGCGAGATAGGCGACTACTTCCGCACCCTGAGCCAGGATCTCGTTGACGGATCAGAGAATGCCGAAGCACTTGTTCGCTACGATGTGGACATGTCCTTCAAGCCCGTCACGCTGGTGAAGAACGAGCGTGTCACCGACGATATCTGCATTCTGACCTTCAAGGAAAAAGTACCGGTTAAAGCCGGCCAGTTTATCTTTCTGTGGATTCCCGGCCTCGGAGAGAAACCCTTCTCTGCGCTCACCGATGACCCCTTCTCGCTTGTGGTCATCGACCTCGGGCAATTCACCCACAGCTGTATGTCCCTGGAGCCTGGCGTCGAAGCTTATGTGCGCGGCCCTCATGGCAATGCGATAGAGCCAGCAGAAGACAGCCATCTGATGTGTGTCGCCGGTGGCACCGGTCTGGCGGCGGTGTATCAGATCGCCCGAGACCTGGGAAATGCGGAAATCTTCATGGGCGCGCGCAGTGCTGAGCGCCTGTATTTCATGGATGAATGTGAGCAGATTGCGACCCTGCACATCTCAACTGACGACGGCAGCCGCGGTCATCACGGACTGGTCACCGAACTGTTAGAGCAGAGATTGCAAGAGCTCTCAGAGGAAGAACGCGCCAAGCTGGTGTTTTATAACTGCGGCCCCGGACCTATGGTGCGCGCGGCTGATGCAGTGCAGCGCAAATACTGCCAGCCGGAACAGATATTCAATGCCATCGATTATCTGACCAAGTGTGGTGTGGGTATCTGCGGTGCTTGTGATGCACCCGATGGCCGTCGACTCTGCGTCGATGGGCCATTTCTGGAAGCAGCTGACAGCGAGAAAATCGCCAGTTAGGAAGCGTTTGGCTAGAGCGTCAGGAAACCAGGGATCCAGGAAAGAGCGCCCGAATCAGAATCCGGGCTTGATCGCGGCCACCGCAAAAATCGCGAACAGGGTCGCTAAGGACGCCACGAAAAACAGCGTGCGACTCTGTTTGGTCTTGCCTCGCTTGAGCGCAAAAGTTCCCAACACAATGTAAGCGATCAGCAGAAAGACCTTAAGCGTCACCCAGCCAAACACGAAGGGATAAAACCCGGTCACGATAGCCAGCATAATCGCGCTCAACAACAGCAGAGTGTCGATGATGTGCGGCAATATCTTCACTATCTTCTTCTGCAGCAATGCAGATTCGGTCAGCATCCAATAGCCACGCAGAGAGAATCCCAGCAGGGTCAGTACTGCACAGGTCATGTGCAGGTTTTTCAGAATAAGATAAGTACTCATGGGGCAGCTATGCTACACCGGAATTCCCCGTAACTGAATGCCCCATCGAAAATACAACATGGCGAATGGCGTTGTAGGGAGTAGAAGCGAGTTGAGGAGAGCAGGAGCGAGTTGGATGAAGCCAACGCCGGGACGATTCCCCCATTTTCCTCGTTTTATCCGCTAGCGAATGGTGATCTAATACCGGGGCTATCTGATTCCGTACATGACTCGCACATCGCCATGACCCATGGTCAATACGCCTGTCATTAGCGAAGAAAACCGCCAGGATGTGCGATTTCCAAGCGATCAGGAGTCAGAAGAAACAAAATACAGATTGAGGAAAAGGGGAAAGCAATGTTGAAGACACTATCCAAATCCATCACAGCCCTGCTGCTAATTAGTTGCTTGCTCGGCAGCACACTGGTCAACGCGGCCGACGTTGGTCAGCAACAGATCGATGCGGTACGCGCAGACATGCAGGCACGCATTGATGCCGGTCGCCTTTCCGGTGTGGTGTTAATGGTTGCGCAGGATGGTGAAATCCTGATGGACGAGGCCTTGGGCTATCAGAATGTGGAAGACCAGGTACCTATGAGTACCGACTCGATTTTCCGCATCTTCTCCATGACCAAGCCGGTCACCGGTACTGCACTGATGATGCTCTACGATGAAGGCAAGTTCGATCTCGATGACCCGGTTGAGCAACATCTTCCAGAGCTGGCTGGCATGCAGGTGTTTGTCTCTCAGAATGCTGATGGTAGCTGGGAAACTGTTCCTGCCGAGCATCCTATGACGGTACGCGAACTCATGAGTCACACCGGTGGCCTGATGTACACACCTCCCCTGGGTAACGGCCCCATCGCCACAGCGTACGCCGAAGCCGGCATCATGAATCTTCCTGGCTACACTCTGGCCGAATCTATCCCAGCACTGGCCGATATCCCGCTTTCTTACCAGCCAGGTACGCAATGGGTGTACAGCATCTCGGTTGATGTGCAGGGCTATATGGTCGAGCGACTTTCTGGCCAGACTTTCGATGAGTTTCTGAAAGAACGGCTCTTCGACCCTCTGGGCATGAGCGATACTGCCTTCTACGTGGCACCCGAGAAAGCCGATCGACTGGCACGCCAGTACCGTCCGAATCAGGATGGTAGCCTGCAACGCACCGACACAGGCGCGTTTCTCAATCCTCCCAAATTCCTTTCCGGTGGTGGAGGCCTCACTTCGACTACTGCGGACTATATGAAGTTCGCCCAGATGCATCTCAATGGCGGCGAATACAACGGCGTTCGCATTCTCTCTGAAGAAGCGGTGCAACACATGCGCAGCAACCAGCTACCTGATGCTGTTGAGAACATCGGCCAGCTTTATCCTGGCAATGTATTCGGGCTGGATTTTGCTATTGTCGAAAACAGCGCTGCCTATCAAGGCGCACCGGAAGGCACTCACTGGTGGTGGGGGATCGCTGGTTCCTGGTTCTGGATCGATCCTGTCGAGAACATTGTTTTTATCGGCATGATCCAGAACGACGATATCCTGTACTCCTTGCAAGTACATGGTGGTGCGCGAGCAGCCATCTATCAGTAAACAGTTCCAATAAGCAGCTTCAGTAAGCAAGCTGAATGCTTGAACAAAGGGCTGGCGTATCGCGCTGGCCCTTTTCACTTCCCACTCTCACTCCTGCACAACCCTGCTTTCTTCGCCCCCTGATTGTCCCAAATTTTAAACTTGATACAGGATCTGCCGTATTACAATGATCTGCATCAGCGCTGTAGAGAGTACTGTGCTCTGGTCGCTGTCCCGCTGTGATTGAATTGATTACCATGTGTGCTCGGTCTGCTATGTGCCAAGAATGGGCCGAGAATGTGCCGAGACGAGCTGAAGGAAGATCAATGCGAAGTGTTCCAATTCTACGAAAGATTTATCTACTGGCCCTGATACTCAGCAGCCATACCCTGAGCGCGCAAGCACAAGAGCCCCTTTGGTCTCTGGTCGATTCTGCAGAGCACGAGAGTCAACTGCAGGAACTTGCCCTGCCAGCCTATGTGGCAAGCCAGTCTGCGGTATTGCTAGGGGATGATCTGGATACATTGCTTCAGCTTGATAATGTTCTGACTCTAACACTCTCATCGAATGAAGAATTGCAAATAGCGATCAGCACAGAGAACAGCTTTGTGAATGGCGACAGCAGTGTTCGCGGGATCGGAACAGATACAAATAGCAATACTCGCTTTACCATCACTAGAAACACAGAGACATTGCTCGGCAACGTATTGGTGGATGGTGCTCGCCATCATATTGTCGCCAGCAAAAATATCGATGGCGAATACATCGGGTGGCTCTATACGCAGTTGACCGATCTACCTACCGCAATTGTGGATTTCGGCGCACGAGACATCGAAGAAGACTTGTTCGAGGTTGCCGCGGTGAGCGGGAACGACGTCACCATTACCCAGACCCTGTCCAAGAGCCAGGCGACAGTGGGCGAGCAAGTCACCGTCAATATTGCCGTCACCAATAATCTTGGTACCGCTTTGAATAATGATGTCCTAAGTGTTTTGTTTATATCTGATCGTTCTGAATTCATTGGCAGCAACAGTGGCTGCATCAGCACTACCAACAATCAGCTAGCTATTTTCTCTTGCCCGATTACGAGCCTTGCCGCCGGCGCCACAGCCCAATTTGACTACACCGTACAACTGACCGCTGACTCCTATCCACAGGTGCCTAGCTCAGCATTCGTCGGCAATATCTTCGATCCGAACGACTATGTTCGTGATGACGCTTTCATCTTTGTAAATCAGGACACTCTTACGGATTCAGACGGCGACGGCATTACCGATTTTAATGAAGCCATTCTGAACACTGACCCTAATGACAGTGCATCGGTAATCAGTAACAGTTATTTGGCCGAGATCGATCTGCTGTTACTTTATACCCGTAATTTTGTCGATGAACTTGGTACACCGTTTCCCGAAACCGAAATCAACCAAATGGTGGAATTGGCAAATGGCTATTATCAGGATAGTGGCGCGATGGTGTCTTTTCGGCCAGTGCACTATGGCCTCGTAGAGTACGATTTCAATAACAGCCTGGAATCGACTCTGAACGATCTCGCTGCAGGCAATGGCGTCTTTTCTGGTGTGGCAGATTTGCGTGAAGCAGTCGGCGCAGACATCGTGGTAATCATTGATGGCTTGAAAGGAAGCGATACGGCCTGTGGCCTCGCTGACTCACCGGGCGGTGGTTTCAAGGGTGAGTTGTTTCACCCGTTGACAGTGAGCAACGAGGTGTACGCTGGACTATACAAACCGGGCTTTCCTCCCGGTGGCGGTGCCGGTTGTGATGAACTCACCCTTGCTCACGAGCTTGGGCACAATCTGGGCCTCAAACACTCACGTCGGGAAAACTCCAGCGAGGCCGCTCTGCCCTGGGGTCGTGGCTACGGTGTCGATGGCTCCTTTGTGACCATCATGGGTTACTCCTCTCGTTTTCCAGGCTCCGACGCACTACCGTTGTTCTCGAATCCGGCCAGTACCGCTTGTAACGGATTGGCCTGTGGAATTTCGCGCGATGATGTCGAACAGGGAGCAGATTCAGTTCATGCGATCAATCACACGCGTTTTCAGATGGCGGCCAAGCGCAGTTCAAACTTACTTAATGTAACTACGCTCAGTGGAGGCGGTTCCTCACTGACCATCCATGGCACCGCCTCCTCGGGTGGTGTAAGCGCGAGTAGTTTTGCAGCGAGCGCGGCAATTGATGTACAAGCCACACTCAATATCCCCTTTGAGCATCAAGGACAGCTTGGCTCGACTTATATTGTCATCTCAGTACCGGGTGCCGGATTATTTTTTGTAGATTCAAACAAGAGCTATCAGAGTTGGGATGGCAATATCAGTAGCCTGGGCAGCTATATCGAACCAAGAACATTACAGGCGAGCGAAACATTAGTTGCCTTCGACAAATTCGTACCGGCGCAATTCAATGTCTCGAATGTTTCACCAACGGTGTACTTTGCTTACGGCATCAATAATTTTGAAGTCTTCGCTTACAGCGCACAGGGAATAACTTTCCAGATTGAGTAGCGGTACTTGGTATCCGGAAGTTCTATTCAACCAGCCTTCAAGATTATTCGTCCAAACGAAAAAGGTCGGTGCTCATTACAAGAGTCACCGACCTTTTTGTTTTCTTTCTTCTTACGGAATATGCGTACTAGCGAGCCACCCACGGCGGATCGATCAGTAAATCTGGATCGGCATCTGCTTTGGGAACAAACTTCTGAGTACGTCCGTACTGGTTATCCCCGCCGTAGAGATTGCCATCTGAATCGACGGTAAAGGTATGCACTTCAAGATAACCGTTGGGCAGGTCTGGTGGTACTAGCCAGGTGTATTTCAGGTTGCCTTCGAAATCGAACTTCACGAAGCGCAGCGGTTGCAAGGCGGATATCCAGAAGCCATCGTCATTGACGATGATGTCCAGTGGCATACCCGTAGGCTCACCAATCGATCTCTCAAATTCAATCACTGCGGGATCGTCTGTTGTGCGAAACAGATTAACTTCGAAGCCTGAGCGATCGGTTACCAGAATCCGACCTTCCGGCCCGATGCCGATAGAGTGAATTGTGTTGAACTGTCCTGGGCCATCGCCCTCTCCACCAAACTCACCCAGATAGTTCATGTCATTGTCGTAGATGATGACGCGGTGATTATCCAGACCATCAGCGACAAGAATGCGCCCATCAGGCAGGAAGGCAACATCCTGAGGACGACCGTAGTGCGTCGCATCTTCGCCGGGAACGAGTTTCTCGCCGTAGGTTGCCACGACTTCGCTTCCATCGTTGGTCAACACATAGATCTGATGAAAAGTTTCATTAACCAGCCAGATCTTGCGCTCAGGATCGTAGGGGTTCACTCGAAGTCTGTGCGGTCCCGGACCCTCTGAGCCTTCACAAAGATAATCCAGATGAGTCCATATTTCGGTGGGCTCACCATCACCGTTAACCGTGTAGAGACAGTTCTGCCAGGTTCGACGATTGGTGTCAGTTAGCACATTTATGCCGATGGATCCTGCAAAGCCCTGATACTCTTCTGGGACAGGGTGGGGCAGTATGGTTTCGCCCCGCTGCGCTATGATGATCCTGTCAGGCGATTCTGCCCAGATTCCCGAATTGCCACCAAAGGCAAAACCGTCTTCCTGAAACACATCGGCCCAGAGAGGAATGACATCGTAGGGGCTTTCGCCTATGGGACCCCGGGCATTGCCCTGACCGAGGGTGGCACTGGGAATTGCGAACGTAAGAGCTGCTGCCGCAGCAAGTGAAGCTGGAATTCTCATACGGATAGATCTCCCGGCACGGGTTCTCGCGAACCCTGTTATGATTATTCGCACAATCATTACATATTCAGGCACCGATGCAAGCAGGATCGCCCGGCACCCTAGCCTGCTGCCATAGCGGCCCGCAAACCTGATGCTTGGTCTGGCAAATGCGACCAACAGAAGTGCCGGGACTCGATCTGTATTACACTTTCCGTTAGGCTACTAAACAGCTTCAATCCTGTGGATGACCACTATGAAAAAATCATCAGTCTTGTTTTCACTGGCTTTCCTGGTCGCGCTTTCACCTATGCTCTCTGCACAAGAAGACGAAGGCGAAGTGATCGTGATCGCCGATCTGAATCGTTCCGAAGTACAGGGATTTATCGAGGAAGTTCAGGCGCAGTTTTACGAAATCTTCAACGCCAACAACGACGACGATCGATTCGACATCGTTTGCTATGAGGCGACACCTACAGGCTCTCACATCAAGCGTGAAGTGTGCGAACCGAAGTTCTTTGTCGATGCCCGCTCGGCAAATGCCAACAGCCATCGCACCGGAAGTGATATGTTGGTGAACGATGCGACCTTGCGCGCGGAGCATAGTGCTGAATTTGAAGAACTGCAGCAACGCATGGAGGCCATGACAACCTCCAATGCCCAGTTCCGGGAATTAGCCAGCATACTCACACAGCTGCGTGCTCGTCTCGCTCAGCTCACGCGCTAGACCAGTCCAACTTTACCTTAGAAGTTGAATCAGGACTTGCCGTCTTGTTGGGCGGCAAGTTCAGCCATCTTCAACACTGAATCATGCATCGCCTGCAGGGTTTCCTGAAAGCGCTTCGCGTCTTCCTGTCCTGTTTCTTTAGCAATGGCAGCAGCATTCAACTCCCGGATTAGCGCGATCATGTGATCGCCCTCGGTGCGTAAACCGCCAAATTTTCTCTCGTTCGGGAATAAACGTGTCGTGATTTGCCACACGCCTGCCTCCATGATCAAGACACCAATGAGCGCCATGGGAAGCTGTGCGCGGATGTCGAGACTACCTCCGAGAATGACGGCACAGATGATGATGCCTACACCCAGACCGGTGAGACAGACGTCGAGGTTACGGCGAATTTGTCTTTGCATGAAGTGTCTCCTTTCCTGTCCGAGAGGATCAAAACCATCGCGGCAGGACTGCTGTAGAAGACTTATTACGATACTTCCTGGAAAAGCCTTAACTCTCAACGCCGTGAAGTAAGCTATGGAGACTAGCCAGAGCTGATCCCCACGAAAAAATCCTACCCCGTAGCACTCAAAGATGTACAGCGCTTATGCAGTGAGCGACCTCAGGAATTCCTCAGGAATATCACCGTATTGAAAGGCTTCCAACACCTAAAGATCAGCTAGGCCTTACTCGGGAACGTCGATTTGCAATGCCGCCGAATACAACGCGGCTCTATCCAGATTGGCTGCTGCTTCGAACACCGATGACTTGCGCTGACGGACAGTACCGGAATGCACAACACGACCGTTCACACTCACCAGGACCGGATCTTCCATATTGAGCTCTTCGGGGCTGAATCGTAATGTGAATTGACTAACTCCTCTTGCGGTAACGCTGATCGAGTTGCCCTGACGAGTCGCCTGTAACAAGCTTGGGCGACCCTCTTCTTCAAGTCCATCAATGCTTATCCAGCTGTATTCATTGTAGCTGCCGCTATCTTCGGTGACCCATTGCAGGGAATCGGGAAAAGGATCACGGGCATGCTCCGCCTTGAAGGCTTCGATTGCCGGTGTTTCATCCGGTAGCCAACGGGTATTGTGACCACCGCCCTCTATTATTCGGAACGTATGTTCCACTCCAGCCTGTTCGAGAATCTCAATAAACGATGCAAGGGACGCAGCAGGATAGAGCTGGTCATTCTCGCCATTGACAATATAGAAGGGCTTATTCACCAGGTTTTCAAAATAGAGACGATAGCCGCCCCCACTCTGCGGATTTCTCAGTACACCGGGATGCCCGATATAGGGCAGGAAGGCCGCCCACTCCGACGCTTGTTTGAATGCGAAAAACCAGGCACCCGTGCCGCCATCAGAGACGCCGGTCAACGTGACGCGGTTGTCATCAACATTGTAGTCACGCCGCACGGCTCGCAATATCTCAACTAGGTTTTCAGCCTGAGCATCTTGCCACCAGATTGCCTCATTCCAGGATAACGGAACTACAACCAGACGGTCGTCCTGGCGAAGATTGTCGTAGCCACCGCGCCAGAAGCTTTCGCCAGGCTCTGGTTTGGGGCGACCGACTCCACCATGGAGCATGAACTCTACTGGATAGGATTGGCTAGCGTCATAAGAATCCGGTACCAGGACAGCATAGGGAAACTCAGTGCCGTCTTCAGCAACCCGGCTCGCCTCCACTACGCCGGTCGGCACGTCGGTTGCGTATTCAGGCCCAAGCTTCAACCAACGATACAGTGCCGCTGCATCATTGGTCGCTGCTTCGAGTGCTGCTTCCGCTGCCGCTCGCTGCCCAGCAGTCTCTGCCTGCCAATAGGCAGTCACGAGTTCCAGACGATCCTGTGCGTAGCCAATCGAAGCAGGCAAACCCAGTACTGCACACGCAGTCGATAAAGCAACCGTCTTGGCAAGGCGCATAAACATTACTCCAACTCTCCACCGAGCTGCGTATAGACTGCGCGTAAGAAGCGATCCGGATCACCGTATTGTGCGTTGTAATCAGCAGTCGGGTTGCTGGCGGCCACTTGTTCATAGCTATTGCCAGCAGCGACCAGAGGCTCAACTTTGGCTTTGACATCGAGAATCATGTCGCGAAACGCAATCACATCCAGTCGGGTCGACACACCGCCATGGCCAGGCAGGATTTTCGTCTCAGGCCCGGCGGTGCCACTAAGCAAGGCCAGCGCCTGCAAGGTACCATCCAGCGTGCCACCGTTGTTGGTGTCAATCACAGGAAACGCAGTGGTACGAAATACATCACCAGCATGAATCACATCCGAGTCACGGAAGTGAATGAAGCTGTCACCGTCTGTGTGTGCTGGCGGCACCGGAAAGGCAAACACTTCTTCACCATTCAAATGGATTGTGATGGACTCGCTATAGGTAAGCACTGGTAGCGCATCGGCTGGTGCCTGAGCAGCGAGTCGGACTCGTACTTCGTCGCGAGCCAGAATCAAGACGCCCATGCGACCCATATTCTCATTGCCACCGGTGTGATCTCCGTGAACGTGGGTGTTGATGAGAAATCGAATCTCGCTGTCACTCAGCTCACGTATGGCTGCAACAATGCGATCTGTCAGAGGAGCGAACTGATCGTCGATCATGACAATCCCATCCTCGCCGACGGAAACCCCAATGTTGCCTCCCGCACCCTCGAGGTAGTAGACATTGCCCGCGACGTGATGGGCAATAATCTCGACGTTGCTGAAGTCGCGTTGTGCTAGCGTGGTGGCACTAAACAGGGTCAGGAAAACTGCGAGGATCAGATTGCTGAAAAATCTGGGAGTCATGATGATCACCTTCTTGTTATTACCGAACTCGACTCGGGGTTAGGGTGTGACAACAACAGCAGAATAGAAGGGCGAGCCTCGAATGTCTACGCTACCGGGCGCGTATAAGCCGCAGGCTACAACTTGTTACAAGCCCCAACTGAGTTTTCGTCTATGCGCGAATGCAGCGACATGTCATTATTCCTGCCAGTTAATTCTGGCCAGACACCCGCGATGTTTTCATTTACCAGATCATGCTTACTTCTCGTCTTGATGACGATGCCGGTAGCTTTGGCCGCCCAGGACGATCTGCCCGTGCTGGATCTGGACCGCCCGATGCGACTGGATTTTTCGGGCTCCTGGGAGAAAGACTTCGGACGCAGTGATCGCTGGGAAGACGAGCTCGGTCGTATGCTGCGACTGCGCCAGGAACAGGCTGTTCGACAGCAAGCGGGAATTAGCGGTGGCGGACCAGCTATCTCGATAGGCAATATCAATCTGAGCAGCTCCCGAGCGGGTGCTAGCATCATTGACCTCGCCCGACTTGCGGACTACATCTCTCGCCAGACAACTTTGAACATCCATCAGGATCGCGAACAGGTTCGTATCGAACGGCGAGGTGAAGCGCCGCTGATCTGTAGCCTGAAAACGGGCCCCATGGAGTCGTTTGCCAGTGAGCACGGCCGTGAATACTGTACCTGGGAGAATCAACAACTGCTGTTCATTATCAGTCTGCCCGAAGAACTGGTCATTCAGCATCGCTTTAGCGTGTCTGCAGACCGGGAGCTTTTGCGAATGCAAACCAGTATACGCAGTGGCAGTGGCGCACCCTTCAACTTACTGCAGACGTTTATTCGCTACGATGAAGCGGCTGAATCCTTCGACTGCGTACTGACACTGAGTCGCGGCAGGGTCTGCAGCCAGAGCGGAAATCTGCCATGACCCGCCCCCCTCTCACAGCCAACCGCCTTCTCATTCTCTGCATTTTGCTCGCAGGGTGTGGCACAACAGCACCGATAGAGTCGGAAACCGTCCCTGAAGGTCTGGGCGAGGTAACGCTGCAACGGGCCACCTCGACACCGCTTGCCGAGCAGTTGTTGGATGTGGGTATTGTTATTTTTGAGGCAGCCAGCGATTCAGACTCTGGCAGTTTCGGAGATTGGGTGTTCGCAGAAGTCAGGGATAATGAGAGACACCTGCTCCCTTATATTTTAAAAAATACGCTGCAGGAATCCGCGCAATGGGGTGCAGTGCGCGTCTTGCCAGAAGCAGACCCTTCTGTGCATCTGTCTATCATCGGCACTGTATTGCAATCCGATGGGCAGCAACTGGAACTTAGAATTCAGGCCAAGGATGCGACTGGTCGAATCTGGCTGGACAGACTCTATTATGATCGCAGTGACTCGGAAGGCTATTTACCTCCTCGAACACTGCGCAGAGTGAGCGAGCAGGAGATGTCTCAAATAGAAGAGCCATTCCTCGACATCTATGAACAGATTTCGAATGACGTACTGGCTGCACGAAATCAGCTAACTACTCAGGACCTGGAAACAATTGCCAATGTTGCCCTGCTGGTTTACGCAGAAGATCTCTCGCCAGATGCCTTCGGTTACATGCTGAACACCGATACTGACGGACAAAGAACGCTCGCATCCCTGCCCGCCACCGATGACCCGATGCTGCAGCGAGTGCAAGACATGCGCACCCGTCACCATCTTTTTATCGACACAGTCGATGAATATTACCAGGCACTGCACGATCAGACCCGAGCTCCGTATATGATTTGGCGTAGCTATTCTTCCGAACAACTGGTTGAGGAACAGCGCGTGCGTGAACGGGAACAGGGACAAGGAGAAAGACAAGAGCGAGAAGCAGACCAGAGCCGTTACAGCTCGACTAGCGGATATCTGACCCTGACCCAACGTTACGACCGTTATCGCTGGAGCAAGATTTATCAGCAGGAATACCAGGAGCTGGCAGCGGGTTTCAATCGTGAAGCCGCACCGGCGATCCTGGAGCTGAATCGTCAGGTACATGGCCTCAACGGCACGCTCGAAGAGCAGTACTCACAGTGGCGCCGTATTCTGCGCGAACTGTTCTCGCTGGAAAACGGCCAGTGAATGCCGTGGAAAGCTGGTCAAGTACCAGCGTAAGCAGACTAGGTCAGCACCAATACCCAGAGCGCCCAACAAAACAGCGCAGTGAATACCGGCAATACCATTAGATAGACCATCTTGCGAACATCGACCATTGGGATCTCCTCATCGGCGTTTCGACACAGGCTTAACTGTGTTTCATCATACGCCTGGTCCTGATCCAAGTCGCTGTGACCAATTGCCGCAGGTCCTGAGAAGATGCTAGATTGCTTACACACTTCAGGGCCAGATTTACGCAAAAACAGGTCAAATCAATAACAACAAAGCGCTGTTCTACAGTCGAGTGAGGCTGCTATGACAATTGAGTCACCTGAAACACCTGATTCACCCGCTGCAACCGGATCGAAACTCAAGTTAATTCTCGCTGGCGGTACTGCTGGCCTGTTGGTTGTTTTCGCAGTCGGCTTCCTCGTCTATTCATCCATCTGCCCTTGTGACCGAACACCGGGCGGCTGGCTATTCGGTGAACGCGCAGAGACGCCAGTGGCAGATTGGAATTTCGCCAATGACGTGCCGCTTTGTCAGCTACAAATCTATGATGGCATTCGGCCACACTCCATCAATCTCAATTGCATGTCCACGCCGGCCGGCGAGCTCTATTTGAGTTGCTCAGTGTGTGAACGCAAATACTGGGCGGGTAAAGTCGACACCGATGAACGAGGCGTCATGCGCCTGAATGGTATTACCTATCCGGTAACCCTGAATCGCGTGCAAGACTCCGCCGAAATGGACCGCGCCTGGAGCGCACGCGTGATCAAGCTGCAGACACACGGCGGTGGACCATTCAATCCCATCCCGGACCCTGACGCCGAACGACCAGGCCACTGGTGGACCTTTCGTGTTGAATCGCGCAGCTAGATTCTCCGATGATGGTTGCAGGAGACAGCGAAGATTTCTCCAATGGCTGGGAAGCGGTTGCCGATGAATTCATCGCCGTACGGAATCAACACTACGGTTCGCACGCGATAGCCAATTGGGCTGAATTCCTGCAACCCGGTCAGGAAGTCCTGGATATTGGCTGTGGTTTTGGCGGCTCCTACACTCATGGATTGATCGATCAAGGCATCCAGATCTATGGCATTGATGCCTCGCAGTCATTATTGGCGGAGCATAGAAAACGTTATCCTGAAGCGCTTGTAAGATGCGAAGCGGTGCAGCGATCATTGCTCTTCGAAAAAGAATTCTCAGGAATTATTGCGGTCGGACTCGTTTTTTTATTGGATCGCGATACTCAAGTTTCACTCCTGCGGAGAGTGGCGCTGGCATTGAAAAAAGGTGGCCGACTCTTGTTCAGTGCACCCTGGCAAGTCTGTGAGTGGGACGACTTGTTAACCAACAGAAAATCGCAGTCTCTGGGTAGAGAGGCCTATTGTTCGATATTGGAAAAACAGGGACTGATCTTGCACGAAGAATTCAGTGATGAAGGCGAGAACCACTTTTTCGATTTCCATAAAGAATGATTAGCGCAATTTATTTATTCAATAAAACAGAAAAGTAAGGGAGAAGAACAGCATGTTCAGAATACAAGCAATACTGAAAGCCGTGTCTGGAATTTTCCTGATCGTTTGCTCGAGCCTGGCATCACTTGCCATGGCCCAGAGCGCGACGCCAAACTGGGTGGAATTGGCGGTGCATAATTTCGGCGCGCCCATCAACACTCTGTGGGCTGAAGGTGAATTGTCCTTCGCTGCCGATGGCACAATGGTGTACTGCAGTGCCCGTGAAGACATGGCCGTAGCACCTGGCGACCCGAAGGACTTGTATATCGCCACCTTCAATGCCGAAACAGGAAGCTGGAACACTCCGGTGAACATGGGCATTCCGATCAATGCTCCTCCAGCCACCGATGTCGATCCACTGCGTCGGGGCGACGACCGGGAACCCTGGATTACGGCCGATGGTAATACCATCTTCTTCAAATCCGATCGCCTGGCCACAACTACTCCGCGCAACAACAATGACCTGTTCGTCACACACAAGCTCGATGGCGGTTGGTCAGAACCGGAATTGGTAGGCTTTCCTATCAGCACCAACGAAGGCGACGAACACTGTCCAGCCATACTCAACGATGGCTCGACCCTGTGCTTCGCTTCCCGTCGCGCCGGTGGCTATGGTGGGTCTGATATCTGGTGCTCACAAGCCAATGCTGATGGCAGCTGGGCTGACCCAGTCAATCAAGGGCCGAACATCAACACCGCCGGTGAAGAGTTTCACTTCACGCAAGACAGTGCAGGCAGAGTCTACTTCACTTCAACACGAGAAGGTGGCTACGGAGGACCGGATATCTGGGGAGCTGAGTCGATTGGCCCGAATGAGTGGGGGCCTGCCTTCAATCTGGGCCCACAGGTGAACACAGCATCTGCAGATATGTGCCCCGCCCTGCCACCCGGCGGCGACACTTTCGCCTGGTTCTCGTCTCGCCAGGACAACAGTTTCGGCAATATCGATATTTTTTGGACCAATAAAGTCAATGTAGAGAACGCCAATTAATCTGCATTTAATTCGACCTGGCGCTTATATGAAAAAGGGATGGCAACTAAATTGCCATCCCTTTTGATTCTGACGCTTCGTATCGCGAATCTTTTCTAGCTTAGATTCTCCGCGAACAGATTCAGCAGACGCGACCATGCACGTTCTGCCTGGGCTTGGTGATAGACCTGAGAATCAATCGCGCACCAGCCGTGTAGCGCATCTTCATACACTTCGATTTCAGCTGGAATATTTGCTGCCGCGTACGCCTCGCGCAGGGTTTCTTTCGCTTGTGGGTCATTTTCATCGTCGTTCTCCGCAACCGCATGCAGCATCGCGGCATTGGTTTGCGGGATCAAGAGGTGAGGGCTATTGGGCTGCGAAGTCGCCAGGCCACCACCGTGGAAGGTGCCACCGGCACGCAGACGATCCGGAACGGCAGCGACGGTACGCATTACCATTGGTCCACCCATGCAGTAGCCAGTGGTTCCTACGCCTTTGCTGGTGTCGACTTCGGGTTGCTCATCCAACCAGGCCACGAACGCACGCGCGTCGGTGAAGTGGGTTTCCTCACTGAGACTGCGGGCCATTGGCAACACGTGGTTGCGAACTTCGGGATTACCAAAGCTTGCACCGCGTCCAACCACTGGAGAACGGGCACTGCGATAGAAAGGATTCACTGTGAGCACCGCATAACCAGAGCGAGCCAGGCGCTTGCCCATCTCTCTGAAAGCTGGGCGCAGGCCAAGAATGTCGGGCCAAACCAATACCGCTGCGTGGGCTCCCAAGGAAGGATAAGCGAAAAAGCAGTCGGCGGTGCCATCCGGAGTCTCGATTTCTACATCTCGGCTGGTAATGGATTGCGCGTTGGCCATCGGCGGAAACACCGAAGCCAAACCTGCCGCTGTGAGTAATTTAGTGAAATCCCGGCGCTTCATCTCGGGATGACGGCGCAGATAGTCTTCTACATCATGCTGGGTATCGTTATCGCACATATTCTTCTCCTTGTTATGTGGTGCTCGCTGTTGACTGATGGGCAATCGACGCCCAAAACCGCACTCTGGCGACAGAGTATTGGCCCGGCCTGGAAAACTCAAGTACTGCCGACCCGAGAAGTCCGGCGCTCACCTTACACAGCTCGCTCGTATTGACTAGCCGCCCGATACGAGCAAAGCTAGGTCGCAGTTCCATGTCGCTTTGCACTGGCTAGCTCGACACATTGCCTATGACCCGATTCGCGCAGCACTGCTTTCAAAACTCTTGCCTGCAGACACGTCGCCAGTTTCTGCGTACCGTAGCCGTGGGGACCAGCATCAGCTTGTCACCCGGATTGCTCCTGGGGCAGAGTCAAGGCCGTGTCATTACAGTCGCGGGTAATGGTCAGGCAGGCTATGAAGAAGAGCCACGCGGCGGCTCTGTCGCGACTGAATCTCCGATCAACAATCCTTATGGCGTTGTACCCGGACCTGACGGCGCACTGTATTTCTGCGAAGTGGATACCGGCCGCATCCGCCGCCTTGATGTTGGGCGCAATCGACTCTCGACCATCGCCGGTACTGGCGAACCCGGTTACCGACCCGAGTCTCGTCGACCAATGGAAACTCCCTTTTCAGCCCCCCATGAAATTCGCTGGGATGAATCCAGCAATCTTTATATTGTCGAGCGGGACAATCACACGGTGCGTCGCATCGCCGGGCGCACTGGCCTGGTCACCACGCTCGCCGGCAATGGTGATTCGGGCTTCGCAGGAGATGGTCGGCAAGCCGTGCTATCCCAGCTCAATCTTCCCCACAGCATCGCTTTTGATTCCAGAGGCAACCTGTTGATCTGTGATATCGGCAATCAGCGACTGCGCCGCGTAGATCGAGAGACTGGTGAGATGTCGACGCTCTCTGGAACTGGCGTCCCCAGCCCCACTCCCGATAACGGACCTCTTCAGGGAACCCCGCTAATGGGTCCCCGCTCCATTGATGCCGACCGCAATGGCAATGCCTGGCTGGTGCTACGCGAGGGCAACGCGGTCTATAAACTGGAGCTAAACAATAATCGCCTGGAGCGAATCGCTGGCACCGGAGAACAGGGCTACAGTGGCGACGGCGGAAGCGCTCTGGACGCCCGTTTCAACGGACCAAAAGGGATCGCCTACTCCGCCACGCACAATTGTCTCTATGTAGTAGATACCGAGAACCATGTGATCCGCCGTATCGATCTCGGCGACGGACAAATCTCCACGATATTGGGGACGGGAGAACGCGGCGATGGTCCCGATGGTGATCCACTGCAATGCAGCCTGAACAGACCCCATGGCATCTGTGAGCACAATGGTGTGGTCTACGTGGGCGATAGTGAGAATCATCGGATTCGTGCTATTACTGGTCTGAGCACGGTGCCGATGATTCCTAGTCGGGTGTGAGCCGCATTTATGGTGGAGCTTTGACTTGTGAGAAAGGACAACTGCCCGAGACGGGGCACTCTAATAAAATGTTATGTGTTCGAGGAAGCAGTGAAATGAAAGGAAAGATCAGCTTAAAAGAATTCATACACCAAGTGAAAAAGGAGCTAGTTGACGCTCAGGAGGGCATTGGAGACCCATTCTATGAACTAGAAAATGTGGAGTTAGAAGTGTCTTTTGCTATAGACGTCAAAGGAGAGTCAAAATTGGATTTAGTAGTGATAGAGCTTGGAGCTGAAGCAAACGCCCAGCAGTTGCACAAAGTTACTCTGAGTTTGAAACCACTGACGAAAGAAACACTCTCAGAAAAACCAGCCAAATCAGGCGGAGGTCTTCACTCCGACGGTATTGGCAAGCAATTGAATTCGGGACGACGCCCAGTATATAGGAAGGAAGATGGGCCAATTGATTGAAGACACATAGCAAGCAGATCATTCATGGGACAGGGCGTTATGTGCTTCAAAATTTTTAGCTAAGTACGATGCTGAATACTTTCAGCATCTAGGAGGACAAGGTTATGAAAGTGCTAGTTCTAGCATTGGCAGCCTTAGCAGTGACATCTTGCACCACATCAACACAGCCTAGCTTTGCCAGGATGTCAGAAGATGAACTGGCAACTTACAACTCGCGTGTTGTTGAGTCAGATCGAATCTTTTGCGCACGCGTCCAGAATAAGAGAGGATCAGTAACCAGGTTTGTCACTCGGAAATCTTGCGGCACCTTACAAGAGGTTGGCCATTTATTGAATCGGGGATATTCACTTCCAACAGACTCTTCACACGAGTTCTATTCTAACGCGTTAAATCAGAATCGTGGTGGACCCAATTCATACCGTGGACCTCGTATTTATCGGTATTAATTTCATCTTGAGATTTGGGCATGCCAATACATAACAATCAGTTCAATAATGGCTACATCAATAAAATCGAAAAAGACAAAGTCCTCGTGCAGGTAGAAAACGTTACTCCGAATGACAACCGGAGAAAGCAATATGAATAATTACAGACTAGCTAAACGAAATGTCGACATATCGGCCGGAGAATCCGTCAAAATCTTGCGAGAGCTGCAGGAACTAAGCCAGAACGAACTGGCTCAGCTTTCAGGAACTCCTCAATCAACTATCTCAGCAATAGAGAACAACAGAATGCAGCTTGGTGTTAAGCGCGCCAAAGTCTTGGCAAGGACCCTGAACTGCCATCCGGCAGTGCTTGTATTCCCTGGATGGGATATCGAGCGCGAATCTGCTGCATAACATCGAAAATTGGCAAAGCTGCAACTCTGCTAAATTTCCAGGTCGCATACTCAATGAAGTTGCTACGAAAGACTTTTTCTATAGTTTTGTTCCTCTCCCTCGCTTCTCATTCACTTGCTGCTGAGTTGCTCGACGGTTTTCCGTCAGTCATTCATCCCAATGAGAGTTATGTATTCTATTCCCATGGATTGATCGTTGAGGGCACAGACCCGAGGCCGATTCATCCAGATTTTGGTAGGTATGAATTTCCCGAAATCGTAGAAGAAATTTTCAGAGACGGTGGTTTTAACCTGATTGCCCACCACCGTCCTTCTGGAACCGACCAGGACGAATACTCTGACCAAGTAGTGAACTGGGTGCATCAGCTTGTCGAGGCGGGAGTTCGGCCTGACAATATTACTCTGGTCGGCTTCTCCAGAGGTGCTCAGATCACACTCAAGGCGTCGAATCAACTTTCTGATCTGGGCATCAATACTGCTGTTATGGCGGTGTGCTTTGACGGAGACTTCCCTTCAGAGCCAGAAATCCGATTGTCTGGGCGAGTCCTTTCGATTTATGAAACCTCTGATTTGGTCAAGTCCTGCGACGCCATTTTGAGTCGGAGCGTTGATGCAACCTCGACAAAAGAGATTGCCATCTCCACGGGGCTAGAACATGGCGCGTTCTACACTCCTCGACTAGAATGGATAGAACCTCTAAAGTCTTGGCTGAGTGAATAGCCAAACACAGTTGTCAGAGAAATCCGGCAAGACAAACAGGAGTCAGTAGTGAGCGAAACTCGAATCAAGGAACTGGTCCAGGAATTGCTAACCGAGCTGGAAGCGACTGAATCGGTAAACCCGGAAACAGTAGCGACTGCGAAGAAGCTGGATGCCAGCATTCAGGACTTGGTGAATCCAGAAGTGGATACATCGGAAAACACGATCATGGACGATGCCATAGCGTTGGAAGCCAGTTTCGCAGCCAGTCATCCTGTGGCTGAAAAAATCATTCGTGAATTGATCAATACGCTCTCGAGAATCGGCATCTAATCTCATTCAGAACGCTTCCGCACAATCAGCAGCAATCTGATGAACGGGTTAGTTGGAGGGATAATAGGGGTTGGAAGAGCTGACAGATCAGTAGATAAAGTTCAACGGATAAAAATCAACGGATTTTCGTAGTTCAGGCGTCGCTCTGGTCAGGAGCTTAGACCAGAGCGCCGGCCTGAAATTCGATAGCCACCCCGCTAGACTGAGCAATCCGAATCTGGACACTGTAGGCAGCAAGAGCAATCAAGCTGGATGAAGCCATGTCCTGATCAGAATTACCTCGAGGCCGCGTCCTTGTCTATGCCTGTCGCACGGAGTTGGAACTTGCCAGGGAGGCTGAAAATTACTACGACCAGAAGGGGCTAATAATGAAGAAGTTTTTTCGTGGGATTGGAATTTTTCTGCTAACGGTGGCACTCCTGTTCACCGCCTTTCTCGTCTATGCTCGATTTCACGACGGGCCATTGGAGATTGTCACCGGTGGACCATTCTCCAGTGGCCAATTGAGTGCAACCCCGGCGTCCTGGGATTTCATTCGCGACCGCGACGTATTGGAATTTCAGACACTCTCACCCGCCCGCTCACGGACCGTCTGGCTCGGCGTCCATGACCAGCGCCTGTTTATTGTCAGTGGCTATATGAATTCCGGCTTGGGCGCCATCTGGAAGCACTGGCCCTACTATCTGGAAGAAGACGACCGTATCATCATCCGGGTTGATGGCCAGCTCTATGAGCAACGCCTGGAGCGCATCATGGAGGGCCCCGATGTGATTCCGGTCTTGCGCGAGTTTAATCGCAAGTACGGTACCGGCGAGCCGACGTCACCTGAGACGGTAACCAGTGGCGACACCTGGATGTTCGAGGTCATGCCACGCTAAATATGCTGCCGCGCTGAACGGCCCGAAAAACAGTTCAGCGCGACATGCGCAGCTCAATCACTATTCGAATATTTCTGCATAACTATTGGCTATCGCCATATAGTCAGATTTGAAGCCGGGTAACAGATAACCTTCACTGATGAGCTGGTCGGTTGCAGCTTCGAACTCACTCAGATAATCCGCATAACTCGGATAGAGCCCGGCGATCGAGTTGCGCGGATCTCGGCTTTGCACGGCCACCGCGGTGTTGGCAGGGAAAGGAATATAACCACCACTGAGCCTTGCTAAAGATCGCTCAGCTCCAGTTTCAGGCGCACGCAAATTCCAGGAAACAAAAGTGCCAAGTGGCACACTCGCAAGCGGTGGCAAGATAGTGCTGCCGGGCAAGTCATTGTTGTCCGTATCAACCATCGGCACCATCGCCTGATAGAAATGATCGGAGTAGTCTGGATGCTGATCGATTATGCGCTGGCTATCCCAACGACTGCCGTAATTATTATGAGTCGGTTGATACATGGATGCCGGATGATTCACACCGTTCAAGCGGTTCCAGGCGTCGCGATTTACCCGGCCATCGACATGGGAAGCTACCAGCGTACCATCGGCGATTCTCGGATAACGTGAAGGCGGTGGCGACTCTCCTTCTGCTACCCAGTTATACATGGCGACAATCAGCGAATTTGAAATTGGCGCCCACATATTTGGATTATTGGAGAGCTGACCACGGGCGGGCGGCCTCACTACACCATCGCCTGAGCCGTGTTGCGAACCACCGATCGTGTAGAAACGAACTTCCTCAGGCAGTTCTGCATCCGCAGTCCCTTCAGGATTCGTGTGCGGTAGAGAGCCACCACGTAACCAGTATTCGTTGGAAGTCTGGATGTGCATGATTTTAGGAACGGTGCCAGAGGCGCGGGCTTTACGCAGTACGCCATCGGTACGCCCGGTGAAGGGATCGGTGCTGTCTCCATAAGTGAAAGGAAACAGGTCGTTAGGATACAGATAATTGGAATGATGTCCGTTGGTACGAGTGGGCATGGCAAAGCGATTGTTGAACATGCCATAACCGCCACCGGCGATAACTGGAATGACCCCATCGAAAACGATGCGACCTTCGAGATCAGCGTTAAAGCCATCGTAGACATACTGTCGTAGCAGACGACCGCTTTGTGAGTTCCCCCAGGCAACAGCGTTTTCTAACTCCGGCAAATCCAACTGCTGCAATTCGCCTTCGCCAGCGCCGCCGTAGCGCATTAAGGAAACCAGATCACGAATGCCAGTCATACCTGAGCCGGCCAGCACCGGATCCTTGGCCTCATAAATCAATTCATAGATCAAACCTGGTTCGAAGCCGCCATCCACATTGAGCAAAATTTCCGGTTGATTGCTGTCAGCGACTTCGCTGATGCTCAAACTGAACTCTGAGCGCTCGACCGGCACTCGCGGGTCCGTCTGATAAAGGCGCTTGCTCAAGCTTGCATTGGCTAGGCCGTCTTCAGACGGGTAGTAAGCCAGGTGGCCGCCGCCGGCAATGTTCACGTCATTACTCGCATTGGTCACACTCACTTCATAGCGCACTTGCCCGGTCACCGGCTCTGCTGCAGTGCCCACCACTGGCGCGTGCAGACGAATGCGGCCATTGCGTGGCTCTAATTCGTTGATCCAGCCGGTAACCAGATAAGTGAAACCCAGTTCGCTGAGTGGATGCTGCAGGGACACTTCAGGGGGTACGCGGCTGCCGCCGCGATTATTCACGTTATAGAGCAAGCCGCCATTGGCGATGCCGCTGGATGGAACCAATAGTTTGAAGTCCGCAGAGTATTCGACCAGCCCGGCGCCGTTTAGCGGGGCCAGCGCAATATCAGTAACCGCCTGATTGGCTTCGACATCAGGGTCCAGAGTGAAATACACCACTCCATTAATCAATTCGTAGGTGAATTCGACCGCATCCGAATTCAAGGTCTCACGCTCGGTTACCTCAATACGTACGACCTCGGCCTGGCTCGCGGACACGAGTAACAGGGAGAAAAGGACCGTGCAAAGGACCGAACTAAGGACCGAACTAAGGACCGAGTAAATGAGGGAGAAGAAGCGAATAGGCGCTGACACCAGCTTGCATGACTTCATGGGCATACCTGTTTTTATTGTCTGAATCGAAGAAGTGTTCGCGGAGTGTTTAACATTTGTCAGGGACTGTCAATTCACCCTGAGGCTGCCTGTTCGCATTCAATCTGCGCCTGAATCCGGTGAGGTTCCGCCTGACAAAGTCGCTGATTGTCGACGTCGGCTGAGTATGGGGACAAGAGCAGTCAGGACCGAGCCCAGCACCAATAAACCCGCGCCAATGAGTGACACCCAGTTCAAGCGATCAGAGTGCAGATATTCGGGATGAATCCAGACGATCAGCTTCAGACTGCCGATGGTAAATAAAGGCGCAAGCGCCAAAGTTGCACTCACCTTGGAAGCATCCCAGATGTTCAGCGCCTCTGCAAAAGCACCGTAAGCGATGATGGTGTTGAGACAACAGAAGGTCAGCAGACCAAACTGCAACGTATTTAGCCCGAACAAACTGCCTGGGTTAATAAACGGCAACAGGACCAGCACTGAGACGACATAGATGCAGAGCAAAATCTGCACTGAGCTAAATTCGCTCAACAGTCGCTTTTGCAGCAAGGCATAGACCGTCCAGGTGATCGCCGCGAAGACTACAATGATCACTCCGATGGTTTCCTGGTCATCCAGGTTTGCAAAGCCCCGAAGTCGTTCATTGAAGAACAACAACAACCCGAGCACCAGAATGGCAGTACCCAGCTTCTGCACACGAACAAAAGGCTCACTGTACACGACTACCCCGCCGAGGATGAGAAACAGGGTGGTGAGCTGAATTACCGCCTCGCTGGTTTCAGCATTGACGAAATTAAGACTATAGGAAAACAGGTAGTAGTTGGCACACAAACCAAGTGCAGCGACCAACAGGTAGAGATTGGTTCGGCGCCCTGCTGCAAGAAAAGGTGGCAGCTGTCTTTTTATAAACAGCCACAGTCCAAGCACCAACAAAGCAACGAAAAAACGATACCAGACAATAGTCGTGGCATCCATTCCTGCCAGCAGCTCTTTGAGAGCGACTGGCAGTATTCCCCACATGAGCGCTGCGGTGAGAGACAGACAGAAACCCAGGACGGGCCTCTGTGTTGATTCATTCATCTTCTCTGCTTCATCAAATTAAGACAACTCAAATTGAGCCTTTCATTTTTTGCATGGCTCTCTGTCAGTTCGCGAAAACGAAAAATCTAGAGCCCTGAATTTTGGTAATAAACAACATTACGTGTACCCGCACCGATGCCAACAATATCAAGGAATCCATCGCCATTCAGGTCTTCAACCGCGAGGCCTGAAATTGCGATGTTGCCATCATCCAAAGCTATGCGACCCCAGCTACCCCCACTGTCACGTCGAAAAATAGCCAACTGATAAGGCTCGGATCGACCTCCCGCAATGATCTCATCGACACCATCATTGTTCAGGTCGGCCGTCAGCAGGCCATGTCCATTGGCGAGGTCATCATCGATGACTTCCCGGGCCCACAACGCACCCTCACTCTCGGTGTAAACGACCACCTCATTGCCATGCCAGGGCTCAACAGTCGCGATGAAAACTGGCGCGTTGGCTCCGTTACCGAGTGAACCCACATCTACTTCACTCGCGCCTATTTCAGGACGCTCTGCATCCTGTTTACCACTGACCAATTGACGCTTGCTAACCGACACCCCATTTCGAGCGAGCTGATAGAGATGCACGCCACCAAAACTCGCAGTGAGAATATCGCTGCGACCGTCATCATCCCAGTCCAGAATTTGCATACCGTGGGCCAGCTGCAGCGTCTGATCCAACACCAGCCCAGGCCAGCGCTCGACGTTGAGAGTGCGCGGAATCTGATAAGCCTTGATAGGGAGGTTTACCGCATAGTCCGGTGCTGTCGCACCATAACCAATAATGGGCACATTGATGAGCTCTTCCTGTCCGTCACCCGTGACATCAGCCCACTTGATTCGGTGCGTGGTTGGTACTTCGTCGATATAGTGCATTGTCCATTCCTGGTTTTGCACGGGATCTCCAGGATTTTCCAACCAGTGAATCAAGCCGCCCTCGGTGGAATTACCGAGAGAAAAGGCACTGGCCAGCACCACATCCATATCGCCGTCGCCATCAATATCCTTGGGTGCGGCATCGATATTTCCTGCTGCAACTGTGGTGATGACATATTTCGTCCACTCCGGGTTCTTATACCAGGCAAACTGCGCCGGGTTAGTAGAAAGCGCCAGAATGTCCAACAAACCGTCACCGTCGATATCAGCAATTTCCACTCCATAGCCACCGCGCATTGTCTCGTCCAAGGTGGTCTTCTCAAAGCTCACGAATCCACGCTGGGCGTCAGCTACCTGACAGGCAACCTGCAAAAAACTAATCAGCACAATCAGAAGGGCCTGAAAACCGAGGCGTGTGGGCGAGTTCTTGATCATAGAAAGTTTCCGAAGAGATGACAGGAGTGCAAAACTTAATCCCATCGCCGGGGGAAAGCAAATGTCAGCCGCTGGTGTAAGAACCAGGCGCCGAACTAACGATAAATGGAAGAACGAATGGCTATCACACTTTGAAGTAAGCCATGAACCCCAAAGGCATCTCCAAAGAAAATGCCAGAAACAGAGCCTCGGGAAGAATGTCAGGAGAGCTTAATGTGCCTCGAGAAGCGCGCACTCAAAAACTCCATCTGATCCGCCAGCACATTGTGATTGGACAAATAGAGAAATTCATACTGATTGGGCACAAAGGGAATAGCCAACAATTCCATGCGTGCTTCTTCGGGTGAACGATCAGCCTTGCGATTATTGCATCTACGACAGGAAGTGACGACGTTGGTCCATTCATCCTTTCCACCACGGGAGATAGGTTGCACATGATCGCGAGACAGATCGTGAACGGCGAATTCACCACCGCAATAGAGGCAAATATTCTTGTCGCGGCGAAACAGGAATTTGTTTTCCAGCGGAGGATCGTAATGCTCGCTGTGCACTTTGCCATCGCAGGCTACGATGCTGGGAAGTTTGAGGATAGATTGCTGGCCTTGATGGTTGAAGCCGCCACGAATCTCCATGACAGTTTCGCCCAGCGTCCACACAACGAGATCCTTGACTAATAAGGTCGCTGTTTCTTCTCGCGTAAGCCAGCAGACAGGAACTCCTGCTTTGTTCAACCTTAGAATCTTGGCATTCATACAAGGTCCTGAACGAAGTAAGCAAACCTAGAGTTTACACATCCTTATTATCGGCGCAATTGCTTTTCGCTGAACCGTGCAAAGTGAGCTTTGCGCTTGATTTCTCGAGTCGGATCAATCGCAAAATGTGACAGAACAGTCATTCAGCATGAGCTGAATTGATTCAAATTTTAAGGCTTCGTTCTTTTTGTGCTTTGCGCTTTTCTGACCAGCGTCGGTAGCCGCCACTGCTTATCCAATAGCCAAGTTGGAGAGCGATTAATAGCGCAGCAAACAGCGGCAAAGTACCTAGCGGGCGACCGCCGACACGAAAAAAGAATACCGCATTGTAGTTGCGATCTTCGGTAGGATGGGTTGCTGTTACCACACCGATATAGCTACCCCGCTCGAGAAAGTCATGGCTCGCCCGATAATAGCCGCCTTCCTCTATCCGCGGCCCTTGATAGAAGACAGTCGCAGCGTTGAGATCTTCGATAGCTTCAATATCTTCCCAGCTCGCATATCGACCGACATTGTCTACATCATGGACAATACGAAAATCGATTTCCATTTCGTTCAATAGTGTATGCAGGTACTCCATGACGAATACGGAACTCGTGACATTGGGGATATTCTCACAGAATTCCTCATTACCTTCGCTCTCTGGTTGAAAGACTGTGAAATGCGCCTGCATGAAATCAATATTGATCAGGCAGCGATCGTCTTCAAAGGCGACACTGCCGTGTGCCCATAACGCAGTGGGCGCAAGACAAGTGCCTAGCAAAACAAGCAAGGCGACTACATTGGCTCGAAGAAATTTCATCGCTTTATGCATGCACACACCAAACTACCAATTGATCTCGTTACCGTCGTAGTTGAAGAAAGAACCCGATGATTGCTGATCGAGTGCATCAATGACTCCGAGCATGCCAGAGACACTGGTTGTAGCATCGATGAGGGCATTGGGCCCGCCCATGTCGGTCAGCACCCAGCCAGGATGGAGAACAGCAACGCTGAAGCCGGCATCCGCGAGATCTACTGCGAGACTCTTGGCGACAGAATTCAGTGCAGTCTTTGATGAACGGTAGATGTACTGTCCACCGCCTTGATTGTCGTCAATGGAGCCCATCTTGGAAGTGATATACACCAGTTTTTTGCTACGCCCTTTACGGAAATTCTCAATCAGCAATTGAGTCAGCTGCAACGGTGCAATGGCATTGACTTGTAAGACCTCCATCCATTCGTCGCTATTCACCTGCCCAAAACTCGCCCCTCTCGGCCCATACACCCCGGCATTGTTGATAAACACATCGACTGCCCGGCCTTCCAGGCGTTTGGGAAAGTTGAGCAGTGACTCTGCGTCATTCACGTCAAGCTCGAAAAGCTCGATATTATCCAACTCCTCAGCCAAGGCATTCAGCTCATTTGCCTTGTCGATATCACGACAAGTAGCCAGGACAGTTTCGCCGCGAGCCGCAAGCTGCCGCACAAACTCCAGGCCAATGCCTCGGTTGGTCCCGGTTACCAGATAAGTCGCCATGATCTACTCCATTGCCTCCTCTTTGAGGCAATAATTTAAAGCTTCAAGAAAGCACCAGTAAAAGCGCTGAGAAAAATGAGGGGCTAATCTACAGCGCCGATGGCCTGCGGTCAAAACCAGCTGTTCTGCTATACTGCCCTGCCAGCAAAATTGGCGGGTTACGTGCCACATTGCCACTACCGCCGCACAAGAAGTGAGAACAAAAGAAATGACAAAGAAGCAGTTCCACTGCGCTATTAGCAAAGAAACCTCACGATTTATGCGAGTTTTTGTGTCTGCAGCTTGCCTGACTCTGACGAGCACCGCCATTCTTGCCCAGACACCTGAGGAGATAGTCGTTATTGGCATCGTGCCCACTGGTGCCTCGCTGGAGCAAAGCAAGGTGCCCTACCCGGTACAACACAGACAACTTGAGGAACTCGATGCGCTTCGTCATGAGAGCGTCGCCAACTTGTTGCAACAGGGATTTGCGTCGGTCTCCCTCAACGATGCACAAAACAATCCCCTGCAACCGGATCTGCAATACCGCGGCTTTACAGCATCTCCACTACTGGGCCTGGCCCAGGGCATGGCTGTCTATCAAGATGGAGTACGCATCAATGAGCCCTTAGGCGATGCGGTTAGCTGGGATCTGCTGCCCCAGTCTGCGATTCAGTCGGTCACCCTAAGCGGTGGTGCCAATCCCCTGTTTGGATTGAATGCCATAGGTGGGTCGCTTGCTGTCACGATGAAAGACGGCTTTACCAGCGATGGAGCCAGCTTCAGTATGAGTGCTGGCTCATTCGGTCGCCGTCAGGGCAATGTCGAGATCGGCGGAAACGACGGCAACTTTGCCTGGTACCTCAACGCCGAACTTTTTGACGAGGACGGCTGGCGTGACCATTCTGCCAGTGAGGCGATGAATCTCTATGGCAGCCTCGCCTGGCGATTCGCTGACAGCGAGGTCACTGTTGCGTATCAACAAGGCGATTCCGACCTCACAGGAAACGGTGCATCGCCTGTGGAACTATTGGCGCTTAACAGAGCTGCGATTTTTACAGGGCCCGATATCACAGCGAATGATCTGGACATGTTAAGTCTGGATTTCACCCACCAGCTCAGCAACAAGCTCACACTGAGCGGAACTCTGTTTACCCGACACAGCGAGACTACGTCGTTCAATGGCGATGGCTCTGAATTCGCAGTGTGTGAGTTCGCCGGAGGTGATGTGCTCATCGAAGGCATCGAAGAGGACGATCTGGAAGAACTGGGTTTCGATGATGATGACGTCTGCGAAGGACAGTTTGCGGATGCCGACGCCCTCGAAGACTTTCTCAACAATGCTGCCCTGCTTGCAGGAGAAGACGAAGAATTCTCGATCGAAGACTTTGACGATGAACTCTCCGGAACAGGAATTCTCGCAGACGATGCAATCAACAATCTCAGCACCCGCAAGCAACGAAGTTTCGGCGCTGACCTGCAATGGACCTTGCAAGATGAGTTGTTTGGTGTGCCTGCCCAACTGGTCTGGGGTGCCGCTTATTACTCTGGCGACTCTGCATTTGACGCTGTTCTCGAGCTCAGCGATATCGATCCGATCTCGAGGCTAACCAGTGGATTTGGTACAGGTACCTTTGTTGACAGCGAAGCAACTTCGATCGATACCGAGAATAAATCCAGCAGCCTCTACGTGACATCCACGTTCGACATGAGTGATGCTATTGCACTCACCTTGTCGGCCAGGGCCAATCGCACCGATGTGGTATTGAGAGACCGATCCGGCCTGCGCCCAGAGCTGAATGGCAATCACCGCTTTCAACGTGTCAATCCTGCCGCAGGGCTTACCTGGCAGGTTCATACCGACCACAATCTCTATGCCAATTTGAGCCAGGCGTCCCGGGCACCAACTCCGATAGAGCTGGCGTGTAACGAAGGTGTTTTTGATCTGGCGGTTCAGTTCGCTATCGAGCGCGGTGAAGACCCGGATGATGTTGACTTCGAATGCCGGCTACCAAACGCTTTCTTGGCCGATCCACCTCTGGAAGACGTTGTGACAACTAACTTCGAACTAGGCAGTCGCGGTGTCATCTCCGATCTTGATTACTCGCTGGGCGTGTTCCACGCTACCAATCGAGATGACATTCTTTTTCAAACCACCGGCCGACAAACCGGACTATTTGCCAATGTGGACAAGACGCGCCGGCAAGGAATTGAGGCAAGTCTGTCTGGTCAGATTAGTGATCTCTTCTGGCAGGCCAACTACAGCTATATAGATGCCAGCTTCCAGGATGACTTTGAGGTACTTAGCCCCAATCATGCCTTTGCCGATGACGAAGGAGAAATTCAGGTGCGCAGTGGCGATGCCATCCCTGGCATTCCCGCACATCAATTCAAATTGCTGGGCCAGTATCAGATTGGCGAGAAGTTTCAGTTTGGATTCGATTTGATTGCCAACAGTGATCAACAGCTGCGCGGTGATGAATCCGGACAGCTCTCTTCAGTAGATGGCTATGGACTGGTAAACATTTCTGCGAGCTATTCGCTATCACCAGAGATGCTATTGTTTGCGCGCATCGATAATTTGCTGGATGAAGACTACGAGACATTTGGATTGCTCGGCGAAGAGCCTGGTGAATTGGAAGTACCCATAATAGAAGACTTAACAGTTCCCAGATTTCTTGGTGCAGCCGCGCCGCGCGCAGCCTTCCTCGGATTCCGACTGCAATTCTAGACATTGTTGAATGAGCTGCCATGCCGGACGAGAACACAACTATGAACGAGCAAGAGCTTGAGGCGGAAATAATCCGCCTGGAGCGGGCAATGCTTGAACTCGAAAATCGCCGCAATCGGGCGTTCATGGAATCTGTACTCCATCCTGATTTCTGTGAGATCGGGCGCAGTGGGCGCGTTTATGACAGAAATGAAATAATCGAAGAATTACAGACAGTTACAGAAATACCTAAGATAAATATCAGGGAAATTAACCTACAATTCCTGGCGAAAGATGTGCGGCTGTTAACATATTTATCCTTTTATTCCGGGGACAATGCTCAACCCTCTCGCCACACACTAAGAAGTTCTGTGTGGCTGGTGGACGGACCAGCACCGCTCCTGCGTTTTCATCAGGGAACAGCTGCAGCAGCATTGGTCGAGTGAGCAACCAAACAATCCGAACGTCTTCGAGAAGTATTGAAAGTCATGGATATCATCTTCACCAAAATTTCCGACCAGGAACACCGCCTCACCATTCGTCGAAAGAATGGCAGCATCGATTCCAGTGTATTGAACAGCCGCAGTTTTCTGCGCCATGACCTGGCTCATCTGGCAGTGGAGTTAGAGCTTCCCCTGACGGGCGGATTCTGGGGTTCACTCGCGGGCGGCATGAAGCTCAGCAACAGTGGCTTCACCGGTAAAGATATGGCACTGGCTGAAGCGCTCGCGGGCCCGGTACAGACTTTGTTTCGCACCCGGGGTGATACCGAACAATTTCTTGGCGTACTCAATCGTGTCTGTCCTGAACACGCCAGCTGGGATCTGGCCGCTCGCATCAGAGAGCGAGGCCGACGCCTGCAAGGTCACTGGCAGGCAACTCCTTACGGAGAGGACATGCTAATACGCTGGGACGAACAAACTCTGTCGCCTGTAACTTCTGACCTGGGTGATATTGTGGAAGCCGATAATTTGCTTGCTGAAGAGCAGTCCGGTAATCAAGCCTTTCAGTCCAGTTTCAGTACGTTGCGCTACGGTACCAGCTAAAGCCAGCTGAGAGCGTAGCTAAGGCTAAGTGCAGAAAGGGTAAGACTAAGAGAATTTGCTGTTCGCTCTTTCATTGTCACGGTTCTTCTACAACTCATTCACTGCATTCTCACCACTCATTCACTACACCCTCACCACATTCTCACTACAAAAAGCTCGAGTAAACATTCAGTCAGGATGTTTTTCGGCTTCGTGCGAAGAGTTTAACTTTTTGTGCACCGATCGATCTGGATTCGCGCCAGTCCCTGCCTTAGACTCCAAGTCATTCTGATTGAACAATGAGAGTGAACGAGGCCATGTTAGCAACTCCTGGCAAAGCGAAAGACTGCAAAAACTTACCCATCCCATCTCTACTCTCACCCTCGCTCGCACTCGCACTGACAGTCTGCGGCCTTTTCTTTAGCCTATCCTACACTTCCTCATCTACTGCACAGGAAGCCACACGCCTGCTGCGCAATGAGATCGCACAGCTAGACAACAATCTCGAAGAGAGTTCAGGATTGGCCTGGCACGACGGATTTCTGTGGACACATAACGACAGTGGCGATGAGGCACGATTTTTCAAATTGGACTTGGCAGGGACAATCGTTCAGGAATATACGCTTATTGGAGCGGAGAACGTCGATTGGGAATCCATGGCTCACGACGAACACTATCTCTATGTAGCTGATACTGGCAACAATGCCAATACGCGCTCCACCTTCATCATCTATCGCATAAGCTGGTCCGCGCTGACAGAGAACGAAGAGATTGAAGCGGAACGCATCGAGATACATTACAGCGACTATCAGGCGGGTAATCGCAGCTCCCACAACTTCGATGCCGAAGGGCTTGCAGTACGAGAAGATGAGCTTTGGTTGTTCAGCAAGAATCGCGGTGACCGACAGAGCAAAATCTACCGCTTTCCTAAACTGCCAGGCAGCTATACCGTCGAGCCCAGTCAAACCCTGTCAGTCGATGGCCTGGTAACGGCTGCGGATATTCACCCTGGCACGGGTCAATTAGTCTTGTTTGTATCCCAGGGTCGCGGACGTGGCACAGTGCTTTGGAGTGCAGCGACCAGCGACGACGGTGTCGATAACACTTCTGCCACAGTTATTGAAATCTCTCCAACTGATCAATGGGAGGCACTTGTATTCGACCCCACAATGGCCGAGCGGCTCTATTTGAGCCATGAGAACAATCGCCAAGGCTATGCCGGCCTCGCTTGGGTGTTGCTCGAATAACGTCGGGATGTTTACTTAACGATTCTGCAAGAATCGCACGGCGCGGTCCGGGAAATCGGTAAACAGCCCATCCACGCCCGCACGGAACAGATGAATCTCAAGCAAGTCTTCAAAGTCGGCGGCATAAGCAGGAACGAGCCCGGCGTCTGCGCGGAAAGTGTAGGGATGAAGAAGCAAGCCCGCATCGTGGGCCTGTTCCACCAAGCCAGACTCGATAATATTGTCTCTGGTGGAGCGGCGATCAATGATCAGATTGTAGGAAGGGCCGATTCCGTCAGCCAGCTCAGCCAATCGCTCCATGCCACCCTCGGCGAACATCCAGGGATAGCTGTCTGCTGAGCCCAGGAGCTGAACCAAGCGCACATCAATGCCCACGGCTGGAAAAAGCTGTTCTTTGATTATCTGTAATTCTTCAAACTCGAAAGTCTGCAGAAAGACCAGATCGTCCTTTTCGGTATAGCCGTATTCCTTGAGTACGTTCACTACCGCGGTACTGATGTCTTTACCTTCGGCACGATGAAATGCTGCCTGCTTGATTTCAGGATAGATGCCAATCTGCTGACCCGTTGCAACATTCAGCCCCTGAATCATCTCGATCTCTTCCTGAAAGGTCGGTACCTGGAAGCTGGAACGATTCATTGGGAAGCGATCCTGAAAGCCCTGCACTTTCTCTCCGGCTTCTAGCTCAAAACCTTCAGTAGCAGCGAGATGGCGGATCTCAGCGAGTGTGAAATCAATGGCATAGTAGCGGCCATCGGCCCGCGCGCGATCCGGAAACTTTTCTGCCACATCTGTCGTGCGGTCGAGCGTGATATCGTGCAGCACAATCAGCTGATCATCAGCGGTCATGACCAGATCCTGCTCGATGAAATGCGCACCCATGGCATAGGCCATGGCCTTGGCTGGCAGGGTGTGCTCTGGTAAGTAGCCACTGGCACCGCGATGGGCAATCACGGTTTTCTGGGCGAGAGTTTCGCTAGTCATCAGAAGCACCACTAGCATCGCCAACACTTTGCTGGCAAGAGCACGTGACGGAACTAACCGGTTTAACAATGTCATGGGAGCTTCCTGGCATGGCAATGAGCTTTAGAGGGTTTTCAGCGTCGAATTATTTCGACAGCTGTAGTTCGACAGCCACATTTCAACTGCTGCGTTTCAACAATCACCGTACACGGACTGTGTGCAAATATCATGACACAGTCCGAGGTCCACCTGCACCAGGAAACCGTCAGAATCCTATCAGAAACCTATCAGGAACCTATCAGGAACCTATCAGGAACCCAGACGATAGCGCAGCTTGATAGCCACCTGATCCACAATCCTGTCATTCCATGATTGTTCGAACAAGTCCTGAAAAGTAAACAGACTGTTACGCGGCAGGTTAGCACCTCTGGTGTAAACGACAAACAAATCAGAGAGAGGAGCTATCTCCCAGCGATAACGAGCCTGAAAAGTCAGGCGACTGATAGCAAAATCATCCGGAGTGGTATCAGGATTGGCCATCGGAATCAGCGCGCCTTCATCCACGGTATTCACCCGATAGAAACTGTCCTCGAAAGCTTTCAGCGCCGTCCACTGAGTAGTAAACCTGAGCTGCTGCTTGGCGGTAATGAAATAGTTCATTTCCAATCGCGGCGACCACTGATGTGCCTCGAAGCTCGTATAGTTGCCGGAACCTCTGTGTACCAGGAGTGCTTCTCTATCCTCATAGTTGAGATTCAGATCAACGGAAAATCGATCTGTTGGCCGCCAGGCAACCCCTGCTCTGGCAGACAAGCGCATGGGACCGAGATCTTCAGGGTCAAAGCCAATGCGAAAATCATAAGCAATCGGTTGGGCCCGATCGGTTGAGAAATCGAAATTGGCACCGTAGCGCACCGGCAGTTGGAAAGCTCCAGTGCCGCGTCCCAGGCGATCGTCGTATCGCGCCGGGAAATAACGCAGGTTCAAGCCAAAACGATTGTTGTTGAGAAACGTGTATTGGCGTTGCAAGAACATACCGAGGCGTACTGGCTGGCCATCGGTATTCCATTCATTGGTGAATATGAAGCCAGTGTTTCGGCTTCGTAACCCGGGTATATCAGATCGATTCACGAAAAAATTGTAACTGAGATTGGCCTGATCATTACGGGTCAGGAATCCCATATTATTCATTTCAAATTCATCGTCGATGTACGTCGCGCGTACGGTGTGTTGCACACCCCGTTCTGGGCGAAAGCTCACATCGCCAAGAAAACCGAATCCGGTGGTGTCATCGACGTCACTGTGCATGAACTGAGTGTCAACTACCCAGCGGTTGTCACGGGAAAAGTAATGCATGTCGATAGCATTGACGTTGGCATCTACACCAGGATGATCGACATGAGTACCCATCCAACCGACTGAGCGGCGCCCTCCTCCGGTGGTGTCCTCATAGAGTAAACGGCCTACTGCATAGTTACTCCCGGTTGCCTGGATCAACACAGGCGTTCCATCATCCAGCGTGCCGAGAATTTCAGGATCGTCTTCAGCCGCAGCCAAAGTGCCATATTGCCAGTTGCCCAGCTGCCCGGTGAATTTCACCGCCCCCAATAATTCAGTCGGTTGACTCAGATCTGTGGGTACAACATTGACGCCAGTTGGTACGTCGTAATCAGCCGCGCCACCTATTCGCCGCGTATTGAGTAGCTGTACAGGCCCACCGGGACCACCACCGCCGCGAGTGCGAGGATGAGTATTGAAAATATCCTGCCCTTCCAGAAAGAACGCGCGTTTCTCTGGAAAGAATGTTTCGAAGGCACTGAGATTCACTACCACATCGTCAGACTCTACTGTGCCAAAGTCCGGATTGATCGTTGCCGACAGCAAGGTGTTGGTCGTTGGTCGCCAGTAGATGTCCGTACCCACCTTCGCATCTGTGTCATTGCGAATGGCATCGAAATCAGCGGAGATAAAAGGGTAATAAGTAAGTTGCCGGCGTGGCTCAATATCACGTAGCTCGTATTTCTCGAACGCCGACAAGTACTCATTAACAGTGCGCGGGAGCGCTGGGAAAGACCATGCCTCGCCACCGAGATGACCAACCTGTCGTTCCAGATAGATGCCAATCTGTCGCGTCTCTGCCGCCTGTGGAAGAGGCATCATGGACCAGGGAATGTAGTATTCAACACTCCAGCCATCATCCAGAGCTTGAGTACGACCATTCCAGGAGCCATCCCACTGCATGTTCATTTGACGCTCAGGGAGAAGCGTGCCGTCAGTCATGGAATCGCCGAGATTAATGCGCAGAAAAAATCCATACAATCCTTCACCCGAAGGATCCAGACCTACGACGAAACCATCACGATCGAGCTGGGTATCACGGGACGTCATGCGCGCCACCAGGGAATCGCCTGGCTGGTAGTTCATTACCCCAAAGTAGATGCCCCGCTCGGTATAGAAAAACTTCGCGTGGGTCTCATAAGGAGCCTCTGCCAATGTGTCAGGATCAATCACCCGCATACCATCGATATAGGGTAAATCCTGCCACACCGGCTCGTTCAGAAATCCATCCAGTTGGATGTCCACCTGGTCTTCATCCAGACGAGTCATCTGCGGAATGGCTTGTTGGGCGTTGGCTATACCGCTGCTAATCAAAGACAACGCAATCAAGGCCAGGATGGAAGTGGTATTTTTGAACATAATTCTTCTCAACAGGTTAAATAGAGGAACCTTCATGCTCCGCAGCTTGCAGGTCGAAACCTCTCAAAGACCACAGGTTTCACCAAGCTTGCTTTCTAGTCGGCCATCCCCAGGCACTTGTTTAGTCAAGCTCTCGCTGTTTTCGGGGAATACCGGCGCGCAAGATGTCGAGTCTACCGCAGAAAGCGTCTGCATCCGCACTAGCTGCCATGATTCGTCACAATTCAACTGCACTTTGCCCTTTTCAAAACCTGAGCTCGCCATACCCGCAGGTTTAAATAGACTTGCAGACAAAGGCTGCGCTGATTCAGCAACATTTGTGACCGGAGTAGAAAGTGAGCTTGTTCAAAAAATCCCAGAATGCTTTGTTTGTAGAAGATGAAGAAATCTACAACTGGGCATCACCTAAATCGCGATTAAATCGCAATCTGTTGATAGTGGCGTTGTTGTTTGTGGCCTGCGGAATGTTATTCAGCCTTTTACGCGGCTTTTGATCGTAGCCAGAGTAAGCGAATGCAGGGACTCACCGGCTTTGCAGTACGACATCCAGCGAGAGTATTCGGCCATCACGGCGGACGCCCAAGACGATGGAATCACCAGGCGCCATTTCACGAATAAGATTGGAATAATGCTGCAGGTCTTCGATAGGCTGAGTGTTAAAACGCAACAGGACATCGTTCGCCTGAAGGCCTGCCTGCTCCGCTGCGCCACCCGGAGTCACTCCGGAGATGCGCACTCCTTCACCTGAATACTCAAAATCCGGTACTGTTCCGAGACTCGCTTCACGCTCAGTTGTTTGATTGCTTTGCTGGATCGGCGCCGCGCCTGCAAGTTGATTACGGAGTGGCTCAACATTACTGCCCAAATACACCACTGCTTCTTCAAGCCACAGGGCAACCTGTGACATGCCCTGAATATCCAGAGAATCCGCCGAATCTGTCACCCGATGGTAATCGTTATGGACACCACTGAACATGTGGATAGCTGGAATGCCGGCATTGAGAAAACTGACGTGATCACTGCTGGCAATCGTCTCGGCCGGGAAGGTAGAGCGAAGCCCGATAGTGAAGCCAATGCCCTGCGCCATAAATGGCCACTCGTAAGCGCTGTCAGTAGCAAACACCTGTAGTTTGCGCCCTTCGAGTCGGCCAACTGCGTCCAGATTGACCATGGCATAGAAACTGTCGGCATCGAAACTGCCGGGCGGATTATTGACAAAATACTGCGAGCCCAGGAGACCTTCTTCTTCTCCGGTAAAGGCAACGAACAGGATAGGTCGCTCCGGTGAGTAACTGCGGCTTAAGCTGCTCGCCACTTCCAGCATTACCGCAATTCCAGACGCATTATCGTCTGCCCCCGGATACTGGCGGCCACTGGCTTCATCCAGGCCCAGGTGATCATAGTGCGCTCCGATGATCACAGGCTGACCACTCAGACTTCGGTTGGAACCCGGTATCATGCCAACGACATTCGCCATTTCTACATGACCATAACCCGGCAATGTTGCCTGCCAACGCTGCTGATAAGTACCGTTAAGTGTTTGCAGTCCGGCACGACGAAACTGATCGGTGATATAGCGCGCTGCCTGTTCCAGGCCCTCTGTTCCCAACGCTCTGCCCTGCATCTCGTTTGCAGTGAGCGCTTGTACATGCCGGCGCATGACGTCTGGTGCATATTCCGGGGGTAACATCGCCAGCGGCGGGACCTCGGGCAAGTTGTCCCAGGCGACTTCTGCAGTCAATTCTGGTTTGCGCCACTGCATCGGAGAATTTGGGCTCTCCCAAATACCGCTGATGTCATTTGTTGGTTCGGCACCGGTGAAACTCAAATAGGAGTATTTGCCGTAGTGTGGCAGCTTCTCGATCATACCCGGCATGGCGATCATGTCATCTATGTGCACGAGCCCTATAGCCAGTTCGGGATCGGCTGGGTGGCGCGCAATAATCACACTGCTGCGATCGGCGAATTCTACGGGTCGCCCAGCCATTTCCATGCCGATGGCGTTAAGGGAGGCGCCATACAGCTGTCCAGCGTCCGCAACTTGCGGGGCGAAGGGATTGTCACTTCCCAACACCCAAACGGATCGATCACTGGGCAGTTCCTCTAACTGATCAGCGAGAAATATTTCTGCATCGCTCCTGCCGGTGAATGCTTCCGCCATTTGTCGCCATTGCAACTGGTTAGATTCTGGCAGTACAAAAGCGATTTCGTTCGCGCCAAAAAGCTCACCGAGAGTTGGCGGGGTTTCTTCCCGGTCCAGCGTGCGAAACAAATCGAAATAGGGATCGATCAATACAGCCTCAAGTTGATCATAGTTCTCAGCCATTACACCTTCGAGCTTTTGACTGAGGTTGATGTTATAGATCTGAGGCTGATCTTCTCCGGCATAAAATAAGGCAACTGGCACTGTCAACTGATAGGGCTCATCGAGCTGCACCTGAGCGAACATGATACGAGCTCGATTCCCGTTGACCTCTTCTACAGTAACCGATAACTCCGGTGCACCGATCCTATCCACCCACTGAGTGAAGAAAGGGGCTAGATCGTAGCCAGCGAGCTCGGAAAAATGCGTTTGAATATCGGCCCATGAAGCACGTTGATACAGGTGTTCTTCATAGAAGCTGCGTAAGCCCTGCAGGAACAACTCGTCACCCAACTCGATGCGCAACATGTGCCAGACCATCAGGGTCTTGCCATAACCTACTGCCTGAGTAGCTGCCGAGTTACGGGAAGTAAAGGCGTTGAGTGCGAAATCTGATCCGTCGGCGACATAGTTCTTGTAACGCGCCAGCATTTCTTTGCGGTATTCAAAGCCCAGCCCATCCATTTCGCGAAATAAATGATCGGCGAGATAGGCAGTCAGTCCCTCGCTCCAGTTGCCACTGGTGTAGTCAGGATAGACACCATTGCCCCACCAGTTATGCAAAATCTCATGGGGATAGGAAGTCTCAAGAATAAATGGGAAGCGAATGACCTGTGGGCCGAGCAAGGTAAACGACGGCATGCCGTAGCCGGTTTCCCAAAAGTTTTCGACGAGCGCAAATTTGTCAAACGGATAGTCGCCTAACAAAGGTTCATAGAGCGTTAGGTAGCGACTGGTCGCATCGAGATATTTGGTGGCTAGGTTAACATCCGGCGTACGCAGATAGGCTAACGCCCGAACATCTCCCGCGGTTTGTTCGTAGATAGTAAAGTTGGCGGCGATCAGATAAATCTCTTCTTGTGGATTCTCTTCGATAAACTGCGTTCGAGCTTCGCCAAAGCCGTTGCTGGAAACTCCTGTCTCATCCAGATGTCCCTGACTCACTGCTGACCAACTCTCTGCTCCTTCAGCAAAATCCACAATCAAACGAAAGGTCAGTAACTCATCAGCAAAGGTTGGAATCCAGGCCGAAGCGTAGCTGAGAAAAACGCCTTGCTCGGAGATGATGCCCGATGACTCAGAGAAACTCTGTGCGTATTCCTCTTCCCCAGCCCGGGCGATGGTGTCATTGATCACACCTTCATAGTTGAGATGGAGATCGCCATCCCAATTTCTTGGAGGCGCGAATTCGTACTCGTTCGTACTGGCGCCCTGATTCGCTGTTGAGGGAACGAAGGCGCCATTTGCAGGAGTACTGTTGATTGTGCGCAGGGGAATCGAGCTACTGCTGATATTGAGATTGCTATTCAGGGAAAAACGTAACGCGCTACCACGCATACGCTCGGGAAAACTGATGGTATTGGCAACTTCGATGGACGAGTTTTGTGGGTCCAGCTCTACCATCAACAAATAATTCGGGACTTGCTCTAGCTCGCTTTCCGCTTGAGTATCTCCCCCGCCAATAAACTGATCCTGCTGCGCCCAGACAACGGGACACAACAACACCAGCGCCAAGCTGCTTATGAAATTAAAACGACGAAACAGAAGGCGGTTCATTACAAGCCCAGCAGCTCCAATGCGAGCTCGTGATTCCAGTCAGCGATATGTATTTGCGAAGCTCCACCGGGCGTGCGAGTCGTACTCCAGGCGAGACGATTACCGTCTGGTGAAAACACGGGAAGTATGTCGGTGCCCTCAGTATTGCTCACCCGAATCGGATCTTTTAAGCCTTCAGGATCGATCATGAACAATTCGAAGTTGGCGTGACCAAGCACATTGCTGGAATAGATAATGTAGTCACCGCTGGGATGGTAGTAGGGACCCCAGGAGACCATGGCCTCCGCAGTAAGCTGGCGCTGCCCACTACCGTCGATGTTCATGGTCCATATTTCAGCGCTATTGCCGTCTGGATTGAAACGACGCCAGACCACCTTTTCGTTGTCAGGACTGAAAAAGGGACCGCCATCGTATCCAGGTGAGAAGGTCAGCTGCTGCACATTGGAGCCATCGGCATCCATGATGTACAAATCCATAAAATAAGCTGCGTCGTCCTCGAACAAGGTTTGTTCTGCCTGGCTCAGTGTTCGACTATAGGCTTCGCGATTCGAGGCAAACAGAATCTTGCTGCCATCGGCTGAGAATGAACCCTCTGCGTCATAGCCATCAGTATTGGTGAGATTAACGAGATTATTGCCTTGCTTATCGCTGGTGTAGATCTCGTAGTGACGATCGTAGTCCCAGCCATAAGCCCGTTCCTGGCCGCTCGCACGGAAGGCAATTTCATCGGCTTGCTTCTGTAAGGCATCAGGATCGTCATGTGTCGAAGAAAACATCACAAGATCAGCAGTAGGATGAATCCAGGAACAGGTGGTGAGGCCAATGCCAGTCGACACGCGGTGTGCAGTCTCGGTTTCCAGGTCCATCAGGAATATTTGATAAAAAGGGTTACCTGCAACTTCGGCCTGATAGATGAACTCACTGCCATCCGCACTGAAGTAGCCTTCGCCGGATCTGGCCCCTTCTGTGACCAATTGTCGGGTATTGCTGAGCAACTGATTTTCATAGTTGGTAGCAAAGGGAGACGCTGCTGCTTCCGGCATTGCGGCGGCAGTTGCAGCAGCTGTGCCATCTGCCTGGCTGGCATAAGATTCGGTCGCTGCACTCGTCGGCAAGGCCGATTCTTCGACAGTGCTCGTTTGCTGGCTGGATTGCTGGTCACAGGCGCTTAACAGCGATCCCCCGAGAGCCAGGAAAATAGCGACGGACAGTTTGTTCATGGTCAAGCGCACCTCATCGTTCTCCAAATCGATAGTAAAGAACAATCTTCTAGAAGACTAAACATTGAAATGCTGATTCTGGGGGAACACGCCAAACAATCCACCGGTATGGATAAAGACTACCTGGCGGGCTTCAGGAAGCTGTCCCGAAGCGCCTTGATTCAGCTCGCTTACCATGCCATGAAAGGCTTTGCCTGTATAGACGGGGTCCAGGAACAGACCGTCACTACGGGCAAGCTGGGAAATCGTTGCGAAAATCTCGGGGCCAGCATGGCCGTATCCGGGACCGAGGTAGCCTTCTATGGTTTTGATCGGCAAAGATTGCACGTCGAAGTCTATTTTGTATCGCTGTGACCAAAGTGACACATCTTCTTCGATCTTGCGGGCGAAATAGCTCGCATCATCACTAACGTTAAAAGCGACCACCTTTCCCGGTAAATTCAGCAGCTCACGCCCGACCAGCAGGCCACCCTGTGTGCCACCTGACCCGGTTGCGCAGACGATATAGTCCGGGTTCAGATTCAATCTCTCGAAGTCTTCTTTTAGCTCCTGGCATGCTGCGATGTAACCCCACAAGCCGATTTCATCACTGGCACCGGTGGGGATGAAGAAAGCGTGGTGGCCCTGAGCAACATAGTCTTTCTGCAATTGGTGGGCGAAATCGATATGCTCACGCCAGGCACTGGCAGGAAGATAGGAGATCTCCGCACCTGTCAGGCGGTCCAGGAGAAGATTTCCCTGAGCGATTTCCGGGGACTCACCGCGTAGAATCAGATGAACCTTGAAACCCATGCGCGCGCCCAGAATGGCTGTGGCTCGGCAGTGATTGGATTGCAATCCACCGCAGGTAATGAGGGTATCGCAGCCCTGCGCCCGAGCTTCCGCGAGCGAGAATTCCAGTTTGCGAATCTTGTTTCCGCTAACTTCAAGCCCGGTCAACTCGTCACGCTTCACCCAGACTTCGACGCCCTCGGGTATCCCGGCAAATCTCTCGAGCCGGGTCAGTGGCGTTGGCAAATTGGCCAACGATAGCCGTTGTGGCCAGGAAACTTTGTTGCTGGGGTTGGTATTTAGCTTACTCATAATTTTGCATTCTAGTATTTCGCAAACAAAAAAGCCGGAGATAGCTCCGGCTTTTTAGGGGACACTGCTAAGTCGTCTCAAGTCTTGGTCGCATCATAGGCCATCGACGATTGATCAGGCGTACCCTCTGCACCGAGTGGCTCTTTCGCCTCACTGTAGAGGAACAGGTCGGTCAATACTGCACGCAGATGAATAGACGCATTGAGATTGTCCACCATCTCCGAGCCGATAGCCGGCTGTGCAAGCAAGAAGCGCATCGCAGCGCCAGCCTTGCGACAATCTTCGGCAATCACTTGCTCGAAGTCGTTATCACTCTCCTTGAATTGCCCCTCGAGGGTTCCCATGGCCGCAGCCATGCCCTCAATAGTAGGACGGGCATGCGGTCCAGGACCGCTCTCTGCCTGAGCCGGGCGTCCTTGTGCGGCGTATGCCAGCAAGAACTCGTAACCCGACTCAATAGTTTCTATCGCTTCATTTATCACTTGGTACTGCCTTCTCCAATCCTGCTAGCTAGTCTGCTTCCTTGGGTGACCACTTGCTTGGGTCGTGGTTAGCAGTCATCTCATCCTCGGAAATCCAGCCCGACACCATTGAGCGGGTGTAGAACAATTTCTCTGGACGCACCGCGAAGTAGATGTGAGTCGCGGCGAGTGCAACCAATGCCAGTGTGGAAAGACCATGCAGCAGGAATATCAGACCAAGCTGAGACTCAGGCATGCTGTTGGTGCGATCCCAGAAAGGCGTATCGATCTGCAAGAACAGCAGAACACCGGTCACGATTACAGCCAACACAACGACAGTAACTGCCCAGTGCATGCCTTTCTGTTCGAAAGAATACTTGCCAGGCTTCTTGGCTGAATCGAATGGCTCGCCGAAATCCCGCGGACCGAGAATCATCGATTTGAAGTCCTGCCAGAACAAGGATCGGATGATGTGGAAGATAACGACGAATGTCAGAATCAATCCAGAGATCCAATGGATGTCCAGCCAGGCTATGCGCAAGCCGATAATGGGTGCGGTGCCAGTAAAAATCAGGACCAAAATGCTTGCGGCCATGATCCAGTGAAATGCGCGGTCTATGGTTTCATGGCGCAAGACTCTTCTGCCCTGGGCAGATGGCTTGTCCATTTTCTTGTTGGCCAAAGCGGCCATGATGATGGCGTGTGCTGCAAGCAGAACCAAAATAGCTACGGCAACAACCCAGAGTAAATCCCAAGAGACGCCGAGGATGACTTCCTCTCCCCAGACATCGCGTTTATAGCGGACTATTTCTCCCACTGTACTTCCCTCTTTTTTTATTACTGCTGTTTTATTTAATTGCTGGGGACTCCCATAACCTGGTTATGAGTGTCCCCTATTATTATCCCCGAACCGCCCGTTTTACGAGATTGGCCAGCAGTGGGATTTTGAAGTTATTGTAGTTCAGCGGTCTGGCACCTTCAGTGGCAATCGCTGCCACTTGCTCTGCCAGAGCTTCCGAACGTTGCTGCCCGCGCAGTGCACTTTCTACCGCTTGCAGGCGTCGTGGAACACATTCGACACCACCCGCTGCGATACGTGCATCAGTAATAGCGCCACCTGACACATTAACAGCGGCAGCGATGCTCACCAGCGCGAAATCCCAAACATTGCGATCGGCCACTTTCTCGAAATAAAACTCGGCGTTAGCAAAAGTATTTGGAATGCGAACCGCAGTAAGAATCTCACCTGCATTCAAAGTGGTCATGTTCAGAATGTCGCGATCAGGACCTACGAAGAAGTCCTGAGCAGAAACAGTGCGCTGACCAGATGCACTGGCGATAACCATGGTGGCATCCAGAGCAACCAGAGCAGGCGCGGTGTCTGACGGAGTCACCGCAACACATCGACTGGCACCGAACAAAGCGTGCTCGCGATTGAGGCCTTCCGGTGAATCCGCATAGCAAAGATTTCCGCCAGCACGATAACAGTCGAGGCCTCGACGGTAGTACCAGCAGCGTGCATCCTGAACCAGGTTGCCGCCAAGAGTACCGACATTACGAATCTGCGGACTAGCGACAACGCCAGCGGCTTGCGCCAACAGACCGAAACGGTCTTGGACCAGTGGGTTCTCAGCGATTTCAGTCAATGTAGTGACTGCGCCGATTTCAATGCCGTCGCTGGTTTCGCGAATGCCTTTCCAGGCATCAATTTGAGTCAGCTCGATCATGGCGGAAGCGGATTTGTTGCGGTCTTTCAACCAGCCAAACGTGTCCTGTCCACCGCCGAGTAGCCAACCGTCTCTACCAAGTTCGGCCGCCAATGCCAGGGCGTTTGCTTCATCAGTCGGCTGATAAAGCTCAATATCGGGCATTACGTCATTAGATGTGGCTACCATATCAACCTCGGAAATTGTTCTGGGCCAGCGGAACTGCTTCTTCGGTCGTTCCTGCCAGGTGGTTAATAATCATGTCTGCGGTTACCGGTGCAGCGTTGAACAGATGTCCATCCAGTGCATCGGAAATCGCAGCAGTTAATGCGGCTGATACCGCGCCCATTGCTGGCTCACCGATACCGCGAACACCAACCGGGTTCTGCGGCTCGGGAAGGTCGACCCAGCCAGTGCCGATTGTCGTCGGCGTATCCATATAGCTTGGCACCTTGCTCTGCCAGTAATTGGTGCTGGCCGGCAATCCATTTTGCGGGTCATAGAGATGGCGTTCGTAACCGGACAGTCCAATTCCCCAAACCGCACCACCTACTAGTTGGTTTTTCAAACCTTGTGGGTGCATCACTGTGCCGCATTCACCGATAGTGACCATATCGAGAATCTCGTATTTACCGGTCTCAGTATCGAGCTCGATTTCACAAGCGGTCGCCGTAAAACCAGTGATCGTGCCTTCGTGGCGAGGATCATTGTACAAACCGAGGAAAGCAGTACCGGCCAAGCGAGACACTGCAATCTGTGTCCACTCTGCCAAGCCTTCGGGAGTTTCAGCTTCACCGGTAAATTTTCCACCAAGCTCCATCGCACGCTGGGCCACTTCGGCATAGGTGTAACCAACAGAGCTGTCCGCAATTTGGAAGACACGCTCGTCGGCCACATCGTAGTCATCCGCTTCACCGCCAAGATCAGTAGCCGCGATTTCTTTCATCTTGGCCAGCATGTCTTGTGCAGCACCCCAACAAGTTCGGGTGTTGGTGAAGGTAGAGTTGGAACCATCCTGAGGTGAAGTAATGGGCAGGTGGTTATCAGTGCGCGCGTTCAACACGTCACATCGTTCCCAGGGCATCTTCAATACTTCTGCCGCGGCACGAGATGTTGCAGCGTAGGAGTAAGTACCCAGATTACCCACGCCATTGTGAATGCGCAGGCGACCATCAGTACCCATGGACACGATACCGTCCATGCCACTACGGCCGGCATTGTGGTAGCCCTGGCCAAGGCCAAGACCTACTACTTTGCTGCCGTTACGCTGACGGCGACGTGATTGGCGCGCATCCCAATCGAATTGGCTGCGCAGTAATTCCAACGCCTCAGGCATGTAAGCAGAAGACATCGCCGTTTGGCGAGGACCATGAACATCTCCATTCTCAGGCGTGTTCAGCTTGCGAATGTCAAAACGACTGATGCCGAGTTCGTCCGCCGCCTTGTCCAGAATCGGCGCAATAATCGGCGCAATCTGATTCTGACCTGGTCCACGCTGAGCACCGCGATGGGCAGTGTTGGAACCAATCGAAGTGTTGCGGAAGCGAATCGCTTCAGGCTGATACAGCACACTAATCAAGTCCGCAGCAGAAGAAGCATCGCCGCCGCCGCCTTTACCACCGTTATCGGAAACGATATACAGATCAGTTGCCGCCATAGTGCCGTCGGTATTAAAACCAACCTTGATCCAACCCTGGAAACCCTGACGGGCACCACCGATGGTGAACTCTTCTTCACGAGTCACACGCATCATGACAGGACGATTGATCTTCTGAGACAGTTTGGCCGGGATCGCCATGCTGGGAATGCTTCCCGCGCGAGCGCGCTGACCAAATCCGCCACCTGTTGCAGCATTAATGAAGACGAAATCTTCTTTGGGTATACCAATAATACCTGCCATGTCATTGGCCAGTGCTGTTAGCGACTGCGATGTGCCATGCAGATATAGTTTGCCGTCTTCCCAATAGGCCAGCGCACTGCGTGGTTCCATGGAATGGTGAGGATAACCGGCTGTTGTGAACGCACCCTCGTAAACAAAAGCAGAATTCGCGAAAGCAGATTCGAGATCACCATAGGCCCAGGTTTGTAGTGGTTCTGCAGTTGGTTCATTACCTGCACGGAAACTCGCAACCTGATCTTCTGTCCACTTCTCTTCGATGAAACCCTGGCGAAAGGCAAACGTGTTGCCATCAGCGAACGCGTTTGGACCACCTTCAACGAGAGAATCCAGAGGATCCAACACGAATGGCAGACGCTCGAAAGTCACTTCGATTGCGGCCAGCGCCGTTTCTGCTGTTTTCTCATCAACCGCAGCAATAGCCAGAATTGGCTCACCTACAAGAGTTGGGTTGTTGGTCAGAATCTTCAGACCTGCGCTGGCGGGCTCACCGTCTGGGTAGACGTCGTCAGCAGTAAGAATGCCGTACACACCTTCCATTGCCAGTGCTTCGGTAGCATCGATGTTGACTACGCGACCATGGGGTACAGGGCTGGTCAGCAGGCGGGCATAGACCATGCCTTCGCGGGTGTAGTCTTCCGAATATTTGATCCGCCCGGTCACCTTGCCGTGAACATCGGGTGGCACGAAATCTTTACCAATATGCATATAAGCCATGATGATTATCCTATTTGCGCGGCTCGCATCACGCCGTCGAGATATGAGTCATAGGATCCACAACGGCAGAGATTGCCCGACAATGCGTGGCGGGCTTCTTCACGAGTGGGGTTAGGGTTGGCGCGCAACAGGCCAACGGCGGCCATGATCTGACCCGGTGTGCAGTAACCGCACTGGGGAGACAGGGCTTCAACGAAACCTTGCTGAACAGGGTGCAAATCACCATTCGGTGACTCCAGCCCTTCAACCGTTTCGATGTTCTTGCCTTTCATGGAGTGCGTCAGTACAGAACATGCATACGTCGGCACGTCATCAGCCAGAACAGTACAGGCGCCGCATTCACCACGGTTACAGCCGAGTTTGGTGCCGGTGAGGCCCAGCTTGTAGCGCAATGTTGAGGCTAGTGTTTCCTGGGGAGCCACATCCACACTGCGGACCTGGCCGTTTACATTGATTCGAATCAGACGCTCAACGGAACCAGCAGGTCGACTTTGGCCATTGGCCGCATACCAGACTGCGCTGGAAGTCGCTGCTGCACCCGAGGCAATTACGCCTTTGATGAAACGTCTTCGGGTAAGTTTAGGGTTCACGGGTTCATTCGCCTCCGTACTTTGGGAATGGGTCCAGATTTCTAGAGTGTTTCGTTAGTGCCACAAACAGTACTGGCACCAGTTCTTGTAGTAATTCTTGTTAGTAGTTCTTTAAAAGTTCTTTCGTTTTCAGGCCTTTCGCCTGAGACGTACAGGGTCTTACAGGTTCTTTTGTGTTTACTGGTCGGTTTTGTGAACCTGCGTATTCTTGCTTCTTCGTATTTCTTCTTTGAATGTCTTCTTTTTTGGCTTTTGAGTTTTTATTTTTTCTCTCGGGTCGGCGAACACTTCAGAAGCGCAGGCTACTCGCAAGGGCTCTGAATGTGGCTGGCTGCCGGGAGATTTTCGTTCTTCGCGCGACGTTGGTCGCTCTGTTCAATTCGTTATTGTTTTTTTTAGTTTATGCTGGCCGGCCTTCTTCAAACACCCGCATCATTACAGTTTTTAAAAGACTCAGCTCTCGTCAATTCTTGCTTCACTGTCGATCGCCCAAATGAGAATGATTTTCATTTAAGACATTGTTTGTTAAGCAAAATTAACCGGGCTAGAGTAAATCACCTACTACGGTTTAGCAAGCCGGGCAAAGACGCGCAAAGCGCGGTATTTACTCGCTTTGACGACGCCTTAAGGTAGTAAAAAGCTTAGCTCTCTATTGATAATTTGAAGACCCGGTTGAGGCAATCGTTCAGAGGGTGATCGGGCTGATCGCTCAACCGAGGCTAAGGTGATTATAGGGCTCATCCTGAACTATTGAGTCGCTGTTGCAGCACTGCGCTTTCATCCTTTCCGCACTCTCTGCCATACCCGCCCTTTGCAATACGGACTCTGTAAGCAAGACCCTGGACTGCTCTCGTTTAGCTGCCTTCAATCAGGTTGCCAGCAGCAATCAGTTTCGCACCCTGCGCAGCCGCCCGCAGGGAGGCCCAGGGAAACCGGGATTCGATTGCTCCATAAATCTCCAGGAGCCCTGTCATCACCTCCTCATTGCCAAACCAGAAAGCCAGTTCCGGAAAATTTCCGCTGGCAGTTGACAAGGTATTACCACTTTTTCAATTCAGGCTCTCTCCCAGAGCACCGTAAAATAGCGCTCGCTCGCTATTCATGGCGTTTTGCGACGCTTCCCTACCTTGACATTAATAGCGGTAATGTTATTTTGTCCGGCCCTTTCCGACGGGCCAATACAGCGGCTTCCTCGATGGGGAACGAACAACACACCGCGCCCAGCCCGGACAAACCCAAGCAGCAAGACGCTCATCAACCCGTGTGGCGCAGCCATCGACGGGACGGGATGCAGCGGAAAATGAAAATAACTGCCTGGCATTAACGAGAGACACGATTTGCTATGCGAGATGAGAATCTGCACCCCCTGAAGTTCGGTTTTCCTGAGAAGACCGGGCTCTATGATCCCAAGAATGAAAAGGACTCCTGTGGTGTTGGCTTTGTCGCCAATATCAAAGGCAAACCCAGCCATCAGATCATGCTGGATGCCTATCACCTTAACTCCCGTATGGACCATCGCGGTGGTTGTGGATTTGAAGCGAATACTGGCGACGGTGCCGGCATTCTTATGGCACTGCCACATAGCTTCTTTAATAAGGTCGCTGCCGAAGAACTCAGCGTCGATCTGCCACAAGCTGGCAGTTATGCCGTTGGCAACATCTTCCTGCCACAGATTCAGGAAGAGCAAGACAAGTGCAAACAGGTCATCGAAGCAATCATCGCTGAAGAAGGCCAGCAGTTCCTCGGCTGGCGCGAAGTACCAATCGATGCTGATGGCGCCGACGTAGGCCCTGCCGCGCGTATGGCGCAGCCACGTATCGAGCAGCTATTTATAGGTGCTGCTGAAGATCTAGATCGCGATACATTCGAGCGTGCCCTGTATGTGATTCGCAAACGTTTTGCACACCAGTTGCGTAACGACAGCACATTGACAGAAGCCAAGCAGGTTTATGCTTGCAGCCTCTCAACAAAAGTTATTGTCTATAAAGGAATGCTGACACCGGGTCAGTTGTTTCCTTTCTATCAGGATCTGACCAATCCGGATTTCGAAACTCATCTGGCCATGGTGCATTCACGTTTCAGCACCAACACTTTCCCTTCCTGGGACCGTGCACAACCTAATCGATTCATGAGCCACAATGGAGAGATCAATACCCTGCGCGGCAACGTGAACTGGATGGTCGCCCGTGAAGGCAAGGTCGCCACCGATGTGTTCGGCGACAAGTTAAATTCCATCTTTCCAGTGATCGACAACGATGTTTCCGATTCAGGCACATTCGATGCCGTACTCGAATTCATGTTGCTTTCCGGTCGCTCGTTGCAGGAAGCCGTGATGATGATGATCCCGGAAGCCTGGCAGTCTGACGTCAACATGGATCAGACCAAGAAAGACTTCTACGAATACCACTCAGCGCTGATGGAGCCCTGGGATGGTCCAGCGTCAATCGTGTTCTCCGATGGCAAGACTATCGGTGCTGTGTTGGACCGAAATGGACTGCGCCCCAGCCGTTACTATGTGACTCACGATGATAAAGTCATCATGGCATCTGAGGTTGGTGTACTTCATGTCGATCCTGCCAACGTTAAAGAGAAAGGTCGACTACAGCCGGGCAAGATGTTCCTCATCGACTTCGATGAAGGCCGATTGATTCCTGACGAAGAAGCGAAAGCCAATATCTGTAGCAAGCGCCCTTATGGTGAGTGGCTTGCCGATCAAAAAGTGACACTGGACCAGATTTCCAGTGGCCCTGCTGATCATTCCCTCGACGCAGAAGATACGCTACACCGTATGCAGTCTTTCGGTTACACCACCGAGACCATGCAGTTCATGCTGATTCCGCTAGTGACTGAAGCGCGCGATCCACTCGGCTCCATGGGTAACGACTCTGCGCTGGCCTGTCTCTCCGACAAGCCACGCATGATCTACGATTATTTCAAACAACTCTTCGCACAGATCACTAATCCGCCAATCGATTCTATTCGTGAAGAAGTCGTGATGTCCCTGAAAGTCTTCATGGGGCCAGAAGGTAATTTACTGGAAACGACACCCGAGCAATGTCACCGCCTGTTGCTGGATCATCCGATTCTTTCCAATCAACAGCTCACTGATATTCGCGAGATCGATCATCAGGGCATGCGTTCAAAAGTCATCGATATTACCTATGCACGCGGCGAAGAGAATGGCTACCTGAATGCACTTGATCGAATTTGTGCTGAAGCTAAACAAGCAATTGCTGACGGTTTCTCTTTCATCATTCTTTCCGACAAGTCAGTCGGTCAGGATCGCATTGCACTGAGCGCATTAATCGCCACGGGTGCAGTACATCACTTCCTGGTCAAGAATCATCAGCGCACACAGATCGGTATAGTGGTCGAAACCGGCGAGGCACGCGAAGTGCATCACCACTGCCTGCTTACCGGCTACGGTGCCGATGCCATCAATCCCTATCTTGCATTCCAGGCCCTGTGGGAAGCGAACAAAGAAGGCTTGTTAGGCGACAAATACAAGACTGAAGACGATCTGGTTGCCGGCTACAAGAAAGGCGTTGCCAAAGGCATGCTCAAGGTTATGGCCAAGATGGGTATCTCCACTCTGGCTTCCTATCGCGGCGCACAGATTTTCGAGATTGTTGGCCTGGCCGACGAAATCGTAGAACGTTGCTTCGTAGGTTCTGCCAGCCGTGTTCAAGGTGTGAACTTTGACGTTCTGGTGGAAGAAGGCGAACGCCGTCACGCCATTGGCTTCCCGGTTGACCCCAGTGATCGTATCCCCGTGCTCAATAATCCGGGTGATATTCACTGGCGCAGCGGTGGCGATGCGCACATGTGGAATCCAAACACGATTTTCAATCTGCAACTTGCGGCACGCAACAACAGCAGCGATGCCTATGAACAGTTTGCCAAGTTTGCCAATGAAGACAGCACTCGCCGTTGTACTTTCCGCGGCCTGCTGCGCTTCCGTACTGAAGACACTACAGCAATCGACATCAACGAAGTCGAACCTGCCAGTGAGATCGTCAAGCGCTTTGCTACGGGTGCCATGAGCTTTGGTTCTATCTCGCAAGAGAGTCACGAATCTCTGGCTGTCGCCATGAATCGCCTCGGTGGTAAATCCAACACCGGTGAGGGCGGCGAAGATCCGGCACGTTTCGATCCTATGCCCAATGGCGACTCCAAACGCTCGGCAATCAAGCAAATCGCCTCTGGACGTTTCGGTGTGACTGCCTGGTACTTGACCAATGCTGATGAGCTGCAAATCAAGATTGCCCAAGGCGCCAAGCCTGGTGAAGGCGGTGAGTTGCCTGGCGGCAAAGTCGACGAGCAGATTGCGCGCATTCGTCACTCGACTCCAGGTGTTGGACTCATCAGCCCACCGCCGCATCACGATATTTATTCCATCGAGGATATTGCCCAGCTTATCCACGATCTGAAGAACGCAAACCGCGACGCACGCATCAGTGTGAAGCTGGTGTCTGAGATCGGCGTGGGCACTATTGCCGCCGGTGTGACCAAGGCGAAGACTGATCATCTGGTAATCGCCGGACACGATGGCGGTACCGGTGCATCGCCGCTGACATCTATCAAGCACGCGGGTCTACCCTGGGAGCTTGGCATCGCCGAGACTCATCAGACTCTGGTAATGAACAATCTGCGCTCTCGCGTGGTATTGCAGACCGACGGTCAGCTGAAAACCGGACGCGATATTGCAGTCGCTGCGATTCTCGGCGCCGAAGAATTCGGTTTCGCCACTGCACCGTTGGTTACTCTGGGCTGCATCATGATGCGCAAGTGTCACTTGAACACTTGCCCGGTCGGTATTGCTACGCAAGATCCTGAGCTACGCAAGAAATTCAAAGGCAAGCCTGAGCATGTCGTGAATTATCTGTTCATGGTTGCCGAAGAGATGCGTGCAATCATGGCCAGCCTCGGTCTGCGTACGGTCAATGAAATGATCGGTCGTGTCGACCTGCTGGATACTGAGAAGGCACTGGATCACTGGAAGGCCAAGGGCCTGGATCTGTCTGCCATTCTTGAACCAGCCAAGGTTATTTTCGAAGGCACTGAATTCTACAAGACCATGGACCAGGATCACGGCCTGGACAAGGCGCTGGATAACAAACTCATCGCCATGGCCAAGCCAGCTCTTGAGAACGGCGAGAAGGTCTTCATCGAATCGGAAATTATCAACATCAATCGCGTGGTCGGAACGATGTTGTCCAACGAAGTCGCCAAGCGTTACAAAGCGGAGATGCTTCCGGAAGACACCATCAACATCAAACTCAACGGCAGCGCCGGTCAGAGTCTCGGTGCCTTCCTCGCCAAGGGTGTGACGCTCACCGTAGAAGGCGACGCCAACGACTACGTCGGCAAGGGCCTGTCAGGCGGCAAGATCATCATCTATCCGCCGAAGGAGAGCACCTTCAAGGCGGAAGACAATATCATCGCCGGTAATGTGAACCTTTACGGTGCCACATCGGGCGAGGCGTATATTCGTGGTATCGCCGCGGAGCGCTTCTGCGTGCGTAACAGTGGTGCCAGCGCAGTTGTTGAAGGCATTGGCGATCACGGCTGCGAATACATGACCGGTGGGCGTGTTGTCGTGCTGGGTAAGACCGGCCGCAATTTCGGCGCGGGCATGTCTGGCGGTATCGCCTACGTACTGGATCGCGATGGCGACTTCGAGAAACAGTGCAACAAGGAATCTTACGAGTTGGAGGCTGTGTCCGCCGCCGAAGACATCCTGGAATTGAAGACCCTGATCAGCAATCACCACAAGTACACCGATTCGCCGGTGGCCAAGGAAGTATTGGATGACTGGGAAAACATGCTTTCCAAGTTCAGGAAAGTTATGCCAACTGACTACAAGCGCGTGCTGGCAGAAAGAGCTGCCGCCACCGCCGCCTGAGCCAGATCTCAGCAACAAGCATTTGAGCGAATAGGATAAACAATGGGTAAGCCAACAGGATTTAAGGAATTCGATCGCGAGGTTGCTCCCTACCGGGACGCAATGGAACGCCTCGTTGATTACAAGGAAATTTACACAGAGCACGACGAAGCGCGCCTGACAAAGCAGGGTGCACGCTGTATGGATTGCGGTATCCCCTTCTGTCAGTCAGGTGAAGGCTGTCCAGTCTACAACCTGATTCCGGAATGGAATGATCTGGTCTACAAGGGCCGCTGGAAGGAAGCACTGGATCGATTGCACAAGACCAATAACTTCCCTGAATTCACCGGCCGTGTATGCCCAGCGCCCTGTGAAGGCTCCTGTGTTCTCGGCATGAACAATCCGGCTGTGACCATCAAGAACATTGAATGCGCCATTGCCGATCGTGGCTTCGAAGAAGGTTGGGTAGTTGCTCAGCCGCCAGCTGTACGCACAGGCAAGAAAGTCGCTGTAGTAGGATCAGGCCCAGCCGGACTGGCTGCCGCAGCGCAACTCAATCTTCACGGCCATGAAGTTACCGTATATGAACGCGATGATCGTATTGGTGGATTGCTCATGTACGGCATTCCCAATATGAAGCTCGAAAAAGATGTAGTGGACCGTCGAGTGAATCTACTGCGTGAAGAAGGCGTGAATTTTGTAGTCAGTGCCGACGTAGGCGGCGAAGGCGAAAATGCCGTATCTATCGAGCAACTGGTTAGCGACAACGATGCTGTGTTGTTAGCAACTGGTGCGACCACTCCGCGCGATCTGCCAATCGACAATCGCGAGGGCGATGGCATTCACTTCGCCATGGAATTCCTGCGCAAGAACACCAAGAGTTTGCTGGACTCCAATCTGGAAGACGGTAACTACCTTAGTGCCAAAGACAAAGACGTCATCGTAATCGGTGGTGGTGATACTGGTACCGACTGTATTGCTACCTCACTGCGTCATGGCTGCAAGTCCTTGGTTAATTTCGAAATCATGCCACGTCCGCCGGCGGAACGCCCCGCTGACAACCCCTGGCCACTATGGCCCAAGATCTTCCGGACTGACTACGGGCATGAAGAAGCCTCAGCGAAGTACGGTGAAGATCCTCGCCAGTACTCTATCTCGGGTAAAGAGTTTGTGCGTGATGAAGACGGCAAGCTGATTGGCATCAACACAGTGGAAGTTGATAGTAACTTCAAAGAAGTCCCAGGCACCGTGAAATTCTGGCCGGCTGATTTGATTCTGCTGTCGATGGGTTTTCTTGGCCCTGAACACTACGTCAGTGACAAGCTGGGCCTGGATCTGGATCAGCGCTCAAACTATCAAGCTGAGTACCGTGATTTCCGTACCAGCACCGACAAAGTCTTCGCTGCGGGCGATTGCCGACGCGGACAGTCGTTGGTGGTACGCGCCATTGACGAAGGACGTCTGGCTGCAGAACAGATCGACAAGTACCTCGAAGCTTGATCTTAGCCTCTCCTCGCAAGCTTCTTCTTTGAATTGTTTTTAAGAACGCAGGCGAGCCACGGTTGATGCCGTGGCCCGCCATTGTTCTCTCTCCCTTGTTATTCTCTCGGCCCTACGATTCTCTTTCCGCTGCTATTTCATCTGATTCTGTTTTTCTTTTATTCTCGTACGCAGCCAACTTTATTTACTTACGCCGACTGCGATTCGAACTCAGGCCTGTAGTAGCTGAAAGTCAACGCACCCGCTGCCAAGGCAAGGATCAAACGAAATAATTGCCAAAAAGTGTCGTCCCAAGGTTTCTGAATTGCCTCGAAAGGCGCGAACGCATACCCCCAATACAGAGACCAGGATGCGGTCGCTTCTTCTGTCGCGATCCGATAGTTAATATCCCAACCCGACCCAACTATCGAAAGCAGCAGAATACCCAATAGTGGCCATCGTAAAACGCTGTAGTTTAGTTTCGCCAGAAGACACCATAAAACCACCAGCAAGGGCGTCAATAGGTATTCCAGAAAAAACGAAGCTGAGGACATCGCTCTGTCATGGAGTGCATTTGGTGTTGAACCGATCAAACCCGCCTGCAGTACCGCAGCTAAGAGCACAACTAGCACAAGAATAATCGCTACGTAGCTTAGTAGCGGGGCAGCAACATAAACGAGTTTTGGGTACCTTCCAGGAAGAGAAAGAAGTTCATTTCTCGCCAGCGTCTCCTGAACGAGCCTGTCTTCGCTACCGAGTTTCTCGCGTATGAAATTTCTTGTTTGTGTAGCATTTAGATTTCTGGCTTCACAGTCTTTTAACAACTCATCGTGATGATCCCGCAGCTCCATTACTGTGCGCTCTGCGTAACGACGCCTCACTCCGCCATTTAACAAGCGTCGTAGTAGAAGATCAAAATTCATACTAGGCATGACTACTCCTCGCATCACGATCCAACTCCGTCCAATTTGGCATTAACCTGGAAAGCACTGCATTGATCCCGGAACTCACTCTCTCCCATTCCGAATTCAGCTGATCCAACCTGGTAATTCCTTTGGCAGTTGTACGGTAATACACCCTGGTGCGGCCTTCTGTCCTGACCTTCCTGGATTTCAACAAACCCTTCTGTTCCAGGGAATGCAGTGCCGGATAAATTACGCCTTCAGCCAGGTCAATTTGTGACTGGGTAGATGCCTGTATCGCCTTGACCAGTTCATAGCCATACATTTCCCTATGCATCAGTAGCTTGAGCAATAACAACTCCGGAACTCCTGACATAAACGCAGCGTTAGTTTTCTTCACAAATGACTATTCCTCGAAATCGGGATTTGATCTTCATTCGGGATTTCCCCTATCCCTCAATTTCTCTCAATACTTCTCAATCAGGCCCGCTATCCTAATACCTATAACTACAAAGCATAGACTACCTATTCATTCTAGGTATGACAAGTAAAATGCAAGATACATGATTGTCAGGCTCTCTTAATAAAGCATCTCAACCAAACCACACTGCTCACTCATCACGCCACTCAGAGTTTGGGAAGTCATACTCACTGATTCAAATTGGAACGCTGTCAGTCCAATTTGAAACACTGCAAGTCAAAATAGGCGCCAAGTTTTTGGAACGAGTCATATCCCGTTCAGCTTTTCGCAAGCAGAATGCAAATCCAAAAATGGGAATAATTTGAGTTTAGTGGTTTCGATATCGAAATTTTTTCTTTTTGACGTAACCAAAACGTTTATCATCCGTCTAACAAAAAGCGGGGGTTCGGGCCATTCATGCTTCAATGCAAAATGGCTTATAAATTGCACGATGCCAGGATATGAATGAAATGAGATCTCAAAGTTTCAATGAATCGTTTTTAACTGAACCAATAAAGGTGGATGTAGTTTTGAATAATCTATCGATACAACAACGCGGATCCTACGAAATGGAGAATATTACCGAGGGAGTGCTAGTCGCTATCAGGAGAATCATTCAGGCTTCTGATATGCATTCCAATTCGATTCGCCGCTCTGCCGGCCTGACCTCCCCACAACTGCTGCTTCTCAGGGCTATCTGGGGTCATCCCGAAACTTCAATTGGCGATCTGTCAAAGAAAATCTGTCTGAGCCAATCTACAGTTACCATCATTCTGGATCATCTTGAAGCAGAAGGTCTTGCGGTTCGCAGTCGCTCCGATGTCGATCGCCGGAGAGTACACGTCAGTCTTACTGAGAAAGGTCGCCAGACTCTCGAAGACGCACCATCGCCACTGCAAGTTCATTTCATCGAGCAGTTTGAAAACCTTCAGGAGTATGAACAAAGCGCGTTGCTCTCATCCCTGCAACAAATCGCATCAATGATGGACAAGCCCAGCTAAACACATCTATAGACAGGCACCGTTCTCTACCAACCAATTCACTCTCAGCTGTCAACTCAATCACAGCACTCACCCCTTTACCCTCCCATTTCGAATTCAAAACATTTGGTTCCAATACCAGCGGGAGATTGATTTGAATTGAAAGCAGCAATTCAGATGTCATGGTAAATCTCCTACTCCCTCAGCTCTTCTCGCCGCACAAATTGTGCGCTGTGGCGCCATTCGTACTCGCAATTAATCAATCCGGTTATTTCGACTTCAAAAAGAACGACGTCTTGCTAAACTTGCGCATTCAAAATATCTATATTTTTCAATAACTTAAAAGACTTTTTCGCTTTACATGCAAGATATTTCCCTTACTATCTGCTAGCTGTATCCCGCTCTGCGCAACGCTTTTGGCCTTTTTGTTGGTTGCTACTGGCTACGCCATTGCCCGCGGTGATACTCGTGACTGATTACGGGACGCTGTTTTCTCAGCATCAGTCATCACGTGAAAACTACAATTAGTTGGAGAGAATGCATGCAGTTTAAAAACCCACATAAACGTAATCTGCTTTGCGCAGCGGTATCGCTGTCGCTTCTCCCTCTGTCTGGAATGTCGATTGCCCAGGACGCTGAAATTGAAGAAGTCGTCATTACGGGCTCGTTCATTCGACGTAGCGAGGGATTTACGCAGGCCTCTTCCGTGACTCAGCTGACTGCTGAAGATCTGGAAGCTCAAGGCACTCTGAACCTGGGCGAAGTTGTCCAGCAAATGTCTTTCGTGAATGGTGCGCAATCGGCGATCACCAATACGATTCAGGGTCAGGACTCACGTTCGACCAGTATCGACTTGCGCGGCCTTGGTGCTCGCTCAACATTAACCTTGTTTGATGGCAAACGACTCGTTAATTCTGGTGGTCTGACAGGCCAGGGCGTAAACGTTAACGGTCTCATTCCGAGCATTGTTATTCAGCGCATTGATATTGTGGCCGATGGCGCAGCGGCGCTCTATGGAAACGAAGCAGTCGCAGGTGTTGTCAACTTCGTTCCGTACAAGTCCTATGATGGGCTGAAGGTTGAAACCTTCGCCGAAGGCGACAGTCGTGGTGACTGGGATCACCATTCCGTACAAGCAATGTGGGGCGGCGACATCGGCGGTCTTGATGTTGTCGTTGCCGGTCAATTCCGCCAACAGTCGCGTTTGGCATGGGATGAGCGCAACTTGTTGGCCAACTCAGGTCTGGTGTTCTCCTCCAATGCTCCGGGTAACTATTTCCGCCCTGATCGCGATGCCAATGGCCAGTACACCGGAACCAGCTCGCGAGCACCAGATCCAAACTGTGCACCGGCTTCGCAGCGCACTGACTACACACCTGATGTCGCCAACAACGCCTACGGAATGCTGTTGGGTACGAACTGCTACTTCGACTTCGGTGACAACCGCAGCTATTTCGAGCCAGAGTCCGATACCAAGCTGTTTGTAAACGCCACTTGGGATTACAGCGATGACCTGACCCTTTCCTTCCAGGCTTTCAATTCAAGACTGACTGAACGGGGTTACACTTCCACTTCAAATCCAGGTAACTCGCGTATTGGTGAATTGCCAGCGATTCGAGGTGAGATTCCCGGCAACCCATTCATGGCAGTTGATGCCAACGGCAATCAGCTCTATGGTGTGGATGCCAACGGTGACGGTATACCCGATCGACAGCCTGGTGTGGACCTGAACAATGATGGTTGGGATGACTATATCGTTGCAGGCATTACCGATAACGGTATTCCTTTGCACGAAGATGTCACTGCACGTACTTTGCGTCCAATCAATAAAACCCACACTACCTCTTCAGGGCATTCTCCTGATGGAGACAATCTGTCCAACAATATCGATCGCATCTCGCGCTACTCACTGCAAGCAGATTTCACTGTGCCCTTTATCGAAGGCTGGGAAGGCATGGCCTCCTGGTCGCATAACTCACGTGAGTTTGTCTTCCAGTCTAACCAGAACTACGACATCACCGCGATGCAGCAAGGCCTTAATTGTGACGTGGCCAATGATCGCGACGCTTGTTACAACCCCTTCTTCGTTACCAACCAGGCTGACAACAACAGCATTCACGTCATGAATGCTATCGCCGGTCGCAGCGATGAAGGTGTTGGCGGTGAACTCAGTGTGTTCGATCTGGTGCTCAATGGTGAAATGCCTCTGGGTGGTTTTGAATTGCCTGGCGGCCCAATCGGCATGGCTGTCGGTTATCAATACCGGGATGATTCATACACAGTGAATCCTTCTGAGGAAGAATTAGCTGGTGTAACCTGGATCGGAGGCTCTGATAGAGAAACGAAAAGTACTGGTTCACGCGAGATTGATTCTTATTTCGTAGAGTTGGCAATTCCGGTGCTGGACACAGTCGAGTTGACCACCGCGGTTCGTCATGAGGACTTCAGCACAGGCCAAAGCTCCACTGACCCCAAGTTCGGTGTTACCTGGCAGACCACTGACTGGTTAACTTTGAGAGCGACACACGGTGATGCATTCCTCGCACCTACCTTGCGTCAACTCCTCGACCCAATTACCTGTGGTCTTTCAACCGTAACCGACCGTTTTGGTCCATTCTCGGCATTTACCACAGCATGTCAGGGCGGCAATCCAAATCTGAATAATCAGTCTTCGGAATCCACCCAGTTCGGCTTCGATCTCGCCTTCAATGATTTCGACTTCTCATTGACCTGGAACGAGACCGAATTTTCAGACCGTATCGTACTGAGTACTGGTCAGCAGATCATGGATCTGGATTTCTTTAACTTCCAACAAGCGACCGGTTTTGCTGGCAGTGGACTGGGAGGCAGTCAGCCTACCGAGCAGCAATTGCGTGACTGGGTAGCCAACCCTGCATCCAATAAAGACATCATTCGTGATCCGAATGACATCTTCACCATCCTGCAGGTCAACGGCTTGGGCAACACCAATGCAGAGACAGTCAAAGTCACCGCCTTCGACGCCCAAGCGAACTACTCTTTCAGCATCGGTGACCTCGGCGATTTTCGCATCGGCATGCAAGCCACTTACGTCGACGAATTCCTGTATCAGGAAGACCCAACGCAACCAATTGTCGATGGTGCAGGCAAATACAACGACCCGACTGCCGCGGCTCCCGAATTGCCCAAATACAAGGTCAATCTCCGCCTCGGTTGGTCTAATGGTAGTCACTCCGTCACATCCAATGTGTTCCATCATGACGCTATCGATGAATACGATGGCCCACTCTACACCCACATGGATTTCTTTGGCGGCACTTACCGTCCCGGCAATATCACCGAGACCGGCATCAAGGCCTGGACCGATATGGACATCGCCTATAGCTACCGCGGACTGGATGTGTGGGACGGCGAAATGTCTTTCACACTGGGTGCACGTAATGTCTTCGATCGCGAAGCACAGCGTTCTCCAGAGTTCGCGGGAATCGTCGGCGGTCTGCACGACCCCCGTGGCCGCGTTATCTACGGCCGACTGGTGTATGACTTCTAGAGTTTTATCAATCTGAAGTCGCATCAAGCGCAAACTCCAAAATAATAAGAAGCTTCATTCTGATATAGCCCGGTGACTGAGAAGTCACCGGGCTTTTTTTATTCTACCCGGCTTAAATTCATGAAATTGAACATTCGTTCGAGAGCTGCAAAAACTACCGACACCGGGCTGTAGCTAGAGAGTTCTTTCTGACATACTTGGCGAGCTTTTTCTCGCTCATTGGATCGCTCATGTCAGAATCAGTATTACAACTCAACAACGTCAGCAAGCGCTTTGCCGATTTTCAAGCCGTGGATGGCATAAGCCTTAGTATCCCCAAAGGCTCGATCTATGGTTTTCTGGGCCCTAATGGTGCCGGGAAGACGACTACCATCCGAATGATTCTCGAAATCATCAAGCCCAGTAGTGGCTCGATCTCTATTCTAGGCCAGCCATCTGCCTTGCAGGTAAGAGACAGAATCGGATACCTGCCCGAGGAGAAAGGTCTTTATAAGAAGATGAAGGCTTGGGCAGTCATTCAGTATTTCGCCATGCTCAAAGGGGTCGAGAAAAAAGCCGCCAAGCAGCGTGCCTACGAGCTATTAGAACAGTATGGCCTTGGCGAGTTTGCTGAACGAAAAGTAGAAGAGCTGTCAAAGGGCATGGGTCAAAAAGTTCAAGTGCTGGCGTCTGTCGCCCACGAACCCGAGTTGGTCATTCTTGACGAGCCTTTTTCCGGGCTCGACCCAGTCAATCAGGTCGTTCTGGAAGATTTGATCCACGACATGGCAGCACGTGGGCAGACCGTCATTTTTTCTACCCATATCATGCAGCACGCCGAGCGTCTCTGTGATCACTTCCTGCTAATTAATCATGGCAAGAAGATTTTCGATGGTACGGTTAGGGAAGCCAAAGCCAGCTTGCCCCGGAGGATTATTATCGAGACGGAAGATGCCATCGATGCGCTGAATAAAAGTGGGTTAATTCTCGATGCTGTGGAGCAAGAGATGCCGCCTAGTGCAACGAACTCGGCAACCAGCAGACAATGGCAATTGGAGATAGACGAGAACACTGATGCTCAACAGATATTGCAACAGTGTTTCGAGCTGGGTATCAAACTGCGCCGCTTTGAGTTCACTGAGCCGACTCTCCATGACGTCTTTGTTCATCTGGTCGGCGATAGCGGAACTGAAACTGCAGTTCGTCAGGAGGCCGTCGCATGAAAATGATTAGCCTCATCGCGAAAAGAGAATACGCCGAGAACGTCAAGACCAAAGGCTTCTGGATATCAGTCGCTATATTCCCAATCATCATAGGCGGCATGATATTTCTGCAAGCCCTGTTGCAGGAAGCCACACCGACTCGTTACTACCTGCTCATCGATCAATCCGGCCGCTATGAAGCCGCAGTCGGAACCGCTATCGATCGCGAACACCAAAGACGCGTATTGCAATCCTTTGTTTCTTATCTGCTTGAGCATCGCAAGGAAGGTGACCTGGAGACTACGGCAGCCAATGCAAATACCGCTGCCGACCAGCTTATTGATGACGTCGATGCCGATGAAGTCTCGGCCCTGAATGACTGGATCGACAATGGTGGTTTGGACTATGCGCTACTGATGGCGAGTCCATATCTAGAAGCAGACGTTCCGCCTTTCGAGCCTCCTGAGCCGCAGTTCGTAGCGGCATCCGTACCTGACGACATCGATGTCAATAGCAATAGCGAAGACATCATCCGCGCTTTACGCCCATATTTCACCGGCGCCAATCAGGTCACTGGTGCAGAAGCAAATGATAGCGAAACTGCGCAAGGTGAACTGTTCGCTCTTATCTATATTCCCGAAGATGTGGAGCAATTCATCAGCAGACCCGGCGATATGCCACCCGCTGCTGGTACGACTGTTGGCATTCAGTACTGGTCGAGCAATTTGACCGATTCACGCCTGCCCGACGCCATCTCCAACAGCATTAATTCGGAGATCCGCGCGCGCGAATATGTCTTCTCAGGTATCGATGCCAGCCAGGTCCGCAATATTCAGCGCACACGCCTGCCCTTCAATCGCCTGGATCCGACTGCGGAACAGGGTGAAGAAGCGGTCAGTATTGCAGACACGATTCGCCAGTACGCGCCAATGGCTTTCGTGTATCTCATGTTTGTGTCCTTAATGCAGAACGTCCAGTATCTGCTGAGCAATACTATCGAGGAAAAGTCCAATCGCATTATCGAAGTCTTGTTGGCGTCGGTGACTGCCGATGAGCTCATGCTGGGCAAACTGATCGGTATTGGATTGGCAGGACTGACTACCATAGCAGCCTGGCTGCTGAGTTTTTTCCTTTTTCTGGAGTTTTACAGCAGCTCAGAGACGGAGACCATCAGCCAATTCATGGAAGTGATCCTGGGCTCAGATCTGATCCCTTGGTTCGTCTTCTACTACTTCACCGGATATCTGCTCTATTCCGGTGTGTTTCTCGCCATTGGCAGCCTGTGTAACACACTCAAGGAAGCACAGGCGCTGATGATGCCGATGATTATGGTGCAGGTCGTTCCTCTGGCCATGATGGCCTATGTGGTAGTCGATCCACACAACACCGTTGTTCGAGCGATGTCCTGGTTTCCTCTCTTCACTCCTTACCTGATGATGAATCGCGCTGCCGCCAATCCACCGATGGTAGATGTGGTGGGCACCACTATCGTGCTGATACTCAGTATTGGTCTGTTGATTTGGGGGTCAGGCAAGATCTTTCGCCAAGGAATTCTGCGTACCGGGCAACCACCGCGGCTTATGGAATTGTGGCGCATGCTCACTATGCGTCACTGAGCGCCGCTGCGCTCTCTCAGAATTGGCGGTGGTCGATGTCTTCTTCGCTGTCGCCAATCACAGTCGCCTGAGCAGGTACCAGCTTGCAATGAACACAGCGCTTGCTGATCAGGTTGAGGAAAACACTCTTGACGAAATATTGCTTGCCGCACAGAGGACAGCGGCGGCGAGCCATATCGACAGCGAAAGCGGCCCACATCGCCATATACAGAAACATGAAGGTATCGATTCCGCGTTGATTTTTCAGTAGCAGCCAGACTGCAACCATATAGACTGGAAGAGTCAGCATACAAACCAACAGTCGGGTTCGAGAGCGGCTAATTTGCCTTAACATCTTTCGAATATAAGGCGTTTGTTGTGTAATTGTGCTCTCTTGAGTCTCGTCAGAGCTGGCTCCGGTTCGTGTATCGTCACTTTCCGGATTATTGGGATCGACCATACTGCTCCATTTGCCTATTCGGTCTGAACAAGCCTGCGTATCCTGAGTGGGGTATCATTCATTCTTTATTCGATTCTCTACTCTAGCCAATTCATCCAAGTATGTATATTCCCGTTCAAATCGAGCTCGATCACCAGGCCTGATATTCGAACTCTAAAATTTGCAACGGAAAGCAATAGACAAAAGTAGCATCCCAGCATGACAAATTTCATAGCTATCGTTCGCGCAGACAACGGCGAAGGCTGGCACTACTTCGCCAATCCCGAGACAGTGTTAGTCACCAATGAACCTGGTGATGTTTTGGCTACACTGGAACAGGTAGAGCAATATAGTGCTCGAGGGTTTACGGCGGTTGGTTACGTGAGCTATGAAGCGGCCAGTGCCTTCGATAGCTCACTCGAGACCAAAACTGGCAATCAGCCCTTGCTCAAGTTCGCCATTTTTCGGGAGCATCGAGAGTGGTCGCCACCTGCCGATCCACCACCTCTCAATCTTACTCTCGCACCTGAAGTGGGTAAGCCTGAATACCGGGACGCGATCGCACAGATAAAATCCTCCCTGGAGGACGGAGCCAGTTATCAAGTCAATTACACACAACGGCTTCGTGGCCACTCGGAAGCAGAACCCATCGATCTTTTCGCAGCACTTGTTAAGGCACAACCGTCTCGACACGCCTTCTTTATGCAGGATTCTCAGGAGGCTATCTGTAGTGCCTCACCCGAATTGTTCTTCCGGCTTGAGGGCCAGGAGATTTACATGGAGCCCATGAAGGGCACCAGACCCCGTGGCGACAACACAGCTGAAGATGAAGCACTGAAGGCGGAACTACTGAACAGTGAGAAAGAGCGCGCTGAGAATCTGATGATTGTGGACATGGTGCGCAATGATCTTGCGCGGATCGCAGAGCCGGGCACTGTCAAAGTACCCGAACTATTCAAGATTCTTGAACTCCCTACAGTCTGGCAGCAGGTCTCGGAAGTCAAAGCGCGGACAGACGCCGGTCTCGTTGCCTTGTTGAAGGCTCTGTTCCCCTGTGCCTCTATTACCGGTGCACCAAAGGCGCAGACGATGTCCATCATTCGCGATCTGGAAGTAAGTCCACGCGGAATCTATACCGGAGCACTCGGAGTTGTCAGGCCCGGGCGGATGATGCATTTCAATGTCGGCATCAGATCGGTTCACGTTGACCTCTCCAGCCACAACGCCAGCTACGGTACGGGGGGTGGAATCGTCTGGGATTCGCAAGCTGATGAAGAGTGGCAGGAAACCCGGGTCAAAGCGCAACTCCTGGAGAACACCGACAGTTTCTGGCAATTGCTGGAGACCCTGGCCTACCATCCAGGAGAAGGGATTCGTTATTTAGAAGAACACCTGGCACGTCTGGATAAGTCGGCGCGTTATTTTGACATTCACTATGATCCTCAGGCACTGCGCAAACTGCTAAGCGAATATGAATCCCCAAGCGCACAACGGTTAAGAGTGCTGCTGAATCATCGGGGCAAGATTTCGATGGAGAGTTCAGCTCTGCAGCCTACCGGAGAGCCAGTGAAACTGACACTGGCGAAACAGAATGTGCACAGTAGCAATGTCTTTCTGCAGCACAAAACTACCCATCGCAAAATTTACGATCTGGTGTGCAGAGATCAATCCAGCGCCGACGACGTCATTCTCTGGAACGAACGTGGCGAGCTCACCGAAACGTCAATCTGCAATCTATTTCTGGAATTCGCTGGCAAGTTGCTTACTCCTTGCTCAAGTTCCGGACTCCTGCCCGGAACATTGCGTGCCCATCTACTTGCAAAAGGGGAATGTACAGAGGCAGTGTTAACAAAGGCAGACTTGGCAAGAGCCGATAAAATATTCGTTGGCAATAGTGTGCGTGGTTTGTTGGCTGCAGAACTGGTTCGGCCAAATTGACTAACTAACTGGCTCACCAGTTGCTAATCGCTCGCCACAACTGCAACAAACCGATTAACGCGAGAACGATAGCCAGCACACGGTTAACAAATCGACTCCCTTCATCGAGGTGAGTCTTTAAATACTCACTGGCAATAATAAAACCATACAGTGCCAGTACTTTCCCCGCCCAGACCCCAAACAAATAGCCGTAAAGGCGCGATCCACTGTAGTCGAAGCCGAGGTAGGTGTTGCTGAGGGTAACCGCAAATATCCAAAAGGGAATTGCCTGGGGGTTGATCAGCGCAATGAACAGTCCGCGTTTGAAGAATGACGGTTCCGTCTCATCGTTTCTGTTCAGTACAGGATGGGTCTCATGAACCCAGACAAAGATAGCCAGCGCGATGAACAGCAAGGCAACAACGAGATAGACACTGGCATGATCTGAGATGAATCGACTAATGACCACACCAAACCAGATCGCTAGCAATACCTGCCCGGTCTCAACCAGTGCGGCCGCAATAGAGACTTGAATTGCACCTCCGCGATGGTGATCGACAGTACTTTTGATAACAGTCAGGTTGATCGGGCCGAAGGGCAGTGTTGCAACAAAAGATGTTGTCGCTGCCACCAGAAAATACCAGAACACATTATCCGGACTCACTTGTATCCCTGTGCCTGTAAGTTAAACAGCGTCGCGTATTGGCCGCCACTGGCAAGCAATTCTTCGTGACTTCCTTCTTCGTGAATCTCGGCTTTCTCCAGAACGATGATGTGATCTGCCATGCGTACGGTCGAGAAACGATGGGAGATGATAATCGAGATTCTGTTCGCCGTAAGATCACGGAAATGCGCGAAAATTTCGGCCTCGGCGCGGGCATCGATAGCTGCAGTGGGTTCATCAAGAATTAGCACATCGGCCTTGCTCCGCATGAAGGCTCGCGATAGCGCTATCTTCTGCCATTGCCCGCCAGAAAGTTCTTTGCCGTTCTTGAACCAGGTGCCCAATTGCGTCTGGTACTGCTCGGGCAAATCCTTGATGAACACATCTGCCATGCCTTTACCGGCAGCGGTGCTGATGCGTTCATCATCGCTGAGTTCTTCCACATCACCAATACCAATATTTTCACCTACTAACATTTGATATCTGGCGAAATCCTGAAAAATGACGCCGATGCGTTGCCGAAGAGCATCAATTTGCCACTGTCCAAGTTCCAGGCCCTGAAAATAAATCTTGCCCTCGCTGGGTCTGTAAAGGCGAGTAAGCAACTTGATCAATGTAGTCTTACCACTGCCATTTTCACCGACAATGGCCAAACTCTCCCCAGCCCTGATATGCAAATTCACCTTGCTGAGTGCGGGCGTGTTACTGCCCGGGTAGAAGAAGCTGACGTTTTCGAAACGAATTCCGTCTTCAGGGTTAGGCCCTTGAGTCAGTTCACCGGTGGATTCAGGCACTTTATGATCGAGATACTCGGTGAGGTTCGATAAGTAAAGATTGTCTTCATACATGCCATTCACAGCGGTGAGACTACTGGTAACTGCATTCTGACCCAGGCGAAATTGCGCGATGTACATGGTCATCTGACCTATGGTGATCAGGCTGGCGATGGCAGCAAAGCCCACCCAACCGTAGGCAAAATAAAATGCCGCGCTGGCCAAGAGGCCGAGCACATAGCCCCAGAAACCACGACGTAGTACGAGGTTGCGGTCTTCCCGATAGATGTTTTTAAAGATGTCGACATAGCGCTGCAGGAACAGCTTGCCGAGTTGCAACAGTTTTACTTCTTTTACGCCATCTTCGCGGGTGAGCACCATTTCGAGATATATCTGCATACGCCTTTCGGCAGATCGACGACGGTGAATACGGAACGCTTCTCCGGAAAACTTGGCCTCGGCAATGAAGGCCGGCACACCAGCGGCAGCCAACAACAGTACAGCCCAGGGAGAAAACTGCCATAGAAACAGCGCGATGGTGACAAGTGCGATAAGGTCGCGGGCAAGATCAAATGTTTTGATTACCAGGCTCAACGGTCTGCTGGATGCTTCGCGTCGTGCACGTACGAGCTTGTCGTAATATTCAGAATCCTCGAAATGAGCAAGCTCCAGAGTGAGTGCTTTTTCGAGAATCATCACATTGATTTTATTACCCAGCAGTACTCGCAGAATAGATTGGCAGACACCATTGATTTTTTGAGCAGCGGTCATCACTACAACCAGAGCCGCTTCGATAAACACATATCGCAAAACATCGGCTCGAGCCGTATCTGCCTCCGCGCCCTCTGCCTGAATCGCTGTCGCCACAGCATCGACAAACAGACCACCTACCGAGGCGATAGCTGCAGGCAACACACCGGCGAGCAAGGTGCTCAGCGCCATCAGCACGGTGAGTGCGGCACTGGTGCTCCAGACAATTTCCAGAGCCACGCGACTGTATTGAAAGACAGAGACGAACTTGCGTAATGAATTCGCAGAATCAGGCTTGCTCATGAATTCTTAATGCCGGTGATAGCAGAACACTCCGGCATAGCCGGAAGATGAAAGCATCTCAATAACAATCAATGCTGATCGGGGAAATGCATCCTGAATAGTAACACGGCCCGAGGGCTGGACCTTAAGTCCGGCGCTCGGGCCGTTGTCAGTAGTGCCTGACGTGCTCGCTTAGCAAGCGCGTCAGTTAAAAGCATTCTGGTCTGATGAGTTTTTCGTGAACTACAACTTCATCAGCTTGAGTACGAGGCGGTCGGTGTTGCGACCCAGACTGGGATCGAACGGACCAACCGTGTGATCGTCAGCCGGGTTGTCCAGGATATCGCTGGCGCCTACCAATGCGAAATCACCAGACTGTATCAGTGCCTTTACAGCATCATCGAAGGCGATACGGTGCAGGGCCACATTATCAGCACCCGGGGTGCCTTCGTGGTCGAGCACACCAAGAATGCCACCTGTCTTCAGCACTGAGGCGATTGCAGCCAGAATCTGCTGAGCGCGCGCTGGATCGGAGTTGTGGAAATCGTGGAAGTTCAGACCGGTGATTGCGAAATCAACGGAGCCAGCAGGTGCGTCCGTGATATCAGCAATCTGAGTAACATTACTCAATCGTGCGGCACGGGCATTGGCAGCCTCTTCGGCACGCCCACCGGGACGATTCTGCATATAGACAGTCCCGTTAGAGCCGACGGCGTAAGACAATACTTCGGTGTACCAACCCGCAGATGCGTTGATGTCCAGTACTGTCATTCCAGGAGCGACACCAAAGAAGTTCAGAACGGCAGGCGCCTGACGGCTGGCATCACGCTCCTTGTCGGCAGCGGGACGATCAGGATTGGCCATAGCTCTTTCCAGAGCCGCAACGTCAAGCTGGGCAATGGCAGAGCTGCAAAGAAGACCGGTGGTCAAGCTGGTGGCTAAGAGAGTGATGAACCTTTTCATATTCGGTGACCTTTAGTGTACTTATTACTGAATTAGCGGCATTCGGTGCTGCTTCGACGTTTCGTTGCAGGAACCCATGCCTTCATTATCACTGACGGGCTAAGCAGCATAAACCAAGGCCACGTGGGAGTACACTACCGCCCAGTGTGTTGACGCTGTGGGAATTCCACCTGCCGAATACTCGCCAGGGTGGCGAGATGCTCAAGATTGTCTACTGACTCAGTGTAAGCGCCAGGCCAATTTCAGTTCATCTTCGAAGAAGGCTTTCACTTCCATCAGTTGACTGACATCGCCCTCACAATCCATCAATGGCAGATGATGTTCGATATCATTGAGAATATTGGTAATGCTGCCGGTATCCAGCGTGCTGAGATCCAGATTGAATGGAAAATTTTCATCCTTTGTCATTGCTACCACTCCCTACTACAGACGGCTGTGATTTGCCCTGATTAGAGGGGGGCAAAAATCGCACAGGAATAGTATCGACTGACATTAAGAAAACTTCATAACAATCTCTAATTATTGAATTTTTTTGGCATAAAATTTATCGAACGACCGACCGATATTATATCTTTACGCAGTTTATATAGCGTATTAGACTAACCCCCAAAATTGGTGTTAATGATTCGCTGCGCCGAAAGTATCTTCGGATGAATTCGCAAGACACCTGATAATTACAATAATGAACAATATGAAGGCCAGACTAACTGGCCCATTGGAGTGGTGTTGGGGTGAGAAGGCTAATAGCGGCCTGGGCTGACTTTGTCGTTGCAAAACGCGCCCTGGTGATAGCCATAGCAATAGGCATGCTCCCCCTGGTGCTCTTCACCGGCGGTTCCATCCCGTTCGACAACAGTACAGCGCGCTATTTCATTGATGGCGATCCTGCACTGCAAGACTATGATCAGCTACTCGAACTTTTCGGGGACAACGAATACCTCATAGTCGGACTCGAAGCAGAAGCTGACACAGACATTTTCAGCGCAGAAGCGCTCGAAGCACTGGTCACCCTCTCCGATTTCCTCGACTTTCATCCCTCTGTTACACAGCTCCGCTCTCTGAGTAATTATCAGTATCTATCTGGCAATGAGTTCAGTCTCAGCTCTGACTATCTGATCGACGACCCATTGAGTCTGGCTGGTGATTCTGCGGAAATTGAGCGCATCAAGAATGTGCTATTAGGCGAATCCCTGGCGCTCAATACTCTGGTCACAGAAGACTTCAAACACACGCGTATCGCAGCCAGGGTGGAGTATCGGGAAGAAACGTCGGAACACAAGGTAGAGCTGGTTCAGGCACTCTTCGAGCTGATCGCCACGGAGAACCTCAACAGCTCTTCAGCCTACACTCTGCACCTTTCTGGTTATCCACTGGTTAACGAGCGCTTCGAAACTGTCACTGCAGAAGATACTGCTATTCTGATACCAATCATGGTCGTAGTCATGATCAGTATCCTGTATCTGAGTTTTCGATCTCTGGCAGCCATGGTACTGCCATGGCTGGTGATCGCAGCTGGCGTGTTGTTATTGCTGGAAATTCAGTACTACCTTGGCATTCCACATACAACTATCGACAACTCGGCGCTGATACCCACACTGATCATCATCGGCATCGGCATCACCGTGCACGTGCTGCTGCATTTTTTTCAATGCGCTGCAACTGGGAAATCCTCGCCCGATGCCGCAAGAGAGACGGTGGAGCATATCTGGATTCCGGCATTCTTCACCGCGATAACAACTTCCGCCGGATTTCTGGCGCTTTCCGTGACGCGAATATTGCCAATTCGTGAGTTCGCCCTGCTCGGCGCTATCGGTCCGATTCTCCTATTTCTCTTCTCGCTGACTGTCTTGCCAGCCATGTTGAGTTATCTTGGCGCTCTCTCTGATGGCACCAAGCGTGTTGTTTCGTCTGGGCTTATTTCACGCACGACACAAAAAGTGCCAGATTTCACTTTTAGGAATCGCAAGGCGATATTGATCGCTGCCGCACTGATTACTGCGTTCACAGCCTGGAATTTGCCGAATGCAGAGGTCGACAATAACTATGTCACCCTGTTTAAAAAAAGCAGCATGACTCGGCAGGATATTGTGTATTTCGATGATGTCTTCAAAGGCATGATGACTCTCGACATTATTCTGGATTCTGGTGAGGCCGAAGGCATCAAAGATCCGGAATTTCTGCAGACCATGGATACCATTCAGCAGTGGCTCTCAAGCCATGATCGACTCGGCAAGATCAACTCTCTCACCGACTATCTCAAAGAAATCAATCAGGCACTCAATGGCGATGATGAAACCTTCTATCAGCTACCCGATAGCCGTGAGATGAGTGCGCAGTTTTTATTGCTGTATGACAGTGCGGGCGCCAATGAAGATCTTTCGGATATCAAGGATTTTGAAAACCGCTACGCGCGCATGGTAGTACCGGTAGTGAATTTACCCGCTTCCGAGATGCAGGAAGAACTCAACGATATCCGCGCCTTCATGGAACGCGAGGCTGCGCATCTCAATCCGGTACTAACTGGCACTATGGCGCTTTATACCGTTCAGGATATCTATACCGCCGAAGGAATGGTACTTTCATTCCTGGTTGCTCTGGCCGTGATTTCCTGCTTTTTCATTTTACTGTTCAGATCAATTCGCTACGGACTGCTATCTATCATCCCCAGCGTCATGCCCATTTTGTTGGCAGCGAGTATCGCCGGCTTTATGGGCATCTATCTCGATCAGAGCGCAGTCATCGTCTTCGCAATGACCATGGGTATCGCCGTAGATGATGCCATTCATGTGATGAATCGTTATCTGACCGTAAAGCGCTCTGGCGCATCGACGGAAGAAGCGATTCAGCGAGCGATGACCGAGTCAGGCCGGGCCGTGGTCTTCAGCTCAATGGTATTGGTGTTTGGCTTTAGCGTACTCTGCTTCGGTTCTTTTACTACAGTGATCAATGTAGGACTTTTCGGGTCAATCATCATGGCATTGGCACTACTCGGCGACCTGATCTTCCTGCCGGCAATACTGTTTGTCATGGATGCTGCGAAACAGGAACAAAGAGACTCCCAGACAGTCTATACTAAAGAGGCTCAGGAAAACTGAGCCGAAACGTTCCAAACTCGCTTTCGATCACCCGGTATAGCATGAGCAATGAATCGCACAAGTTAGCGTTGCTACGAAGCTCCCTGCTTCGAGTTTCCAATCTGGCTATTGCTGTGTTGACGCTCGCTTATACCGGGCTCGGCTCGGCCGAAGAGCTTACCGCCTATGAGGTGATGGCTCGCGTTGAAAGTCGTGATGACGGCGAGACTCGAGTCGCCAACTACACCATGGTTTTGATCGATCGCCGCGATCGTCAGCGCAGCCGTGAGTTAGTGATCTATTCCAAGGACTACGGTGAAGACACGCGCACACTGTCTACCTTTGAGTCCCCAGCCGACATCGCCGGCACCTCGTATCTGAATCACGACTGGGCCGATGCGGACCGGGACGATGACAGTTGGCTGTATCTTCCCGCCATGCAACGAGTGCGCCGTATCGCCAGCAGCGATACTTCCGATTCATTTCTTGGCAGTGACTTCACTTATGCCGATATCAATGGACTGGAGCTGGACTGGTATGACTATCGCTTTATCAACGAGTCAGAGCAGATCGATGGTGTTGATTGCTGGGTGATTGAAGCGACACCAAAAGCGGCGATGAAGGATAAGGCAGAAGAAGCCACAGGTTATTCGAAGTTGCAGGCCTGGATTCGTAAAGATAATTTCATGCAGGTTCGTGCACAGGCCTGGGAATTGCGGGGCAATCGCATTAAATACTTCAGTGCTGCAGACATTCGTCAGGTGCAGGGAATATGGACTGCGTATCGCCAACAGGCCATTACCACTCGCAACGGTCGTCAGGAACACGCCAGCGTGTTACAACTAAGCAATATTCGCTATGACGATAGTATTGACGACGAGTATTTTGCTTCCGAATTTTTACAGCGCGGTCTCAATTAAGCGCGCAGCCCCAAGCTCCGCTTTATGTCTTTTCAGCTAGCCTCAGTAAACTCTCGCACACCGACCACTGCAACAGTTCTGTTGGCATTGCTCTGTTTTCTTTCACTTTCGTCGGTGTCGGCACAGGATGATTTTTTTAACTCGCTGGATATCGATATCGCTACCAACGAGGAGAGCGATTCTCCGCACTCTTTCCTCGGCTGGATAAACACAGACATCGGCTACGGCTTGCAAGCACCGGGTGCTCTGTTCAGCCGCAGTGACTCCGAACTCAACAAGGCCGAACTGAGTCTTTTCGGTCAATGGGATATTACATTAGGGGAACGCAGCAGCTTCCGGTTTAGTGGCAAGGCATACCATGACGAAGTTTATCGCCTGCAAGACCACAATAACTATGCAGCCGATGAGACCAGTGAGTTTCGCAATCGCTTCGAAATAAGAGACTTGTATGTTGAGCATGAATTCGACAACGGGGTTTATGTAAAAGCAGGCAATCAGATTCTTGCCTGGGGCATGAGCGAATACTTGCGCGTCACTGATCTGATCAATGTCGAAAATCAATACACATTCGGCCAACAAGACCTTGAGGATCTGCGCCTGCAAGTCCCTGCTTTGTTGAGTAGTGTGAATATTAACGGCTTGACCCTCGATGCCGTGTTTACCTATGAAGCTGGCGGCAACGACATTGCACCAGCTGGCGACGAGTTTGATCAGTTTGTTGCTTTACGAGCCTTGGGTACGCAATTGCACCGCTCAGAACCTGAGAAACAACACGAAGTTTTCTTTCGGCTCAGTGGACAAACTGCTCATGGTGACTTTCAGCTAGTAGCAGGAGAATTTAATGACAACGGCTTCTCTCTACAACGCATCGCGGGAGACACACACAATCCCGAGGCTTTTCTGGGACAGAACCGCATGCGCGCCCTGGGTCTCGCTCTCAATCGGGTAGCTGGGCCATGGTTATTGTTTTCCGAAATCGGCATACACAAAGACAAAACCATTCGCCCTGTCAGCAATGCGTTCGCTATTCAAGCGCAAGGCTGGCAACAGAAGGATCAATGGCTAGGCGTATTCGGGGCTGACTACAGCGGTTTTCGCAATCTCACTCTGAGTGCAGAAGTAGATGTCACGCGCACACTTGATAACAGTCGCATTTTGTTTGGTCCTGCTACGCAAACCAGCATCGGCCTGCGTGCCTACTGGACCGCCATGAATGAACGCTTGCAACTGGTGGCCGTGAGCAATCAACTTGCTGAGAATCTTGGTCGTATAGATCGGCTCTCCGTCGATTATGATTGGTCCGACAGCTTGAGTCTTGGGCTGTTATGGGTAAACTACACCGCTCCTGTAAATTCTTATGTCCATCTGTTCAGCCGCAATGATGTGTTGAATGTGAGATTTCGGTATAGCTTCCAGTCGAATTAGCATCTTGTCTGGGGCACGGGAAACCGGAAACGATATAAGAACTGCCTGAAAGAATAACAAGCAAGAAAAATCGGAAAGCAAAAATGCTCGGCGAAGATCAAAGTCAACGTGAAGGCTATCATCACGGCAATGTGAAAGAAGCACTGGTCGATGCCGCCATGAACTTCATCGAGGCAGATGATATCGACAGTCTTTCACTCCGCGCTCTCGCGAAACAAGTGGGCATCACTCCTTCTGCGGTTTATAACCATTTCTCTGACAAGAATGCCTTGATGCTCGCGGTAAAACTCAGGCTCTACACCGAGATTGATGAATATTTTGAATCTCATTGCAAGATTTCTGATGATCCGCAGCAATATCTATTGGATATGTGCCTGGCCTATTATCACTACGCCGCAGAAAATCCCACGCGCTTCCATATATTGTTCAATTCTACATTGCCCAAGGAATGGTCTACACCCGAATTCGTCGATGTGTCCTGCCGCTGTATAGCGCGCGCGCGTCAGACAGTGTTGAAGATCTACAACAAATACAATATCCCCTGCACTGAAGTAGACGTGGTTAACACAACACTTCTTATCTGGAGCCAACTGCACGGCATAATTGAATTGAAGAAGACTGGCTCAATCAAGGCAGCCGTTGCCTATCAAGACTGGCCAGAAAGCTGCGCACTTTCCAATGACGAAGACGTGACCCGTTTGATACGTCAGCATGTCACCATGACAGTGAATGCAATTCTGAATTTCAACCACGAAGAGTTGCAATAGCCTTCGATCAATTTCAATCAAGCAGTGAGCACTCACGAATTGCTTTCACTGCGTCATTGAATAATTCTGTGAACTATCTGTGATCTGTCCTGTGAACTGTCTTTGTACTATCTCTGAACTATCTCTGAACTAAAGACCCATGGCACGTCGCGCCAATGCATTCTTCACGACACTGACGTTGTCCGCTGCGCTCAAGCCTACATTACGCAGCCAACGAAGTGGCAATGCCTGATCGGCAAACAGATGCTTGAATCCTTCCATCACCCACATCATCCCCAGGTTGTGCCCGATGCGTGCGCGCTGATAGCGCTGTAAAACTTTGCTATCAGCGAGTGAACGCTGACTGGCCAGGCCCTGCTCCAATTCATTCGCCAACGCTGCGGCATCCAATAGGCCCAGATTGACACCCTGACCTGCCAAGGGATGAATGGTATGAGCTGCGTCGCCGATGAGAACTATATTGTCTTGAACATAGTCGATGGCGTGTCGTTGTCGTAGTGGAAAGCTGAATCGTCTGTCGCAAGCAAGCACCTCTCCCAGCCGCCACTCAAACGCCTGAGCGAGTCGCTTGCGGAATTCTTCGTCATCCTGTGCCATTACTTCTTCTGCCAGTTCCGGTAACAAAGACCAGACGATGGAGCAGTGCTGTTGTTCATTGCCGTCTATGCTAAGCGGTAAAAATGCCAGTGGACCTGAATCGAGAAAGCGTTGCCGCGCGCAGAAGCCATGTTCCAACTCAGTTTTCACAGTAGTGACAATCGCGTGGTGGTGATAGTCCCATTCACGAGTTCGAAAACCCGCCATGTCACGAATTGGTGAATTGGCACCATCAGCTGCGATTAACAGTCTGGCTTGCAGGCTGGTATCTGTATCCGTATGCAGCACAGCTGATTCGCTACCATCGCTGCCCATAGTCCGTTCCAGTTTGCTAATGGTACAGCCCGGTAACAACTGCAGATTCTCAATCGATGCGATGCGCTGATAGAGTGCTGCCAATACCGCATTATTTTCTACGATCGTGCCCAACTCGGGTTGATCGATATCTCTGGCACTGAATGAAATACTTCCTGTGCCCTCGGCATCCCAAACATGCATCTGCTGATAAGGACAACAACGCTGCCTGGCGATGTCGGGCCACACACCGATATCCGCCAGCAACTGACAGGACTGGGGAGTCAGGGCGCTCACTCGGGCATCGAATGGCTGATCCGCTCTGATGGGATCGCCTTGTAAAGGTCCGCGGTCCACCAAAGCTACACTCAGCGGTAACTCCGCCAGCAAACAGGCCATGGTGGCGCCGACCATGCCGCCACCGACGATAACGATATCGAATGGTTCCTGTCGTTCCATGCGCTGTTGCGTATTCTGCTCCATGGTGGGGATTATAGGCGCGCAGGGACCAATGCTCCAATGTCCTCATCACGGCAAAATGCTGTTAGACTTCATGCCCATTGCCATCATGCTTGATGCGCCCATCACTAACAGGCACGGAGGAAAAGGGGATGCCTCAGATCATTAGTCCGGAACAATTGGATGACTATATTGGCAAGGAAGTCGGGCTATCTGACTGGCTACTCGTTGACCAGGAACGAATCAACCAGTTCGCAGATGCCACCGGTGACCATCAGTATATTCATGTCGATCCAGAACGCGCGGCTCAAACACCCTTCGGCACCACGATCGCGCATGGTTTCCTCACCATGTCTCTAATGGTCATGATGGGCTACGAAGGAGCACTGAAGCTGGATAATGCCATCATGGGCATCAACTATGGCTTCGACAAATTACGCTTCATCAACCCGGTGAAAGTGAATAGCAAGATTCGTGGCCGATTCAAGCTGGTAAACGCTGAATTGAAAAAGCCGAATCACTATCTACTCAAACACGAAGTCACAGTTGAGATCGAGGGAGAAGAAAAACCTGCGCTCATCGCCGAATGGTTGGGCATGACTGTTATCAGCTAGATCGGCCAGGATAACTGACAGCCTGTGAATCAGCGTTAGCGTTTCTGGCGACCCGTAAAGTCACTGCAAATAAGTGAACTATTCCCAGACAGCTGACGTTTAGTTTCGAATATCTGTGAACACTTTTTACTACGAGCCGCACTTGCCATGAAAAAATACCTGCTGACTCTACTGCCTTTTCTGACCGCCTGTGCCGGAGAGCCGCCGCAGAATATCGGCATCAGAAACGGGCAACTCACGCCCTGCCCGGATTCACCCAATTGTGTGTCCAGCTTCCATGATGATGAGACCCACGGAATCGCGCCGTTGAGCGCGGATCTCGATGCGATTGAAGCTGTTTTAGTGAATCAGGAGCGGACCAATATCGTAAGCAAGGATGGCAACTACCTGTATGCAGAATTTACAACAGCCATCATGGGCTTCGTAGACGACGTCGAATTTCTGTTTGACCCATCGGCAGGTCTGACCCATGTACGTTCTGCATCAAGACTTGGCTACAGCGACCTCGGTGCCAACCGTAATCGCATCGAAGCTATCAGAAGCGCTCTGGAGAATTAGTAGGCTGGTCGGTGGAGTGATAGATGGACTGGTGAGTAGATAGTCTGGCCGTGTACGCCAGGATTCAACTCTCTACCTGCTCCCTACCTGCTCCCTACCAGCTCTGCAAGCCCATGGCCTGTCGGCCAAATCCTTTCCTGACGCCCGGCAGCAGATCCACCGCCAACAGACCCGCCTTGCGCGACAGTGCCGGTGCGAGTTTGGCAGTGGAAAACACTTTGATCATTTTGTCAGTGAGCGCAATAGTATTGCGCTGATCGTCACTACGACTCTCGAAATAGGGCTGAAGAACAACCATATCGCCGGGGGCATTGCCTGACTTCACTCCTTCGATCAGCGCCTCGACCAAAGACTCCACGGCGCGCAAGGCGAGATTCAGTCCCTGGCCTGCAACAGGATGCAAGGTATGCGCAACATTGCCCAGCAAGACCAGATGGGGACGCACCTGCTCATTGGCCACTGAAAGCGATAAGGGGTAATTGAATCGTTTGCCTATCTGGGTAATCCTTCCCAGTCGTTGCCCAAATTGTTCATTCAGTGCGGCAAGCACCTCTTCTTCGTTCATCTCGTTGATGACTGGCACCTGCTCTTTCCTGAGTGTCCAGACCAATGCACCTCGATGCTGATTCTCGAAATCATTCAGCGGTAAGACCGCTAGCGGTCCTTGTTCGGTAAATCTCTCGTAAGCGACATTTTCATGTGCCTTCTCAAACGCAATATTGGCTATAAGAGCCTGCTGCTCGTAATCCGTGCGGTTTTGGCTTATGCCAAGTTGGCCGCTAATGGGTGACCTGCCCCCATCTGCCAGAACCACAAGATTGGCTTGCACGTCATATTGCTTCTCTGTTTCTGCATCGCCTGACTCAGCACAGCAATCGACGCTGAGGCGCATACATTTTTGCTCTGGTTTTACTGCAGATATTTTTGCCGGAGCGAGGTAATCGATACCTGCTGCTTGCTGCAAGATGGGATTTAACACCGCACCGAGTTGGCGATTCTCCAGCACATAACCCAATGCGTCCTGATTGTGCTCTGCACAATCCAACCATGCGGAACCAAAATGACCACGGTCGCTCACCTGGATTTTCTGGATCGGAGCGGTATGTTCTGCCAGAGACTCCCACACACCCATACGTTCGAAAATCTTTCGCGAACCGAATGACAGGGCTGTAGAGCGGGCATCGAAGCTGGGTTGTTCGCTTGACGCTGGCGCAACTGCTTCTACGACCAATATGGAGAGTTTGGTATTTCTCAATTCATTGTTGAGAAACTGCGCGAAGCTGGCGCCTACCATGCCAGCACCGATTACGACGATGTCATAGTGTGATGCTGGCTGATTAATCTGCATACTCGAATCTTGTTTAGCGCAATTCTGGCTATGCCGACTTGGCCATGAAGCTCTCGATCTCCGGCACGGTAGTCGGAATACCCTGGGAAAGCACCTTGTTGCCTTTCTTGGTGACCAGCACATCGTCTTCAATGCGCACTCCGATACCACGCCACTTTTTCGCGACTTTTTTGTTGTCTGGCGCAATATAAATACCAGGCTCGATAGTCGTGACCATGCCAGGTTCCAGTAATCGCCAGGTATCGTCGATCTTGTAATCACCGACATCGTGCACGTCCATGCCGATCCAGTGGCCAACTCGATGCATATAGAATTCCTTGTAGGCTTCGCTCTTGATCAGCTTGGCTGGCGTGCCCTTGAGCAGGCCCAGCTTGATCAGGCCCTGGGTGATGACCTTGACTGAGGCATTGTGTGGCGCATCCCAGGAGGCACCCGGTTGCACGGCTTTTATGGCTGCGTCATGAGCCTTGAGCACCAGCTCATAGATGGCTTTCTGTTCTGCACTGAATTTACCCGATGCCGGAAAGGTACGGGTGATATCTGAGGCGTAGTATTCAAATTCACAGCCTGCATCGATAAGTACCAGGTCACCCTCTTTTATCTCTGCATTGTTCTCGTTGTAGTGAAGAATGCAGGCATTGTCTCCAGCGGCCACGATCGAAGTATAGGCAGGCGCCAGGCTACCGTTGCGCTTGAAGGCATACAGCAGCTCAGCCTCCAGCTCGTACTCATAGCTGCCCGGGCGACAGGCTGCCATGGCACGCTTGTGTCCTTCTACCGAGATTTTTGCCGCTTTTTCCATCAGCTTGATCTCGGCTGCGCTCTTCAACAGACGTAACTCGTGCAGCAATGGATCGAGCATGAGAAATTCACCCGGTGGGTGGGCACCCATCTTCGCCTTGCTGCGAATAACCTTGACCCATTCCATGACCTGATCATCGAACTTGTCATCCTTACCCATGGAATAATAGACGCGTTCTCGACCTTCAATCAGCCCTGGCAGGATCTCGTCGATATCCGCTATCGGATATGCGTCGTCCATGCCAAGCTCTTCGCAAGCTGCATCAGGACCCAGCAGGCGGCCTTCCCACAGCTCTTTGTGCGGATTCTTCTCCTGACAGAACAACACAACCTCTCCCTGCTTGCGACCGGGAATAAGCGCCAAAAGAGCCTGTTCTTCTGCCAGGCCAGTGAGATAGTAGAAGTCGCTGCTTTGACGGTATTGATAAAAAGCGTCGTTATTTCGCACACTTGGCGGTGCGGCGGCAAGTAGCGCAATGCTGTTGGCCTCCATCTGCGCCATGACTTCTTTGCGCCGTGCTTTGTATTCCCGGTTTGTACTCATAGCTTCCCCGAATGCCTATTCAAGTCGGTCGTTAATTCCGGCGCCAAGCATATAGCCGACGGAATGCCGAACCAAGTCCCATTTTTTCCGCGTCTTGCTTATTGACCCTCTTCCGACTCGCCTCTATAGTTACGTTGCTCTTAATGTAAATCCTAAAGTTACGCCAATAGTTCATTGCGTTAACTAAGAATTCAAGAAAATCAATTAAATACAAAATGACTGAAGACAGCTTCCAATCTCTGAATAGCAAAGTCGATGATCTCATCAACCTTTGTGCCCAGATGAAAAAAGAAAATCAATTGCTTAAAGCCAGTGAAAGCAGCCTGCAGGCCGAACGCCAGCAGCTGCTTGAACGCAACAAGGAAGCCAAGTCCAAACTGGAGTCTGTTCTGGTGCGTCTCAAGGCGATGGATCAGACCTGAGTCTTGCTTGCGCAAACCTTATCCGCAAATCATTAGTATTCCTTTCTCAGTTTCCTTACTCAATTCTTTCCGGTACCGACTATGAGTGAACAAAGCACCGCCGTACAGGTCAAAATTCTCGACAAGGAATATCAAGTAAATTGTCCTCCCTCAGATCAGGATGCGCTGGTCAAATCAGCCAAATACCTCGATGAGAATATGCGCAAGATCAAGGGTCGCGGCAATATTCATGGTGCCGAGAAAATCGCTGTCATGGCAGCGCTGAATATCACCCACGATATGTTGCGCAAGAATCGTATGATTAACGAGGCGCGCCACGTCACTGCGCAGCAGGTCAAGGGCCTGGAAGACAAGATAGATACGGCTCTGGCCTCGACCCGCCAGCTCGAAATTTGAACCAGGCCTCGCCCACGCTCTATTTTGCTCAATAGAATTCCTTTTTCTGCCGTCTTTATCTGTAACGGCGCTGCGATATATACTAGCGTCCAGAGTTCCCTGGACCATTTGCCAATCAAATGTGTTCTTGAGCCGATATCTTAATACCCGGAGGCAACTCGCCAGATGTTGTTGTGCATGTCCGCACGTCGGAAAGCCTGATTCATCGCGGGAGCCACCACCTGAACCTTTTGGTTCAGGGCAAGTTTGATAGCGGTGTTCCGGGGGGCTTGATTTATTACTACAGGAAGTTTCTAGCTTATCTCTGTCCATGAACGATGAAGCTCGCACGGCGTTACGCCAGTCCCTTCGGGATAATCGCAATCAATTGACACCCGAGGTCCAGGCTTCGTCTGCGGCGGCCTTGATGGAACTGATTGTTCAGCAGGATTTTTATCAGGATGCTGAGCTGATTGCTTTCTATCACACAATCGACGGCGAACTTGACCCTGAGCCTTTGATGGCGCACGCCCTCGGCGAGGGTAAGACCTGCTTTCTGCCGGTGATTAATGATGCTGACCCGGAACTGCTGTCTTTCGCGCAGGTAGATAGTGATACTGTGCTCAAGGAGAACAGCTGGGGAATTTCCGAGCCTGCCGTGCCGGACAAAGAGATTTCACCGACCAGCTTTGATGTGGTGTTTGTGCCTCTGGTGGGTTTCGACAAGAACTGCTTCCGCCTCGGTATGGGCAAAGGCTTCTATGATCGAACTTTCAGCTTCAAGATTTTCAATCGCCGGAGCCGGCCATTATTGGTGGGTTTGGCACACGACTGCCAGCTAACGGATCCGTTTCCGGTCGCGAGCTGGGATGTCCGCCTCGACGCGGTTGTCACCGCCGAAAAAATTTACCGCCCTGATACTGACTAGGGCGGCATACACAGCGTCATCTACCTATCCCTGGCTTTCTTTTTATCCCTGTTCGTTATCGTCAATTCTGCAGGCACTCCTGTGCCCTGATTGTGCGGTGATTGCTACAGCAAAGCGCTCTGTGCAACGCTGCTGGCCAACACTCCAACAACGAATAGCGCGATGATGACGACCACCATGTCAGGCTTCTTACGCATTGTTATCTCCACACCAGATACAACGTTCTCCTGTCTTAGCGACCCGCCCGACCAAAGCTTTAATTTTCTATAAAATACAATTAACTACTGAATATACTTCAAGTAGCGCACTGATAATCCGGGCAATCGCCCAAAAAGTATTGCATTCCCATTTTGCCATTCTATAATACTGTACAAACATACAGTATTGAGGTCGGCACCAATGATCGACACCACAATTCCTGCGCTTCCCGCGAGCACTGCAAACCCGCTCACCAGCGCTGGCTCCACACCAGCCAGCCAGTTTGGCCTGACCCGGATGAATCATCATCAGGAAGGCCAGACGGGGAGCGCAGGCTCTATCGATACCCTGTTACAGAACAATCCCGCGCTCTGGCGCGGCTGTGATCTGGCCGGGCATGGTGATCATGGTCAGCCCACCGGTTTTGCCGAGCTGGACGATATCCTGCCCGGCCGGGGTTGGCCACGCAGCGGCCTCATGGAAGTCGTTGCCCCCAGCTGGGGCCATGGCGAACTGCAACTGTTACTGCCCCTGATGCGCGATGTCATCGCCCGGGGCCAATGGCTACTCTGGGTCTCACCACCCTATTTGCTCTATGCTCCAGCGCTCGTGCAGGCAGGCATCGATATTCGGCAGATACTGGTGGTGGATCTGGAGACCACTTGTCGCGATGCACTGTGGACGCTGGAGAAAGCGCTGCAGACTCGCAATTGCGGGCTGGTGCTGGCCTGGCAGAACTGGCTGCCGGGCAAAGTGCTGCGTCGCTTACAGCTCGCGGCCAGCGCGGGCGACACCCTGGGGGTATTATTCAAGCACCATGATAGTAAGCACTCACCTTCGCCACTTCGCCTGCAAATAAAGGATTCTTCCCCTGAACACAGGCCTTGTAGCGAGGCAGAAGTCACGCTTATCAAAGCCCGTGGCAATTTTGCGACCCGCTCTGCCCGTCTGGCATTGCCACTTTCGCCTGGCAATGCCGGCACCCTCTCAACTGAGCTCCCGATAGCGTCCTCGAGCAAGCCCGCTAGCGCTGCTCTTGCCTGAGTGTCGCTGTTATGGACAAGTCCGAGCCCAGTGCCCAACTGCCTGCCCAGCCTCCTACTCAACCTCCTACCCAGCTCCCTCTACCGGAACTGCCCTCGCAAGATGGAGCGCAGGTCATAGCACTGCCACAGGCAGCCTCCAGGCCCAGCCCCAAACCTGACCTTGATAAAGAAACTCATAGCCAGACTGCTCGCAAACGACCTGCACTCTGGTATGCACTGTACTTTCCACAGCTACAGGAACTGACCGAAAAGAAACGCCAGCAGGCATTGCAACAGCTGGCCGGGCAGGCTCATAACATCAGCGCCACGGTCAGCTACCACGACTGTGCCTTGGTGGCCGAAGTGCGTTCGAGCCTGAAGTATTTTGGTGGCCTGCAAGCACTCCATGAGACTCTGCAGGAACCACTACGCAAATGCCTGCAAGCAATCCTGCTTGAGCATGCGCCGTGCGAACAAAGTAGTGCTGATGTGCTGCATAGCGAGTATGGCTACGCCGCCACACCTACCGTCACCGGCAGCCTGTTATTGGCCCGGGCAGGCCATAACAGTGCCGTCTATCAACAAGACAACCTGCGTTCGGCATTGGGCCATCTGCCCTATGAGGTGCTGCAGCTGCACAAGGAGCAGAACCGCCGCCTGTACAACATGGGGGTGCGCCAGTTAAAGGATCTCTGGCGGCTCCCCATGGATGGACTGCGCAAACGCTTTGGCAGTGAGTTGGTGACTCTGCTCAACAAGGCCTTGGGCAAATCACCGGAGCCGACCCGCAACTATTTGCCGCCACCAGCCTTCCATACCAGCTATGACCTGCCCTATGGCGTGGAGAATCTCGAGCGTCTATTGCCAGTGGCTGATGAGATGCTGGCGCAGCTCAATGACTTCTTGCGCCGTCGTGACCTGGTCACCGATTTACTGCAATTCAAACTGCAGCACGAGAATCGCCAGGCTACTGTCGTCCGGCTAGGCCTGCGTCAAGCCAGCCGCTCTCGTGAGCATCTGCTGCTGTTATTACAGACCCACTTCGCCAATCTGAGCATCCCTGCGCCAGTCAGCGCGCTCAAACTCGATGTGCTGCAATTCGATGCCCACGAGCCAGACAGCGAGACCCTGCCCGGTCAACGCGGCAAGAGCAGCAATAATAATCTCGATCTGTTTATGGAACAGTTACGCGCACGGTTAGGGGTGCAACCGGTGAGGACCCTCAACACCGTCGCCGAGCATTGTCCGGAGTACGCTTGTCAGCTGGAAGAATATGCAAGCGATGCACTCGAGAACAAAATACCTAGCCAACACAAGCAATCAGCATCGACACAAGTCCAGAGGCAGATCAAGAGAGAGACCCAGAAACAAGTACAACAGGTCACCGAGCAACCCAGACCAGTCTGGTTATTGGCCGAACCGAAGTTACTGAATCTGCATAACAAGCGGCTCTATCATCGCCGCTCCATCAGTCTGGTGAGCGGCCCGGAACGCATCGAGACTCGCTGGTGGTCTGGCGAAGACATAGGCCGCGATTACTATATCGCCAGGGAGGCCGGCGGCAGTCGCCTGTGGATTTTTCGTGACCGCAATGGCGAACGCCACTGGTATTTACACGGTGTGTTTGCCTGATTTACCGTGAGTAGCATGGTGCCAACAATGCAGCGAACAGAAGAAAGAGAGAAAAAGGAAAGAAAAAATAAAAGCGAAGCAAGACAACAAAAACAACGTGAGGAATAACGGAGAAAAGCAATGAGCAATAATCCCGTGAACTGGTTTGAGATTTACGTGCAGGACATGGACAAGGCAAAAGCCTTCTACGAAACCGTGCTGGGTGTGGAGCTACAACCCTTAACACCACCCGATGGTGAACTCAGTATGCTTGCCTTCCCCGGCGGCCCTGAGGCTCCAGGCGCGGCTGGCGCTTTGGTCAGCGTTGCTGGTAAAGATTCAGGCGGAAACAGCACTATCGTGTATTTTTCCTGCGCCGATTGCGCAGTGGAAGAAAGCCGTGTCGAAGGGGCTGGCGGCAAGCTTGAACGCGCGAAAATGTCCATCGGCGAATACGGGTTTGTCTCACTGGCATTTGATACCGACGGCAATATGTTCGGTCTGCATTCTACGCAGTAAGTCACAGGGCTATGTGGCGTCATGTGGTGTTATGCGGTGTTATGTGAAGTCCCGGGAAGACACTTCCATGTCTCCCAGCCAGTGACTCAGATCTACCAGGTCATTGGCAATGAGGTGTATCACTCCTTCGCTCTTCTGCACATGCCCGCTCACGCCCAGTAGCATCGCCTGACGCAAGGTCGGGCGTTGCCGCTCGCCGAGGCCAGGCCACACCACTACGTTTACAAAGCCCGTCTCATCTTCCATGGTGATAAATGTGACACCTGCTGCTGTCATGGGACGCTGTCGACAAGTTACCAGCCCAGTAACCTTGACCCGCGCCTCGTTATCAATGCCGTCGAGTTCACTGGCGGTGTTAACCCGATACTGATTGAGATGTTCGCGAAACAGTGCCAGGGGATGGCGACGCAGGGTAAAACCGTTGCTGGTATAGTCACCGACAATGTTCTGCCCTTCACTGGCAACTGGTAACAGTACGTCGACACCAAAGTCCCTGTCGGTAAAAGCAGGCTCGGAGAAGAAGCTCAGGCTGCGACCGACAGTGCCTGCAGCCCTGTTATCACTGACCATGCTCTCTACACCCGAGGCCTGCCAGAACGCACGGTGTCGGTCACCACTCAAACCGCGTAAGGCATCTGCGGCCGCCAGAGCTTCCAGATCCAGCTTGTTTATACCACTGCGAAAGACCAATTCCTGAATACTCGCAAACTTGCCCGAAACTCGCGCTTCGACCAGCGCCGCAGCACCAGACTCAGATAAGCCCTTGACCTGACGCAGACCGATACGCAGAGCTGGCGCCAGCGTTTGCTGGTCATGTGTTGGCAAGGGCCGAAAATCTGCCGCAAACTCCAGCGTCGAATCATAGGCACTATGATTCACATCGATACCAAGCACCTTGACGCCATGACGCCTGGCATCCTGTATTAGCTGCGCGGGGGCATAGAAACCCATGGGCTGACTATTGAGCAACGCACAGCAAAACGCCGCCGGATGATAGAACTTGAACCAGGAGGACACATAGGCCAACAAGGCAAAGCTGGCCGAATGGGACTCGGGGAAACCGTAATCACCAAAGCCCTTGATCTGTTTGAACAGCTGCTCGGCAAAGTCGCGCTCATAGCCACGTTCCAGCATGCCACGCACCAACTTCTCACGATAAGGTTCCAGACCGCCCTTGCGCTTCCAGGCGGCCATGGCACGGCGTAGCTGATCCGCTTCTCCGCCACTAAAGCCCGCCGCCACCATGGCCAGCTGCATGACTTGCTCCTGAAAGATAGGCACGCCAAGAGTTCGCTCCAGCACGTCGCGTACAGCTTCACTGGGATAATTCACCGGCTCTGAGCCATTACGACGGTTCAAATAGGGATGTACCATGTCCCCCTGAATAGGGCCAGGTCGCACAATTGCTATCTGAATCACCAGATCATAATAGCTGCGCGGCCGTAGTCGCGGCAGCATACTCATCTGGGCCCGAGACTCAATCTGAAACACGCCAAGCGTGTCAGCCTCGGCCATCATGTCATACACCTTGGGATCTTCAGCCGGAATCTTCTGCATGGTGAGTGGCTCGCTACTGTAGGCAGTCACCAGGTCGAGGCATTTCTGAATCGCAGTCAGCATACCCAGCGCCAATACATCGATCTTCAGCAAACCCAGGGACTCAAGGTCATCCTTTTCCCATTGGATCACCGTGCGATCTGCCATGCTCGCGTTCTCGATGGGCACCAGGTGAGTCAGTGGCCCCTGACTAATCACGAAGCCACCCACATGCTGAGACAGGTGGCGGGGGAAACCGATCAATGCTTCGGACAAGCTCACCAAGCTCTGCAAGCGCGAGTCGCTGTAGTCCACCTCGGCGTCGGCTAATTGCTCTTGCAGATTTGCCCCCCACCAGTAAATCGATTTGGCGATATGGTCGAGCAGTTCTGTCTCCAGACCCAATGCCTTGCCCACATCACGCAACGCACTGCGTGAACGATAGGTGATTACCGTTGCAGCCAGAGCTGCTCGTCCACGCCCATATTTCTCATAGATGTATTGAATGACTTCTTCGCGCCGGGCATTTTCGAAATCCACATCGATATCGGGCGGCTCGTTGCGTTCCCTGGAAAGAAAACGCTCGAACAGGACTTCGACCCGAGCCGGATCCACCTCAGTAATCCCCAGGCAGTAACACACCGCCGAGTTCGCTGCCGAACCGCGACCCTGACAGAGAATATGCTGGCTGCGGGCATAAGCCACGAGATCGTGTACAGTGAGAAAATAGTGCTCATAGTTAAGCTCTTTGATGAGCATGAGTTCATGCTCAATGATATTGCGCACTTTGGGTTCAGCCCCACCAGGCCAGCGCTGACGAATGCCAGCCTCGGTTAACTCACGCAACCAGCCGTGGGGCGTATAACCCAGTGGCACCAGTTCGCGGGGATATTCATAGCGCAGTTCATCCAGACAAAACTCACAACTCTCCGCGATAGTGACCGTCGCTTCAAGCAAGGCCTTGGGATACATCTTGCTCAGCTGTTCACGACTACGCAGATGGCGCTGCGCATTACTCTCGCCTTCAAGACCCACGCTCTCAAGTGTCCGCCCCAGGCGAATCGCCGTAAGAGTATCTTGCAGAATTCTCCTCTCCGGCACATGCATATACACCCCACCGGCAGCGCACAATGGAATCCCAAATTGCGCACCCAGTTGCTGCAGGCAATGCAGTCTTTGTTGATCATCGCCACGTAACAACAAACTGACACCCAACCACAATCGATTTGGGAACAACCGCCGCAGCCATACCGCCTGACTAGCCAACTGCTCCGGTGCCGCACGCACATTGGGCAACCAGATCACCTGACAGTCCTCAGGTTTGTTTGCCTCGATCAACTCACGATCGATTGCATAACTGCCTTTGGCCGCCTGCCGCCGTGCGCAGGAAATGAGATGGCTCAACAATCCATAGCCGCGCCGGTTACAAGCGAGCACAAGCAGATGGCAACCATCCGCCAGATGAAACTCACTGCCTACCAGCAAGTGTAAAGACTGTTCTTTTGCGGCCATATAAGCACGCACGACTCCAGACAAAGAACATTCGTCTGTAATCGCCAACGCGCGATAGCCCAGCTCCACCGCTCGGCTCACCAACTCCTCAGGAAATGACGCGCCGCGCAGAAAGCTGTAGTTGGACAGACAGTGCAACTCGGCATAAGCAGCGGTTTGCTTTGAAGAAGTGGAAGGTGGGACTCCGGGTACAGCCTTTGTGCTACCGGGACGGGCTTCTGCTGAGTCATTGCGTACCGCGCTTACAGATCTGTCATGGGCTTTGCCATGAAATTCATTCAGATATTGCTCTCGCTGACCAAGCTGTCGTTGGTCCTGCCCAGACTGAATTCTGGACGTTCTCTCTGGTGCGTTACTCGAAATTTTTTTCGAACTATTCCCGCTGCTTTTTTTGCTATTTTTTTTACTGCGCTCTTTACCGTGCTCTTTACCGCTTCTACCGCTTCGCTGACTGTTCTTCTTAGTGGCTCTCTTACTATTTTCCTTATTATTTTCCTTACTACTTTCCTCGCTATTTTCCTTGCCGTCTTCTCTGCTCTTTGTTTCACGTCCTTGTTCTATGCGCTGCTCGATTGCTTGCTGCTCGTCTTTTTGTAGGGTTTTTTGCGGAATTTTACGTAGAGCTTTTTGTTTCGCTCTTTGCTGAGCTCTGCGCTCCGGTTTTTTCTCATTTTTCTCATGGGAGTCTTTGGGCATCTTAGCATTACCATACTGTATAAATATACAGTTATTATACGAGCCGTACCCAAACTGGCAAGGGGCGGTGTAGTATGAAATACAAATCCAGAGCTGGCGAGCCTGCATCAGACCATATTTGGGGTCTGGTATGCGGCTTTCCTGCGCCACATAGGCAGAAAAGACTACTCTTGGCTTTTCAGGCTTACATAGACGATAGCTACGACGACGAGCATTTTATCTTGGCGGGGTACATTGCGCCCGCAGAAAAATGGGCTGAATTCTCAGATGAATGGGCAGAGTTGCTCTCTATGCGATCTCCCCACTATCTCAGTCTGGATGAATTCAAAATGTCAGAAATGAGAATGTCGCCAGAGAGATTAGAGCAGGCATCTTGGTTCTATAGGGTAATTGAGAAACATGTGACTGCCGCGGTTTCATGTGTGGTTTACACAAAAGAGCAAGAAAACGTTTTGAGGGAATTTAAGTGGCCACCAGAAGTTAAAGAGACAGATAGATTGAGCAACCCATTCTATTTTGCTTTTCGGGCAATCATCAATTGTCTCGCACAGCATCAACATAAGCTCGAAATAGATGAGCCTATTGATTTTATATTCGATGAGTCCAGCGAGAAGAAAAGAGTCCTTGATGCTTGGGATTGGTATGTGGACGGATTGCCACCTGAGACTAAGAAACTAACTGGAGACACCCCAATTTTCAGAAGTAGTGACAAAGTAATGCCGCTACAGGCCGCCGATCTTTATGCAAATTGGAACAGGGACTGGATGAACGATAAGGGGGAGGCTGGAATAGAAAACCTGGATTTCCCTTGGGAGGTTAAAAGAGACATTCCAAGACTGTTAATGATTTTCAGAGAAAAGGATTTCAAGATTGAGCTTGATAGAAGTCTAGTTAGCCACGTTCAGAATCGTCTTGACCGATTTTGGAGCTATCCAGGAACTTCTTAAATGCCTTTCCCGACTTATCGTAACCAAGCGACTCCGCAGCCTCGACAAATCGCCGAGACTGTTCTTCATCGTCTTTTTTTGATTCTTGGGAATTCTCTTTTTCGCCAGTTTTCTTCATGGATTAACCGTTTGATAAGTGAGGCGCTTGCCAACTACAGCAGTAAGCAGTCGTTCGGCGCGCTCACTGTCGTCTACCTCCAATGCTGCGCGATTGTTATAGCGGAAGTCAAACTCCGCAAGGTATCGGTTTAGGTGATGGTGTCCACAATGCTGGTAAGTGCCCTTCATTCCACGCTTGAAGACGCTGAAATAGTTTTCAACGGTGTTGGTGTGGAACTGGCCCCGGACGTACTCACCCTGAGCGTGGTTGACGACATGATGCTCTGGGAATTGCTGCCCGATCTTCTTGTAGAGTCCTGCGCCATCAGTCATGAGCTTGGCTTCGCGGGCCAGATTCTCTTTGACGATAGGCATGATGGTTTGAACGCTGACCTTATCGACAACCATAGTCTTGGCTTGCTTGGTGTCACGGTCGATCAGGGAGAGGATTTTGCGCTTCTTGCCCAAATGACCGCCCTGACCATGACCCTCGACCTTGCCCATGTAGGTTTCATCGACTTCAACCAGACCGCCACCAGAGCCGAAGTTACCCGCAGTGTCGTCTTTCATGGCTTCACGGATGCGGTGAGACATGAACCATGCAGTTTTCAGGGTAACGCCCAGAGTGCGGTGCAACTGATTAGAGCTGATTCCCTTCTTGCTGGAGGCAATCAGGAAAATCGCTTGGAGCCACAGATGCAGCTTGACGTGGCTAGATTCAAAAATGGTTCCTACCTTCACAGTGAATGGCTTGCGGCACTTGTAGCACTTGTAAGTGCCTATGCGAGTAGATTTGCCGCCCATCTTGCCAACGCGCTCAGTCTGTTTACAGCGCGGGCAGCAAGCACCATTCGGCCAGAGTTTAGACTCGACGAATTCATAGGCGGCTTCTTCGTTGTGAAAGTAGGGCTTAGAAAGAATGCTCATGACGTTTTCCTCAAAAGATGGGGCCATTATCCCTCTGCTGAGTGGGTACGTCAAGTATAATAACTGGATAAATATACAGTATGGTAGAAGCCTCAGGCTGTCAACCTCCAATCTTCACGTTACCGCCAAGCCCCAACCATCAAGCACCAGGCAATGCAGGCCTTTTTCAAAGCCAAAAAAAACCGGGCTAATGCCCGGTTTTTCGCAATCGATCAATAAGACCTAGTTGCTGCCTTCTGCAGCTACCGACTCCGCACGGCGTTCGCCACGCAGGATGTTGACCATACCGTAGTTACCTTCGTGGCAAGCGTACTCGTAGAGTTGGCCAGCAACTTTGGTCATAGGCACAATCGCAGTGAATTTATCAGTGAACGTGGCAGGATCTTCGACAGTCCATTCGTAGTTCACTGTCACTGGGTCGATACGTGTAAAGCGCTCAGTCAGTGTCTTCTCCGCACCGGTACCGAACACTGAAAAACTCTGTACTTCGCTGCTGAAGTTGCGGGTCACAACCACCAGAGTATCGCCTTCGTAATAACCTTTGGAATCGCCTGTCCACAGAGCGATGTCATCGGTCAATTGCGGCATAGCCTCAGCCGACTCGTAGATAGGCACAACGCGTGCGTCGTGAATCATCTCTGTGAGGATCACAGCTGTGTTCTTGCTCTGAAAAATCTGTACGTTGTTGTTGTACATGCTCGGCGTAAAAGGAGGGCCCGAGTTGAAGCCAATAATGCAACGCTCGGACAAGCCACGGTCTTCTGGCCCGTCTTTACTGATTCCGCCTACAGTGAAACGCACCGGTCGATCGCCTGGCGTGTCATCACCGAGACCACCGAATTGCATCTGGGCGCCTTCAACGGTTCGAGGCAAACGACCATTGGGCGGGTAAACGATGTGCGAGGTACGAATGTGATCAGTGATACCAGCACTCTCAACCCAAAAGTCGTTGTAGCCACCGGGGCTGCCATCACTTTGAGGCACGGCCTGGTCTGATGCAGCGTCGCTGGCACGCAATCTTTCTCGAAGAGCAGCTACTTCTTCTTCGTTAAGAAACTCTCGGGTTCCATACTGCTCAGGGCGCTGCATAGGAACACTGGAAGAGAAATTCCACACTCCCTGTAAATCTGGTTGGCCCCATTGAGTACGTGGGACATCATAATCTTCGGCGTCTTGCGCCAAACTCAGCGGGCTCAACGTGCAAAGCACAGCAACCGCGAGGTTTTTGCTCAGGGTCTTCATAGTTTCTCCGAATCGTGTTGAATCTAATACGGCCTGCTGAAATCTCCGTTTCCACACAGGCTGACTTGTACTTGTTTGGACAATATTTTGAGAGGCGCCAACGCTAAACCCAATCGCCGAAGAAGGCAACTCACAAAAGTCAGTTTGTTGCTCAACCGAGGTACATAGCGGCTTGTATTGGGCAATTGTTGTGGATGATCGGAGCCAGCACCAAAAAACTGGCGGGCACAAAAAAGGCTCCCGAAGGAGCCTTTCCTGGTCTGCTCAAACTGCTGGCAGACTGTAAATCACTTGGTACGTTTAACTAATCCGATGTGGGTCGGATCAGAAAATCGCTTACCAGGATTTGCCAAGAGTGAGAACTACTGCTTCACCCTGGTCTGGTGCACCAGTGCTGTCCAATTCGTCAGACAGTTCGTCGCTGTTGAAGATAGCAGCAACGCCTACGTCGAAATCAGCAACAGTGAAACCGTAACCTACTTCAAAGTACTCACCGTCAAAATCGTCTCCCCAGGAGCCGAAAGTGCCGTAGAAACCATTGTCGCTGGCCAGAGTTACTGCGATGAAGTCGTAGTCAGCTTCTGCGCCGAAACCGTCCCACTCACCTGCAGAATATTCGAAACCGAAGATACCGTAACCGAGGTTCAGGTTAACTTCTTCATAGGTATCGTCGAACTCGCCTGTGTAGTAGTAGCCAGTGAAACCGATGCTGGCTGAGAAGCCTTCTTCAGTTTCGATGCCATAACCAAAATAGCCGTCTACTTCCAGACCGTCGCCTACGTCAGCTGCCCAGGAACCAACATAGAAACCGCTATTTTCATAGTCGATTCCAGCGCTGGCCGAAGAATTCTTCTGCAGAACACCACGGAAGTAGTATTCAGATGCCCAACCTACGTTGTAAGACACCTGTGCAGACGCGGCAGTGGCATACAAACCAGAGAATGCCAACGCGAGACCGGCGGCTACGTGGGTAAATTTTTTCATGTCTTCCTCCAAAAATAGTATGAGATTCTTATCTCTTCTTGCTCTCGAAAGTAATTACTTCCTGCCGTCGAGTTTGCAAGGAACGAGCCAATTTCCTGAAAGCCTCTAAAACGCTGGCCTTCCAAGCCCGTAGGTTAGGCAGGTGTCTTTATAGCGACACAAAAACGACTCACTTTAGTGCACTTTTTTGGAGCAATATTCTGGGCGCACCTATTTGGTGCAACTATTGGCGCGCAGGACGAGCGGCTTCAAGAGGGGTTTCGCCGCTGGAATTCAAACACTGACCCTGCACTCTCACCGAAACAGGGGTAATACAGAATGAGAAATACACCTGAATTCGCGGGAGAAGCGCAATCCGCATACCGATCAGATTCAGGGTATTGCTCAGAGCCCGTCTTCTGACTCTGAAGTAATGGGCGAAGCCAAGGCAGAGGAAAGGAACAAAGTGGGTGCACGCGGCGAGCTAAAAAGTGACCTGATATGGCGCAAAAAAAAATTGCTAAAAAAGCGCTATTGGAAAAATTATGACCAAACCGGCTTCAAGCGAGGAATGCAGAGTCGCAGCCCTGAGTAAGTAAGAAGATTGCTTAAGGATCGTGTTCTGGCAGAACAAAAAATGCTGAAAAGAGAATAAAAAAGAGTTCCGTGACTTCTCGAAAAGCCGGCCCTCTAGTCCGGTAAACGGAGCACCAAAGGAGCTGACCTTAAGCATCGAGACTTCAAGTCACGCTCTTTCCCCCCAGCTCTTCGAGCTGCCTGTCTCTCACTTGCTCTGCTACGCTGGTAACAACGCTCTGCGACTCATCAACATACCCATTGCTGAGCAGGTGTCGATTCAAGACCATGCGATCGTGTAGCCGGCTCACAAGCTGACTCCCCCGCTGCTCGCAGACGAACGGAATTAGTGCATGCACCAAGCAACATAACGCTGCCCAGAATAATGCGGCAGTAAAAGACAGCGCATGGCGCATATGCTGAAAATAGCTTTCATCGACGTCATGAAGATGTTGGGTCATTCTGTTCACGGACTACACTTCTGCCTGGTGCGCTCGCTGATTAGCAAGTGTCTGAATTTCATGATCATGAATATTAGCAAGCATGATATGCAAAATTTTTGCGAACATTCGGCTTTTGCATCGCATTGCAGTATTTTTTTGCTATATTGCTGCAAATACTGAATTTATATTGCACATAATTCCCAATGAACAAAACAGATAGACGCATTCTGGAGCTACTCCAGGAGAATGCTCAGCTCTCAACTGCAGAAATCGCCGATCACGTAGGGCTATCCACAACGGCGTGCTGGCGTCGAATTCAGCGTCTGGAAGAAGACGGCATGATCGCCAAGCGCGTCGCCCTCCTCGATAGAGGCAAACTCAATCTCGATACCGATGTCTTCATCTCGGTGAAAACCAATCAACACAACTGGGAATGGCTGGAGAATTTCTCACGCACTGTGAGTGAGTTTCCGGAAGTGGTTGAGTTCTATCGCATGGCCGGAGAGGCTGACTATTTACTGCGCGTGGTTGTGCCTGACATGCCGGCTTTCGATACCTTCTACAAGAAACTGATTCAGTCCACTGACCTTGCGGATGTTTCTTCCAGTTTTGCCATGGAGCAAATCAAGTACACCACAGTGCTTCCATTACAGTATGCCAAGGAAGGCTGAACTATCACTGAGCGAAAGAGCTTTGAGGCATGCAAAGCAGGAATCGCTCGAGAGTAAGGTCAGGGTAGCGGAACGGACAAGTCGGTGGGAACAGCATAGCCTCTTTGCACTGCTGGTCGCTCTGCGAGGCGCAGGTACCATGCACAAAGATTGGGATAGTCTTTGAGTGGCATTTGTTGCCATTCGAATCTGGATATCCACGGCCAGGTAGCGATATCCACGATCGAGTATTCATCGCAAATGTAATCCCGGCCTGCCAGGCGCTTATCCAGCACCCCATAAATACGTGCGTTTTCCTTACTGTATCGCTGTTCTGCATAGGGAGCCTTGCCTGGATTAAAGCGTACAAAATGATGGGTCTGACCGAGCATTGGGCCAACGCTGCCCATCTGCATCATCAGCCATTCCATCTCCGTCCAGAATTCTCGCTCACCCGGGGTGCTCATCAATTTGCCAGTCTTGTTTGCCAGATACATAAGAATGGCACCTGACTCCATCAAACTGATTCCGGCATCATGATCCACTATAGCCGGGATCTTGTTATTCGGGCTGATCTTGAGAAAACTTTCATCGAACTGTTCGTCTTTGCTGATGTCGATCGGAATAACCCGGTAAGCAAGACCGAGTTCCTCAAGCATGATTGAAACTTTGCGACCGTTCGGCGTGGCCCAGGTGTAGAGGTCTATTCCTTTAGTCATCAATCCACTTCCTTCGAATATTGTAGCTAGCCATTGTCGACTGAACGACGGCATTCAGATCAGGGCTGCAGCCTAGTAACGCTGCAGTTACAGTAAACACAATCCCGGGGCAGAGAGCTCCAGCCATCATGCTGATTACCCGACCATTGCTCAGCTTATGCGCGTTAAGTGTACCCTTTCTCGTATTCGGGTTCTTGCCCACAGAACGTATATCACTTACCGTCAAAAACAAGCGCGCAGACGGGAAGATTTTCTGGACATCCCCAACCCTAGTGGGAAGCATCAATTACGGTATACTCATTGACCCTGAATTGCGCACACACTCTGCCCCATCAGTCACTATCAGTGTAACCACCATAACGAGGAGTCATCATGTCAGCCTTGCGAAACACTTTGAGCCTTTCCATCGCCGCATTGCTTGTCGCTTGTAGCGGAGAAGAGCCGGCGGCACCTGCGGAAAATGTATCTGAGCCCGCGAGCACAGCGGCAGCACCCACCGAACAGGCAGCGAGTGATACTGGTCAGCCTGAGCTGGGTAGCTTCGGTATCGATCTGAGCAATCAGGACCCAGATACCAGACCCGGTGATGACTTCTTTCGTTTCGCCAACGGCCTGTGGCTGGACAGCTTCGAACTCCCCGCGGATCGCAGCAACTATGGCTCATTCACAGTGTTGAGCGATCGCTCCGAACAAAGAGTGCGCAGCATTATCGACGACCTGAGTGCGATGGAACCTGTTGCAGGCACTGTTGAGCAAAAAATCTCAGACTATTTCAACAGCTACATGAATACCGATGCACTCAATGGTCTAGGTATCACACCACTGCGTCCTGGGCTGAATACTTTGGCTGAGATCGACTCACGCGATGCGCTGATACATGGCTTTGGCAGATCGCAAATCGACAATACCTTTAGCCCCTTCGGTTTCTTTGTCGGCGCAGACCGTAGCGATCCTGATCGCTATCAGCTCAACATCTCTGTTGGCGGCCTGGGCCTTCCTGACCGGGATTACTACCTGACGGACACGCCTGAGTTTGTCGAAGTCCGTGCCGAATATGTGGCCCACATTCAACGCGTGCTGGATTTTGCTGATATTCCCGACAGCCAGGCCAAGGCCGAAGCGATTCTTGCGCTTGAGACTCAGGTTGCCGAACACACCTGGCCACGCGCTCAGCGTCGTAATCGCGATCTCACCTATAATCCAATGAGCTATGACGATTTCAAGGCTGAATACAGTGGCCTGGATTGGGACGCTTATTTCGCTGCGGCTGGTGTAGAAGAAGTCACTGATTTAAATGTCTACTACCCAAGCGCCATGTCTCCCATTATCGAGCTGGTGAACACACTCGCTATCGAAGACTGGCAAAGCCTGATGACTTACCGCCTCATTGTCGACAGCGCCAGTGTGTTGTCAGAAGAAATTGACGCTGAAGCCTTCCATTTCTATTCCACCGTCCTCAATGGCGTTCCGCAGCAGCGCGCGCGAGGCGAACGAGGCGTATTGCGCGTAGGCTCCTTGAATAGCCTTGGCGAGGCCGTTGGTCAGATCTATGTTCAGCGTCATTTCCCTGAGTCTGCCAAGCAACAGATGGAAGACCTGGTCGAAAATCTGCGCTCGGCGATTGCCCAGAGCATTGATGAGATTGCCTGGATGGGAGAAGCAACCAAAGAAGAAGCACATTTGAAGCTGCAGTCTTTCCGACCAAAGATCGCCTACCCTGACGAATGGAAAGATCTGTCGGACATCGAGATATCCAGAGACGATTTGTTCGGCAACGTGCAGAACATTCGCGAGTTTAACTACGCCGAGCAGCTGAGCCGCATCGGTGCGGAAACAGATCGTGAAGAATGGGGCATGACTCCGCAGACGGTGAACGCCTATTACAACTCATCGTTTAATGAGATCGTGTTTCCAGCAGGTATCTTGCAACCACCCTTCTTTGATCCCAATGCGGATATGGCAGTGAACTACGGTGGTATCGGTGCAGTTATTGGACACGAGATGGGCCATGGCTTCGATGATCAGGGTTCCAAGTCTGACTGGGCAGGAATTCAGCGCAACTGGTGGACTGATGAAGACCGCGCCAATTTCGAATCTCTGGCGAATGCACTGGCAGCACAATACGATCAATTTGAACCGGTGCCTGGTTACTTCGTGGACGGCCAGTTTACCCTGGGTGAGAACATCGGCGATGTTGGCGGTCTCTCGCTGGCCTACCGTGCCTATCAAATGGCGCTAGGCGGTGAAGAAGCACCTGTCATCGATGGCCTGACCGGCGATCAACGCTTCTTTCTCGCCTGGGCTCAGGTCTGGCAGCGTAAATACCGAGAAGACAATCTCATTCAGCGGCTCACTACCGACCCCCATTCACCTGCGGAGTATCGTGTGAATGGTGTCGTGAGAAACTTTGACGAATGGTATGACGCGTTCGACGTTACCCCGGAAGACGAGCTCTATCTCGCCCCCGAAGACCGGGTACGAATCTGGTAGTTTGTCTCCGATTCCTGCGCCCGAACCAGTCGCGACTTGTAGCTGGTTTGGGCGTAATGGTTTCTTATTTATACGCATCGTTTTCTCACCAACTTTGGCCAGTCAGGTCATCCCCCAGTACCTTATCGACACTCACATCTGCACTCACACCTACACTCACATCTACACATCGCTATGACTTCAAGAGAAAAACAGCACTATCAGGGTAGCTGCCACTGTGGCGCCATCGTCTTTCGTATTCGCACAGACTTTCCCGAACTTACTACCTGCGACTGCAGTATCTGCAGCAAGAAAAACGCGTTGATGGTGAAAGTTCATGAGGATGATTTTGAATTGCTACAGGGAGAAGAATTCATAAGCGAGTATCAGTTTCACACGCACACTGCTCGACACTTCTTCTGTAAAAAATGCGGTATTTATCCTTTCCACCGGAAACGCATGGCGCCAGATAGCTATGGCATCAATGTCTTCTGTCTCGAGGATGCAAATTTCGAAGGCATATCTGTGCGGGAAACCGGCGGCAGCGCACTACCCTGAGTGAAGTCCGAGGACGTTTAAAAATAGTGACCAGTTCTCACTTTCGGGGTTAAGCACCCGGGATACTGTGATGCAGCGCAAACTGCCAGTGCCCCATTCTTGTTTCCACACGAACAAAAGGTATGTTGGTCAAACGTAGAGCAGGAAAGGGTTGGTGCAGATGCTGCTTGCTGTTGGGGACTTAGCCGTGACGCATTCAAGCAGCTACTTCAGGAAAAATGGTTATTAACCATTTCCATCTGAAACCCTGCAGTGACTTTATTATTACCGCAACTAAAGTCGGGCAGTGTTTGTAATCGGCTCTTCCTGCTCTGCGTGTGGACCGTAAATCGTATGCCATCCGCGGGGAATAGACAGAATTCATTCTGGATGGAATGCGAAGCTCTCCAAACGGGACAGTGTGTGATTGGAAGTAGGGGAAGACGCGCGTAAACGTCTTCCCCTTTTTTTGCCTCTGGTTTTTGCCTCTGGTTTTTGTCTTTGGCTTTTGGCTTCGATTTTTACTTTCGATTTCTTTTCTAGTCGAACTATTCGCCTTGATTGTTTTGATCAGTGTCTGTGCTGACAGTTGATACTGAGTATTCGCGAACCATACTCAAGCCTTTCTTGCCAACATGCCAGGCTAGAGTGATTCCCAGCGCAGAGCTTGCGAAAGTGCCAAGCAAAAAACCTGCTCCAATTTCTGGTTGGTCTACGACCAGAAAAATCAGAAAACGACCGATAGCACGCATGACCAACATCGCAGCGAAGATGCTGCTGACGACAATCAGCGCTACTCCTGCAAGTCGCATCATTGATCAGATCTCTTGTTTCGCAATTACTGAAAACACCGGCAAGCAATCAAAGCGTGCGACACATCCACACACTGGGAATCGAAACGTCGAAGCCTGCTTTCTCGTAGGCACGTCGCGCTGGCGCATGACTGGGATCACCACCAGTTGCTACAGTAGCCACGCTCACACCAGCATCACGCATCTGCTGTAGAGCATACTCATACATCACAGTGCCAAATCCTTTGCCAGCATGCTCCGGCGAAATAGCATTGAGACCTATCTCACCGAAGCCATGATCGCTATCGATTCGCACGGAAACAAAACCGATGATGGTCGGCCCGGTGGAAGCGATCAGCTCGGCAACTATCAGCTGCCAGACTGTGTCATCGGTAAACATCTCAGCTAACAGACTTTCCTGTTCGCGGTCCTCATGAAACTGAGCAGCTTCATAAATGACATCCCCCAGAATTGTTCTAAAGGATGCGAACACCGGTTCGAATGCAGCAGCTCTGATTGGTTGTAGAAGTACCTGGTCCTCTTTTTTTGCGGCACGAAAATGCAATTCCAAATTAGTCTCTAATTCAGACATGGGAAATTCCTCTACATTGTATTGAGTTACGCGGGCAATCCCGCTTATTCATCAAGATTTTTAATCTGATGCGATCAACAAAAAATCTGAAGAAGTCGATCCCGCTCAAGACAAAAGCCGAATTCGGCAATTAGAAATTGCAGAGACACACTCATATTGATTTCAACTTGCTGTGTGTTTATGGATAGAAGGATTGTTCTCCCAAGGCGCTAATTGCTAACCCGGGGCGACACTATTCTGCCATTTAACCTGCCACTGAAGAAAGCTGGTTCTATTACTTTATAAATTGAAAAGTGGTGAGATTCGCCACTAGTCGCGATATTCCACCTATCTGGAGCGCGCGCCGAGAGATAACTTGTTGTTATTAAATAAGAAATATATTGGCACAGTTCTCGCAATACCAATAGGGCTAGATGTGTTTTCGCCAACCGGAGGGGTTGGCAGAGGAGAATAATATGAGAACTCTCGGTAGTCTGTTGGTTATCTTCCTGGTGATTCTGAGCCTGATTGCACTCTTGCCATTGGTTACTCTTGGCTTCGGTCTGGTGTTCACTGTGGGCATTTTCGCGATCTGGATTCTGCCCTTCTGGATCATCCTCACCTCGGACAAAACCGGTGGACTGGAAAAGTTTTGCTGGCTGCTGGCAATGATCTGCCTTAGCTGGTTCGCGTGGATTTTCTATTTCTTCCTCGCGCCGCTGCAGCCCAAACCTCGCTATGATCGGGACTACTACGACTATCGTTACTAGTCGGCGCGTCGCCCGAAATAGAGCATGGGGCAACTGGATTGGACTAAATTTCGAGAATAGTTGGAACGAGACTGTGGACTCTAAATCTGTTGTCTCGTTCACTATTCTCGTCATCTAGTGTACTCAGCAAAAAGAGCACTCCTATAAAGACTACAATCTCTGCTTTCAATACCGAATGGTTCGCTTTAGCATAGCGGTCCACGTTCCGATTGTTTCCCGTATTGGCTGTTAGGAATCCAAACGCAAATGCCGATCATTACCCTCGACAATCTAAGCAAGCGCTATCCCAAACCAGATAACAAGAATGAGACCTTTCTTGCTGTCGATGGCGTTTCCCTGAGTATCGAGCAAGGTGAAGTATTTGGCATCCTCGGTCCTAACGGCGCGGGTAAGACCACGACGCTGGAAATGCTGGAGGGCCTGAACGATATTGACGGCGGCAGCGCCACCATCGATGGCATCGATGTCAAAAGCAATCCCTTCAAAGTAAAAGAAATCATTGGCGTTCAACTACAAGCCAACGAGTATTTCGACAACCTCTCTCTGGTTGAGCTACTGGTATTGTTCGGCGCGCTCTACAATCGCGACATCGATCCCATGGCCTTGCTGGACAAGGTCGATCTTGGCGAGAAAGCCAATGCCAAACCAGCAAATCTTTCCGGCGGTCAGAAGCAACGGTTCTCAATAGCCTGCGCTCTGGTGAATGAGCCCAAGGTTTTGTTTCTCGATGAGCCGACCACCGGTCTCGACCCTCAGGCCAAGCGCAATCTTTGGGAGCTGGTGTGGGAGTTAAACAAGGCCGGCATGACCATCGTGCTCACCACGCACAATATGGAAGAGGCGGAGAAACTCTGCCAGCGCCTGGCTATTATGGATCACGGTAAAATCATCGCTCGCGGTACACCGCAAGAACTGATTCTCGAACACGCGCCTGAGCCGCCCGAAGCTCCATTGCACGGTAATCTCGAAGACGTGTTCCTGGCACTGACCGGGCACGCCTTGCGCGAATAGGAGACGGAGATGCTGACTCAATTACAACGCCGCCTCGCCTTCGTCTTCATGAAGATCTTTTTGCGGGATCGCCAATCAATTTTCTTCAGTCTGTTTTTCCCCGTGATCTTCATGACCGTATTCGGTTTCGTGAACAACAGCGAACAGGAAGCGATCGAGATAGGTATCGTGAATGATTCCTCAGCGCAAGTTGCACAAGAATTTATTGCCGAGCTGGAAAACGACCCGCTGTTCAATGTCACCGGTGGTGAAGAAGCAGACTTGCGCGAACAACTGATTGCCGGCGATCAGACAATGGTCCTCATTCTGCCGGAAGATTTCGATGTGAATGACAGCAGCGAGGAAAGTACTCAGATTCGAGTCCTCGTCGATGCTGCGCAGGTACGCCAACTCGGCATGATCATCCCTATGCTGGAGCAGGAACTGCTTTCTATTGAGAGAGCCTTCCGCGATATAGAGCCGATGTTTTCCATTGCTCTGGAAGATGTGCAGGCCCGTTCACAGCGCTACCTCGATTTCCTGTTGCCTGGTTTGATGGCATTCACCCTCATGCAACTGGCCATCGCCGGAAGTGGTTTTAATATTGTCGAGTATCGACGCAAGGGTATTTTGAAGCGCCTGTTTGTGACACCCATCAAGCCAAAAGACTTTATCGCGTCAATTGTTGTCGCGCGTACGGGTATCGTACTGATTCAGCTCACGGTGCTGATTCTGTTTGCCGTGTTTATTCTCGACGTAAGCATCATAGGCAATTTCTTTGCCTTCTATCTTGTCGTCCTGATGGGTACCTTCGTGTTTCTCAATATTGGCTTTTGCCTTGGCAGCATTGCCAAGACTCAACAGGCAATCGGAGCGGTGGGTAATATCGTGATCTTCCCGCAGATTTTTCTTTCCGGTATTTTCTATCCGATTGAGTCCATGCCCGAGCTTGTCCAGCCTATCGCATATGTTTTGCCACTCAGTTTCGTGTCCTCGGGCCTCCGCGATATTGCCAACGAAGGCGCGACACTGCTGCAAATCATGCCTAGCCTTATCGGTATCGCCGTGTGGTTCGTGATCGGCTTTGTATTGGCGACTCGTCTGTTCGTATGGAAAGAAGTAGCCAACTAACAGTCTCCAATTGCTACTTTTGCTCTCCGCTATTTATCGCTGTTTCCCCTCGCTTGATCTACAACGGGCCAATCCTGCGCTTCCACAGGCCATGAAAACAACTCAGTCCGGTGACAATGAATTTTGTTTTGTACTATATTCGGGCACTGGCGGGTCGGAACTCTTTGCAATTCCTCCGTGCAATCACTCTGTGGGTTTCCATTCAGAATCCCGGCAGCTAGCTTGAGAATCGGTCTGGTTTGATTAGATCGATGGTGGATCGACCATTAGATACTGGAGAAATAACAATGAAGAAACTGGTAGTACTGGGTAGCGCTTTGCTCATTGCCGTAACAGGTACCGTGTTCACCGCGTCCGCGCAAGATATGACACCTGAACAGGCCGCAGCTGCCGCCGTCGATACTCGAAAAGCCGTATTCAAGGTGCTTCGAACCAATCTGGGCCCTATCGCCGGCATGGCGCGTGGTGCCCCCTTTGATGCCGAAGTTGCTGAACGCAACGCCCGTCGTATCGCCGCAGTGGCCAGCATGATTCCTGAAGTGCTCACGCACGACACCCGAGGATTCAGTAACTTCGAAACCACAGCGCTGGACATCATCTGGGAAAATCAGGATGACTTCGCAGCCAAAGCCCAGGCGTTGATGGACAATGCCAATGCGTTTGCCGACGTTGCGGCTGGCGGCGATATGGCAGCCACTCTTGGCGCCTTCCGACAGCTAGGCGGATCCTGCGGTAACTGCCACGACACGTACCGCGTAGACAACGACTAGTTCGAGCAGCAAGTAGCGCTTCATACTCCGCGCATGAAAAAGGCAGCCTGGGCTGCCTTTTTTATTGCTCGTATTTTGAGTCTGAAAGAGTTTCCTGGATTCACTCACCAGCCTGATGCCGAGTGAAAAAGGCTGCCAACGCATCCCGGTCAGCGTCAGTGAGTTTACTTGTGTTGTATTCAATCACCTCATTCATGTCCCCGCCAACAAACTCGGCACTCGGCTTCATTCCAATCAGCAGAAACAAATCGAAGCTCTCGAATGTCCACTCTTCCAGAGCTTCAGCATCGATGGCTTCAATCACTTCATCACCCAATGTTGCACCGGCAAATTCACGCGACAGATCGGGAATACCCAGACCATCCCGAGGTGTATGGCATTCACCACAGTGACCAAGATTGCGTGCAAGATAGGCACCTCTCGCAATCTGCTCGTCATCGAACTCCTCCACCTCCGGCGCCGCTCTCTCGGCGAGGAAATTCCAAGCAGCCACTGTCCAGCGTGCTAGCCAAAACGGCACTTCTGGTTCAGGCACGATATTCACCACCGGCTCCAGAGACATCAGGTACGCACCCATGGCGAGAACATCGCGATCGGTCAGGCCTGCGTAGGAACGATAGGGAAAGGCTGGGAAGTAGAAGCTGCCGTCGGGTGCGCGTCCGTGTTTCAGTGCTAACAGGAAATCTCGCGCGCTCCAGCCACCAATCCCAGTCTCCGGGTCCGGGGTGATATTGGGCGCATAGAAAGTCCCGAAATCGGTCTCCAGTGCAAGCCCCCCGCTAAGACTCATATCATCCTCACTCGCTTGACCCCGATGACAAGACAGGCAACCACCTGCCGTCACCAGGTACTCGCCCCGAGCACGCGCATCAGCAGAGCCAGGCAGCGCGCGATCTTCAATCGTCGGCAGACCAAACAGCCAATAGCTGGTGCCGCCAAATGCGACTGCGAGAAGGAGTAAGAAGATATAGCGCTTTTTCATGGCCCAGAGCTTATACCAGTTCGGTCAGCATTGCCTTGTCGTAGGCGCGCAAATCATCCGATTTATCGTGTTTCACCATGTCAGGCCAATTTGCGTTTGCAATCAGGGCACGTCCTACCGCAATCAAATCGAATTCATCGGCTTCCATACGCTGAATCAATTCTTCCAGGCCAGCCACTTCGGCGACACCATCTCGATAGGTCGCAATAAACTCCTCGGTGAGTGAAACCGAGCCAACACTGATTGTTGGTTTGCCACACAGTTTCTTGACCCAACCAGCTAGATTCAAATTGGAGCCTTCAAATTCAGGCTCCCAGAAACGGCGTGTGCTGCAATGGAAGATATCGACACCAGCATTCGAGAGCGGTTCGATAAACTCTGCCAGCTCATCCGCGGAAGCAGCCAGCTTGGCCTCGTAGTCCTGTTGCTTCCACTGTGAAAAGCGCAGGATGATCGGGAAATCTTCACCGATCTCCGCGCGAATGCTCTCGAGAATTTCCACGGCAAAGCGGGTACGTTTGACCAGCGAACCACCGTATTTATCATCGCGCTGATTGGTACCCTCCCAGAAAAAATTATCAATCAGATAGCCATGGGCGCCATGCAACTCCAATGCATCGAAATCGAGTGACTTGGCGTTAACTGCAGCTTCTGTGAACGCTTTGATGATCTTCTCAATCTCGGTAACGCTCAGCGCATCCATGACCTTTTTCTCTGGTCGAATCAGGCCAGAAGGCGAGGCACTCGGATAGTCAGGACAGGGCCCTGTACCTGGCTTGCGTGTCGCACCGACATGCCACAATTGCGGCGCGATCTTACCGCCTGCTGCATGCACGGTTTCGACCACTCGTTGCCATCCTTCCAATGCATCTCCATGAAAGCAAGGAATCTCCACCGCCGAAGACGCCGCATCATGTGGGACGGTCGTTCCCTCGGTAAGAATGAGACCTACTCCACCCTCTGTGCGTCGACGATAGTATTCGGCAACTGATTCATTGGGTACGCCATTGGGTGAGAACTGACGCGTCATGGGTGCCATAACGATGCGATTGTCCAAAGTCAGTTTGGGATGAGTGAAAGGTTTAAATAAGATATCAGCGTTCATTGAATTTACGTGTTCCCCTGGATTGAGCGAGGTGCTGCTGCACCCTGGTACTGGATTCTTTGAGCTTGTTAAGAACAGTCCACGATTCCATGTCCTCTGCAACCGGAACTCACAAGCGCAAGCATTCTAGCTGTCTGCTATTCCTGTTGTCGAATCCCTGCCACACACTCACCACTTTTCTTAGACAGACTCAGAGGTTAGACAGCGATGACTCCCTGTCGTACTCTCATCAAAATCGCACATTAGTCCCGTGCTTACCTACACCTCAAGCAGTGGAAATAATCTTGCTCGATTTCGAACACCTGGTACAGGTTAATGACCTGAGTAACAGCGCGATCAGTGTCATGACACGCTCTCAACTTTGGCAAGGCCTGGTTTTACGTGCGCACAATCCGGGCAAATTCAATCATGGCCTGATTTGTCGATCAGAGCAGATCGTCAACAATCAGTTCCATCGAGTAATTGAAGCCGGCGAAGCCAGATTTCATGAGCGAGTCATACTGCAGCCTGAACAGTCGATCTTTACCTCGACCATTCCGAATGCAGAGCAGATCAAGGCTGAAAATAAGGTTGAAAGTGTAGTAACTATCGAAGAGCCCGGCGCAGGCTATCTATTCGTTCGCTTTCGCTACAAGCGGGAACTGGCAGTCGATACTGAGGCTGTGGATGTCGGTGAGCATTTGAAACTGGCTTACGTACAACTCGATCGAGATGCCGTCACAATGATTCGAATGCTGGCAGAAAGCGGGATGTTTGATGAGGCTGGTGGCTAAGGAATCGTTCAACTGGCTAGTCAGACAAACTTCTGTCGAACGAACCGTTGCGTAAGAAATGAATCGTTTGCGCAATAACCGCGTTGTTGTTCATCATGAATGAATGCGTTGTAGCCATCTCAATATGATCGCTCATTCCCTCCAACTTGCTACTCTCCACCGATACCTTGCCATCATCGCGCCCGGGAATCAGCGCAGAATAAAAAGGGTTTAACGTTCGCGTGCCGGCTATTACACCTACCTCGAAATTCGCTGCGCCCAACTGCTTTGGAATCGCCGACTCTTCTGTGCTGAGCTCACGCCCGGCATTGCCATTGATCAGATAGAAACCTGGAACCTTACCGAGCTTGTCCACCAGTTCACTACCCTGATTGGGAGGCCCGAGCATCACCACACGATGCAGTCGATCTATCTCATTGTCGAGCAAATACTGGCGCACAAGAATGCCACCTAAAGAGTGAGTCACAAAATCAATCTCACTGTCCGGACTACATTCTTGCAATGCAGGTTCTATCGCCAGGCCCGTTAATGTTTCGATTGCATGTTTGCGTGAGGGATAACCCAGATTAACAACTTCAAAGCCTGCATCGCCCAGCTTTCTCTCGAGTTCAGATAAGGAACGTTCGGTTCTGCCGAGGCCGTGAAGCAGTATTACGCAGGAGGCTTGTGCTGATACGGATAGCAGTAGCAGGAAAGTAGCGAGTACAGCTTTCATAGAAACCCTTGAGGTACAGTCGATTAGCAAAGCGCTATGTGGACTGCGAATCGAGATATTTTTCAGTCGCCTTAACAATCAAAGCGCTTCTGGTAAGATGATTCTCTGACGCAAAGCTATCCATTTTTTTAACGATGTACGAAGGCAAAGAGACGTTGAGCCGCATAGGCCGACTGGCAAGTTTGCTGATATCTATGTCGATAAGCATCCAGACCCCTCCTTCAAAGGTACCGCTCGCTTCCAGGTCTTTGATATCTGATGGAGAAGGAAGTTCACTATCCTCTCCCTCAAAATGTAGCTCAACTGCTTCCTGCACACACGCCGGAATGTCTCCATAGTCATCAGCGGCGGTAAAGCAACCATCAAAATCTGGCAAAGTTACCCCATGGGCATGACGTTCATCACCCACGTGGACATACGCTGGATATATCATTTCACTACTCCCAGTTAGCTTGCCTGAAGATATTGCGAAGTGTGCCTACCGGCAGGTCCTTTCGCGGATGAGGCACGACCACATGACCTGTCCGTTCTGGATGTTTGAACTTCACATGACTGCCCCTGACTGCCACTTTCACCCACCCTTCGGATTCGAGCTTCTTGATCAGCTCTCCGCTATTCACTTTGATTATACGTCTGAATACACATAAATACACACGCTTGGGGTAAGCTTACTTCGCACCAGGCACCTTCTACCGCCCATGCCTACCGCCCATGCCTACCGCCCATGCCTACCGCCCATGCCATCAGTGTAGTAAAGATTCGAAATTCAGCCGGATCATAGGGAAATACAGAAACTACCGCGTCTCTATGCAAGTCATATCATCGAATCGATTGCAGTACAGGAAAGCCCCATTTGATTATTTATTTGTTTTCCCACAATATGTGTGGTGTCACTTTCAATTCCTTTGCTCGCGCAAGATGACTTAATTCTTTGGCTTGCGAAACTAGACGCTCACTATGCATGTTCTACTCGCACTCGTAACTGCACTGGCAACAATACTGTTCGTTCTCGAAAAGCTGGGAATCGATGTTGGCTGGCTGAATCCCTGGGCCTGGAGCCGGCGACGACGATGGCTGAAACAACTCCATGTGAATCCAGCATTCAATCTGGACAGCCCGATGGAAGCGGTAGCGCTATTATTGGTGGCAACTGCAAGAATTGAGGGAGAGTTGTCGTCAGAAGAGAAGAATGAATTGCGACGCATCTTTGAAGAGACTTTCAAGCAATCCGATGAAGAAGTCTCCTCCCTGCTCATCTCGAGCACCTACTTGTTTGGCTCTGGAGAGGAAGTCATCAGTCGGCCGGAAAGCGTGCTCGAGAGAAGCCTCGGGAAATTCAGTCAAGAACAGAAAGAATCAACATTGGAAGTGCTCAATCGCATCGCCAATATCGGCAGCCCACCCAGCGCCATGCAAGTAAAGTTTATCCAGGCGATTGAGCGCGCACTGTTGCCCGACAAGCAATCAGAAAACTGGTGAACTCGTCCACATGACGAGCACGCAACTTATTCCGACTCCATTTCCGACTCAATCGCCTTGATTTGTTCCAACTCGCTTTCGCTTAGCTCGCCATAGAACCTGGGATAGGGCCAACCATAGCCCCAGCGGAAGCTGGTGGGCAGAAAGGGAGTCCCGCCAACACGAACTCCGGCCAGCATCAACAGAGCGACTTCTTCCTCACCAACCTCCGCAACACACTGCCGCAATTCCAGGTCCGCAGCTTCTCTCTCGCGATAGGTGCCGCCTTTCCAGTAAGCATAATCATGCGCTTCACAACATTTCAGCCAGAGTTCGTTCTGCTCAAAAGTCCCATCGGGAAACGCGCTGCAACCGTCACTGGTAAACGGCTTCAGCTCTGCAGCAGAGACTACATTCCAGAAACAGATGCTCACCACAAACAGGAATTTTCTATTCATCGATCTACTCTGTTTAGCATTCTAGATTCTCAGACAAATTACACCGACTACTATAAGTATGGTTACCAGCGTACGTAGTCGGCTAAATCTCTCACCTATAAAAAATACCGAAATAAACAGGGCAAAAAGTACACTGGTTTCACGCAGCACAGCAACAGGTGCTATCCGTTCTTGAGTGAACGCCCAGATAACCAGCCAGTAGCCGAGGGTAGATAACACCGCCACACACAGACCCGACAACCAGACTTCACCGATAGCGGTCCGAATTTGTGGTAGAGGACGCTTGATGAGTGCATAGGCTGGCACGATAAATCCATCGAGGAAAAACATCCAGGCGGTGTAACTGTGGCTGTTCCCTGAGAGTCTGGCTCCAGTGCCATCGACAATGGAATAGGCCGATATACAAAGCCCGGTTAATAGTGAGTAGAAAAGCGCTGCTCGTCCGAGTTGGCGAATACCAGCCGATTGTTCGAGAGTCAGACCGAGTATGCCGAATACTATGAGTAACATGCCGGAGAGTTCCACCACACTCATGGACTCACCCAACAACAGAAATCCCAACAATGCTGTCAACAAAGGCGCCGAGCCTCTGGCGACAGGATACACCTGAGCGAAGTCGCCCAAGCCATAGGCATGGACCAACAGCAACATGTAGAAAGAATGAATGAGTGCAGACGCGAGGAGGTATCCCCAGCTCGCTGAGTCTGGCAATGGCAGAAAAAACAATGCCGGAAGTACAAGAATGCTGGCTGACCCAGTAGTCACCGACATGATCACCAGGCGATCACCGCTGATTTTAATCAGCGCGTTCCAGGAAGCATGAAGAAGTGCAGCGAAGAGGACTGCAGCGAAGACCGAAAAAGACATGGGAAAGGTACTACCAGGATTACTTAGCCAAGCGCTGTTTTGCAGAAAATGAGCTCAGTCACAGTGTACTGGTTTGCGTCTACGGAGTCTCGCTTCTGCCTTCCTGCTCAGCCCTTTATCAAAGATTCACCTACGCATTGTCAAACGACGAGTACACCTGTCCAGCACCTGAGATTGCCATCCTGGTGGAGTTGAATACAACTAATGGCTTACCCGCTTCAACAATCATGTCCACTATCTCGCGAACATTGCCATTACAGATGGCAGCCTCACCGCCTTTACCAAACACTTCCGATGCCAGGTAGATTGTTGGGCATTTTGCGATGATGTTCTTCGCTAGCGCAGTACTGGTCCGGTCGGCATGAGTCATCATTACCTTCTCGCCAGTGAAACCACCTACTATCACACAATCACTAGCCCCGCCGCTCCAGGCTCCGTTTTTGGAGTTATGAATATCCGCCATCTCAACCAGGAAGAATCCTTCACTATCGATTTCTCCATCGATGTCGCCGTGCAAGTTCCCCTCAATGAGCTCCGCCAACTCCAAAGTCGCTTCATCAAGCTCAACCTCCTCTTCCTCATGGATTGACCATGACTCATCGTTATATTTGACCCACTGCTGCATCAAACCGCTGAGATCGAGTTCGTATTCAAGTTCCTCGCCTTCGCCACGCACGCTCTTGATCGTCCACGGACGCTTCTTGCCGTCCTCAATAACCTGCGCTCCCACTAGAGCCTTTCCTGCATCACCAATCTGGAGTTGAGCGACTGCTGGCAAGGGTGAATGGGATCCCAGTGGCTGGATGGAGTTTTGCTGAAGATTGGAAATTGCAGCCTGTTGAGGGCTGGCACTGCTGGTCATCTTGGCTTGCATGGCCTGCTGTGCTTTGGCGTCGAGCCTGTTGTCTTCGATCGATACTTCTTGCGAGTCGGAGACCTGTCGCTGCCTCGTCTCGGTCGCAGCAGCTTGTTGAGAGCTGTTCTGTTTTTGGGAATCATGCTCAGACATGAAGATGTTGGTTCGAAAAGGTCGGAGTAACTTGATCGCAAACCCAAGATATCAGATTCCTCTGATTTTGATTCTTTGACTCAGCAGATTGAAACTTAACCTTAAGGACGATTCTTTACTCTTTGGGATCGTTTGTAAATTCTGAAAAATACCAATACAGCCAACATCGGTACAGCTAAGACTAATATAGAGCCCGCCAAAGAAGAGAAAGCGATCAGAAACATGAGCAAGATTGCGCTCAGCAGAAATAGGGTGTCTGCTACTTGAACCCAGCGCTCCCTGGTCCACATTGTGTCGTGATTGCTTCCCAAAACATCTTCCTCTGGACTGAAGATTCGGGCTCTATGAGATGAAGTTGCTGTTCACGCAAAAAATTATTGCGCGCTAATCACAACACGAAACCCAACCGTCTCACTCTTGGCACCCGGGTCAAAAATACCGCGCACAGCGGTACGCACATGATTCATCTCGTCAGAAAATGAACCACCACGCATGACATAGAGCGGCTCGGGGTTTAGGTTTTCTCTGTCGAGATCGTCAGAGAAAGGATAGTCTTTCAATAAGCTTCGGGTGAGTTCCCAGGCGTTGCCTGCCATATCGGACAGACCATAGCTGCATGTATCGCATTGGATCGAGCCTACCGCCACCAATTCATCATTGCTGAAATTCGCCAGACCGTTTTGCGGGCGCGAGCTCCAGGTGAATACCCTGCCATCGTCGCTACGAGCGGCTTTCTCCCACTCTGCCTCATTCGGCAACGTAACTTTGGCACCACTCTCCAGGAAAGCTTTGATTTCGTCGGGTGTATCAGGTGAATTGCGCAGTTGTTGATCGAGCCAGCGCGTGTAGGCCAATGCTTCTGGCCAGTTGATATTGGTGATTGGCAAATCACCGGCTAAGGAGCCTTCTTCCTCAAATGCCTGTTCTGCCTGGCCTGTTGCTTCGACAAATTCTGCAAATTGCGCGCGTGTAGTTTCGAACTTTGCAATGTAATAGAGCGGCAGCAGTGGCTGGCCCTGGCGTTGAGTACGTGACCAGCGTTCGTTCTCATAGGCCATTCGATCCAGAGCAGGGTTGCTCCCCATGGTGAATGAGCCGGCCGGAATAGCGACGAAGCCAAGCAGTTCATCGTCGGGCAAATACCATCGATCAGCATCGAAACCTTGCAACTCACCCGAGTATACTGATTCAAATTCGGTTGAATCCATATTCTGTGACTGCAGGCGCATAAACACTGCGACGAAAGCAATCAGAATTGACATGATTACGAAACCAATTGTGCGACCTGGCACTTGGTAAGACTCACTGTTTGCTGATGCACTTTCGGGTGCTGGAGCTTTGTTGTTACTCATTTTAATCAGGCACCACGCTCACAAGCGAATGCCCAGTTGTGCTCACAGGCTCGCTCTATTAGTTCATTGCTTGGCAGGGTCATCAGATTGCGCCCACCCTCTCGCAACATCAGGCGCAGATCCAGCTCTTTGGGCTCGCTGCGTGCAACACCGCTTTCATCCAACAAGTTCACACAACCTGCCTGAAACTTGAGGCTGCAGGCACGGCCGAAATATTGATTCGCGAGGCCTGGATTGCTCTCGGTGAATTGTCCTTCCCGGTAAAATGCACCCAGTTCATTGCAGGCCCAGGCGGCGCTGTCGCCGCAGTAAGTTGCATAGAGTTGCTCAACCCTGATGCAAGCATTGCTGCGCCCTTCTGCACAGGCTTGTTCCCAAAACGGTACGCTGTCACCAGTATGTCTGCCATCCATTTTGCCAAGCGCAGTCATTACCAAAAACACGACCACCCACACACTCATATGGGCGAGATTGCCACGACCCCCGAACCAGTCTTTCTTCCAAACATTGGTGACTGATTCGGAGCTGATCGATCTGACCGTGTTGTCAATGGCAATAACACTCAGATTGAGCAGCGGCACACAGAGAAGCTTGTCATAAAAAGTCGGGGCGCCGAGCATGCCGAGTAAGGTGTACAGCGCAAACACGCCAAGTCCATAAAGAATACCGAAGAGTAATTTGCCCATCGGCGTACGTGGCGACGTGGATGGATCGGTGATTAGTAGATGTAAGCCGAGGAAAACTGCCGCGGGGATTTCTGAATCGAGAAAGTACGGAACGCCTGTACTTGCCGAGTACAAGGCGCTGAAACCCAACAGTGTAATCGCCGCCATCCCTGCGACCAGAGTGATGGAGAAGAAGTACATCACCACCAGGCCGAGCAGGAATAAATAGGTATAGATATTGGGTGCCAGCGTTAACGTCGATGCAATCTCCTGACCCCAGGTCAGACTCGTCGTGTTGGTTGCAATCAAGACCAGGGAGAAGAAGCCCAAGGCGAACGCCGACGGATTAAAAATGTGTACATTGCGGCCTTCACGATTCCAGCGCACATATTCCTTGCCAAGAAAACCCAGCGCGATCATCAAGAACTGCAAATAGAACCAGTCGTCGCGAAACCATAGAAATAGGTTAATGCTGAGAATAATTGGCACCGGGCCGAAGCCCAGTGTGTAGTCCCGCCGTCGTGACCAGGACAGCAACATGTCGAATGCGTAGGCAAACAGAATCTGCGCGACGATCAGCCAGGCATGGTCATAAACCGGTCGCCAGAAATATCCCCAGTAGGCATAGACACTGCACTGCACCATAGCCTGAATGTAGTGCTGTGGCCTGAGCAGAACTGCAAAACCGAAAGACTCTCCTGTCTTGCTAGCGAGCAACCATTGATAAGCGGTCCAGACCAACAAGACAGCGATTGCCCCATAAAATGAAGCAGTGACAACGTCGTGTTCTTGAACCCGGGGGAAAAGAGAAATCAGCAACAATGCGCCAGACAATAATAGAGGGACTTTGAAGTGCCCGATTGTCAGTGCTGCCTGTGAATGCTCAGATTGCTTCGAGTTGCGCCTGGCCGTGCTAGCCATACAGCCGCCATCCTCTGTGTTTGTGGTTCCCCGCTCTACCCATATGCAATTCAATCAAGAGTTTTGCCTGGCCCATGCGGCATGGCTAAAAAGAGTCCGAAGACCGCATGGTTTAAGGGTATGAGCGCGGTTTAAGTGGTCAGGAAGCATAAACCAGCTACCCGTCCAATTCAATTTGCCACGAGCCGGCTCATTGACCCAGCGCAAGCAAGCTCTACACTGCACCAGGGATCCAAACGGCTTGATCCATGGGCTTTTCGAGCGTTTGCTCACAGTTGATAAATTTTGTTTAGAGGCGTAATTTTGCAGGGTTAGGCGAGCTGGAACGGTTACAAGAATAAAAAATCAAGAATGAATGGAAGAAATGGAAGAATTGCCCCTCCGGAGGTGCCCATGTTTCGACGCGCTGTACTCCCAATACTCTCATTACACATGGTTACAACAAGCCTGATCGGGCTGTTGTTTACTCCCCTGTTGTTCGCGCAAGCAGGTTCTAGCGAAATACCGCGCACTGAGCACGGCCATCCTGATTTTCAGGGAACTTATACCTTCCGAACTATCACGCCATTGCAGCGCCCACCCGAATTGGCGGACAAAGAGGTGTTAACCCCGGAAGAAGCAGAAGAGTGGGAAGCATTTGAAAATCGTCGCCAGAATCGCGACCTGATCATCGACTCGGTAGGCGGTGCCGGTTATCCACCAGGTGTGATTTCCTATAACGAATTTTGGTACGAGCGCGGGTCGGAGACTATTGAAAGCCGTCGCACCTCTCTCATCTACGATCCGCCCAATGGACGCATGCCTGCCTATAATGAAGCCGGTCGTGAACGCCGTGCTGAGTACCGACAGATGGTATTCGAAAGTGCAGGGCCCGAAGGGCGCACAACTGTAGACCGATGCATTACCGGTTTTGTCGGCGGCCCACCCATGATCCCCGGTTCCTACAATAACAATATGCAGATTGTGCAGACCAAGGATCAGATCATGATTCTCAATGAGATGGTGCACTCTGCTCGCATTATTCGCCTGAACGATGAGCACCACACCAAACAACTCAAGTGGGAAGGCGACTCCGTTGGTCATTGGGACGGCGATACTCTCGTAGTTACTACGCAAAACTTCTATCACACTTACAACCTGCGCGGCATGTCTAACCAGGCGGTGATCGAGGAGCGTTTCAATTGGGTAGATGAGAATACACTCGACTATGACTTTACTGTGACTGATCCGCTGTCCTGGGATGAATCCTGGTCTGCACGACTGCCACTGCGCCGTTCTGCTGACCCGGTATATGAGTACGCTTGCCATGAAGGAAATCATGGCCTGCTTGGCATACTCGCTGGCTGGCGCCGTTATGAAGTGATGGGCTTCAATGGCGACGGTTCACCAAAATCAGAAACCGGCGTTGTCGCGACTGAAGAATAGGCAACGAGACATAACAAAGAAGAGTTCAATTCAGGGAGAGTGGTAGCAAGGATGGATGTGGTGTTTTCATAAACCATTACCCAGTCCACGCTATCAAGGGATTAGGTCTGTCGGGGTTCCCCCGGCAGACCTTTTCTTTTTTGGAGGCTCTTTTCTGAAGGCTCTTTTCTGGAGGTTCTTTTCTCGAGGTTTTTCTTGAGGTTTTTCTTAAAGCTTCTTCTTGAGATTTCTTGCAATGCTGCATCTGATGCAGCTGAATACCATTTGTCACTGCAGTTATCGCTCGCCACCCATATCAGTTAAAATAGGCACTTTGAGCAGTTAACTCCAGAATCACCATGTTTAAATCAATAAGTGCAGTCAAATCCGTTCATGCCCGTGCAAACCTGACAAGATTGGCACTGTGTTTCGTGTTGTTGTTTACGACTCCGCTTACAATACCTGGAGCATTTGCTGTTGATTCCATATTTGTGCAGTCCACGCTCGACTACAACGCGATTCTAATCAGCGAGGTCGATATCGTTTTTGTCTACGAACAGGATGCCGCTAGTTCATTTCCTGCAAGCAAATCGGAGTGGTTCGGCGGAAAACAGGCCTACCTGGAGATGCACGGCGATGCTGTGCAAGTAGTGAGTGTATTTATTCCGCAGGGCTTCGATTCGGAAATGGTGAGTCTGCCGGAAAGACGCAGAGAAGCGATTGCGGTCTACATCTATGGTCAGCACGATGCCGCTGGTGCGACCCCGGCGGAAGTCAGCGCCATGGATGACGTCCTTGTACAGATCGACGAATTCGGCATTCTGGTTGCACCACGCTAGTTGCGTTTAACTTCTTTCAGGTAAACAGCAATGGATCTTCTACTCTTTACTGGCTTCATACTTACCTCCATCGCATTCATTGTGATACCGGGCCCAAATGTATTGGTTGTTGTGGCGACGAGTCTGCAAGCAGGTAAACGCCGTGGGTTTCAAACGGTGATCGGGACCAGCTTGGCGATGCTGCTTCAGCTCGCCGTCGCCTTGCTCGCCACCAGCGGTCTGTTGGTAGTGCTCAATGTGGGGTTGATGTGGTTAAAGTGGGCAGGAGTCGCTTACCTCGCCGTGTTAGGTGTGCGCGCGCTGTTGCAGTTACGCAGGCCTGAAGAGAAACCCCAGCCGACCGCCCTCGGGTCGCTGCAGAGAGGATTCTGGATTTCACTGACTAATCCAAAGACCATCCTGTTCTTCTCAGCATTCCTGCCTCAGTTTGTGAGCCCCGCGGGCGATGCAGTCACGCAGCTGCTTGTTCTCTCCGCCACCTTTTGGTGCCTGGCGATCACGTTGGACTCCTGTTATGTGCTGTTAGCAGATCGACTGCGCTGGCTCTGGTCTTCCAGACGCGGAAACAAGGCCTTAAATGGGATAACTGGCTCTGTTTATCTCACTGCCAGTGCGCTGCTCGCGAGTACCAACAAAGCCTAAGCGCTTGACCTCGGACTACTGAGCCCTACCTGCAACGAGCCCGTGCCAGCTGACTCTGTGTCGTTCATTTTTACACCTATTCACGGACACACGCAGCGACACGCCATAGAGCGTGTGTTCACTCTCGCCAGCCAGCCTTTTCAGATCAGCTCCTGATGTGCCCGTTTACATGCTGTGCACGTCTTCATGCTCGCTCCCCTCGGCGATCCGAACGCACTTTGCTGCAAGCCAACGACGAATTATCACAATCTGTCACAAAGCACAGTTTGGTGCCTGCGGGGCAATTGAATTGGCCATATCGCTGGTTTATGCTTGATGCCCCTTTTTATGAGTAATGAGAGTTTCAGTCATGATCAAGAATAAGATTATAAAGTCAGCCTGCCTCGCACTGTCTCTGGTGCCAGCTCTGGCTCTGGGCCAAGCGGACATGGAGCCCACCAATGATCTGCCCAACCCCTACATTACACAGTCTGGTTATTTCCAACTGCCTGGGGATCGTCAATGGGGTTCTTCCAGTACTGTGGAAATCGATCTTGATGGCGAGAGCATCTGGGTAGCCGAGCGCTGTGGTGGCAACGCCAATGCCTGTATCCAGAACCCTGACGTAGACATGATCATGCTGTTCGACAAGGACGGCAATCTGGTACGCAGCTTTGGTGCTGGTTACATCACCTGGCCACACGGTATCGAAGTTGATCCATGGGGTAATGTCTGGATTGCGGACGCCCGTGGAACTAACCAGATGCAAGGCTACGAAGGCGAGGCCTACGGCCACCAGGTCCACAAGTTCAGCCCAACCGGTATTCACCTGATGACCATCGGTGTGAAAGGCGGCGGTAGCAACGGCGAGTGCTGCTACACCCCTAATGATGTACTGGTAGCACCTGACGGTTCAGTCTTCATCGGTGAAGGTCACAGCTCAGCAGAAGGTTCTCCCAACAGCATGTACAAGTTCGATGCTGACGGCAATCTGCTCCAGAAGTGGGGCGAATGGGGTGAAGAGCCCGGTAACTTCCGCCAGCCCCACGGCCTGGCCATGGACTCCAAAGGACGCCTCTTCGTAGCGGACCGCGGCAATGACCGTATCCAGATCTTCGATCAGGAAGGCGAGCTGTTGGATGTGTGGTATCAGTTCAGCCGTAACAGTGGCGTATTTATCGACAATAACGATGTACTGTACGCAGCCGACTCTGAGTCCGGTTCTGTGAATCCAGCACACGGTGACTGGTTCCGCGGCATTCGCGTCGGCAGCGCCATCACTGGTAACGTCGAATATCTGATCCCTGATCCACAGCCTGACTGCCGCGGTACTTGTACTGCTGAAGGCGTTGTTGCTGACAAGCACGGCAACATCTTCGGCGCCGAGGTAGGCCCTGTAGGTGGTATCAAGCGCTATGTGAGACCTGCTCACAAATAAGCTGATACAACGTATCCAAAAAAATCCCGGTCGCCTTTCAGGCTGCCGGGATTTTTTTATGTCTGCTATTCACATTTGCCTTACTGCAATAAAAACCGTTCGAACCAAGCTTCTCGCAATTGTGCGGCCTCCAGTAAATGAGCTGGATTATTCCGGAATCCATGGTCACCTCCCTCCAGTACAAGCAACTCGTTAACTACAGCTTTCGATGTTAGTTCAGCTTGCATGCGCACGCTGTTGCTGACGGGAACCAGGTCGTCATGATCTCCATGAATAAGCAGGGTCGGTGGATCGCCTTCACTGACAAACAGAATGGGAGAAACTTCCGCCGCTTCTTCGCTTGAGATGTTCAACGCCGAATCGTCTCTCTCGGCAGGCCTTACAATGTCTCTGATATCAACAGGAGGGTAGTAGGCAACGGCAGCGGAAAAGCGATGCTCACTGTCTGCGAACAATGCATCATCATAAGCGAGCATCAATGCTAACTGGCCGCCAGCGCTGCCTCCCATTACGCCCAATTTGTCTCGATCTACTCCCCATTTATGAGCATTGTCAGCGATGTGATCTACTGCGAGTGAAACGTCTGCATAAGCATCAGTCACTTTGAACATCGGCGCACTGCCGTGATAGACCAGGAACACGGTGTAACCTGGCTCAGTGAGACTAGTCAGTAGTTGAGCTGCGTATTCCGGCTGCAAATATTCAGATACCCAGCTATTGCTCCAGATATAGACTATTCCGGCGCCGTTATTGCTGTCGGTATTCTGGAATACATCATAGAAAAGGGCCATGCCTTGCTTATAGCCGTACACGTTATTGCTGCTAATCCTCACTTCAGCAATGACATGCATGGATTGCGAGAACAAAAGTACAACAAGGATAATTCTGAACGATTTAGTCACTAAGGCCTCCGCTATAGATAATGATCTCTGCTTAGATGCAATTATGTGCTGACCGGTTACAAAAAATTCCCCTTTCGCCAATCAGCGTCCACAAAAAAGCCCAACCACCTTAGTGATTGGGCTCATTGTTTTACGCTAGCCCGTATTGCAGGCTGAAGCTCAGGTTTTAAACGTTATCAATAATCGCGTTCAGCGTCGCACTAGGGCGCATTGCTTTCGATGCTAACTCAGGATCAGGGCGATAGTAACCGCCTACATCCATCGATGGTCCCTGTGCCACATTCAATTCTTCAACGATCTTGGCTTCCTGTGCCGCCATCTGCTCTGCAACGGGTGTGAAGCGAGCTTTCAGATCAGCGTCTTTGTCCTGTACGGCCAATGCTTCTGCCCAGTACATCGCGAGATAAAAGTGACTGCCGCGATTATCAAGCTCACCAACTTTGCGTGAAGGTGACTTGTTGGTATCGAGGAATTTGCCAGTCGCTTCATCCAGCGCATCGGCCAGTACCTGGGCACGCGCGTTGTCAGTCACATTGGCGAGATGCTCAAGAGATGCTGCCAGGGCAAGAAACTCACCCAATGAATCCCAACGCAAATGATTTTCTTTCTGGAACTGCTGTACGTGTTTTGGTGCGGAACCACCGGCACCGGTTTCGAACAGGCCACCGCCATTCATCAGTGGCACGATGGACAGCATCTTGGCGCTGGTTCCCAATTCAAGAATGGGGAACAGGTCCGTAAGGTAATCACGTAGCACGTTACCGGTTACAGAAATTGTGTCCTTACCTTCGGCGATGCGTTCCAGTGACAGCTTGGTCGCAGCCTGTGGCGCGAGAATCTGAATATCCAAACCATCGGTGTCGTGATCGGGAAGATACTTGTTCACTTTCTTGATCAGTTCGGCATCGTGGGCACGTTCTTCATTTAGCCAGAATACTGCTGGAGTATCGGAGAGTCGTGCACGGCTAACGGCGAGCTTCACCCAATCCTGAATTGGTGCGTCTTTCACCTGACACATACGCCAGATATCGCCAGTCTCAACGTCATGCTCGAGCAAGGTATTGCCACCATCATCGACTACAGAGACTTTTCCGCCGGCGGGAATTTCAAAAGTCTTGTCGTGCGAGCCGTACTCTTCCGCCTTCTGCGCCATGAGTCCCACATTGGGCACGCTGCCCATGGTGGCTGGGTCGAAGGCACCATGGGCTCTGCAGAAATCAATCACTTCCTGGTAGACGCCGGCATAGCAACGATCCGGGATGATTGCCTTCATGTCGTGAAGCTGGCCATCCGGGCCCCACATTTGGCCAGAGCTACGCAGTGCCGCAGGCATCGACGCATCGATGATGATGTCACTAGGCACATGCAGGTTAGTAATGCCACGATCTGAATCGACCATCGCCATTTCGGGGCGTGTTTCGTAGACCGCTTGCAGGTCTGCTTCGATCTCAGCTTTTTGCTCTGCTGGCAAAGCTTCGATCTTGGCGTAAACATCTCCGATACCGTTGTTGGCATCGACACCGATCGAATCAAACAGCTCACCGTGCTTGGCAAATACGTCTTTGTAGTACACCTTGACCGCATGACCAAAAATAATTGGGTCGGAGACTTTCATCATGGTCGCTTTCATGTGCAGAGACATGAGCACGCCTTGAGCCTTTGAGTCATCGATTTGTTCTGCCAGGAAAGTTTGCAGCTTTGCGGCACTCATGCATGACGCGTCAATAACTTCTCCTGCCTGCAGCGCGATGCCTTCCTTCAGCACGGTTTCGTTGCCGTCGGTATCAGTTAACTTAATCGTGGCACTTGTCGCAGCTGCAATCGTTGTCGATTGCTCGCTGCCGAAGAAGTCTCCTTCCGTCATGCTGGCCACATGGGACTTGGAATCCGAAGACCAGGCACCCATGGAGTGTGGATGCTTCTTGGCGTAGTTCTTGACTGAACCTGGCGCGCGACGATCTGAGTTGCCTTCTCGAAGTACAGGGTTAACGGCACTGCCCTTGATTTTGTCGTAGCGATTCTTGACGTCACGCTCCTCATCGTTGCCTGGCTCTTCAGGATAGTCAGGCAATTTGTAGCCTTTCTCCTGCAGCTCTTTAATCGCAGCCTTCATCTGCGGAATTGACGCTGAGATATTTGGCAGTTTGATGATGTTGGCCATCGGGTCCTGGGTCATCTCACCCAACTCGGCCAGCGCATCGGCCATCTGCTGATCCGCAGACAGGTAGTCAGAGAAGTTTGCGATGATGCGACCGGACAGAGAAATATCGCGTAGCTCCACATCTACATCGGATGCGTCGGCAAACGCCTTGATGATGGGCAGAAAGGAGTAGGTCGCCAGCTGAGGTGCCTCATCCGTTTCGGTATAGATAATGGTCGATTTATTCTCTGACATTGCTAATTCCTGAATAAGTCTTGTTACTGAATAAGTTTCCGTGACTGTTCTCAATCACAGGCGGATTTGTCATCACCCACTCGGCCAACTCGAACTACAGTAGTCGGTAGTCCGTCTGTGCCGTCGTTAGCCTGAGATCGTTTGCCTGAGAGTGATCCGAGGGAGTCATAGACATTACGGCCGGAAGAGGCTTCAATAGCGCTCTGATAGTTGGCTCGTAATTCGGCTCACAAAAAAAGGCGCGTATTATAGCAGTGAGTCAGGTTAACGCCTAATTCGCAAAAGGCAGAATTACGCAGGAAATAGGTGTCAATTCGCAACAAATTAGTCACATATCGGCTGTGTCAGCCATCCTCAGCAACACAAAGACAGAATCCGACCTCGTTTTGACGTAAGTTTAGACTAGAGTTCACACTTGGGTTCAGACGTAAGTTCAGACAGCAATCCAGATCGAGACACAAAAGCAAACAAGCCATGATCAGCTCTACTTCCCTTTCTACCTCCATTCCCAATTTTCAGATTCGTGAGGCCAATATTGGTGACTGTGAGTTAATCCTCGGCTTCATCAAGGAGTTGGCCGACTACGAAAAGCTCAGCCACGAAGTGGTCGCCAGCGTTGAGACACTCGAAGAAACCCTGTTCGGAGACCCTGCCTACGCACAGGTCATCATCGCTGAGTATCAGGGCGATGCTGTCGGCTACGCCTTGTTCTTTCACAATTTCTCTACCTTCACCGGCCGCCCGGGGATTTATTTAGAGGACCTGTATATCCAGCCGCAGTTTCGGGGTAAGGGATTCGGTAAAAGCCTGCTAAGCTATATCGCCAAGTTAGCGGTAGAGAAACGCTGTACACGAGTCGAATGGTCTGTGCTGGACTGGAATGAACCTTCGATTCAGTTCTATCGCTCCATCGGCGCCAAACCGATGGATGAATGGACAGTACAACGATTGGATGGCGAAGAGCTCAATGCCTTCGCGAGCGAATTTAAATAGTGCCAATAGCAGATCAAGGAAGCAGCACATGGAAAGGATTGTTTACGTAAACGGCGAGTACGTAGCCGAACAGGATGCCAAAATCTCGGTCTTTGACCGAGGTTTTATTTTTGGCGACGGAGTTTACGAAGTCGTGCCTGTCATCAATGGCAAGCTCGTGGACAAGCAGTATTTTCTTGAGCGCCTGGATCGCTCTCTCAATGAATTGTCTATTGCCTGGCCTTGCAGCAAAGACCAATACGTCGAGGTAATGAATCAGCTCATTGCTCGCAATCAGCTTGAAGAAGGCATCGTCTATTCACAGGTCACTCGTGGCGCAGCCGATCGTGACTTTGTCTTCCCAGAAAACACTCCGCCAGGTTTTGTTGCGTTCACCTCAGTCATGGAATTGTTCAACAATCCAGCTGAGACGACAGGCATCCCGGTCGTCACTACACCCGACCTGCGCTGGAAACGCCGCGACATCAAATCTGTCAATCTGCTCGGCCAGGTACTGGCCAAACAGGATGCTGCGAGCCGAGGTGCCAAAGAAGGCTGGATGGTTGAAGACGGTGTCGTTACCGAAGGTGTTTCGTCTTCCGCCTACATTGTCAAAGACGGCAAGATCATTACTCGCCCCTTGAGCAATAAGATTCTACCTGGCATTCGCCGACGCACACTCATCGAGCTATGTGCCGAACATGGCATCGAGATTGAGCAACGTGAGTTCACTGTCGAAGAAGCACTGGCCGCTGATGAGGCTTTTATCAGCAGCGCGACCGCGATCGCACAAGGTGTTGTAGCCATCGATGAGCAAACTATAGGTGATGGGACACCTGGCCCTATCACGCGAAAGCTGCGTGATGCCTATAAAGCCAAAATGTTGGAAGAAGCTGCGACTTCTTGAGTAATGGCTACGTGATTAGCTTCGTTCATGATCGAAACTAATCACTGCGCCAATATTTGTTTCTTTGGCGGCCAGCATAAGCAGCCGATCAATCCCAAGCGCGATGCCGGAACAGGCAGGCAAGCCATAGTCCATTGCTGCCAACAGCTTTTCATCGGCTTGTGGAATCTTGAGCCCGCGTTGATTGCGTAACTCCTGATCCTTGTCAAAACGGGCACGCTGACTATCAGCGTCAGTGAGTTCCTGATAGGCGTTCGCCAATTCCATTCCGCCGGCATAAAGCTCAAAGCGCTTAGCCACCTTCACGCCCTGTTCGTCGTCAGCTATTTCTGCGAGTGCCGCCTGGGCTTTCGGGTAATCGTATACAAAAGCATATTGAGGCAAGGACGGTTCAACGATTTGATTCATCAACAGCTGTAGATAATCAGTGTCATCCAATTGTGTATCCGTCAGATCAATTTTCTGTCGCGTGAGTGCTTGCAATGACTCACTATCAATTACATGCGGATCGATAGCCAGATTCTGCATAAAGAGTTCACGGTAGCTGAAACGGGGGATATCAATCTCACCAAGCAGGTGCTGCATCAACTCCGCCGTCTCGTCCATGAGTTCATTCATTGTGTACCCAGGGCGGTACCATTCCAGTATGGTGAACTCAGGATTATGCTGTCGGCTGGCAGCATCATCACCCTCCTGGCGAAAGGCTTTGCAGATTTGATAGATGGGCCCACTGCCGGCGGCCAGCAGACGCTTCATTGCGTATTCTGGTGAGGTTTGCAAAAAACGCTCACCGGATAGGGTGTCCACCGAAAACGATTCGATGTTGACGTCGGTGACGGTGTGACTCGTAAGCAGTGGTGTCTCGACTTCGAGTACACCGCGCTCGGAGAAAAAGCCGCGAATGGCTGCCAGCAGCCGGGCACGTAGTTGCAGCGTTTGCTTGCTTGCGCCGGGCTGCCAGTTGCTCATGGCTTAAGAGGGATGATTACTTGCTGACGCGGTTTTGATATTCACCGGTTCGTGTATCAACTCGCAGCACATCACCGATGTTGATAAACAAAGGTACTTTCACAACGGCACCAGAGCTTAGAGTCGCAGGTTTGGTCCCACCCTGAGCAGTATCGCCTTTGAGTCCCGGGTCAGTTTCAGTGACTTCCAGCTCCACAAAATTAGGTGGCATGACAGAGATCGGATTGTCGTTCCAAAGTATGACTTGATAGGCGTCCTGCTCTTTCAGCCAGTCTTTGGCATCGGTGATCGCACTGGCGTCAGCGGCAACTTGCTCGAAACTGCCATCTGTTTTCATGAAATGCCAGAACTCGCCATCTTCGTAGAGATATTCCATCTCGATTTCCATTACGTCAGCGGCATCGATGGACTCGCCAGACTTGAAAGTACGCTCCCACACACGACCATTCATCAGGTTGCGGAACTTGACGCGATTGAAAGCCTGGCCTTTGCCCGGTTTGACGACTTCGTTCTCGATGATAGAACAGGGTTCTCCTTCCACCAGAACTTTAAGGCCGGATTTGAATTCGTTGGTTGAATAGCTCGCCATGGTTTCCTCTCGTGTGCTTACGTCGCCAGTCTTTTGGCTTCTTTTTGCGCTTCTCTTTATGCTTCTCTTTACGCTTCTACTGTTAGCAAGTTTTGATTTGCTTGGCTGATTCACTGACTGCAGGCCGAGTCTGTTATGATTCGCCAGCAGTCAATTGAGTCTGTTTCTCGACTATTTCTGAACAAGAGCGCTGATGAACAATCCTTCCCTCACCAATGCTGCGAGCACCGAACTGTCATTGATTTATTCTGACAGTGCCGAAAAATGGCAACAGATATTAGCCGATCTCATTACAGACCCCAAGGAATTACTGGAAATTCTGGAGCTGGACCCTTGTGGAAACCCCATCAGTGCAGAGGCAATGCAGCAATTTCCAGTGAAAGTCCCCCGCCCTTTTGTGGCGCGCATGGAAAAAGGGAATTGGCAGGACCCCCTGCTGCGGCAGGTCTGGCCAGCCAGTGATGAGGCTATCGAACTGCCGGGACTAAGCACTGACCCTTTGCTGGAATCTCGTTTCAATAAAACGCCTGGCGTGTTGCAAAAATATCAGGGGCGAGTGCTGCTCACCGCAGCGCCGCACTGCGCAATTCATTGCCGCTACTGCTTTCGCCGACACTTCGATTACGCTGCAAATACGCTGAGTCGCGAGCAGTGGACGGAATCTCTGACGAGCATCGCGGCAGATTCCAGTATCGAGGAAGTCATACTCAGCGGGGGCGATCCCCTTGCCAATTCAGACCGGCAACTCTCCTGGTTGATTGAACAATTGCAATCAATCAACCACCTCACTACGTTGCGAATTCATACACGGCTACCGCTCGTGATTCCGCAACGCATCACGTCGGAGTTATTAGCCGTGCTAAGCGGCTCGCGCCTGCGGGTAGTGATAGTGGTCCATGTAAATCACGCCCAGGAATTGGATCAGCTTTGCGCCGATACATTCGACAAGTTACGAGCAAATGGGATCACGTTGTTGAATCAAACCGTGCTTTTAGCCGATGTTAACGACAATTCACAATCTCTGGCAGAGCTGAGCAGAAAGCTTTTCGACCAGCATGTACTACCCTATTACCTGCACCTGCCGGATCCGGTTGCAGGGACTGCTCACTTTCAGGTGAGCACTGCCCGGGGCCAGCAACTTGTTCGAGAGCTGCGCGCTGAATTGCCCGGCTATCTGGTGCCACGTCTGGTGAAAGAAGAGCCCGGCAAGAATTCCAAGACACTAATGCTGTAAGTCTCACCTGGTGCTTGGGCTTGGGATCTGGAGCCTGTCATTGAGTAAGGAGAGACCCGGGATATGGTTAACGCGGTAGACAGCAATGTCGGAAACCCTCGGGATATATCGGCAACCAAATTATCCGAAAGCGCCGCAAGAAATGAGCTCGCCCGACTCTCGGCTCATTCACTCTATACTGACCCTGCGACCGATGACGCCCACTCTCCACCCCGGTTGACAAAATTGGTGACAGAGGCATTGCGCCAACAGCGTCTTGGATTGAATTTCCAGGCCATGCTCTATTTCGACGATTTAGATCGGCGCAGTGTTGAGGTTCAGGCCAGCCTGGCTACGGAGAATCTAAACCTCTCCAGTGAACAACTGGCTCTCGCCGCAGAGCAAAATCATCTCGGGGAGGCTCTGGACCGAGCGGTGCTACTTCAAACAGCGCGGTTTCTGAGAGCCATCGAATCTACCCAAAAGACAGGACGAGACTCGCAATTGAAGAGAGGAGGATCGAAGAACAAACAATTGAAGATGAAAGAGCTGCCGCAGGAATTGATCATGAGTCTTTCTTCTGCCTCCGTACTCAGTCGTCGCTTCATCCCCTGGCTGCAGAAATTCCTCAGTAAATATCCTGAGCTTGCGAAGGGCATGGTAATGCAGATTTCAGAACCGGTTCTGCTGGTAGCGCGGCAGCAATCCATAAGCTTCGCCTCAGCACTCGAAGCGATCGGCGTTAGCCTGCGAATCAGTCACTTTGGCGTGACTGAATGCTCACTGGAGCTGCTCAGAGGACTATCCGCTCAGAGCGTCAAACTCGATGCCTCTCTAATCAGAGAGCTTAAGGAAGACAGCCTTTACGCGGGTTCGACACACCCCATCGTGGAACAGTTACACAGCAAGGGTTTGCAGATCAGTGTTGGAGACCTGGACAAGCTGACCTTGTTGCCGCTTCTTTGGCACAAGGGCATCGATGCTGTACAAGGCGATTGCATCTTGGCCTGTGGTGAACGGCCCGAATTTCCACATGTCGAGCGAAGAAAGCTCAAGGCGAGACCCCGCCAGGACCCAATTCCGCGACAACCCCCAGACCGGCAATCCAAAAGAGTGGCTGATCACACAAACTGATTGGGCAAGCCTTCAGAGATTGCTATTCTTGCCGCTGCTAAGTACATATCAACACACGCGGAAATCACGGCTCTGTATCGCCATCAGAGTAGCAATCGCGCTTAAGCAACCCTGAATTCATCTGATGCCCCAAGCTACTCAAACCACTCCATCCAAGTCGACTTCTTCCGGGCAGTCGGACGATCCCAACGCCATCGTCGGCAAGCCAGTCAAACCCATCGCACGCAAATTTGCGATTTCAGTCGCGATGCTAATGGTGCTGGCCATGTGTGTGTTTTGGCTAATTAACGCTTATCAAACCCGAGCGTTGTTACGTCAGCAAGCTGACAATCTCGGCCACACGATCAGTCAGCAGGTAGCGAATCAGTTGACCGAGTTGGTGCTTGCCAATGATCTGATCAGCATGAATGTAGTGCTGGGCAGCCTTGTAGGTGGTGCTGCAATCGCAGAAGTCTCAGTGCTCAACGTCGATCGCAACGTGATCACAACAGCCAGTGCAGCAATCGAAGCCCCGAATGTCTGGATCCCTCTACCTATTCCGCTGAACTCCATCAATAACGAGTACACCGCGCCAATCCTACTCGCCGGTGCGACTGCGGGGCATGTGGAACTCGAACTGGATCTGACCTATATCGAGGCGGCATTGGTCAATAATTTGATTCTCACCACCGGTGCCACGCTCTTGCTGCTTATTGTTGCCTATATGCTGGTGACTACCTATATGCAATACCTGATCAGCTTCCCGGCCAACATGCTTGCCTTTTCACTGAGCAATATTCGCCAGGGCAATATCGAGACCTGTCCTGAACCAAAAGGTAATAGCGAAATCAGTACGGCTATTCGGCAGTACAATGCGACTGCCGAATTTCTGGCACAGAATACCTTTCTTTCCAACTTCGGCAGCCGCCTGCCCAGCGAGGAGGAGCAAGCCCAGCAACAACATCCCGGTCGCGGAGATGTAACCTTGCTGTGCATCAAGCTCTCCAACTTCCAGTATCTCTCTTCGACACAGAGCGAAGAGACAATGATCCGCTTGCTGAACAAGTTCTATTTCTTTGCAGGCAAAGTCACCCAGCTCTACGCAGGTACCGTGAGCTTTTGTTTCGAAGATGAAATTCTGATCCATTTCGACGAATCGATGCTGGAAGACGAGCAGGCATTCTTCGCCGCCTGTGCCGGACAACTGTTTCTGCAGCTGGTGGATGACCTTTGTGATCTGGGGGACACTACCTTACCAGCAAAATTCAGGCTGGCGGTACACAGTGGGCAGGCGATTATCGATCTCTACTCGCCGATAACCCAGGCCAATACCAATCTTGCGGGCAAGACTCTCGACAACACGCGTTTACTTTGCAACGAGTGTCCCGACAATGGCATGTTGATTAGCGCCCGTGCGTTTGAGCACACAGGCGCCGGTTCACGCATTGAGGCGAATGTCTTTGGTGAAGTGGGTGACCTGGAACCAATATCAGCCTATATCGCACTGGATCCCATGGCTGACTATCGTCTCTTGTTAGAGCGACAAGCGATCCAGCTGGTGACTCTTTACAGCGAATGATCGCCGGATAGCCAGGCGCTACTTCACTTGCGGGCTCTCTATTGAGTTCCCTACCGGGCTCGTCCGGCGAGAGTACTAGCCTTCTTTGCGAAGCACTTCGATGTGATCCACATTCTGGAAGCCGCGCGGTAGTTTGTTACCACGCCGACCACGCTCTCCTCGGTAGTGCTCGAGATCTGCGGGCTTGAGATTGTGATGCCGTCGTCCTGCGTGCACTGTTAGCGCGTCCTCTGCACTTAACACAGCTAAAGCGACGACAAACTCAATGCGGTCAGCTACCCGTGCTCCGGGAATGCTGATGATCTTGTTGCCTTTACCTTTGGCCAGCCGCGGCAAATCACTTAAAGGAAACATCAACATTCGCCCTTCATTGGTAATGGCGACAATGAAATCCTGATCATAGTCAGACACTGTAACGGCGGGCAGTACGCCTGAACCTTTTGGCAGTCGCAGAATGGCTTTACCGGATTTGTTCTTGCTCACCAGATCACCAACCTTGGCGACGAAGCCATAGCCTGCGTCACTAGCCAGCAAAACGTCCTGGTCGTCCGGGCCGATCACGACACCTTCGAACGTCGCACCAGAAGGCGGGTTGACCTTACCCGACACAGGTTCGCCCTGCCCTCTGGCCGAAGGCAGCGAATGGGCCGGTAATGCGTAGGCGCGACCAGTTGAATCCATAAAGATCGCTGGCTGATTACTCTTGCCACGCGCTGCCAACTTGAAGCCATCGCCGGATTTGTATTGCAGTGCCGCGGGATCCACATCGTGCCCTTTGGCAGCGCGCATCCAGCCTCGTTCAGACAGCACGATGGTGACTGGCTCAGTAGAAATCAGTTCTGTCTCGCTGAAAGCCTTGGCCTCTTCTCGCTCAACCAGAGGCGTACGGCGATCATCGCCAAAACGTTCCGCGTCTGCCTGAATCTCTTTCTTGATAAAGGTCTTCAGCCGGGTAGATGAGTTTAAAAGCTGCTCGATGGTCTTGCGTTCCGCGCTAAGCTCATCTTGTTCGGTCTTGATCTTGATCTCTTCCAGCTTGGCTAACTGGCGTAATCTCAGCTCGAGGATGGCTTCTGCCTGGCGGTCACTGAGTTTGTATTTTTTCATCAGCGCCTGTTTAGGCTGATCTTCGGTGCGGATGATTTTGATCACTTCATCGATATTCAGGAAAGCAATCAACAGACCTTCGAGAATGTGCAGGCGATCAACAATCTTATCGAGACGAAACTGCAGGCGCCGTTTTACCGTATCAGTACGGAATTGCAGCCACTCACCCAGCAGAGTCTTGATGTCTTTTACTTGCGGACGCTTGTCGATGCCAATCATGTTGAAATTGACACGGTAATTCTTTTCAAGATCTGTGGTCGCGAACAAATGCGACATGACCCCTTCCATATCGACCCTATTTGATCTTGGGACGACTACAATTCGAGTTGGGTTCTCATGATCAGACTCATCGCGCAGATCTACAACCATGGGCAGTTTTTTCTTCTGCATCTGGGTGGCGATCTGTTCAAGTACTTTTGCGCCTGACACCTGGTAAGGCAGCGCAGTAATGACGATTTCACCATTTTCAATGGCAAACGCCGCGCGGGCTTTCAGGCTACCCTTACCGGTACGATAGAGTTCCAGCAATTCCTGTTTCGGCGTGATCAGCTCTGCTTCAGTGGGAAAATCCGGGCCCTTGATATGTTTACACAGGTCTTCGATGCTGGCTCGAGGCTTGTCGAGCAAATGCACGCAAGCCTTCGCGACCTCGTGGAGATTGTGCGGCGGAATATCAGTGGCCATGCCGACTGCGATACCGCTGCCACCATTGAGTAAGACATTGGGTAATCGAGCCGGGAGGATTTCTGGTTCATCCAGCGTGCCGTCAAAATTTGGCTTCCAGTCAACTGTGCCCTGACCCAATTCCCCCAGCAATACATCTGCATAGTCACGCAGTCGTGATTCGGTGTAGCGCATCGCCGCGAAAGACTTGGGATCGTCCTGGCTGCCCCAGTTGCCCTGCCCATCTACCAATGGATAACGATAGGTGAATGGCTGAGCCATCAGCACCATCGCTTCGTAACAAGCAGAGTCACCGTGGGGGTGGAACTTGCCGATCACATCACCAATGGTGCGCGCCGATTTTTTGAACTTCGCCGAGGCTTTAAGGCCCAGCTCAGACATGGCATAGACGATACGTCTCTGCACGGGCTTGAGACCATCACCGATGTTTGGCAACGCGCGGTCATTGATGACGTACATCGAATAATTCAAGTAGGCCTGTTGCGTGTAGGTACGCAAGGCCAGCTGTTCGATGCCGTCTTCGTTGACGCTAATTTCTTCGTTCATTGTTTATTCCGATTGAGTCGCTTATTCAGCGAAGTCTGCATCACTGCCGCTCTTCTCTAACCAGACCTTGCGGTCTCCGGAGCGATTCTTGGCGAGCAATAAATCCATGATGCCGAAAGTAGAAGTCTTCTTGTTCGCGGTCGGATTGTCTTCCAATGTGAGCTGCACCAGCCGTCTGGTATCAGGCGCCATTGTCGTTTCCCGAAGTTGCATGGGATTCATCTCACCCAGCCCCTTGAAACGCTGCACATTCACCTTGCCTTTTTTCTTCTCCGCTGCAATGCGATCAAGAATGCCGGTCTTCTCCGCTTCGTCTGTGGCGTAAAAAACTTCCTTGCCCACATCGATGCGGTACAGCGGCGGCATCGCCACATAGACATGACCTGCTTCGACGACCGGCCGGAAATGGCGCACAAACAAGGCGCACAGCAGGGTCGCAATGTGCAGACCGTCCGAATCGGCGTCGGCGAGAATACAGATCTTGCCGTAGCGCAGACCATCCAGCTTGGTAGTCGCAGGATCGACACCGAGCGCGATCGCGATATCATGTACTGCTTGAGAAGCGAGGATCTCACCGGAGTCGACTTCCCAGGTATTCAGAATCTTGCCCCGCAGCGGCATGATGGCCTGAAAGACCCGATCTCTTGCCTGCTTGGCTGAACCACCCGCCGAGTCACCTTCCACCAGGAACAACTCACCGGCCATCACATCTTCGGTCGAACAGTCGGCCAGTTTGCCTGGCAAGGCTGGTCCTGAGGTTATCTTCTTGCGTGCGACTTTCTTGCTTGCCTTGAGACGACTCTGAGCATTGCTGATACACAGCTCGGCAATGGCCTCCGCCTCACTGGTATGCTGGTTCAACCAGAGACTGAACGCATCCTTGACCACACCAGAGACAAACATTGCGCACTCCCGGGAAGAGAGTCGTTCCTTGGTTTGGCCAGAGAATTGCGGGTCAATCAGTTTGGACGACAGGACATAGCAACATTTTTCCCATACGTCTTCAGGCGACAGCTTCAGACCACGGGGCAAGAGGTTGCGGAATTCACAGAACTCTCGCAGCGCATCAAGCAAGCCTGTGCGCAGACCATTCACATGGGTACCGCCCTGGGCAGTAGGAATCAGATTGACATAGCTCTCGCCGGTAATCTCTCCACCTTCGGGTAACCACTGCACAGCCCAATCGACTGCTTCATCATTTCCCTGCACCGATCCGGTAAAGGGTTCCGTTGGTAGCGTCTCCCAATCTTCAGTGGCCTGGGTGAGATAATCAGTAAGTCCGTCTTCGAAATACCATTCTTCACTCTGCGCCTTGTCCTTGTTCACCGTCTTGTCAATGAAGCTGACTTTCAGGCCTGAGCAGAGTACCGCCTTCGCCCTGAGCACATGTTTGAGCCGAGGAATAGAAATCTTTGCCGAATCGAAATATTTCTCATCAGGCAAGAACGTAACCGTCGTTCCGGTATTGCGCTTACCGACTTTGTCGACAACCTTCAACTCGGAGGCCTTATTGCCGCCCTTGAAGCGCATGTTGTAGACCTTGCCGTCACGCTTGACGGTGACCTCGAGGGTCTTGGACAGTGCGTTCACTACCGAGACGCCCACACCATGCAGACCACCAGAATACTGATAGTTCTTGTTGGAGAATTTTCCACCCGCGTGCAGACGAGTGAGAATCAATTCGACACCGCTGACTTTTTCTCCTTTGTGCTTGTCCACGGGCATACCACGACCGTCGTCACTCACTTCAACCGAACCATCTTTGTTCAGCGTCAGAGTGAGCGTGCTGGCGTGACCCGCAAGAGCCTCATCGACGCTATTGTCGATGACCTCCTGAACGAGATGATTGGGGCGAGTGGTATCGGTATACATGCCGGGACGCTTGCGAACCGGATCAAGGCCGGTGAGGACTTCGATAGCGTCGGCGTTATAGGTATTTGACATCGGGTTTGAACTTGAAAACGAATCGGGCTTTTGTGATTTTGCTTGAGCTGGTGCTCGTCTAAACAAAGGTGCTATGTGCCGTAATCAGGCTTCTGCTTGCACTACTCACAGCAATGGAAAACTGCGATAAAACACGGCGAATATTATCATCGAACCAATAGTATTTTATCGCACATTATTGGTTATTCTTGATAGTAAAAAATCGAATGCGGCGGGTAATTCTTCGGCAAATTCCGCGTAGGAGTGATTGCCGTCTTCACGCACTTTGCAGCGCTCTGCCCCGAACCGATTCAAGGCAACGTTGGCATCCAGAACTTCGTCATGGCGTTGAAGAAAAACCCGATAATTGGAGGTATCTTGAATCCCCTCCGGGGCCATCGCTTCCAGCTCTGCAACGTGGTCTTCGCTCACTACATGAAGCTGCCCGGTGTGGTAATTGTGATGCTCACCAAGATGATCGGCCCAGTACAGCCAGGGATCAATTGCCGGATTGATCAAAACAGCGGGTGCAGAATATCGCTCAGCCAAAACCATGGCGTAAAAGCCCCCCAGCGAACTACCGATCAAGCCTAGTGGACGACCTTTTCTCTTTGCCAACAAGGCTTCCAAAGCATCCAGAGTCGCAGCGGGCCCACCATCCAAAAAGGGGACGAGCAGTTTGTCGTCGATGCCAAGCTGCGTAGCATGAGCAATAGCCTGCTGTGCTTTGCTGGATTGAGGAGAGCTGAGAAAGCCGTGCAGGTAGAGCAGAGTGAAGTCAGGCAATGACTATTCTCCGCAGCTGAGGCAACAAGGTCTTAGTAGCCGCCACTGCCGAAATCAGCCTCGACCGCGAAATTTTGCACACGATGCACAGTCGTCTCGATCGTGCCATCGCTGTGCAGATCGAAACTGCGATAACCGGGGCTCAGGTTGTCGAGCGCAAAATTGGTAACAAAGGGCTTGAATTGAATACAAGTGGATGGCGTACAGATACAGCGCACACCGCGATACTCATAGTCCAGTTCCTGGTGAACGTGACCGTAGACTACGCCACGTAATTTACCAAGCGCTTGCAACTGGTCGAAAAAGCCCTCGCCGTCCTGAAGGCCGATGTCTTTCATCCAGCCCGAGTTGCCCTTGGTGGGATTGTGGTGCAAACAAACCAGAAAATGATCGATTGAAGAGTCTTGTTCGATGTCAGCAATAGTCGATGTGAGGAACGCCTTTTCTTCCTCATCGAGCTTGCCGTGAACTTGTCCCTCGACGCTGCTGTTGAGGAATACAATGCTCCAATTATTGATATTGACCCGCTTCTCATTGAATCCTGCCGCACCACCGACGTCAGTCATGACTCCATACTTGTCATGATTGCCGGGAATCCAGCTTGCTGGCGCATTGAGGTCTGCAACACTGTCGATAAAGTGTTGATAGGCTTCGGGGGTTGCGTCCTGAGAAATATCTCCGGTCGCCATGATGTAGTCGATGTGGGGTTCATTTTTCCGAAGCAAATCCATGACCTGTTTCAGACTGTCATGAGTATTCATCTTGAGCAGCGTGCCTGTTGGCTTGCAATACAGATGAGTATCAGTGATCTGAACCAGGTGAATGGGATTCTGTGCTGTTATCGAACTCATCGAGGCAGGGAGACATCTTAAGAACTAAACAGTAGATCTGGCACCTCAGCACTTAGCCCAACTTTCAGGCAATGCGTGAGCCATTCGCCGAGAAAACGATTGACCTGCATTTTCTCATCCGGGTGATACATGTTTGGATTGGGCCGAGGATAACGTGGCTGCAGATTCCGGTGACCCTGATAGGAAATCACTTCTGCGGTATTGGCATCGTGATAGACCCGAACCAGCATCGACGGGTTTGTCATCCACTGTTTGAATTCCGGTAGCTGAACAATTTCCAGTGTGCAGGTGTACTTGAAGGCTTCGACAATCTTGATTTCGACGGTCACGTTGCCGAGTTCTTCGCGCTCGGCAAGACAGTAGGAAGCACTTATTCCTTCGAGAAGCTTTTCTGGCTCATCAGTAAGCTGATCGGTTGCCTTGGCCTGTTCTTCGAACGACCCATCCAGATAGGCGCGGAGCTGGGGGACCAATTTCAGAAGACGGATATAGTTGGCATCACATTCTGCCATCTGTTTGATCAAATCGATGTTGTAACTGCTTCTTGCCATTTATCGCTCTCGTCAGCCTGTATGCAGACTACTTTGGTGAGCCAGCCCATCGGGGCCTGGCCTAAATCCGCCCGTCAAAAGAATATTACGGGCATGCAATGAGGCTTTTGAGTACTTTTACCAGTTTGTCGTGAAATACCGTCGCCGACCGTGATTTTCTCCGAAAATTGTCGACTGAAATTCGCCTACTCCGCACTTAAATCTCTTTTTCTCTTCTTCTTGTGCTTCCTTGAGAGTTCCCTGACAGCCAGATATTCCGCGGGCTATAGCCTATTAATCGGCGCAGCTATCAGGTTTATAAGGAATCACTGCAGAATTCGACTCAATTGTAACCATTTAGCCGCTCAATGCGACAGAGAATCCCGTAATTGCTGATTAATCGAATCGACTTCAGGCGATTCGGCGGGTCTGCGCAGGTTCAGGATGCGTCTCACTGGTTTTGTGGTACACCACAAGCCCCAGAACGGCCAATCTCTGCGCCGTCACTGGGACGACCAGCGCTTAAGGAGCTCTTCCTTGTTCAGCATCAACCACTGCAACGCGACGATGGTCATGGCATTGTCTATCTGGCCGCTCTTAACTGAAGCCACCGCCTCATCGTACGGCAGCACGACGACTTCGATATCTTCGTGCTCTTCATCAAGGCCGTAGACACCGCCAGCGTCGCTAGCGTCCACCTGCCCACAATACAGCGTAATCTTCTCGTTGGTCGTACCAGGGCTGCAGTAGTAGGTGCAGATTTCTTCAAGATTTGAGGGAGTCAGGGCGGATTCTTCTTCGCTCTCGCGCACTGCCACTTCGGGCAGAGTCTCATCCTTGTCCACCATGCCGGCCACTATTTCCAATAGCCAGGGTGACTCTTTTTCATTGAGTACTCCGATGCGGAATTGTCTCACCAGGACGATTTCATCCCGTGCCGGGTCGAAAAGCAGCACACCGACTGCCGGCTGCTTGACCAGGAGCTCGCGCTCCAAAGGTCCCAGCCAGCCCCCTGCATGCAGACGGTGCTCGAGAGTGAGCAAATCTACCCGCAAAAATCGCCGATGACATTCCTTGCGCTCAAGAACGCGAACATCGGTATTGGTGAATTCTGGTGCTGATCCACTCATACACAGGCACTCAACGGTAAGATGTGGAGGAGACGAGCTCGGAAGTTAATTCGGTCAGCAATTTGAGCACGCTGTCGCGGATCTGCCGGCAGACGTCATCAAATTGCTTCTCAATTTCAGCATCACTGCCTTCCGCCTTGGCAGGATCGACAAAGCCCATGTGTCGTTTCTTGAGCCTGGCTGGCAAGAGTGGACAATTTTCATCTGCGTCAGCGCAGACCGTGATCATCATGTCTGCCCAGTCAACCAGCTCATCATTGAGCACATCCGAACTTTGCGCGCTGATATCGACACCTTGCCTGTGCATAGCCGCCACCGCGCGCTCGTTGAGCCCGTGGGCCTCGAGACCTGCAGATCGCACTTCGAGCTTTAGAGGGGAAATGGATTTACCGGCGAAATGCCTGGCCCACCCTTCTGCCATCTGCGAACGACAGGAATTCCCTGTACAGAGAAAGAGTAGATTCATGACCGCGCTGTTCCGTACTGTCTGTGCTGACGATGTTGTCTTGATTGACGAACTAATCGCGGCTGGTGACTTCCAGCAGATGATAGCCGAATTGAGTTTTTACAGGGCCTTGCAGAGAATTTACATCAGCACTGAAAACCACTTCGTCGAATTCCTTGACCATCATGCCAGGACCAAACTGACCCAGGTCGCCACCTTGCGCCTTGGATGGGCAGTTTGAATGTTCACGCGCGACATCCCCGAAATCTTCGCCAGCTTCGATTTGTTCCTTGAGTTTGAGGCACTCTTCTTCCGTATCAACCAGAATATGACGAGCTGTTGCTACTGTCATTGTCTTCTCTCCCTTTTGTGGCAATTCGGCCATTATGCCTCAATCAGCGACGCAGAGACACCGCCCCATGCTTTGCGCTATACTGCAATGCCCTTTGCGACAGAATGGATACTGACGCAAACGTTCGAATGCCTGTGCGAATTTAGTTTGAGCTGATCCAAACGACTGACCGAATCGCTTAATGGTTTCTGTAAGCCTTGATCAAGCTTTTGTGATTTGACGCTTATTCAACTCTTTTTAATTAGCAATACATTGATAACAACCAGGTGTCCTTATGCCTTTGCCTGATGCAGCCCCTCGTAAACACATTCACACCCGTGCCATCGACTACCGTGGTTATGAACGAGAAGACGGAATGTTCGACATCGAAGCGCACATGACCGATGTCAAAACCTATGCATTCAAAAACAAGTGGCGCGGCGAAGTCCCAGCCGGCGAAGCACTGCATGAAATGCTGTTGCGAGTGACTATCAATGAACGATTTCAGATAGTTGATGTCATCGCGGTAACGGACAATAGCCCTTTTGCAATCTGCCCAAATATCACCTCGAATTATAAAGAGCTGATAGGCATTCAGATGGGACCTGGCTGGCGCAGAGAAGTAAGGCAGAAAGTAGGCGGCACCTCAGGTTGCACACATCTCACCGAATTATTATTCCCGATGGCAACAGTCGCCATGCAAACAATCTGGCCGCTGCTACGGCATCGCGCCAATGAGGCTGACTCCGATATCCCCGAGTCAGAGAAAAAGCCAGGCGTGCTCGACACCTGTCATGCCTGGGCCAGTGATTCGATCGTGGTGAAAGAGAATGCACCGAAGTTCTATACCGGTGACGAGTGACCAATGTTTGTCTAGCAAGGCCGCGCTGGTTTGATCAAATTCGCTGAAACTGAAGAAGAGATTCTCAACTGCTTTGCGGTGTTATCACCACTCCGACCGCATCTCAGCTTCGAAGAATTTTCTGTGCGATTCCAGCGCCTCTCCAATAAGACCAATTACAAGCTGGTCTATCTCTATACTGACAACATTAAGGCCGTTGCAGGAATAAGAATATCCGAATGGCTGCACACCGGAAAATACCTGGAAATAGAAGAGCTGATCACGGCTCCTGAAGAGAGATCAAAAGGGTTCGGAGGTGCGCTATTCGATTGGATTCTTGCCTATGCCAAAGAACAAGAGTGTAGTCAGCTTCGTCTAATTTCAGGAAATTCCCGCGAACGGGCGCACCAGTTCTATCTGGACAAAGGAATGATTTGGGAAGCCAAGTACTTCTCCATAGATGTTTGTTAGCGCTTTGCGAATATCTTTTCTGCGCGCTACTTGTAGAACAGCGGCATGACCACCGTCACCACCACACCTTCGCGATCGGTGCGATTCTCGGCGCGGATATGGCCGCCGTGGAAGTCGGTGATCAAGCGCGCGATGCGCAGACCCATGCCCAAATGTGGTTGCTTCTGTTTCTCCTGGGGGCGCACGGAAATCATCGAGTCAAACAGGCGGTCTTTCATTTCTTCGGGTAAATAAGGTCCAGCATTGGAGACTTTCAAGACCGCATGATCGCGCAGAGGCCGACAGTAAATCACTACCGGTTGGTCCGGATAGGAGAACTCCACCGCATTGGCGATGAGCTTGTCCAGCAGCTGAGCGATATACTCGGGCACACCGTTGATCCAGATCGCCTGATTGATGACATCCATCTCGAATCGGCTCTCAGGATAAGCTAATTTGTAGCCTTCGACACAGCCATACAGCACTTCACTGAGGTCAATCTTCTCTTTCTCTGAAGTCTGCAGCATCTGCTCGAGTCGAGTTGCCTCGCTCATATTGGTGAGAATCAGATTCAGCCGCTTGATACCATCCTCGGCCCGCTCCAGATAAACCTGCGAGTCCTTGTTGTCCTCTGTGATACTTAGATTCTCCAAGGAAGAGCGCACAACTGTAACTGGTGTTCTAAGCTCATGGGAAAGCCGTGATGACATATTCTCCAGATAGCTCGTATACTGGGTCAACCGTTCTACTATGTTTGAGAAACTTCGTGAAAGGTCTCCGATCTCATCGGAGTTGCGAGTCGCTACGATAGTATTTTGCACTCTCCCCGAATCATCGATGATGCCTTCAGCCTGATTGCGCAATCGGCGAATACGATTGGAGATGCGCGATGCAAAGAAAAACAGGCCCAGGGTGACGAGAACCATCACCGCCAGAATGGTGTTAAAAAGCGACTCCATGGCCTGATTACGAAAGGTTCGCAAGCCATTCATGTTTTGATCGACAACCACGGCGCCGATGACTTCGCCATCGGCGAGTATGGGATGCGCGGCTTCCAGTAAACGCGTCTGGGTGTCGGCCAGAGTGCGAAACTGCGTGAGCGGTGCTCCTCGCAGAGCGGAATCTATGTGCGCTCCTTCTCGTGAAACTTCCGAATAGAGTTCGTCGATAAAATCGTTACTGGGCTTGGAGAGAATCTGGTAATACAGCGGATTGAGAATACGATCCTGAATGTAGAGCCAGTACTTGTTGCTCGACGCCTCGTCCGGGCGGGTGGAGACTTGCAGGCCCGTCGCCGTCTGAATATCACCCACCGTTAACAAGACTCGTCCACTGCGGTCCACAACCTGGATGCGCGAGTTATTGTGTCCCATACCGGCGACAATGCGATCTATCTCGGGCGTCGGTAACTGCAAAGAACCCAACCTTTCTACATCGGCGACTTGTGAAGTGGCCACGACACTGTTGACGAATCGGGTGCGCGCATCGTCCACATCGAAGATGGCAAAGCCAAGGCGGTTACCGAGCATATCCATCGGTATCTGCAACTCAATTTCGTAGCCTGAATCGTTTTCATACCACTGGCCGCTAATACGCTCTTCGTGGACCGGCTCGCTGTAGTCCGCGTTGACGGCAAACGGATAAAGAAATTCGGGCTCGTGAGGTGCGATCACGTAGCGTTGAATGCCGTTGCCTTCAGGCGACTGCATGGATATCTGCAGAAAATCACTGCGGTGCACACTCAGCGCATCCCGGCTTCGGTAAACTATTTGGTCGTCTTTTACCTTGAAATAGGCATAGAGCGAGCCATTGTATTCGCCTACCATGTTGCGAAAACTGAGTGTACCCTCCTTGTCATACATGCGTGACGGATTGAGAGGCGTGCTGAGGTAGTCCCTGCCGTCGTAGGTGACTTCGTATTGTTGATACTCGCCCCAGTCCTGTAATGATCCATCGTCCAGTGAGAGTCGGGAAAAGATCGGATAGACATACAAGTCTTCCTCGCGACGCGCCGGACTGTAGCTCCCTTCATTAAACAGCTCTGGCCGTTCGTTGAGCGCCGTCGCCAGTGCCTGGGCGGTACCCAACACTGTCTGCTCCTGACCACGGCGCAGGTATTCCTCCATCTCGAGAATATACTGATAACCGAGCCAGGGAATGACCAGCAGAAAGCTGGATAGAAATACCAGCTTGAAGCGGATGCCAAAGGGATTTTTGAATGGCAGGTTCATGACTGGACGATAAGGACTGGCGTTACGTTTATTTTAGTTCACAGGCACGGCTTCGACATTCCAGCGGTAGCCCATGCCGTAAACAGTCTCAATGCAGTCGAATGACTCATCGACCTGCATGAATTTTTTACGAATACGTTTGATGTGCGAGGTGATCGTGCTGCCATCGACAAATATTTTTGATTCTTGCATGAGTACCTGACGGCTCTTCACATGCCCCGGATACTTGGCCAGCGCATGGACCATCCAGAATTCTGTGACGGTCAAGGCGACGGGGTGTCCATCCCACTGCACAGTGAGGCGGCCGATATCCAGTGACAGCTTGCCTCGTTGCAACAGGTTTTCTGGAGACGGTGGTTGATCGATAACATCGAGCCGTCTGAACAATGCTGCAATTCGTGCTGTCAGGTGCGGCAGGCTGATGTCCTTGGTGAGGTAATCGTCCGCACCCATGCGGAGACCACTGACCGTGTCAAAGTCGTTGTCCCGAGCGGTAAGGAAAATGATTGGCAACGTATCGGATAGAGAGCGCAGCGCCTGGCACAGAGTGAAACCTCCATCGATCTCATTCTCCAGGCCTATGTCGATGATCGCGAGATTCGGTAGTCGAATATCAAAGGCTGACATCGCGTCTTTGCGATTGCCATAGGTTTGCACTTCGTAGCCCTGCTTGCGCAGGACATCGGCATAGTTTTCGCGGATCGCTGCCTCGTCTTCAACGATAGCAATTCTTCGGCTCATGCTCATAGTCTTCCTGCTTTCCTGTTTCTGCTTGCCCTGGCTCTGTTCGTTCCGAGTTCGTCTAGCTGTTCCGGATCTTTTGCTGAAGACTTTTATGTGTTCTCAAAAGTCTCTCAACACCTACCCATCGAATTAGTCGTGGCGACTCCTCAGGGAGTTTGATTTCCGGATATGTTAGCAGTTCCCCGAATTTCCCAGTGCGAACAGTGTGAATTCTGAATCTGCGCAAAACCCCTTTGTTTTTAGGCATTTGGCTCAGTTTGAGGCGCGACTATAACCCATTTTTAGCCAGCACATCAGTGCTCAATCCCACACAAGCTGCATTGCCATTATTCTGCCATATTTAATCACTGCATGGCCCCAATGCTTACCTTCGCTAGTTAGAAACACCGGTTTTAATGGCATCCATGGAGCAAGCGCCCTGAGCCTCTTGCCAGCGCTAGCCAGAAACCCACTACTATCACGTGCACAGAGTGCATTCCGCAAGGATTACAGGTCATGACGCAAACCACTTCACCGCTTTTCTCTCGTATCTCTCGTAGCTCTCGTAGCTCCGCTAGCAACCCTTCTCGCAATCTGCTCAACGCTTTCTTGTGTACTCCCCTGGTCGCTGCGACTTTGATCGCGACTCCCGCCATGGCGGACTCAAGCGATGCTGTCCAGGCAGAGTACGAGGACCACGCCAGCACCGAAGAGACTGTTGGTTTTTTTAGCGGCGCGGTCATCGGCGCTCTGGCAGGTGGCCCACCTGGAGCGATCCTCGGAGCGGCAATCGGTGCATTTGCGGGCGATGGACAGGAAGCGCGCAGACACGCAAGGGAAATGCAATCGGAGCTGCTCACTGCGCGAATTGAAACTGATCGCCTGAGAGAAGAGACACAGAGACTTCAGTCGCAGTATCAAATAGCCATGGCGGAGTTGGATAAACTTCGCTCTGCTCCTGCACAAGTGCTACCGGCTTTCCTGCCCGGCCCGACTGCCGATGCCTGCTGTGACAATACAGCCATGACTGTACATTTTCGTTCCGGTTCCAGTGTTATCGAGAGCCACTATCAGGATCAACTCGAAAGTATCGCGCGGCTGGCGAGGCACATGCCTAGCGCCAGCATCGAAATAACCGGGTTTGCAGACCGCAATGGGGACAGCGATCAGAACCTGCAACTGTCTCGACAACGCAGTAGTGCCGTACAGGAATTCTTGCTTGAGTTGGGTATCGACAGCGCCTCCATCAACACGGTTGCCCATGGTGAAAACAGGCCGCTGCACGCTGCCCAGAGTCTGGAAACTGATTTTTTTGATCGTCGTGCAATCGTGCGTATTCGCGACACCCGTGAATCCATGCTTACGCAAACACCTGATGGCGACTAAGCACACCTTTCAGAGTGATGTGCAGGAATTTGGAGCAATAAAATGAACGATATTCGACTCGTAATCGGTAACAAGAACTATTCGTCCTGGTCTATGTGTCCCTGGTTGCTTTTGAAAATGTACGATATTGACTTCGAAGAAATTCAGGTAGCACTGTACCAGGACAATACCGCCGAGAAACTCGGGCCTTATTCGCCTTCTTTGAAAGTGCCAGTTCTCTTACATAAGGAGATCACCATCTGGGACTCACTCTCAATCTGCGAGTATATCAACGAAGAACTAATTGGCGGTGCGGGATGGCCAGCCAGCCCCAAACGTCGCGCCACCGCCAGGTCAGTAGCCGCAGAGATTCATTCTGAGTTTCCCGAACTAAAAAAAGACTGGCCGATGAACTGCAAAGCTTCCTTCAACCTGGTCCCTTCAGAGAAGTTGCAGAACGAGATAGCCCGTATCGATGCTATCTGGAGCTGCTGCCGCCGACGCTACGGCGAGAATGGGAACTATCTGTTTGGACGATTCTCGATTGCAGACTGTATGTCAGCCTGGATCGCCGTATGCTTTGAAGCCTATGGTGCTGAGCTAAGCGCCGATGCCAATATTTACATGCAGACTTTGCTGGACAATCCTTTCGTGCAGAAATGGATATCCCTCGGTCGGCGCGAACAGGAACCACTTTCTATTGCCTATGCCAGCAATGCCTAAACCTTTAACTCTGTAAACCACCTTGTCGTTCGCTAATCTGCGAGCTCTTTGAGTGCTTATCTGGGCCCTTCGGGGCCCTTTTTTATGCCTTCTCGACAAGTTCTCTCCGTACAGTGCTCTGCGGCTAATCGCTGAGTAAAACGCGTCGATAACATTAGTATAAAAACAAGAGTTCCCTGCCCATGACTGTTTCCGCCACTGAAGTGATTCACTTTTGGTTCGAAGAAATCGAGCCTGCACAGCGATTCAAGAAAGATTCCGCGTTTGATGCACTCATTCGCGATCGATTTAGCACCACTCACAGCCTGGCCAAACAAGGATTACTGTACACGTGGCGCGACCACCCTCTGGACGCGCTGGCGGAGATCATCGTACTGGATCAGTTCTCCAGAAATATGTTTCGTGACAGCCCGGAAGCATTCGCAACCGATACACTGGCGTTGGTTTTGGCACAGGAGGCGACGCGCCGTAAACTGGATGGGGATCTGAATGCGACACAGAAAGCCTTTCTGTATATGCCATTCATGCACAGCGAATCAGCAGAGATTCATGAGATCGCCATGTTTCTGTTCGATCAACCAGGACTCGAAGACAACTATAACTACGAAATAAAGCACAAAGCGATCATTGACCGCTTTGGCCGTTACCCTCATCGCAATGAGATCTTGGGGCGACAGTCTACCGAAGAAGAACTGGAATTCCTTTCTCAGCCTGGATCAGGGTTTTAGTTTTCCTGACAGCTGTCTTGTACAGGACTGGTACTGCATCAAGCAGATTTTCGATTCGGTAACACGTCTCTCAGTTTGTCCGCCATTTCCCGAATCGCAGCTTCGGTGGTTTCCCAATTGATGCACGCGTCGGTTACTGACACGCCATATTGCAAATCATCGAGATTCTCTGGAATCGATTGATTGCCCGCGTTGAGATGACTCTCCAGCATGACACCAATGATCGACTGATTGCCTTCCAGTATTTGGTGGGTCACATCTTTAAGAACCAACGGCTGTACTTCAGGATCCTTGTTGGAGTTGGCATGACTGCAGTCAATCATGATGTTGGTGCTAACACCTCCATCTGCCAAAGCCTTCTCTGCCTGGGCAACATGTACTGTATCGTAGTTCGGTCCGTTGCTACCCCCGCGGAGTACAACGTGGGCATAGGGATTGCCGCGTGTGGTAACTACCGAAACCTGCCCGGCGTGATTGATGCCGAGAAAACGATGTGGACTGGTAACCGATTGCATGGCGTTGATAGCAACCATAAGCCCACCATCGGTACCGTTCTTGAAGCCGACCGCCGATGATAAGCCAGAAGACATTTCTCGGTGAGTTTGTGACTCAGTGGTACGGGCGCCAATGGCAGACCATGCAATGAGATCCTGAAGGTATTGCGGGGAAATCGGATCAAGAGCTTCCGTTGAAGTTGGCAGACCCAGATTGACAATATCCAGCAACAAGCGACGGCCAAGGCGCAGGCCTTCTTCTATCTTGAATGAGTCATCAAGATGCGGGTCATTAATCAGACCTTTCCAGCCGATTGATGTGCGCGGTTTCTCAAAATACACACGCATAACAATGTACAGTGTGTCTGAGACTTCGTCCGCCAGCTTTTTCAGACGTCCAGCATATTCGATCGCTGCCTTGGTATCGTGAATAGAACACGGGCCCACGACGACAAACAGACGAGGATCCTTTCGATCAAGGATAGAATAGATAGTCTCTCGAGCTCCTTGAACGGCCTTGAGGGCATCACCCTCCAGCGGCAACTCTGATTTGAGCTGTTCAGGGGTGAGCAGTGCCTCGTTGGATTCAACGTTGCGATTATCGATTGTGGACGACACGTCAGACATGAGAAGTCTCTGGCTTTTCAGCTTGCTGTGGAAAAAAGGCCGGCAATAATAGCAAAAACTATGCGTCAAAGTCATACTGGCGATACAATTAAATTAGAGGGAATGGGAACACGACCAGGGATCTGGTGAGGAGCGCAAGTGCAGAACGAAAAACCGAATGCAGCACAAAACGGATTGTCGACTAAATTACAGATAAGTCAGGCATTCGATAGCGGTAATATTGAGGTGGTTTCCGCTGATGATCCCATGGATATCCAGCTCAATATTCGCAAAGATAACAATTCAGATTTTTACCAGTGGTTTTATTTCCGTGTCTCCAGCGTAGCCGATCAACAGCTCAAGATCAGAATTCTCAATGCTGCTGGTGCCGCCTATCCAGAGGGATGGAATAACTATCAAGTTTGCTACAGCTACGACAGACAACGCTGGTATCGACTAGGCACCACCTACGAAGATGGCGAGTTGAGCTTCGGTTTGACGCTACAACACGGGCTCATTTATTTCTCTTACTTTGCTCCTTACTCTATGGAGCAGCATCACAATCTCATCACTTTCGCCCAGCATGCCAAGCGCTGTTCCCACTCTGTATTGGGACAGACCCTCGACGGCCAGGATATCGATTTGCTGACCTTCTCGCGCAATGATGGCAAGGAACGTCTCAAGTGCTGGATCATGGCGCGGCAACATCCCGGAGAGACCATGGGCGAATGGTGGATGGAAGGATTCATCGACGCTCTGATGGGGGGTTCCAAAGAGATCGCAAAGGCAGTTCTGAACGTCGCCGACGTTTACATCATCCCCAATATGAATCCTGACGGAAGCCGTCGTGGTCATCTGCGTACCAATGCAGCAGGAAGAAACCTCAATCGAGAGTGGGCTGAGCCATCAATGGAAGCCTCGCCAGAAGTATTCATCGTGAAACAAGCAATGCTCGAAACTGGTGTGGATTTCTTCCTCGATGTACATGGGGATGAATCGCTGCCCTATTGCTTTATTGCGGGCACGGAAGGCTTGGCCAACTGGAGCGAGAAACAACAGGCACAACTCGATTACTTTAAAGATCGCCTGCTGCAGTTAAATCCGGATTTTCAGGTCAATGAAGGGTATCCACCCAAACAACCGGGCCAGGCCAACATGACCATGAGCACCGCGCAAACGGCACATCTGCATGACTGTCTGGCGATGACTCTGGAGATGCCCTTCAAAGACACAATCGACACACCCGACGCTCGCTACGGCTTCAGTATCGGGCGCAGCGAGCGATTGGGTCGGGCTTGCCTTGAGGCGATGTTGGACTATCTGGACAGCGGCCTAATCGACAAAAAAATAGGCTCGATTCAAATCTCGTGATAAAGCTTGCGGCCTTGCTCTTCGTATTCGCTCGCCATCTCTTCCATGCCCGAAGAGATCGCATCGTCGATTTCTTCGAGTCCGCGCTCGGCAGCGTAATCGCGAACCTCTTGCGAAATTTTCATGGAACAAAACTTCGGCCCACACATGGAACAGAAGTGCGCCACCTTACCCGATTGCTTGGGTAGAGTTTCATCATGAAAAGAACGCGCAGTGACGGGGTCCAGGCTGAGATTGAACTGGTCTTCCCAACGAAATTCGAATCGCGCTTTGGAGAGCGCGTTGTCGCGCAGCTGCGCTCCTGGGTGCCCCTTGGCGAGATCCGCTGCATGGGCAGCAATCTTGTAGGCAATCAGGCCATCTTTCACATCCTGTTTGTTGGGTAATCCAAGATGCTCTTTTGGTGTCACATAACAGAGCATGGCGCAGCCAAACCATCCAATCATCGCCGCACCAATTCCCGAAGTGATGTGATCGTAACCTGGAGCGATATCGGTAGTCAGTGGTCCCAGCGTATAAAAAGGTGCCTCGTCACACACTTCAAGCTGTTTATCCATGTTTTCTTTGATCATGTGCATCGGCACATGGCCCGGCCCTTCAATCATGGTTTGCACGTCGTGCTTCCACGCAATCTTGGTCAATTCACCTAGAGTCTCTAACTCACCAAATTGAGCCGCATCGTTAGCATCGGCGATGGAACCTGGGCGCAAGCCGTCACCAAGAGAAAAGGACACATCGTAAGCCTTCATGATCTCGCAGATCTCTTCGAAGTGCGTGTACAGAAAATTCTCTTCATGGTGGGCGAGACACCACTTGGCCATGATGGAACCACCACGGGAGACGATGCCCGTTACCCGCTTGGCGGTTAGTGGAACATAGCGCAGCAGTACACCAGCATGTATGGTGAAATAGTCCACACCCTGTTCAGCTTGTTCAATCAGCGTGTCGCGATAAATATCCCAGGTGAGTTCTTCGGCAACGCCATCGACCTTTTCCAGCGCTTGATAGATAGGCACGGTGCCTATTGGCAACATGGAATTGCGGATAATCCATTCGCGAGTCTCATGGATGTTTTTGCCCGTCGACAAATCCATCACCGTATCCGCACCCCACAGAGCCGACCAGGTGAGTTTCTCGACTTCTTCTTCGATGGAAGAGGACACAGCAGAATTACCAATATTGGCATTTACTTTCACCAGAAAGTTGCGACCGATGATCATCGGCTCGACTTCCGGGTGATTAATATTGGCTGGAATGATGGCGCGGCCCCGTGCTACTTCGTCACGAACGAATTCTCCGGTGATTTGCTGAGGGATACTGGCGCCGAAAGCCTGACCTGGATGCTGTTCGGCCAACTGCTGTTGCTTGCTGGCCTTCTGGCGAGCCATGTTCTCGCGAATCGCGATGTATTCCATCTCGGGTGTGACGATGCCCTGCCGCGCGTAGTGAAGCTGGCTGACATTTTTACCCGCCTGCGCACGACGTGGCTTGCGAATGTGCTCGAAGCGCAGGTGCTCGGTTTGCATATCTGCCTGACGGGCCTTCCCAAAAGTGGAACTGGCGCCGGGAAGAATCTCGGTATCGGCACGCTCTTCGATCCACGACTCACGAATTGGAGGCAGTCCTTTGCGCAGATCAATGCTGATTTCCGGGTCGGCATAAGCACCCGAAGTGTCATAAACACGCAACGGTGGATTCTCTTCAATGCCTTTCTCCGTTTGCGTCGGAGTGAGCATGATTTCCCGCATCGGCACCTTGATATCCGGGCGGCTGCCGCTCACATAGACTTTCCGTGAATTGGGATGAATATCACTGGTATTGGTTTCCAGATTACTGATCTTGTCCAGGAAGGCCTGATTGTCTGCGTTCATTGCTGAGTCCCGTTATCCCCGGCTGGCACTGCCTTGGCATGCGAATTGAATACCATCATTACTGAGTGCGGTCCGGATTGGCTTGCTTGTTACTGTGTGATTTTTCTGCGCTTAAAGAGTGCTTCTTGCGAGCTCTCTTACCAAGCGCAGAAAAGAACTGAAATGAGGCGCTCATTATGCCTCAAATCAGCAGCGAAATCGCCAGCTGACAGCAGAGGTACATTCGGCCAGTTGTTCCATAGCGGGACAGTTTATCGCGCCATATTGAAACAGTCGGCTGGGTAGTCTGGAGGTAGCAGGCCCATAGCAATCAGGTGATGTAACTGTCGTGGCTTTCATGCGTCTAATGGGGTGAATGCAGCTGTTTACCGCAAAGCCGCCGGGAAAATTGTCACTTTTGGTTACACTGTGTAGAATGCCGTCGAGCTTCAGAAGCACATTTCTACAATGCGCGTCGTACTGAACTCCCGCATTTCTTTTGGGCCCTCCGACTAGATCACCCGGGTCAGCAAACAGTCAGAACAGCATGTTCTGGACAAGGATATAGGTTACCTACATGGGAAGCATGGGAAGAGTTAGCAAACTGCTGATTGCAGTTGTTTGCTGCGGATTTTTAAACGCCAGTGCGCAGGCGCAAGACTTGATGACGATTCTGCAATTGGCACTGGAAAACGACCCGACGCTGAATCAAGCGGAAGCTCAATACCGAGCCAATAGCGAGAATGTTATTCAGACTCGGGCAAGTTTGTTACCAACCCTCGGTGTCGGTGGTACAACTGCGAGGGAGAGCAGCGGCCTCGCATCCCCCAGATTCGACCCCAATTCAGGATTAACGATTCCCGATCACAGCTTTAGGCCTGGTCAGAATTCTCACAACTGGGGTATCAGCCTAAATCAGAGCGTTTTTAATCTCGCAAACTGGTACAGCCTGGAGAGTGCAAAAGCTTCCGATCGTGCCGGGACTGCCAATCTCGCAGCTCAGGAACAAGATCTGATAATGCGTACGGCTGCCGCGTATTTCGATATTCTCCGTGCACAAGACTTACTAGAAACCAATGTCCAAGAAGAAGAAGCTGCGCTCCGCTCGCTAGAACAAACCCAGCAGCGTGAAGAGGTAGGTCTGGTTGCGATCACTGATGTGTACGACGCTCAGGCTGCTTACGATCTGGCACGCAATACAACTATTCTCCAGCAAAACGCCCTAAGAGCGTCGTTTGAAGCACTGGAAGCCATAACCGGTCAAGCTCACCCGAATATCGAAGAGTTGACCGAAAATTTTCCAATTGTTGATGTCGAAGGCACATTGGAAGAGTGGGAAGATCAAGCAGAAAATAATAGCCTCGCAATTATGGCAGCTAAATATAACCTCGATGCGACGCAGAAAAATCTCAAGGCCAGACGAGCAGACCATCTGCCGACCGTGAGTTTTAGTGGAGGTTTCCGTCATATTGTTTCGGCTGGGACAGTTATCGGCGGCGTCAGAAGCGAAGGTGGGAAATTTGACCAAACTTCTTTGAGTTTGAGCATCTCGGTACCTCTCTTCTCAGGTGGCGCAACTAGTTCACGTCGACGTGCTGCAGAATATAACGTCCTGGCGGCAGAAGAATCTCTTGAACTGACTCGCCGTCAACTGACACAAAACATCCGCAACGCTTACCGCCGGGTTAACACGGACGTGTTGGTTATTGCTCAACGTCAGCAATCTATCACTTCTGCCCAGAGTGCCTTGGATGCAACCGAACTCGGTGCCGAAGTGGGCACACGCAATATCGTTGAAGTTCTGCGAGCACGTGAGAATCTTTATCGCGCATTGCGCCAGTATGCTGAGGCTCGATATAACTACGTGATCGATTCTCTGGTATTGAAACAGGTCGCTGGTATTCTGACGCCTCAGGATGTCATTGAACTAAATCAATGGCTACAGGAAGCTAATTAGAGTTCAGATTAATCTAATGTTGATGGACTAAGACAATCAGCATATCTCAGCATTGTTTGCGAATCACTAGCAAGCTAGGTTTAAATTTTTTTACGAGCGAGGGGATATACTAGAAACAGGGATTTCGCCAAAAAAGTTAGAGTGAGCCTCTAAGTTTTCATAGATTTGGAAAAGCCGACTCCGAATGGAGTCGGCTTTTTTTTAAACAATCAAGTTGCCTTATCCTTCGATTGACAGCTCGATGTATCTACGAATCTAGAAACAAGGTGGAATAAATACACTGTCAGACGATGAGTCTGCTTGATACGACCCATCATCAAAGTTTGCGAAGTGAGTCACCTGTATTCCTGCAAAACCTGGAACTGAAAAAGGAGATATTGGAAAACTTGCAGAAGGTGACTGTGTGATTCCACTAGGAGTATTGCTATCTGACACCGAACCCGTTGCATATGAAGGAGTCAGGAGGATATCCATCCCAAGCGACTGAATAGATGGCCAATCTGCCGGTTCAGTAATATTCCAAGCGGAGTAATGTGCCGTAAATCCCCACTGACAACTTCCTGTTACCTGAACTGATGATCCAAAGCTCGCAGCATTTGCAGAGCTTGCCAAAAAAACGAAAACAAAAGTAGAAAACATAACAACTCTAGAACGTTTCGTTAGTAAATATCCATAATTCATAATACTTCCTCAATGTTACTTTTGTAAGAAAATTCACCTTGTACCTATCATTCAAAATAATGCAAAGTTCAAGGCTCAGATCTAACATACTATCTAGGAGCAAGTTTGTGAGTAGGACGATTGCCAATTCAAAAACATTTTTTGGTTTAATTTTTATTTCCGCGATGTACGTCTCAGTATCTCTTGCCAATGCGCAGACTATGTCTTACACAGGCGCCAGAGAATATGTATACGGAAATGAAAATCCAGAAAGGATTCCAATAAGCCTTTCCTACAGAGTATTTCTAGAGAATAACTCTGTAATACTTAATTCGGGAAAAAGTGGGGCGATTACATACCTGCAAAGCCAATTAGACTTTGACTTGATTACAAGTCAATCACTTGTTGAGATTGCTCAAATAATTTATGAATATGACGATCTTCGCTCAGATGAGTTCAATAACGAAATATGCGATCAAGAATTGTTTGAATTTCACACCAAGAAAACAATAGAAAATTTCTTGGACTATTTGGAGAGCAAACAGTCTGAAATTGATTCGGAACTTATAAGAGATTTTGATGAACTACTTTTTTCAAATTTGTCTTATGAGAGATCGCATATATTTAAAGATTGGATTACAACGACTATCACTCCTACCATCACACACATTGAGTATGATCGCCTGAGGGAATTTCGAGAGCTTGGCGTTACACCTAGTTCATTCATAGATGGCTTTTGTAAAATGGAGCATTAAATCTTACGCCACACAGACACCTGAGAGACTATGTACTCATACTTTCTCCGGTGTTCCCGAATCATAAATGGTACATCTTCATGATGTAGCAGGGTAAATCCAGGCAGGCATTTGCTAATGGCATTTAGCGTTGCCGCACTGTCTTCACCATCCAGAAACTCGTCGGCTGCAGTAAACTCCTCCATCCAGGTGTTCGGCGAGGCAATCACGAGAATCCCTCCACTGCGCACATAGCGATCTGATGATGAGAATTGCTGCAAGCAGTCTCGCGGACTACTCAATCGGCAAAGGAGGTTACTGAGCAATAAGGCGTCGAATGCGTCCTGTTGCTGGAGCAAATCCGTACCTCGCAGATGTGAGGCATCGCCCTGCACAAACGTCACCCGTTGTGCTTCAACTCCCTCTGCAAGTTTCGCGGTGAGAGTTTGAAAATGCCGCCCGGTCTCGCGCCGACGATAGTCCAGTTCACCCTGTTGTTTCAAACGATTGGCTGTTTCGACGAAGGGTTTGCTGTAATCCAGACCGATGACATTATTGAAACTGCGGCTTAGCTCGAAACTGGAGCGCCCTACTGCGCAGCCCAGATCCAATACTGAGTCTTTCTTGTCAGAGTACTCGTTGACCAGCTCAACAGTTCTCTTGATCAGGTTGCCGACACTTGGATGACCAACCGTCGCACTGATGTCAGTATCGCGCTGCTCTTCTTCACTGCCAAAGTGGAATAACAAATACTGATCAACCAACTCATCAGTATCGTACTTGTCGCCTCTCTTGATTGTCGTACCAACATCCTGCACCACTCGGAAACCGGCATGCTGGAAAAAATGTGGTCGAAAATGAAAGCGCGACCAGATGCTCGCTTCATCACCCGTACTGATGAATGAGCCACCAAGAATCATCTGATGTTCATTGTCAAAACAGGGCGTAGAGAAATCCGTGTAGTAAGGGTGGATCTCGAACTCCGGCAAAGGATGGAACGCATCCTCACACCACTGCCAGACATTGCCAAAACTGTCGTGGAAACCCTTGTCATTGGCACTACTCGCCTGTACCGGACTCTCTGCCCCATAACGCAGGTTATGATTAATGCGCATTTGCGTGGGTGGCTGCATGACCGCATCAAGTGCCAGGCAATTGTTATCACCCGATGTCCAACGCACGGCACCAGCGAGTGACGATTCGCGAATAGCCAGATGTTCAGCCTCTTGCAAGAGTCGACAGGGATTCTCGAAGCCTTCTTTCTCTGTAAGCCAGGCGCAATAGGCTTTGGCCTCATAGTAATTCACAATTGCCGGCCAATCCCATTGCATGGGCATCTCAACAAAAGTACTGCGCAATCTGAAACGATGTGATCCAGCCGGGCCGTCTTGTACCCAGAATGTTGGCCACTTCACATTGCGAAACTGGCGCCAACTCCACCCCGACTCTGACCAATAGCTTGCGTTCTCATAGCCACCAGCACGTACGAATTCAAAAAACTCGCCGTTGCTGATCAGATACTTGCTTGCCTTGAAGGACTCAACCTGGCGTTGGTCAGAACCGTACTCGTTGTCCCAACCGAAGCTCGGCCAACGTTGTGGCTTGCCCAGTTCAAGCTCCAGTGCCTCAACATTGAGCCACTCGTTAATCGGGTAATGCTTGCCCGCTTCGGGCTCCTGGGTGCTGCGTACAGGTGGTGAAAGATAGTCCGGCCAGGATTGTGGTTGTTTGACATGTTCGAGAGGCAACTCGCGCATGAGCACGCTGGAAGTCTCTAGATGGATGCGCTCATGCTCAAAAGCCATCACCAGGGCCCAACCGGCGCGATCCATTGTAATCGGCTCTTCGAATTCCGGATGTGTGCTAATCAGATCACGCACCAGATCGTAAACTTGCTGTCGATACGCCCGCACCTCAGTCAACTCAGGCCAGATATCCTGCTCGCCTTCGTGCAAATCGTCCCAATTCATTTCATCGACACCGGTTTCAAACAAGAGCTCAAAATCCTGATTAACCGGTTTCTCGATCAGCCCTGCCACCAGCAGTTTATTGACATAGAAACAGACCGGGTGAGCGTAATAGAACACTAGTGGGTGACGCGTCTTGTGATACGGACGGACAAAAAAGGCCTCATCACTCTTCAGTCCACTAAAGAGTTGTTCGGTGAGGGCCCAGGTGTTTTCGAAATAGGCCAAGAGTGCTGCCCGACCCGCATTGAGGTTCAACAGCGGCATCGAGCTTGGTAGATAGTCGCGGGCCTGTTTCTTCAAGGCATCGCGTTGGGCGCGGTTGGCAGATAGATCAATGACTTCTTTCGAGGCAGACATAAGTATTCCTTTTGCTCGCTGCTCTTGATTGAATGGGTTTCGCCGCTTCTGTAAATTGGTCCTGGTCTGTCAGATTCCAGTGAATTCCATGACAGCACCAGACAGGGGATGTGCACGAGATTTCCGGTTATACAAAGTTCACTACTGACATTGCTACTGACATTTTGCAAAATTCGATACTGTTTTTCGAATCACTTGCCCGATCAGTTACTATGCTCGGTGATTTTTGTCGATGCGCCCAATGTCAGGAGGTCGGCTTTGTTCGGACACTGGAATTTATGAATGAACACACAGCTTACTAGAGCACAAAGGTGATGCAACTTGCAGAGTAAACTTCCTACAGTCGGCACGACGATCTTTACAGTGATGTCAAAAATGGCAGCGGATCACGGCGCCATCAATCTCTCTCAGGGCTTCCCTGATTTCGATTGTCCAGATCTCTTGAAAGAACTCGTCGTCAAGCATCTCCACGATCGCAAGAACCAATATCCTCCGATGGCAGGCATCCCTGAGCTTCGTCAAGAAATCAGCAACAAGGTGGAATTCCATTATCAGTTTACTGCCGACCCTGAAACAGAAGTCACTGTCACCAGCGGTGCCACCGAGGCCCTGTTTGATGCAATTCAGGCAGTTGTTCATCCTGGCGACGAGGTCATCGTATTCGATCCAGCCTATGACTCCTATGAACCAGCAATTGATCTGGCCGGTGGCAAGACCGTGCACCTGGCTCTGCGAGCACCAGCATTCACTATCGACTGGGATCAGGTAGCGACTGCCATCAGTGACAAGACCCGATTAATCATTATTAATTCCCCCCACAATCCCTGCGGTGGCGTCCTGAGCACAGATGACATCGATCAGCTAGCCTCACTCACTCGGGATCGGAATATTCTTGTGTTGTCTGACGAAGTGTACGAGCACATGGTGTACGACGATGCACAGCACAATAGTGTGCTTGCGCATGCTGAACTGAGTGAGCGTGCCTTCGCGGTATTTTCCTTTGGCAAGACTTACCACGCCACCGGCTGGAAGTTGGCCTATTGTGTTGCCCGCGCACCGCTGATGGTAGAATTTCGCAAAATCCATCAGTTTGTCACTTTCACCAGCACGAGCTTTCTGCAATATGCGATCGCTGATTTCATGGCACAGTGCCCAGAACATGCTGTCGAACTCTCCGCTTTTTATCAGGCCAAGCGCGATTTATTCTGCAAGTTGATCAGCCCTTCGCGCTTCACGTACACACCGTCTCAGGGCACTTACTTTCAATTGGTAGACTACAGCGCGATCAGCGATAAGACCGACATGGAATTTGCCAATGAACTGACTCAACAACATGGTGTTGCTGCAATACCGCTAACACCTTTCTGCGCCGAACCTTCACCGGCAAAGCTGGTGCGCTTCTGTTTCTGCAAGGACGACACAACTTTGCAGCAGGCAGCAGAAATTCTCTGCAGCCTCTGATTCTTTCTGAAGACCCCGATGAGCACCACTGACCAGCAGCTCGATTCACAGCAATTGGCAGCCCTTGCCGAACGCATCAAACTGTGGGGTCAGGAATTGGGTTTTCAGCAGCTCGCTATTACCGATGTCGATTTGTCTGAATACTCACCCCTGTTGCAACGTTGGCTAGCCAGTGACTACCACGGCGATATGTCCTATATGGCCGAGCATGCGTCCTTGCGCGCCCACCCAGAGCAGTTACACCCAGGCACGCAACGCGTGATCTGCGCACGCATGGATTACGCCAAACAATCAGACAACAACTTCGACGACCTTGATAAGAGCGAACAAGCCTATGTTTCTCGCTATGCTCGCGGTCGCGACTATCACAAACTGATTCGCAAGCGCCTGCAACAGTTAGCAACGCGCATAGAGAAAGAAGTAGGAAATTTTGGCTATCGTGCCTTCGTGGACAGTGCTCCAGTTCTGGAAAGAGCGCTGGCGGAGAAATCGGGGCTGGGCTGGATCGGCAAGAACACCATGCTAATCAACAAGCGTGCCGGATCCTGGTTTTTTCTTGGTGAGCTGTACACCGATTTACCTTTACCGACAGACACACCTGGTGAGGCCCACTGCGGTACTTGCAGGGCCTGTCTGGATGTCTGCCCTACCGATGCGTTCGTGGATGCTAACTTACTGGATGCAAGACGTTGTATCTCCTATCTGACGATCGAACTGCGCGGCAGCATCCCCGAAGAGTTTCGCAAGCCCATGGGCAACCGCGTCTTCGGTTGTGATGACTGTCAGCTGGTCTGCCCATGGAACAAATTTACCGGGCTCAGTGCGGAGCCTGATTTTTCGCCTCGTCACGGCTTGGATAATACGGGTCTGGTAGCACTCTTTATGTGGAGCGAACAGGAGTTTAAAACCAATACCGAAGGATCTGCCATTCGACGAACGGGTTACGAAGGCTGGCTAAGAAATCTGGCAGTTGGGCTGGGCAATGCTGAGAGTAGTAAAGAAGTCATCATCGCGCTCGAATCACGGCGCAATCATGAATCACCGTTGGTGCGCGAACACGTGGAGTGGGCGCTGGCCCAACATCAGTAGCTGTTGATCACTGTAAGTCGCCAGAAGTAAGAACGCCAGGCGCTCAGCTGTGTTTCACGCGACGATAAAGTGCTTGCGATAGTGGCGCAGCTCATCCACCGACTCTCTGATATCGTCCATGGCTTGGTGAGTCGCCTTTTTGACAAACCCCTCTAACACCTCAGGTTTCCAGCGCCGGGCCAGCTCCTTCAGCGTACTGACATCCAGATTTCGGTAGTGAAAATAGTCTTCCAACTCCGGCATGTAATTGGCCATGAAGCGTCTGTCCTGACAGATGCTGTTGCCGCACATCGGAGATTTGTTGGCGTTGCTGTATTCCTTGAGAAACTCGATGGTCTGTAGTTCGGCATCGTGTTCGCTCAAGGTGCTTTTCTTGACCCTATCTATCAGGCCTGATGCTCCGTGATGCTTCTGATTCCACTCATCCATACCATCCAGTAAGGAATCAGACTGATGTATCGCCAGCGTAGGTCCTTCGGCCAGAATATTCAGATCGGCGTCGGTAACCAGAGTAGCGATCTCAATAATGCGATCGCTGTCCGGCAAGAGACCGGTCATCTCCAGATCGAGCCATATAAGATTAGAATCTTTATCCATGTCTGCCGCCCTATTCAGCCTGAGTAGTGTATCAATAGCTTGTCTATAGATTGATCGATCACTCGTGCCAGAGATTGTATCAGACTCCATTTTCCCAGACCTCCTCGCCTCAGTATGGGATAATCCTGTTTTTGGCACTGAGGTCTCGTACTCACCTAGTACTGAGCACCTCCCCTAACACACAAGACATGAGCAAACGCCGTCTCAGTAAACAACAACAGCGACGCGTCAACGAACAGCGCAGACTGACCAAGCCCGACGATATCGCGGCTGTAGAGGTCTGTAATGGCCGGGTGATCAGCCATTTCGGTCAACAGCTCGAAGTCGAAGCATTGCCTGTTGGGTCAGAGCAAGACACGATTCGATGCCACCAGCGCGCCAACTTGCCGGCATTGGTTACCGGCGATCTGGTGCAATGGGAGCCTGGTGAGGATGGCCTGGGTGTAGTCAATGCGGTCGCCGAGCGCAGGAATGTCTTTCTCAGGCCAGACGCGCAAGGTAGAGCGAGTAAGGACAAACCGGTCGCTGCGAATCTGGATGTGGTGTTGGTGGTCATCGCCTGTGTGCCGGAACCCTTCGTTAACCTCATCGATCGTTATCTGGTCGCTATCGAAAATCTCGGCCTGCGGGCAGCGCTGGTGCTGAACAAGACAGACTTGCTCGAGTCTGGCGACAAAGCTCTGGCAGAGATGATGGCTATCTACAAAAATCTCGCTTACCCGGTTTTCGAAGTCTCCGCAAAGAATGGGTCAGGAATAGACAGCCTCACGAGTTTTCTTGAGGGGCTTACTACTGTGCTGGTCGGTCAATCGGGTGTGGGCAAGTCTTCACTGGTAAACTGTCTTGCAGAATCCGATGATGCGCTGGTTGGTGATCTTTCTGTCGGCAAGGAAAAAGGCACCCATACCACGACGACAGCGCGGCTATTTCATCTACCGCACTGTGATCTGGTCGACTCACCGGGTATTCGTGAATTCAGTCTTGGATTATTGGCCGCGGATCAGATTTGTCAGGGGTTTCCGGAACTGCGCGAGTTGGCAGGACAATGCAAGTTCCGCAACTGCAGCCATCAGGAAGATCCTGGTTGTGCCTTGGTAGCAGCGGCACAAGCGGGTGATATCGAGCCGAAACGCTGGGCCAGCTTTCAACAAATCATTGCCAGTGCTGTTGAGTGACGGATGAAGTAAGAATAGAGAGTAAAAAGACAAGGATCGCAAAGTCAGCTTTGTGATCAGGACGTAGAGAACATGCCGTTTCCAAATCAAGATCTGCTAATTGACGTCTCCACATTGAGCGAATTGCTCGATGACGGGAACACTGATGACGTGCTTATTGTGGCTATGTGTCAGGCAACTGTGTACGAGCACAAACATATTCCTGGCTCGGTATTAATCGAACCAGCAGAACTGGTCAGTGGTTTGAAGCCAGCTGTCGGTAAGCTACCGGATACGGAACGACTCAGTACGCTCTTTAGCCGCATTGGGCTCACTGCTGACAAAAAAGTGATTGCCTATGATGACGAAGGCGGTGGCTGGGCAGGTCGGTTGATCTGGACTTTGGATGTCCTTGGCCATAAGAATTACGCCTATCTCGATGGCGGCCTCATCGCCTGGCTAAAGTCTGGTTTACCGATAAGTAACGGAATAGAAACAAATGCGCCAAGTAATTATCAGGCTCTGGTAGATTCCAGCCAATTGCGGAGCAAGGAGTACCTGCTGGAAAATCTGGACGCAATACAAACAAACGCTCTGCAAATATGGGATGCCAGAGGTGTACAGGAGTACCGTGGTGAAAAAGTCACTGCCATTCGCAATGGACATATCCCTGGCGCCAAAAACCTTGACTGGCTTGAGCTAATGGACAGAGACCATGAGCTGCGTCTGTTGCCTGCTGAAATCATCAGAGCCAAACTCGCCAATCTGGGTATAGATCTCGATATCCCTACTATTACTCATTGCCAAACTCACCACCGTTCAGGCTTGACTTATCTGGTAGGTAAATTGTTGGACATGGACATCGCAGCCTACGATGGCTCATGGTCTGAGTGGGGCAATGATCCAGACACTCCAATTGACACGGCAGAGTAAGATAAAAATAACCCATAGATAAAAGTGCCATGTCTCGTTTTTTAACTTCGCTATTTATACTGATTCAATATCTGCTCCCTCATCACGGGTTTAGCAGACTGGTTGCGTGGTTCATGGGTCGCCGGCTTTGGAAGAATTGGCTTATCCGGCTTTTTGCGAAACGCTACGGTGTGGATTTTTACGAGGCCGAGCGCAGCGAACCAGAAGATTACGCGTCGTTTAATGATTTCTTTACGCGCCGCCTGAAAGCCGATGCTCGCCCTCTTCCTCAGGATGCCAAGGTTATTATTTCGCCAGCGGATGGCGCCATCAGTCAGCTAGGCAAGATCAATGGCCAGCAGATTTTCCAGGCCAAAGGACATGACTACAGCTGTGCGGCTTTATTAGCCAGTGATGAAGAAACCGCCGCGCAATTCTCAAACGGTTTTTTTGCAACCATCTATCTGTCGCCCAGGGATTATCACCGCGTACACATGCCTTTTACCGGCAAACTCAAGCGGATGACCTATGTCCCGGGTTCTTTGTTTTCCGTCAATACAGCAACTACCGAGGCCATTCCCGGGCTATTTGCGCGCAACGAGAGAGTGGTTTGTCTCTTCGACACCGACCTCGGCCCCATGGCGGTGATCCTGGTCGGTGCGATGATCGTCGCCAGTATTGAGACCAGTTGGGCAGGACAGATATGCCCCGGTCGTCACTCTGCCACAGTCGATCACACTGATTATTGTGGCGATGAAGAGAAAATAGTGCTCAACACCGGTGACGAACTTGGTCTATTCAAGGTAGGCTCAACAGCAATCGTGTTATTTCCCGAAGCGACCGTAGAGCCTGAGGCAACACTCAAGGCAGCGAGCGAGATTCAGATGGGACAAGCATTGGCCAGAGTCACTGACACTGCCAATATTTCGAACTGAAAATATTAATCCAACCTTCTCACGAACTCTGACAATCACCTTACGGTAGCGACAATGAATCAGGACGAACTTAAACAGGCAGTGGCCAAAGCCGCATTCGACTATGTGGAATCCCGACTTGAGAAGGATATGGTGCTCGGTATAGGCACCGGTTCTACCGCCAATTTGTTCATCGCCGAACTGGACAAGATCAAGAATGATCTGGAAGGAACGGTGGCCAGCTCAGAAGAGTCCGCACGTCGTCTCAAGGAGCTGGGCATTCCGGTACTGGATTCCAATGCAGTCGGGGAGCTGGAAATCTATGTCGATGGCGCAGATGAGACCAATGCAGCACTGCAGCTCATCAAGGGAGGTGGTGCGGCACTCACCCGTGAAAAGATTATTGCGGCCACCGCCAGGGAATTCGTCTGTATTGCTGATGAGTCCAAGCGCGTGGGTATTCTCGGCAATTTCCCACTACCGGTTGAGGTGATTCCAATGGCGCGAAGTCATGTAGCGCGGCAGATCGTGAAACTCGGTGGAGACCCCGTGTGGCGAGAAGGTTGTGTCACTGACAATGGCAATCACATCCTCGATATTCACAACATGCAAATCATGGAGCCCTGCAAACTGGAGCGGGATCTGAATCAGATTGTAGGGGTGGTGACAAACGGCTTGTTTGCAGACCGGGGGGCGGATCGACTATTTCTGGGCACAAGCTCGGGTGTCGAGGAAATCCTGCCCCGAGCCTAACGGTGAGTGTCACTACTCATCCCGCCGACTAGTCAAAAAGACATGAATCCTCAGTGGACTACTGCGGACCTCACCAGACTGATATCCGGAGAATTTTTCCTTTTAGTCCACTGCGCAACGGCTCGCATTGAGGTCAGGAAACACTGGAATCTCCAGGTGATTCGCCAACCGCCAACTCTCGGGCACGGGCATGGGAAAACCGAGTAAATACCGAGCACAAATTTTACCAAGCACTCTGAACCTGGATACTCTTATCCAGGCACTCTTTCTAGGCACTCTATTCCAGGCACACTAGAAGCCTTCTCACAGCACGAACTCCCTCGAAACGCTTATCACCGTTTTCAAGGAAGACGCCCAGCACGCTACAGGATCTGAAGCTTTAGCTGATCTGACGTGTGTTGCTTTACTACAGCAGTCTCTACGAAAGAGACAAAATTACGCTGGTGTGACGTTTTCCGCTTGTGGGCCTTTTTGACCCTGGGTCACGTTCATGGTCACTTTTTGGCCTTCGTGAAGAGAACGTCGGCCCGAGCCGTTAATGGCGCTGAAGTGAACGAACACATCTTTGCCACCATCTTGCTCGATGAAGCCGAAGCCTTTCTCATCATTGAACCACTTAACGGTACCCTCAACTAAGTCTGACATATTGCTCTCGTACTAACTAAACAAAAAAAGGGTGGGCGCTGGCAACAGCAACCCCTCGGTCGAAATTGACCGAGTTGTCAGTGTACGCCTGTTTCTTGTGGGATGGGAAGGCTAAATTGTTCCAAATTGCAATTTTCGTCGCAAGATACTATCAATCTTCCTACAGCCTGTGCATAGGAAGACTTAGTAACTGGAAACTATCGAACACAACTGGTGAAAACCCCGATGGAAACTCTCAAGGGTCGAGCAATTTTCCCGGATTCAGAATGTTATGAGGATCGAAGACCTGTTTAATCGCTTTCATGTATGCGATTTCCGTTTCACTGCGTGCGTAACCCAAGAAGGGTTTCTTCAGCAGGCCAACTCCGTGCTCCGCAGAGATGCTTCCGCCAAAGCGCTGCACAACTTCAAAAACCATGTCTGAGACTTTACCGCACTTACTGAAAAACTCTTCTTTCGGAAGATCTTCAGGCTTCAAAATATTGAGATGCACATTGCCATCACCAATATGACCGAACCAGATTATTTCGAAATCCGGATAGGCATCGCTTACCAGCGCATCTACGGCATCAAGAAATTCTGGTACGCGCGACACTTTGACAGAAATGTCATTTTTATAAGGAGTAAATCTGGAGATCGTTTCCGAAATGTCTTCACGCAGTCGCCACAAGTTCTCCGCCTGTCCCAGGCTTTGACTGATAGTACCGTCACTAATCCAGCCTTGCTCCAGGCAGTGTTCAAACAGGCCCATGGCTGTTTCCAAATCTTGTTCACTGCGATTTTCGAATTCGATTAATGCATAGAATTCAGTTTGCGACTCAAAGGGGCGCGGTAGCCCTTTTTCTGCGACAACATGACGTAGCGCTTTTTCGGAAAAAAACTCGAAGGCAGTCAGCTCCAGCTTGCTTTGAAAACTTTGCAACACCGGCATGGTGTCAGCCATATTTTCAACTCCAAGCAACAAGACAGTCGGATCCTGAGGCTGGCTGGCCAAGGTCATGGTTAATTCAACAACCAGCCCCAGCGTACCTTCCGAACCAATGAACAAATGACGAAAATCGTAACCGGTGGCATTCTTGGCCAGGCCTTTGTTGCAATCCAACAGTTCGCCTGTTCCTGTTACAACCTTCATTCCTGCGACCCAGTTTCGCGTCATGCCATAACGAATAACCTTAATGCCGCCAGCATTAGTTGCTACATTGCCTCCTAATTGGCTTGAACCAGATGAGGCGAAATCAACTGGATAGAAAAGTCCCTGCTGTTCAGCGAATTCCTGAAGTTGTTCTGTGATGACTCCTGGCTGACAAACCACCTGTCGGTCAGCAGCATTGAATTCCAGAATCTCGTTCATACGATCGAAAGCAAGCACTACCTCACCGTGACTTGCTACAGCGCCACCACTCAGGCCAGTGCGCCCTCCTGACGGCACCACAGAGAACTGCAGCTCATTCGCCAATCGAACAATTGCCTGTACCTCTTCAATCGTTTTTGGAAGTACGATTGCTGTGGGTGCCACTTCATAGGCGCTGGTCCAATCTTTGCCATAGGTCTGCAAGTCGTCGTTACTCGTCTTGACCCAATCGGTCCCGACTACTTCCTGTAGCGCCTGGCTTATCGCGACTTCTGCTTGTTTGGAATCTGTACTCATTAATTCGCTTTCCTGTAAAACTGACCGGTAACTTCCGAAAACCGATGTGCTTCCCACTCAATCTGTCTGCCCCGGGCAGAAGGAACAACCCCAGCAGCAGCCGAATATGGTACCATGCGCCAGCACTGGCAGCATGACCCCTCCCAAGCAATGATTCTCAGGCCCACAGATCGGCCGATCTGGTCATTCTGTCTTCGTCCAATTTCTATAATTACTTCTTGATACCCCAGTACCATGCAACCCACATCATTTGAAAAAAGTAAGATCAAAATCCTGCTCCTCGAAGGCGTGCACCAGAGTGCACTGGATACCCTGACCAAGGCCGGCTACGACAACGTGGAGTACCTCAAGACCTCTCTGGAAGGTGACGAACTCAAGGAGAAAATCGCCAATGCCCATTTCGTTGGCATTCGCTCGCGTACCCAGCTCACCGCGGAAGTTTTTGCCGCTGCAAGTAAGTTATTGGCGGTGGGCTGCTTTTGTATCGGAACGAACCAGGTCAATCTTACTTCAGCACTCGGCCGTGGTATCCCGGTATTCAATGCTCCTTATTCCAATACGCGAAGTGTTGCAGAGCTGGTGATTGGTCAGGCGATCTTGTTGCTGCGAGGTATTCCGGAGAAGAACGCGTTACTGCACAAGGGCATCTGGCAGAAAGCCGCCAAGGGGTCTTTCGAGACACGCGGCAAGAAGCTGGGCATCGTCGGCTACGGCAACATCGGCTCGCAGCTTAGTGTCCTCGCTGAATCCATGGGTATGAAGGTCTATCTCTATGATGTGGTAACCAAGCTGCCCCTGGGTAATGCGACACAAGTCGACTCGCTCGAAGAACTCATGAGTGAGTGCGACGTCATCAGCCTGCACGTGCCTGAAACTGCTCAGACCAAGAATATGATCGGCGCCAAGGAACTGGGCTGGATGAAACCGGAAGGCATCTTCATTAATGCCTCACGGGGCACTGTCGTCGATATCGACGCGCTCGCCGCCGCACTGGAAGCCAAACAAATTGCCGGCGCAGCTATCGACGTGTTCCCTGTCGAGCCAAAGTCCAATGACGAAGAATTTCTGTCACCACTGCGTCAGTTCGAGAACTGCATCATCACGCCACACGTCGGCGGCAGCACCATGGAAGCTCAGGAAAATATTGGTATTGAAGTCGCAGAAAAGCTCGTGCGTTATAGCGACAATGGATCATCCTTTTCGGCGGTTAATTTTCCTGAAGTGTCGCTACCTGCACATCCTGACAACCACCGCCTGCTGCATATTCACAAGAACGTGCCAGGTGTCTTGTCCGAGATAAACCAGATCTTTTCGGAATCCGGAATCAATATTCGTTCACAGTATCTGCAAACCAATGAAGAAGTGGGATATGTGGTGATGGATATCGACGAACAGTACAGTGAGCTAGCCCTGCAGAAACTGAACGAAGTAAACGGCACGATTCGCTGCCGGGTACTGTTCTGACTAATTCCTCAGCAGGGCGTTTTGGTCGCCCTGCAATATCTCACTAATCGTTCCGAATATTCGCTCTCGGTACTCTACCGACTCATTGACCATGTGGTGGCGGGCATCTGTCACCATGGTGGTCTTAGCCTGCGGGAATTTCTCTCCGATCTTGCTCAGATTGTATTTCCAATCCACAGTCGTATCGTCGCTGCCCTGTATGATGTGCAACTCGACAGGTTGAGGATCGGCTGCAAGAAAGGCTTTCTGATAACGGTGCATCGACGCCAACCAGTCCACTGCGACTATGCGACTTTGTAGCGCATCATGATGGGAGAGGAAATTGAGAAACTCCTGATCATGACTGTTCTCTGGAAATCCTCTCGGAATACTCTTCAGAAAATGCCGCAACAAGAAAAACAAGAATCGAAGCTGCGCCCAACGATGGGGGCGTAGCAATGGTGCCAGTAGAATAAAATTTTCGATCCGAGACAGGAGTGGGGAGGCTTGGCTCTGTATGCCGTCCATGATGACCGCACAACCGGTGCTCTGGCCAATTAGCTGCCAGGGTTGAGGCAGCTGTTGTTGATCGGCAAGTTCGAGACAGGTGTTCAGTACACTGACATAACGAGCGAAGCTGTCGATACTCGCGACCGGACCGCTGGAGAGTCCATGACCAGGCTGGTCGAATATCACGACCGAATAGCCGCACTCGATACAGTGCCTGATAAGATGAACAAACAAACCGGTATGGTCGAAATAACCATGGAGCAAAAAAGCCGTGCCCATTTCACGTTGCCGGGGCAGGCGAAAATACTGGCACGCTATCGTAAATTCAGAAGATTCGTCTGCTGCTACAGTAAACTTGCCAATGCGATGGGTAATGTCCTGGCCAGGAAAACTCAAGCCGTAGTGAGCAACATACTTGTCCAGCAATGTGCGATCTTCAGACTCTACCTCGTTCAGAGTCGGACCATGAAAATCCATCTCAGCTAGTGATTCGCGCAAATTAGTGGCGTCGGTCAGACTGAACATCTCACTCTTCCTGGATTTGCCCATTAGGTCCTGATCATATCGCTCTTCTCTTTTCTCTTTTCTCTTTCCCTTCATCTCGCAGCTCGCAGTCCGCAGCGCGCACCGGCGATGGGCGAAAGATTGATGCCTGCGCTTAGTAGCGCTGATACATCTCTTCCAGAGAATAGACTTTACCTATCTTCGAAGCATTGCCGGCAGTTCCAAATGCTTCCAATCTGGCTATCACGATATCCTTCATCGCCTTGATGGTTGGAATCAGGAATTTACGTGGGTCGAATTCGGATTTGTTTTCAGCAAGAAATTTGCGCACCGCACCGGTTGATGCCAGGCGTAAATCTGTATCGATATTGACCTTGCGCACGCCATGCTTAATGCCTTCCTGAATCTCTTCGACAGGCACACCATAGGTCTCTGGAATCTCACCGCCGAACTCGTTGATAACTGCCAGCCATTCCTGAGGCACTGACGATGAACCGTGCATCACCAAATGGGTATTGGGTATGCGCGCGTGGATCTCCTTGATGCGCTCGATAGCGAGAATATCACCTGTAGGCGGGCGACTGAATTTGTAGGCACCGTGACTGGTGCCAACTGCAATGGCCAGTGCGTCAACGCCAGTTGCATCGACAAAATCAGAAGCCTCTTCAGGATCGGTCAGAAGTTGATCCATGCTGAGTTTTCCTTCAGCTCCGATTCCATCTTCCTCGCCGGCCATACCGGTTTCCAATGAACCCAGGCAACCAATTTCCCCTTCAACAGAGACGCCACAGGCGTGAGCCATATCAACAACGGTCTTGGTGACGTGCACGTTGTAATCAAAATCCGTAGGTGTCTTGCCGTCTTCCCCTAGCGAGCCATCCATCATCACTGAAGAAAAGCCCAACTGAATTGAGCGCTGGCAAACAGCTGGCGAAACACCATGGTCCTGATGCATAACAATTGGAATATGGGGAAATTCTTCAATGGCACCCTCAATCAAGTGCTTGAGAAAATTGGAGCCGGCGTACTTTCGTGCGCCTGCAGACGCCTGCAAAATCACCGGGCTATTTGCTTCATCAGCACCCTCCATAATCGCTCGAACTTGCTCCAGGTTATTAACGTTAAAAGCCGGTACGCCATAAGCATTCTCGGCAGCGTGATCCAGGAGTTGTCGCAAACTGATAAGCGCCATGATTTAACCTCTTAATCTATTCTCAATATTCAATCGTGTTTTTGTTTGGTTGAGCTTGTACTGTTATCGCTTCTCTTCGATCCTAGCAAGCTCGTTCTTTCAAAATTCTTACTGCCGGCAACTCGGCGCCCTCTACGTATTCGAGAAACGCACCACCTCCAGTTGATATATAGGAGATGTCATCGGTCACACCGAACTTATCGATCGCGGCAATCGTTTCGCCACCACCCGCCAAAGAGAATGCACTGCTGCTGGCAATCGCTTTGGCCATGGTTTCTGTTCCTGCCGCGAAGGCATCAAATTCAAACACACCCAGAGGGCCGTTCCACAGAATAGTCTTCATCTCCAGGACCAAGGCGGCGAGACGCTGCGCGGTACGCGGGCCAACATCCAGAATCATATCTTCATCTGCGATGTCATCAACAGACTTGATCGTCGCCGGCGCATCGGCTGAAAATTCTGTGGCCACCACCACATCTTCTGGCAGGGGGATATTGGTGCGTGCCATCAGCTCTTTGGCAGTATCCACCAATTCTGGCTCACACAGTGACTTGCCTATATTAATGCCTTTGGCCAGCAGAAACGTATTGGCGATACCGCCACCGACAATCAACTGGTCTACTTTCTCACTCAGGCTAAGCAGTACCTGCAGTTTACTTGACACCTTGGCGCCTCCGACTACTGCAAGCATCGGACGCTCGGGATTGCTCAACGATCTTTCCAGCGCATCCAGTTCTCTAGCCAGTAACGGCCCAGCACAGGCCTGGCCTGCAAATCGCGCAACACCATGGGTGCTGGCCTGGGCACGATGTGCAGTTCCGAAAGCATCCATCACAAAGATATCTGCCAGCTCGGCATAGGACTTCGCCAGCGCATCATCATCACCTTTCTCGCCATTATTCACGCGCACGTTTTCAAGCAAGACCACATCGGCACGACTGTTGTGCACACTTTCAGGGCTGTGCAGATAATCAGTGACCAATTCGACGCTCTTACCGAGCAAGGCCTGCAGGTGTGCGGCGACCGGCTGCAGGGAGAACTCTGCTTGCTCGGAGATAGCCACACCTTCTTCCGGCCGACCCAAATGAGACATGACAATGACTCTGGCATCTGCATCCAGAGCCTGCTGAATGGTTGGTAGCGCTGCACGGATACGCGTATCGTTGCCGACCTCACCGTCCTTGACGGCAACATTCAGATCTTCCCGGATCAAGACTCGCTTGCCGGCCAGATCCAACTCATCCATACGCAGGTAACTCATACTATTCCTCTACTCGCTCTTTCTACTCTGTGATTTTGTGCAGGTATTGGGCCACATCCAACATGCGATTGGCATATGCCCATTCGTTATCAAACCATACCAGAAGTTTAACAAGACCATCCGGTGCCACTCTGGTCTGGGTCAAATCTACAATGGCTGAACGTGGATCATGATTGAAGTCGCAAGAAGCCAGAGGCTCATCTGTCGTGCCGAGCACATTGGTTTCCAGATCAGCACTTCGCCTGCGCAGCAGCTCATTGATTTCCGGAGCAGTCGTCTGTTGATTCACTATCACAGTCAAGTCCATCGCAGAGACATTCACAGTGGGAATACGAATCGCCTGGGCACTGAGCTTGCCACTCAGACGCGGCAATATCCGTTCAACTCCGACCGCTAGCGCCGTTTCTACCGGGATCATGGATTGCATAGCACTGCGAGTACGGCGCAGATCATTGTGATGGAAGCTATCTATGACCGGCTGGTCATTCATGGCCGAGTGAATCGTGGTAATCACTCCGGACTTGATCCCGAATGCCTGGTCCAGAACATCGAGTACCGGAACGATACAGTTGGTCGTGCAGGAGGCATTGGACAGGATTTGCTGCTCGGGCTGTAGCGACTCGTGATTGATTCCCCAGACGACAGTATTGTCGACGTCACTCTCGGCAGGCTGGGAAAACAAGACTTTTTTCGCACCATGCTTAAGGTGTTGCTCTGCGCTTGCTCGATCGGTGAAGGCGCCACTGCACTCCATCACCAGATCGACATCGAGTGCTTGCCAGTCTAGTTGTGTAACGTGCTCTTGTTGATAGAGGTGGATGGCATCGCCATTCACACGCAGCGTAGTTTCCCCCTGTTCAACAGAGCCCAGAAAGCGACCGTGGGTACTGTCGTAGCGGGTCAGGTGAGCGAGCGTTGGCCCATCGGCCAGATCATTGATCGCGACGATACGCAGATCAGCATAGTTACTCGATTCATAAAACGCGCGCAGCACACAGCGACCGATACGGCCGTAGCCATTAATGGCGATTCGATAGCTCATGCTGTGTTGCTCTATTGAATAGTCGTATTGAACGTACTGGATGAAATCTCAAGACAGACAGTACTGGTCAACTGAACGCTTCGACGAATCTGATTAAGCAGAGATCAGCTTGCGCGCTTGCTCGGCGACGTTGTCTGCTGTGAAACCAAACTTCGTCATCAATGCCCCACCCGGAGCCGAAGCACCAAACGTGGTCATGCCGACAATAGCACCATCGAGGCCTACCAGCTTGTACCAGTAATCTGCCGCGCTGGCTTCAACCGCAAGTCGTTTGCGAATCGAAGGCGGTAGAACAGCATCGCGGTATTCCTGATCCTGACTCTCGAATGCATCGACGCTAGGCATAGAAACCAGCCGTACGGCCAGGCCATCCGCTTGTAGTGCTTCAGTTGCGGCGAGGCTGATACTGACTTCAGAGCCGGTGGCAATAATAATCGCCTCAGGTACGCCTGCGCAGTCCTTGAGGACATAGCCACCTTTGGCAATGGCTTCTACCTGGGCATCGTCACGCTGCAGATGGGGAAGACCCTGACGGGAAAACACCAACGCAGTTGGACCGCTCTGCCGTTCCAGTGCCGCCTTCCAGCTAACGGCAGATTCCACATCGTCCGCCGGACGCCAGACCGACATATTCGGTGTGACCCGTAAGCTGCTTAATTGCTCAACGGGCTGATGGGTTGGACCGTCTTCGCCCTGACCAATTGAGTCGTGGGTATAAACCAGAATGCTACGCTGCTTCATTAATGCAGCCATGCGAGCGGCATTGCGCGCGTATTCCATAAAAATCAGAAAAGTCGCTGTATAAGGAATCAGACCACCGTGCAGTGCAATACCGGACGCCATCGCTGTCATGCCGAACTCGCGAACGCCATAGTATATGTAGTTGCCGTTGGCGTTCTCGGTGATCGGTGTGCTGCCAGACCAGTTGGTCAGATTCGAACCCGTGAGGTCGGCGCTGCCGCCGATAAGTTCTGGCAACATCGCTGCGAAAGCCTCGATACAGTTTTGTGACGCTTTACGGCTGGCGATGTCCTGGCCGTTGGCCTGTGTCGCCTTGATAAATTCCCAGGCACGCTCTTCAAAATAACCAGGCAGTTGGCCCTTGATGCGGCGCACCAATTCCATCGCCAATTCCGGGTACTCTTCTTCGTAGGCAACCAGTTTTTCTTTCCAGGCAGTCTCGGCTTGAAAGCCCTTCTCGGTCGCATCCCAGGATTGCTTGATCTCCTTGGGAATACTGAATGGCGCATGGGGCCAGCCAAGCATCTCGCGCGCAGCTGCGATTTCCTCATCACCCAGAGGAGCACCGTGAGTTGCCGAAGTGCCCTGCTTGTTTGGTGAACCAAAGCCGATAATGGTCTTGCAGCTGATCAGGGTGGGTTTGTCTTTTTCGGCCTTTGCTTGTTCGATAGCACTGGCGACTGCTTCAGGGTCATGGCCATCGGCAGACAGGGTCTGCCAGCCATAAGACTGGAATCGTGCAGGCGTGTCGTCACCAAACCACTCTTGCACTTCCCCGTCGATTGAAATGCCGTTGTCGTCATAGAAGACGATCAGCTTGCCCAGATTCAGCGAACCCGCCAGTGAGCAGACTTCGTGCGAAATGCCTTCCATCAGGCAGCCATCACCGGCGAAGACATAGGTGTAGTGATCTACGATATCAAAGCCGTCGCGATTGAATTGCGCCGCAAGAGTCTTCTCTGCAACCGCCATTCCGACTGCGTTGGCGAGACCCTGACCCAACGGGCCTGTGGTGGTTTCCACACCGACAGTGTCGCCATATTCAGGGTGCCCAGGGGTATGGGAATCCAGCTGCCTGAAGTTCTCCAACTCCCCAATCGGAAGGTCATAACCACTCAAGTGCAATAAGGAGTAGATCAGCATCGATCCGTGACCGTTGGAAAGCACGAAGCGATCGCGGTTAAACCAATCCGGATTTCCCGGGTTATGGCTCAGATAATCACACCACAACACTTCGGCAATATCGGCCATGCCCATCGGGGCACCCGGGTGACCGGACTTGGCCTTTTGCACTGCGTCCATGCTCAACGCACGAATTGCATTTGCGCGCTCGGATCGGGAGATAGCGTTGTCCGCCATTGATTGAAACTCCTTGTGTCGGTGTGAAGCGACTGCTGAAAAATCAGATTGATTTGCGGCGATCCAGAATGACCTGATCAGTCTTGATTATGGACGGCCATAAGCGGGCGCTATTTTCCCGCACCTTTGGCGAATATGCCACCAGTCAGGGCATTGAACTTGGCAATATCATGAAAAATACAGCCCGTCTCGCGACTGTGTCTTGAGTATGCCGTGGAAATGCTCGTGAAGTTGAAACTGGAGCACCCCTACAGGCAGAAATGGATGTAAGAATTGTTTGAGCTGTCAGTCGAAACTCATGTATTTTAAGACTTTCGGAACTAACTGAATTTAGAGAAGTAATTTTAAAAGTGCGCACCAAACAAAGAGCCACAAAATCCGTAGGAACCAGAAGCTCCGCTGCTGCCGACCGGAATCTAACGGGAAGCGAGTCTTCGGCCAAAACTTCTATTCAGGCGAAATCTCCACAAATTGACGCAATTACTAACGGTAAATCACCCACTGACAATTCACGCGCACTAAAACAATTAAAAGATTCTGAACAGGCCGGTGTAGCAGCGCCGGTACGCCAACTTGCTGCTTTCTCTGGTGTGGTGCAATGCACGCTCATGCCGCTGGGTGCGTTTGAAGCACAGTTCTCAAGTAGCAAGGAACGCAAAACCGATGTCCATGAATACTACTACCAGATCTGTGATGACCTGAAAGCCTATCACCAGAACGAATATGACACTGATAAGAGTATTCCCGAAGAAATGTCCATCAAGTATGAGGCCCGCAAAGAAGCATTGCTGCATCTGCGTGCATCGGGCAATCGCTGGCTGGGTGGGCTAATGCAGAAAAGACCAGCTGCCGCGGAAGAACAGAAAGCTTGGGATACCGTTAAAAATCTGATCATAGACGCTGAGGCTGAGCTGGAGAAATACTACAAGAACGATGAGGGTAGACAGGCCCTGCATGATTTGCTGAGCGCGAAGAAGCAACAAAAACAAGCCGATGTTTATTCCACCGATGAATTCAAAGCCGATGCTGATCTCGACTTTGTGCGATCAAGAGTCGGCGATATGGGTGCCGTTGTTGACAAGCTGAAGGCCTTTCATGCAATCAAGGAAAACCCGGCTGACGACAGTACGCGCGAGGCCAAGCTGAAAACCCTCGACGATCTTGTACAGCTGTCAGTTGCGGCGATCCAGTCAATCCACGAGACACAGAAGCGCAAGACTTATAAAGAAGGTTTTCCGGGATTCTGGCAAAACTGGCATAAGTCTCAGTTAATGGCGCTGGACAATCTCATCAGCATGCTAAAAAACAGCCGCGGTCGATATGACGATCCAGGTAAATGGGGCAGTAATTTAAGGGATATCGCCGCCCGAAACGAGGATGCTGCTGACGGAAAAGGCGTCAAAGTCGAGGACGGAGATGACGGCTGGTATGAAGTGCATGAAGAGCAACAAGCTGATGAGCATTCTCCCGAAACAGCGGAGATTCTCAAGAACATGGCGCCACCGGCAAACGGCTAATTCTAGCTAAGTAGAGTGCCGAGCTTGTTCTCACATCGCTCCAGGCTCTCCCCTCTAGACCCTCTCCTCTAGACTCTCATTGAGTCTGTATTTGCGCCTCTGCTTAAGTCTCTATAACAATTCACCACTATCCTCTCTCCTATCACCTTTCTACTATCACCTTTCTACTATCACTTTTCCGCCACATTTCGTCTGCGATTGCGCGTGCAATCTCCTCAAAAGGCATAGAGTTCCTGCTTTCAAGAGGCGCTGAAATCTATATCAAAATATTTTGATATAGATTTGAATCGGTGATGTAGACCTGTTAAGGTAGCCACCCACAACTTGCAGAATTCCCATTTCATTACACAGCCACACATCAAACGCGCAACAGCTTAAATTCGGTCTATCCTCAAATGAGCAATACAGCCCTGAGCAGCGAGTCAGCGGTAACCCCCACTGCACTTGAGACCCTGGCCAGCCTGCACAAGGCATTGGCGGATCAGTTACGCTTGCAGATTTTGCGCCTGTTAATGCATGAATCATTCGGAGTCCTGGAGCTGTGTCGGATTTTGGATATCCGTCAATCGGCGCTGAGTCACCACCTCAAGATTCTGGCCAACGCACAGCTGGTTTCGACTCGCCGCGAAGGCAATTCCATTTTCTATCGACGCGCGTTTCTCGGCGATGAAGACCCACAGCGGGAATTAAAGCGCGCAACATTCGATGAAATCGATTTGCTATCGCTCGATCCGGCGTACGAGCAAAAGATTCGCCAGCTACAGATGGAGCGTTCCCAACTTTCTCTGAACTTCTTTAACAAACATGCCGACAAGTTTCGCGAGCAACAAGGTTTGATAGTCGGCCATGAAGAATATGCTGCTTCTCTGCATGATGTAATCGATGGCCTTGGCCTCAACGCAGATGCACAGGTATTGGAAGTGGGCCCGGGCGAAGGTCACCTGCTGGTCGAACTTGCAGAGAAATTTTCCGCGCTTACCGGACTGGATAATTCCAGAGACATGCTGGAGAAGTCGCGCAGTGCTATCACTGAGGCTGGTTACAGCAATGTCGATCTCATTCATGGCGATACCAGCTCCGCGCTCAAGAAAGCGATTCGCAGTGACCTCATTATCTTTGAAATGGTGCTGCACCATATTTCGTCACCGGCTAGGACTTTTCAGGAGTGCGCAGAGTTACTTAACCCCGGTGGCTGCTTGCTGATTGTTGAACTCTCTCCCCACGATCAGGATTGGGCAAGAGAATCCTGCGGCGACCTCTGGCTTGGCTTTGAAAAACAGGATCTCGATCGCTGGGCTGAAGATGCAGGTTTGCTGATTGATCAGGGATCTTATTTGCAATTACGCAACGGTTTCCAAATTCAGATGCGTGTTTTTCGGCGTGGGACACTTGACGCCTGAGACTATTAACTTACAACTTAATATTGCTTTAACAGAAAGGAAAACTACATGGCAGAATCACACCTGTTTACTTCAGAGTCTGTATCCGAAGGTCATCCGGACAAAATGTCGGATCAGATCTCTGATGCCATCCTCGATGCCCTGCTGGCCGAAGACAAGAATTCCCGAGTTGCCTGCGAAACCATGGTGAAAACCGGCATGGTAATCGTCGCCGGCGAAATCACCACTGAAGCCTATGTGGATGTAGAGAGTATCGTTCGCGAAGTGGTCAACGACATTGGCTACAACCATTCGGAAAGCGGTTTCGACAGCAATACCTGTGCGGTACTCAACGGCATTGGTGCACAATCTCCTGATATCGCCATGGGTGTGGACGAGTCTGAGGATCACGAACAAGGCGCTGGCGACCAAGGCCTGATGTTTGGCTACGCCAGCAATGAGACTGATGTGCTGATGCCAGCTCCGATTCATTACTCGCACTTGTTGGTAAAACGCCAGGCTGAAGTACGCAAGAACGGCACCCTGCCCTGGTTGGAGCCAGATGCCAAATCACAGCTGACGTTTCGCTACGAAGACGGTAAGCCAGTCGGCATCGATGCGGTAGTACTGTCTACTCAACACCGAGATTCCATCAGTCTGGAAGATCTGCGTGAAGCAGTGCTCGAAGAAATCATCAAGCCAGTGCTACCGGAAGAATGGATAGACAGCAACACCAAATACTTCATCAACCCAACCGGACGCTTCGTAATCGGCGGGCCACAGGGCGACTGCGGATTAACAGGCCGCAAGATCATCGTGGATACCTACGGCGGCATGGCTCGTCACGGTGGTGGCGCGTTCTCGGGCAAAGACCCTTCGAAGGTTGACCGTTCCGCTGCGTATCTCGCGCGCTATATCGCCAAGAATATTGTCGCTGCCGGCATTGCAGATCGCTGTGAAGTGCAACTGTCCTATGCCATTGGTGTGGCCGAGCCTACGTCTATCAGTGTGGAAACGTTTGGTACTGGCAAGATCGATAACGCCAAAGTCACCGAACTGGTTCGCGAACACTTCGAGCTTCGTCCCAAAGGCCTGATCGCCATGCTTGATCTGTTACGACCTATTTATCGCAAGACAGCGGCCTATGGACACTTCGGTCGTAAAGACGCGGAGTTCACCTGGGAGCAGACTGACAAGGCAGACGCGCTCAAGAGCGCCGCCGGGCTGTAGACCTCGCTTTGCTGTTTTACTGAAGCGAATTCACTGAATACTGGAGCAAGACATGAACGATCTCTCTGTACAAAACAATCAAGACTATAAGGTCGCCGATATTTCACTCGCCGATTTCGGTCGCCGTGAAATCACTCTCGCGGAAGCGGAAATGCCAGCACTGATGGCACTGCGTACCAAGTATGCTGACGAGAAGCCCTTGGCAGGTGCCAGGATCCTCGGCTGTATCCACATGACCGTACAAACTGCAGTGCTTATCGAAACCTTGTGCGCATTGGGCGCGGAAGTTCGCTGGTCATCCTGCAATATTTTCTCTACTCAGGATCACGCTGCAGCTTGCATCGCCGCCAGCGGTGTTGCTGTCTATGCCTGGAAGGGTCAGACCGAAGAAGAGGCCGAGTGGTGTATCGAGCAAACAATTCTCAAGGACGGTGAGCCCTGGGATGCCAATATGATTCTCGATGATGGCGGTGATTTGACTGCGATGGTCCATGACAAATACCCGCAGGTTCTGGAAAACGTCCACGGTATTACTGAAGAAACTACCACCGGCGTTCACCGTCTCATCGATATGATGAAGAAAGGCACATTGAAGGTGCCGGCAATCAACGTGAACGATTCGGTGACCAAATCCAAGAACGATAATAAATACGGTTGTCGCCATAGCCTAAATGACGGCATCAAACGCGGAACTGACATGTTACTCAGCGGCCGTAAGGCGCTGGTAGTAGGTTATGGTGATGTGGGCAAGGGCTCTGCGCAAAGCCTGCGTCAGGAAGGCATGATTGTGAAAGTCGCCGAGATCGATCCGATCTGTGCCATGCAAGCCTGTATGGATGGCTTTGAAGTTGTCTCCCCTTATGTCGATGGCGTGAACAAAGCTTCTCTCGAAGGCATCAACACCACGGTAATCGGCCAACAAGATCTGATTGTCACGACCACTGGTAATGTGAACGTCTGCGACAAGTACATGTTGCAAGCCACCAAGAAAGGCGCCGTGATTTGTAACATCGGTCACTTCGACAACGAGATCGATACCAAGTTCATGCGCGACAACTGGGAATGGGCGGAAGTGAAACCTCAGGTTCACCAGATTTTCCGCAGTGGCAAGGACAATAAGGACGATTATCTGATTCTTCTTTCCGAAGGACGATTGATAAACCTCGGCAATGCAACCGGTCACCCCTCCCGAGTAATGGATGGCTCATTCTCTAATCAGGTGCTGGCGCAGATGTATCTGTTTGAGCGCAAGTTCGCTGACCTGTCTGAAGACTTCAAGAAGACCAGCATCACGGTGGAAGTACTGCCCAAGCAGCTGGATGAGGAAGTCGCGGCACTGATGGTAGAAGGCTTTGGTGGTGTATTGACCAAGCTGACACCGGAACAAGCCGAGTACATAGGCGTTGAGCCGGAAGGTCCGTTCAAGCCCGATAGTTACAAGTATTAATTTCCTGTCGTAGGTGACCTGTCGTGGGCACCACGGCAGCTATGCAAGAGATAAGGAAATGAATTCAACAACAGCGCGACATTTCAGTTTCGAGTTTTTCCCTCCGCGAACACCGGAGGGAGAAGCCAAGCTGGATATCGCCCATGCAAAATTAGCCAAGCTGGAGCCAGACTTTTTTTCACTGACCTACGGTGCCGGTGGTTCGACCAAGCAAGGCACACGTGATCTGGTAATAAAGTATCTGGAGCAAGGCTCCAACGTAGCGCCTCACCTTTCCTTCGGTGGCACCACCGATGACGAAGTGCTCGCTCTGCTGAACGATTACAAGGAAGCTGGAGCAACGCGCCTGGTTGCCCTTCGTGGTGATATGCCTTCCGGTGGCGGATCTCGGGTCCATCATCGCTACGCCAATGAGCTGGTGGAATTTATCCGCAAAGAAACTGGCGACTATTTTCATATCGACGTCGCTTGTTACCCCGAGATTCATCCCGAGGCACCGAGCTATGAAGCAGATGTCGCTTTCTTCAAGCAGAAAGTGGATGCCGGTGCCAACTCGGCTATTACCCAGTACTTCTACAATTCAGATGCGTATTTCCGCTTTGTAGATTACTGCGCAGACAAGGACATCGACATCCCGATCGTGCCAGGCATTATGCCGATCACCAATTACGCCAACCTCGCACGCTTCAGTGCTAATTGCGGCGCGGAGATTCCACAATGGATTCACCGACGATTGGAAGGGTTCGGAGAGGATGCTGAATCACTGCGCGCGTTCGGTATCGATGTGGTGACCGAACTCTGTCACAAGCTACTCGAGGGGGGCGCACCCGGCCTTCATTTTTATTCGATGAACGCCTCGAAAACTGTTACAGAGATCTGGAACAACCTCGATCTCTCCAACCAGCGTTAGTTGTTGATCAGGCCCTTACCATGAGAGTGTCCAGGTTGTATGTCGAATCGCCGCTGCAGCCTGGTGCTTCTCTGACCCTTCCCCCCGAGTCAAGCCATTACCTCGCTACGGTGTTGCGTCATAGTGCCGGTGATGCGGTGCTGCTGTTCAATGGCCGGGATGGCGAATTCCTCGCACACATTGATCAAGCCAATAAAAAGAAAGTCAGGGTGCTCGTTGCCGAACAGCAACGCACCATGGAGATCCCTCCATTGCATGTGCATCTCGGTGTCGGATTGTCTCGCGGTGAACGTATGGACTACGTCATTCAAAAAGCTGCCGAACTTGGCGTAGCTGCAATCACGCCTTTGTATTGTAAATTTGGAGAAGTCAGGTTCAAGCAACAAAGTAGATTGGAAAACAAACTGCGACACTGGCGTCAGGTGCTGATCAATGCCTGTGAACAATCAGGTCGTCTGACGATTCCTGACTTGTTTGCGCCCGTTTCAGTGGAGCAATGGATTCCTGGCCAACAGACTGATAGCAAACTGGTTCTGCACACCGATGCGCAAGGCGCGAGCCGGCTTAGCGAGTTGGAACTCACCAAAAACATTGCACTGCTAAGCGGTCCAGAAGGCGGGTTCTCTGCATCTGAAATCGAGACTGCGAAATCGGCCGGGTTTCACACAGTAGTCATGGGGCCGAGGATATTGCGCACCGAAACCGCACCCTTGGCGGCACTGGCTATTTTGCAGTCTTTGCTTGGTGACTTCTAACGATTCTTCAGTCTGCTTGTTTTCAAAGTCGAAAACTAAAGCCTGGCAAACGCACCTTCTTGCCGACAAAGCGGAAACGGTAATCCTCCAGATTGATATTCAGCTCGGAGGGATGGACACTGCCGAGAATGCTTCTGGATTGTTTACCATTCTTCTGAGCTGAAAGGTCGACTACTTTCGGTTTCCCTGCCAGCAGTTGCTTACCAGCACCGATGATCGCCACTCGAGGACAAAGACGCGCTTCGGGGTTTTGCTCTACCACCAAACCCAACTCACCCGTTGAGAGCCTTAGGAGTGATCCGAGAGGATAGGTACCGAGCAAGTGGATGAATTCCACCACCAGCTGCTCGGGAAACTTCAAATTGCGTTGTCGATACAGTTTGCTCAACGCCTTCGCTGGTGAAACCCGCTTGCTACGATCGACACTACAGAGCAGTCTCTCGAAACTGTAAGCGAGGCTCGCGAATCGTGCCAATGCTGGTATCTGATCTCCCTTCAATCCTTTTGGAAATCCTCGACCATCATGCCGCTCATGGTGAGCACGAACAATGCGTAAAACTTTTTCGTTCACCTGTTCATAGGCAGGTATGAGTTCCAGACTGAATTCCACGTGCTTGCAATAGGCTCGATATTCTTTCTTGCTGAATGGGCCCTTCTTCAACGTCAACCGCTCTGGAAGCAATTGCATGCCGATATCGCACAGCAAGGTGCCCAAGAACAAAGTCGACATGTCGTTTTGAGTCAGACCAAATTGGCGAGCAAGCACCGCGGCCCAGATGGCGGCGCGCACACAGTAGCTGTTGTGACTACTCGCGATGTCTTCAGTACAAAGTACCCAGATTAGAGCCTGCGGATTGCTGATCACTGAGTCCAGAATCTTTTTGCTAAGCGGCTCAAGACTAACCAGATCCAGAGCCTCGCCTTCGCGGACAGCTTGTGCTTGCTCTACCATCAAGTCACACAAGCCATGGTAGGCATGCGCGCTTCGATCCAGCGTTTGCTTCATGGTTTTGCTGACTGGGTAAGCGGCGCGATTTACACGCAGATTCGCAGCCGCTGGTGTCGCCTGTCGGGCAGTGCTAAGGATAGTGACATTGGAGCCACGATGGCGAGCGGGAGAAGCCCCCTTGTTGATGTCCACCACGACTCGCTTGCACAGCTTTTGCAATAACTGAATATCGTCGGTGTTTTTAACGTGGAAGCCACCTAGAGGAAACGGTGTATCGGACCACTTACAGTCCAACTCGCTGATGTACATGCCAATCAAGACATCGTTGCTGCTAATGCGGACTATTTTGCCAGGGGGTAATGTCGGTTCTGCATAAGACATGAGTGAAGAGTACTCACATCCGTTGCTGCTTCTTGTGAGTAAGCTCACAGTTGTGTTTTTGGCTGCTTAACGGCGTTTCATAAATGTGAACTGACTCTCAGGGGACACTGATAACTTAGTAACTTAAGGAGCTGGATGTCCAACATAACTCACTATGAATTGCCTTAAGTTACTAAGTTATCAGTGTCCCCTAAAAAAAAGGCGCCTCTGTTACCAGAGGCGCCAACGTATCTCTACGTAATGGGAGAGTTAAAGCGAAGTGTTACTGGTTGACGAACTCTGGGTAGGCTTCCATACCGCACTCAGCGATATCGACACCTTCGGCTTCTTCCTCTTCGCTGACACGAATGCCCATGATGGCTTTCAGTGCGTACCAGACGATGAGGCTAGTCACGAATACCCAGATGAAGATAGTCAGCATACCGATCAACTGGCCACCGAAAGTGGCATCGGAATCAGATAGCAATACGGCAAAGATGCCCCAGATACCAACTACACCGTGTACGGAGATCGCGCCCACTGGATCGTCGATTTTCACTTTGTCCATGAAAACAATACTGAAGACAACGATCGCACCACCGATGGCACCGATGATGGTGGACAGCAGTGGAGATGGATCAGCAGGCTCGGCAGTAATCGCAACCAGACCAGCCAGGGCACCGTTCAGAGCCATAGTCAGGTCGGCTTTGCCAAACATGATGCGGGCAACTAACAGGGCAGCAATCAAACCGCCAGCTGCAGCCGCGTTAGTGTTCAGGAAGACGTTAGCGACTTCGTTAGCAACACCGATACCACCCAGCTTCAGAGTAGAACCGCCGTTGAAACCGAACCAACCCAACCACAGGATGAAAGTACCCAGAGTGGCTAGTGGCAGGTTCGCACCTGGAATAGCTTTGACAGAACCGTCCGCGCCGTATTTACCTTTACGTGGGCCGAGTACCATGACACCGGCAAGCGCTGCGGCGGCACCAGCAAGGTGAACAATGCCGGAGCCAGCGTAATCGCTATAACCGAAACTGTCGTCACCCATGAGTGAACTACCCAGCAGCGGAACAGCTTTCTCGCCCCAGGTCCAACCACCTTCAATAGGATAGATAAATCCAGTCATTACTACGGCGAAAGCCAGGAATGCCCAGAGTTTCATGCGCTCAGCAACCGCACCAGAAACGATAGACATCGCAGTCGCGACGAATACAACCTGGAAGAAGAAGTCTGACGCGCCTGAGTATTCACCCATGTCGCCGAAACCAGCTTCGTTTGAAGCCGCCAGAATTTCCGCCACTGCTGCATCGTCCATCTGCGCAACAGTAGTAACGCCTGACAGGAAAATTCCGCCGTCGTACATGAACTGGTAACCGCAGACCAGGTACATCGTACAAGCGACAGCAAACAACGCGACGTTCTTGGTCAGGATCTCGGTGGTGTTCTTGGAACGTACCAGGCCAGCCTCGAGCATGGCGAAACCTGCCGCCATCCACATGACCAGCGCACCGCAGATCAGAAAATAAAATGTGTCCATTGCATACTGCAATTCAAATATTTGGTCTTGCACCTTTACCTCCTAAGTGGTCTGAGCCTGAGACCACAGATAATCAAGTTTTAGTTTTAAGCTTAGATCGCCTCTTCGCCGGTCTCGCCGGTACGAATACGGATAATCTGAGCCAAGTCAGTGACGAAGATTTTGCCGTCGCCGATCTTGCCGGTGTTTGCTGCTTTAGTGATCGCTTCGAGAGTTTGATCAAGCAAGCTGGCTCCAACTGCAACTTCCAGTTTTACCTTGGGCAGGAAATCAACTACGTATTCCGCGCCACGGTACAGTTCGGTGTGACCTTTCTGTCTGCCAAAGCCTTTTACTTCTGTGACGGTAATGCCTTGCACCCCGATCTCGGACAAAGCCTCGCGGACGTCATCCAGTTTGAATGGCTTGATAATAGCCGTTACTAACTTCATTACTTTCGCTCCTTAGTTGTTATATAAGCGGTTTTGCCCGGTTGAATACTTACAACTGAGACACCCTCTATGCATCACGCGTGCCAGATGTAGATAAGGCTGCGGAATCAAAGACTTACACATAGAAGCTGGAGTTCAGAAGAATAAGACGTGCGATTTTGGCGCGTTTCTGTGCGATCGCAGTGCGCAGAGCCCAAAAATGCACCCAGAAGGTGCATTTTGTGCGTTTTTTGCGCAGTTCCTGTAGGAATTTGCAGGGCAATCGCCAAGAAACCCCCAATCGTGCCCTGATTTTGCTCGCTCAAGCCCTGCCGCGATTAGTGGTAAAATGACGTTTCCATTCTTTAGCCCCCAAAACGCCATGATCGACAAAGAAACCTTTCAAGAACTCAGCCGCCGTCTTGCGGCGTTATTACCCGCCGCCGATGGAGTGCGCGAGGATTTGCGCACCAAAATAGAGCAAACTCTCAATAAAGCCTTTGCTGAGTTAAATCTCATGACTCAGGATGATTTCCAGGCACAAGCAAAAGCGCTGCAACGGGCACAGCAGAGGATCGATCAATTGGAAGCTGAGATTAGGGAATTGGAGGAACGGGTTGGCTAGGGGGTTGTTAGTCGTCCCTCCCCCACTCGTTCACTTGGGTTCGAAATCTATTTTCAATTTATAGCCCACGGCGTCTGCGTATGCAGTCAGCGTCGAAAGTTTGGGCGAGATTTCTGAGTGCGCACTTTCCAGCCTGGAGATATTGCTCTTCTGAGTTTGCAGCTTTGCTGCCAGTTCTTCCTGCGTAAGCCCTGCTTCCTTGCGCAAAGCGATCAATTTCTTGCGAATTGCATAGGCTGGAGCGAGGGCATCATATCTATCCTTGATGCCTTTGTTTTTTAGTGCTTTCTCTTTGAAGCTCTTAAGAGTTGTCCTCGCCATCGCGCAATTCCTTCAGACGTCGTAGTGCTTTAGTGAGATCACTCGCAGGCGTTTTGCGGGTCTTCTTGATAAACGAGTGCAAGATAACAATCTCTTTGCCTTTCACGGTACAGAACAAGGAGCGACCTATTCCCTCTCTGGCTTTGGTTTAGGAATAGGCCCGAATCTCAAACAGACCCTTCCCCATCGGGGCAGTATAGGGTTTACCAATGTGTGGGCCGAACTCTTCTATGATCTCGAATATATGCAGACAATTCGCCAGAATCCCTTGCGGGAAGTTCATCAATTCACTCTCAACTTTGCTATTGAAGAACGTAACCGTCCACTTAGATTTCGATGTTATCATCCATGATAACCCTCAGCAATGTTACTGACTGGAGACCAAGTTCAGCGTCTCTTCATTCGCAGTAGCGCTATATCATAAATAGCATTGCGGTTACGTTTGCCTACGGCTACGACTGTCACTGTTACCGTGTGTTCTGTAACGGAATACACCAGCCGGTATCCCAGTTGGCGCAACTTTATTTTGTAAAGGTTCATACCACCCGATACTGCGGCGGATGGCACATAAGGATTCATTAGTCTCTGTTCGAGTTTCTTTTTAAATTGAGCACGGACGTCGGCGTTTAGTTTGCGCCACTCTTTTAGTGCGCTCTTCTTGAATGCAAGCTGATAAGCTCGTTCAGAGTTCATCCAATTGAACCTTTACGCTTTCTTCACCTGCTCTGCTCATAGCCAGAGCAAGCAACTCCCTGTCCTCAATCAAATCCATCAGTGCTTCATAGGCCTTGGCTGGAACACAATAAAAAGCTGGCTCGTTTCGATTCAATACGGCAATCGGCAAGCCTTCTCCACTAGCGACCACTTTCATCGGATTGGCCTTTAGCTCGGAGATACTGGCGGCTACATCGGTCAAAATCTGGTGAGTCATTGGCAGGTCTCTCATAGAATTAGAGACCTAATAATAGACCTGTTATAAGGTCTCGTAAATGAGAATGAGCGATTCTCATGCGGCCAGATCCTGAATCAGCTGCGATCTGCGAAAGCCTATGGCTTCGAGTAGGTGCTCGCGGTTGATGAACTCAGCTTCATGCATGTCGGCAACAGTGCGCGCGACTCGCACGATACGATGCACGGTGCGTGCTGACAGATTGAAACGCTCCATGGCACTGGCCAATACTTGCTTCTCTGCCTTACCCAACACCGCGTACTCGTCCAATTCCTTGTGACTAAGATTGCGGTTTAGTTTGCCCCGTTGCACACACTGTCGTTGCTGGCAGCTATTGATAGCAACCCGGACAGCGAGCCAGTCGTCTGGATTTGAGATTGGCGTCAGCAACTCATCCCTGCCAATACTGCTCATCTCGACTATCAAGTCGAAGCGGTCCAGCAATGGGCCAGACAACTTGCTCAGATAACGGCTCACTTTGTCCGGGGAACAACGACAAGCCACTGCGGGATTGCTTGCCTGCCCACAAGGACAGGGATTCATTGCAGCCACCAACTGAAATTCAGCGGGAAACATAACCTGATAGTTGGCGCGGCTAATTGTGATGCGACCGGATTCCAATGGTTCGCGCAGGCAATCAAGAACGCTCGGTTTGAATTCGGCCAGTTCATCGAGAAAGAGCAGTCCCCTGTGAGCAAGCGTAATTTCACCTGGACGGGCGCGGGTTCCACCTCCCACCAACGCAACAGCAGTCGCCGAATGATGGGGCGTACGAATCGGTCGTTGCTTCCATTGACTGCCGTTCACCGGCAGATTCGCCACAGAACGAATCGCTGCGGTTTCCAGCGCTTCGTTCCTGCTCATGTCGGGTAGCAACCTGACCATGAGCTGAGCCAATAGAGTCTTGCCACAGCCGGGTGGGCCTAGCATTAGTAAGTTATGGCCCCCTGCCGCTGCAATCTGTATCGCTCGCTTTGCTTGTGCCTGCCCGTGCACCTGGTAGCGCGCTAATTCTTCATCGCTTGCTCGTTCGCGTTCGGCATCAATGCCTTCAGAGTTCCAGACCTGAGTTCTTGGCTCCGCGTTTTGTAGCAGCACGGCGAGGTATTCACCAAGACTGCAAATAGCTGTGCTACTTTCGTATTCTGCCAGTGCGATCTCCTCAGCATTGCACGCTGGCAAGACAATCCGCCGTCCGGCTTTTTGCGCAGCAAGAATTGAGGGCAGAACACCCTGCACCGGCCGCACGCGACCGTCCAGAGCCAACTCCCCGACCAATTCAAGATCTGTTAGTTTTTCTATCGGAACCTGGCCCGACGCCGCGAGGATACTGAGCGCGATGGCCAGATCGAATCGGCCGCCCGCTTTAGGAATATCGGCAGGCGCAAGGTTGACAGTGATGCGCCTTGTAGGAAAGTCCAGGCCACTATTGATCAAGGCGCTGCGAACGCGCTCCTTACTCTCCTTCACGGCGGTTTCGGGCAGGCCCACGATTGCAAAGCCCGGCAAGCCATTGGAGAGATGGGTTTCAACCGTCACCTCGAGTGCCTCTACACCCATGATGGCGCGGGAATAAACTGTGGCAACTGACACTTTCTATACAGGGGATATTGGGGAGTGCTTTTCAGGAGACACTGATAACTTAGTAACTTAAGGAAGCAAGGATAACTGTGTATATGCATTCCATAATTCTTAAGTTACCAGGTTATCTGTGTCCCCGCGTGCTCCTCTCTAGCTCTTCTCTCTAGCTCTTCTCTCTTGCTCCTCTCTAGCCCCTCTGTCTCCCGTCCTTTAATTTCACCCCGATATCAATTCTATATAGACGAATACTTCGTGAATGCATAAATCCAGGGCAAAAAAATGAGCTGCAAGCAGCTCATTTTTCAGCGAGATTCTTAACAGCGAGTAAATACTCGCATCAAAATCTTACTTGCTGGATTCGATCATGTAGTCGACCAGCGCTTCCAGATCGGCGTCTGTGCAATCGAAGCACATGCCTTTGGCAGGCATTGCGTTGATGCCATTGATGACGTTAGACATCATAGCTTCACGGCCTTTTTCGAGGCGAGCAACCCAATCAGACTCATAGACGCCAGCTTGTACTTTAGGGGCACCCGCAGCACCAGTGCTGTGACATGCAAAGCAAGAAGCCATGTACTTGGCAGAAGCATCGAAACCGTCGCTGGTTTGTGCCAGTTGCAGTTGAGCTTCATCAGCCAGGCTGACATTCGCAGTCAGAGCCAGAGCAGCAACTGCTGCACATTGAGCAAGCCTGGTTTGCAGATTTTTGAAAAGTGATAACACGTTAATACTCCTTGAGTGGATATTTACTTAAGATTCAATCAAACAATACTTTCAATACTTACTGATTAACCATGTAGTCCACGAGAGCATGAAGTTCTTCGTCGCTACAGGTTACACACAGGCCTCGTGCCGGCATCGCGTTCACGCCGTTCATGACGTTGGCCATTACAGCATCCATCCCTTTTTCCAGCCGCTCGTTCCAGGCGGCTTCGTCGCCAAGCATCGGGGCACCTGCCGCGCCGCTGGCATGACAGGCCATACAACTCATGTTGTAGGCTGCCTCAACATCGAAATCGTTAGCCGGAGCTGCCGCAACTTCTTCGGCAGCCGGTGTTTCTTCTACAGCAGGCGCTGGCTCCGCCGCTGCAGGTTCAGCACTCACTTGTGCTCCTCCGGCAGGCTGACCCACACAGGACTGGCCCTGCATGCAAACCTGACCAGCTGGACGAATATTATCTGCCGCAGACTGAGCCAGAGCTGAACCGGCGAAGACAGCCGATCCGACCAGAACGGCCAAGGCGGCAAAAGCTGTGTTCAGGACTTTGCTGAATTCATTATTCTGAGTTCTCACGGCAACTATTCTCCAAGTATTTCAATTGCTTCAAACTGAGCCAAAGCTCAACAATTCTGAGTGTCTCTTCTGACTATCTCTCGCAAATGTCTGTGCAAGAGAGTCGAAATCTCTGCGGTTTATTTCAGTCAATCCCGATTTCGCGAATTTGGCCCGTACAGCCGCCTATCGCCAATCCGCGCCCAGTTAAGGGAGCCGACAGCGCTGTTACGACCAATTTGCAGGGAGCCTTTATGCGCGGTAAACAATAACCACAAAAAACGACGGCGAATTATAGCGCACTTACGGCCAAGACAAAGCCTGATATGGGTAAGATGTTGTCTGAAACATCAGACATTAAGGCACGATGGTGAGATTGATAGGTGTCTGATGGTGGAAAACTTCGCCTGGATTGCTACTCAATCCGTAGCCCACCACGAAATCGACGGTGATGGAGTCGATATTCAGGGACTGGGCAATCAAATCATCCGCGATCACGATTGATTCCTGGGCACCCAGAACCTTGTCGGCGACATGGGGAATGCCATTTGCGGCATTGAAGGGTTCGAAAGCCCCTTGCGCACCGTTTTGTACAAGGAGCTGGCCATCGATCAGGGCCGCGACAACCAGAAACCCGTTTTCACCCTGATGATCCGCATCGATGTCTATCTCGGCAGTGATATCCAGGCTCTGGCTTGCCGAGAAGATATTGCCGAAACTGTTGCCTTCGTCGGCACTCACCCCACCTCGGAATGCTGCATCACTCAGCCCGCCAGCGAGACTCAGGCTGCCCGACTGCACAGGCAAGGAACTCGCCGAATAGCCAACTGAGAGCGTGTAATCACCAGAATTACCACAATCGCTGCGCACTGGTACGTCGTAGGTATTAGCCAGCAAGTAGTAGTTGCCCGGGTCGAGAATGCGGCTCAGGGTCGAGTCGCAACTGCCGGAAGATTTGTTGTCGAAATCGATATAGTTGAAATCGGTGTCGGCCAGAATAAGGACTGAGTCCAGCGTCGATGAACTCATGGCAAATTCCATGGTCGTGGTGTTGGCAAGCTCTAACGCATAGACATCGATGAAGCTGGTGTCTGTGCCGCCAGCCGTGAGTTCGTTGACGCGACAATCACTCTCGTTCAGCCCGTCACTAAATACTCCAAAACTGATTGATTGCACAACACAGGCCGATAGTCCGCCGTAAAGCGCATTCACGCCGTCGATGTCATCAGCCTGCAAGCGATCGATACTGCTGATATTCGGCGCCATGATCGCTGTTTCATCCGGCTCGTGACCAAGGCCTAGCACATGGCCTAATTCATGAAGAGATACACGACGAAAATCCAGACCTGGAGATCCGAACTGTCCAATGGGACCATCGTATATATTGAAGTTCACATCGTTGTTTACCACGATGTCTGCTTCGCTAATGTTCGGTGGACCGAGGAGCTGGCTCTCATAGCGCAGCAGAGTGACGGCCAGGGTATTGGCGCCAAAGCCAGAGCCACAGACATCATCAGTGAAATCGACACTGCTCACCGAGTTGGAGCTACATGGGTCAACGTATTCGAGTACCGGCTCAAAGGTAAACACTGTCTCCTGATTCCAGTCTCCCAATGCAGCGAGAAACGCAGTCTGCCAGTTAATGCCACTTAACGCTGAGCCTTGAAATTGTACGTAGTAGGGAGTTGTGGCGCCGGGCCATTTGGTGCCCTGAAAATCGAATGCGAAAACCGCAGAGATCGAAGAGCTAAGCGCAGCAATACAGGAAACGAGCAGGCAGAGAAACACTCGCAGAGGCTTTTGCAGGAGATGTCTTTCGGTTAATTGCTTGCTCATAGTTCTCATAACGCGAAAGTGTGGCAATTGGGGGACACTGATAACTTAGTGTCCTCACGACCTATACGACCCATCCTGAATCGCGCGCCACCACGCTTCGTTTTTCAGGTACCAGTCTACTGTCTTACGCAGACCGCTATCGAACTCTTCGTTTGGTACGTAACCGATTTCAGATGTGATCTTGGTGGCATCGATTGCGTAACGGGTATCATGCCCCGGTCGATCGGAAACAAATGTGATCAGGGTCTCGGCCTGCTCACCCCGGGCGCAAGGCGAATCCGGGAAGCGCCCTGCCAAAGTCTCATCAGAGACAAAGCTGTCGTCCACCAGTTTGCACAACAGTTTCACGACATCGATGTTGGTCCACTCATTGTTACCACCGATGTTGTAAGTCTCGCCGTAGCGCCCCTTATTGATGATGAGATCTATGCCACGGCTGTGATCGTCCACATACAACCAGTCGCGGATCTGCTTGCCATCGCCATAAATCGGCAGAGGCTTCCCGGCGAGAATATTCAACAGACACAAGGGAATGAGTTTCTCCGGAAAATGATAAGGACCGTAGTTATTGGAACAATTGCTCGTGGTGACGTTCATTCCATAGGTGTGATGATAGGCACGCACCAGATGATCCGATGCAGCTTTGCTCGCTGCATAAGGTGAATTCGGTGCATAGGGCGTCGTTTCTGAAAAAGCAGGATCGTCAGCAGCCAGAGTGCCATACACCTCATCGGTCGACACATGATGAAAGTGATGCGCTATCGCGTCGTCACCTAACCAGTATTCTCTCGCTGCTTGTAGCAAGGAATAAGTGCCAGTGATATTGGTTTCGATAAAGGCTCCTGGGCCAGTAATGGAACGATCGACATGGCTCTCGGCGGCAAAATGCACAATAGTGTCGATGCCGTGGGTTTCAAGAAGCTGTTTCACCAGTGACTGATCGGTAATCGAACCCTGAACGAACTCAATCGCGTTCTGATCGCGAAGTCTTTGCAGATTGTTGATATTGCCCGCATAGGTCAGCGCATCGAGCACAATAATCTTGTCCTCGGGATACTGTGCTTTCCAATAGTGCACGAAATTGGAACCGATAAATCCAGCGGCACCGGTTACCAGTAGATTGCGCATTATGTACTCCTGAAATCTTCTACTTAATCTTGGGCAAGGTGCTGTAACACCTTGTACAAATTTTCCTGCCAATTCTGTTGCTCAATATTGAGCTCTCTTTGCACCTTTGTTGCATTCAGCACACTATAAGCCGGACGTCTTGCGGGCGTAGGATAATCTTTGGTCGGGATCGGGTTCAATCGTATTTCCCGTGTCAGTAATCCCAATTCCAGAGCGAGGTCACGAATGGTCACCGCGAACTCATACCAGCTGATACTCGCTCCATCACACCAGTGATAGATGCCGCTCGCGGTTGGACTCTGCACAGCAGACAACACTAACTCACTGAGACTGAAAGTCGACGTTGGTGAACCAAGTTGATCATCGACAATATTCAATTCATCTCGCTCGGTCATCAGGCGCAACATGGTCTTCACGAAATTGCCACCAAAGGGTGAATACAACCACGATGCTCTGATAATAAGCCCTGCATCCCCCAGCACACGCGCGACCGCTTTTTCACCGGCAAACTTGCTCGCACCATATACACCCAAGGGTGCTGTTGGATCGCCTTCCGCATAGGGCTCATTCCTGGCACCGTCAAATACGAAATCTGTGGAGACATGGATGAGTCTTGCTTGATGTTCAGCTGCCCACTGCGCGAGAAGCTCTGGGCCTCGCTCGTTAACAGCGTAAGCTTGCGCTTGATTTTCCTCGGCTTCGGCAGCATCGACGGCGGTATAAGCCGCAGCATTGATGATCGCCTCGACAGTGTGATTTTGCAGGCAATGAGAAATATTTTCTGCATTGGTGATATCAAGCTCAGCCGAGGAATAGGCAAGCAGATCGAAATCACTGGCCAACTCCTGTTGCGACCAGACTGCCTGCAGCGTCTGGCCGAGCTGCCCCCCAGCGCCAGTGAGAATGATTGCGGGTTTGCTCTGCATGATAGTCTGATTCAGTCGAAGAGCGCTGCTTCGGCCAATGGACTGGCCTTGCTATCTTTTTCCGACAGTTGCGGTTCGGCAGAGACCAGTGGCCACTCGATTGCCAGGGCGGGATCGTTCCAGAGCAGACTGTAATCGTCTTCCGGATGATAGTACTCAGTGCACTTGTAGCTGATTTCGGCCGACTCCGACGTCACGTAGAATCCATGAGCGAATCCAGGTGGAACCCAGAGCTGCTTCTTGTTGTCGGCACTTAATGTCTCACCTACCCACTGCCCAAAAGTCGGCGAGCTTTTGCGAATGTCCACGGCAACATCGAAGATTTCGCCAGACAGCACGCGCACCAATTTTCCCTGCGGAAACTTCAGCTGATAGTGCAAGCCACGCAAGATGCCCTGACCAGATTTGCTCTGATTGTCCTGCACAAAGGAAAGATCAATACCTCTCTCCTTAAAATGTGACTCCCGGAACGTTTCAAGGAAATAGCCGCGCTCATCTCCATGCACCTGTGGAGCAAAGACGAGGACATCGGCGATGGCGGTTGGCGTAATTTGCATGGCGTGATCGAATCCGGCTTAGCGAAGCAGTTCCAGAAGATACTGACCGTAACCACTCTTGTTCAATTGGCGCGCGAGTTTTTTCAGCTGTGCTGAATCAATAAATCCTTCACGCCAGGCGATCTCTTCAGGACATCCAATTTTCAGGCCCTGACGTTCTTCGAGCACACGAATAAAATTGGCGGCATCCAGCAAGGATTGCACCGTACCGGTATCCAACCAGGCAGTACCCCGGTCAAAAAGTTCGACGCGCAACTTGCGCTCTTTGAGATAGGTCTTGTTGACGTCGGTAATTTCCAACTCGCCACGCGCCGAAGGCTTGATCGACTTGGCAATACGCACCACGTCATTGTCATACATATACAAGCCGGTTACTGCGTAATTCGATTTGGGTTTCCTGGGCTTTTCTTCCAGATCAATCGCATGACTGTCTTCGTCGAGAGTAACCACGCCGTAACGCTCAGGGTCGTTCACATAGTATGCAAAGACGCTGGCACCCTGTTTGCGATTAACTGCTTTCTTCAGTGTGTCTTCAATCCGGTTGCCGTAGAAAATATTATCGCCCAGTACGAGGCAGACCCGACTCTTGCCGATAAATTCTTCTCCAATGATAAAGGCCTGTGCCAGACCTTCCGGCTTGGGCTGTACTGCGTAGCTCAACTTGAGCCCCCAGGCAGACCCGTCGCCCAACAAATTGTTATATGCGGCGCTGTCTTCCGGTGTCGTGATAATCAGAATCTCGCGAATACCCGCCTGCATCAGTGTTGATAGCGGGTAGTAGATCATGGGCTTGTCGTACACCGGCATGAGCTGCTTGCTCACTGAAATCGTCATGGGGTGTAAACGGGATCCGGTGCCTCCGGCGAGAATTATTCCTTTGGTCATGTGGTGCTCTGAGTTTTCGGTTCGATTGTAAATTTTTCGCAGCTCATGTTGCCTGCGTTGACTGTGCGTTCTTGTCGAACTGCGCTATCAACTCGGGAATCATGTCTATAAATGTCGTACTGCGCTTAAAGCCGAGTTGCTCTTGCCAATTGTTGGCTAGTTGTTGCGCCTCATCACTGGCGAGACTATTACGCACCAGATTGCGGTAAGAGCTGAATCCAAATCCGTTTTTCGTCAGGCCAAGCTGTGCTGCAAACTCGGCCAGTGCAGCGGCCGCAAAGAATACCATGCGCGGAGAGTGCCACGTGGGTTTATTTTTACCCAAGGCCTCATAAATAGCGCTTTCGATCTGATTCGGTGTGTAAAGCTGACCGTCGGTAATGATGCTGGTGTGACTCTCTCCTTTCTCGACACCGTTCCACCGCGCAAACTCGATTGCCACCAGACACAAATCTTGTACAGAGATCAGACTGAGCAGATTGCGTAAATTTGGCAATGGCGGCACCCGGCCGCGGGCAATCATGCGCATCAGGCTCAACCAGTTTCCTTGCATACCCATGCCATACACATTCGCTGGGCGAAGAATCACCACAGAGAGCTTGCCGTTATGTTGGTCTGTCACCGCCATCTCACTGGCGAACTTGCTGGCGGCATAGGCACTCTGGCCCGGATCGGCCGCGAGAATGCTACTGAAATGAATTAACCTCGGCACTCTCGCCGAACAGCATGCAGATGCCACAGCCTTGCTGCCTTCAACATTCACCCGCTTGAGTTCTCGTTCGTTGCGAAAGCCAGTGTGGGCAACACCGGCGAGATGGAATACCGCACTCGCCCCTTCGAATTGTGAGCTCAATGGCTCAGCATCCAGCGCACAGCAACTAACTTCATCTGCGCATATTTCACCAGGGCCTGGATCGCCGTTTTTATTCTCACGTAACAAAGCGCGAACCGAGTAACCCGAACCTTGCAATGCGCTACACAGATGCCGCCCGATGAATCCACTGGCACCAGTCACTACGGCGAGAGGTCTGAGCTGCTCAACTAATGCATCTGCAGATGAGTTTGTTCGAGAAGCACTCACAACCAACGCCATCCCCAACGATTAAAAAAGCGCCTGCCCGAGGCCATAAAGAGCCTGATATGACGCAGACCTTTTTTCGCAGCATTGCCTCCGCCATGTACGATCTGCATGGCAGGCAGAAAAGCAAGTGTGCCCTGTTCTGCAAGACGCAATGAAAGATCGAAGTCCTCAAAATAGAGAAAGTAGTTGGGATCGAACCCCCTGATAGTCGCCAACGCCTCTCTGCGACAGAGCATGAAACAACCGCTGGCGATGGGAATGTCTTTGCTGGGCTCTAAATCAGAGAGATCGCGCATCTCGTATTCTGCGTTGCGTCTTGGAAACAGTGCCTTGATTGCCCAGGGAAAGAATCCTCTGAGCAGGAGCAATATGGCAGACGGATAGCGTTTACACAGAAACTGCCGTTCGCCGTTGGGCCCATGCGCCTTGGGGCTGACCAGGACGACATCAGCATTGTCATTGAGAAACTGCAGACCGGCGGACAGGCAGTCCGGTGCCAGAGTAACGTCCGGATTGAGTATCAAATGAAACTCCGACCTGGAACTCAGGATCGCCAGATTATGGGCGGCGCCATAGCCCACGTTGCCATTGCCCTGAATGAGCGTCAGGTTGGCTGGCACCTGACTGAGCAGGCCCTGCAAGCTGGTGAATTCTTCTGCGGTCACACTTGCCGACTCGCTATTGTCGATCAAAATGACATTGATACTGCCCACCGACTTCGAATTGGCGGTTGCTGAGGCGTCATTAGAAGTTCCATTAGTAGCCTCATTAGAAGACTCTTTGCGTAGAACGCGCAATGCTCCGGCCAATGAAGAGACGGTAGTCTTGAGTTCTTCTACGGGCGAGTAATAACTGACGATGGAAATACTGAGTGATGCAGGACTCGCATCTGAGCCGCTAGCAGAGGCAGCATCAGAAGTTTGCTCAGTTGAAGGAATAGTGGATTCGGCGCTCACGGTCCAAGTGTACCCAGTTCGCTTGATTTTGGCTTGTTTGCTGGGCTTTTTGCGGGGCTTTTAATTCTGTAATTCTGCTTTCAATTGACCTTATTGCTCGCATTTCTGCTGGCTCTTTCGCTGGCCTTATAGCTGAACTGATTCCTTCCGGTTTCCCAATCTTCCCTGCTCAGACAGGCTCGCCGTTGCACTATTGCTCTACGAGACGATCACCGAATGGGGTGGACACGACCCGATAGCCGGGCGGCACGTCTGAGGGATCGATTCTACGGGGGCGAAATTGACGAGTAGTGCCGTTGGGGTCAGCGATTTGGGCATCGCCATTTCTGGCACGCTCACGCAGGATCGCGAAAGGATTACGATTCTCATCCACAGGCATGGCTGTAGCGGTGGAATCCTGCTGCAACGCCTGCGCCTCTTCTTGAAGTTGCCCCTGCAGACGCTGAATTCGCTGTTCCGGGGTTTCCCGTACTGCGATCGGGTCGGCGGTGGTCAGGCTGAGCACGGCTACATTGCCTTCTCCGCTGCAACTCACGCCAGCATCGCGGAACTCGGTGCAGGCAGTACCTCCGGGGTAGCGGATCGAGAGATTTCCGGCATCTGCACCTACAACGGCGAAGCTTTCATAGCCTGGAATCGGGGTCACGCCGAACTCACGCAGGGGCACCATGACCTCATTCCCGCTGCTGTGTTTGACGATAGCAGAGCGTCGATCACCGATGCGGCTGGTCCCGACAAGAGTGAATATGGGGCTCGTAGCAGTAGCAGCCTGGGCCGGACGGGCTACCTGGGGGAAATTGCGGTTTTCACTGCTTTGCTGCGCCTCAACGGGCTCAAACAGTGTGAATGACTGCGAGTTATTCTGGGCGGAGGCAATGACCGGTACGGAAAGTAGTAAAAGCAGCCCAAGACTCAGGTATCTCATTGATAACAAAGATTTTTCCATGCCAAATATACCTTCTGAAACTGCTCTCTGCACTGTCTGCTGAATTTGTTCGACAAACCTCAAGATGTCGATATGTGCGCTCAATTACTTCCTGATTATTTCACGCATATGGACAGCTCTGTAGGGTTATCTGACGCATTAATCACTCAGATAGTTTGGTTTTTCCATGCTCTGTTTCGACAAATTCCTTAGCTCACCGAGTTTAAAAACTGGCCTCATCAGTGCTGTTTCCGAGATGCGCCTCACTGCAAGACTGCTTTAAGAATTTGTATATAAATTTCACACGAATTCACTCTTCATTGACCTCTGTTGACCTTCATTATCACCATCAGAGCAGTTCATTTCGGTTCAGAGTCAAAATCGTAATGAAACAGAATCAGATTCTGGAAATTTGTTCTAAAAACAAGCGATTGAAGCACGAGAAATCCGGGTTAAACACTGGAAAGCTGCGTCGATTCGGGTCATTATTCTGCTAACAAGTAAACTTGTGGTACGTATGTGTCCAGTTGGGCAATCCCTCATATTTTTTTACGTACCAGACTGACTGCGCAATCAACAAATCCAGTTTTTGAACGTGATTGTGTCAGTGCTTATTCAAGGACAATTTTGCGGCGGTTCAGGAATGCGCTTCAAGCAGGCCACTCAGGCAAAGCTTGAGGCGGATGTTAAAACGTCAGTTAAGGCGTAAGTTAAGGCGCAAGCTGAGACGAAAAGTTGAAGCAAAAAGTGGGACAAACGGTGAGGCAAAAAATAATGAAGTCACGAGTCCAGGCATTTATCAATCGAAGCTGTTACTACTTTCTGTTTCTTTGCCTCTCGATTTACTCACCAGCAAGCCTTGCCCAGGAGGAAGAGCCCGCTGGCCGCGTTGTCGTCACAAGGGGTCAGGTAACCGCCGAAGACGCCAGTGGCTCATCCCGCGCAATCCGACGGGGCTCCGAGGTTAGCGTCGGCGACACCATCATCACTCAGCCCGCTGCCTTCGCGCAGATTCGTACCGAAGACGGCGCGATAATCGCGCTCAAAGAATCTACCCGCTTTCAAATTGTGGCTTATGCCTACGAAGAAAACTCGGCTACAGACATATCCACCATGCGCCTCATCGAAGGTGGCTTGCGCACCATAACAGGTGCTATAGGTGGTGAACCCAATCGCGATGCCTATTCGATTGAGACAGATCTCTCTGTAATCGGTATTCGCGGTACTGACCACGAGCTCATTCTCGATACTGGTTCGCTCTATACCGGCGTATACGAGGGCGGCACTTACATGAGCAACGCCGCCGGCACTCTGGAGCTCGGCCTGGGTGCAGATTACGACTTTGGTATAGCTACCGATCCCAACCTCCCGCCAGAAGGTTTGATTCTGCAACCAGAAGTACTGGGTAACATTACCGTACTGAATGTTCCAGATTTAGAAGACGAAGAAGGTCAGGAAGACACTGCGGAAGATGAAGACAATGCTGCTGACGGTGCCGATGGCGCAGACGATGCCGATGATGGTGCGGACGACGGCGCTGCAGACGATGCGGCTGACGACACCGGAGACGATACGCCTGAAGAGACTACCGAAGACACTGCAGACGGAACGGACGACGGAGCAGCTGCTGATGGTGCTGACGGCGGTGGTGATGGAGATACCGGCGGAGGTGGCAACACTGCAGGCACTGCTGGTGGCAACCAGAACGCAGCAACCGCCCTCGCAGCGCCTGTGGCCACGCTACAGGAAACAGAGCAAACAACTGGCCTTGCTCTTACCGGTGACAACAGCGTTAACGAGAATACTGAGGTAGACGTCAATCCGAATGAAACCCAGGGTGATGGTTCTCTAGCCTGTACACTCAATTCCAACCCTCAGGCCTGTCGTCCGGTTAGCGACGAGACTGAGCCCGAACCAGAACCCGAGCCAGAACCTGAACCTGAGCCTGAACCTGAGCCTGAGCCCGAGCCTGAACCTGAGCCCGAACCTGAACCAGAACCAGAGCCCGAGCCTGAACCCGAGCCCGAGCCCGAGCCTGAACCTGAGCCCGAGCCTGAACCTGAGCCTGAACCTGAGCCTGAGCCCGAGCCTGAGCCTGAGCCTGAGCCCGAGCCTGAGCCCGAGCCTGAACCTGAGCCCGAGCCCGAGCCCGAGCCCGAGCCTGAACCTGAGCCTGAGCCCGAGCCCGAGCCTGAACCTGAGCCCGAGCCTGAACCTGAACCTGAACCTGAGCCCGAGCCTGAACCTGAGCCCGAGCCTGAACCTGAGCCCGAGCCTGAACCTGAGCCCGAGCCTGAACCCGGACCGGTACTCACAGAAACTGAGATTGCCAATCTGACCAATGGTGCACTGATCGCCGTATCAGGCGCGGCATCCAATGCTTCTTTCTCTTCTGGTGTCAGCAACAGCATTAACGATGACAATGCAGTGGCAGCTCAAGGCGCCGGCTTCGGTCAGTTCAGCGCCGACCAGGCATTAGTGCTGCGTCGAGGCGAAGCACCTGTGACAGGCTTCGCGTCAGGTGTTGGCGGCTTCAATTTGAGCTGGGGAGTGTGGGAAGCGTCTGAAGAAACACCGGCGCTGCTGTTCACCGATTTCAACAACGATCAGACATTTATCAATGTCACCACGCCGATCGTACTGACCAATGTCACCCCGACTGACATCAGCAGTCTGACCGGCAAGAAGAAATTCCAAAGCGTTACTGATCATCTGCTCCGCGCCCGCGGCTTTACCGACAACACTGTCGGTTCCGTTACCGGCAGCTTCAAGATCGACTTCGCCACTGCCGCTTTCTCCGAGGGCAAACTCGATATCTGTGTAGGCGCATCGACCTGTAGCGAGTCAGAACTCGGCGACACCTATTGGCCGCTGCGCTTTGAAGGTAGTTTGCTGAACGAAGGCGCTATCACCACAACTGAGTTCGATGCTGAACTGGCACAGTCTGCACAGATCAGTGCATTCGGCAGAGGCTTCTTCGTCGGCGATTCTTCCGAGGGCTTTGTGCTTTCATTTGTCTCCAGTGGATCCGGCAGCAATACCAGTGACAAGTTTGTAAACGGCTCTGTGTTGTTCGGCGATCCGGTCAACACTGGCGGTGTATTAAGCACAGAAGACCTGGCCACCATTACCGGCCTGGGCTTCACTACGTTCATCACCCCAGGACAGTCAGCTCCGACCAGTGGTTCTGATGGCTTCTTCTTCGGTGGCGCGGCAGATCCCACAACCGAGAAACCCATCTTCACCAACATGCCTTCAACCCGTGTTGGCGAAACCTTCCCGGTGGACTTTCAGATTCTTCTGAAAGCAGACACCACGGAAACCACCACACTGGTAGATAATGTTGGCGGCTACAACCTCGCCTGGGGACTCTGGAACGCCACAGATAATCCCAGCGCGACGCTGTACAAAGATGGCAACGATGCCAGTGAATCGGAAGACGTGCTCAAGGAAGTCTTGTTCGCAGCGGCGACCCCTGTCGATGTCAGCAATAGCACTGCTTCCGGAACGTTCGCGGTCACCAACTTCCTGATCGGAGATCAGGCCGAAGGTGCTGCAAATGTGGCACGTGGCTCTTTCACCCTCGATACCGACAATGCCCTGCTCAAAGACTTCCGCGTACAAGTCTGTCTCGGCAGTTCCGACTGCGACACCGCATCGCAAATCTGGACCAGCGCGAAAGTTGCCGAGATCAACATCCTCGGCAATGGTTTGTACAGCAACGGCACTGATATCACCGGGAAGGTCTTCCAGCGCCAGAACACACTCAACACCACCTTCGCTGGTTATCTACAGGGCATGTTCGTCGGCAATGACAATAACGAAATCGGCTTCGCAGCTGGTTTTCGCTGGCTGGAGAACGGCAGTAAGCTCAGTGGCAATCAAGAGATCATCGATGCCGCGTTGCTGTTCACGCTGTCCGACAGTCCTATTGGCGACCTGACTGATGCCCAACTTGCCGATGTGAATCGCACCGGTATTGTCTGGGGAGGTGATCTTAACCAGAAAGTCGGTTCCACATCCGATTTCTCCGGTAGCTCACAACTGTTTGTGTCCACCGATGCGGACACCGTCTTCCCGATCACGACGGCAGACGATTACTCCTACATGCAGCTGTCAGGTCATCAGCCCCAAGAGCTGGTCACCAATGTGGGCGGCTTTGATCTGCATTGGGGCGTATGGCAGGCAGATAGTAGCGAGCCAATAGAGATTCGGGATTACTTCGCTGGCATTGGTGACCATCTCAACGAGAGCATCACCGGTCTCGTCTTCGGCTTGTCTCTCAAAGAAACACCATCAGGGAATTTCACCGGCATTAAATCATTCTCTGATGTAAGCCATCACCTGATTCGCGCTGAAGGCTTCGACAACAACGACATTGGATCGGTAACCGGATCGCTCAATCTCGACCTCGCCACTGGTGCGGTGTCCAATGGCATCCTGGAAATCTGTGTCGGCACCGAGACCTGTACTACCTCGGGCTTCGGAACGACCTACTGGCGAGTCGACTTCAGTGGCGACTTCCTCGGTAAAGGCGTCCAGGGAACCGCATTCACCAGCGCGGCATTCCCGGATAAAGTCGTGTCCATTCGCTCCAAGTCTGTCGGCTTTATCATGGGCGATCAGGCACAAGGCTTCGTGCTCAGCTTCAGCTCTGCCAGTGGCGAAGGTGCCACCACTCTGGAAGCATTCAACGCAGTGGATAATTCACCGGTCAGCTTCGTCAACGGCGCTGTGCTGTTCACAGGCGCAGAAGGCTCAGTGGCCAGTTTAGAGGCACCTAATTCACCAGTGCTTGCCGTAGAAGAACTCGGCGTAGACTGGGGAGCCTGGGATAACCCGGTCGATCAGAACTGGGTAATCGTAGAGAACCAGGACAATGGTAGCGCATCAATCTCGACCGATGACTACCTCGCAACAGTGAACCCAACTCCAGTAGCCGACTTACAAGGCAGTGCCACCTACAACACCGGCGCAGCCTCCTCATTCATCGGTAGCGGTAGCGCAGGTGCCGTTACAGACCTCGCTGCAGCAATGGACGTAGACTTCAACAACGGCACCATCAGCAACGGCAGCCTGTTGGTACAAGTTGGCGCCAGCGAAGTCTGGTCTGTCGGCTTCGAAGGCACAGTCGCTCAGGGTGATGTGCAGATGGATCTCGTATCAGGTCAGCTCTCTCAGCTAGGCACAGTGGTCAGTGAGTCCATCAACGCTGACCTCAACGGTGTGTTCACCGGTGCTCAGGGAGAGGCCTTTGTGGGTGGCTTTGACCTGCTGGATGAGGTCAATGTACTGAACAGCGTCAATGGCTTGTACACAATAGAGCGTTAATCGTAAGGAGCCAGAAGCAGGTCTGGCTCCTTTATTCCTTAATTCAACTCATCATGAAACAAACTCAAATCCTCGACTGTAATCGTCCGATCACAGGTCGGCGGATCCGGCTTGAGCGGTTAGGCCCTCAGCACGTGGATTTATTGCTTGCGAGCTTCAGCAATCAGAAATTTTGGAGCGCGTACAGAGCAAATCAAAATCGCGCTATATCCCGCAATGAGCTTCTGAAACAGTTACAGTTCGAATATGAGAATATTCCCAGCCACGCTAAAAAAATTGAGTGGATAATAACTAAGCTTCCAGTCAAATCTGAGTCCAACAACGCTAGCTATGAGGAATTTGAATCGTCCAGAACACTGGGGCTCGCAGCCTTATCAGCCTTTAATGTTGAGCGCAGCGAGGCTGAATTCATGATCAGCTTTTTTAAAAGTGACGACATCAAGGCTGGCTTGGCCTTGGAGAGTAGCCTTCTTATCATGGATGTTGCATTCAATCAGGAATGCTTAGCCAGGCTAATAAGCTATGTGTATTCGGAGAACAGATTGGCTCAAAGAAGCACTATGTCTCTTGGATTCAAAAATGAAGGAATATTAAAATCTCACTACCAATCAGCCGAAGGCTCCTCTCGCATTACTGATGTTTTCGTTAACAAGCAATCGAGTAATGACTTTCGCCAAAACTGTCGACTTCGACGCCTATCTCAATATTTATTGGGTCGTGACGTAACCGCTGGTTCAGATGCCTCTCATGTAGATGGATTCAGGCTAGATGCAACTTTTAAAATCGAATAATTTGCTCTACCCTTTGAGGACATGCGTTATTCAAACCCTGGCGGGGTGTAGTTCGAATTTGAGGAAGGCACAAAGCGAATGGAGGGTCTATTTTGATAGATGAGGCTGCCCTCAATAATTTTTCAGATGGCGCTTTCATCGAACTCTGTCAGTGCGGGTCATTGCCTCCAATATATTGCCAGTTAATTTCTATGCCGCGAAATTCTGTTCTGACACGGATTGAATAAGAGGCGTACCGTAGTTGGACTTGGGCTCACAGCCACATGATCGAAGTCAAGTAGTAACCAAATAACGCGAATTGGAGCTCAATTGCAACAGATAACGATTGAACAAGCTTTGTCACGGGCAAAAAAGGCAGCTAAGAAGGGTAATACCGCTGTCGCGTTGCAGTTCTTCAATGCTGTCTTACAGCACCAACCAAACCATCCTGTTGCAAAAAAAGGTTTGCGCAAATTACAAAAAGGACTGCCACAAAATCAGGCAGTACAAGCGGGCGCAGCAATACCTTCGCAAGATCAACTTGATGCCTTAACTAATCTATATCACTCTGGCCAAATGGTAGAGACAGAACAGGCGTGTAGAGAATTATTACTAACCCATCCGCAGTCTCTAATTGTCATCAATATTTTAGGCGCTGCGCTTCAAGGACAAGGAAAATTACAAGAGGCCGTAGCGAGTTATGGAAAGGCAATCCAGCTCAACCCAGAATATGCATACGCTTATTCTAACCGAGGAAATGCACTCCGGGAACTTGGGCTACTTGATGAGGCCATGAGCGATTATGAAAAAGCAATCCAGCTCAAGCCAGATTATGCGGACGCGTATTCCAACCAAGGAATTGCACACCAGGCAAAGGGGCAGCTCCAAGAAGCCATTTCCAGTTATGATATCGCGATCCAGCTGAAGCCTGATTGTGCAGAGGCGTACAGTAACCGTGGCAATGTATTAAAAGATCTAAGCCGTCTTGATGACGCTGTGGCCAGTTATGAAAAAGCAATTGAGCTCAAGCCAGATTTTGCATCTGCGTATTCTGGTATTGGCATAGTTCTTCAGGAACTCGGAAGGTTCGATGATGCTGTTGCATGCTATAAACGGGCAATCGATCTCAACCCTAGTTTTTCGGAGGCTTTTTCTAATCTTGGAAATGCACTCCAAGAACTAGAGCGACTGGGCGATGCGATAGTTAATTATGATTCCGCAATTGCGATCAAGCCTGATTTTGCTGATGCTTATTCTAATCGCGGTAATGCGCTAAAGGAACTAGGTCGGTTGACCGAGGCTGTTGCTAGTTATCAGAAATCTATCCAGCTAAAACCCGATTCTGTGGTTGCTTATTCAAACTGCGGTAACGCATTGAAGGAACTGGGCAAACTGGATGAGGCGCTGACATTTTATAAGAGAGCAATTGATCTTAACCCAACGTTCGCAGAAGCATATTATAACCAAGGGATCACACTTCAAGAGCTAGGGCAGTTAGATGATGCTTTAGCGAATTATGAAAGGTCTATAGAGCTAGAACCTAATTATGCAAAAGCTTACTCCAACCGCGGTACTGCGCTCCAGGAACAAGGACTACTAAATGAAGCGCTCGCGAGTTATGAGAATGCTATCCAACTCGATCCTGAGTATGCTGACGCGTTTTCCAATCTTGGTGCGGTACTTAAAGAATTAGACCAATTGGAAGCTTCAATTTCCAACTACCAGAAAGCCATCTCTATCGATCCTGAGAATAGAAATTTCTGGAGTGGCTTCTCAGAAGTATTAGAGATTGTGAGATTTTCTTCATACGATGAAAATTTGGCTTTTAGTTTACTTGAGATTCTTGAACAACCAACTGTTCGTCCAAGCGACGTTTCAGGAGCAGTTGCCAGTTTATTGCGACATCACCCTGTAATCTCCGAAGCCTTGGAGCTCACTAACTCAAACAATCTCTCGCAAAATATTGTTCACATAGCAGAGAAGCTGTCTACTGTCCCGCTTCTTTTGCGGATACTGGAATTGAGCTCTATTCCCGATTTTGTGTTAGAAAAAATGCTTACCCAAGTAAGAAAGGCCACGTTACACAAGGTTGTTTATGAGGGTATTGGCAATAATTCAGGCCTACAGTTTTTTTCTACTCTGGCCCTGAACTGTTTCACTAATGAGTACGTCTTTTCGGAAAGCGAACAAGAGCAAGAAGAGATACGGTTGCTCCAGGAACGTGTTGGATCAGCGTTTTCTAGTATGCGCACTCCCTCTCATACTGAAATTCTAGTGTTAGGAGCGTACAGGCCTCTTCACACATTTTCTTGGTCTAGAGATATTTTGAGTAGCGATACATATACAGATATTAAAAATGTTATTCATGCACAAATAAACAACGCTAATTACGAACAAAATCTCCGTTCTAGTATTCAACGTCTCGATTTAGTTCAAGACAGAGTTTCTGAGTTGGTTCGTGACCAGTATGAGGAAAACCCATATCCGCGCTGGATCAAGACAGGGCTAAGTGACAAACCAACATCTATGTTGCGTGTATTGCAATCTATCGGCGTTGAGGTGACAAATAGCGCGCTTCAATTTCCTGAGAATCCCGATATTCTTGTCGCTGGGTGCGGTACAGGACAGCATGCCCTCAGTACGGCCGCAAGATTCTCAAACTGTAGGGTATTAGCGCTAGATTTAAGCTTAAGCAGCTTGTGCTATGCATTAAGAAAAACACAGGAACTCGGTATATCAAACATCGAGTATTTACAGGCTGATATACTGGGTTTGAACCAACTGGACCGGGAGTTCCACATTATTGAAAGTGTAGGTGTATTACACCACATGGACAACCCACTCAGTGGATGGAAAGCCCTCGTTGACAAGTTATGCATCAACGGATATATGAAGATCGGCCTCTATAGTGAATTAGCTCGTAATAACATAGTACAAGCTCGCAGAGAAATTGAGCTCAGAGGTTACTCGCCTTCTCTTGATGATATACGGAAATATCGAGACGAAATTATTAGCAGGAGTTCCGATTTCACAATTATATTGGGATCGCGTGATTTTTACAGCTTGAGCACCTGCCGTGATTTGCTTTTCCATGTGCAAGAGCATCGTTTCACCTTGCCACAACTAGAAAATTCTTTGCATCATCTAGGTCTTAGATTTTTGGGGTTTGAAATGAAGAACTCCTCTAAACATAAATTTAGGAAACTTTATCCAGATCATGATGCCATGCGTTCTTTGCGCTTGTGGCATGAGTTTGAGCTTGAGAATCCTGATACTTTCGCCGGTATGTACCAATTCTGGGTACAAAAAATTCGATAGTCTGCCGCTATATTTTAGATTCCACTACTTACATAGCTGTACTGAATCTTTGTCCCGTTAGACGGGTCCAGCAATAACCCAGATTATTACATGTAATTTGTAATCTCTGAAATATCAAAGCTTTGTGAGACACCAAATCCGTTAAAGGGAAATGCCAGATTCTGGCACTATTGTTAGCTAATCTGGTGGTTAAGTTAATCCGCAGCAACAAAAGTTGTATTTACTTCAGTCCCTTTTGATAGAGAAATGAGCAAAAGCTAACTCTCGAAGTAAAGCAATTAATTAAGGGGCTAACTGAATTTTGAATCATTGCTACGAGGCCAAAGTCAACAACTCCAATTCAATTACTCATCAAATAATAGTTCCTGAGATATCCAATAATCTAACTGGAGGCTTCTAGTCTGCATCATTGAGGGCGTCTTGTAGAGCCTGACCATATGCGTTTCTTGCGGTTTGAAGTGCTGCTAACTTCATTTGTTCTCTAGCAATCTCATTGTCAACGAATTGTAAGGACTGCAATTGCGCCTTAGCGTCATCGGACATGTCATCTGTTTCGTATTCTTTTCCGTCTATTGTGATTGAAGTCATCAATGTTTCCTATAGATTGTAGTTGACCAAAGCCGTAGGCTGTTTTTGTGCACTCGATGGAATTTCTTTCTCATGGCTAGTTAAACACATGATGCCAATGTGCTTTTCTATCCAAGAGTGTTCTTGTACTCGTCCCCGGAAAATACACTTACCCTAAGTTTTTAGTTCAGAATAGCTTTATTTGGCATAACTAATTAGTTCGACTTTATTTTACTAGAATAGGTTTTTTATTCAGCATCTCTAGAAAATAAAGTAACACTTCTAAACGCAATACTAATTGCGTGTTATCTCTCGAGGCTAATAAGCCTCATCAATCGAACACTAGAGATCCATTGTCATCGGCGAGTGAAAAGCCAGACATATTTGAAGCGTCGGAGTTCGCCGTTTGCTGCTCGAGAATCTGGCCTTGCAGCTTGCCCAGGCGCTCCAATACTTGAAGTTGGTTCATGGAAAAAAGTTGGGCGTAAGCTATATTCAAGCCACCTGCCTTGCGTAGCTCCAGAAAAGCCTCGCCATCCAGTTCATTTAGTGCCTCTTCGTCTACGTGAAACAAGCCCTCTACCGGAAGAATTTTGTCATCTTGTTTCAGGTTGATGGTCCATGGCTTGATCAGGCCCGCTTCATCAATTGCGTTTACAGCACTCTGCGTGGCAATCCTGTTTGACTCGATTGCTGAAAGAAATTTGAGGATATTTTTTAGTTCTTCTGAGGGTTGATTGTTATCGTCAAAGAAAGAGCTTCCCTTTTCCAGATCATCTGACAAAAGCTCACTATCTTCATCAATACACAAGATAGTCTCGTCACTGTTCCCGGATTTTAATAAGCGAAAAGGATACGCACGTATTACAGAGGGTATATACGTGCCCAGCCAATTGCCGTTTGGTGCAACGCACAGGTTTTGACGCGGCTTGAGGGATGCGATTGCAACCAATTGGAAGGCTGTCTCGTGCTTGACAAAACCTATAGGTAAAAGCGCAACTGCTTGGCTAAGTTCTGCGCCTACCAATGGCATAATTGTATCCGCGGCAGCAAATTTGTAGTCGGTTACACGCTTCCACACTTTCTTTGCGTGGCTTTCAGGGGTAACGGGTACGAAATTTGTCATCTTGTCTCCATGTTGTTATTGGCAAAGAGATTCAGTATCACCCTAAGCGGGAAGCGTTACACCTGGAGAAATTATCTCAGGCAATTCCCCTGGTGTGCCTACAATTGAAGTTATTGCTGTAATTCATGTAGCCGAACTACGTTTATACAGGCTATGACCCCATCGGCAATATCCGAATCACTACTAATGCGACTCAATTTACGAGTGACACATATTTTAGAAAACTCTTCCAAACCTAGCGTTATCGTTCAGAGTTCATATGCTAGCCATATAGCTTCGCCACACACCTCAAGCATACGATTAACATCAATTGACGAACAATAAATAAAAAGCCCGGTTCATTTCTGAACCGGGCTCTTTATCTTAAATTCAGACCCTTAAATCAGAGTCCAAGGCTACTAAACGAAAACTATTCGCCTTTTAATACTTTCAGTGCTTTCAGTCAAACATTGAGGGCTACCGAAGTAACCCTCATAGTTGTCTGTATTGTCTTAGACGAAGTCACCGAATACCAGCTCACCGACGGATACACCTTCGAGAGTAGCAATCAGGCTAATCTCAGCTCCGACAAGAGCAGTATTACCACCAGCGCCATTACCATGGTAAATGAATGCATCACCATCCTGGTAAGCAATGATCAAAATATCTTCGTCATTGCCTGCTGTAGTAATAGTTCCAGCTGTTGTACCTGTCAGTGCACCTAGTGCAGAAAGCAGGTTAGTACCATTTAGTGAGTTAGCAGCGCCTGAATCCAGGTCTACGCCAGGTGAGAATTCCCAAGAAAGTTCAACAACCGCAACAGGGTCAGCTACAGTAATGTTGCCAACTGAAGTCAAAGTAGAGAACTCAGTAGAAATAATACCACCAGCGGTAATATCGTCATTACCACCAGCACCAAGAGTACTAAACGCTGTTCCGTTTGCATCAATTGAATCTGATGCTGTATCAAACCCAGTTACAACAACACGGTTAGCAGCCAGTGCTTGAGCTGTTGTCAGGTTGAATACCAACGTATCGTTACCGTCTCCGAAGGCAATGGAGTCGATACCTAAACCACCATCGAGGGTGTCGTTTCCAGCACCACCGTCGATAGTGTCCACACCGGTACCACCAGTGATGGTATCGTTGCCGTCACCACCGCCCAGAGTATCAGTACCATTGCTACCAACGATCGTATCGTTGCCAGCACCACCCTGAACATTATCGCTTTGCGCTGTACCAGTCAGAGTGTCGTTTTTGGAACCACCTGTGAGCGCAATACCATTAGTGGTTGAATTGGAGAAGTCCAGTGTCAACACACCAGTAGCTGCTGAACCATCAACTATCGTGTTAATGATAGCTGCAGTTGCAGTAGACGTAATGGTAATCGGGGAAGAACCGGCGAGAGTCAACTTCGACCAATCTTCATGAGCAAGAGTGGTGATTGTGGTCGCGCCTGTACCGGTGCTGGCTGTCAGGTTAATAGTTTCTGTACCTGTCGAAGCCAGGGTGGCCATAGTAATCGCAGTATTTGCTGAAGACGAAGTGGTCAACGACAGCGTGTCCAGAGTACCAACGGCTGTGGCTCCCTTGATATTGAAATCAAGAGCACCTGTAGCGAGAACCGTTACATTCGCTGCTTGCTCAGCAGTCATATCGGCGATAGTTACGTTACCAGAAGTCTGAACCGCAGTAATACCGGAGATATTATCCATATCAGCATCTGTAACAGCGGTTAAACGCAGTGTTTCGAAATTACTGATTTTCGCACCGTTGGCCGCTGTCAAGACACCGTTGGCAGTGAAGCCGATAGTGTCTGTGCCGTCGCCACCATTGATGGTGCCTCCAGTTCCGAGAAGCGCGGTATTAGTGACCACGTCATTACCCGCACCTGTACTCGTAGTTTTCGTTGAGCCAGCAACAGAGATCGTGTCCGCACCAGTAGAACCGGTATAAGTCAGGCCTGTGTTCAGCGCATCAACAATAGTCAATCCACCAGAGTTACCACTCGCATCAACAGTAACGAGAGCTGCAACTGTGTCTGCTGAAACGGTAGTTTTACCGGCACCAGTCACAGTAAGTGTTGTAGCAACGTTAGTAGTCAGGTTGTCCAACTCTAGATTCACATCAGAATTGATAGTAACCGTTGTCGCTTTAGCGAATACCAAGTCGACATTATCACTCTTAGTACCAGTCGCATTAACAACAAGTGTAGTTGCTTCCGCATCTGTGATAGTGCCATTGGTAAGTTTATTAACGCCTACTGTCAGAGTACGCGTTGAGGCCGCAGCAGTAATAGTTGAATCCTGAGAAGAATTAGCCAGCGTTAAACTGGTTAACTTGTCGGAATTAATTGTCGAAGCACCAGCGTTGCCAGAAATCGACACAGTAGTGATCGTATCTGTCACAGAGTCATCGTTAAAGGTGACGTCTGCTAGAGCAGTAAGACCATCACCGATTGCAACGACACCGCCATCCAGAATAGTAACCTCTGTCAGTTTCGAATTGGAATTTACAGATGTGACATCAGTAGCTTCACTACCACCAGTTACTGTTACGGAGCCTGAAGCGCCGGTAAGTAACATATCGTCACCGCCAGAGTTATTAACAGTAGTATTCAAACCACCAGTGACCGTTGTATCACTGTCTGTGCCAGTTCCAGTAGAACTACCAGTAACCGACAATGTTGTAGTGGTCGGTGCAGTAACGATCAGATGCGAATTAGCGCCAGTGGATGAATTGGCAAACGTCATTGTAGTCAAGCCAGTCCAGCTACTGAAGTCGCCAGTAAAGGAAGCGCCTGATGAATTGAAGGTCACTGTTTCAATATTTTTGACAGTCAGAGAGCCTGGTAGCGTTGTTACACTGGTTAATACCTCTAAAGTATCTGTGCCAGTACTACCATCGAGATTGTCGAAAGATGTCAGCGAGTTATTTGTAAGCCCATTGAACGTATCGTTACCTTTACCGCCGGTAAAAGTATTAACACCAGTAGTGAGCGTGAATGACTGTGCTTCGAAGGTAGGCAGCAGTGCAGCGGCAGCTGTGTCCGCTGCAGAGCCTGCAGTTACCAGAGCAGCGGCAGCTGAAACGGCGGTAGCAGCAGCTGTTTCTGCTGTAGTAGCACCAGCATCATCATCAGTTGTAGCAGTTGCGTCAGTCGCAGCTTTAAGAGCAGCAGCAGCTGTAGATTCAGCAGCAGCGTCAGCGGCAGCGGTTGCAGCAGCAGTTGTCAGAGCAGCTGCTGCTGTTACATATGCATTAGCTTCTGTGATTGTTGCATCAGTTGCATTGGCAGCAGTAGCCGCGGCGTCGGAAGCAGTCTTCGCTGTGTTGGCAGCAGTCAAAGACGCAGCAGCAGTTGCAGCAGCAGTATTGTAAGCAGTCAGAGCAGCTGCAGCGGTCGCTTCAAGACCAACTTGAGCGATGGCAGTTGCCGTTGTTGCAGCAGATGCAGCGCCTGTGTCGAAAGTAGCAGCAGCAGCAGCAGCAGCAGTAACAGATGCAGCAGCTGCAGTTTGTGCAGCAGCAGCGGCTGTATCGTCGCTTGAAGAGCTAGTAGTAGCAGCATTAGCGGCAAAGGCGTCAGCAGCAGTAACGGCTGCGGCAGCAGCAGCGACAGCATCGGCACCGGCAGTTGATGCAGCAAGAGTAGTATTAAGAGTAGTTACAGCAGCAGCAGCTGTAGCAGCAGCAGCATCAGCCTCTTCAGCAGCAGTTGTTGCAGCCAGGTCTGTAGCGGCAGTTGCAGCAGTAGAAGTAGCTGTAGCGTCAGCAGTAGCAGCTGCAGACTGAGCGATAATCAAGTTACCATTTGCAGTGCTAACAGCATTTGCATCACCACCGGCAATCGCATCGTTAAGCGCAGTCTGTGCAGCAGTAACGGCGGCGTCTGCATTTGTTTTCGCAGTAGCAGCGGCGGCGGCAGCGGCAGTAGATGCATCACTAACAACTTTCAAGGCTGCTGCGTCGGTTTCATCAGCAGTAGCCTGTGCAGCAGTATAAGCTGCTACAGTGTCGGCAACAGAAGCGACTGCATCAGTAGCGGCAGTAATGGCTGCATCGGCAGCGGCTTGAGCTGTATTGTAAGCAGTAGCCGATGCTCCTGTACCATCAAGAGTGCCTTGCTTGTCAGTAACAGTAGTCGCATCGTCTGTTACACCTGCGAGAGCGTCAGTAAGACCAGTATCGAGCTCAAGTTCAACAGTGTGATAAGTAGCTACACTAACCTGATTTTGGAACAGGGCAGCTGAAGAACCAAAATTTGGATCTGAAGTGTCCAATGCAGCCAGGAATGCAGCAGCTTGAACCAGTACGTCCGCACGAGTTCCACCACCGTTCAATACAGCGGCAATAGCAGCAACACCTTCGGCTTTAACAGCAGCGCTTAGGCCTGGAAGAATGAAATCCAGAAATTCTCCACCGAACTCTTCAGGAGTCTGGAAAGAAGGATATTTTGCCTTGAATGCTGCATCAGCAGTCAATGCAGCAGCGACAGAAGTCAGAGAATTAGAGCTCTCGAACGTATCTGCCAATGAATTAAGTTTTGTGACACCAGGGGCGCCGCCAGTGGCAAGCACTACCAGCTCGATGATGTCAGTACGAGTTGCAGCTGTTATAGCCATTTAAAACTCCTTGAGGTTTATCGATCGATTTTTCAATTGTTTATTGTTCCGATGGGGTTGTGGTCAGTACTAACCAAAGTCACCCATCATCGGTGCACCAAGCATAATCAAGGCGCCCCCATGTCCTTGTGATTGTCATCACATGAAAGAGGAATTCCCCGAAAATTCTTTATTATCAGCACGGTAATGCCCTGAGACAGAACCGTCACGTGCTAGATATCGGCCGGATGATATAAGGTCTTAAGTTTCAAAACAACAATTGAAGTGCCTCGCAGAGCCTTAATATGCAAGGATTTCTTCAATTGTGGGAATTAGTGAATCGAGGCACAAAATATGGTGGAAATTGATCAAAAAATGATCGATTTTGTGGCTTTGTGTCATTGAAGATTCAGTGACAAATTTCTCAGATTTTTGACAATTCCAGGCCCATTTCCATAACAAAACTGGATTGGGTTATAGCTTACTAGAAGCGAAAACTGAGTCCCGCTTCTATTGTGGTGTCCACGATTTTAAAGAGATCGATGTTACTCTGCTGGTACTGGTGGTACAGATTGATCATTAGCGTGCTGTTCTCGCCAAAGAAATGGGCTGGCTTTCGGTATTGGAGAAGCATATAGCTTCTGTTCTGGCGACGGATCGAATTGTTCGATAGTAAAGCACTGTAAGGCTGCCCATCTCGCTGGCGAGTATGATTCAGCTGAGCGTAGATCGCACCGTCGCCCAGTGGCTGCTGCCAATCAAAATTTAGCTGCCAACCACGTCTGTCCCCGCCTAGCCTGTTTCCATCAAGATTGTCGTTGCGCAGCAAGCTCAAGCCGAAGCTCACGCGCTGCCGTCCTTCTGCGTTAAACATCGCCGGGAAGTCACACAATCCCCCTGCGCTCAGTTTCGTCTCTACCGCATCAAGCTGGGCCTGACCGTGAAAGTGTTGGAACTGAACTGCCGCCAAAAAGTCTGGCCGGCACTGCTCGTCACCAGGTGGTTGGTAGCGCAGCCCCAGATCACTGCCAGTGAATAAAGAGCTGCCTCCATAAAAAAGCTGATTAACGCCGGTTTGCAGTTGCCAGGCATTATTTTGGTCTGGTCGCAGCAGGTTGTAGCGCGCGCTGAACTGCAAAAGATCGGATTTTGTGTCTTCGCTTACACGACCTCTCACACTGGCGGAAAAATTGTGTTGGTGATTGGGCGCCAGGAATCGATAGCGGCCAGCGCTGCGGAAGTTCACATAGGGACCGCTGACGGGCTGAAATTCCGGATTCAGAGTGAGCAAAATCGACTCACCGGATAAGGTTAATGTGAGCTGTTCATCTGCTGGTGCTGCATTGAGGTTATTGTCATAGCCAAGCAATAGATCCAGTTGCACTTCGCCGTCTCGGGTTAGATCGCGCCAATTACTCTGGCGTTGACGAATAGCAGGGGCCAGGCCTGGAGGAAGGTCGTTGCGCTCAATAAGCCGCTCATTGACTTCCAATGCCGCGAAGAGCTGACCGGACTCAAAAAGCGCTAGCGCGTAATCGATTTGCGCCGCACCATTTTCAGGCTCCAATAAAAGCGCTCGTTCCAGTGACTCCAGTGCATCAGTTAACTGGCCTGTATTTAGCTGAGCTGCGCCGCGCAGTGCAAAATACTCGCTGCTTAATAGACACTCAGAGAGAAGCGGGGCGAGGGCACGGTCCACGCTTTGCCAATCGGCAGTTTGACCAGGTATAGGATAGTAGGGCGCAAGAGTGGGGCAAGCTCGAGCAACTGCTGGAAGAAATAGCACAGCGATTAAAACTAGCAGTTGTGGAGTGCGCATGGAGTTGCGGAGTACGGCCTTTGATTTTCTTATTTCTGAAAGCGGGAAATTATAGCCGCCCACAAAGTTTTAAGCTTGTCTGATCTGCTCAGTTCTTATTAAGGGCGATTCGAGCCCTGATCATGTCGCTCACTACACATGGAGCTAGTCGCCGATCAATGTCTTGTTGATGATCGCCCACTCGGACATCTAGCTACCCGGAGTTGCTTTGGTCTGAATCGCAGTCTCTTGAGTTCGCAATAGCAAAATGACCCGCAAAGTCGATATTTACGCACCACTTCAAAATCTCACCACATAAACTCACGATTGTGCCGGGAAGCCGAGCGCGGCGATTATGGACAATTCAGAGTGTGAGTGCAATTGGGGTCGTGGCAATCTGCGGAAGGGGTGCTGAATGAATGGCTCAGGGTTATGCTCTACCACCAGCGACAACTTTCAAGCGCGGCTGGCCGTCTTTTCCTGATTTACCAGATCCATCTGTCTTGCTGTCATCGGGAGTTGGCAATGGTGCGAACAGTACGTGCAAGGTACGCAGGCCACTCAATAAATAACTGCCTTGAGATTCCAGCTCCTGAACACCGAGCTGACGTGCCGCACATTCGCCTAGCAGAATTGGTTGCGCCAGTTCGGCAGTCATTTCCTGGATGCGCAGGGCAATGGCAACTGTATCACCCAGCAAAGTATGGGTACGACGATGAGACGGCCCGATGGAACCAACCAGAACCGGGCCCTGTTCGATACCAATGCCAAGTGCCAGTGGCTCGAGACCTTTAAATGCTTGTTCGGGAAGAAGACTATCCAATGTGTTCTGCATCACTTGTGCTGCCGCCAGAGCTTGCTGGGCAGCTTGCTCGTCAGCACCATCCCAAACCGCTAACAAGCCATCGCCTTTGAATTCATGCACGCGACCGTGATGTTGTTCAATGATCATCGTGGCGCGAGTGAAAAAGTAATGCAGAACCGCAGCCGATTCTTCTGGTGGTCGGGTCTCACCAAAGGCTGAAAAATTACGCAGATCAGCACTCAACAATGTGGCATTGGTGCGTCGTGCATTAATGCTGGAACTAGGCAGCGCATAGGCGATCTCGCGAGCCAGCTCCTGGGGCAGATAGCTATTAAGATTGCCAAATACTCGGCCCCGTTCTACGCGAATGCGGCTCTGTTCCAGCATGAGAATCGATGCCGCAGCAAGTGAGCCGTACAGTGCCGAATAAATCCAGCCTGTCCAGAAATTGTATTCAGCTAATAGTTGTCCGTGCAGCGCAATTGCCATTAATGGCATAGCGAGTGCAGCGGCTGGCAGGCCATAGGCACTTAGTCTGCCTTCGGCAGTGGCAATAGCCATGACCAGAGAAGCAAATAACAGGCAAAGCGCCAGCTGAATATAGATCGCACCGTTGGGTGTATAAGGCACTGCTACATCAAGCAAACTTGAAAGCAGGCGGGCGTGGAGCTCAACTCCGGCGGTAGCACCATCGTACGGAGTCGGAACAATGTCGGCCATGCCAAAAGCAGTCAGGCCAACCAGCACCCAGGTATTTTCCAGCATTGACGTATCGATGCTGCCGTTCATGACATCAATGGCAGAAATCGCATTAAACGCGGAAGGGTGCTGCGCAAATGAGAAGTGAATATTACCTTCTTCATCCAGGGGAATTTCGAAGCCGGGGTAGTCGTCCAGTTTCAACACCCATGGAGCATCCAAGAGAGATTCGCCTCTTTCCAGAGTCACTCTCCAGCTGTCACCTTCAGCGCCACTGCCGAATCTGGACAAGAATGCAGTCAGGGCAAGAGCCGGGTAGGCTTGACCATCGACGCAGACCAATGCTGGTGTCTTTCGCACCGCACCATCACTATCGATGACCGACGTGATATGACCTTTTGGAACGGCGGCGAAGTTAGCATGGCTCGCCACATACTGATCTGCGACAGGTAAGGGTAGAACACCGGAATTCGCTGCACATGAAACACCACTCACTGGATGGCTCAGTGAGCCAGTTCGAACTACTGGAGCCTGATTGGTAACAGCCGTGTCGCTGCCAGGCAAAGGAAGCTGAGGCACCTGAGCCAGGATAGCGCTGTTAGATTGTTGCAATGCTGCCAGAAAAACATCATCACCGGGGCGGGCTTCCGGATAGGCAATATCGTGGAGTTGTAGCTGTGCACCAGTTGCATCGATGGCAGTAACCAATCGAGCCATGTCTTCTCGAGACCAGGGCCAGGCGCCGACCGCATCGATGCTGCGCTCATCAATAGCGACTACATTGATAGCATTCTCAAGTTCATAGTCGGGGGAAAGTGTCCAACCAAGTGTACCCAAGCGTTGTTCGAGGTTTTTAAAAGGTTGGTTAAAAACACTCAAAACCACGAATGCCAAAGCAAACACCAGTGTCAATACTGACACACGCGACCAGACAGGCGGCACTGCATGCAGTGCTTGCTGCAACGCAGCCAGCACTCCTGTCAGATGCCCCTGCTGTGGGCTTGTTGTGTTTTGCTTGTCATTCATTGTTCGTTGTTCGTTCTGTGCTTTCCAATCTTTCTATAGTTTCTAGTCTTACAACCCTAACTACTCTTGCTGCTATTCTTTCTGTCTATCCAGTCATGCAGTTCCGGACTTCATCCGGATCGCACATATTGGGTTAGCGGCTATCCCAAAGTGTCAGCCCCTGAATCCCACCGGCATCCAGTTGCTGCTCAAAAAAGTACGCAGCTTCGCGCCCATCAATGCTCAATGCGCCACCAATACTTTGCGTTTCGCTACTGCTGTGAAAGAAACCGCTATGAGGCGAAATGCTTCCCGCCGCATTGAAGTCGACTGCACCAGTCGCGCTATGCTCCAGATTGAGTTCAGTGGCAAATAGATTACTGGCCAGGTCAATATCAAGATTCCCGCCTTTAACCTGCATGGCTTCAACACCTGCATCAGAGCTGTAATACGCCTGTGCGCTGTTGAGCTGAAAGCTAAGGGCTGTCTGTTCAATCTGCAGACCTTCTTGATTGAGATCACGGCGGAACAGGTGATATCCCAAACCACCAAGCGTTTGATCTCTATTGGTAGCTGCTTCTGCAAAACTTACCGAAATGCGTTCGTCTTCCTGATCAATTGATGGCCCGAAGAATGAAAACCGGCCCCAGATCAGATCACGGCTATTCAGAGTGCTGTAAGTCAACGCTGTTGCTGGCGTGAAATCATCGACTCGAAGTTCACCACTTGGTCCTGTGCCGGCTGTGGTTTGAGTATCGCGAATCGCGTCCGCATCGGAGGTAACCTGGGGAGTCGTTACCGCTTCCTGTACAACTTCCAGACTACTTGCACGAACGGAACCCGTATCGCCTTGTGCGGTGTCAGCACTGGCAACCAATCTGGTGTCATCACCTTGATCAGAATCAGACTGCTGATCGGAGTTACTCGCAATTGCGCCCTCGACTTCTTCACGCATCATTTGCGGATTGCGGATGCTGGTTGAAGGAATCAAACGAGGAAGAGGTTCTGATTCAGTCATTGCCAGCATTTGCAAAGAATCGCCGCTTAGTTCGACAGCATTGGCAACACAAGGCCCCAATGCATCGGCGCTGCATTCTGGAGAATAGGGTGCGACAACAATGGTGCCTTCATTAACGGTGGCCTGTGTTGTCGTCTCTGTCGCGCTGACTACAAAATCGGTTCCGCGCACACCGATAGCGGCTATTGGTGTATTCATGCGAAAGCGTTGGCGGGCAGCTCGAGCGGCATCGCCTGAGATTGCTCGCGTAATTCCTTCTTCGAGACGGAACTTAACAGAGGAGAGTTCTGGTGCAGACTCATTGAATTCGTAGCGCTGAATTTCCAATTCGCTGTCAGGACGCACGGCTACCAGCGCCTGATCGACAAACTTCAGGTGCACATGGCCATTCGCACCCGTGACCACGCGGTCCGTCACATAGACCTTGGCGGATTGCTCTGCCGAGCGTCGGCCATGCTCAGCAGATTCCAGCCAGGCCTTACCCAGCACAAGCTGAACCTCTCCTACCGCTTGCACGGATGAGCCCTCGGCAAATAATTGCTGGCCGGACAGGCTCAGGAGCAGAATCAGTGCAAGCTGGGGCAATTTCCGCATTTTTTGATGAAAACTAGCCATAATATTAAGGAATTTCATAGCGTTGCCGAAAGTAGCTAAAGTCATGGTTTATGAGAACCCGGTCTCTGTATATTCTGCGCCCATTTGACTGCTTGTGTAATGCCTACGTCTGCGCACGAAAAAACTGCAGGACTCACCCTGACCCAAGGCTAATGTACTGCAAAGCCAATTGGCGCCAAGTGATTGAAATCACACCGGACTTCGAAACCTGCCAGGCTGCTCTATAAGTGACCGAAATCAAGGAGTTATACTTCCTGCCCTGCTTGCATGGAGCACCGCCGCAAGGCCTTCCTGGACACAGATAATGGTAGTCACTCAACAGCTGCTCAGCAAATTTCCGATCCTTAAAGCACTGCCCGAGGCAGAGCTGCAAGTATTGGCGCAGGCCTCGCAGCTACAGAAGTTGAGCCGCCGGGGCGTGGTATTAAAGGCCGGCATCGAAGAAACCCACCTCTGTTTCCTCTTTGAGGGGCGACTTCAGGGGGTAAACTTCACTATCGATGGTCGGGAAGTTGGTCTCTATTTCGTCGAACCTGGTGACTTTTGCGGCGAACTTGGCCTATTTGACGAGGGATTGCAGCCCGAATTTGTAATGGCCCTCACGCCCTCTGTAGTGGTTATGGTGCCAATGGATTTGTTACGTACAGTGATGCAGAAGCAACCCAATCTGGTGTCATCCTTCGCCCAACGTGTTGCAGGACGAGTTCGAGAGATGACCCAGCAGCGGACATTTCTGGGTTTACCGAACATTGCACAACGGGTGTGTTGCCAGCTTTGGGAGTTGATTCCTATTGGAGAGAGGAAACCGGAGCAGCCAACGACAATAATCAATCCTCCGACACATCAGGAAATTGCGATTATGCTCAATGTGAGTCGTGAAACGGTGACTAGGGTATTTCAAGCCCTTCAAAATCGCGGGATCGTAAAACGAGAAGGCAGTAGCAGGCTACTGGTCAACGATCTGCCTCAGTTAAAAAAATACGCCGAAGGGGCAGAAGAACTGTAAGCAATGATGCGATTTGATTCCCGGAAAGAATAGCAACGTATTAATACAGGCACCTTGAAAATACGAAATTGAACCGCACTTAGCCAATTCCGCGATAGAATTCGTGATCCGGCTTAGCTCTGATTTGCCGATAACCCAAACTATGAAAACGAACGCTGAATCGTTCACTTATCAACTATAGATTCCCTATGAACGCCAATCTGAAAAACAAGCCCCGCTCAGAGCTAGCCCTGGCACTCTCGCAATTGAAGCAATACTTCATTTATGCCGGTATCTTCAGCGCTGCTATTAACATCTTAATGCTGACGCCCATCATCTACATGCTGGCGGTTTATGATCGTGTGGTATCCAGTGGCAGTCTGTCCACACTCACGATGCTCACACTGCTTATGGTCGGATTGATACTGGCGATGGGCGGGTTTGAGTGGGTGAGGAATCAAATTCTTGTCAGCGCTAGCAACAAAATGGAGCTCTCTCTTCGTAAGCGCGTAAATGATGCTACCTTCAAGCGCACTCTTCTTGGCGGTGGATTGAAGGGGGATGCTCAACCCTTACAAGACCTTTCCAGCCTTCGCCAATTTCTAACGGGCAATGGCTTGTTCGCTTTTTTTGATGCGCCCTGGTTCCCAATCTATGTGCTGATCATGTTTTTATTCCATCCCTGGTTTGGAGTTATGGGAATAATAGGCGGCATCATAATGGTTGCGTTTGCGTTCGCAAATGAATCAGCCACAAACACAAAATTAAAAGAGGCGAATACGCAAGCAAGCAGGATTCACGCTCAAACTCAAAGCAGTTTGCGCAATGCAGAGGTCGTTGCTGCAATGGGTATGGCTGATGCCATACGCAGTCGGCAGGAATTAGCGTCAAACGAAGTTCTCGGATTGCAAAGCGATGCAAGCAGATCTGCCGGCATCATCACTAGCCTGACAAAATCAACTCGAATAATTATGCAATCTCTTGCTCTTGGCTTAGGTGCTTTCCTGGCTCTGCGGCAAGAAATTTCTCCTGGAATGATGATCGCAGGGTCACTCTTGCTTGGGCGAGCTCTAGCCCCAATTGATTTACTAGTAGGCACATGGAAAGGCTTTTCTGTAGCAAGAGCCCAATATGATCGATTAGAGGAACTTTTAGAGAATATTCCTGAAGATCGAGACAGCATGAGCCTTCCTAAACCAACAGGCAATCTCGCAGTTGAACAAGTTTCAGTAGTACCACCAGGTTCACGACAGGTAGTCGTTCGAGCGGTTAATTTCGATCTGGTCCCAGGTGAAGCTTTAGGCATTGTTGGCCCAAGTGCGTCAGGTAAATCATCATTGGCCCGCGCCTTATTAGGCATCTGGCCAACTTATAGCGGCAAAGTCCGTTTAGACGGCGCCGATATCGCAGCTTGGGATCGAACCAGACTGGGTCCTAATATCGGCTATCTTCCTCAAGACATCGAATTATTTGATGGTTCGATTGCCGACAACATATGTCGATTCTCAGCACCCGATCCAGAAGCGATCGTAGCAGCTGCCAAACTAGCTGGCGTGCACGACATGATTTTACATTTACCCAATGGGTACGACACCGTGATAGGTGGAGCCGGAGGGATGCTGTCTGGTGGTCAACGGCAACGAATAGGCCTGGCGCGAGCTGTCTATGGATCTCCAAAATTATTAATACTCGATGAGCCCAACTCCAATCTTGATGATCAGGGCGAAAAGGAACTCGTTGAGGCCATCAATCGAATTAAGCAGTCAGGTTGTACTATTGTTGTTATTACCCATCGCACCATGGTTTTGCAGTGCGTCGATAAGATTCTAGTAATGAAAGAAGGGGCTGCTGTCAGTTTTGGACCACGAGATCAAGTATTGGCAAGCTTGATGGGTCAGCCAAAGCCTCCTCAATCGGCTACTGCCTGAACCACTTCACATGCGCAAAAATTTCCAATGTCGAGTTGATAATGTCTGACAGTAACAAAGCATTAGTACCTACCGCCGCCGCAGACAATCAAGCATTGACAGCGGCAAATCCGGACACTGTGTCGGTGATAACCAGCATGCAAACCCCCAAACGCATCGGTATGTTTATCTTCGCATTAGTATTTGGTGTGTTTGGACTCTGGTCTGCCATTGCTCCGCTGGACAGCAATGCTTATGGCCCAGGATCTGTAACCGTGCGAAATTACAAAAAAGCAGTGCAGCATTTGGAAGGCGGTATCGTTGCTGACATCGTGGCACGAGATGGAGATCGGGTCGATGCAGGCGAACCTCTGCTGGTTCTCGACAACACACAATCCCTTGCTCAGCTCGAAATCGCCCGAAGCCAATCTATTGCATTGCAAGTAGAGGAGGCTCGCTTGATCGCAGAGCGAGATGGGCTGGAATCCGTGAACTATCCCCAATCCCTGGCCCGCTCAGATTCTCGGGTTTTAGAAGAGATGGCCGCTCAAAATGGAATATTTGAAGCGAGAAAATCTGCGCTTGATAACAGCATTGAAATTCTTGAGCAGAGAGTTGAACAACTTCAGTCACAGGTGATTGGGCTGGAAGCACTGAAAGACACAAAAGAACAGTTGGCTGCTTCCTACTTCGAGGAACTGGAAGATACTCAAACACTTCTCGATCGAGGTTTCTCCGACAAGAACCGTCTTCGAGATATCGAAAGAAACTATGCCAGTTTTCGAGGTGAGGCTGCCGACTTAACTGCGACCATCTCGGCAACTGAGGTGCAGATTGGCGAAACTCGCCTACAAATTCTGCAACAGCAGCGTGATCAGCGAAACGAAGTAGTTAATCAACTCAGTGAAACACAAACAAATCTGAAAGACGTGCGCGAACGAATCACAGCCCTTGAAGATATTGTAGATCGAACAATAGTAAGAGCTCCTGATGCAGGAATTGTTAACGGCATGCGCATCCACACTGTAGGTGGAGTGATCGGTCCGGGTTCACAAATAGCTGAAATCGTTCCAGCCAACGACGAACTTATAGTTGAAGCAAACGTCTCGCCTACTGATATTGATCGAGTCTCATCAGGCCAGGAAGCAATGATCAGATTTTCTACTTTTGGCAGTTCTGTTCCAACAATCTATGGAACTGTACTCTCGCTTTCTGCCGACGCATTGGTTGATGAAGGTACAAATATGGCTTACTACCTGGCAAGGGTCGAAGTTACTGAGGAAGGAATGGAGAATCTCGGCGATTTATCATTACTGCCCGGTATGCCTGCTGAGGTTTTTATCAACACTGGTTCAAGAACTTTCCTGCAATATTTATTCAAACCTTTCTCTAACGCGCTAGCGCGCAGCTTTAACGAAGACTGAATATGAAACGTGCTTGCTTGTGCGCAGCTCTCGTTTGCTGCTTTTTCATTCTGCCTATTTATGCTGCAGAGAACCGAGGAGAGTCACTGGAAGACTTTTTCAGCGCTGCTCTCGAATTTAGTACACGATTGAGGCTTGCCGAAGAACAGATGAATATTGGCGCCGCACGAAGACGCGCCGCTTCTGGTCAATTTCTGCCGCAGATTTCTGCAAATGCCAGTAACAATGAAAACCGACGCCGAACAAGATTCAACCTCGATGAATTTCATGGTGAAAGATATTCGCTCGTTCTCTCGCAACAGCTATTGAATTGGCAAGCATCTGCTGCACGAAAACGGTCTACTGCTGAAGAGCGTCAAGCAGAAGCCGGCTATTATTTCGAACTCGCGTTCACTCTCACCGATGTCGCTGATAAGTATTTCCTTGTGCTCCAGGCCCAAGATGCGCTGGAGTCAATCAATCAGGAGCTTGAAGCCGTCAACGCTCAACTAGAACAAGTTGAGAGCCTCTACGCAGTACAACAAGCGCAGATTACAGATTTGCGCCAAACTCAGGCAAGCCTTAGCTCCGTAGAAGCACAAAGGATTCGTCTCGAAAGTGAGTTAGCCTTGGCAGAAGAATCGCTTCGGTCTGTGAGTGGGCTCGACGTTGGTCAGCTTTACACTCTAAGGGAAAATGTAACTATCCCGGCCGTGGAGAATAGTGTGCAATACTGGGTGCGATTGGCTCGAGAAAGCAATCAACAAATTCGAGCTCAGCGTTATGCGGTTGAGGCAGCCGAACAGGGTGTCGCTGAACAAGAAGGCGCGTATTTGCCCAGTGTTCGTTTTGTAGCCCAACGCCAAGATTCCAATCTGGGCTTCGACAATATTCAACAGCAAAATGCCGAAACAACCTTCATTGGATTCGATGTCACCGTACCAATTTACTCAGGCGGTGTTCGCAAAGCACAGGTAGACGAAGCACGTAGTCGCAAGAATATGGCAGAGATAGAACTGGAAGAAGTTGAGTTACTCGCTGGTGAGCGAGTGCGTTCCGCCTATCTACAAGTACGCGCCAGTGAGTCAATCACAGCTGCTGCACAGGCTCTCGTCGAGTCAACCACGGTTTCCGCCGAGGCTATGCAAGAAGGCTTCGAACTCGGTATGGTTACTACCGTCGATGTGCTCAACGCAGTGCGAGATCGCTATCAAGCAGAGCGCGACTTGCAACAAGCCCGCTACGAGCATATCCGTCAGCTGCTTTTGCTAAGATTAGAAGCCGGCGTTCTCGAAGCCGACGATATGATGGAAGTAGGTTCCTGGCTCCAAGCTCCTCAGTAATTTCCGGCATAACCACATGAAACTCACTCGCATAACGACGATTTACGACGGCGAGGAAGATCGCTTCCACTTGCTTGGCACCACACTAGAAGATGAATCCCTCGAGTTGTGGATTACCCAGCGGCTGCTTGGCAGGATGGTCAAAGTCTTACTTGAGTGGCTCGAAGGAAACTCCAAGGAACAACTGGGGAGCCACTCCCAAAGCTCACAGGCTCAATCCTCTGTACAGACGTTTGCACAGCAAAATGCCAACGCGGCCTGGGAAAGTTCAGTACCTGTTGAAAAACAAATTTCCACAGAGTCTCATTTACTCGGAGAAGTCGATATTCAAAGAGGAGATGAACACGTTGTTCTGGTATTCAAACTACCTGAACAACAGGTCGCCGAGTTACTTCTTGATAGTACCCATTTGCGGCAATGGCTGACCATCGTCATGGCGCAGTGGATCAATGCTGAATGGCCGGCAGACTTATGGCCACAGTGGATGCAGCAAGCAGGTGCTGAGGTCGAGCATTCAGGCGGTAGCCTTTCCTTGCACTAAGTTGTTCGTCTTGCTCTGCATACTGAATTGTTCTCAAGCGGTAAATATCTCGCAATGATTGCATTAACAACCTCTGGCAAAACTAACGCCTTCTCTTGTTCAGAGAAGCGATAGAAGCCTTCAGCGAATTTCACATCAGGTGGCAATGAGAATGTCCGTCCCTTGTCTAGCGCTCTTACCAGTTCCGGATAATTATTCTCACTGTTCTGGCTCGCATACACATCCATGACCTCCGCTTTCGCAGCTTCCTGGGCAGTGATATCGATGCACATATTGATCGGGTTTTGCACACCAATCTCATAAGCGATAGTGTCGATCTCCATGCCTTTATCTGTTGCCATTTGAATGGCCTGCCAGACGAGGTGGCCGGTGGCACGATGGTCGGGATGAATTTCTAACGGCGCAGGAAAGAATACAGTTCTGGCTTGCAGGCGTTCTATGTCGGCAAGCGCAGCTTCGACTTGCTCGTTCGTTATGGCGACTTCACGGTCTGGTACATCCCAGAACGTGAGCGAACTGAGACCTAGAAGGTCGCCCGCTTTCTGAATTTCCTGCCTTCTGGTATCGACCAGATCGTCTGCATCTCCGCCCAATGCTCCATCGGTCACTACAACAACATGCGTATCGAGACCTTCTTCTCTGGCCTTTAATAGCGTGCCGCCCATCCCAAAGGTCTCATCATCGGCATGGGGCGCAAATACCAACCAGGGGCCGGCCGGCAAAGGCGAAATGGTGAATGGCAGAAGCTCCGATTCAGGGTGCAGCATAATGGCTCTGACTCTTTATCGTGTGTGTTTGTCTGAAATTTTCTTGCTCAGTGTTGTTGCGTATTTTTCCCAACAATCCAGCAAGAGTATGCGAGAGGCAGAGTATATCCCTGCCGTCTGGCCACGGCTAATGCTTCCTTAGCTTTTTACAGGCGTTTCATGGTTAAATTCGGCTTCACTAGAATGACGCGCGATTCGAAAATCTGGCTGCTGTCACGTTCTGGATTACTGACCAAGAAACTACTGCCTGACACCTGACTCTCATGTTTTTTGCGCTAATCAAACAATGGGCGCTGACGCCGTTAACGCACTATCGGCTCTTCCACAATTTCACACGGCAGGATTTCTTTTCTCAATTCTCAGCCTCGGTTGCCGGTTTTCTCTGGCTCTTTATCACTCCGATTGTGCATATTCTTATCTATGCCTTCGTGTTCGCATACATCTTTCAGGTGCGACCGCCGGAAGATTTTGGTGAAACCCGTTTCATCATCTTCATGATGCTGGGCTATTTACCCTGGTTTGCTTTTGCTGAATCTATTGGTCGGTCTACGAGCCTGTTATTGGAGAAAGCACCCCTCATAACCAAGGTGATGTTCCCGGTGCAGATCATCCCGATAGTTGGCACCCTGGTGCCTTACTTAACCCATGTCATCGGTTTTGTTCTGCTGCTCATCTATCTCGCGTTTCAAGGATATTTGAATAGCCTCTGGTTACTTTTGCCGCTAATTTTTGTTTTGCAGTTTCTGTTTACCATGGGACTGGTTGCTGTGCTGTCAGCGCTCTGCGTATTCCTGCGTGACCTGCAGCAATTGGTTACCTTACTGATCACCATCTGGTTCTTCCTGACACCCATCATCTACCCGATCTCGATGATTCAAAGCGAGTCCATCCAGAACTGGTTCCTGTTGAATCCGATGCACAGCTTCGTGAATCTGTACCGAGAGATTGTACTGACTGGCGAGCTGTCGATGGTGAACTTGCAAATCATTGTGCTGGTGTCTTTGCTTAGCTTTTTCCTGGGTGGCTGGTTGTTCATGCGCATCAAGCATGCCTTTGGGGATGTGCTCTAATCATGAACGCTGCCAAGTCACCAATCATTACCGTCGCGAATCTGTGCAAAGACTTTAAAATCTACGCACGTCCTCAGGACCGGCTGTGGGAGATTTTGCTGCGCAGGCCTTTTCATCAGATCTATCACGTACTGGACGATATTTCGTTCGCCGTTGCCGAAGGCAAGAGTCTTGGCATCATCGGAGATAACGGTGCGGGTAAATCCACGCTGTTAAAGACTTTGGTAGGCACACTGCAGCCTACGGCAGGGGACATCACAACACGGGGACAGGTAGCTGCACTGCTCGAACTAGGCGCTGGTTTTCATCCCGAGTTCACCGGCCGGAGAAATATTTATCTCAATGCCTCGCTGTTAGGTGTTCCGGATGAGAATATCAAGGAGCTCGAGCAGGAGATCATTGAGTTCTCCGAGCTGGACTATTTCATCGATCGGCCTGTTAAGACCTATTCATCCGGTATGTATGTGCGCCTGGCATTTTCCATTGCCACTATGGTCCGCCCGGAGATTCTGGTGATTGATGAGGCGCTATCTGTTGGTGACATGGCCTTCCAGAAAAAATGTGTGCAGCGCATGAACGAGTTTCGTCAGCAAGAGAAAACCATGGTGTTCTGCAGCCACTCCATGTTTCACGTGCAAGAACTTTGTGACATGGCAATCTGGCTGGACAAAGGCAAGATCCGTGAGATTGGCGACAGCAACGAAGTCGTGGGTCACTATGAGCACGCATCGAACACCAAGAAGACCTATCACAATATTCGCGAAGACCTGCCTGCCGAAATCGACAAGCGCACACAGAATTTCAATCAGGAAGAATCCAGCGACGAGTACAAGCACGCGCCCGATGCTAAAGACTCATCGGCTACCGATTCGGGTGGATCTGAAGGTGACACACAGGATTGTCGAATCACTTCGCTGTCGGTGCAAAGCCTCGATGGAATCGAGTTGGATTCGCTGACTTCATTGAGTGATATCCGGCTGACAATGGAAGTTGAAGTCTTGCAGGACAATGTTGAAGGTCACTTCGGTTTCGCCTTCATGAAATCTGCACAGGAACCTGTTGCCACATTTCTCACGACACAAAACCCTGAAGTTGATAAAGGTATTTATAACCGAGGCGAAAAAATTACCGTCTCCGTTGTCGTTAAAAAACTGGCCTTACGTGTCGGCGACTTTTATGTCTTGGGTGGTCTGGCTGATGCCAGTGGATTGCTCTGGTACGAAACCAAATGGAGTAAATTGCTTCATGTCGAACCGAACAAAGGCGTTGGCGCTATCATCATGGAGTCCGAGTGGACTATAGAATCTGACTAGCATCTCTCCTGTCTTCACGGATTAAAAAAATAATCCTCCTCATGCAATCGCGGTGGCGCTGTATCTGGCAATCGTGCGTAAGGATCAACTTTAAGCACCCTCGGTAGCGATTGGATGCTCGCGCTCTGAATCACTTCCATATAGGCATGAGTCACCGGATCAGGATTGATGAATTCATCCTCGCCCGCTTCCAACGCACTCTCCACTGATCGATCTACCGCCTCCTCACTGGCCTTCGGATACACATACACTGAATAAATATCTGAGCTGGACGTACTGAACCAGTTGGTGACTTCCCGCAGAATTTCAAAGGGGATGATCTCTGCGATATCCGCCGCGTCATTGATATCGCGTAGTTCCCGGTAGGCGATGATGTTTTCAATGACTTCCTCGGTCATGCCCGGAAGCAATCTCATGGCCTCGCGGGTCGCATAGTTGAGGTTGATGGTTCGCTCCGAGCCGTAGATGGTGAAAGCGGCATCGACATCCACGCCTTCGAGTAGCTCGGCGAAGCCGCGGATATGCAGTATCTCTTCGACGGTTTCGAAATCTGGATTATTGCGTGCTGAATAGGGTGGGTCTTGTTCGAGGTAATACACCGATTCAGCACCACCCGGCCCCGAGGATAAACTGTTCAGGTCAGTCCAGTCGGTCCAGGAATCCATAAGAGCCTGCACTTCCACCGGGCTGGCTTGTTCGATGCCCCCCAGGCGCTCTTCGATCAACATCCTCAGAATGGTTCTCGAGATGCGATTAAGATTGATCTTGCCCGCATGGTTATAGATACGCACAACCATGTCGTCGGCACCTGCGTAGCTGAGAGTTATCGGCTGACCATTGAAGCGGTATTCTGTGTTTCGTATTTCACCGTCAACATCTCTGACGGGTTCGATCTCGATGGATGCCGGCATGGCTTCATAGAGTATTTCTGCCTTGGCCTTGTTCATGGCATCCATGACCATCATCCAGCCGGTGGCGCCATCGTAGTTATTGGCTACTGTCTGGGCCGACAGTCGAACCTTGGCGGCCATGGCGGCGACCAGCACCGTGAGCAGGGCCGCTGTCCAGAGCACGATGATCAACACTGCGCCGCGCTGCTTCCTGATACTTGTATTGCTCCTGATACGCATCACAAGCCCTCCAGTCGTTGCTGGTTGGGATTGATGGTTCGATGTTGGTAGGCACGAATCGGTGCCACGATTTCGAGCAATTCCTTGCGCTCATCGAAGGGCTCGAAACGCACATAGACGGCCATGGGCAATTGCAGCAAGTCTTCACCAGACCATTGGTCTCGCCAAAGATGAATATCAGCATTGTCTTCATAGAGATAACTGAATTCGGCGGAGTAGCCGGGCAGCAGCAAAGTGCCCTCAGTATCATCAAGACGTTCCTGTGGATTGTCTGCATAGGCCGGTGCCAGCGTGACAGTCACGCCTTCGTCAACCTCATTGCTTAATTGCCAGGCTGTGACTCCCGGCACGCGCTGTGGAGAAACTGTCGATGCAAACGCGAGGCTGTCGTCTTCACCGATGAAGAAGATCTGCCGCGACAGCGTTTGCAGATTGGTATAACTGTGCGGCATCGCACCTAGCAGCGCGCGTTCGATTTGCAACACCGCCAAGGCCTCATCCAGATTCTCATCCAACACACCGGAGTTACGGTTCCAGTCTTCGGCGACGATGAACATGCCCGTGCTCAACAAGCCCAACAGCATGGCTGTCAGGCCCAGGGCCAGCATGATCTCGATTAGGGTAAAGCCAGACTGTCGTTCCCGGTTCTGGATTGGCTTGGTTTCAGTTGGTTTGCTCCGCACTGACAGCTTACTCCGGCACATAAAGCTGTATCCATCGCGAAGCGAGATATTCTTCTTCGCGTTCCGAATTGACCACGCGATAGTTTTGCAAGGCAAAACTCATGGCCTGGGTTTTTTGTAACGGCGGTTCTATCTGGTCGAGTGGCTCAGAAATGAATGCTCTGTTTTGCAGAATCTCCTGTACCTCATCGATTTCATTCTGGAGCAGCGCAAAATTTGTCGCGGCTCGAATTTGTGTAGCGCGCTGCAAACTGTCTTCGGCACGCCAGGTGAGTTGTTTGCTGCCTGCAACCAACGTGAACAGGCTGCCGAGAATAAAACCGGTGATCGCCAGTGCGACGATAACCTCGAGCAGGGTAAAGCCATTTGTCTGCTGAGGCGTCTTGAAACTTCTCATCTCAGCACCTCATGGTCTTCATCCAGTAATTCCACACGGCCGGTGAAAGGATCGACATGAATCGCAGCGCGTTGCTGTGCCCGCTCGAAAATCAGCGTGCCGCCGGTGCTGCCACCTTCGGGGAAAAAGCCGACCTCCAACACCGTCTCGATATCGGATTCCTGTTCGGTGCTATCCAGAAAGCGCAGCTCAGCGCCCTGGTTTTGCCAAACACCGACGTTGTCGCGCGCGAATTGCAGAGGCTGTTCATTCTCGGATTCGTCTGGCATCGCAAAGGCGACACTAGCGGGGTGGCCATTGACCACCGCGGTTCGTCGGGCGTAATTCAGGAGTGTGTGCGCCTGCCTGACCTGGGCTGAGAAGCCTCGGCCGTCCAGGCTGCCTACGTTAGGCACGACTATGATAGCCGCCAGCGCGACAATACTGAGGACTAGCAAGATCTCCAGCAGGGTGAAGCCCTGCTGGGTCTGCTGTTTGCAATTCCCGGGGTTAAGTTCCCTACAGACTGATGTCGGCATCGTCATCGCTGCCGCCTTCTTCTCCATCCGGACCATAGGAAAGCAGACTGTAATCGCCGCCGTCTGACTCATAGACATAGGAGTTGCCCCAGGGGTCCAGCGGAATGTCGCGACGCAAATAAGGGCCATTCCAGGCTGCCCGGTCGTCGATGTTTTCTATCAAACCTTCCAGGTCATCAGGATAGGAGCCCACGTCCAGACGATAGGCATCGAGTGCGGCGCCCAGTGCTGAGATTTGGGACATGGCGGCATCGCGCTGTGCACCCGCTTGTTGTCGAAACACATTGGGGGCCACCATGACCGCGAGCATGCCAATGATGGCCATTACCACCAGGATCTCGATGAGCGTAAAACCAGCGGCACGATTCACTTTGCTCGGGCTTCGATGTTTTAACTGTGTAGTTTGCATGATGATTTCCTGTTGCTGAATCGATGACAGCACACGTCACTAGTTGAGATTGTGATCTTCGAACAGCTCGGCTGCCAGTTCGAATCGATCGAGAATTTCTGAGAACCCGGTGCTGTTGCTGGCATTGAGGTCGATGATTTCCGGACGCAAGACAATGAATAATTCTTTGCGCTCCTCATTCCTTTGCTGATAGGAGAACAGATTGCCCACCAAAGGCACTCGGTTCAATCCGGGCACACCGGTGTTCAGACGTTCCTGATCGGTCTGAATCAGACCGCCCAGTACAATGTTTTCTCCGTCGCGTACCACCACTGTAGTCGTAATTTCCTGATTGTTGAATACCGGATTATCCTGCACTCCTGGCTGAGACCCATCCAGTGACGACACATTCTGGGTAATCACCAGATTGACCACGCCATCTGAATTTATCTGTGGCGTGATAGACAGGCCAATGCCAGTAGGACGATACTGAACATTGGTCGTTGAACTTCCTCCAACGCCAAAGGTTTGCCCGGCATTGATTGGCACTTCCGAACCAATCTGAATCTCACCTTCCTGATTGTTGCTTACCGTCAACGAAGGTCGTGCCAACAATCGGACTTCATTGTTAGACGCAATCGCTTGCAATGTCGCCTCTACGCGAGCCGCACCATCCAGAAAACCCTTGGTGAAAAGCAGGCCACCGAGGTTGGGAGTGAATACCGTGTCGGTAACTGTTGAGATCGGGTTCATGTCCGCATCCGCAGCAATCCGACTCCAGTCCACACCAAAACGCGTGTCGTCGTTCAATGTGATCTGCGCAATCACGGCATTGACCATCACCTGTAGTGGCACCACGTCGAGCTGATTGATGGTAGTAAGCAGCTGGCGATAGTCTCGTGCGGTGCTGCGGATCAACAGACTATTGGTTGCCTCATCAGCAACGATGCGCACCGAGATATTTGCGGATACCGCATTGCCAGCGTCAGAGTCTGCCGAGGGAGTGGATTCGGCGCGCACTACATTCGGTCTACCATCGTCGCCCACGCCGGAAAAAAGAAATTGTGCCTGTGGGCCGAGGACGCGAGGCGTTTGACTGTTGTTATCATCATCCTCGTTGTTGGCCGTGTTCTGCTCTTCATCATCGTCCTGCTCGAAGATTGTCATCAGGGTATCTGCCAACTCCTGGGCAACCAGATTCTTGACCCGGTACATGAAGAGCTGCTCGACCTGCTCCTGATTGGCCGAATCGAGAATATTCACCCAGCGGCTGATTTCCTCGAAACCGCGGGTGGCTGGTGCGGTCACCAGCACGGCGTTGATGCGTTCGATGCCGCGTACCTGATAGGCCGGGTTTTCACCTTCGATGAGTAAGAGTATCTCCTGCAACTCTTCCGCGACTTCCGTAGCATTGGCATTGTCAATCTGATAAAGCTGTATGCCCTGATTCTGAAAAGGGTCGGCATCAAGCAGATCAAGCAATTGATTGACGCGGCTAAGCTGATACTCCGAGCCGGTTAGCACCAACAGATTGCGATTGCCCAGGCGGTTCACTCCTCCATCGGGCTGCAGCATCGGTTCTATTGCCTGCAACACTGCCTCGCTGGACACATAGGTCAGTGGCGTTATCTGGATTACTCGCGCACCGTTAGTCGAGTCGAGCTGATCAGGCGTTGTGATCTCCGGGGCGAGACTGATGTCTACTGCGCGTACGTTATAAGCATTGCCCACTTGTTCCACCAACACACCGGCATCCCGGGTCAACAATCGAATAAGGGGCCAGATGTCATCTCTTTGTAAGGGTCGGTTAGCTGCTGTACGCATACTGATCTGTCGACTAATGGTTGGGTCGATGATCATGGTGATGTCCAGCGCCTGAGCCAGCTCTTCCAGAACCAGCCGCAGATCGGCCTGCTCGTAGTTAAGCTCGACTACATCCTCGCCACTGGCATTCACCGCCTGCGGGCCGGTATCGCCCACACCCTGAATCTGAAACGCCTGGCCGTCTCGATTGATCTCGGCAATCAAAGCCTGGCGCTCGCTGTCATCCGTGCCTTCCAAAACTTCAATGGCAGATTGCTGGGCACTGCCGGTCGGCATTGCTTGCGAAGGAGCATTGCTACCGCGAGTGTTGTTGCTGGCTGAGCTGCCTGAATCCAGCGTCGCACAAGAGGACAACAACAGTGCGGCTATGGCAGTTGCCAGCAGCTTCTTCGCAGAATGGTTAGTTTGAGTTCCTGAAGCCTTCATGGTCACATCTCCTGGACCGGTTAGAACTCGACGGCGTTCATGCTGAACACCGCAGAGAGCATGGTAATCGTGATGCCACCGACGGCGATGGCGAGAAAAATAATCAAAGCTGGTTGCAAGGCAGAAACCAGCGAGGACATTTGATTGCGCACATAGGTGTCGAAGGTGAGCGCAGTACGCAGCAGAATATCTGAGGTGCGTCCCGACTCTTCACCGACGGCAACCAGTTGATGCAAGAGCGTAGGAAAGTGCTGGGTCTTCTCCAGCGAGATGCCGAGGCCTGCGCCGCCGCGCACATCTTCCTCAACGTCCTTCAATGATTCGGTCAATACATTATTGCTAATGACTTCCCGCGCCACACGCAGTGCACGCAGCAACGGAATGCCAGCGCCAAGCAGGGCGCCCAAAGTGCGTGAAAAGATCGCGCATTCCTTGTACAGAATCAGCGTGCCCAGCATGGGTAGCGAGAGCAGGAATCGGTCTTTTTTGAGCTTGGTATCAGGATTGGCATCCATGCGGTGCCAGGCGACTACTGTCACTGCAATCAGCACCAGTAGCATCCAACCCCAGCTCTGCAGGAAGGCACTCAGTGCCAACAGGAACGCTGCCGAATCAGGAATCGCCGTGCCGGCATCTTCAAACATGATGGCGAACTGAGGCACGACATAAACCAGCAACAGGAAGACCGAAAGCATTCCGGTAACCAGGAGCACCGCCGGATAAATCATGGCCGAAACAATCGCCTGCCGGGTCTTGGCGCTGGTGTCGAGAAACTCGGCGAGGTCAGGCAATAACTCATGCAGAATGCCCCCTTCCTCGCCCGCACGCACAATATTGATATACATCTTGGAGAACACCTTGGGGTGGCTCTCCATGGCACTGGCCAGGCTCTTGCCTTCCTTCACATCACGCAACAGGCTCAATACCAGCTCGCGCATGGCAGCCGACTCGGTAATGCCATCCAGGAGACGCAGTGCCTTGTCGATGGGCACTCGGGCTTCAACCAGCGTACAAAGCCCGTTCGTAAACTCCAGCACATCAGCGGCTTTGATTTTTTTCTTACGCGACGAAGAGATGGCCGCTTCAGTGGCTGACAGTTTTACCGGCGTGAGATTTCTGGTCTGCAAAAGCCGAATGGCATCCCGCTCGGATTCCGCACTGAGCTGACCCTGCTGGATTTTGCCAGCACTATCGAAAGCCTGGTATTTAAAGTGCAGAGTACTCATAGCGCGCGCGTCACCCTCACGACTTCTTCAGGAGTTGTCATTCCGGAACGCAGTTTTTCCAGCGCATCTTCACGCAAAGTACGCATGCCTTCCTTGCGCGCCTCGTCGCGGATGACATTGGCGTCGGCACCTGAGGCAATGTGATGACGGATGGTGTCGCTCATCAGTAATAACTCATAGAGACCCACGCGACCGCGATAGCCGGTGTTACCACAGGTCTCACAGCCGTTGCCACGGGATACCTTCGGGCACTCGGCGACATCGATCTCCAGAACTCGCGCTTCATCTTCAGACAAGGGCACGCTCTCTACGCAATCGGTACAGACGCGACGCACTAATCGTTGTGCCTGAATTGCTAACAGGCTTGAGCTAATCAGATAGCCTTCGACACCCATGTCCTGCAAACGGGTTACGGCGCCAGCGGCATCATTGGTATGTAGCGTCGAGAACACCAGGTGACCGGTCAGCGCCGATTCGATGGCGATCTCTGCCGTTTCATGATCGCGAATCTCACCCACCATAAGGACATCGGGATCCTGGCGAACAATGGAGCGCAGTCCTGAGGCGAAATTGAGTCCTATGCTGGCATTGGCTTGAATCTGGGTAATGCCATCCAGTTGATATTCCACCGGGTCTTCAACCGTGATGATCTTCTGCCTTTCGCTGTTGATCTTCTCCAGCGTCGCGTACAGCGTCGTGGTCTTACCACTGCCGGTCGGTCCGGTGATGAGGATCATGCCGTGGGGTTGATTGATTACACCCTGATAGCGAGTGAGCACGTCCTGAGGCATGCCCAATGCTTGCAGATCAACCGCCGTATCGCTGCGATCGAGAATACGCAGTACAACGGATTCGCCATGCACACCCGGCAAGGTCGAGACTCGCATGTCGAGCTGCTTGCTGCCGATCTGGTAGTCGATGCGGCCGTCTTGTGGCAGACGCTTCTCGCCGATGTCCAGCTTGGCCATGAGCTTCAGGCGCGAGGCAACTGCGGTGTGAATCTTGATGGGCAGTCGCTCGATGCGAGTCATGATGCCATCGACACGACAGCGTACATCGAGATGTGTCTCATTGGGCTCGAAATGAATGTCACTGGCATTCAGGTCCTGAGCTCGGGCGAAGAGGTGATTGACCAGGCGGATTATCGGCGCCTCGGAAGCCAGATCGATCAGCTCGTCGTCATCTTCGAAACCGGAGACAAAAATTTCTTCTTCGCCGCCTTCGATCGTGGGCGACAATGCGGCGCGCCAGTGTTTCATGAGCCGACGAACTTCATCTTCGGACTTCATGGCGAAACTGAGTTCATCGCCGGTGATGAAGCGAATTTTGGCACGCAGCTCCAGACTCGGCAGTTGTGTGCACACCAGTAAACGACTGGCCTCGAAATCCTGGGCAGGAGCGATACCCTGGGGTTCCAGTAATTGAGTAAACACCTGCATGGTCATGGCCGCGTCGCTCACAGCTACACTCTCTCCTACACTCCCATCTGCTTCGTCTACTTGTGCTTCTGTCGAAATCGCCATGCTCAATACCTACTTACCTACCTGCGTGCCTGTGCGTTATTGGCAACAAGGTCTGCACTACGCGCGAATCCCACTACTGTGATCTCGCCGGTGAAAAAGTTGCGATTGCGATCGAGACTGAAATCCTTCACATGCAAGCGGGGTGTCGAGTTCGCCAAGGCATCGAAAAAGCGCAGCGTGTTAGCAGCATCGGTGGTACGAAACGACATTTCCTGGCTGATCATCAGCCAACCACCAGCCTCAAGGCGCTCAGCCAGGCGGGTGGAATTCACATCGATGTTTGCGTCTCTGGCTATTTGTGAAAGATTGCTTTGGATGCTCGCCTCGATAAGCGGTGCCGTAGCCCCGGTAAAAATGAGCTGCGAGAGTACTGCGCGTTCCGCCTCGACATTCTGTCGTCGCTCCTGCCAGCGCTCGGCATTCTCAACTAGGCGTAGTTCCTGGGTCGAACTCAGCAAAACGTCTTCAATCGCGATCTGCCGCTCACCATAGAGTGACTGTATGGCAGGGAGCAGTTGTGTCGCGATAAAAACTACCCCTACCAGGCTGGCAAGAATAAGGATATTACGTTCGCGTTTCGTGATTTGCATATTATTGGAATCTAAGTCGGTAAATATTAATCATCAGGAAAATAGCGAAGAAAATAGCCTTCGAAATTCACCGGACTCAAACGCAGATCGATGAAATAACGATTGTTATTAGTTGCCCGCGCGAAAACAACTTCAGTAAACAGCGGATCCTGTTCCAGCTTTTGCAGAATCGCCTGTGGGTCCGCGCTATTGCCTTCGATGCTGATCTGACCTTCGTTTACATCCAGACCAGTTAATTGATCGGGTGCCAATGCTGCTTGCAGGGCGAACATGAGTTCAGGGATATTCTGTTGGGGAAAGTCGCTCACTGCGCCCCATTCATTTTCAAAATCGACCACAACCGTCTGATCTGCGCGCGCATCGGCTGACAGCTCCTGACTACTACGCAGCGCTCTTTCGGCAGCGCCTAACTGAAATGATTGCCAGAGGAATGGCAGTGCGGCAATAAACAGCACTGCTGCGGCAGAGATCATGCCTGCGCGAATAGTTTTGCCTTGCTGTACTTTCTTGCGCGCGGCCAAAGCACCTTGTGGGTAGAAGCTGTAGGCACTGCCAGCGTTATGATCGAGGTGTTCCAGAATGTCGGCGGCTGACCTCAACTCCCGTTGGCTCGCTGCAGGATGGCCATTGAGCTCTTGCTGCCACTGATCAAGAAATTCTTGCTGCTCACTGTCTGCATGCGTGAGTTGTAGAGACTGCGTCACGATGCCCTTATGGCTGACGATGCTGGTCTCGGAAACAGCGCTGTGTTCGATGATGCGTTGTGCACCTTCGCTTTCCTTGATAGCCAAAAGACGAGGCCTTACTGCAGCCAGAAAAACACCGTTATTGGCAAACGCCGCAAAGAGTTCATCGAGCTGTTCCTGACGCATCCAAAAGGCAACGTGCCGCTCGAAACTGTCTGCCGACTTCGCATTCACCGCCATCACCAGTGGCTGGTCACAGGCAGGTAACAGAGACTCCGTTTGCAAGCGCAGCGCGGAGGCAAGATTGTCTGCGGAGATACCAGGAAGCTCGACAGCAAGGGAGATGAAATCTTCGCCTGGCAGCAACAGCAAGACTGAGCTGTCTTCTATGCCATCTGTAGCATCTGACAGGAGCTGACTCGCTGCACGTCCCAACTCCTCCGCGTCGGCTGGGTCATTCAGATTCACACTCTGACCATTTGCGAGACGATAGAGGGCACTCTCGAACAACAAAACACACTCATTTATCCCAGCCAGCAATTCCTGCCGGGCATCGGGTGCCAGCAGGCTACTGATCTGCGGTGGCAGGTAGCGAGTGAGATTAGATAGTTGTTCCATGATCTTGCCTGGGTGGCTGTGTGCCTGGCTCTTCCCTGTGTGGTAGCTGAGTGTGCTCTCTTATGCTTTCTGATTTGCGTCGGTTTTCCACGCTGCAGAAGTTCTGTGCTCTAAGACTGGGAAAGTGGGCAAATAGTTTTACTCATTGACAGTTTTCCAGGTGCATTAGGAAGGATCAGCCAAGGCTGAGAAGCAGTTCTCATTGGGGTTTCCGGCTCCGGTCCCGAGATTGGCAGCAGCAGTGCCGCAAAATCAGCCAAGCAGGCTCATTCGACACACTGCCAATGCACCACCAGAGAGACTCAGGCAACAAAAAACCCGGTTAGTGCTAACTAACCGGGTTTTCGGTGTTTTCTATTGCCTGCCCGTTCGGCCTTCAGATAGAGGGCTTACTCGCCAGAGGCGGTGAGGGCCATACGCTCTTTCTCGACCAGGAATTTCACGACTTCCATCATTTCCTGTTGGGTACGCACGTTTTCACCTGTGGTGACCAGATATTTGCCATTTACGACCATGTTCGGCGTGCTGCGAATCTGGTAGTCCTCCATACGGCCTTCGGCCTGATTGACCTTGGTACGTACCGAGAAAGAGTTGAAGGCGGCAGAGAAATCTTCGCGGGCAATGCCGTGCTCTGCAAACAGGTCAGCGAGCTGCTCTTCATTGCCCAGTCGATTACCCTGCAGATTGATAGCGTTGAAGATATGCTCGTGGACGATCTCCACAGCATCCAGAGCCTCGGCAGTATAGAAAGCTTGTGCGTGGACCTTCATCAGGCCGTTCCACATGGCTGGAAAACGCACGAAGTCCACGTACTCTGGGGCATTCGCCTCATAATCCACGATCAGAGGTTCGAAGCGGAAACAGTGTGAACAGCCATACCAGAAGACTTCGATAACCTCGACTTTCGAGGCGTCCTGAGTGTTCACGGGAGCTGGCAGCTCAGCGTAATGGGTGCCCGCTACATAGCGGTCAAGTTGGGCAAAGCTGGACATGGCAAGCGGCACAAGAGCCAGAAATACCAAGGCTTGTAGGCTTCTTTTGATCATTTTGCTACTCCGTCACAATTCCAAAGTGTCAGCAGAAATCGAAAACTATCATAGCCATTTCTGGCTTGCTATGGGGCTGCTCGCAGTCCTGGAGCGCTTAAACGCTCGGTCGCTCGCGGAGCTGAAAGCGGAAGCACGCTAATACGACAGTATGTTCGGCTTCCGCGAATGAATCCCGGCTTAATGCAGGCCTGAGACGTAGCTGGCCAGCGCTTCCAGCTCAGCATCGGTAAGACGCTCAACGACAGAGCGCATCATGGAGCTGTCGTCATTGTCGCGCGTACCTGCGCGGAAAGCCTGTAGTTGCTTGAGTGTGTACTCTGCGTGCTGGCCGCTCAGAGATGGAAAGCCTGCTGGAGCATTGCCTTCGCCAGTCGGTCCGTGGCAAGCAGAACAGGCAGCGATCGAGTACTCTGCATTACCGGAACGGTACAAAGACTCGCCCAGTTCCAGCTTTTCTGGGTCAGCACCGCCAAGAGTGACTTCCTGCGAGGCATACCAGGCAGCGATGTCAGCCATGTCCTCTTCGCTCAGAGCCGCAACCATGGCGCTCATGGTGGGGTCCTGGCGCACACCAGATTTGTAGTCCTGGAGTTGCTTGAGCAGGTATCTGGCGCTCTGACCCGCCAATTTCGGGTTCATTGGGATCTGGCTATTGCCGTCTGCAGCATGGCAAGTCGCGCATAGCGCCGATTTCGCCTGACCTGCCGCAGCATCGCCCTGCGCCAGCAGGAGTTGAGGAGCAACAAGGCTGAATACAGCCACTACAACAGAGAAAACTAGTTTGTTCATGGGTAATCCTGGATAACAACAAATTCCTGACTAAAACGAACCCCGAGGTCCTACTTTGGTCTTACACTTTGGTCTTACAGTAGACCCTCGAATAGGGTAAATTGCCGCCGGCAATTAGCGGTCGCGGATTATAGCCTAAATAGCAGGGCGACACTATTAACGCGGGCTTTCAGCCCTGGTTTGAAGGCTAAAAAAGGCCAATAGAGAGCAAAGCAAGCGAAATCATGAGTAAAGCGCACAAATCACAAGCAGCCCTGGATTTCAGACAGGCAGAATTCGTCACCAGTGCCGCGCGCCTGAATGACTGCCCGGAAGACAGCCTCGCCGAGGTTGCTTTTGCCGGCCGCTCCAATGCCGGCAAATCCAGCGCTATCAACACCATCACCGGCCAATCCCGTCTGGCGCGGATCAGTAAGACTCCGGGACGCACTCAACTCATCAATTTCTTTGCGCTGCAAGAGCAGTGCTATCTGGTGGATCTGCCTGGCTACGGCTATGCGAAGGTGCCTCTGGAAGTGAAAAACAAATGGCAAAAAGAACTGGAGCGCTATCTGCGCAACCGCCAGCAGCTCTGCGGACTGGTCTTGCTATCCGACATCCGCCACCCCTTGAAAGAATTCGATCAGATGATGGTTTCCTGGGCAGAACAGTCCGGACTGCCACTGCTCCTGTTGCTGACCAAAGCCGATAAACTCAAGCGCGGCGCGGCGCAAAACACTCTTCTGAAAGTGCAACGGGAACTGAAAGACGTACCTCTTTTGTCAGTGCAGCTTTTCTCGTCACACAATCAGCAAGGCGTGGACGGGGCAAGGCGGCAACTGAGTGAATGGATGCTTGAGCCGGTTGAAGACGAGCAAGGCGACTTGTCTGATTAGGCTCACCACACCTGGAGAAATCATGTTTTATCAACTTTTACATTGGTAAAATACTTTTCTCACCGGAGACGCTGCCATGAAACCATCGACTGTTTTAATCAAGTTGGATGACGCACTCATTCAGCGACTCGATTCTGAGCTCTCGCGCAGTCAGCTAGTAACTCGCGACCAGTTCATACAAACAGCTATACATGAAAAACTAACTCAATTGGAACAAACAAAATCCATACGCTTTGCCCAAGAATGTGCGAAATTGGACCCAATCGAGGAAAGTGCATTTGCCGAACTTGGTATGTCTGCTGACCAGGAGCTCTGGTTGGACTATTAGCAAAATACCATTGAGTACACGAAGCGCTTTTTAGTGCGCCTCGTCCCAGTTATTCCCGACACCCACATCCACGACCAATGGCACATCCAGAGCTGCGGCACTCGCCATACGAAACTTCACGCCATCGGCGAGTAGTTCCTGGTCACGCTCTGTCACTTCAAAGATCAGTTCATCGTGTACTTGTAACACCATGCGCGCATCCAAATCGGTTTGATCCAGCCAGTGATGGATATCGATCATCGCCTGCTTGATGATGTCCGCTGCCGAGCCCTGCATTGGCGCGTTGATCGCGGTACGCTGTGCGGCGCGGCGCAGCATGGCATTCCCAGCGTGAATATCCGGTAAATAGAGCCTGCGGCCAAAAATCGTTTCGACGTAGCCTTTCTCATCAGCCAGCGCCCGGGTTTCATCCATGAAAGTGCGCACGCCGGGATATTTTTCAAAATAGCTGTCGACATAGTCCTGGGCTTCGCTACGTGACACCTTTAATTGATTGGCCAGACCGAACGCTGACATGCCATAGATCAAACCAAAGTTGATTGCCTTGGCACTGCGGCGCTGATCAGCAGTGACCTCATCAAGTGCCACGTTAAACACATCGGCAGCGGTCGCCTTATGCACATCCTGATCGCTGGTGAAGGCTTTCAGCAAACCTGGGTCCTGAGACAGATGCGCCATGATGCGCAGCTCAACTTGTGAATAATCTGCGGCCATTAATTTGTAGCCGTCATCCGGCACAAAAGCAGTGCGCACGCGACGACCAGCATCGGTGCGAATAGGAATATTCTGCAAATTTGGATCGGTCGACGACAGACGCCCCGTTGCCGCTACCGCTTGTTGAAAAGTCGAGTGTATGCGCCCGGTACTCACATTCACCTGCAGCGGTAACTTATCGGTATACGTGGACTTCAGTTTGCTCAGTGAGCGATTCTCAAGAATGAGCTGCGGTAGCTCGTATTGCTCTGCCAACTCTTGCAGCACCGGCTCAGCGGTGGATGGCTGACCCGTCTTGGTTTTCTTTAATACCGGCAGTTCCAGTTTCTCGTAGAGAATAGCCTGCAGCTGCTTGGGCGAGCCCAGATTGAATTCTTCACCGGCCAACTCGAAGACTTCGAGCTGTAGTTTCGCCAGCTGTTTTTCAATTTCCTTGCTCTGTTTGGCAAGTACTGTCTTGTTCAGACGAATGCCGTTGCGCTCTACCGCTTGTAAAGCCTCAACCAACGGGAGTTCATAATGTTCATAGAGGCCCAACAGGTGGCCCTCTCTGGCCAGTGTCTGCTCAAGATAGCCACCAAGGCGATAGATCGCGTCGGCTTTCTCTGCAGCGAAGCTTGCATAATCATCCACGGCAAGCTGTGCAGGCGTTAACTTGTTGCGCCCCTTGCCGAGCTTGCTTTCTATCTCCTGGGGATCAAAGTCCAGATAGTGACGAATGATGTCATGGAGCTGGTGCTTGATGGCGACAGAGTTCAGCACATAGGAAGCCAGTAACACATCGGACTTCAGTGGCTGCAAATCAATCGCTTGATTGGCAAGCAGATGACGATCGAATTTCAGGTCATAGCAGACCTTGGTCAACAGAGGATTCTCGAGCAAGGGTTTGAATGCGGCGAGCACCGTGCCTGCATCCAATTGTTCCCCTGCTTCATCGATGTGACCTAATGGAATGTAGAATGCCTTGCCGGGTTCGGCACTCACTGCGATGCCGAAGATTTCCGCTTCCATGTAATGTGCTTCTTCGGCCTCCAGGCTGATGGCAAATTTGCCACTGGACTCAAGACTGGATAACAAAGTCTGTAAAGCTTGCTCATCGCGAATGGTTTGATAATCGATATCTGCCGCTGCAACGATGTGAGCATCTGTTGTTGAGGAGGCGTCTGCTGAGTCAGGTGCTGAATTGGCCGCAGAACTGTCGGCCGATGCGCCAGATCCGGTAACGCCTTTCTCTTCCAGCTCCTTGATCCAGGTCTTGAACTCCATTTGCGAGAAGAGATCAAACAAGGCTTCACCGTCATCTTCATTGCGCACGAGCTCATGGAGCTCACACTCCAGCTCGACGTCATCCTTGATAGTGGCGAGCTCGTAAGAGAGTCGTAGCAGATCGATATTCTCACGCAGACGTTCACCAATCTTGCCGCCGACCGCTTCAGCGTTTTCGATGATGTCTTCCATGGAGCCGTATTCCAGCAACCATTTCAGCGCTGTCTTCGGCCCGACACCAGGCACGCCCGGGATATTGTCTGCCTTGTCACCCATAAGTGCCAGGTAGTCCACAATGAGGTCGGGGCCGATACCAAATTTCTTTTCTACACCAGGTATGTCCAACAGCTCGCTGGTCATAGTGTTAACCAGAGTGACATGCTCGGTAACCAGTTGGGCAAGATCCTTGTCGCCAGTGGAAATCAGAGTATCCACGCCTTGCTTGCTCGCCTGTCGTGCAAGTGTGCCGATGACATCGTCTGCCTCGACGCCTTCAACAATTAGAAGCGGTAATCCCATGGCGCGTATGATGTTGTGGATTGGCTCAATCTGGCTACGCAATTCATCGGGCATCGGCGGACGATGAGCTTTGTATTCCTCGTACACGTCATTACGAAACGTCTTGCCCTTGGCATCGAATACGATTGCGATGTGGGAATCTTGATGATCCTTGAGTAAAGCGCGGATCATATTGATGACACCTTTCACGGCACCGGTTGGCTGCCCACGGCTGGATACCAGTGGAGGCAAAGCATGGAATGCGCGAAACAAATAGGAGGAGCCGTCGACCAGTACCAGTTCCTTTATTTTTGCCATCCTCTTTTCCTGTTCTCTTTCTAGTTTCTGCTTCAGTTTTGAATTTTTTTTAGTTCGAGTCAGCGCAGCGTTGGAAGCTCGCGGAAATGCCCAGCAGCAGTTGTGAATAGTTCTGCGGGGCTAATCCTGGTGCATGCTCTTCATGGTTGTCATGACTGTCATGGGAATCATGGTCGTCAGTTTCAATCAAGCCATTGCCAAGTGGATCCAATGCAATGATCTCAGCCTCGTGGCTCTGCAACATGGTAGCGAGCAAGGCCGGGCTGTGGTCTGGTTCCACCAACACACACGCCGGTTTACTTTCCGATATCTGCGCCTGTGTCCTCAATGTCTGTTGGATGCTCGGCGCCGTCTCGGGATCATTTACCAGAGCCACAGCATGCTCCAGGCCAAAGCGACGTTCGAAGTATTGGTAGGCATTGTGGTACACCGCGAAATTGAATGCCGGCAACGCTGCCAATTCCGAGGTTATTCTGTCTGCGGTGTTTTGTAACTGGTTGCTAAACTCATGCAGATTTGTGCGATACACATCGGCGCGTTCCGGATCGGCGTCACTCATCTGGTCAGCGATGGCTTCTGCGAGTACACGCGCGTTCTCTGGATCGAGCCACATATGCGGATCAATAGATTCACTGCCCAGCCGATGTAAAGTCATTCCAGCCAATTGCGATGCGGTGATCAGTTTGTGATCAGCCATTCTCGCCATCAAGGGTTCGAGAAACACTTCGAACTCAGGTCCAATCCAGAGCAGCAGGTCTGCGCTACTAATGGCGAGTCGGTCACTGGGTGATAGGGTGAAATGATGCGCTGAGTCATGGCCTTCGATTAACACATTGATCTCTGTTGACTCACCACCCACTGCGCGGGCGATTAGAGCGAGGGGCTGGATAGAACTTACCACCGTAAATGCAGGACGCTCTGCCAACGAATCCGTTTGTGCAGATGCACTCAGACAAAGCAACAGGCCGCCCACTGTCAACAACAGTTCGGCAAATCGGGGAAGCTGGGTTCTCGACATTCGTTTAGGGTCTGGCTTGAAATGAATTCAGAGAGAATGGTTAATGGTTTGCTATCATTGCCATGATATACCATTGTCAGCCCAGGCTCGTAACCATCGGGCGAAAAGACTACAAAGACCATATAGACTAAATAGACACGCAATACATTCTCGTAGCGTGGCAAAACGTGAGCAAACCATGAGCGATCCAGCAAGCACCAGGCATTCAACTGCAGCCGCAGAGACTCCAGATGCTTCTGCTCGTTCCGAATCGATGCCTCTGATCGCTGCCAGTGACATCAACAAGAGTTTCGCCGGACGTCCGGTACTTCAACATGTGGACATCACGCTCAACGCTGGCAAGGCAGTTACGCTGATTGGGCCAAATGGTGCCGGCAAAACAACTCTGGTACGCATTCTATTGGGACTGTTGGCTGCAGATTCAGGCACAATTCGTCGGCAGGATGATCTGCGTATTGGCTATATGCCGCAGCGCGTTGCCGTGGAAGCAACCATGCCACTGACTGTTCAGCGTTTTCTGAAGCTTGCCCGGCGGCAAAGTACGGAGCGAATCAGCGAGGCATTACGACTGCTGTCCATCGAGCATCTCGCTGAGCAACAGCTGATAGCGCTTTCGGGTGGCGAGCTGCAGCGCGTGTTACTCGCTCGGGCACTCTTGCCTGACCCTCATCTGCTCATCCTCGATGAGCCTGCACAGGGCGTCGACCTGACCGGTCAAGCCGAGCTCTACCAGCTCATAGGACGACTTCGCGCCGACCTTGGCTGCGGAGTGCTGATGATTTCCCATGATCTGCATCTGGTCATGTCAGCCACTGATGAAGTGGTGTGTCTCAATCATCACATCTGCTGTCATGGTGAGCCTGATCAGGTGAGTAACGATCCGGCCTTTATCGATTTATTTGGGCCCAATCTTTCTCCCGGGCTTGCTCTCTATACGCACAATCACAATCACGAGCACGACATTGCGGGTGATGTGAAGTCCTGCGATCACTGATCATGCCATTAGCTCAACTTCTGCAAGCGGAATTTTTCTACTTCGCCTTACTGGCTGGCGTCAGCCTGGCGCTGGTTGCCGGGCCGTTGGGTTCATTTATAGTTTGGCGTCGCATGTCCTATTTCGGCGACACACTCGCGCATTCGGCGTTGCTCGGCATCGCAATCGGGCTGATTACCGACAGCAATGCACAACTCAGCATTGTGATCAGTTGCCTCGTGCTCGCATTCATACTGACCCTGCTGGATCGTAAACCCACATTGTCGTCCGATACACTACTGGGCATTCTCGCCCATAGCTCCCTGGCGATCGGCATTTTGGTGCTGGCTCTAACCAGTTCACAGCGCGTGAATCTCGAAGCTTATTTATTCGGCGAGTTGCTCACGGTTGCGGGCCAGGACCTGCTCTGGATCATGGTGGTTATTGCAATTGTCGCGTCATTACTTCTTAGATTTTGGAATGATTTTTTAGCTATTACCGTGCACGCGGAATTGGCAGAAATTGAGGGTCTTAACGTACGTGGATTGAATCTGTTATTAGTCATGTTGCTTGCGTTAACAATTGCAGTTTCGATGAAAATTGTCGGCGTATTGTTGATCACCTCGCTGCTTATCATTCCACCAGCCGCTGCACGCCAGCTCGCTAAAACCCCGGAAAAAATGGCCTTAATCGCTAGTGGCATCGGTATTGCATCTGTCTTCACGGGCGTGCTCACAGCGTTTTATCTCGATACGCCCGTAGGACCAACTATCGTAGTTGTTGCCACGCTGGTGTTTTTTCTACTGGCAGCCTTTTCTGGAAAATCTTCTGCATAGTCAGCTTTAACTGACTACTGATTCCAATTTTCTGTGATCAGTCGATAGGCTTGAGAGAGATACTGATCTCGGTGGGGCAGGCGTATCACTGCGTGCAATTCGCCTTTCGGATTGATAACAGAAATGTGGCCGCTGTGATCGAAGGCCGAAGGGTTTTGCTGGTGCTCGCCTTGATCAGCAGAGCCGGGAACCGCCTCATGACCAGAGTGAGGCTGATTCATGGAATTTTGATTCTCAATGTCGTCACTGTTTTCAACATTATCAATAACAACATAGAGTTGTTGCGCTAGCGCCGCTATCTGCGTCGCATCACCACTCAAACCGAGAAACGCTTCATGATAGTTATCAATATACTCGGCGAGAACTTCCGGGCTGTCTCTTTGTGGGTCAACTGTCACCATCATTACCTGAGGCAGATCCAGATCATGCTCATTATCGGCCAGCAAGTTCGAATAAAACTGACCTAACTCCACCATCGAGAGTGGGCAAATATTTGGACAATTAGTGAAGCCGAAGAACACCAGAGACCACCGTCCCTGTAAGTCGTCTGCAGAAAACGACGAGCCGCGTTGATCCACCAGAGAGAAATTTGGGGCAATGCTTCGTTGTTGCGGATAAACCGTGGCACCCAGATCATCAAGTTCAGTCTGCAGATCAATTTCCTGGCGCAGAGAGAACAGGAACACAAGCACGACGGCGAGCGCAATATCGACTGCTATAAACGCAGCCCATTTGATCTTGCGAACTCGACTCGATTGCGCCTCAGCGTTGGGCATTGGTGAGGAGTGCGTCTAGAACAGGTAGTGATCGACGACGAGCGCGACGAACAATACCGCCAGATACACGATGGAATACTTGAAAGTATCCATGGCAGTGGTGGGTTTGGGTCGATACATCAGCAACAGCGACCAGACCATGAACCCGGCACCCAGTGCCAGTGCGGCGGTGAGATAGAGCCAGCCGCTCATGCCAGAGAAGAATGGGAAGACGCTGGAGACGATCAGAATCGCGGTATACACCACGATATGAATCTTGGTGACGCGTTCTCCGTGAGTCACCGGAAGCATCGGCACGCCAGATTTGGCGTATTCATCCTTGCGGTGTATGGCCAGGGCCCAGAAGTGGGGAGGGGTCCAGGCGAAAATGATAAACACCAGAATCAAGGCATCTGGCTCAATGGTACCGGTTACTGCGGACCAGCCAAGCAGTGGCGGCATGGCGCCTGACAAACCGCCAATCACAATATTCTGCGGTGTGGCGTGCTTGAGATAACCGGTGTAGATGAACGCATAGCCGATGAATGAGCCGAGAGTCAGCCAGGCACAGAGCGGGTTGACCCAGAAAAGCAGAATCGCCATTCCTACCACGCCGATGGCAACCGCAAACAGGGTGCCTTGCAGCAACTCCACGCGGCCTTGTGCCATGGGGCGATTGTGTGTGCGCTTCATCAGCACATCGATTTTGCGATCAATCAGATGATTGACCACCGCACCCGATGCGGCTACCAATGCAATGCCCAGATTCCCCAGAATCAGCACATCTAGCGGTACCATGCCAGGCACGGCCAGCATCATGCCCACAATTGAGGTGAGTATCATCAACATCACCACACGCGGTTTACACATTTCGTAGAAATCGCGCCAGGTGGCGGAGCTGCTGGTAGTAATTTCGTTCATGAACTCACTGCTGAAAGGCTATTGCCGGGTGATTTTCGGTTTGGACGAGTGGGTAGTGTACAGCAAGCTCGACGACAAGGTGCGATGCACCGGCCACGAGGCTGAAAACTCCCCCCACTGGAGTCACATTTGAGCGCGCGCATTCAACCATGTTTGCCTTTGAATCTCAAGAAGTCGAGCCTTGAATCCGGCAACACCGTTCCGCTTTTTCCACTCCCATTTTGCTTGCATCCCCGTAGCCTTCAAAGGCATCAGACCGGGCTCATTCTGACTGCAACATGAGAGTGACAGTTTCCTGTCAAAAATGCTTGATTTAGCTCAGGTTTACCGCCGTTTCAGGCCCCGATTTACTTGCCCTAGAAGGCGTTTTTCTATAGCATTCGACAGCGCGTGAGGTGTGCGTTTGGCTTGAAATTCCAGCAGTTTTTTCAACGACTCAACTGCCTGGTTTACTTAGCCGTAAAACCCCATCCAAAACACAATAATTACAAAGGGAATTCATCAGGACATCTACCTCTGGGTTGGATTGGAGGCATCGCTTTAACTTAAAGCTTTGCAGCCGATCAATTTGGCGCGTGCTGATGAACTAATGAACAAAAACAGCCACTCGACAGTTTTTCGTGCTTGCACGCGCGAATGAGCTGGAGAGTGCCGAAAGTTACTTTTAGAAGGAATACTGGTTTATGGCTTTAGCGGTCGTTATCTTTCTACTGGTCATTGGATCTTTCATTTTCCATTTCGCGAGTCCGTGGTGGTTCACGGAATCTGCTGCGGCATGGGACTCCATTGACAATACAATCACCATCACATTCTGGGTAACCGGATTTGTGTTTCTCGTGTGCAATCTCTTCCTCGCCTGGTGTGTTTACAAATTTCGCCAGAAGGATGGTCACAAGGCCGTTTATGAGCCCGAGAATCACAAACTGGAAGTTGGCCTGTCAGTTTTCACCACTATCGGTGTTATTGCGATGCTGGCTCCCGGACTGTTCACCTGGGCAGAATTCGTCAACGTCCCTGAAGACGCTGCGCAAATCGAAGTTCTGGGTCAGCAGTGGCAATGGCAGTATCGCTATCCTGGCGATGACGGCATCCTGGGTGTTGCCGATACTGAGCTGGTAAGCCTGAGCAATCCTTTTGGCGTTAATCCTGAAGATCCCAACGGCCAGGATGACATCATCGTCAATGATCCCGTCATGCACTTGCCTGTTGGCCAGCCAATTCAGGCATTGCTGCGTTCACATGATGTGTTGCACAACTACACCGTCGCACAATTCCGTGTGAAGATGGACTTGGTACCAGGTCTCACATCTTCTCTCTGGTTTGAGACAACTCGCGAAGGCACTTTCGATATTCTTTGTGAAGAACTCTGCGGTATCGGCCACTTCATCATGCGTGGTGCCGTAGTTGTTGAGCCACAAGAAGAGTTTGACGCCTGGCTCGCCAGCCAGCCTACTTTTGCTGAAACCCAGAGCCAGCCAGCACCAAATGTTGCCGCGGGCCAAGCTGCTTACGCTGCGTGCGCCAGCTGCCACGGCCAGAATGGCGAAGGCAACCAGGCTCTTAACGCACCGAAGCTAGCCGGTTTGGAATCCTGGTATGTTGAGCGTCAGCTGAACTACTTCAAGCAAGGCGTTCGCGGTGGCGAAGGCGACACCTACGGTCAGCAGATGCGAGCTTTCGCCAACATGCTGGCTGACGACAGCGCAGTGCGCAATGTCGCTGCCTACATCGATTCTTTAACTGATACTCCTGCCCAACCCACTATCACTGGTGGTGACATCGACAACGGTTATGACATCTACGATCGAAACTGTGCAGCCTGTCACCTCGATGGCGGCGAAGGCACCTGGTATACCGATGCGCCAAAACTGACTGGCATGAGCGACTGGTATTTTGTCACTCAAATCCAGAATTTCCGTTCGGGCATTCGTGGTTTGCATCCTGAAGATGACTACGGCGAGCAGATGGTTTCAATGGCCACTGCCATGTCTGGTATCGAAGAAATTGAAGACGTTGCTGCCTACTTGAATAGTCTGGCGCAATAACAAACGAATTTGGATTTGAGTTTTAAAGTAGCCGAGACGCTACGGAATTTTGTTTAGGAGGTTTTAATGGCTTACGTCCCATTAGCTGACCAAGATAAAGAGATGGAAATGCACCATCCTCATAGCTGGGTCGAACAATACGTATTTAGCCAGGATCACAAAGTTATCGCGATTCAGTACGGCAGCATCGCTGTCTTCACTGGTCTGGTCGGTCTTACCCTGTCACTGCTGTTTCGCATGCAACTGGGTTTCCCCGAATCTGTAGATTTCGTTGATCCGAATTTTTATTACCAGGCCGTTACTCAGCACGGCATGATCATGGTTGTTTACTTTCTGACTGCCCTGTTCCTGGGTGGTTTTGGTAACTACATGATCCCCTTGATGTGTGGTGCGCGGGACATGGTATTCCCGTTCATGAACATGCTCTCGGTGTGGACCTTCCTGATCTCGGTCATCATCCTGATGGCGAGTTTCTTTGTAGGAGGTGGACCAACCGGTGCCGGCTGGACCTTGTATCCGCCGCAGACGGCGATGGCGGGAACACCAGGTCATGACATGGGCATCATCCTGATGCTGGTATCGCTGGCCGTGTTCATTATTGCTACCACTATGGGTGGTCTGAACTATGCCGTGACTGTACTGCAGTATCGCTGCCGTGGTCTGACCATGATGCGTCTGCCGCTGACAGTCTGGGGCATTTTCGTTGCCACGATTCTGGCGCTGTTTGCCTTCCCGGCTCTGCTGGTTGCGGCAATCATGATGCTGTTCGATACCTTGCTCGGCACCAGCTTCTTCATGCCTGCGGTTATCGAGTCCGGCGCACCACTGGATCACAATGGTGGTAGCCCACTGTTGTTCCAGCATCTGTTCTGGTTCTTTGGTCACCCTGAGGTTTACATCGTTGCACTGCCGGCTTTCGGTCTGGTATCCGATGTTCTGTCTACCCACGCACGCAAGAACATCTTCGGTTACCGCATGATGGTTTGGGCGATCGTGGCTATCGGTGGTTTGAGCTTCATCGTATGGGCTCACCACATGTATGTCTCAGGCATGCACCCTTACTTCGGTTTCTTCTTCGCAACCACGACACTGATTATTGCGGTGCCGACAGCGATGAAGGTTTACAACTGGGTGTTAACACTTTGGGAAGGTGATATTCGTCTCAATGCGCCGATGTATTTCGCTATCGGTTTTATCTTCACCTTCATCCACGGCGGTCTGACCGGACTGTTCCTGGGTAACGTGGTAATCGACTTGCCACTGTCTGACACCTACTTCGTTATCGCTCACTTCCATATGGTTATGGGTGTGTCGCCAATTCTGGTTCTCTTCGCTGCGATCTATCACTGGTTCCCATTGATGAGCGGCAAGATGTTCCACGAAGGCATGGCCAAGCTGCACTTCTGGCTGACCTTCCTCGGCGCTTATGCGATCTACCTGCCAATGCACTACCTTGGTTTCCTTGGTGTGCCACGTCGTTACTACGTGTTGGGCGAAACAGATTTCATTCCAATGTCTGCACAAGATCTCAACGCTGCAATTACGATTGCTGCGATCTTCGTTGCCGCAGCACAGATTCTGTTCTTCGTGAACATCATCTGGTCACTCAAGAATGGCAAGAAAGCTGAGAAGAACCCATGGGGTTCTGCCTCACTGGAATGGCAAGCACCAGACCTGCCACCGAAGCACGGCAACTGGGGTGAAGATTTGCCAACCGTGTATCGCTGGGCCTATGACTACTCTGTGCCAGGTGCGCACGAGGACTTTATTCCTCAGAACACACCTGAGAGCGTTGAGCCTACTGCACAAGAAGATCATTTTGATCCAGACAAAGATCAGTCAAAGGCTGACATATGAGTGTGTTTAAACACTTAGCGGTCAAGCCGTGGGAACGTAAGGGCGTAATCGGAGGCCTCAAACCTGAGGGTGCCTTCGATAGCCCGGCTGAGCGCGTGGCGTTGAATTTTTTCCTCGTTATCGCATCGGTTGTTTTCTCACTGTTTACCGTAAGCTATTTCATCCGCATGGAGCTGCCTGATTGGCAGCCCCTGTCGGAGCCTGCCCAGCTCTGGTTTAACACCGCTTTGCTGATTCTCAGCAGTGTGTTTTTCCAGTGGGCACACAATCTCTCCAATAGCGAACAGCCCAGGAATCTGATGACGGCGTTTGTCGGTGGCGGCGTTTTTGCCATTCTGTTCATCGCTGGTCAGTTGATGACCTGGGAAAGTTTGCAGGCTGGTGGTTACTACCTGACCTCCAATCCTGCCAATGCGTTTTATTACCTGATGACCGGCGTACACGCGGCTCACCTGTTGGGCGGCCTGTGGGTATGGAGTAAGTGCTCTATTCGAATGTTGTCAGGCGCCGAGGCGAAGGATGTACGCCTTAGTATCGAGCTTTGCACCCTCTACTGGCATTTCCTGCTGGTAGTGTGGTTGGTTTTGTTTGCTGTCTTGGCAAACACATAAGATTGAATAATTTTTTGAGGAAATATTTAGGATGAGTGAAGCAGCCGTAGCAGAAAATGGCCCAGCTCGTGGTGTAGAAGGCCTCGTCGACGACTGGAGCGCCGACAAGCAGGCTTACCACGTGCCATGGGGTAAGGCCATGATGTGGTTATTCCTGGTGAGTGATACCTTTATCTTCACCTGTTTCTTGGTGGGCTATCTGAATGTTCGTATGACCACCACCGCGCCCTGGCCGAATCAGAGTGAGATCTTCGCGCTTTCGTTCGGTGGCGATCCAATCCCACTGATCTTGATTGCCATCATGACCTTCGTGCTGATTACCAGTTCGGGCACCATGGCGATGGCGGTGAATTATGGCTATCGCAGAGACAAGGCAAAGACCTTCTGGCTGATATGCGCCACCGCTTTCTTCGGTGCGACATTTGTCGGCATGCAGGTCTTCGAGTGGTCAAAACTGATCTTCGACGAAGGCATTCGCCCTTGGGGTAACCCATTCGGTGCTGCACAGTTCGGATCGATATTCTTTATGGTGACAGGCTTCCACGGCCTGCACGTAACCTGTGGTGTGATCTATCTGATGTGGGTCGCGTTCCGGGTCAAACGGGGATACTACGACAACAAAGGGTATGAGATCGTCGAGATCGCCGGTCTGTATTGGCACTTTGTTGACCTCGTTTGGGTATTCATTTTCGCGTTTTTCTACTTATTGTAAGAGGGGTCGTCAGTAATGGCATCAGATGCAGGACAACAACACCCGTTAGGGATTTACTACAAGATTTGGGTACTGCTCTTCGTCGTCAGTACCGCCTCTTACCTGGTGGACTATTTTCAGGTTCAGGGCGCGATGCGTTGGACACTGGTATTGTTCTTTATGGTCGTGAAGGCCGGCTTTATCGTCGCAATCTTCATGCACGTGGTTTGGGAAAGAATGGCATTGGTTCTTACTATTCTCGGACCACCGATTGTATTGCTACTTCTGATCGGCTTTATGGCCGTGGAAGGCGCATACACCGAGGAGTCGCGATTCGTTTATAACGGACACGACCGAGATGCAGTGGCACTCACACCATCGGATTTACATGGCGATGGCCACGGAGAGGATGAAGATCACTAGAGCTTCACTCCAAACAAAACGAAAAGGGGTCTTTTAGACCCCTTTTTTGTGCCTGCGATTCCACCCCATCAATGGGGTCGGAGCGGGGTCGGAGCGGGGTCGGAGCGGGGTCGGAGCGGGGTCGGAGAGATCAGTTTTTGATCAACTGAAAACCAAAAGTGAAACGAAATAAAGTGGTTTTTCTTTGTGATTTTAGAGGCTAGAGAGATTCGCGGATCGCGGTGATTACTGGCCCAGTATCAGGACGGATGCCACGCCAGATGGCGAAGGACTCTGCGGCTTGTTCGACCAACATACCCAGGCCATCCAGAGCCTTGGCGGCGCCGTGTTGTTTGGCCCACTCAACAAACACCGTTTCTTCATCGCTGTACATCATGTCATAGCAACAGCATTCAGGCGCTATCCACTGTGCAGAGAGTGGGGGAAGCTCCTTGTTCAGGCTCAGCGAGGTAGCGTTAATGATGACGTCGTATTGCTCATCTGGATCCGCTTTGTCGTAACTCGCAGCATCTATTGTTGCCACATCGCGAAAATCGAATTTGATTGACTCTGCTTTGCTCACCGTTCGATTGAGGAGCGTGATTTTGCGAGGCTCAGTGTTGACCAGTTCTGCGAGGGCTCCTCGCGCCGCACCACCAGCTCCCAGCATCAGGATGGACTTGCCGTTTAATTCAATGCCGTTGTTGGTTTGCAAATCACGAACCAGGCCTGGCCCGTCGGTGTTGTCGCCACAAAGCTTACCGGCATGCACAGTGAGTGTATTTACCGCACCAGCCAGCGTCGCGCGGGGACTGTTTTGTGCAGCTAACTTAAAAGCGGCTTCCTTGTGAGGCAGCGTGATATTTAGTCCCGCGCCGCCATTTTCGAAAAACTCTTGCACGAATTGTGCAAAATTATCCGAAGTAATCGCGAAGGCGTCGTACGCCAACTCTTCGCCAGTCTGCTCTGCGAACAGTCGATGAATGCGAGGTGATTTGCTGTGAGCAATCGGATCACCCACTACTGCGTATTGCGACACTGATAGAGCCCCATTAAGGATTGGTGCCACGAAGATTCCGCGTGGCGACAGGATCTTGCGCTAGCTTATACCCAGTCTCTCGGTTTGAGAAAATCAGAATACAGCTTCGCTTCCTCGGAGCCTTGTTCTGGCTGCCAGTCATACCACCAGCGTACCACGGGAGGCAGTGACATCAGAATAGATTCAATTCTCCCAACACCTGACTGCAAGCCAAACACCGTACCCCGGTCATAGACCAGGTTGAATTCGGCATAACGCCCACGGCGGTATTCCTGGAACTCTTTGTGACGCGGCGTGAAGGGCGTGTCTTTGCGTTTCTCAACGATAGGGCCGTAGGCTGGCACATAACTTTTCGCCATGCTTTGTATGAACTCAAAGCTCTTCTCAAAACCGAGTTCGTTGAAATCATCGAAAAACAATCCACCAACGCCGCGAGGCTCATCGCGATGTTTTAGATGAAAATAGTCATCGCATTGTTTTTTGAACAATGGGTAGTATTGATCACCAAAGCCTGCACAGGATTCCTTGGCAGTCTGGTGCCAATGCACACAGTCTTCCTCAAAACCATAGTAGGGGGTCAAGTCATAGCCTCCACCGAACCACCACACTGGCTCCTCACCCTCTTTCTCCGCGATAAACATTCGAAAATTCGCATGGGAAGTAGGTACAAATGGGTTGTTAGGGTGAATGACCAGCGACACACCCATGGCCTGATACGCACGGCCTGCCAATTCGGGCCGGCTCGCCGTTGCCGATGCCGGCATTGCGTCGCCAAACACATGGGAGAAGTTCACACCGCCTTTTTCGAATACATCACCATCACTGATTACGCGAGTGATGCCGGACCCTCCCGAATCGCGGTCCCATGCATCTGTTATGAAATCAGCCTTGCCATCAATTGTCGCCAGTCCACTGCAGATCGATTCCTGCAGTGACAACAAGAATGACTTTACGGCCTCGGTGTCTACCCTACTCACTTCGCTATCTCCCAATTCATTGACGGTTATGCAATCCACTCAAGCCAAGCTCTCCGCCGGCTGCTGTGACGCGAACCGGTTAACGGAGAATGTCTCCCGTCACAAGATCTCTGATGGTAGAAGGCGTGCTTGAGTCGCCGAGTTCACCATCGACTACGAAATCTATCTTATCGGTGAATGTCGTCTGCAATATTAATCTACATCTAATTTCTGGCTCATTTGCCAGGTTAGCTGAGGTCGAGACAACTGGTTTGCCGAAGCTTTTACACAGCTCTTGCACGACCGGATGAGCCGAGACGCGAATTGCGATTGAGCGATGCTGACCTTTTACCCATTCCGGAAACAAATTCTGTGGATCTGGAATCAACCAGGTCACGGGACCAGGCCATGTTTCTTCCAGTAAATCCAGCTGCGTCCTGGTAAGGCCACGGAGCAACGGAGCAACTTGATCGGTGGATGCTGCAACCAACAACAGGCCCTTTTCTTTTTCCCGTTGCTTTAGCGCGAGAATCTTTTCGACGGCAGATTGGTTGTGGGGGTCGCAACCGAGGCCAAAGACGGCCTCGGTTGGATAGGCAATAACACCACCTCTGTGCAATACCTCGCTGGCTTGCTGAGGGCTGCCACTGGCTGGCACCGCAATGGTAGTCATCTCGGCGCTTATCCTTTATATCCCTTACTTGCGGGAGTCTTGCAGCGCTTTGTCCTGGGACTGGACCTTCTCGGAATTCGCCTGTCTTTCTTCTTTTATACGTACCCCGAGTTCAGGGTCCGCCAGGGACATCATTTGCGCTGCCAGGAAAGCGGCGTTCTTGGCACCAGCTTTGCCAATCGCGACAGTCGCAACCGGAATTCCAGCCGGCATTTGCACGGTAGAGAGCAACGCGTCAAAACCATTAAGAGGGCCCGCATCGATAGGCACGCCAATCACTGGGCGCGTAGTGTGTGCGGCAGTCGCGCCGGCCAAATGGGCAGCCATGCCAGCACCACAGATGAAAACCTGACAGCCACGCGCTTCCGCGTCGCTAATATACTGTTGAGTAACAGCGGGAGTGCGGTGTGCAGAGGTGATCTTAATCTCGTAATCAATCTGCAGCTGTGACAGCACGTCGCCACCTGCCTGCATGATGCTCAGGTCGTTTTCTGATCCCATTAAAATGGCAACAAAAGGCTTACTCATTGTAGTGTTTCCTGCTTGCTCAAAGAAAACGGGGAAACTACCTTACCCAAGCAAGCTTGGCAAGTTCATCCGAGTGAGTGGATACGGCCCGCTTTCATTTCGATTGCGCCCAGAATTTCCAGTTGTAACAGGCGCGCACTCAGCGTGTCTGTCGCCAGTCCGCTACGCTCCCGCAATTCATCAAACAGAATGGGCTCTTTGTTTATCAACTGTAATAAGCGTCGACACAAAGGGTCTGATACTTGTGTAGGCATTCTCTTGATCGACCGGTTCGGGCCAGCCCGGTTAGCTTTGGTCGCCGCTTGGGTTACTGCAGCGCGATCGTTATCTGTCCGCAATTCTTCGGACAAAACATTTTTGCTTTCTGTCGTGGCCGCAGAGTCTTCCCCTCTCAGTGATCTAGCTTCACTCACAAGCGTGGCGATGGTTTCTTCATTGAGTTCACGCATGACATCAGCAGCACAAGTGACCAGGCTTGCACCTTTGGTGATTAGCCAATGACTTCCTTCTGAGTTCGCCGTATTAATAGGCCCAGGTACAGCAAACACATCACGATTTTGCTCGCTCGCCAGACGCGCTGTTATTAACGACCCTGACTTCATGGACGCCTCCACCACGATCACGCCATGACTCAAACCACTAATGATGCGATTTCTACGGGGAAAATTTGCAGGCAGTGGATTACTGCCGAGGGGAAACTCGCTCACTATTGCGCCAGCTTCAGCGATCTCTTTAGCTAATGATATGTTGCGAGCGGGATAGACCTTGTCCAAGCCGGTCGCCACAACGGCAATCGTCGCTGCGGAACGGTCTTGAGAGAGCGATAGACCTGAGAAGACAGTCCTATCTTGCCTCGCTGCCAAGGCACCATGATGCGCGGCGGTATCGATACCCAGCGCCAAGCCACTGGTAATGGTGACGCCCATTTCGGCGAGTTCCAGCGCCATCCAGCGCGCGCAACGCTCGCCATAGTTGCTGCATTTACGTGATCCCACCATGGCCACCTGAGTTTCCAAAAGGCTCGCCGAGCCCTCGACCGCCAGGACCGGAGGCGGACAATCAATTTCTTTGAGCAGTGGTGGGTAATGCGGTGACTCAAAACAAATCAAGCTATGTTCGTCCCTGCTCGCCCAATCCAGTTCTTCATCAATCGCTCGCTTGCAGGCATCGCTTGGCTTCTCTATTTTTTCTGACAGATGCGCATATTGAGGGTCGCTCAATACCGACGCGATTAAGCCATGACTGGCCATAAGCCTGCCAAAATGATGAGGCGATAAATAGTCACTGTGTCGCAGTACCAAATACGAGGCGATCGAAGCTTCGTCCATTTTTCATCCTTGAATAAATGGCGAGGAAAAACTGAGAGTGTGTGATGCGGTCAGGGATTGGTGACGCGGTGACTCAGAGCGATAGGCTCCTGGCTACTCAACACCAATGCATAACTGAACTGATCAAAGGTTTTATAGACCAGAAGTGTGCCGATGTCGCTGCCTGGGGTAGAAATTCTGTCGCGGCTAAAAATTGCCATCATGCGTTGGCGAAAACTCATGCGCTCGCGTTCGACGCCATCTAGCAGAGTACTGTCTTCTTTGCGCACGGCCAAGATATCGCCGACCGCCAATCGATCATCGAGGCCGAGATTAATCACGACAGTATCGAGCTGGGACGCCATAGCCTCGGTGTTAAGAATAGAGAGTATCTGGCCTTCAACTTCAGTAACGGGTTCGGCTGGAAAGATAGTGGCGCCAATTCTCTGAACTTCTCTGGTTAGTAAGCGGTCGCCGACTCGAATTTCCTTGCTGCTGTTATTAATTAGCAGCCGGCGTATGCCGTCTTCTTCCGCAGAATTGATCGTGGCGAAACCGAGGTACTCCAACTCGATGCCCGCCAGGTTCTCGTCTTCATCATCCAGGTATTCTCGACTGGGGCGGTAGACTTCAAATGATGTCGTCCCTGCTGGCCATTCCCCTCGAGCGTACACTTCGTCGCCAGTTGTGATTGCCAAATTGTCGCCAATGTTTTGAATAATATAGGGCGCACCGTCGTACAACGCCTGATCGATGATGCGATTACGAGTGAAGCTGTTTTCGATGGCCTCGAGGGGTATCGCCGGAATCGCACTTTGCAGTGTTTCTTCCCGAATTTGCGGACCCAGATTTTCTACTTCCCGGTCGCCGCGCTTGATCGCAATCCGTGGTGCACCTCGCACGATGTTGATGCTGAGAATATCTCCGGGATAAATCAGATCGGCATTGTCGAGATAGGGGTCAGGTTGCCAGATCTCCGGCCATCGCTCAGGGTCCTGCAGGAATTGCTCAGCAATATTCCACAGGCTGTCGCTCTCCTGCACCGTGTAACTTGCCGGATGATCCGGTTTCAACAAGGAGCTCTGGGCCACAGCAGCAATAGTCGATAGAGAGCCAATCATGCTCACTAGCAGGCAGAGGACTAAGTTGGTCTTGCGCGCTGTTTTCATCGTCTCAGTTCCATCGATCTATGCTGTTCGCCGAATGATTCTGCCTGGCTCTGACGCCGTACCAGAAGCGAATAAATGCGTATCAAAAGGCAGTTTATGGTAGCAATACGGTATAATTATCACTAGAAGCAGTTCACAGACTGCACATAATGGGTTGTCTGGCCAGTCGATAAAACACCGTCCCCCAACCCTCATTAACTCACGTTTTTACTTTGAACGGGTTCAATACATGTCTCAGCTTACGATTCTGGAGTTTCCTGATCCGCGCCTGCGTACCAAGGCGAGTCCGGTTACGGAATTCGATGACGCGCTCTCCAGCCTGGTGGAAGATATGTTCGAAACCATGTACCACGCACAAGGCATCGGACTTGCGGCCACGCAGGTCAATGTTCATAAGCGATTGCTGGTAATAGATGTATCGGAAAATAAAGAGACTCCTCTAGTATTTATTAATCCAAGCTACGAAATCATTGATGAAGAGCTGAATGACTATGACGAAGGCTGTCTCTCGGTACCAGGATTCTACGAAACCGTGTCGCGCCCTCGTAAAATTCATGTGAAAGCGCAGGATCGCAGCGGGGAGGCCTTCGAACTCGATGCGGAAGGCATTCTGGCCACCTGCATCCAGCATGAGATTGACCACCTGGACGGCAAGCTGTTCGTTGACTATCTCAGCAATCTGAAGCGACAACGCATCCGCAGCAAGCTCGAAAAAGAGCATCGGAAGTCTGCCTGACCACAATGAGCGAACTCCGACTCGGCTTTGCCGGCACTCCAGCGTTTGCCGCGGGACACCTGCAGGCTCTCATCGATGATCAGTTCAATCTGGTCGCTGTCTATACCCAGCCCGATCGGCCCACTGGGCGCGGCAAGAAGTTGACTCCAAGCCCCGTAAAACAACTCGCTCTCGAGCACGATTTACCAATTTTCCAGCCCTCTAGCCTGCGCGAGCCACAGGCACAACAGGAACTGGCAGAGCTTAATCTCGATGTACTGGTCGTCGTGGCCTATGGCCTCATTCTTCCTGCTGAGATTCTCGCCGCCCCAAGGCTCGGCTGCCTCAATGTGCATGCATCGTTGCTGCCACGCTGGCGCGGTGCGGCTCCTATCGAACGAGCTATCCTGGAAGGCGACCAGGAGTCTGGGGTGACTATTATGCAAATGGACGAGGGCCTGGATACCGGCGCTATGTTGAATCGAGCGTCCGTGACCATCGAATCCGGCGATACTGGACCCTCACTTGAGGCCAAACTGCTGACCATTGGTAAGGAGTCACTTACTGCTACTCTCAACAATCTCGAACAGTATCAGTCAAACGCACAAGCCCAGGACGATGCACTTGCCAACTACGCCAGCAAGCTGGACAAGAGTGAGGCTGCTATTGACTGGCAAGACTCTGCAGAGCAGATCTCCCGTCTGGTTCGTGCCTACGTTGGGCGAATGCCGGCTTATAGCCTACTCGACAGTGAAAGAGTGAGGATATTGGAAGCCGAATCTGTGCTCCCTGAATTGAACACTGACAATACCTTTCCAAATGCCGAGCCGGGTACCATCATTGCCAGCAATGATGCTCAATCCAGAAATGACAAAAGCAGAATCACTGTGGCCTGTGGCGAGGGAGTATTGCAGATTTCCCGACTGCAGCTGGCCGGTAAAAACCCGGTAGCAGTGCGTGATCTGCTCAATTCCCGCGCTGAGCTCATCGCACCTGGTAAACGATTTTCCAGCCAGCTTCAGTAGTGTTCCTTAGTGCAGCGCCAGTCATGGATTCTCACTCAGACACTGGGCGCAGAAGTCGATAGTTAGAAGATGGGCAAGACTAAAACCAATAACCCACGTGCAATCGCAGCAGGCATCATAAAAAGCCTGACCAGGGATAAGGGATCACTCACTAACTTGCTCGATGGGCATCGCGAGCATTCTGAATTCTCCTATCTTCAAGAGCTGTGCTTCGGTACTTGTCGACATTACCCGCGATTGCTCGGCCTGCTGGGACTCCTGCTCAGCAAACCCATCAAGAACAAAGACCGAGATCTACAATGTCTGCTTCTGGTGGGCCTGTACGAGCTGAGCGAAATGGGAACTGCCGAGTACGCGACGATTAACGAAACCGTCAATGCGGCGCAGGCATTGGACAAAGGCTGGGCCAAGGGATTTATCAATGGTGTCTTGCGCAATTATCAGCGCAATCAATCCCAGTTTGACAATAACCTGTCGGAATCCGACAAAGCTGCTTTCCCCAGCTGGTTGTTCGAGCTGATCGGCGCACAGTGGCCAGAACAAAGTGCTGGGATTTTGGCCAATAGCAATACCCGTCCGCCAATGACTCTCAGGGTGAATACCGCGCAAGAGTCTCGAGATGGGTTTTTGCAGAGGCTCAGAGACGCAGGCATCAAAGCCGAACCTGGAAAATTTGCGCCAACCGCTGTCTATCTGGCGCAAGCTATTCCAGTCGACCAAATTCCTGGGTTCGAGGCTGGCAAAGTCAGTGTTCAGGATGAGGCATCACAACTCGTGCCCTCGCTAATGGCACTAGAACCAGGATTGCGAGTGCTGGATGCCTGCGCCGCACCTGGTGGTAAAACCTGCCATATCGCTGAAAGTGAGCAGTTACTTACAGAGCTAACGGCAATTGATACAGATGCCAGACGGGTCACTCGAATTCAGGAGAATCTACGCCGCCTGAATCTCAAAGCCAGCCTTGTTACAGCCGATGCCAGGGCAACCGAGCAGTGGTGGACTAGCGGCAATCATTACGATCGCATCCTGCTGGATGCCCCTTGCTCTGCCACTGGAGTCATCAGGCGCCACCCTGACATCAAGGTTTTGCGCCAGGCTGAAGATATCGACCGCCTCAACCAATTGCAGCAAGAGCTGCTCGCCTCACTGTGGACCTGCCTCGCACCAGGGGGACAATTACTCTATACCACTTGCTCTTTGTTGAAGCAGGAAAACGAGGACCAAATCGCCCGTTTTCTCGAGACGCGAAGTGACGCTAAATATGAGGGCATCACGGCCGATTGGGGAGTAGAATGCCGCTATGGAAGACAACTTCTTACCGGCACCGATCGAGAGCCGGATGGGTTTTATTTTGCCCTGTTGCGCAAGGACTAGGCGCATCAGTCTGCTTTGACTGCGTCCGCCAAGATACAGCCAGACAAGCCACAACGTTCAAACACAAGATTCAAAAGAGCGCCTAACGGGCCGAGTGTAGTACCGCAATGAAGATCATCATTCTTGGCGTCAACCAGGTTGGCAGCACCTTGGCCGAAACCCTGGCGAGCGAATCCAACGACATTGTTGTCGTAGACAGCGACGCCGAAAAGTTACGCGAGCTTCGTGATCGTATCGACATCGGTATGGTAGAAGGCCAGGGTTGTCATCCCGATGTGCTCGAGCGTGCTGGCGGTGAAGATGCCGACATGATCATTGCGGTAACCGAGAGCGACGAAGTCAACATGGTCGCCTGTCGGGTGGCGCACTCTCTGTTTCGTACGCCAAAGAAAATCTGCCGTCTTCGTTCTTCTTCTTATCTTGTCAGCGACAAATTGTTCGGGGAAGAAGGTCTCGCTGTCGACGTGGTGATTTCCCCCGAGCTCATCGTGTCAGACTACATTGCCCGCCTGATCGACCTGCCCGGTTCGCTGCAGGTTCTGGATTTCGCCGATGGGCAAGTACAACTCGTGGCCGTGAAAGCCTTTTACGGTGGACCTCTGGTCGGCCAGGAGATCAGACTTTTACGACAGCATATGCCGTCGGTTGATACTCGTGTAGCAGCGATTTTTCGCAAAGACAGACCCATCATTCCAGAAGGATCGACAGTTATTGAGGCGGATGATGAAGTCTTTTTTATCGCTGCCCAAAAAGACATTCGCCACTGCATGGGTGAGCTACGGCGAATGGACAAACCCTATCGCCGATTGATGATAGCGGGTGGCGGTAACATTGGCTCACGTCTGGCACAGAACCTCGAACACCGGTATCAGATCAAGGTCATCGAGCGCAATCCCGAGCGCTGCGCTTCGCTGTCACGGACACTGTCCAAGTCCATCGTGCTCAATGGCGAGGCGTCGCATAAAGAATTATTGCTCGATGAGAATATCGAAGAGACCGATGTTTTCCTCGCGCTGACCAATGATGACGAGGCCAATATCATGTCTTCTTTGTTGGCCAAGCGGCTGGGCGCCAAGAAGGTGATGACCATCATCAGCAATCCCGCTTATGTCGATCTGGTACAGGGCGGCGAGATCGACATCGCCATATCTCCACAACAGGCAACAGTAGGCAAGCTACTCGCACATGTCCGACGCGGCGACGTGGTCAACGTTCACTCTTTGCGCCGAGGTGCAGCTGAAGCGATGGAGGCGATCGCACACGGTGACCGCTCGACGTCAAAAGTTGTCGGCAAGGCGATCGAAGATATCGATCTGCCAGAAGGCACGACCATCGGTGCCATTATTCGTGATGATGAAGTCTTGATCGCACACGACGACACCGTCGTGAAAAGTGATGATCACGTTATTCTCTTTTTAGTTGACCGCAAACGCATTCCAGAAGTAGAACGCTTGTTCCAGGTTGGGCTAGGCTTTTTCTAGCAGCCATTCGACGCCATGCATGCCTCAATAACAATCAAAATTCTCGGGCTGCTGCTAATGTTTTTTAGTGTGCTGGCCAATTTGTTGCCGACAGTGGTATCGCTGATCTATCGCGATGGCAACACTGGTGTTTTTTTGCAGTCTATGGCGGTGATTTTCTTTGCTGGACTGGTGTTGTGGATTCTAACTGCACGCACTCAAAAGGAACTCAGTACCCGTGATGGGTTTCTTGTTGTTACTCTGTTCTGGACTGTGCTGGGCACCGCTGGTTGTTTGCCTTTTTTATTGTCAGCCGATGTTCAGCTATCAGTTACCGACGCTGTTTTTGAATCGCTGTCTGGGCTGACAACTACCGGGGCAACAGTCATTTCCGGCTTGGATGATTTGCCCAAATCGATTCTCTTTTATCGTCAACAGCTACAGTGGCTAGGTGGTATGGGCATTATTGTCCTGGCCGTGGCGCTGCTGCCCATGCTCGGCATTGGCGGCATGCAGCTATACAAAGCCGAAAGCCCGGGGCCGGTAAAAGACAACAAGTTGGTTCCCAAATTAGCGGAAACGGCCAAGGCCCTTTGGTACATCTATCTATTCCTTACCGTTGCCTGCGCACTGGCTTACTGGATTGTCGGCATGAATTTTTTCGACGCCGTCAGTCACAGTTTTACTACCGTAGCCATCGGCGGCTTTTCGACTCACGATGCGAGCATGGCGTATTTCGACAGCACTGCTGTTGATCTGGTCGCAATCGTGTTTATGTTTGTTGCTGGCGTTAACTTCGCACTGCACTTCACTTCCTGGCAGAAGCGCAAGTTTCTACCCTATGTGAGCGATCCAGAATTCAAGTTTTACAGTTTTATTCTTTTGTTCGTCTCGCTAGTCACGATCTCAGTTCTGTATTTCTCCGATATCTATGCCAGTTTTTCAGAGGCTTTTATTCGTGGTTTGTTTCAAGTGGTCTCTGTTGCGACGACTACTGGATTCACCACAGCCGATTTCAGTACCTGGCCGCTGTTTCTTCCTTATCTTTTACTTTACGCCGCAATCATTGGTGCCTGTGCGGGTTCAACCGGCGGTGGCATGAAGGTCATGCGGATCTTGCTCATCTTCAAGCAAGGCATTCGAGAAGTACAAAGACTGATCCACCCACGCGCGACAATTCCCATCAAGCTCGGCAACGAAGTGGTGAGCGATCGAGTCGTCGAATCAGTTTGGGGATTCTTTGCGGTCTACGTGATGGCATTCATGGCAATGCTACTTGCCTTGCTTGCCACCGGCCTGGACATCATCACAGCATTTAGCGCAGTGGGTGCTTGCATCAATAATCTGGGGCCAGGCCTGGCAAATGTTGCTGAATCCTACGGCCACTTGAGTGCGGCGGCCAAATGGATTCTCTGTTTTGCGATGCTGCTGGGGCGACTGGAAGTCTTTACGCTACTGGTGTTATTCACGCCAATGTTCTGGCGGCGTTGATCAAGCATATTGCTCATCTGGAAGTGTTCAAACGATTTGCACGAACAAGTCGTAATGTAGCTAGCGGAATTATGAGAATACTGATATTTGGGATTATCGCTGCATGTTTGATATGCCCTCTGTCTTCAATGGTATATCACGTGTTCCTTTACATTCGAATGCCCGTGATCTACGAGAGTTTTTGGATGCCAGTAGTGGGCGGTCTACTCATCGGAACCTATGGAATGTTGGTTGCTTTGATTTTAGTGCTAGTTTATGGCCTTCCTTTATTCCTCATACTCAGAAAATTTAACCTAGCAAGTTACATTAGTGTATTTCTGATCGCGGTCACTCCTTGGGCAATAGCTTTCTTATTACTTGAATACATGCCAGATCAATTTATTGAGTACTCCTGGTATTCACTAACCTCTGCATATGCTTTTTGGTTTTTCGCAAAAAAGACAGTTAACAATGTCCAAATCGCTACATAACAATCATTTCAACAATAGACTCGGCTGCCGCCGAGCCCATCAAAAAAGAGCGATCAATAGAATTCACCGTTGTCGGGTCGACGACGGAAGCGCTTGTATTCCCACTGGTACTGAGCCGGCGCTAAAGTCACAACGCTTTCTACGCTGCGATTCAGACTGGCCACTGAGGTTTCGAGGTCAGAGCTGAATATGGCTTCATCGGCCTCTTGATACACGGCCCGAAATCCCTGCCCTGAAGGTAGTCGTTCTGCAAATCCACAGAAAACCGCCGCACCTGTTCTGCTCGCCAATTTGCTGATTAGCGTCATAGTGAAGGCAGGTTCATCAAAGAATGGTGCGAACACCCCACTTTCATCACCCGGTACCTGATCAGGCAGTATGCCCACCATCTCCCCAGCCTGTAGTGCAGCCAGAACCTGTGCTACACCCTTGCGATTGGTCGGTGCCATTTTTACGCCACTCCTTGTGCGCACTTCTCGCAGGAGACGGTCCGCTGCGATCTGCCGCGGCGGCTGATACATGAAATTGGAGGGCGTGTTATTACAGGAGAAAAAACCAAAAACTTCCCAGTTACTCAGATGGGGAGCTATCAGAATCACCCCTTTTCCGGCTCGTACAGCCGACTGATAGGCTTCGTAGCCTTCCGTTTCAACCACCAGGCCGACGGTTTTGTACATGGGCCACATCCAGGCCTTGCCCATTTCCAGAGCAGTACACGCCGTATTTTGTAGACTTTGCCGTGTTAGAGACGCGAGTTGACGAGGATTTAGTTCCGGAAAACAGGTGCGCAGGTTTTTCTCTGTGGTTGCTCGTGAGCGATTGGGTGTGATGCTGAAAATCCAGCCTAGCAATCTTGCAACGCCATGCAACAGGCGTAATGGCAACAGTGATAGCAGCCACAAGCACAGTTTGAGGAGGTGGTATTTTAAGGTGTCGATGAGACTATTCGCTTTGTTAACTCGGTACAGGGGTCAGGGCGGATATTTTAGGCAGTCTTAAACAGATGACAATGCCTAATTGATTCCCACTGACACGCGCAAAGCCCCACAGAATCAAGCGCTTGTGGATTCACAGCGGAGAATCGCGCATAATTGCAGCCCTTTGATTTTTGGGACGATTCATTCTCGTGAGCACGACCTATAACACGAAAACATTCCAGGGGCTGGTGCTGGCTTTGCAACAGTTCTGGGCTGATCGTGGCTGCGTGGTAATGCAGCCGCTGGACATGGAAGTTGGTGCGGGTACATTCCATCCGGCGACTTTTTTACGGGCTATCGGTCCAGAGAGCTGGAACACTGCCTATGTTCAACCCTGTCGCCGCCCGACTGATGGGCGCTATGGGGAGAATCCAAATCGTCTACAGCACTATTATCAGTTTCAGGTGATTCTCAAGCCTTCACCGAAAGACATCCAGGAACAGTATCTGGCCTCATTGGAAGCGCTCGGTATTGATATGAGCATCCATGATGTGCGCTTTGTTGAAGATAACTGGGAGTCACCGACATTAGGTGCCTGGGGACTGGGCTGGGAGGTCTGGTTGAATGGCATGGAAGTCACTCAGTTTACCTATTTCCAACAAGTTGGCGGACTGGAGTGTCATCCAGTCAGTGGCGAGATCACCTACGGCATAGAGCGCATCGCCATGTATTTGCAAGGCGTCGACAGTATTTACGATATCGTCTGGGCAGAAGGTCCGGATGGCATTGTGACTTACGGTGATGTGTTCAAACAGAACGAGGTTGAAATGTCAGCCTTCAATTTTGAACAGGCTGATACCTCATTATTGTTCAGTTATTTCGATGATTGCGAAAAGCAATGTGAAAAACTGATTGCCAACGAACTCGCCCTGCCGGCCTATGAACAAGTACTCAAGGCTTCACACTATTTTAACCTGCTCGATGCACGTAACGCAATTTCAGTCACTGAACGTCAGCGATTTATCTTGCGAGTAAGGGCGCTCGCCCGGGCTGTTGCGCAAGCGTATTTTGACAGCCGTAAAGAACTCGGTTTCCCACTCGCCAGTGAAGACCTCAGAAAAGAATACCTGGAACGATCGTGACAAATTCTACTCGTGACCTGTTGGTCGAAATCGGTACCGAAGAGTTGCCGCCAAAAGCATTGGCTGGACTCTCTCAAGCATTTGAAACTCTCTTCAGTGAACAGCTCAAGACGGCTCGCCTAGAGTTTACAGCTATAAAACGATTCGCAACGCCAAGACGTCTGGCACTGTTGCTGAGTGGCCTTGTCGACAAGCAAGCAGACAATGAAGTGGTTCGCTTCGGGCCGGCAGTAAAGGCTGCTTACGACGATGCTGGAGAACCCACACGCGCGGCATCCGGCTTTGCTGCTTCTTGCGGTGTAGAAGTAAGCGAACTTGGAACTAAAGAGAAAGACGGCGTCGAGAAACTCTGCTTTCAAAAGCACGAAGCTGGTCAAGCGACCATTTCGCTCATACCAGAGCTATTACAGCAGGCGCTCGCCCAACTGCCAATTCCCAAACGCATGCGCTGGGGATCCTCACGAGAAGAGTTTGTACGACCCGTACACTGGGTGACGCTCTTATTCGGCGATGAGCTGATAAAGGGAACTATTCTTGGCGTGGATTCAGGTAGCTCGACCTACGGTCATCGCTTCCACCACAACCACGCCATTGAAATTGGCCAGGCCACCGACTACGAGTCGCTGCTGCAAGAGACTGGTAAGGTTATCCCGGATTTTTCGGCGCGTAAGGAACTCATTCGCAAGCAGATTATTGCAGAAGCAGAACAAGTCGGTGGCACCGTAATGCTGGATGAAGCATTACTGGACGAGGTGACTAGTCTGGTGGAGTTTCCTGTAGCCTTGACCGGTCAGATTGATGATGATTTTCTTCAGCTTCCGCCAGAGACTCTGGTGTTAACGCTCAAATCTCATCAGAAGTGTTTTTGCGTTCAAGACGGTTCAGGCAAGCTTTTGCCTCGTTTTATTACCGTCAGCAATCTAGTCAGCAAAGATCCAGCACAAGTAATCGAAGGCAACGAAAGAGTTATCCGCCCGCGATTGGCGGATGCTCGCTTTTTCTTTGAGACCGATCAACAGTCACGATTGGAAGATCGGATCGAGAAACTCAAATCTCTGGTGTTTCAGGACAAGCTGGGCACTGTGTATGACAAGACTCAACGCGTTGCCAAGCTGTCTGGCTGGATAGCCGAGCAGGTTCAGGGCGACGCGCAAGCAGCGGTTCGTGCTGCGCAGCTTTCCAAATGTGATTTGTTAACCCAGATGGTTGGAGAGTTCGCCGATCTGCAGGGCCTAATGGGTTACTACTACGCGTTGCAGGACGGCGAGTCCGAGGAAGTTGCACGAGCAATTCATGAGCAGTACCAGCCCAAACAAGCTGGAGCACCAGTGCCCGAAACCACCACTGGTGCAATCCTGGCCATCGCCGACAAGCTCGATACCATGGTCGCCATGTTTGCAATCGGCCAACCACCTACGGGATCCAAAGATCCTTTTGCACTGCGCCGTTCAGCGATAGGGATTCTACGTATACTTGTAGAGAAAGGAATCTCCCTGGATATGCGTCAATGTATCGACCAGGCGCTAAGCACTTTTGGAGCTCTTGAAATCGATAAGTCTACCGCCGGGCAAGTATTTGATTTTGTGCTTGAACGCTTTAAGGCGTGGTACGCAGACGAAGGTATCTCCACGGAAATCTTCCAGTCTGTGCTTGCTGTAAAACCGGTAAGCCCTCTGGACTTCCATATGCGTGTCCAGGCCGTGAGTGAATTTAGTCGGCTTGATGAGGCATCAGCTCTCGTTGACGCTAATAAACGAGTGTCCAATATACTCGCCAAGCATGAGGGATCTATTCCTGAATCAGTCAATGAGTCACTATTGATGGACGAAGCAGAAAAAGATCTTGCAGCGCTATTACGCGACAAAGTAGTAGAAGTGACTCCTTTGTTTGAAAACGGTAGCTATGCGCAGGGTTTATTGTCTCTTACTGCACTTAAGACAGTAGTTGATTCGTTTTTCGATCAAGTATTGGTGATGGCGGAAGATGACGATACACGAGCAAATCGGCTGGCCTTGTTAGTGCAATTACGCAACCAGTTTCTTCGTGTTGCCGATATTTCCTATCTCCATAATTCCTGAGTTCTGTGACGATAAATAAAGAAATTGTGGTTCTTGATCGTGACGGGGTCATAAATCACGATTCCGATGACTATATTAAGTCAGCAGATGAATGGCTTCCGATTCCTGGGAGCATTGAGGCTATTGCCAGTTTAGCCCAAGCCAAAATTTCTGTTGCTGTGGCAACCAATCAGTCCGGTATCGGTAGGGGCCTGTACGATGAGTATGCCTTGGCGCAGATGCATGACAAGATGTTGGCTCTTGTGGAGGCTGCCGGTGGTTCAATTGCTGCAGTTTGTTACTGTCCACACCTGCCTGACGATCACTGCCAGTGTCGCAAACCTGCAACTGGGTTGCTCGAGCAGATTCAGGAGCATCTTCAGATCTCTCTTCAGGGGGCGTTGTTTGTAGGGGATAGTCTCAAGGATATCCGGGCGGCCATTGCTTTCGATATGATCCCTGTTTTGGTCAGGACGGGCAAAGGCGCTGAGACAGAGGCGCTTCTTGAGCAGGAGTCGCTCTCTATATCTGTTCCTGTATTTGATTCTTTACAAGCGGTCATTGCTCATTATTTTCCGGAAACGGATCGGGGCTGACGCAGAATGTTAGCCTTTATCCGATCATTGGTTTTTTATATCGGTTATGTTCCTGTAACCATATTGCTCTCTACTCTTTTTATTACACTTTTCCCTCTACTTCCTGATCGTGCACGTCATAGCTTTTGCGCCTTTTGGTGTCGTGTCATTCTGACCTGGCTTCGCCTTAGCTGCGGGGTCTGTTATCAACTAAAAGGAGTTGAGAATCTCACCCACGATTCTGTCGTTATTCTGGCTAATCATCAGAGTAGTTGGGAAACCATACTTTTTTATCAGTTGATGTACCCCATCGCTCCCATTCTTAAGAAGGAGCTGATGAATATCCCATTTTGGGGTTGGGCTTTACGCTTAATGAAGCCTATCGCGATAGATCGTAGTAAGCCGAGACTCGCCGGGAAGTCACTTCTTGATCAAGGAGTAAAACGATTAAACAAAGGCTTTTCGATTATTATTTTTCCCGAGGGTACTCGGTCTCCAGTAGGTGCAATAAAGACTTTCTCTCGCGGTGGAGCCAAGTTAGCGATTGCAGCTAACAAACCGATTCTTCCTATTGCACTCGATGCGGGTAAGTGCTGGCCGCCAAATGGATTCAGAAAGTATCCTGGTTTGATTACCGTTGAATTTGGTCAACTCATAGAGCCGGAGGGACGGGACGCCGACAGCCTGACCGATGAAGTTGAGAGCTGGGTTCGCAAAACTGTCGCACAGTTTTCTTAGCGCGCACCCAGCGTAGGTATCTATCAGATTAAATATCGAGTTCCTGCACTGCCAACGCGTTTTCTTCAATAAATTCACGCCGTGGATCGACCTGGTCACCCATCAAGGTATTGAATAATTGGTCGGCGCCGATCGCATCGTCGATGGTTACCTGGAGCATTCTTCGTGTTTCCGGGTTCATTGTTGTTTCCCAGAGTTGCTCCGGGTTCATTTCACCCAAACCTTTGTAACGCTGCAAATAGTGGCCTTTCATCGCGTCTCTGGTGAGCCAGTCCATTGCTTCACCGAATGACTTAACTTCTTTGCTTCGCTCACCTCGTTGCACATAGGCTCCTTCTTCGATAAGACCATCCAGCGTCTCTCCGAGATCGGCCAGGGCCTGATATTCGCCTGTATGAAAGAAGTCCTGACTCATATTGAACGTGCGTTCAAGGCCATGCATATTTAGTTTTGCATGAGGAAGGTATATATACCGTTCGCCGTCTGCTTTAACAGAAAGCGTGTAATTGTCGGCCAGGCCAGGATGATGTTCGGCCAAACTGTTTCTTAATGCTTCCACCCATAGCTCTACTTTAGCCTCGTCTTTCAGATGTTCTTCTTCCAGTTTTGGCGAGAACACCATGGCTTCTAACAATTCTGTCGGGTAGAGCCGCGCCAGCCGGCTTATGATCGTGTAAGCACGATTGTATTTATTGGCCAATGCTTCCAGAGCGTCATCCGCTATACCCGGTGCGTCCTTGGACACGTGTAAACTGGAGCCATCCAATGCAACCTGTGTCTGGTAGGCTTTGAGTTCTGCTTCGTCTTTCAGATACTGTTCCTGTTTGCCTTTGCGAACTTTATACAACGGGGGTTGAGCAATATAAATGTGGCCTCTTTCTACGAGTTCTCGCATTTGACGGAAGAAAAATGTCAGCAGAAGCGTTCTGATGTGGGAGCCATCGACATCGGCATCGGTCATGATGATGATGCTGTGGTAGCGCAAATTTTCTGGTGCAAACTCCTCATTGCCTATGCCACAACCTAGCGCTTTTATGAGAGTGCCGATTTCTGCTGAACTCAACATTTTGTCGAACCGCGCTTTTTCTACATTCAGAATTTTTCCCTTCAGCGGCAAGATAGCCTGGTTTTTTCGATTGCGGCCTTGTTTGGCAGATCCTCCAGCAGAATCACCCTCCACAATGTAAATCTCGGAGAGAGCCGGGTCTTTTTCCTGACAGTCCGCTAGTTTTCCTGGCAAGCCAGCGACATCGAGAGCACCTTTTCTGCGGGTCATTTCTCGCGCTTTGCGAGCTGCTTCTCGGGCTCGCGCCGCATCGATCATTTTGTTAACAATGAGTTTTGCGTCCTGAGGGTTCTCCAGCAGATAGTCGTTAAAATGGGCCGCCATTTCCTGTTCGACAACACCTTTCACTTCAGATGACACCAGCTTGTCTTTTGTCTGGGAAGAGAACTTTGGATCCGGCACTTTGACGGAAATTATAGCGGTAAGCCCTTCACGGGCATCATCACCTGAAGTGACAATGTCTTTACCTTTTTTATTTGACAACTCTTTGTCAATATAGGACTTCAAGACACGGGTGAGCGCTCCGCGAAATCCTGCCAGGTGCGTGCCGCCATCTCTCTGGGGAATATTATTGGTGTAGGGGAAGATGTTCTCCTGGTAGGAGTCGTTCCACTGAAGGGCAACCTCTACGCTAATACCATCTTCTTCTCGTTCGGAAGTGAAATGGAATAGTTTGTTAACCGTATTCTTGTTCTTGTTGAGATAGTCGACAAACGCCATCAGCCCACCTTCATATTGGTAGAGCTCTTCCTTGCCAGAACGCTCATCGCTAAGTTTAATGGCCACTCCGGCGTTAAGAAATGCTAACTCACGTAGCTTTTTTGCCAATATGTCGTAGTGAAACTCTACGTTGCTGAATGTCTCTGCGGATGGCTTGAAGGTACACTCGGTGCCGGAACTCTGAGTTTCTCCCACAATCGCCAACGGAGCCTCTGGAACACCGTGGTGGTATATCTGCTCGTGTACTTTCCCTTCTCTGCGAATGGTTAGCTTCAGCTCTTCGGAAAGTGCGTTTACTACCGAAACCCCTACGCCATGGAGCCCGCCTGATACCTTATAGGAGTTGTCATCAAATTTTCCCCCAGCATGCAGCACAGTCATGATGACCTCTGCGGCAGAAACGCCCTCTTTGTGCATTTCTGTGGGAATGCCTCGACCATTGTCTGATACAGTGACGGTTTCTCCAACGTGTATCGTCACCTGGATCTGATCACAGTGGCCTGCTAGAGCTTCATCGATGGAATTATCTACCAGCTCAAACACCATATGGTGAAGGCCAGTACCATCATCTGTATCCCCGATGTACATTCCAGGCCGCTTTCGTACAGCATCCAGCCCTTTGAGCACCTTGATGCTATCGGAGTTGTAATCAGATTGTTGATTCTCGCTCATTCAGTTCCTCCAATGGGCGGCAGCTCAGACGGCATTCTGATCCGTTCCGCACCCTTGATGACTTGCCCATTAAACTCTTGGTCATGACCCGTTTTTCGCGGCCTGGAGGGCAGTTCTATACAGCCGATATTTTACCACGTTCCACGTGAAACGAAGCGTATTCATTGCGTTCTTTTCCAGTAAATTCCAGAGACTCCTGCTCTACACAAGTAACAAATAGCTGGGCATCTGTGGCTCTGAGAGACTGAAGAACGGAACTACGATTGAGAGGGTCGAGTTCCGCTGGCAAATCATCTATCAGATAGATACAAGCCTTCTCGGACACTTGTGAGTAAAGCTCTCCCTGGGCAATCTTCAGTGCGGAAACTACCATTTTCTGCTGGCCGCGTGACAACACTTCTGCGGCTGGCTTTCCCGCAGCCTTGATATGAATATCCGCTCGCTGTGGCCCTACCTGAGTCGACCGATATCGAATATCCGCATCAAAGCTCGCCGCTAGGCTTTGCTCAAAACTTTGAGACTCTGACCAACCTCGAAAGTAAGTAATCGATAACTCCGGGGTATTGTCTCTCTCCAGGGATTGATAGATAGCGCTAAACAAGGGCAGCACGCTAGCAATGTAAGATTCCCTGGCAAGGTGTATCGCTTCGCCTGACTGAATCAGTTGCTCAGTCCAAGGTGCGAGCTCAGACGATTTAGTACTACCAACCTTCAGCAGCTGATTTCGATTGGCCAACGCCTTCCTGAATACGCGCCAGTGATGGATAAAAGAATGTTCCACGTGAAACACACCCCAATCCAAATACTGTCTTCTATTCTTGGGCCCGCCCTCTAACAACTGAAAAGTATTTGCATCAACCACCAGAACAGGGAGCAACTGAGCAACAGTATCCCAGTTCGATTGCCGTTCCTCATTTAGCTTGAGTAAGCGCTTATCTGACCGGCCGCGACTTAACCCAATACGATCACCGGACAAGAGTTCCGCAAAGACTACTCCTTCCTTGGATTCAGTACTAACGACGGACTCTGTATTACTAGTTCGAAAGGACTTTCCGCGGGACAATAAATAGATAGACTCGAGTAGGCTTGTTTTACCGCTACCATTTACGCCAAAGAGAAGATTCAATCTGTTATGACAGGACAAGGACGACTCAGAGATATTGCGTATTGCACTAACTCTGAGTTCCCTAATTGCGGACATATTGAAGAATGGCTTTGCTGACTGAATGAGAGCCTATAGCCTCATCGGCATAACGACATAAAGCGCATCACTTCCTTCTTCGGCCTCAAGCAATGCGCTGCTATTAGGATCGGAGAGCGTAATTCGGACTCTTTCACTAGAAAGTGTTGTGAGCACATCGATGAGATAGCTTACATTAAACCCGATCTCAAGCCCGTCTCCTTGATAGTCAACGCTAACGAGTTCTTCCGCTTCTTCCTGCTCTGGGTTATTGGCCACAACCTTTAGCTGGCCCGACTCCAGCTCAACTCTCACGCCGCGATACTTCTCATTAGAGAGAATAGAAACTCGCGAAAACGCCTGGCGAAGCAACTGACAATCACCGAGCACAACGCGATTACCCCCTTTGGGTAGGACTCGGTTGTAATCTGGAAACTTCCCATCAACGAGCTTGGATGTGAACGTGTATTCAGTAACTTCTGCGCGAAGGTGGTTCTGTCCAAAGGTCAGCAATATGTCCCCATCACTATCCAGTAGACGGGTAATCTCCATCACCCCCTTACGAGGAAGGATTAATTGCTGTGGCTCGGAAATATTGTTATCCATGTTGAGGGTTTCCATCGCCAGGCGGTGACCATCGGTGGCCACTACTCGCAGATAGCCAGGATCTACCTCAAACAGCATACCGTTCAGATAATAACGAACGTCCTGCTGGGCCATGGCGAAGCTGGTTGCGTCCAGCAGTTCCTTGAGTCGTTGTTGAGACAGTTGCAAGGAAAAGGTGTCCGGCTCCTCTTCTACATTAGGAAACTCTGCAGCAGGAAGAGTAGTCAGGGTAAAACGGCTACGGCCGCTCTTGAGTAATACCTTGTTCTCGTTGAGAGCGACCTCGATAAGCGAATCATCGGAAAGTGATTTACAGATATCCAGGAGCTTACGCGCGGGAACTGTAATCGAGCCTTCTGACTTGGCCTCCTCAACTGCTACTTTGCCAATCAGCTCTACTTCTAGATCAGTGCCGGTAAGTGATAGCTCACTTCCTTGTAAATCCAACAGGACATTAGACAACACGGGCAGGGTCTGGCGCCTCTCAACGACACCGCTCACCAGTTGCAGTGGCTTAAGTAACGCTTCCCGCGAAATAGTAAAATGCATGGCTATCTTTCCTTGTCTGGATCTAGTGGCCTGGCCGGCGAGTATTGAATCAGTCTACCTAGCTGGAGAGAGAACGTAGTAAATTGTTGTAATCTTCTTGAATATCCGTCGAACTGTGTCGAAGTTTCGCTATTTGCTTACAGGCGTGGAGTACGGTGGTATGATCTCGCCCGCCAAAAGCATCGCCGATCTCAGGTAGACTGTGGTTGGTCAGTTCCTTGGAGAGGGTCATGGCAACCTGTCTAGGCCTGGCGACAGAACGATTACGCCTCTTGGAAAGCATATCGGCCATCTTGATTTTGTAATACTCAGCAACAGAGCGCTGAATATTATCGATCGTCACCAACTTATCCTGCACTGCGAATAAATCACGAAGTGCTTCTTTAATTAAATCTACACCGATCGGTTCACAACGAAAATTTGCATGGGCAATAACCCGTTTCAGCGCGCCTTCCAATTCACGAACATTCGAACGCAAGCGTTGAGCAATATATAAGGCCGCTTCATTCGGCAGGTGCACATTACACTGTTCTGCCTTGTTCATCAGGATAGCGGCGCGAGTTTCCAATTCGGGAGGTTCGACAGCCACAGTCAGCCCCCAGCCAAATCTCGATTTCAATCGTTCTTCCAGGCCATTAATTTCTTTATGGAAGCGATCACAAGTCAAGATGATTTGCTGACCACCTTCGAGCAAGGCATTGAAGGTGTGGAAGAACTCTTCCTGGGATCGCTCTTTGCCCGCAAAAAACTGGATATCGTCAATAAGCAGCGCATCGACAGAGCGATAATAGCGCTTGAATTCGTTGATGGCATTGAGCTGCAGCGCAGTCACCATGGTCGCTACGAAGGTTTCGGAATGAAGATAAACCACTTTGGCATTGGGCTTTTGCGCTACCAAATAGTTACCAATAGCATGCATCAAATGGGTCTTGCCTAATCCCACTCCACCATAAATAAACAGCGGGTTATACGCATAACCAGGATTCTCCGCCACCTGGCGCGCCGCCGCTCTGGCCAGCTGGTTAGACTTACCTACTACAAAATTATCGAAGTGATACTCTTCGTTGAGTGCTCCGCGATGGCGCAGCTTGCCTTCAATAATGGTGTCCATGCTGGGGCGATCGGTTTCCCGGCGTATCGCTGGTGCACCCGAGACGCTCCGGCTTACACCGGAGGGATGAGTGATTTGCTCATCTGCCCTTGGCAGAGCAGTCTTTTCAAGCTCTTGCTCTACCTCTCTCTCAACCTTCCTTCCTGCCTCTGTTCCTACAACCACCGATTGAGAATGAGCGGGAGTCGGCACAGACCCGACTGGTTGTACCGTTTGAATATCACCTGTGACTTTGAGTTCTATGTGAACGGGCTGTTCGCCGCTCTGTTCCAGCAATTCCTGAATGCGGGTGAGGAACTTTCCTTTAACCCAATCTTTTATAAAGCGATTAGGCGCAAAGATCTCGATCCCATTAGCATGCAGATCAACCTGCAAGGGACGAATCCAGGTGTTAAATTGCTGTGATGGGAGTTCATCTTTGAGGATTTCGATGCACTTTTCCCAGTGCGACTTCCAATTTGTTTCTAGCACTTCCGCTGGCCCGGGTTTTGTTGATTTATGTTGTTATTTTTAGATCAGAGAGAGCAGGATAATAGCGACAGGAAAGCAAGTTATCCACTGCTGCCAAGGCAAATTTGAAAGTTTTTTACTCTCGTTTTTCCTTCTTATTTTCAACATGTTACAAGCATAGAGACTGTATTTACCGAGACAAAATAACGCCTAATGGTAGCGGCAGGCTAATTGCCTGTTGATAAATACCCTGTGGATAACTTGTGATTATCTTTTGGCTATTTCCACAAGCCGCAGAACACCGCCCATCGTTGCAACTTCGAGCCAAAACCTCTAAAATCCCGCCTCCTTTTCACACCCTACTCAAATCCGAGCGATTTAGGGTCTGAAACAAACTATTTTGGATTTTCAGCTATGAAACGTACATTTCAGCCAAGCGTGCTTAAGCGTGCTCGAACCCACGGTTTCCGTGCTCGAATGGCAACCAAGGGTGGCCGTTTGGTCCTCAAGCGTCGCCGTGCCAAGGGACGCGCTCGACTGTCTGCCTGATACTGGTCCTTTTCTTCTCTGAAGCCAGGAACAGTGACTAGTCGTGGGTATGAGCAGCTTTCCCAAATCCTCTCGGCTGCTTAACGCCGGTGATTACCAGGCTGTATTTAGTCACTCCAGGTATAAGGTTTCCTGCCGCCATTTTCTGATTCTCGCCTTACCCAATGATGGCCCGGGGTCACGATTGGGTATCGTCGTGGCCAAGAAAAATGTCGCAAAGGCAGTACAAAGAAACCGCATCAAGCGGCAAATCAGAGAATGGTTTCGCCATCTTAAACTGCAAAATAGCCTGGATCTCATCGTGCTGGTGAGAAGAGATACTGATAGACTCGTGAACTCTCAGCTGGCGCAAAGGCTGCAAAGCCTGGCTAGTGACTTAAACAGAAAAAGCAGTGTTCAAAGAGGGCAGTCGGACTGACTGGAAATATCTCATTAGCCATGCTCAAAACGATCCTCATCAAACTCATCACGCTTTATCAGCTCACCCTGAGCATGCTGATCGGACAACAGTGCCGATTCTATCCAACCTGCTCCCAATACACTCGGGAAGCAATCGAAACTCACGGCGTCATTAAAGGAACCCGACTCGGCATTCGTCGAATCAGCCACTGCCACCCCTGGCATGAGGGGGGGTATGATCCGGTTCCCAATTCAGACGAATTACTCAATCAGGATTAGTATCTCAAGGATATGGATTTTACTCGCTTCTTTTTATATATGGCCCTCGCAGCAATCAGCTATTTGATGCTGTTAGCCTGGCAGGAAGATTACCCACCGACAGTAGACAACGGCCAACAATTTGTTGGCGAGCAAATTACCAACGGTAATAGCGATATCCCGGCTGCGCCGTCACCACAGACTAGCGCGACCGTAAACGCAGAGAGTGATCTCCCGCAAGCGACATCTGCTCCACAATCTGCCGAATTACCCGCAGTCGTAGAAGCAGCAGAAATCTCAGGCAATACTGTCGAAGTACACACCGACACACTGGCACTGAACATTGATCTGAACGGTGGCGATATTACTTATCTTGCGCTGCCGCAGTACCTGCTGGAACTGGAAGGAAACGATGACCCGTTTGTCATCTTGAGCAATTTCAATGCTCGGAGTTATGTCGCTCAATCCGGACTTATAGGTAACAACGGAATTGATAGTCCTGATCGTGCACAGTACAGCTCAGCTGACGACTCCTATTCTTTGTCGGAGAATTCGGATTCTCTTACTGTTGACCTGCATGCGTTAACCGACAACGGGGTAAACATCACCAAACGTTATACTTTTCATCGCGGCTCTTACCTCATCGACATCTCCTATCTGGTAGACAATCAATCTCCGAATACCTGGCAAGCCAATGTCTTTGGCCAAATCAAGAGAGATCCTTTTGATGACCCCAGTGACGCGGGTGGATTCGGGCGTACCTACTTAGGATTTGTCACCACAAGCAGTGACGACCCCTATATCAAGGTCGAATTCGATGACATAGACGATGGCGTTGCCAGCCATGATATCGAAGGTGGCTGGATCGGCTTCTCCCAACACTATTTCATCAGCGCCTGGGTTCCGGATTCGAGCACCGTTAATCGAATCAGCATGCGCCGCAACAACCTCAATCAATACTTCGGTGGATTTACCAGCTCGGCATTCACTGTTGAACCAGGCCAGTCCGGAAGTCATACGGTGCAGTACTATGCAGGTCCGAAAGACCAATACGCACTGGGTGAGATCTCCCCAAATCTGGAGCTCACCATCGATTACGGATTTCTCTGGTTTCTGGCAGCACCGATGTACTGGGTACTGAGGCAGATTGAATCTTTCGTAAGAAACTGGGGATTTTCAATCATTCTGCTAACTGTTCTGGTGAAAGCAGCATTCTATAAACTGAGTGAGACTCAGTACCGATCCATGGCAAATATGCGCCGTCTCATGCCGAAGATGCAGCAGCTCAAAGAGAGTTACGGCGACGATAAAATGAAGCTGCAGAAAGCCACCATGGAGATGTACAAGAAAGAAAAGATAAATCCTTTCGGTGGTTGTTTGCCTATGTTGGTACAGATGCCGGTTTTCATCGCACTGTACTGGGTGTTGATGGAAAGTGTAGAACTCAGGCACGCACCTTTCATGCTTTGGCTCACAGATCTGTCAGTGCGTGACCCCTATTTTATCCTTCCGATATTGATGGGCGTTTCCATGTATTTGCAGACCTCATTGTCGCCGACATCACCAGATCCTATGCAGGCCAAGGTAATGAAATTCATGCCGATTGCGATGACTCTTCTCTTCCTTTGGTTCCCAGCCGGCCTGGTACTTTACTGGCTTACCAATGGTCTGCTTGGAATCCTGCAGCAATGGTATATCACTCGAAAAATTGAAACCGAAGCCGAACTTAAAAAAGGCTGATTAGCTGGTAACAGTAAGCTCAAAACAAAAGGATTCTATTATAGGGCCTCATCTAAAGGGGCCCTGTCTAACACTTTAGACTTTCGGTGCGCTCTTTAGACTACATTGGTTTCAAAACCCGAACCGAGTAAAAGACTGCATTTAATCGATTGAATCAAGAAGCTCAGCAAACAGAGTTCTTACAATAAAAAAGAGCATAGCCTTCCCTACAAAGCTACAGGACCGCGGGCCGCAAACATGACGCAATCGAATGAAGATACTATTTGCGCCATTATCACGGCTCCCGGAAGAGGGGGAGTCGGTATAGTCAGACTTTCCGGACCAGACTCCAGGTCAATCAGTAAACACCTCCTTCCTATCGAGCTTGAACCCCGCCACGCTCACTTCACCGATTTTTTAAATGCTGACGGCTCCGCAATTGATCAGGGAATAGCTCTCTATTTTCCCTCCCCCCAATCCTATACCGGTGAAGATGTGGTCGAGTTACAGGGCCATGGCGGAATGCAAGTGTTAAATGCTGTACTGTCCCGCTGCATAACACTCGGTGCCAGATTGGCAGCGCCTGGTGAGTTTTCAGAACGAGCATTTCTTAACAACAAGATTGATCTTGTTCAGGCTGAAGCTGTTGCCGATTTAATCGATGCCAGTTCTCAGCAAGCAGCAAGATCGGCAATGCGAACACTTCAGGGTGAATTTTCGCGTTGCATCAATGAGCTGGTAGAGAAACTGACAATTATCAGGGTCAATGTTGAGGCAGCCATCGATTTCTCAGATGAAGACATCGATGTTATGTCGCGCATGGGCGTTGCCGATCAACTCACTGAAACACAAGAAAGTTTGGCGAGTGTCTTTGCGAGGGCCCAGCAGGGTTCCCTACTTCAGGAAGGCATCGCTATCGTCATTGTCGGCAAACCGAATGCAGGCAAGTCGAGTCTACTCAATGCCCTCTCTGGTCAGGACACTGCGATTGTTACCGATATTCCTGGCACAACCAGAGACCTGCTGCATCAAGCGATAAACCTGTCTGGAGTACCTGTTCATGTCACGGACACTGCCGGGCTACGGGACAGTACCGACCCCGTTGAGCAAGAAGGGATACGCCGGGCGAGACAGGCCCTCAGTAAAGCAGATCACGTCTTGCTGTTGGTTGATGCAAAGGATTTAGCTGCGAAAGAACTCAACACAGACGTGAATATTGGTGACTTGCTAGAGATTCTCGACCTGGAAAGCATGGAGGAAAAGGCGCGCATCGAGTTGCTACGAAGAACAACGCTGATTCTCAACAAAATCGATCTCAGTACAGACCCCGAGTCCAAATTACAATCCACAAATTATCAAGGGCTTGAGCTCAACTTAATCAGGCTTTCTGCCAAAGAAAATCTGGGGATAAGTCTGTTAACAAATCACTTGCTGGAATCTGTTGGCTACCAATCGAGCGCTGAAGGAAGTTTTGTTGCCAGAGAGAGACATTTGAATGCGTTGAGGGCTGCTGAAGAGTACTTGAATAAAGCGGTTTCAGGGGTCAGTGAGCACTCACAACTGGAACTCGTTGCTGAAGACCTCCGTCTGGCTCAGCGGGAGTTGGGGGAAATTACCGGAGAAGTTAGCAGCGACGACCTGTTGGGAAAAATTTTCTCGAGCTTTTGCGTAGGAAAATAAGAGATAAATAATGAGGGGGTATTCTGCGCCTGGCCGGACACTCCGCCTCACCTCAGGCAAAGCTGGAACAAGTTGTTGGCAATTGGCATCAAGCGCTGAATAAACTACTGAATAGTTAGTGGAGAATTCGAGCCGACTTTCCCCCTCTTTTTACTCAGCGGAATAATTCACAATCGTTCCTCAGACAAAACCAAGGCTACCAAGCCCTTTTACAGATGCTTATCATTCTTCCAAGTCGTTGTTAAATCGTACAAAAAAGGGCTTATACACAGAAAACCGAGAGGCCTATATATTCAACATCTATTCTTTATCTCTATATACCTATATATAACTAATTAAGTATTAGTATTTTATAGAATGGAAAAAGCTGAAAAGAATTGGCTGGTAAACGTCATTCACTTTTGCAAAAGAATCTATATACTGCACAGCCCCTGAAATCACAGCAGATTGACGCTCCAAGGGCTGTTTAGGCACTGTTGGCACTGAATTTACAGGGGTCGAATCACTGGGCTGACTGGAATCAAGATGGAATTCTCAACAACATACGACGTGATTGTAGTAGGTGGCGGCCATGCCGGTACTGAGGCTGCGCTCGCGTCAGCGCGACAGGGTGTGAATACGCTACTGATAACGCACTCCATCGAGACTCTCGGTCAGATGTCCTGTAATCCGGCAATAGGTGGTATTGGCAAGAGTCACCTGGTTAAGGAAATCGACGCGCTTGGTGGTGCTATGGCCAAAGCGATCGACCAGGCAGGCATTCAGTTTCGTGTATTGAATGCGAGCAAGGGACCGGCAGTAAGAGCGACCCGCGCCCAGGCAGATCGTGTGTTATACAAAGCCGCGATTCGCGAACTCCTGGAAACTCAGGAGAACCTCACACTCTTCCAGCAAAGTGTCGATGATCTGATTATCGAAAACGATGCCATAGCCGGCGTCGTCACTCAGATGGGCTTGCGCATTCGTGCTTCCCACGTCGTACTCACCACCGGCACTTTTCTCGGTGGGAAAATTCATATCGGATTGCAGAACAGCTCTGGTGGCAGAGCGGGAGATCAACCCTCAATCGCATTGGCAGAAACCCTGCGTTCCTTGCCATTTCGGGTCGATCGGTTAAAAACTGGAACACCTCCAAGAGTCGATGCACGAACTGTCGACTTTAGTGTGATGACCGAACAACAGGGCGATTCTCCTCTACCTGTTATGTCGTTCCTGGGCAGTGTCAGTGATCATCCTCAACAAATCAGCTGCTATATCACTGCAACCAATGAGCGGTGTCATGAAATCATTCGGGGCGGACTGGACAGATCGCCAATGTATACCGGGATCATTGAAGGCACAGGTCCGCGTTACTGTCCGTCGATTGAAGATAAGGTCATGCGCTTCGCTGACAAGTCTTCCCATCAGATATTCGTAGAGCCCGAAGGGCTGCATACCAATGAGCTCTACCCCAATGGTATTTCCACCAGTTTGCCTTTCGATGTTCAAGTCGAAATGCTTCGCCACATTCGCGGCTTCGAGAATGCACACATTACTCGTCCAGGCTATGCGATTGAATATGATTTTTTCGACCCGAGAGATCTGCATGATTCTCTTGAAACCAAGTTCATAAAAGGCCTGTATTTCGCTGGACAAATTAATGGCACAACAGGCTATGAAGAAGCTGCTGCGCAAGGTTTATTGGCCGGACTCAATGCCGGATTGTCGGCGAGGGGGATGGAGTCCTGGTGTCCGCGCCGCGATGAAGCCTATATTGGTGTACTGGTTGATGATCTCATCACTCTCGGAACCAATGAACCCTATCGTATGTTCACCAGCCGTGCCGAGTATCGCCTGACTCTGCGCGAAGACAATGCCGATATTCGACTTACTGAAACAGGCCGCAAACTGGGTATTGTCGACGATGCGAGATGGGAGTTTTTTAACCGTAAGGTTGAAAAAATAGAAGAACAGCTATCCACACTTCGCAGTACCTGGATTCAACCAGATAGCGACGCAGCAAGCCGAATAAACCCTTTGTTGGAAAAACCAATTAGCCGGGAATACAGCCTTGCTGACTTGTTGGCTCGTCCCAGAGTCAATCATATTGAGTTGTTGGCTGCAGCAGGTATTAACGCAGCGAACGAAGATGGGGCAACAAGTCAGGCTATCGAACAGGCGGAAATACAGATCAAATATCAGGGGTATATTGATCGCCAGGGTGAAGAGATTGAGAGACTGAAACGTCAGGAAGACACTGTATTGCCTGAGGACTTTGACTACAGTGAGATGCAAGGCTTGTCCAATGAGTTGAAGCAGAAGCTGCAAGCGGTGCGCCCCAATAATATTGGTCGGGCTTCGCGTATTCCCGGCATGACCCCAGCTGCAATTTCATTACTACTCATCTACTTGAAAAAGTATCAGGGTGGTAAACGCCGGAAAGCAGGTTAGTGAGTGCCTCACTCGAATCAACTCTTCCCAAAATGGGTCTCGAGCTTGACGTTGCACAGCTTGCCCAACTCGAAAAATATGCACAACTGCTGCGCAAGTGGAACAAGACTTACAATCTGGTAAGCACTCCGGATTTACACCAGTTAGAAGGGCGTCACTTACTGGATAGTCTCGCCATACTCCCTTTTCTCAATGGCACCAGAGTTCTGGATATTGGCACTGGTGCGGGACTGCCGGGCATTCCACTGGCCATTGCTGCTCCTGACAAACACTTCGTTCTTCTGGATAGTAATGGCAAAAAGACCCGGTTCCTGTTCCAGGTAAAACTGGCGCTCGGGCTGGACAATATCACCATCGAAAATTGTCGAATCGAGCACTATCAAAGTCAGCAGCAAATTGATATTGTGACCTGTCGTGCGTTCGCGACTATCCCGGAGATACTCAGGCTTACCGAGCCACTCTTTCACCCAGAAACTGTGTTGTTGGCAATGAAAGGTCGCTATCCCGAGGATGAGCTGGCTAGCCTTCCTGATCGAAGTCGGCTACTCGCCAGCCACAAACTGGAGATACCAGGTCAGGATTCTGAGCGACACTTGTTGGCGATCACGTTTCCACCAGATCAGTGAGCGTCAAGCGCACAATTCGAACAGTAGAATAATAAAAGTAGAATAATAGAGTACAAAAAACCAACAGGGCGACTCTAAAGCAGTAGAGGTTTCAACAGGACGTGAGCAAAATTCTAGCGATAGCCAACCAGAAAGGTGGTGTTGGCAAAACTACTACCTCGGTCAATTTGGCCGCTTCCCTCACTCTCACCCGTAAGAACGTCTTGTTGATCGATCTCGACCCGCAAGGTAATGCCACCATGGGCAGTGGTGTCGACAAATCCAGCCTTGAACTTTCTGTTTACGATCTGCTGACTGACAAAGCCAGTTTCAAGGATGTCGTGGCGAAATCAGCCGACGGCGATTTCGATCTGTTGCCAGCCAATGGTGATCTGGTGGCAGCGGAAGTCGAACTGATCTCAGAAGATAATCGTGAACTCCGTCTGCGTCGTATCGTAGAGGAAGTGAAGGCCAACTATGACTATATCGTCATCGATTGCCCGCCTTCCCTGAATATGCTGACAGTGAATGCTCTGGTAGCAGCCGACGGAGTCGTGATTCCTATGCAGTGCGAGTACTACGCATTGGAAGGCTTGTCGGCGCTGATGGACACCATCACTGCTATCCGAGACCGGCTGAATCCTGGTCTGCATATCGAAGGCATACTGCGCACTATGTATGATCCGCGCAATAAGCTGACCACAGAGGTGAATGGTCAGCTGTTTAACTATTTCGGAGACGCTGTGTATCGCACCGTCGTACCACGAAATGTACGCCTCGCCGAGGCGCCCAGCTACGGAAAGCCGGTGATCAGTTACGACCGTCAGTCCCGTGGTGCGATAGCTTATCTCGCTCTGGCGGGGGAGATGCTGCGCCGCAGTGACGAGGCAGCGAGAGTTTCTGGTTAGGCGCCAATCTGACTCGAATCGACCAGCGTTCCGACAGGGAACTGTGTTGAGGGTATAGCAGAGAGGCTTTAACAAAGACTTAACAGAACAACTGAATAGCAAGAGCCATGACGGAAAAGAAAAAGCTCGGCAAAGGCCTGGACGCCCTCCTCTCAAGTGGCAGCTCGCAAACCATGGCGAGTCTTCTGGGTAAACACAAGGAACCCGAGCCTGAATCAGCTGAGCAAACCAGCACTGATCAGGATGGGGATCTACGCAATATTCCGGTTGATCTCATTCAACGCGGTAAATACCAACCCCGAACCGACATGCATCAGGAATCCCTCGAGGAGTTGGCAAACTCCATCAAGGTTCAGGGGGTGATGCAACCGATTGTCGTGCGCCCGATTTCTTCGGACAAATACGAAATTATTGCTGGTGAGCGACGCTGGCGCGCCACCCAGCTCGCTGGACTGGACTCGATCCCGGCCATTATCAAGCCGGTTGCCGATGAGGCCGCCATCGCGATGGCCCTGATTGAGAATATTCAGCGGGAAAATCTCAATCCCATTGAAGAGGCTATGGCGCTCAAGCGTCTACAGGATGAGTTTGAGCTCACCCAACAGGAAGTGGCCGATGCAGTGGGCAAGTCGCGTGTCACTGTTACTAATCTTATTCGCCTCATGGGCCTCAATATCGATGTGCGGCGTATGCTCGAACATGGTGATCTGGAAATGGGTCATGCCAGAGCACTTCTCGCGCTACCCCATGAGGAACAGTCTGCAGCTGCTCGTACCGTTGCCGGCCGAGGTCTCTCAGTTCGTCAAACCGAAGCACTGGTCAGGAAGCTTAGCGCCGAGTCTTCTAGTGGCGCTAAATCAGCACCATCAGTCAATCCAGATATCAAGAATCTTGAAGACGGGCTGGCTGAGAAACTGGGTGCAAAAGTGATGATCCAACACACTGCCAAAGGCAAAGGAAAGCTGGTTGTAAAATACAACACGCTCGACGAATTAGACGGCATTTTGGCGCATATCAAGTGAGTTTCGCACGTAGTTGATTGGCCTGGACAAAGCCCCTATAATGCGCGTGCTTTTGAGTCCGGCGGGCTCAAGAAGCAATGGAATTTCGGGCTGTGAAGCGCCGAAAATGGCGCGGAAAAGCTAAGTCTGGGTCGGCATCAGTCGAGTGCCAGGCGCGCATTAGGCAAGCAAATCCGCAAGAGAGCTGAGTCCGGATTTCACTCGTGACTACTATAGTGAACACTATAAGAGCTCCTTCCATTATTAGCATTATCGCTGCCCAATTGGGTGCAGTGCTGGTGCTTGCTGTTGCTGGATTCGGGTTGTCGGGTGTAACAACCGCGCTGTCATTGGCTCTTGGCGGTCTGGTTTGTTGGGTGTCGAATACTGTATTTACTGTCAAAGCATTTAAATACAGAGGTGCATCCGCAGCTCAAAAGATAGTGAAAGAATTTGCCTCAGGAGAAGCGTACAAGATTCTTCTGAGTGGGGCAGGCTTCGCGCTTGTCTTCATCTATGTCTCCGCGGCACAGCCGCTTCTGGTTTTTCTGGGATACATAGGGGTTTATCTGGTGGGGTTAGTCAGTACGTGGGCAGTGCTTAGTGCCTACAAGCAATCCTCCTAGAATGACATTTAACGTTTACGAGTACAGTTAAAAGGAAGCAAGTCCGAAATGGCTTCAGCTGAAGGCGCGGAACAGACCGCAACCGAGTACGTTTCCCACCACTTGACCAACCTGACTTTTGGCAAACTGGACGGTCACTGGGGTTTTGCTCACTCACCCGAAGAAGCAGCAGCAATGGGTTTCTGGGCAATCAATGTTGATTCCATGCTCATGTCTCTTTTGCTTGGTGTGCTCTTTCTGGGCCTGTTCAAGTTCGTAATTAATCGTGCGACTTCTGATGCACCGAAGGCCAAGAGCTGGCAGAACATCATCGAAATCATTGTCGAGATGGTGCAGGACAACATCAAGAACAGCTTTCATGCGCGTAACGCGATTATTGGCCCGCTCTCTCTAACCATTTTCTGCTGGATTTTCCTGATGAATGCTATGGATCTGGTTCCGGTGGACTGGATTCCCTGGTTGGCACAAACAGTGATGGGTGATTCGCACGCCTACTTCCGTGCCGTACCGACAACCGACTTGAATATCACGCTGGGCTTCGCAATCAGTGTCTTCTTCCTGATTATCTACTACAGCATCAAGATCAAAGGTGTAGTCGGATTCTCCAAAGAGTTCACGATGCACCCGTTCCCCAAGTGGTACTTGGCTCCTTTTAATGTGTTGTTGGAATTGCCTGGGTTCCTGGCCAAACCAGCTTCGCTCGCTCTGCGACTCTATGGAAACTTCTTCGCAGGGGAAACAATTTTCCTGGTCATTGCATTGACCGGACTGTGGCAAATCGCCGGTCTGCATTTTGGCTGGGCGGTCTTCCACATCTTGGTTGTGACACTACAGGCTTATCTGTTCATGATGCTGACCATCGTGTACCTGGATCAGGCTCATACGGATCACTAATTTTTAAACCTCTATACTTTTAACGTACTTTGTAAAACACGGAGACTCTAATGGAAACAGTACAGGCTTTTACACTGATTGCAGCCGCCCTCATTTTCGGTATCTGCGGTGCCGGCACCGCGGTCGCTTTCGGAAACCTTGGTGGTAAGTTGATCGAAAGCTCTGCTCGTCAGCCAGAACTTGCACCGAAACTGCAAACCCAGTTCTTCCTGGTAGCAGCGTTCGTGGACGTAATCTCCATCATCGGTGTGGGTATGGCGTTCCTGTTCATCTTTGCCAATCCTTTCGGTGCTTAAGGGAAACGACTGTAGCCTGGTGTTACCAGGTAGTTGTTATCCAAACTGAAGGAGAGATTTCATGATTTTCAATGCAACCATAGTTGGACAAAGCGTCGCTTTCTTCATCTTTGTCGGGTTCTGCATGAAATATGTATGGCCGCCAATCGTGGCCATTCTGGAAGAGCGTACCCAGAAGATCGCTGATGGTCTGGAAGCTGCGGAACGTGCTGAAAAAGATTTGGCACTGGCCCAGGAAAAATCCACAGACCAAATGCGCGAAGCCAAGCAAGAAGCGGCAGCTATCATCGAGCAGGCCAACAAGCGTGCTGCACAAATCGTTGATGAAGCGAAGGATCAGGCCCGAGAAGAAGGGCAACGAATTCTCGCTGGCGCAAATGCAGAAATCGAGCAGGAAATAAACCGTGCCAAAGAAGACCTTCGTGGTCAGGTAGCGGCACTGGCTATCGCGGGCGCAGAGAAGATCCTGGAAAAATCCGTGGACCAGGCTGCGAACGAAGAGATGCTCGCCAAGCTTGCTAATGAGCTGTAACCAAGACTTTTAGACCGGACAGAAAAGAATGGCCGAATTAACTACAGTCGCACGACCCTATGCCAAGGCAGCATTTCAGTCAGCCTTGCAGGAAAACTCTCTCAATGAGTGGTCGAAGATGCTTGCGCTGACTGCGGCGATTACCGAACAGGACGCCGTTAAACTTTTGCTGCAGGCACCTGCGCTGACTTCAGAGCAGCTGGCACAGTCATTCATCGATATTTGCGGTGATGAACTCAATGCCAAGGGCCAAAACTTTATTCGCCTGCTGGCTGAGAACAAGCGCATCGCGTTGCTCGGCGAAGTCTTCAAGATCTTCGAAAACCTGAGAGCCCAACAGGAAAAATCACTCGATATCGAAGTGATTACCCCTTATGAGATGAGCGCAGACGCATCTGCAAAATTAGCCGATGCCTTAAAGTCGCGCTTACAAAAAGAGGTCAAGCTATCGACCAGCACCGATCAGGAATTGATTGGCGGCGCCGTGATTCGTACCGGCGACATGGTTATCGATAGTTCTGTGCGCGGCAAACTCGCCAAGTTAGCTGAATCAATTAATTCCTGAGACGTTCGGGAACAAAGGAAACAAGCATGCAACAACTGAATCCATCCGAAATCAGTGAAATTATCAAGCAGAGAATTGATTCGCTGGATGTCTCTGCACAGTCCAAGAATGAAGGCACCATCGTCAGTGTCTCCGACGGTATTATCCGCATCAATGGTCTGGCCGACGTAATGTACGGTGAGATGATTGAGTTTGACGGTGGCGTCTATGGTATGGCTCTTAACCTGGAGCGCGACTCTGTCGGTGCTGTGGTTTTGGGTGACTACCTTGGCCTGAAAGAAGGTCAGACTTGTCGTTGTACTGGTCGTATTCTCGAAGTTCCTGTTGGTCCAGAACTCGAAGGCCGCGTTGTTGACGCACTGGGTAAGCCGATCGACGGAAAAGGCCCGGTTGAAGCCAAGATGACCGACGCCATCGAAAAAGTGGCACCTGGCGTAATTGCTCGTAAGTCTGTTGACCAGCCTGTACAAACCGGTCTGAAATCAATCGATGCGATGACTCCGATTGGTCGAGGCCAGCGTGAGTTGATCATTGGTGACCGCCAGGTCGGTAAGACAGCGATTGCTATCGACACCATCATCAACCAGAAAGGCAAAGGCGTTAAGTGTATCTACGTCGCGGTTGGCCAGAAGGCTTCCTCTATTGCCAACGTGGTAAACAAGCTGGAAGAGCACGGCGCGATGGATTACACCATTGTCGTTTCCGCTTCTGCTTCCGATCCGGCATCCATGCAGTTCATCGCCCCCTACTCCGGTTGCTCCATGGGTGAGTATTACCGTGACCGCGGTGAAGATGCCCTGATTATTTACGATGATCTGACCAAGCAGGCTTGGGCCTACCGTCAGATTTCCCTGCTGCTTCGTCGACCACCAGGTCGTGAGGCCTATCCTGGTGACGTTTTCTACTTGCACTCCCGTCTGCTGGAGCGTGCAGCGCGAGTAAACGCTGACTACGTAGAGAAGTTCACTGAAGGTGCAGTGAAAGGCAAGACCGGATCTCTGACCGCGCTGCCAATCATTGAGACCCAGGCTGGTGACGTTTCTGCGTTCGTACCAACCAACGTGATTTCCATTACCGACGGACAGATCTTTCTTGAGACTGACCTGTTCAACTCCGGTATCCGCCCCGCCATGAACCCAGGTATCTCGGTCTCTCGAGTGGGTGGTGCGGCACAAACCAAGATCATCAAGAAGCTCGGTGGTGGTATTCGTATCGCCCTGGCCCAATACCGTGAACTGGCGGCTTTCGCGCAGTTCGCTTCCGATCTGGATGATGCTACCCGCGCCCAGTTGGAGCATGGTCAGCGCGTCACTGAGTTGATGAAACAGAAGCAATATTCACCACTTTCTATCGCAGAAATGGGTGTAACCCTGTATGCCGCTAACGAAGGCTTCCTGAAGGACGTGGACCTGAACAAGGTACTGGACTTCGAAAGTGCGCTGCTGTCCTACATGAACAGCGAGCACGCTGATTTGCTGAAGCAAGTTAACGAGAACGGCGATTGGAACGACGAGATCGAAGGCCAGTACAAGGCAGCGATCGAGAAATTCAAATCTACACAGACTTGGTAAATCCCTGATAGTCCCGCAACAAAAGGGGTTGAATGGTTAGTAAAGCAAATAGTTTACTAATTAGTCCAAACAGTAAATAAAGGCATTGGCAGAACATGGCAGGCGGTAAGGAAATACGAAGCAAGATCTCGAGTATCAAGAATACTCAGAAGATCACCAGTGCGATGGAAATGGTCGCCGCATCGAAAATGCGCAAAGCGCAGGATCGTATGCAGCTCGGCAAGCCTTACGCACGTCGTATCCGTGCGGTTATAGGCCATATTGCTAACGCGACTTCCGAATATCGACACCATTATTTCGATGAGCGCGAAATCAAGCGCGTAGGTTACATCGTGGTATCAACCGATCGTGGCCTTTGTGGCGGTTTGAACATCAATCTGTTCAAGGCTCTTGTTGCTTCGATGAAGGAATGGGATGCCAAAGGTGTTGAGATCGATTTGTGCGTCATCGGAGCCAAGGCGGGGGCCTTTTTTAACTCCTTTGGCGGCAATGTCGTTGCCTCGCAACGCGATATTGGCGACCAGCCTGAACTGGAAGATGTCATCGGTACAGTCAAGGTAATGCTGGATAAGTTCGAAAACGAAGAAATTGACCAACTGAATCTGGTCAGCAACACCTTCGTTAACACCATGACTCAGGACCCAACCATCGAGCAGCTATTACCACTACCACCTTCGGAAGACGAAGAGATGGATCGCAAGTTTCCCTGGGACTATATCTATGAGCCTTCTGCCGAAGATCTTCTCGATGGCCTGTTGATTCGCTACATCGAATCCCAGGTGTATCAGGCGATGGTTGAAAACAATGCCTGTGAGCAAGCAGCGCGCATGTTGGCGATGAAGAATGCCACCGACAATGCCGGCGACCTCATCGAAGAATTACAACTGGTGTACAACAAGGCGCGCCAAGCAGCCATTACCCAGGAACTGTCAGAAATTGTGAGTGGCGCAGCCGCAGTCTGATAAGAAACGAATACCCATTTTTAAGATTAGTTTATTTTTGACCTGACAAGGGTTAGTGAGAATTTAAGAGGAACCGGACATGAGTAGCGGTCAAATCGTACAAATCATTGGCGCTGTAATCGACGTGGAATTTCCACGTGAGACAGTCCCTCAGGTTTATGATGCACTGACGGTGGATAACACTGAGATCACACTGGAAGTTCAACAACAGCTGGGTGACGGCATCGTGCGTACAATTGCATTGGGGTCAACCGAAGGACTCAAGCGCGGTTTGAACGTGGTCGACACTGGAGCTCCTGTTTCTGTACCAGTTGGTCACGAAACACTCGGCCGAATCATGGACGTGTTGGGTCGCCCGATCGATGAGCGAGGCCCGATTGGTGAAAAGGAGAAAATGCCGATTCACCGCGAAGCGCCAAAGTATGACGAGCTGTCAGCGACAAACGAGCTGTTGGAAACAGGCATCAAGGTTATCGACCTGGTTTGCCCGTTTGCCAAGGGTGGTAAGGTTGGTCTGTTCGGTGGTGCCGGTGTAGGCAAGACCGTAAACATGATGGAGCTGATTAACAACATCGCGAAGGCTCACTCAGGTTTGTCTGTATTCGCTGGAGTTGGTGAGCGTACTCGTGAGGGTAACGACTTCTACCATGAGATGCAGGAATCCGGCGTTGTTGATCTCGAAGGCGAGTCAAAGGTATCGATGGTTTACGGCCAGATGAATGAGCCACCCGGTAACCGTCTGCGTGTTGCTCTGACTGGTTTGACCATGGCAGAGAAATTCCGTGATGAAGGCCGTGATGTTCTTCTGTTCGTTGACAACATTTACCGTTACACACTGGCGGGTACTGAGGTATCGGCACTGTTGGGTCGTATGCCTTCAGCGGTGGGATATCAGCCTACTCTGGCTGAAGAAATGGGTGCTCTGCAGGAGCGTATTACTTCAACCAAGACTGGCTCTATTACTTCTATCCAGGCGGTATACGTACCTGCGGATGACTTGACTGACCCCTCTCCTGCTACGACCTTTGCTCACCTTGACGCAACAGTTGTACTGTCTCGTGATATTGCTGCATTGGGTATTTACCCTGCGGTTGACCCACTGGATTCTACTTCTCGTCAGCTGGATCCACTGGTTATCGGTAACGAACACTATGAAACAGCGCGTGGCGTACAAACCGTACTGCAGCGCTATAAAGAACTGAAAGACATCATCGCGATTCTGGGTATGGACGAGCTTTCTGAAGAAGACAAGCAGACTGTAGCCCGCGCGCGTAAGATCTCCCAGTTCCTGTCTCAGCCATTTACCGTTGCGGAAGTTTTCACCAACGCACCTGGTAAGTACGTGAGCCTGAAAGACACGATTGCTGGATTTAAAGGCATTCTCGCAGGTGACTATGACCACTTGCCAGAACAGGCCTTCTCTATGGTAGGCACTATCGAAGAAGCAGTTGAGAAAGCTGAGAAGCTGAAGAACGACTAATTCGATTTGTTGAAGGCCCGGCAGAAATAACGTCGGGCCAGCGACCATTTAAAGAATTCACGTGCAGGTCTGTCCCGTACAGGCCCACGATAAGTCAGCGAAGCCATCGGTGTTCTGCTGGCAGGAGTAATAAAGCATGGCCATGACAATGCATTGTGACATCGTGAGCGCAGAAGAGAGCATCTTCTCCGGCCGCGTCGAAATGATTGTTGCTGCAGGCAGCCTGGGTGATCTCGGTATCGCACCAGGACACGCCCCACTGCTCACAGGTCTGATCCCTGGTCCGGTTCGTCTGATCAAGGAAGGTGGCGAAGAAGAAGTCTTTTACGTTTCCGGCGGCTATCTGGAAGTACAACGTGGTATTGCCACTCTGCTGACTGATACTGCCAAGCGCGCAAACGACATGGACGAAGCAGCCGCCTTGGAAGCGAAAGAAGAAGCGATTCGGGCAATGGCGAACCAGGATGCCAATTTCGAGTACTCTGCAGCAGCGGCGCAGCTTGCCGAAGCGGCAGCGCAGCTTAGGGCGCTACGCCAGATCAAAAAGCTCTGAGCCACAGCTCATTGAATACAAAAGAAAAAGGTAGCACTAGCTACCTTTTTTTTTGGTAATCTCTTACTAATTCAAAAGACTGTCAAAGTCGTCCGCGTCTCAGGGATGCACAAGGGAACTCACCCGCGCAACCTCGACACGCTTGTTAGTCGCTAATTATTTGAGCCTGAGAGTTCGTGGAAACAATTATTCTTGCAGCGGGTAAAGGTACCCGCATGAATTCAGACAAGCCGAAAGTGCTGCACAGCATCGGCGGCAAAGCCATGTTGGCGCACGTGCTCAGCAGTGCTGAGCAATGTTCACCAGAGAAGACTCATGTGGTGATTGGCTTTGGTGCCGACAGTATTCGCCAGGCTTTCGAGGATCATCAGGCAGTAAACTGGGTTGTTCAGGCCGAGCAATTGGGCACCGGTCACGCCGTACAACAAGCGTTACCCGCCATCGATTGTCAAAATTCTGCAAACCAGGTTTTGGTACTCTTTGGTGACGTACCTATGATTTCGTCCTCTACCCTGGAGGCACTGCTGACAGAGGCAGGCAGCGATGCATTGGGTTTGCTCACGGTGGAGCTGGATCAGCCTGAAGGCTTTGGGCGAATCATTCGTGATGAACAGGGTTCGGTTCAGGCAATTGTTGAACACAAAGATGCGACAGCGGAACAACGCCTCATTTGCGAGGTCAATACAGGTATCATGTCGATTCCGGCGGCGCGGCTACCCGGTTGGCTGGAGCGCATACAAAATAACAACCAGCAGCAGGAATATTACCTGACTGATATCGTTTCGCTGGCTGTCGAAGATTCCTGCCCGGTGCGAGCGATCAAAGCAGAATCGGAATTTGAAGCCCTGGGTGTTAACAACAAAGCGCAGCTCGCAACATTGGAGAGATACTACCAGGCCATGCAGACAAACGAATTATTAGAGGCAGGTGTCACACTTAGTGATCCAATGCGTGTCGATATTCGCGGCAATCTACGTTGTGGCAAAGATGTCGAGATCGATTGTAATGTGATTTTTGAAGGCACGGTTGAATTGGGCGATGACGTAAGCATTGGCGCCAATTGTGTCATCAAGGATGCGAAGATTGCTACTGGCACTCAGATTCTTGCAGGCACTAATATTGAAGGTGCAGAGATTGGCAGCAATGCCAGTATCGGGCCGATGGCGAGAATAAGACCGGGCACGATAGTCAAAGACAAGGCAAAGATTGGCAACTTCGTTGAAACCAAACAGGCCATTATTGGCGAAGGGTCCAAGGCGAATCATCTCGCTTATATTGGTGACGCCGAACTTGGCAGAGGCTGTAATATCGGCGCAGGCACTATCTTCTGCAACTATGATGGTGCCAACAAACATAAGACCAAGCTGGGCGACAACGTCTTTATTGGTTCCAATAGTGTTCTCATTGCACCTGTCACTTTGGCCGACGATGCCTTTGTAGCCGCTGGCTCGGCAATCAACACTGACGTGCCGGCTGAGCATCTCGGAGTTGCCAGAAGTAAGCAACGAAACATCAAAGGCTGGAAACGGCCGGTAAAGCCCTGATCAAAGCAACAGGCAACTAAACGAGCATTTATAATCATATTGGTTTGGCAGGATGCCAGGCACTGATTACTGACTACTGAAAACCCAGGAAATCGAAGTATGTGTGGAATCGTAGGAGCCATTTCTGAAAGGGAAGTCACCAAGATCTTGCTTGAAGGGCTCAAGCGCCTGGAGTATCGCGGTTACGATTCAGCAGGCATGGCACTCATAAACGAGAGCAGCCACAAGATCAAATCTCTGAAGACGGTCGGCAAGGTTCAGTCTCTTATCGACTCGGCAAAGAAAAGCAAAATCTCTGGCAAGTTGGGTATCGCACACACACGCTGGGCGACTCACGGTAAGCCTTCGAATACCAATGCACACCCTCACTGCTCCCATGACCAGATTGCCATCGTGCACAATGGCATCATCGAAAACCATGAAGAGCTCCGCACTTCACTGGTGGCTGATGGCTACAAGTTTGTAACCCAGACTGACAGCGAAGTTATCGCTCACCTTATCCATCGGGAAAGAAAAGGTGGCAAGGTTGAGCTCATTACTGCTGTGAAACGCTGTATCAAGCAATTGAGCGGCGCCTATGGCTTGTGTGTGGTAGATAACTCCGAGGACAATTACTTCGTAGTCGCGCGCTCCGGAAGCCCTCTGGTAATTGGCATTGGCATCGGCGAAAACTTTGTTGCCTCGGACCCACTGGCACTAGGCCAGGTTACTGATCGCTTCATGTATCTCGAGGAAGGCGATGTTGCCAAGGTGGGTCTGGAGACTGTCGAGATCTGGCAGGGCAATAAAAAAGTGGAGCGAGAGATCACTACTGTCAAAGGTCATAGCGAGGCCGCTGACAAGGGCGATCATCAGCACTTCATGCTCAAGGAAATTCACGAGCAGCCACAGGTCATCCGTGACACCCTGAGCGGTCGGATCTCACGGGGAAAAGTGTTGGAAAATGCGTTTGGTGTCAAAGCACCTGCCATTTTCGACAAGGTAAAGCATGTACAGATCGTTGCCTGTGGTACCAGTTTTCACGCTGGGCAGGTGGCCAAGTATTGGCTTGAATCCATTGCCAAGATTCCCTGCAGCGTCGATATCGCCAGTGACTATCGCTACCGTGACATCATCGCCCAACCGGGCACCCTGTTCGTTACCATCTCTCAGTCCGGTGAGACGGCCGACACGCTAGCAGCACTGCGCTATGCCAGGGGACTGAAATACGTGGGCTATATGGCCATCTGCAATGTGGCCACCAGTTCCTTGGTACGGGAATCAGATTTCACTCTGCTCACCATGGCAGGGCAGGAAATCGGAGTAGCCTCCACCAAGGCTTTCACCACTCAGCTCACCTGCTTGTTGATCCTGTGTATTGTTCTGGGCCGACGCAATGGCTTGAGCAAGAAAGCCGAGACGGAGTTGGTGAAAGAGCTTGAAATGGTGCCAGGTCTCATTGAAAAGACATTAAAGCTCAGTAAGCAGATCAAGAAAATGGCGAAGTCATTTTCGAACAAACACCATAGCCTGTTTCTTGGACGCGGCATTCAGTACCCCATTGCCAAAGAAGGTGCTCTTAAGCTGAAAGAGATCTCCTATATACATGCTGAGGCCTACCCTTCCGGCGAGCTGAAACATGGCCCTCTGGCTTTGGTGGATAGTGATATGCCGGTAATTGCTGTTGCACCCTACGATGATTTGTTGGAGAAATTGCGTTCCAATCTTTCCGAGGTGAGTGCTCGCGGCGGCAAGCTCTATGTGTTCGCCGATGAGAGTGTGAGTTTCGACGGGGATAAAAACTGCAAGGTCATTCATGTTCCTCATACCCCAGACGTCATCGACCCAATCATCTTCACCGTGCCATTGCAGCTACTCTCCTACCATGTGGCGATTGTTAAGGGGACAGACGTAGATCATCCACGCAACCTGGCAAAATCAGTCACCGTTGAGTAATCAGCGCAGATCACGGGTTCGTAAGGATTTCTGACTTTTCTCCAGGCGTTTAAGATGCTCCTTGAGCAAGGGCTTTCGATGCCTGGCGACACCTGTCGCTAGTACATCGATTACCAACAAGTGTGCAATGCGTGAGGCAACAGGGGTGACTGCTTGCAGGTCCTCTTTAAGATTCACGGCTATTGGAATACTGCACTGTTCGCTCAGGGGCGTTCCTGCTGGCGCCAGGCCGATGACGGTTGCGCCGGATTCTCTGGCCAGCGCAACACTCTCGAGCAAGGCTCGTGTGCGACCAGACTGGGAGATTGCAACCACCACGTCCCGTTCGCTCAGTGAAACCGCTGACATATGCTGAATATGCGGATCGGTATACGCCGAAGTCGAAAGCTGAAGACGAAAAAATTTATGCTGAGCATCGCTCGCGACCGAACCTGACGCACCGAAGCCATAGAATTCCACCCGCTCGGCGCTGGCGATAGTATTGATGGCTTGCTCGAGGGCTTCCGGGTCTAACTCATCGCGTACGTTGACCAGAGTGCCGACGGTCGTATCGAAGACCTTGTTGCGCAAGTCACTGACTGTATCTGTGTCGTCAACTGCAAACTGGGTATAGAGATTGCCCATGCCAAGCTGTTTGGCCAGTTGAAGCTTGAAGTCCTGGAAACCGTCGAAGCCGAGTGCACGACAAAAACGAATAACGGTGGGCTCACTGACCTCAGACTTTTCAGCGAGATCAACAATACGCATATTGATGACCTCGTTGGCATTCGCCAAGACATAGTCAGCTACCCTGGACTCAGATTTTCTAAGTCGGTTTCGGCTGTCGGTCAATCGACGAACGAGATTAGGAGATTCCACCTGCCACCTGTTAAATTAAGACAGTAAATTAAGATAGTAAGCTGAGCGTTGACTAGCGACCATTCTGCGTCATGCTACTGAATTTGCTCTACCCCTGCATCTCTAATATGGACTCTTCAATCTTCTATCCACACCGTCATGACTGATTTGGCTGTTAAATTCGTTGAGTCCATAAGCGAGATAGGTGCGGATACCTGGAACGCTCTGGCGGGTACAGACAACCCCTTTCTACGTTATGAATTTTTCGCAGCGCTCGAGCAGACTGCTTGCACAACACGGGAAAGCGGATGGCAGCCAAACCACATCCTGGTGAGTCGAAGTGTTCCCGGCCTCGATCCGGTTGTCGCGATCATGCCGCTCTTTTTGAAGAGCAACTCTTGGGGTGAATACGTGTTTGACTGGTCCTGGGCCAATGCCTATGAGAGTCATGGCCTGAGTTACTATCCCAAGTTCGTCACCAGCGTTCCTTTTACCCCGAGTTACGGTAAGCGCCTGTTTACAGCACCCGATTGCGACCAGGCAACGGAGATGGAGATTGTGCGGCTGGTACTTAATGCCATCGAAGCCCGAGCAGATTTACTAGATGCCTCCAGTTGGCATGTGTTATTTCCTGATCAGGAACAGAGTGAGTTATTGACTGAGGCAGGTCTCTTGTCTCGAACGGCCTGTCAGTTTCAGTGGTTTAACCGGGGCTATAACAATTTTGATGAGTTTCTCGGTTCGCTCAGTTCACGCAAACGTAAGAACCTGCGCAAGGAACGACAAAAAGTAGAACAGGCTGGTGTTGTCTTCAAGAGGCGGAATGGCTGTGAAATTGATGCGGCGTTGTGGCAGGAGTTCTATGCTTTCTATCAGAGCACTTATCAGGTGCGGGGTATGCAAGGGTACTTGAGTCTCGACTTTTTTGTGCAGCTTGCCGAGACAATGCCCGAACAGATCATGATGATCTGCGCAGAGGTGGCAGACCGGCCAATAGCCGCGGCGCTGTTCTTCGAATCCAGCGATACCCTGTTCGGCCGTTACTGGGGAGCAGCTGCGGATTTTCAGTTCCTGCATTTTGAAACCTGTTATTACCAGGGGCAGGAATACGCGATCGACAAGGGATTGCGTCGCTTCGATTCGGGTGCCCAGGGTGAGCACAAAATCCAACGCGGGTTTGAGCCAGTTTTGACGTACTCAAATCATTGGATTGCGAATACGGAATTTCGTGCAGCGATAGCGTCTTTTCTCGGAGAAGAAGACAAGCACATTGCCAACTATCGAGAGCAAGCGGAAAGCCTGTTACCTTTTCGACAATCGTAGATTATCCTGAGAAGCCAATGCGAACCTTAGAGACGAAATCAACATGGCCTTATTAGCAAGCTGTCACTGCGGAAAAGTCTCAATTAGTCTGGCGCGCAAACCTGAGCAACTAACAGAATGTAATTGTTCTGTTTGTCGGCGTTATGGCGCGCAGTGGGCCTATGGCACACCCAAGACCATGACTGTTCACGCTGAAGAAGGCAGCCTCGCCTATTACAGCTGGGGCGACAAGTGCATAGAGTTCTATCATTGCCAGCACTGTGGTTGCCTCACTCACTACGAGAGTATCGATAAATCTTCTGAGAGCCGCATCGCCGTGAATGTACGGATGATCCCCGAAGAGCAGGTTGCGGACATCCCCATCCGTCATTTCGATGGGGCAGATACCTGGAAATTCCTCGACTAAGACAAGATCAGTCGCGCTGACCTGCCTGTGCGCGTTCTGCCGCGCCTGATACAATGCGCGCCTCTTTTTACTTCTGCCAATTCTGCGCGTTCATAGCAGCAAAAATTTCGATGGGGTGTGGCCATTTTGAAGAAGCAAAGCCATCAGTCAAAGCCGGTATTGTTTAGCCTTCTACGTGTATCCTCGATTGGCATATCTGTGAGCCTGGGGCTGATTAGTACTGTCCTGGCGCAACAATCGGCTGAAGAAGAGCGAATTCAGGAAAGCGTGGTAGAGACCAACGCCATGCGCAGTTTCCAGGCAGTGCGTGTAGATTCTGCGCCTGTGATTGATGGCATCATGGATGAAGCAGTCTGGCAGCAGGCCAATGTGGTCACCGATTTCCATCAGACTCGCCCCGGCGATGGCGCCGCTCCGTCAGAGCCCACTGAGCTGTACGTGGTTTATACCGAAGACGCGCTCTATATTGCCGCGCGCATGTACGACAGTGAGCCAGAATTGATTGCTGCGCCGACTATCCGCCACGGACAGGGACTGGGCGCGGATGACCGTTTGGTTGTGATACTTGACCCCTTTAATGAGCGTCGCGCAGGGTATCGATTTGAAACCAATCTCAATGCGGTGCGACACGATGCGCTGTACACGACGACAACTTCGTTTTCAGCAGACTGGAACACGATATGGGATACGGCTACCAGCGTTGATGGCAATAGCTGGGTTGCGGAGATGGAGATTCCATTCAAGTCACTGCCCTTCAATCCTGAAATCGACACCTGGGGATTTAACTTCGGACGAGGCATCCGCCGCCGAGGTGAGGAGATGGCCTGGGTATCACTGGACCGGGGCTATAACCCGAGCATTTCTGGTCAAATGACAGGAATGGAAGGCATGGACCAGGGTCTAGGTCTCGATATCGTGCCTTCTTTTGCTGCAGTGAGTCAGCGTCAATTTAATCCTGCGGGTACCGAGGAAACTCTCGAACCTTCGCTGGACGCTTTCTATCGTCTCACGCCTTCGCTCAATGGTGCGTTGACAATCAATACTGATTTTTCAGCAACCGAGGTCGACAATCGTCAGGTCAATCTCACACGTTTTAATCTGTTTTTTCCGGAGAAACGCGACTTTTTTCTCAATGATTCCGATCTCTTTCAGTTCGGTAATATCAACGGCATGTATGGTGGTAACAACGCGGCATCTGGAGCGGCAGGACAGAATGCTCGCCCCTATTTTTCGCGCAAGCTAGGCTTGAGTGACACCGGCGCACCGGTCGACATTGATTACGGTGGCCGAATCAGTGGCCGAGTTGGTGGTTTGAATATTGGTACGCTGGCGATTCGTCAGGATGGCTATAACAATGTCGCGCCTTCAGATCTGTTTATCACGCGCATGTCCTACAATGTGCTCAGTGACTCGCGAGTGGGCTTCATCTATACCGATGGCGACCCGACTTCCAATCTGGATAACTCTGTAGCAGGCGTCGATTTCCAATACATCGATAATGAGTTTCTCGACTCACGAATTTTACGTAGCGATATCTGGTATCAGCGTTCTGATACTCCGGGCTTGATCGGTGACGATGCGTCCTATGGCTTCGGCTTGCAGCTGCCTAGCAGTGCCGGGTGGCGCACGCGAGTTGGCTACAAAGTCGTGGAAGAAAATTTCAACCCGGCCATGGGCTATGTAAACCGATCCAATATTCGCGATATGACGGCGGATCTTGGCTACACCCATTACTTCGATTCAGGCATTTTTCAGTCGGTCTTTTCAGGTGTTGATGTACAGCGTATTGAGTTGCTGGATGGTGGTTTGCAGAGTGAAGTTTTTGCATTCCGACTGTTGGAGCTGGAAACCAATAGCCGTGACTCAATATTTGCGGCGTATTACACCAACAAGGAAGTGGTACGTAGTCCATTCACACTCTACTCTGAGCCGGGCAAGCGCATCACCATTCAGCCAGGGTCTTATGATTTTGATGAATTCGAGTTCGGTGTAGGCACGGGGTCGCAGCGTGAGTTCTCGGCCGATTTCGGAGTGCGAACGGGGGATTTCTTCAATGGCGAACGCGTTAACTTGAGTGCCTCTCTGGACTGGAACCAATCGCGTTATTTCCGCATGAGCCTGCGTCAGGACTGGAACGATATCGACTTGCCACAAGGCGATTTCATTACCCGCTTGACCAGTGTGAATACCCAAGTGGCATTTTCGTCGACGCTGTATTGGATCAATCTGATTCAGTACGACAACCTGTCTGAAGAAGTGGGCATCAATACGCGGCTGCAATGGATTCCTCGAGCGGGACAGGAAGGCTTTATCGTGCTCAATTACAATGTGCAGGATAAAGACAAGGACAACCGCTTCCACTCGGCCTATTCCGACCTTAGTGTGAAGTTCCGCTATACCTTCCGTTTCTAGCCGAGTGCAGTATTGCTATCTTTGCTTTTGCCAGACTAATAATTGATTGTTGGCTGGCATGGCATTGTCTTCGACGAAGTGCATGCCAGACTGTGCTGCCAGCTCGAGCACTGATTCGAAATCACGAATACCACTGACTGGGTTGCGCTGCTTCAGCCAGAGGTCGAAGCGAGCATTGCTCTCGGTGGTAAATTCGCCTTCGTATTTAAAGGGACCGTAGACCAGCAGATGGCCTCCTGGATTGAGCAGGTTGGCAACACCGGGAAAGAAATTTTCCACCGAACTCGCCGCCATGATATGCAAACTGTTGGCAGAAAAGACGGCATCGTAGTACTGACCTGTGGGCCATTCTGTGTCGACATTCAGAGCTATCGGAGCCAATAGATTGGCCAGTGATTTATTGTGTCGGCCTTCTGTGATGCGCGGGGTCAGCGTGGGCAGCGCTTCTGGAATGTCAGAGCTCTGCCAGCGCAGGTGGGGAAAGGCCTCGGCGAAGTGAACTGCATGCTGACCTGTACCTCCCGCTATCTCAAGCACTGTCTCGGCATCTGACAAATAGCGCTGCAGTACGTCCAGAATGGGCTGCTTGTTGTTTTCGCTGGCCTGACTGAAGGGCAGACCATCCTCACTGGAGGCGATGCTCAGGCTCCTGGTCTGTCTTTGCGCAGAAACACAGGCTTGGCATCTGTGGAGTCGGCTTCGCTATAGGCATAACCCTCGACATTGAAATCTTTGAGAGCCGCGGCAGTGTCGATTCGATTGCGGATGATGAAGGCGGCCATTTCCCCACGCGCTTTCTTGGCAAAGAAGCTCAGGACGCGATACTTGCCACTGGACCAGTCCTTAAAAACCGGGCTGACAACTTCAGCATCCAGGGCTTTGGCCTGAACCGAATTGAAGTATTCATTGGAGGCCAGATTTACCAACACCTTGCTGCGCTGGCTGGCGAACTCTTCGTTCAGTGCATCGGTTAATTTCGAGCCCCAGAACTCATAGAGGTTTTTGCCCCGTTTGTTTTCCAGCCTGGTGCCCATTTCCAGACGATAAGGCAGCATCAAATCCAGCGGTCGCAGCATGCCGTAAAGGCCGGAAAGAATGCGCAAATGTTTCTGTGCAAAGCTCACATCAGAGACGGAGAATTCCTCTGCTTTGAGGCCGAGATACACATCGCCCTTGAAGGCGAACATGGCTTGCCTGGCTTCTGGAGACTTGAATGGTGTTTGCCAGTTGGCATAGCGCGTGTGGTTCAGTTCGCCCAGATTGCTGGAAATATTCATTAGCTCACTGAGATCATCGGGTGTGAACTTTTTCAGCTGTGTAACCAGTTGCGCAGCATCTTTCAGAAATTGTGGTTCTGTGTGTTTGCGAGTTCGAATAGGTGTTTCGTAGTCCAGTGATTTCGCGGGAGAAACAACGATTAGCATGTACTAGGCTTCCTGAATGCGTGGCTAATGACGGGCAGAGTTTTTTTGTTGCCTGAATTATTCCAGATTGTCGAAGTCTTGCCACCACAGCAGTGGTGTGCAGCCGTCCTTCGGGTCGTAAACATTGCCATAGTACCAGACAGTGCCCACGTAGTTTTCACAACAGCGATTGAGTAGCTCTTCAATCTCGTTAAATCCTATGGAGAAATGAATGCTGTAGCTCAGTGCGGCATCTGTTTGCAGATCCACACTGCCACCTAATTTCTCTATGGCGGGATTCAGGAAATCGGCTACGGCCTTGATACCCTGGCGACGAAATACCCGAATGCTGAGGTTGCCGCTGCGCCTGACAATGTCATATTCACCGATCGTGGGGTTGGTCAGCCTGATCTGATCTCCTGCTGCCAGATTGCGTACGAAAAGCGGCGAGTTTCTCAGCTGTACAATTTCCTCTTCTAGGTTGATGATTTCCACCGCCAGGCTCTCGAAGATCGGCTGCTCGTCCTCGCTGACCCCGGCCAGAAAGGCAACTTCGGTAATTTCGCTCATGTTTATTCGCTTGCTAATATGCCGCTATGATTGGTCGATGGTCGATGGTTGAGGGTCAATGGTAATGGTTCAAAGCGAAGCTGCGCGTGAATTTGGAGGCTAACTTGGGTGATGAAGTCTCAGAAAAGTCGCCTATGATAGAGCGCTTGCAGGGAATTGCCAGCGTTCTGCTCAAGCTGAGGATACCGATTCTTTTGCTGGCTCTGACCAGTGGCGTGCTGTTCGTGGCCAGCGTACTGCAAATGGAAGGTGATCGGAATTCCATGTTGCTACCATCATTGGCAGGCTTCTGTTGGGCAGCCCTACTCTTCGCTTTCGCCCACCTGTTCGCGGCAATACCCGAGCGCCCTCGGCCGAGTCATGGCTTGCTAAAACGCTGGAGCCTGGAATTCCGTCGCTTTCTGATGACGGTCATGGCCATCCTTATGCTGGTCTTGACCGTCACAGTCGTCATACTTACCTGGCAGCTTCTGCGCACCAACTTCATGTCCTGACTTGGGGTCGTAGCGGGGTCGCAGCAGGGTCGGAGAGGGGTCGGAGAGATCAATTTTTGAGCACTCCAGTCGTTTGGCAGACTGTGATTTAATTGCGCCTTTGCTCCCCAGGGCCATTGACTTACACGTGATATGAATCGCATTGCACAATTAATCGATCGTTTTAGCGACTCCCTCGGGCGTACTGTTGCCTGGGCGAGTCTGGTGATGGTCTTGCTGATGGTGAGCATCGTTGTGTTGCGCTACCTGTTCCAGTTCGGCTCCATCGCCATGCAGGAATCGGTCATGTACATCAATGCGCTGATCTTTGTGCTCGGTGCGGGCTATACCCTGAAGGAACAGGGTCATGTGCGTGTCGATGTGTTGTACAGCAAACTCACCGAGTCACGACGTGGGCTAATTGATCTCTGCGGTACCCTGTTGCTGCTCTTGCCCTCCATGGCCGCGATTATCTGGCTGAGTTGGGACTATGTGGCGCTTTCCTGGCGGCTTCGAGAAGGCTCGGCAGAGTCCAGCGGTTTGCCCTTCGTTTATTTGCTGAAGTCCGGGATTCTCCTGCTCGCTCTATTGATGCTCTTACAAGGGGTAGCTGAGTTGATTAAAAGCTGGCGACGCTGGCGTGCAGAGAGTGACACATAGCAGTGGAATTTCTCTCAATCATTTTCTTTGCCGTGTTATGCCTGTGTCTGATGCTCGGCTATCCGGTCGCGCTGACTCTGTTGGGTGTCTCACTTGGCTTTGCTGGTGCTGGCAATCTTCTCGGTATTTTTGATAGCGCTTATATTGCTTTAATTCCCAACAGACTCTACGGAATCTTCACCAATCAGAATCTCTTTGCTGTGCCGCTCTTCGTTTTCATGGGCTCAATGCTGGAGAAGTCGCGCATAGCAGAAGAATTGCTGCGCAATATGGCGGCTGTGTTTCGAGGATTGCCTGGCGGTCTTGGTGTTTCTGTGGTCGTCGTCGGCATGTTGCTGGCAGCGAGTACTGGCATCGTCGGCGCGACGGTGGTGACCATGGGCATGCTGTCATTGCCAAGCTTGCTGAAGAATGGCTACAAGGCACCACTGGCTTGCGGCACGATCTGTGCGACAGGCACTCTCGGACAAATCATTCCGCCCTCTATTTGTCTGGTGCTGTTGGGTGAGGTCATTTCCAATTCCTACCAGCAAGCACAATTGGCGCAAGGTATCTTTGCGCCCGACTTCGTTTCTATTGGTGATCTTTTTGCGGGCGCACTGCTACCTGGTCTGATTCTCGTCTTTGCCTACGGCACTTATGTGTTCGTCATGGCGCTTTTTTCTGAGACTACCATCAAGAGCGAGTCAACTGTCTCAGTAACTGCAGGTGAAGGTGTCTGGTTGACCCTCCTTAAAGGTCTATTGCCGCCAGTGTTATTGATCATCGCTGTCCTTGGCTCAATTTTAGGCGGCCTGGCCACTCCGACTGAAGCTGCCAGTGTCGGCGCCTTAGGTGCCATTGTTCTGGCGTTGGCACGGGGTCGCTTGAGTGTCGGTGTTCTGCATGGGGTCAGCATTGAGACTACTCGCGTAACCGCGATGGTGTATTTGATTTTAGTAGGTGCTACCGTTTTTTCCGCGGTGTTCCGTGGATACGGTGGCGATGTATTGATCGAAGATGTACTTAACAATCTGCCAGGCGGTGTTATTGGCGCTACTCTCGTCGTCATGCTGCTGATATTTTTATTAGGCTTTATTCTCGACTTCGTCGAAATCACCTTCATGGTGGTGCCATTGGTAGGCCCGATCTTGTTAGCGATGGGTGTTGATCCCATATGGCTTGGAGTCATGATCGCCATCAATCTGCAAACCTCTTTTCTCACTCCGCCTTTCGGGTTCTCGCTATTCTATCTGCGTAGCGTTGCCCCGAAGGGAATCGCAACTACCGATATCTATCGTGGCGTCATTCCGTTTATTATATTGCAATTATTGTTGATGCTGTTGCTGGCTTTACAGCCTGCCATAGCCACCTGGCTGCCAGATTTACTGGCGGGCTAGTTTCCCCCTCTTAATTTCTATACAGGACAAACCCCCAGACGTGACCGAGCTATCTAAAGAGTTATCGAAAGAGCAATCAAAAGAGCAATCAAAAGAGCCGCAAGGCGAGCTCACCCTACAGACTCTCGCTATGCCCAAGGACACCAATGCACTGGGCGATATCTTTGGTGGTTGGCTAGTGTCGCAGATGGACCTCGCGGCAGGCATCACCAGCAAGCAAGTCTGCAAGGGACGCTCGGTAACAGTTGCGATCGAAAACGTGACCTTTCTGCGCCCGGTTTCAGTTGGCTCGACGGTTAGCTGTTATTGTCGTATTGAGAAGCGAGGGCGCACGTCAATTCACATTGGCGTGGAAGTGTGGACCTGGCAGGAACTGGCAACCCACGATGGCGTTAAAGTCGCCGAAGGGACCTTTGTCTTTGTAGCCATTGATGACAGTGGCAAGCCAAGGCCATTGCCTTGAGCTAGTTACTGTTGCCTAACTGGCGCGCCTCAATAAACGCCTCTTCAGCAATGCCGTGATAACTCTGCACGCCTTCCTGGAAGTTGGTGTAGGAATCGTAGATTCGGCGCGTCATGTCATTGGTCTGACCCATCTCGGCGACAACCTCTTCCGACAACCGTCCCAGCTCAAGCAAGACGTCGTCTGGTAATCGGCGTAGCTGCACGTTGTGCTCATTGAGTAAGACCTGCAAGGACTGGTTGTTACGCGCAGTGAATTCATCCAGCAGTCGTTGATTGGCTACTTCAGCAGCTGCCAGCAAGATCGCCTGTAAATCATCCGGCAGCGCCTCGAAGCGCTCCTTGTTAAATACTGTTTCCAGTGCTGAGCCGGGCTCGTGCCAACCTGGATAGTAGTAGTAATCAGCGACAGTGTGATAACCGGCGGCAAGGTCGTTATACGGACTGACAAACTCGGTGGCATCCAGTGCGCCGGTTTGTAATGCGGTGAATACGTCGCTGGCCTGCATGGTGACGGTAGTAGCCCCTGCACGGCTCAGGACTTCACCGCCGAGACCTGGGATGCGCATCTTCAATCCCCGTAAGTCATCAACGGAGTTAATCTCCTTGTTGAACCAGCCGAACATCTGCGTGCCGGAATTACCGCCGCGTACTGGTAACAGATTAAATGGCGCATACAGCTCCTGCCATAGCTCGTTGCCGCCACCGAACTCCAGCCAGGCATTCATTTCCTTGGCAGTCATACCGAATGGCACGGTTGAGAAGAAAGAAGCGCCAGGTATCTTTCCTTGCCAGTAATAAGGTGTAGAGTTACCAATCTCGGCGACACCTTGAGAGACTGCGTCGAAGACCTCAAGCCCACCTACCAGCTCGTTGGCGCCGAATACCTGAATCTGCATACGGCCGCCGCTCATCTCTGCAACCAGCTCGGCAAAGTAATCGGGGTTGGTGCCTAGCGCAGGCAGATTTCGGGGCCAGGAAGTAATCATCTTCCACTCGTAGCTTTGTTGCGACAGCGCTGAAGAGCCAGCGTTAGTCTGCGTGCCTGTTGTGCCCTGTTCGCCACAGGCAGCAAGCAGCAAGATGATGCTGCTTAGCGTGGAAATTCGAGAAAGCATACCTTCCAACATCAGAGTCTCCTGAGTTGTCCTGACCTGTGATAGTTTGCGTTTAGCCCAACACTTCGAGATTGGCGTAGGATAGCACCAACCACTTGCTGCCGACTGCATCGAAGTTTACCTGTACGCGCGCACTGGCACCTTGTCCTTCGTAGTTGAGTACGACCCCTTCACCGAATTTGCCATGGGCGACCCTTTGCCCCAAAGACAGTCCGGTTTCTGGCACCTCGGCATCCGCGCCAACTGTTTTGCGTCTTGGTGCGCTGCTCATCATGCCGCCACGATTGATGGTGGTCTTCAAGCGTATTTCCTCGACGAGTGTTTTCGGCACTTCGCGAATAAAGCGGGACGGACGGCAGAGATTCACATCGCCGTGCAGCCGTCGCGATTCGGCGTGGCTGAGATAGAGTTTGGCACGGGCGCGGGTAATACCGACATAGCAGAGCCGTCGCTCTTCCTCGAGGCCAGCAAGATTGTCCATGGACATCTTGTGCGGGAATAAACCTTCTTCCATGCCTGCCATGAACACCAGATCAAACTCCAATCCCTTGGCGGAGTGTAGAGTCATGAGTTGCACGGCATCGTCGTTTTCATCAGCCTGAGTATCGCCGGCATCCAGTGAAGCCTGATCGAGAAAGGCGGCGAGCATGGTTTTTGAGTCAGCCTCAACATCTTCATCCAGATCCGGTGATGAAAAATTGCCCGCAGCACTGACCAGTTCTTCCAGGTTTTCCAGCCGCGCCCTCGCCTTCTCCCCGCCTTCTTTTTCATGGTGGCCAATCAGACCGCTGTGCTGAACGATGTATTCGGTCTTGTCTTGCAAATCCAGCTTGCTACAGGCTTCATCAAATTCGTCAATGAGATTGAGGAAGGCAAGTACCGCATTGCCGGCCCGAGCGGTGAGAATTTTTTCATTGACCGCCTTGATACAGGCCTGCCACAGAGAGCAGCTTTCTTCTCTGGCCAGTCGTCGGACCAGATCGATAGTGCGACCGCCAATGCCGCGGGTTGGCACATTGATGACGCGCTCCATGGCAGTGTCATCATCACGATTGAGCAGCAGGCGCAAATAGGCCAGTGCGTTCTTGATTTCCAGCCGTTCATAAAAGCGATGGCCACCGTAGATCCGATAGGGCATGCCTACTCGCAACAACGCGTCTTCCAGTTCTCGGGATTGTGCGTTACTGCGATAGAGTATTGCAGCGTCGGCGCGGTGATTCCCCGCGTTGGCCCAATCAGTAAGCCGATCAACAATGAACCGAGCCTCGTCCTGTTCATTAAAGGCTTCGTAGAGGCTGATGGGCTCGCCTTCCGCACCATCGGTCCAGAGGTTTTTGCCGAGTCGGCCCTGGTTATGTGCAATGAGTTCGTTGGCAGCCTTGAGAATGGTCGAAGTGGAACGATAGTTCTGTTCCAGCCTGATGGTCTCTGTGCCGGGGAAGTCATTACTGAACTGTTGAATGTTTTCGATACGCGCGCCACGCCAGCCATAAATAGACTGATCGTCGTCACCTACCACCATGAGTTGACTGTTTTTGCCAGCCAGCACTCTTAGCCAGGCATATTGAATGGCATTGGTGTCCTGGAACTCGTCCACGAGGATATGTTGGAAGCGACGTTGATAGTGTTCAAGAATCTGTGGATTTTTCAGCCACAACTCATGGGCTCTCAGCAGAATCTCGCCAAAGTCGATCATGCCACCGCGGTTGCAGGCTTCTTCATAAGCGGCATAAACCTGCAACATTACTTTGGTGTAGTCATCGTCGTAGTGTTCGATATTGGCAGCTCTGAGCCCTTCGTCCTTCTGACTGTTGATGTACCACTGGCACTGCTTGGCCGGCCAGCGCTCTTCATCGATATTGAGACTGCGATTGATGCGTTTGATCAGTCGGAGTTGATCATCCGAATCGAGGATGTGAAAGTCCTCCGGCAAGCCGGCTTCCTGCCAGTGGCTGCGTAACAGCCGATGGGCCAGTCCGTGAAAGGTGCCTACCCACATGCCGCCAAAGGACTGCCCGACCAGCTCATCAATGCGGCCACGCATTTCCCGCGCAGCCTTGTTGGTGAAGGTCACCGCTAGTATGCCGAAGGGAGAAATCTGTTCTGCCTGGATGAGCCAGGCAACCCGATGTACCAGGACTCGGGTTTTGCCGGATCCAGCACCCGCCAGGACCAGCAGATTAGGGGCTGGGCTGGCTACTGCGTTACGTTGCTGGTCGTTGAGGGAATCTAATATGTGGGATACATCCATGGCGCGCCATTCTAGCAAATTGCCAAGCCGATACCTGTATTTATAGTCACTGGATTGGGCCTGCAATTGGTATCGGTGACGATATCCGGGCGCAATTGCTGGCACTGATTGGCAAATCTGGCCTGAACGGTCACGTAAGCGCAGGAACATGGTAGAATGCCGCCCCGGTCTGGCCATAGAAGCCATACAGGCAGTTCGCAGTTCAGACCACTCACAGTGCTAGACAATCCCGCGCAGAGTAGCGTCAGTTAGTTTGCCAGGCAGCCAATACCATCTGCTGTCGGGCCGCAGGACCGTATATTTAGGAGATCGCAAGACGATGGCAATCAGAACCGATGATGTAGCATTTGACTGGAAAGACCCCTTCCTGCTGGAAGAACAACTCACAGAGGAAGAGCGCCTGGTTCGTGATACTGCCCGTCAGTATTCCCAGGAAAAATTGCTGCCCCGCGTTCGCGAAGCCTATCGCAACGAAACCGTCGAGCCGGAAATCTTTCGTGAAATGGGTGAAATGGGCCTGTTGGGTTCCACCATCGAAGGCTATGACTGTGCCGGTGTTAACTATGTTTGCTATGGCCTGGCTGCGCGTGAAGTGGAAGCTGTGGATTCTGGTTATCGCTCCATGATGTCAGTGCAATCCAGCCTCGTTATGCACCCGATTCATGTTTTCGGTAGTGAGGAGCAGCGCCAGAAGTATTTGCCCAAGCTGGCCACTGGCGAGTACATCGGCTGTTTCGGTCTGACCGAGCCAGACCATGGTTCTGATCCCGGCGGCATGGTGACGCGAGCGCGTACAGTCGATGGCGGTTATTTGCTGTCTGGTGCCAAGAACTGGATCAGTAACTCGCCCTTTGCCGATGTATTCGTGGTGTGGGCAAAAGATGACGATGGCGTCATCCGTGGTTTTATTCTCGAAAAAGGCTGGAAGGGTCTGAGCGCACCGAAAATCGAAGGCAAGCTGGGTCTGCGTGCTTCGCCTACCGGTGAAATCGTGATGGACGAAGTCTTCTGTCCAGAAGAAAACATGCTGCCTGGGGCGAAGGGTCTTGGCGGTCCGTTTAGCTGTCTGAACTCAGCGCGACTTGGTATTGCCTGGGGTGCCCTCGGTGCGGCCGAGACTTGTTGGCAGACAGCACTGCAATACACTCTGGACCGTAAACAGTTCGGTCGCCCACTTGCGGCGAATCAATTGATCCAGAAGAAGCTGGCTGTCATGCAAACAGAAATTTCTCTGGGTCTGCAGGGTTGCCTGCAAGCCTGTCGTTTGCGAGATGAAGGCAAGCTCGCACCGCCACTCATTTCACTGCTTAAGCGAAACTCCTGCGTGAAGGCCTTGGACGTAGCACGGGAAGCACGTGACATGTTGGGTGGAAATGGTATTTCCGATGAATACCCCATCATGCGTCACATGCAGAACCTGGAAGTGGTGAACACCTACGAAGGCACGCAAGACATCCACGCCCTCATCCTCGGTCGTGCCCAAACTGGTATTCAGGCCTTTACTGGCAGGTAGCACGTCAGAAGCTGGCTAGCGCTATAAGCGCATTATAGGTAGCTCAACAGGGTGCCGGTAAATATTGCGGCACCTACCCAGTTATTATTGAGAAACGCCTTGAAGCAAGGGCCGGGCAACCGGTCCTTGATGAGGTACTGCTGATAGACGAGCAAGGCACTGGCAATCAGCAATCCAAGTGTAAAGAAGAAGCCTAGCTGTAATTGTCGCCCCGCCATCCATAGCGCCATAATAAACATGGCCTGCAGCATGCCTATAAACAAGCGGTCCGCATCACCAAACAGAATGGCTGTGGATTTCACTCCGATTTCTTTATCGAACTCCCTGTCTACCATCGCGTACACAGTGTCGTAGGCGACAGTCCACATCACGTTGGCAACAAATAGCAGCCAGGCGACTATCGGCAGCTCATTTGTCTGCGCTGTGAATGCCATCAGTATGCCCCAGGAGAAGGCAACGCCTAACACTACTTGCGGAAGATTAGTGTAGCGTTTCATGAAAGGATAAATGGAAGCGACTGCGATGGCGCCAAAGGACAACAGAATCGTAAAACGATTGGTAAGCAATACCAGGATAAATCCCAAGGTGGATAAAAACAGGAAACAATAAAGTGCGTCCTGGCGCGTTAGCGTGCCAATCGCCAGTGGTCTGTTGGCTGTACGGCCAACTTTGCCGTCGAACTGGTAGTCAGCGAAATCGTTGACACAACAACCTGCCGAGCGCATTAATGCCGTTCCCGCCAGAAAGATCAGTAGCAAGGAAAGGTCAGGGAATCCTTCTGCTGCGATCCAGAGGGCGCCAATGGTTGGCCACATCAATAACAGGATGCCAATGGGTTTGTTGGCGCGGGTCAGTTCCACGATGGCAGGCAGTTTGGCCGCCAATGCCGGGAATCGGGATTGCAACAATGTCTGAATGCTTTGCCAGGGAGATTTCGAGGAATTCATCTGCGGAGTCTAATGCTGATACTCTTGCTCATCCTACTACTTAACCCGAGGTCCTAACCGAGCTGCTCTTAGTCGCTAGCAGTCGAGATCAGGGCCGGGAGTCGAGGCTGGCTAGCATAAAAGAATTGACGTCAGAGTGACACCGGCAAAGCAGAAAAACTTCGACTCGCTCACGCCAGACTCTGTAAACACCGGGCCCAAGCCATCAGAGTTAGACATGCACATAGTGCACCTTATCCCCCAACCAGCGTTTGATGAGAGGCTCGATGATCTCCGGGTATTGTTGCATCACCGTTTCTGAGGCTGCCTTGACGTCACTCAACATGCCAGCGTCGCGGGTGATATCGGCGATACGAAATGTCATCAGGCCGGTTTGCTGGGTGCCCAGCACCTGTCCTGGTCCGCGAATCTCCAGGTCTTTTTCGGCGATATAGAACCCGTCTGTGGATTCGCGCATGACTTGCAGGCGCTTCTTACCCGTTTGGGAAAGTGGCTCCTGATATAACAACAGACAATGACTTGCCTTGCTCCCACGACCCACTCGCCCTCTAAGTTGGTGTAACTGAGCAAGTCCGAGACGTTCGGGGTTCTCGATCACCATCAGACTGGCGTTGGGCACATCCACACCGACTTCGATTACAGTGGTCGCCACCAGCAGGCTTATTTCGCCTTGCTTGAACTGCGCCATGACCTCGGCTTTCTCGGCAGGCTTCATCCGCCCGTGAATGAGTCCGACTTTGATGTTGGGCAGTGCCTTGGCCAATTGCTCGGCTGTGGCTTCAGCAGCCTGCGCTTGCAGTGCCTCGGACTCTTCGATCAGTGTGCAGACCCAGTAGGCCTGATTGCCTTCCTGACAGGCGCTGTCGATTCGCTGCACGACTTCGGCCCTGCGCTTCGCCGAGATCAGCAAGGTGTTTACGGGCGTTCGACCGGGCGGTAGTTCATCGAGTACAGAATTGTCCAGATCGGCATAGGCGCTCATCGCCAGAGTGCGCGGAATCGGCGTTGCAGTCATGACCAGCTGATGGGGGTTGGTATTGTCGGCATTGGCTTTATCTCGCAGTGCCAGACGTTGATGCACCCCGAATCGATGCTGTTCATCAATGATGACCAGTCCGAGACGCCGATAGCGCACCTCATCCTGAAACAATGCATGGGTACCGATCAGTAACTGGCACTCACCATTTATCAATTGTTCCAATATCTGTTTGCGTTCGCTGGCCTTGGATTTGCCGCTGAGCCAGCCTGGGGATATACCCAGCGGTTCAAGCCACTGTTGAAAATTAAACAGGTGTTGTTCGGCGAGAATCTCTGTCGGTGCCATGATCGCCACCTGATATCCGGAGGCTATGGCTTGCAAGGCTGATAAGGCCGCGACCACTGTTTTTCCCGAACCAACATCACCTTGTAGTAGTCGCAACATAGGATGGCCACTACCGAGGTCGGCGCCTATTTCCTGGACTGCGCGCTGTTGTGCGCTGGTAAGATCAAACCCGAGTTGGGCAAGAAACTGTTGCTGAAGATCCGCTCCAGCAGCAAAGCGTGGAGCTGCCATTTTCTCACTGCTATTGCGGTACAGGCGCATGCAGAGTCGATGGGCAAGAAGCTCTTCGAAGGCCAGGCGTTTTTGTCCTGGATTGGCACCGTCGCTAAGCCAGTTCATGGGCGCATCGCCAGGTGGTTTGTGGACCAGAGAAATGGCGTCTGTGAGTGAGGGCAGCTTGAATGGTGCCAACAGGCTCTCTGGCAAGAGGTCTTGTGGTGGTTGCTGCTCCAGCTGCCGCAGAGCCTGATTGACTACGTTGCGAATGCGCCCTTGTTGCAAGCCTTCAGTAGTTGGGTAGACCGGAGTGAGAGAGTCTGCGACAGGGAGTTCTTCTCCACTTTCGAGAAGCTGATATTCAGGATGATAGAGCTCGAAGCCGGCACGTCCGCGGCGCACTTCGCCAAAGCAGCGTATGCGTCGACCGGCTTCCAGTCCGTTCTTCTGGGCAGCGCTGAAATGAAAAAAGCGTAAACTGATGACACCGCTTTTATCCTGCACCATGCAAAGCAGTGATCGGCGCTTGCCGAACTGTATGGAGCTGCCGACAATCTCTCCTTCAATCTGGACCAGATCACCAAGTTTGGCTGAGCCGATACTGTGCAGTCGCGTGCGATCTTCGTAGCGCAGAGGCAAATGAAAGAGCAGGTCTTTAACTGAATAAAGTCCGAGCTGATTTAATTTGCCTTGTAGAGCGGGGCCAACACCTTTCAGTTTGAGCAAAGACTGAGACGATTGTTGGGCAGACATGAATCGATGCTTGCTAGTGTTGGCTTACTGATCAGAGACTGGAGAAGTTTCTGGCGATTGAGAATGTCACCAGCAGTATAGGGTGATAAAGGCTCACCCGCCAGCCTGCAGCAGAATTCGACTCGCTGACTTCGTTTAACCGGCCAGAACCGCTTCAACTTCGATCAGAGCGCCTTTGGGCAGTGCACTCACTTCCACAGTTGCACGGGCAGGATATGGCTCCTCAAAATAAGAGGACATGATTTCGTTTACGGCTGCAAACATGCCCAGATCAGTCAAATAGATCGTGAGTTTTGCTGCGTTATTGAGCTCGCTGCCGGCCGCGCTGGCAACCGCTTGCAGATTCTTGAACACCTGATGTGCTTGCTCTTCTATGCCCGATCCAACCAGTTCCATGGTTTCAGGAACAAGAGGAATTTGCCCGGACAGAAAGACAAGTTCACCTGTCTTCACTGCTTGTGAGTAGGGGCCCAGTGCGGCGGGCGCATCATCGGTATTAACTGCAATTTTTACGATCATGGAAAGAGCTATTGTCGCCTCAGTGTTATCAATGCAGCGAATTGCCCAGGGGGCTGCGGAAGGACTTGCGAATACGTCGTGATTTAACGCGAGTGACCTTGGTTACCGCAGGCACCAGACGCACACGGCGCATGACACGTGCCAGGTGTACCCTGTTACGCACATTAAGAGCCAGGTTCACAATACTGAATCGGGCATCGCGTTCAACTGTGCTTATTTTTTCGATGTTGGCTTCAGCGCCGGTTATGGTAGTGGCCAAGGTCGCGATAAGACCACGCTGGTTTTCGATTTCTACGCGCAGTTCCACCGAGAATTCGCCTTCGACTTCAGGATCCCAGCTGACGGCAACACATTTCTCCGGGTTATCACGAATATCGCTGATGTTGTTGCAATCATCGGTGTGAATCACCATACCGCGTCCGGAACTGATGTGACCAACGATTGGGTCGCCAGGAATCGGATGGCAACACTTGGCGTAGTTCATCACCATGCCCTCGGAGCCGCGGATCGCCAGTGTCCCTTTCTCTTCAGGCTTGCGGTCGTCTTCTTCGAGTGACACTGCTTGCGATGTCAGACGTTGGGCGACCATATAAGCCATGCGATTGCCGAGGCCAATTTCTTCCAACAATTCATCCAGAGATTCCAGACTGGCTTGTTCCAGGAAGCTGTCGATATTGGCGCGAGGTACAGCCTCCAGCTGACTGCTGAAACCGGACAAAGCCTTGTTGAGCAAGCGCCGGCCTAGCGAAACAGATTCGGAGTGTTTCTGATTCTTCAGAAAATGACGAATGTTCGCACGTGCCTTACCGGTGACAACAAAGCTAAGCCACGCTGGATTCGGCTGCGTGCCGGGGGCAGTAATCACTTCCACGGTTTGGCCACTCTGCAATGGTTCACTCAATGGCGCCAGTCGGCGACTGATACGGCAAGCCACGCAGGAATTGCCAACATCGGTATGTATTGCATAGGCAAAGTCAACGGCAGTGGACCCAGCTGGCAGTTCGAAAATCTGGCCCTTGGGTGTGAACACGTAAATCTCGTCGGGGAACAGATCGATCTTCACGTGCTCGATAAACTCTAAAGAGTTGCCGGCATTTTTTTGCATTTCCAGCAGACCGTTTACCCATTCACGCGCACGCAGGTGTGCATTACTGGGCAGGTCTTCGCTGGACTTGTAGAGCCAGTGCCCCGCTATGCCATTGTTTGCCATGGCTTCCATTTCTTCAGTTCGAATCTGGATCTCGATGGGTACGCCATGCATGCCAAACAAAGTCGTGTGCAAGGATTGATAACCATTAGCCTTGGGAATAGCGATGTAATCTTTGAAGCGACCCGGCACTGGTTTATACAAATTATGTACTGCGCCTAACACTCGATAGCAGGTGTCGACGCTATCAACGATGATGCGAAACGCATACACGTCCATAATCTCTGAAAAAGATTTCCGCTTGTTGCGCATTTTCTCGTAAATGGAGAACAGGTGTTTCTCTCGACCAATGGTACGGCCAGGCAAACCTTCTCTTTCGAGACACGCCTCCAGCGAAGTCTGAATCTGTGAAACGATCTCCTTGCGATTACCGCGAATGCGTTTTACTGCGGCAGAGATGCGTCGTGCGCGCATAGGATGCAATGCAGCAAAACCAAGGTCTTCAAACTCGATGCGCACATTGTTCATGCCGAGTCGATTCGCGATAGGTGCGTAGATATCAAGCGTTTCCCGTGCGATTCGACGGCGCTTATCTGGTGGCAGTACATCAAGGGTGCGCATGTTGTGTAAACGGTCGGCGATCTTGACCAGAATCACGCGCAGGTCTTTGGCCATAGCCATGGCCATTTTCTGAAAGTTTTCAGCCTGCGCTTCGGCACGGCTGGAGAAATGCATCTTGTTCAGTTTGCTGACGCCATCGACCAGATCGGCGACAGTGTTGCCGAACTGTGTCTTGATGGCAGTCTTGGTAATGCCGGTGTCTTCGATAACATCGTGCAGCATGGCCGCCATCAAAGACTGATGGTCCATGTGCATTTCACTGAGAATGCCGGCTACTGCCAATGGGTGGGTGACATAGGCTTCGCCACTGCGACGGCGTTGGCCGTCGTGGGCTTGTTCGGCGTAATAGAATGCTCGGCGGACGTTGTTGACCTGGTCATTGCCGAGATAGGACGAGAGGTCTTCAGCCAGGGAGTCAATGCTGGCGGCGGCAACTGCTTGCATAATGCGACCCCCTGGTTAAGGAATTATTGATCGTCGTCTTGCTCTTCCTGATCAGCAGCGGGCGCTTCCTCGCTAGCCTGTTCAGCAGTTTCTTCGGTGCTGGCTTCGGTATCAGCTTCCGCGCTTGCCGCTTCTTCACCGGCTTCGGCGCTGAACTCTTCCTGCAGCTCTTCTTCCAGATCCACACTTGGCTTTTCTTTCAGAATCGCCGCATCAACCAGGCCATCGGCGATTTCGCGCAGGGCGATAACGGTAGGCTTGTCGTTGTCGACAGGCAGCATTGGGTCTTTGCCCTCGATCTGGATCTGACGAGCACGCTTGCTCGATACCATGACCAGCTCAAAGCGGTTATCCACTTTGTCCAAACAATCTTCTACGGTAATTCGTGCCATCGCTAATCTAACCTCTACCTGTTTCTCTACCTTAACGGTTTAAATCTGGCTGTAAACCCCGAAATTCGCGACCCGGGAGCATGAAGTGGTGAACATTCGGGAGTTCACGGCAGGCTCCGGGAAGGCTCGAACAAAGGGCTGCAAAAAAGGACCGGCAATTCTACTGAAAAACACCGCTAAATGCATGTTTTTCATAGCGCAAATGCCTGAAGTGGCTCCAGGCCCAGTGCTAGTGATCGCCAAGTATGGCGATCCAGCTGGTACCGGCATCCCAAACCGTTTTAAAACCCGCCCCATGCAGGTCTTCCTTGCTCCACAGGGAGCGGTGGTTTTCATAGGGGTTCGCTGGGTAATCCTGGGGGATAAACTCCTTGGGCGTGGTGACAATGGCGTCCTTGCTGGAAATTCTGCGAATCTGCTCCAGAAAGCGTTCACCATCTGCTTTCTCCAGATGTTCGAGAATCTCAACTGCCAATACCAGCTCGAACTGCTCTTCGATTTCGGGCAGTACGTCCCGGGCATCGCCAATCAGAATATCGTTGTAGGCGTAGTCATGGACTGGAGTGATGTAATCAGGAAAGGCTTCGACCCCCACGATTCTGACCTGCCACTCTTCTTTCTCGCGTTTTCGTGCCGACTCATCACACCATTCAAACAGATTCACATGCTCGAGATTGGTGCGACACAGATGCCCGTAGACGCCAAAACCAACACCGACATCCAACACGCTCGTTGGCTTGATTTTTTCGATGAGCCCTACGACTGGTGATAACAATTCGCTTTCGCTAAATGGCAAAGCGCTTCCTCCTTGAAGATTGGGTTTCTGAGATCAGAGCCTGGTTTTATTTGTCAGCCCTGAATAAGGCTGGTCAACAGATCGGCAAGATTACGCTGTTGGTGAATAGTGGTCAGGCGCTGTGAACGAATAATGGCCTGCAAATCTGCAAGGGCGGTATCGAAGTCGTCGTTAACAACAATGAAATCCGCCTCGGCTACGTGTTCTATAACGCCTCTAGCCTGGCGCATACGACCTTCTATCGTATCTTCATCGTCCTGGGCTCGATGACGAAGCCTTTCAGTCAATGCTTCGAGTGACGGTGGCAGTATAAAAATGAAGCAGGCTTCGGGCATCAGATTACGAACCTGTGCCGCACCTTGCCAGTCAATTTCCAGAATCACATCTCTTTGTTGATCGAGTTGCTCCTGAACCCAACTTTGAGAAGTGCCATAGTGATTATCGTAGACCTCCGCGCTTTCGAGGAAATCGCCAGCTTCCAACATAGACATAAAGCGAGTCTTGTCGATGAAGTGATAGTTCACGCCATCAACTTCCTTGCTGCGTTTTGGACGGGTGGTATGGGAGACCGAAACCTGAAGTTTCGTATCCTGTTTCACCAGCGCGTCCACCAGGGTGGTCTTACCTGCACCGGACGGCGCGGTAATGATGAACAGTTTTCCTTTGGGCATTGTTTCCATAGTCTTGTCTTATCTGCGTGACTTTTTGGCTCGGCTTATTCGATGTTTTGTATTTGCTCGCGCATCTGTTCAATAAGCACTTTTAGCTCGACAGCAGACAGAGTGGTATCTGATACCAGTGATTTTGATGACAGCGTGTTAGCCTCCCGATTCAGTTCCTGCATGAGGAAATCCAGACGCCTGCCCTTTGGGCCTTTGGTAGCAATGACTCGTGCACATTCCTGCAAATGGGAATCGAGTCGATCCAGCTCTTCAGCGACATCAGCCTTCTGGGCAAGCATCGCGACTTCCTGCTCCAGCCGGATCGGTTCAAGCTCCGCTTTCAGGTCCGCCAGTTTGTCGAGCATATTCTGACGCTGGCCTTCAAGTATCTTCGGCATCATATCCCGCACCTGCGCGACGATCTCTGCGATGCCAGTGATACGTTGCTCCAACATCTCTTTAATGGCCAATCCCTCACGCTGCCTATTGTCGATCAGTTCGTTGAGTGCAGTATTGAACAAGTCCAATGCGACTTTTTGAATTGCATCGGGGTCTGCATCATCATCACTGACGACCCCTGGCCAGCGCAGCACGTCGATGCTGTTCAGGCGATTTCCACTCGCCATCTCGCTGCCCAGCTCACTTTCCATTTTCGCTGCTATGGTTTTGTTAGCTTCCAGCAAGCGGTCAATCAGTTGCTCGTTCAATGTCAGGGAAGACTGTTCCGGAGCCATGGCTTGAAAGCGCAGTTGGCATTCCACCTTGCCCCGAGCCAGCTTCTTGCGCAGAGTGTCTCGAAGCGTCGCTTCGAGGCTGCGAAATGGCTCAGGCAGGCGGATGCTGGGTTCCAGATAACGATGATTAACGGAACGAATTTCCCAAACGAGAGAACCCCATTCGGACTCGAGTTGCTGCCTGGCGAAGGCGGTCATGCTCAACATTGACGTAACCCCATAGCTCAGTCGAGAGTAATTGCTTGAATGAGAAATCGACTGAAAAAACGAAGACCCATTTTAGCGTATTGTCAGGTCATTGATAGCGTTGTCGTGCACATTCCGGGTCGCGCTTGCGTAGAATATCGACGATAATCAGCTTGCCAAAAGGCCAGAAAAGCAGCGGCTTGGGTTGAGACTTCCTCTTCCTGGCAAGCGGCCCAAGGTCTTGAACACTCATTTGCATCAATCTCTATCTGGAATTCTTATGTCATCCACAAGTCGACCTAGTGGTCGAAATGCCAATCAGCTCCGTGAGATTTCTCTCACCCGTCACTACACCAAACACGCAGAAGGCTCTGTACTGGTTGCCTTCGGAGATACCAAAGTCTTGTGCAATGCCTCTGTTGAGGACAATGTACCCCGTTTTCTCAAAGGCACTGGGCAGGGTTGGGTCACTGCCGAATACGGGATGCTGCCCAGGTCGACCGGTTCGCGCATGGACCGGGAAGCTGCCCGTGGAAGACAGACCGGACGCACTCAGGAAATCCAACGGTTGATTGGTCGCGCGCTTCGGGCAGCGGTGGACCTCAAGGCATTGGGCGAGCACACCATCAAGATCGACTGTGATGTTATCCAGGCAGATGGCGGTACGCGCACCGCATCGATTACCGGAGGCTGCGTTGCCCTGGTGGACGCAATTAACTACCTGCTGGATAACAAGAAGTTGAAAAGCAACCCACTCAAACAGATGGTGGCCTCAGTTTCTGTTGGCGTTTACAAAGGTCTGCCTGTCCTTGATCTGGATTATGCAGAAGACTCCAGTGCTGAGACTGACATGAATGTAGTGATGACTGAGCAAGGTGGTTTCATTGAGGTGCAGGGCACCGGTGAAGATGGCGACTTCAGTCATGCTCAGTTACTGGACATGATTGGCCTTGCCGAGTCCGGAATCAAGGAACTGGTCGCGGCGCAGCAAAGTGCGCTGGGCAAGAGCTGAGTTGTTCGCAGCACAACCAATCGCAACCTAAAACATCAAGGAATCGCTAACCCATGCAGGCCTATCAGAAAGAGTTTCTTCAGTTTGTCATCGACAATGAAATCTTGCGCTTTGGTGAGTTCACGCTGAAGTCAGGCCGTACCAGCCCTTACTTTTTCAATGCGGGTCTGTTCAATACCGGAGAAAAGCTTGCGTTTCTGTCACGCTGCTACGCCGCCGCGATTGTTAATGGGCATACAGAAGGCAAACTTGATTTCGATGTGATGTTCGGTCCCGCGTATAAAGGCATTCCTCTGGCGGCGACAACGGCTGTTGCACTGGCCGCTGAACACGGGATCGACACGCCTTATTGTTTTAATCGCAAAGAGGCGAAAGATCATGGTGAAGGTGGCAGCATCGTTGGCTCAGCATTATCGGGCAAGGTCTTGATCATTGACGATGTGATTACTGCAGGTACGGCGATTCGAGAAGCAGCCGACATCATCGCCGACAATGGCGCTGAGCTGGCCGGTATCGCGGTCGCTATGGACAGGCAGGAAAAAGGCACGGGTGAACTGTCAGCGATTCAGGAAATCGAACAACAGTACCAAATAAAGGTTGTTAGTATTATTACCCTGCAAGACATCATCGACTATCTAAAAGATGCGCAGAATAGCGATCTCGCTCAGTACCTGGATGCGGTGACTGCTTATCGTCAGGAGTTTGGAGTCTAAAAGTAAGCTGTAGGGCTAAGGCGATTCTGCCTGAAAAGGTTCGAGCAGATTTTCGCTGAGAAAATCCCACTGTACTTCCCAGTTCTCCAGCGGCGACTTCTTGAATTCGCTGCGCACGAACTGCACCAATCGTCCTTCACAACTTGCCAGCAGTAGATTGGCCAGTGCAGCGGCAGAGATCGAAGGTTTGAGGTTCTCTCTGATCTGCGCTTCGCGCAACACCTGCTTCAGCTGAGCCTCGAGTCGATCGAAGACCTGCGCAATGCGCTCGCGTAGTCTTTCCGTTTCTCCCGCCAATGCATCCCCGGTTAACAAACGCGTCATGCCTGGATTCTTGTCGGCGAAGGCAAGCAACAAGGTCAGTATTTTTACGCAGCGCTGTTCGGCACGTTCTTCTTCTTTTAATACTCTGGCAATGCGTGTAAACAGCGTGTCTTCGATAAATTTGATCAAGCCTTCAAACATGCGCGCCTTGCTGGGGAAGTGACGGTACAGGGCGGCCTCAGAGACTCCGACTTCCTTGGCCAACGCCGCCGTGGTGATGCGCTCACCGGGTGAAGATTCCAGCATGCGTGCGAGACATTGCAGGATCTGATCTTTGCGTGAGAGTTTCTGGCTGTTTTCCATCGCTTCAGGCCTTCTTTAAGCCATTTTGGGTGATGAGTGTTCCGACGCCCTCATCTGTAAAAATTTCCAACAGCACGGCATGCTCGACACGGCCATCGACGATATGTGCACTCTTCACTCCAGCCTTGACGGCAGACAGTGCGCACTCGATCTTGGGAAGCATGCCTCCATGTATGGTTTTATCGGCAATTAGCCCATCAACTTGCCCGGTACTGAGGCCGGTTAAGACATTCCCGTCCGCATCCTGAACACCTGCAACATTGGTTAATAGCATGAGCTTTTCTGCGGCCAGAACGCTGGCGATCTCACCGGCAACAGAATCGGCATTAATATTGTAGCTGTGACCATTGTCATCGATGCCGATTGGCGCAATCACAGGGATGAAGTCGCTATCTTTCATGAAGTCGAGCACTTCGGTATTGATACTGGCAACTTCCCCGACCTGACCGATATCAACGGTCTCTTCATCCATGTCTTCGCTGTTCTTGCGCTTCAAGGTGAGCTTTCTTGCCTTGATCAGGTTGCCGTCCTTGCCGGTTACACCTACAGCTTTTCCCTGATTCTGATTAAGTAGTGCGACAATCTCTTTGTTAACCAGCCCGCCGAGAACCATCTCAACTACATCCATGGTCTGCCTGTCGGTCACCCGAAGCCCATCAACAAAGCTGGATTCGATATTCAGTTGCTCCAGAAGCTTGCCAATCTGTGGACCGCCGCCATGCACTACAATGGGATTCATGCCAACCAGCTTCATCAATACGATGTCACGGGCAAAGCTTTGTTTGAGGACATCGTCCACCATCGCATTGCCACCGTATTTGACGACGATGGTGCGGCCGGTAAATTTTTGAATATAGGGCAGCGCTTCAGTGAGTACTTTGGCAATGTTTTTAGCGCTGTCGAGTGTTAGTGACATGTCCTTGGGTCCTTGAGGTTCGTCTTGCGACCTGGCTATCGGTAGCTGTGATCGTTAGTGATTCGCCAGTTACCTGATACTGTTGCTAATTATATCGGATTCAGATCAATGCTTTTATCTGCGCGCATTATCAAAGCTTTAAATCGGGATTTTATGTCTTCGAGTGCATCGGCATCATCGGCCTCAAAACGCAATAATAGCGCGGGGCTGGTATTCGATGCGCGCAGCAATCCCCAGCCCTGTGGCCATTCGACACGCAATCCATCAAGCGTAATGACATTGGCGTCAGGGAAATCAGCTTGCGCAGCAATTTCATCCATTAATGCAAACTTCCTCTGTTCAGCCACGGGCAAGGCGATTTCAGCCGTATCTACGCCATTGATAAGATGATCGAATAGATCCGATGCCTTGACCGCTTGTCTGGCCAGAATTTCAATAACGCGCGCCGCCGCATAGATGCCGTCGTCGAAACCGAACCACCGATCCTGGAGAAAGATATGGGCAGAATATTCGCCACCAAGCGGAGCATTGGTCTCTTGCATTTTCTGCTTCATGAAAGAGTGTCCACTGCGATGCATTACTGGTACACCGCCCAGTGTTGCAATGCGCTTCGCCAGCGCACTGCTGCACTTAACATCGAAGACAACTGGCGCGCCGGGATAGCGAGGCAAGATCTCTTCAGCTAACACCATCAGTAGCTGATCTGCGCTGACAGCGGCCCCCTTTTCAGTGACGATGCCAAGTCGATCGCCATCGCCATCGAAAGCCAGACCAATATCGGCCTTCGTTGCTAATACCTTCTCTTTCAGCTGCGCAAGATTGGCAGCCACAGTTGGATCGGGATGATGATTGGGAAAGCGACCATCAACGTCACAATAAAGAGGAATGACCTCACAGCCCAATTGCTCAAACACTTGCGGCGCAATGACACCAGGGACAGCATTGCCACAATCCACTACGACTCTAAGTTTGCGTGTTAGCTTAATTCTGGAACTTACAGTCGCTAAATAATCCGGAAGAATATCGAGCTTCTCGGCAGTTCCAGCGCCGTCGACAATCTGGCCCGCATCACTGCGTGCCTTGATTGACTGAATCTGCTCCGCTGTAAGACTCGTTCTTGCAAACACCATCTTCAGGCCATTGTAGTTTGCCGGGTTGTGGCTTGCCGTAAGCATGAGACCCGAATCGCAGCTGGTATGATGTGTTGCAAAGTACAAGACTGGTGTTGGTATCAGGCCGAGCTCGATGACATTGCAACCAGTACTGAGAACCCCTTCTTTCAGTACTCGATAGAGTGAGTCACTGCTAAGTCGGCCATCGTGCGCGAGCAAGAGTTGAGTGATGCCTCGCTCTAATGCCTCGCTTGCTACGGCTCTACTGATAGACCATAGATTGTCTTCATTGAGCTGATCAGGCACGACACCGCGGATATCGTAGGCTCGAAAAATTTCAGGAGCAATCGCGGTGGTATTAGCTGGTGGGCTGTTAGCACTGGCGGAGTTCATCTCGCCAACCTTCAATCGCGGCTATCGTTTATCAGACTGCCATCAAGTCTGTTCGCAAGGCGATTGGCAATGATCTCGATCATTTTTCGAGCGACTGAAGTCTTGGTGCCTGGTGTAAGCGCAACCTGACCTTGCTCTGAGATTGCAGTGACCGCAATGGAGTCACTGTTAAAGGTCTCAGTTGCATCATTGGCAAACAATAGATCCAGCTTTTTGTCGCCGAGCTTTTTCTGGCCATTGCCAACAATGTCCTCAGTTTCTGCAGCGAAACCAACAACCAGCGCGCGCTGATCCTGACCATTGAGCTTGCTGGCAACCTCCCGAATGATATCCGGGTTCTTGACCAGTTTAAGTTCGAGTGTGTCTTCGTGCTTCTTGATCTTGCTCACTGCGATTTTTTCCGGACGATAGTCAGCGACTGCAGCGACACCTATAAACACAGTTGCCGAGTTCAGTCTCTCCATCACTTCCGCAAACATCTCCTGTGCGCTGGTGACATCGATTCGTGAGACGCCTTCCGGTGTTGCTAACGCGACAGGGCCACTTACCAAGGTCACTTTCGCGCCAGCTGCGTGTGCTTGCTCCGCAATGGCGTAGGCCATTTTGCCGGAGCTGTGATTACTCAGGAAACGAACCGGATCGATTGCTTCTCGCGTCGGCCCTCCAGTGATCAACACCTCCTGGCCAGCGAGAATTCCGGTGCTAAACATGTCGGCACAATGCTGCAAGATGTCTTCGGGCTCCAGCATACGCCCCAGACCGACATCCCCACAGGCCTGCTCACCCTGGGCTGGTCCGAGCAATGCATAGCCACGTTGCTTGAGCGCTTCGACATTCTTCTGCACACCCAGATCCGCCCACATGCCCTGATTCATCGCAGGAGCCAGTGCGATCTTCGCAGCGGTTGCGAGAATGAGAGTGCTCAACAGATCATCCGCATGGGATTGCGTGGCACGCGCCAAAAAGTCGGCTGTGGCAGGTGCGACCACGATCAAATCTGCCCACCTCGCCAGTTCAATATGGCCCATGCCGGCTTCGGCGTCGGCATCAAGCAATTCCAGATGCACTTGATTGCCTGTTAATGCTTGCAGGGTTAGCGGGGTGATGAACTCTGTCGCCGCACGGGTCATGACCACGCGTACTTGTGCGCCGGCCTTGACGAACTGCCGTGCGAGGTCAGCGCTTTTGTACGCGGCAATGCCACCAGTAATGCCGAGCAAGATGTGTTTGTTAGTGAGGCTTAACATGGGAAACCTTGATAAACCGGGCTTTCGCAACAGTGCGGACAAGAAAGTGAAAAGGCAGCGTAGACTAGCAGCTAGGCCCCGCATGCGCAATTTGCGCCATTTTAGGCCTTTTGGGCAGTCAGGACTAAGCTGAGTAGACCTGGAGTTTGGAATTAAGGATTTAGCAAAATGGCAATTATCGACTGGCCAAAGAACGAGCGACCCAGAGAGAAGCTGCTTAACAAAGGTGCCAGCAGTCTCTCGGATGCGGAGCTGCTGGCCATTTTCTTGCGCACAGGAACAGCGGGCAAAACGGCAGTGGACCTCGCCAGGGATTTACTCCAGCGCTTTGGCAACCTGGCCACGATACTCAGTGCAGATCAGCGCAAACTGGCTAGTGAACCCGGTCTTGGGCCAGGGCGCATCGCCCTCCTCGCGGCGATGCAGGAGATGAGTCTACGCCAGCTAAATCAAAGCATTATGGGTAAGGATGTACTTACTAACTCAGCTGCAACCAGGGCCTACCTGCGGGCACGCTATCGGCATTGCCAGCGCGAGGTTTTCAGTTGTCTGTTACTCAGTAATCAGCACTATGTCATTCATCTCGAAGAACTGTTTGCAGGCACTATCGACGGCGCCGCCGTCTATCCACGGGAGGTGGTGAAGTGCTGTCTGAATCACAACGCCGCCGCAGTCATCTTTGCCCACAATCACCCGTCTGGCGTTGCTGAACCCAGTCAGGCAGATATCGCTATTACCGGCAAGCTGCGCAGTGCATTGGATACCATTGAAATACGGGTACTGGACCACCTGGTGATTGGCGCGGATACGGTGGTGTCCATGGCAGAACGCAATCTGCTGTGAAACATCGACCTGCGGCCTCCATTCCGACTGCCCAGCTCTCGCTCCTGATCCTGCTTCTGTTCTTGCTCAATTGTCACAATCCAGGCCTGTAACTCTGCTACTAATCGAGAGCAATTCGTGCCTTCCAGCTTGCCTTCGAATAGGCGTTCTGGTATAAAACGCAGCTCTTTTTTGACCCCACAAATCAGTCCCGGGCGAAGCGCGAGATTGCGGCGGTCAAAATCAACGAATTTTAGTTTTTAAGACAGACGAGGCGACAACATGTCCAGGGTTTGCATGGTAACCGGTAAGAAACCCGTTACTGGAAACAATGTGTCTCACGCACATAACAAAACACGACGCCGTTTTTCACCGAATATTCACTCTCACCGTTTCTGGGTAGAGTCTGAAAAGCGTTTCGTTAAACTGCGCGTTTCCACCAAAGGCATGCGTATCATCGACAAATTGGGAATCGACGCGGTACTGAAAGACGTACGTAGCCGCGGTATTTCAGTTTAAGTCCTGGGCACACTGGAGAATTACCATGAGAGACAAGATCAAACTGGTTTCAAGTGCAGGTACCGGGCACTACTACACCACTGACAAGAACAAGCGCACCATGCCTGACAAGATGGAGATCAAGAAATTCGATCCCGTTGTACGCAAGCATGTGATCTACAAGGAATCCAAGATCAAATAACTGATCGGGATTGCACACAAAAAAGCCGGCCTCTTTTCAAGGCCGGCTTTTTTGTGCCTATTTGCTGCTAAAAGCCTAGCTGGCTACTTGCCTTTGCTGAGGCGCTTGGCGAGTCGTTCCGTCGCTGCGAGTAATGCTGGATCTGCCTCAAACTCTTTACGCAGCTTGCCAACAGTTGTTGACACTGTGCCGTAGCGTTTCAGTTTGAACAGTTTCGCTATGGACTGCAGGGTGTTGGCAGACAATTCCTGACAAAGATACATCGCCACCCAGCGTGGAACATTTTTGGATCCCGGCCCACGGGCAGCGTTGTAGATGCTGGACTCAGTGACTTTGAAGTGTTTCGCCACGGCGCTAATGATTGACTTGCAGGAAGGGCGCCATTTCGCATTGGCACCTCTGGAGACACCGCGAGCTGACGTAGCAGAACGCTTCTTCTGTGCCGACTTGCGGAATTTGGCATCGCCCATGATGGAAGACAGGTTTTTCTTCCCATAGAAATGCGCCAATTCCTCGTCCACGCCTTCTTTCACGTACTTGCGATAATTGACCGCTCTTTTAGCTGCGGGACCGGCAAGCTGTTTGAGCGTGTCGTCGCGATTGAACCAGCCTGGTGGCTTGGGCTTACGCGTAAAATAACCGAAGCTGCTATAAGGATAGCTGCTTAACTCCGAGGCTTTGACCTTGCTGTGTAAGTATCTCGAGAGCGGTAGAAGATAATTCTCGGCCTGAACCAATACAGCTTTGTAACGGCCTCGAAACAAAGAACCATCGGTTTTCTTCAGTCTCTGATACTGCTGGGTATAAAGACCATCAACCTGGCGCATGAAGCGGCTGAGGTTTGCTTCCGGGGTTTTTACTACCAGATGATATTCGTCGCGCAGTAAGCAATAAGCGTGGACTTCGACATTCAGTCTTGAGCATGTTTCACCCAATGCGTCGATAAAGGCATCGTAATATTTTGCTGAGGGGAACACGCGCTGTTTGTCTGCTCCGTAATTGGAGACGTGATACACAGCGTCCGGATATTCTATTCGCAGAGGTCTAGCCATCTTTGATTCTCAATTATTGTTAGTTGATGAGTAGTGTGAGAGCGCTCGTTGATTTTTGACAATCTTTTTCTTTGAGCGAAAAGGTCAGATAAAAATTAGAGCTGACCCTATTAAGTCTCTGCGCTAATAGTTAACGCAATTGACGGGGCGCGTCAATAAATTCGGGATTGAAGCGATTGAAAAATCAACGAGGCGATTTTTGCGCTGTGTTTTTCGGCATTTTGTGTCACTGCAATTACAATACTTGTGTCGAAAGGTGACACCTGGAAATTAATGCGAGGCTTGACCCCTTTACTAAATCTCCTTTGACTTGCTCTCTCCGCTGAGTTCGAGAAGCAATAGCTATCGCATCACACTGCAATCTTGAAACTAGGTTTTTCGAGCCAGAACAATTGCACGCTGTGGTGCCGGATAGCCCTCAATGGTCAGTGAGCTGTTATCCGGAAGCAAAGACTCGGCGAAGGAGTCGAACGGCATCCACTCGGTCTTGCGTTGTTCCTCGATGCTGGTTGTCGACTCATTAATAACCCGAATGTCAGAAAAGTCGCTACGCTGCAGCCATCGCTCAACTGTAGCTATGCTAGGGACGAACCACACGTTGTTCATGCGTGCATAGCGTTGCTCCGGCGTCAGGCAGTATCCTTCCGGACCATCTACCACGATGGTTTCCAAAATAAGCTCACCCCCGGGTTTCAAACAACGATGCAGTTGCAGCAGGTGATCAATAGGCGAGCGACGATGATAGAGAACGCCCATTGAAAACGCGCTATCGAACGCTTCCTCGATATCCGGCCATTGCTCCAGACCGATCGGCAGTACATGTACTGGAAGCTCGGGTACAAAATGTTGAATTGCACCGAATTGCCCTACGTACGGGAGATGTGGGTCGATGCCAATAGTGAGCGCGGCGCCAGCTCCGTGCATGCGGTAGCTGTAATAGCCGTTTCCGGATCCAACATCCAAAACGGTTTTACCATGCAGTGGCTGTATGTGGTGCTGTAGTCGTGCCCATTTGAGCTGCGATTGCCACTCGGTGTCGATTTCGATGCCAAATAGCGCAAAGGGCCCTTTCCGCCAGGGCATCAGCTCACGTAATTTCGAGCGGATGGATTCGAGTTGCTCACCATCGGCATCGCTTTGCTGACCGATGCGAATCACTTCGCCAAGCTCGATCAGGCTTGGTTCGAGCGTGGGCAAGTCAGCGACCAGGCGGCGCCAGCGTTGGAAATCACCGTGTCGAAGCGAGTCGATAAAATCTTCGCCTAGAAAAGGTCGTAGCTGCTGGAGTTCGTGCTGTTCCAGGACAGCATCAAGCTTGCTGTAGTTCATAGTGGGACTCTTCAGGCGTGTTCGGCGTCGGCCTATTTAAAGGCGACCATCGAGGCGAAATTAAAACATTGGAACCAGACGTCGACTGACTCAAATCCTGCCTCGGCGAGGCGCTGGCGGTGACTATCTAGAGTTTCGGGAATCAGTACATTTTCGAGGGCGCTGCGCTTCTGGCTGATTTCCATCTTGCTATAGCCCTGTGATTCCTTGAATCCATGGTAGAGATCGATGAACAAGGAATTGAGCTTTTCATCAGGAAAAAGAATTTTTTCAGAGATGATCAGAATTCCGCCGGGTTTCATGCCGGCATGGATTCGACTCAATAGCACTTGTCTGGCTTCCGGCGCAATAAATTGCAGGGTGAAATTAAGAACCACTACCGATGCATTGGTGATGTCGGTCTCGAGCACATCCTGTAACTGGCAATGCACTCGCTGGTGGGCGAATTCTCCAGCAGAGAGCCGGCCCTGCAGGCGCTCAATCATCGCTGGTGAATTGTCGATGGCAAATATCTCATAGTTGCTGTGTGGCACCTGGGAGGCGATGGCAAAACTGGCAGCACCGAGGCTGCACCCCAGATCGTAGACGTTCGAGCCGCTCTGACAGTAGCGCTTCGCGAGCAAGCCGATCATGGCGACGATCGTGCTATATCCGGGAACCGAGCGGTTGATCATGTCTTCGAAAACCTGCGCGACTTTGGCATCGAATACAAAGTCGCCCGGCAAGCGTTGCTCGGTGAATACGCGGTCTGTTTTGTTTGGATCGTCGCTCATAAATGGGTAAGAGACCTGGATTTAATGTCCCAGGTTTTCAACTTGATGGTTGGTGGCCAGTCGAGTACAGGACAGAGAAGGTGAAAAAGGGATAGCACAAAGCAAGCATACAAGCACTGTGTTGGTGCGTATCGAACCGGAAAATGCCAGCTACAAATGATTCCGCAATAAGCACTATGCAAAGCCCCAAGAAATTCCCGCAGACAACGATAAATAATCGAGTAAAGTTATTGTGATGAATTTGTTCTTCACTTATTTTACGCCAAATACGTGAGGCGATTCGTCCGGTTATTATCCGTTGATCAATGACACATTCCAACACTGGCGCAGCACCGCTGCTGCTTGAGAATCTGTCCTTATTCAATTCGCCGGCCCAATGCTGGGACATTCTCGACCTTGCCTGTGGCAATGGCCGTAATGGCTTGGTGTTGTCGAATCTGGGTCATGCCGTCATTTTCGCTGACCGAGATGGGGAAAAACTGGCTGCATTGGAGCAGGACCGGCGTTTCGATCCGTCGCTGAACAAATGTTGGCTGATTGATCTGGAACTGCCAGCATGCGATCCGCTAGCAGGCAGGCGCTATGACGCTGTGCTGGTGTTCAATTATTTGCATCGGCCGCTTATGCCAGCCATTAAAGCGGCCGTAAAACCAGGCGGGCTATTGATTTACGAGACGTTTACCGAGGCGAATAAAGCCTTTGGCAGACCAAACAATCCGGACTTTTTATTGAAGCCCGGGGAACTGAAATCCCTGTGTGCAGGGTGGGAAATACTGCAGTCTTTCGAAGGTCTATTGGAGGAGCCAGCGCGCGCCGTAGCCAATGTGATCGCCAGAAAGCCACTATCGAGCGACGACACAGAGCAGTGAGCAACTCAAGCCGCAAGTCGAAACCGAATACGAAAACAGTGCCATTGAATTTTGGTGCTGGCTCCCGCCCGTTCAGTCGGACCTTTGAATGCGTTGTGGAACGTAAAAAGCGCAAGACTCTTGCCCTGCACGTCAGCCACAAAAAAGTGCTTGTGCGTTGCCCGTTACGCGCATCCAAACGAGAAGTCTGGGAATTCATTGATGACAATCGTGACTGGATTGAAAAGCGTCTTCATGACGAGGCTTTGCGATACCGTGAAAGTCTCCGTATCGAGAAAGGAGGCAAGATCTTCTATCGGGCGCGCGAGCTGACTATTGAGTTCAAGGAAGGCCGTAAGGAACGGGTGTTGGTACAAGGTGACCGTTTCGTTATTCAGGGCCACAAGCTGACTGCGGCGAAGGCTATGGTGCAGGTCGAAGATTTTTTGATCGATAAAGCGAGCGCTTATATATTGCCTCGCGCACAGGGCCTGGCTCGTCATCTTGGTGTGGAACACAAGATTACTGAAATTCGCCTGCGCAAGACCAAGTCAAAATGGGGTCACTGTACTTCACAGGGCGTATTACAGTACAACTGGCTGATCATGCTCGCGCCTTACAGCATTATCGACTACATGATCAGCCATGAGGTCTGTCATCTGGTGCACATGGACCATTCGAAGCGTTTTTGGAATCTGGTTGAATCGGTATGCCCGGACTACGAGCGCTACATCGATTGGTTGCAAGCTCATGAGCATCGCTTCTGGTTCTGAACCAGGGCTGACTCACTCAGGGTCTGTGTCAGTGGGTTTGTGATAGAGCAAATCCCAAACACCATGTCCCAAGCGCTGTCCTCGGCGTTCGAATTTCGTTTCTGGTCGGTTCGGAGATTCCCAGAATTGACCAGTACCATTACTGTTGATTAGCGTCGAATCGGCTTCCATCACTTCGAGCATGTGTTCAGCGTAGGGTTCCCAGTCAGTGGCGAGATGGATCTGCCCACCGGCAACCAGTAGCTCGCTGAGCTCTTCGACAAAAGCCGCTTGCACCAGGCGGCGTTTATTATGGCGTTTCTTGTGCCAGGGATCAGGGAAGAAAATAAGGAAGCGTTGCACCGATCCTTTCGCCAGACAGTGAGCAATCACTTGCGTGGCATCGTCACAAATCACGCGCAGATTACTGAGCCCTCGCTGATTGATTCCATGTAATAGTTTGCCAACTCCTGGCTTGTGCACTTCGATGCCGAGAAAGTTTTGTTCTGGCGCATCCGCCGCCATGGCGAGTAAGGAATCCCCCATGCCGAAGCCGATTTCGACCGTCAATGGCGCGGATCGTGCGAAGAGACTGTCGAAGTCCAGTCGCTCAGCCTTGTAGTCGATTACAAAGTCTTGCCAGTGTGCGTCGATCGCTTTGCGCTGTGAGTCGGTTAAACGACCGCTACGAATCACAAAGGAGCGGATAGGCCGATGTTTATCGGAATGCTGTGAGTCTTGGTTGTCGGACACGCTTCGTACCAGAAAATTCAGTTGCAGAACTTCAGTGGCTTGGTTTTAGAAAAACGTACCATCGATAGGAGAAGAAGCACTGGCATAGAGTCGTCGTGGCATTCTGCCCGCGAGCCAGGCTTCCCGACCAGACTGCACGGCTTTCTTCATTGCCGAGGCCATTAGCACGGGGTCACCCGCTTCGGCGATCGCCGTGTTCATCAACACACCATCACAGCCAAGCTCCATAGCGATGCTGGCGTCTGAGGCAGTCCCTACTCCGGCATCAACAATGATTGGCACCGACGCATTTTCCAGGATCATACGAATATTGTAGGGATTGCGAATACCCAATCCTGAACCGATAGGTGCACCCAAGGGCATGACGGCCACACAGCCGATTTCCTCAAGGCGTTGGGCTACCAGAGGATCGTCACTAGTGTACACCATGACATCGAAACCATCGGCAACGAGAGTTTCAGCCGCTGCCAGCGTCTCGGTGACATTGGGATAGAGAGTCTTCTGATCACCAAGCACTTCCAATTTCACCAGCTTGTGTCCGTCAAGTAATTCTCGTGCCATGCGGCAAGTTCGCACTGCGTCCTCAGCGTTGTAGCAACCGGCAGTATTGGGCAAGATGGTGTATTGCTCAGGCGAAATCACTTCTAACAGATTAGGCTCATTGGCATCCTGGCCAAGATTTACTCTGCGAATTGCAACAGTGATGATCTGTGCCTCACTTGCCTTAAGGGCCGCCAGGTTTTCCTGAAAGTCCTTGTACTTTCCGCTACCAATAATCAGCCGCGATTGATATTCCTTGCCAGCAATTACTAATGGCTTGTCCTGCTTTTGGCTCATGGTATGTCCTTGTTGGTTTTCGAGAGCCTGCCTGATTGCCCTCTTTCACATCAGTTGTTGCGCTCTTGTTGCGTTCTAGCCGCCACCAATTGCCTGTACGATTTCGATCTTGTCACCTTCCTGCAACTGGTGGCTATCAAACTGGCTGCGCGGCACTATTTCGCCATTTATCTCCACAGCGATACGCCCTCCCCCTATGTCGAGTTGTTCGAGCAAGGTTGTCAGCACGCTTTGTTCGGCAATCGCTTGTTGCTGAGAATTAACAGTGATGGTCAACATAATTACTTATCACGAATCCCTGGTTTCGGAATGCTGGTTCAAATGTGGCAGGTTCAGCCTTTCAGTTGCAATGCGTAAACGAGCAGACAAGCCCAGGCCGCGAGAAAACCCAGACCGCCTATGGGGGTGATAGCGCCTAACCAGCTTATGCCACTCAATGCCAGGGTATAGAGGCTGCCTGAGAAGAGAACAATGCCAGCCAGGAATAGCCACCCGGAAATGCTGAGCAATCGAGAGTCCGGGTTTTGTACCAGCAAAAGCGCAATTCCAAACAGCGCCATGGTATGAAACATGTGATAGTGCACACCCGTTTGAAAGGTGTCAGCCATGCCAGTATCTGTGAGCCTGGCTTGCAAAGCATGGGCCCCAAATGCGCCGATGCTGACCACCAGAAAACCATTGAGCCCGGCAAGAAAGAGAAAGGGACTAGACATACAATGTTTATCGCTTAATTGTTATAACGAAAAAAGCCGCGCACTGGCGCGGCTTTTCAAATTAAGGGATCGCTTCACAACAATCCTTGAATCAGGCTTCCATCGTCGCCTTGATCTTGTTCATGGCATTTTTCTCGAGCTGACGAATGCGTTCAGCTGAAACGCCATACTTGTCAGCGAGTTCATGCAAGGTAGCCTTGTCATCACCCAACCAACGACTGCGCAGAATATCCTGGCTACGTTCATCAAGCTGACCCATGGCCATGTGCAGACTATTGTTAGTTACTTCTTCCCACTCGGCTTCTTCGAGTGTCTCCGCCAGATTCGAGCTTTGATCTTCTAGATAGTAAGCCGGTGATTTATAGGCAACATCATCGTCGCTGTCAGGCTCGGCATCGAATGCCATGTCGTAAGCGCTCATGCGCCCTTCCATCTGCCGGACAACCTTGGCATCCACGCCGAGGTCCTGCGCCACGGCTTCGGCTTCTTCGTTGTTCAACCAACCCAGACGTTTTTTGGAGCTGCGCAGATTGAAAAACAGTTTGCGCTGTGCCTTGGTAGTGGCGATTTTCACGATGCGCCAGTTACGCAAAATATACTCATGCATTTCGGCCTTGATCCAATGCACTGCAAAGGATACGAGGCGAACACCAACCTCAGGATTGAATCGCTTGACTGCTTTCATCAGACCGACGTTGCCTTCCTGAATCAGATCCGCCTGAGGCAAACCGTATCCGGAATAAGTCTTGGCCAAATGCACAACAAAACGCAGATGCGCCATGACCAACTGGCGAGCGGCATCAACGTCATCGTTGTAGTAATACTGCTTGGCAAGTTCAAGCTCTTGCTCCGGGCTCAGCACCGCAATGCTGTTTACCGAAGTCATGTAGGCGGTGAGGTCCCGACCTGGTGTGGTGGGATCAAAAACCTGTAAATTCTTGCCTGTATTCATATCAGTATTCATGGTGTTCTTTGTCTTCACGGTTTCCACTGAAGTGCTCATTACTGCGTATTTCCCTCTTTGCTGTCACGGCACTGAAGTCGAGCTGTGATTTAGCTACAACTGTTGGGCCACAAAACAAACAACGAAACTAACGAACTCTTACTCTTGGCTTCCTGAAATATCTTCCAGAGAGCCGACGGAGTATAGCAATAACTACGTAATTTCACCATTTTCAGGATTAATGATCAGCCAGATTTTCGGTGCAATTGCGCCACCTCTTTGGCTGAAAAACATCCCTCAGTTCGTTTTTCGAACTCTCCTGTACTCTTGTCTGTGCTCTGTCTCTTTAATTTAGACGTCTGCAGCGCAAGGAAAGTTCTTGAAACTATTGCCTCAGATATGGGCACAGAGCCTGAGAATTCAAGGGCTGCTGCGCGAAATGCGATGATTTTATTTGGTGCTTCCATGAGCCTCTCATGGAGATTTTCGTGGAACTTTCCAGGGAGCTTTTCATGGAGCTTTCCATCGAGCTCTTAATGGAGCTCTCAATCGAGCTTTCCGGAACTGCTATTTGCAGCGGCTGAGCAATCAGCCCATCACGGGAGGCGACAGTATGTGAGTGGTTACTACAGCCCAATCGCCCGAATATAATAGAAGCTGGAGATTCTGGCTGATAGCCAGCCCAGGGCACCGCCACTACCAAGCAAGAGCAATAGTCCGTCTATCCCCGGGCCCTGCAATCTCAATCCAGGGAGAAGATCTGCTGTCGCTTGCAAGGCAGAATTAGCTCCAGCTACCAGCAACAACAACACCAGCGCGGTGAGTAGTGCGCCAGCAATACCGAACCAAATGCCCGTATAGAGTAATGGCCTGGCGATAAACCCATCACTACCACCTACCAGCTTGATCACCCTGATTTCGTCCTGGCGACTGACTACCGACATGCGCACAGCATTTCCGATGATGAAGCTCACGCCAATGGCGAAAATCAAGCCCAGACTCTGACCCAGAAAGCCAAAGCTCGCTGCTATTGCCTCTGCCCTCGCAATCCAGGACTCGTCCACCTGTATGCTCTCAACCTCTGGCAACAGAGCGAACTGCTCAGAGAGCTGGGTAATCAAGCCCAGGTCTGGCTGAGATGGAGTGATGACGATGGCAGCAGGAAGTGGGTTATCAGTCAATTCAGCCAACACGGAGCTCAGCCCGGTGGCGCTTGAGAATTCTTCCAATGCCGCCTCGGATGAAATGTACTCACTGCCCACAACGCCTTCAATTTCGAGTAAGTTAATACTAACTTCATGCCCTCTGCCTGGATTGGTATCCGCACTCAGATAGAGGGTGATGCGAGCTCCAGAGCGGAAGCTCTCCACCGCGGATTCCAGGCTCTTGTTGAGCACCAGCAGGCAGGCCGGCAGGAGCAGCGCAGTGGCAATCACAAACACTGTGGACAATGTTGACCAGGGCAATTGAAGCAGCTTGCGTAGACTGCTTATCGCATCAGTTTGATGATTTTGCAGAAAATTAGCGACCTTTGATGGCTTTTTCGTTACATTTGCTGCTTTCTGGTCGCCGACGGGCTTGGCTCTGTTCATTATTGATACTCTTGGTCCGCAGCTGCAGAGCGGGGGCTGCCGCCCACTAACTTACCTTCCTGCAAGGCGATAATTCGCTGCCCAAGACCGGAAATAAGAGCCATGTCATGGGATGCGATCAGCAGGCTCACGCCGACCTGGCGAAACTGTTGAAACACTGACATGATTTCTGCGGAGAGCTTGGGATCAAGGTTACCGGTCGGTTCATCTGCCAAAATGATGCGTGGTCGATTTACCACAGCCCGGGCAATTCCAACCCGTTGCTGCTCGCCTCCCGAGAGGCGGATGGGATAGGTCTTCTCTTTCGAAAGTAGACCCACTTTATCGAGGGCAGCACGCACTCTTCTACGTACGTCCTGAGGAGAGTAGCCTGCGACCTGAAGCGGCAACGCGACGTTGTCGCCGACCGTTCTGTCGAAGAGGAGTTGGTGGTCCTGAAAGACAGTACCAATCTGCTGGCGCAATGCCGGAATTTGCCGTCGCTTGATCCGGGCCAGGTCAGTCCCGTTGACATGGAGTCGACCGCCACTGATGGATTCGATCGCGAGTATTAACTTGAGCAGCGTACTCTTACCCGCCCCAGAGTGGCCGGTCAGAAATGCGAGCTCACCTTTGCCTAACTCGAAACTGATGTTACTCAGCGCCTGGTGGCCACTCTCGTAGCGTTTACTGACGCGGTCGAATGAGATCATTCTCTACTCACTTCGGACGCTCTCTGGCTCTCCACGACATCCCGAGGTAGTTATTCAGAAAAAAGCGCTTCAACAAATTGATCAGCAGCGAAAGGTCGTAAGTCATCAACCTGTTCGCCGACACCGATAAAACGGATTGGAATGCCCAGCTTTTCCGCCAGGGCAAAGACCACGCCACCCTTCGCCGTGCCGTCGAGCTTGGTCAGGACCAGGCCGCTCAAGTTTACGGCTTGATGAAACTTGTCAGCCTGACTAAGCGCGTTCTGACCTGTTGTGGCATCGAGTACCAACAGAATCTCGTCTGGTAATCGCTCATCTTGCTTGCGTAGTACGCGCACGATTTTTTCCAGCTCGTTCATGAGATTGTCTTTGGTGTGCAAGCGTCCCGCAGTGTCTGCGATCAAGACATCGACATTGCGCGCTTTGGCCGATTGATAGGCATCAAAAATTACCGAGGCACTATCGGCACCGGTAGCTTGTGCCACAACTGGCACCTGATTTCGCTCCCCCCAGACTTGCAATTGCTCGACGGCGGCAGCGCGAAAAGTGTCACCCGCGGCGAGCATTACCTCTTTGCCCTGACTCTGGAATCGTTTGGCCAGTTTGCCAATGGTGGTTGTTTTGCCGACACCGTTGACGCCAACCATGAGTATGACAAAAGGCTTGTGCTCGGACTCGATCTCAAGTGCCCGGTCGCAAGGCTGCAGAATCGCGCGCATCTCCTCGCGAAGTGCTACCAAGAATGCTTCTGGATCGGCGAGCTGTTTGCGCGCAAGCCCTTGTTTGAGTTTGGCAATGATCCGATCAGTCGCCTCAAGGCCAACATCAGCCGCAAGCAACTGGGTTTCAACATCAACGAGCGTATCTGGATCAATGGACTTTTCGCCGAGCACCAGCGTGCCTATGCCACCCGAGAGGCGCTCTCGGGTTCGGCTCAATCCGGATTTCAGCCTGCCAAAAAATCCGCTTGGTCCCGATTCATCAATATTGGTGGATGAATCAGAGTCGACAACCGGTGCGACAACATTGTCTTTGTTAGCGATTTCCTCGCCTGATTTACGTTTCTCGCTTTTGTCTTTTTTGCCAAAACCAAACATGGTGAGTACTGCTCTGTGGGGAATCTTGCGAGCGCTATGCTATCACTAGGTAAGCTTGCTGACATCACCGAAAGCCTTGATTCCCGCTTTTTGCGGCAGAATCTGGACAGGCTTGCTATGCGCTGCACGAGAAAATCAAGTAGTAGGAATTGGGGAGAAGGAAATCAGGAAAAGGAATTCAGGAACAAGCAGCTGAGGGAAAGACCAGTGGACCCTGGGTAAGCAGGCGAAACCTGGAAAACAGTGCTATATACATAAGAGGGAGTCCGATAAAACTGAAAACCGGAATAGCCTCTCACAATGAAAACAAGCCACAGAACTCAGAATAATTTGCAATGGCATCCGTCCAGGCAAGACGATAGCAAAGCCGATTATGAAGGGATAGACTCAAGCGCGCAGTTCAATTCTGCTGCACAGCTCATCAGCCGGAAACAGACCCATGAACGCAAAGCTCAATAGTAGAAACAGTGTCCGAATTATTGGTGGTGAACATGGTTCACGACGTATTGAATTCAAAGAACGGCCTGGATTACGACCAACTGGTGACCGAGTACGGGAGACCTTGTTCAATTGGTTACAAAATAAAATACCGGGCGCTCGCTGCCTGGACTTGTTCGCAGGTAGTGGTGCGCTAGGGATCGAGTCCGCTAGCAGGGGAGCAAGTTACGTTTGCTTCATTGAATGCGATATTCCTGCAGCTGATGACATCGAAAAGAATGTCAACAAGTTGAAATTGCAAGGTACGCAGCTATTCAAGGCCAATGCAGAGCTATGGCTGGATCTGTGCTCAATGGATAGTGTTGAACCTTTCGATATCGTGTATATCGATCCGCCGTTTTCCGAATTAAATCGACTGCTGCCTAACGCTTGCCGCAAACTGGATACAGGCGGATTACTAAGACCTGGCAGTCTGATTTATATCGAGAGTGCTGACCCAGTGAACATCAACTATATTCCTGACTCCTGGTCAGAGTTCAAATTTAAAAGAGCCGGGCAGGTGTGTGCCTATCTTTACAAAGTTGCCAAAGAGAAAAAAGGATAAGCCCTGGACGCTCGAGCGCTATAAAGTGATACATGACCCTACACGGCCAAACCTGTACAGTTAACCCTATAAGGACTAGATCAAATAGCCGCTCAGTCATTGTAAGTGCGCGTTCAAATTTCAGAATTTTACGAGTTACCAGTTTTGTCGATTAAGGAATTAAACCCACCCTGGTGGCTGCGCAATGGTCACGCGCAAACGCTCTATAGAAAATTTCGTGCTCCTCCAGCCATTCAACACAGACGTCAACGAATCGAATTAATTGATGGTGACTATATCGATCTCGATTGGGCTTTGCGTCCTGATGCTCATTCAGTAGCCAATAATGTCACTGAGGCATCAGCGGTTGACAGAGAAAGCCGTGGTAGCCACAGTCATAAGCTGGTGTTGATATTGCACGGTCTTTGCGGTTGCTCGCAATCTTCCTATGTGGTCAATCTACAGACTTTGTTAACGCAACGCGGAATTGCCAGTGTGGCTATGAATTTTCGTGGTTGTAGCGGAGAACCGAATCGTATGGCTCGCAGCTACCACTCTGGTGAGTCTGACGACCTGCGTGCTGTATTGGCGGAACTGCGTGCCGAATTCCCGGATGCTGATATCTCGGTGGTTGGTTACTCACTGGGCGCGAATGTTTTGTTGAAGTATCTCGGTGAACAAGGCAGCGCAGCGCTGTGTTCTTCCGCGGTAGCCGTATCTACGCCGTTTCGATTGGCAGAATGCTCGAGAGCTATGCTCAGTGGCGCCAGCACGTTATACGGTCGCTATTTCGTGAACAAGCTGAGCATGAGTCTTCAGGAGAAGCAACAGTCCCTCGAGTTACGTGCCAAGGCAGATGCGCAGTCAGGGTCGACGTCAGGCTTGGCAGCGAAGAGAGTAATTGACGTAAGAGCAGAGCTGGATCGCTTTCAGTCACTCAATTTGCCAAGCCAATTTCGTGATTTGTGGCAGTTTGACGATCTGGTCACTGCGCCGCTGCACGGTTTCGCTGACGCAGATGAGTATTACCAACAATGTAGTAGTGCAGGCTTTATTTCAGGAATTCGCTGCAAAACTCTCTTGCTACACAGTGGTGATGATCCGATTATTCCAGTAACTGCCCTGCCTGAAGAAAAGGCACTACCTGAGCAAGTCGGCATGTGTCTATACAACCGAGGCGGTCATGTGGGTTTCATCTCGTCCGGGGATAAGGATTGGCTGGAACGCCAGATAGCAGCTTATGTAGTAGAGCACTGAACCGTGTAGCGCGTTGGCGATGCACTGGTAATGGCGATGAGGTGGCAATGGCGATGAGGTGGGAAGAGCGATGCAAGCTTAGAGGTAATGCGTTGCTAGAGGTAATGGGTTGTTAGAAGAAGTCTGAGTGTGATCAATTGTGAGTGACAGCGCTATTCGTTAGAATGCCGACATTATGAAAGTCGCTATTTATCCCGGTACATTTAATCCAATTACCAACGGACATACTGATCTCGTTGAGCGCGCTTCAAAGCTGTTCGACAAGGTCATTGTGGCCGTGGGCATCAACCGCCAGAAGAGCCAAACCATGGCTACAATGGAACGGGTCGCACTTATTGAGAAGGTATTAGGCCATATTGACAATGTTGAAGTAGAGGCTTTCGATACCCTGCTTACAGAATTCGTCAAAAGCAAAGGGGCCAATATCATCCTCCGTGGTCTGCGCACAGTAGCCGATTTTGAATATGAGTTTCAGCTGGTTGGCATGAACCGGGTGCTGGATCCGGACATCGAAACTGTCTTTCTGGCACCGGCTGAGCATTTATCTTATATCTCTTCAACTTTGGTGCGCGAGATTGCTTCCTATGGAGGCGACATCTCCAAGTTCGTCCATCCTGCCGTCGCAGAAGCGATGCTGAACTCAGACTAGATTACACTTGCTGTTCGCGACTCAGCCATAGGCGCCTGGCAATAGTGTGCAGTCCAGGATTCATTTCTGGCAGTGAACACAATACACCGTACTCCGACCGGCCATACGGATTTCTTTGAGCGTACCCTTGCATTGGCTACAGGCCTGGCCAGCACGTCCATAGACTTGCAGAGATTGTTTGAAATAGCCGGGCTGGCCATCGCTGTCTGTAAAATCCCGTAGGGTGGTCCCACCAGCCTCGATCGCTTGCGCGAGTACTTTCCTGATGGCTGCAGTTAGATTTTGATATCGCTGACGTGAAATCCGACCCGCAGAACGCACAGGATTAATGCCCGCTATAAAGAGGGCCTCGTTTGCGTAGATATTACCTACACCCACCACTACCTTGCTGTCCATTATGAAAGCCTTAACCGGGATTTTTCGTTGCCTGCTCTTGCGCCATAAATAGCTATCGTCGAATTCATCACTCAGAGGCTCTGGTCCCAATGAGCTCAGCAGCTTGTGCTGCAGTGGATTCTTTTCTATCCAGAGCATGCATCCAAATCGTCGAGGATCGGTGTAGCGCAAGGCGGTGCCATTGTTGAATGCAATGTCCACATGATCGTGAAAACCGGGAGGTTGATTGGCACGAATGATGCGCAGACTGCCAGACATACCAAGATGAATGAGCAGCGTTCCCGAGAGACTTTTAAGCAGCAAGTACTTTCCTCGCCGAGAGACCTCAGTAAACTTGTCGCCTGGCAGAAATTTATTCAGCTCTTCACTCACAGGCCAGCGAAGCTGACGCTGTCGCACCTCGACGCTCTTGATCTTTTTGTTGACGATGTGTGGCTCGATGCCACGACACGTGGTTTCTACTTCAGGTAACTCGGGCATGGGATTCCTGGATTTGGGGCGAATGAAACAATTTTGAGCGTCCAGCATTGTAAACCGGGATGCTTTCACCGAGTAGCCGAGAGTGCCCATGCCTGCAATAATGGAAAATTCTCCGTTCGTTGCTCTCGAGCGGGTGGGCCTGGGCAGTTTCAAAACCAATCGAAGAACTAGAAGCAGTGCAGACAGATTTCGATAAATCATCATCCAAAATTCTGCTGGGCGTAGATGCTGGTGGGACCTTCACAGATTTCATTTGTCTTGAGTTCGATCTTGCGGCCGACCGGGAATTGAATCCCCGGATCAGCTTGAGAACCCATAAAACTCTCTCCACACCCGATGCTCCTGAGTTGGCCATTCTCAATGGAATCAAGGCGCTTGGTCTCGACGATTCATTAATAGGGGACAGGTTGCACATTATTCATGGTAGCACTGTTGCAACGAATGCGGCTCTGGAAGGAAAGATGGCGGCGACTGCGTTTATTACCAATCGTGGCTTTGCCGATATGCTGACACTTGCTCGCCAGACGCGCCCTGAGCTCTATCAGCTTGAATTTGCGCCTATGGCGCCTCCGGTTCCGCAAGACCTTTGTCTTGAACTGGACGTACGTATGGATGCGAACGGAGTTGAGATCGAAGCGATCACAGAATCACAGTTGCAAGAGTTGGTAGCGAAGTTGGCTAGCCTGGAGATTGACGCTGTAGCCATCAATTTGCTGTTCTCTTTTTTAGATGACAAGCAAGAGCGCGCAATTGTCCGGCATATCGAACAAGCTGGGCTGCCTTTGTTCGTGAGTAGTTCTTCTCAAGTGTTGCCTGTGTATCGCGAATATGAGCGCGGTATTGCGACCTGGCTAAATGCCGCCCTGGGTCCAGTCATCAGTGGTTATCTGCGCAGGCTGCAAGCAGGCATTGGTGAAGCCTCTCTGCAGATCATGCAATCCAACGGTGAAACCATCGCTGCTACCAAGGCAGCCGAGTCGGCGGTGAATTTACTATTATCAGGTCCAGCGGGTGGGCTAACCGCGATGCAATTCATTGGCGAGCAAATCGGTGAGAGCCAATTCATCAGTTTCGATATGGGTGGGACGTCGACAGACGTTGCGCTACTGTCGGGAGAGATCGGAATTACCAGCGAAGCGCATATCGATCGTTATCCGGTCGCGATTCCAATGGTAGACATGCACACTATTGGCGCAGGCGGCGGCTCGATCGCTTATGTTGATGAAGGCGGCATGTTACAGGTCGGACCTGAATCGGCTGGCGCTGACCCTGGCCCTGCCTGTTACGGGCGAGGCGGGGAGGTCGCAACAGTGACTGATGCCAATTTGGTACTGGGGCGTTTGCTCGACACAGCAAGCCTGGCTGGTAGCGTGCCTTTGCAAATTGAGCGAGCCAGGGCGGTAATATCTACCCTCGCGAAACAAATTGGTTTGAGCGTTGAAGAAACTGCATCGGGTATCGTCACCATTGCGAATGAACACATGGCCAAGGCGATTCGCATGATTTCAGTGAACCGTGGCCATGACCCGGCTCGATTTCGGTTAGCCAGCTTTGGTGGTGCTGGTGGATTACACGTTTGCGCGGTGGCGGACGCCATGCAGATGGAGCGAGCAATTGTGCCTGTCCACGGCGGCGTACTCTCGGCTTTGGGCATGCTGGTAGCAGATCAGGGCCTGCAATATACCTGCACAGTGAACCTGCCTGCTGAGGTGGAACATGAGGAGACTCTTTTTGCACGCTTGCAAGCGTTGCAGGAAGAAGGCGAAAGTACGTTGCAAGCACAGGGCGCGGCACCATCGGATTGCCGGTCCGATTGTCTTGCCGATCTCTGTTATCGAGGTCAGGCCTATACCTTGAACGTACCTTTTGAATCCATGGCCGCCGCAGTCGATGCGTTCACTCGCCTGCATAAGCAACGTTATGGTTATTCTCTGGAGAATCCGATTCAGGTGGTCAATCTGCGAGTCAATGTACATTGGCCGCAACAGAGATTCGTGTTGCCCGAGCTTGCTGGCGAATCAGCAGAGTCAGGCACAAAGTTATGTAATAAAGCCCAAACTGCGCGGGTCTATGGTGGGGTATATGGCGAGACTGGTGAAGTTACAGTCTGGCAGCGCGAGCAGATTCCGGTTAACAAGGAAGAGCCTGGCCCGGCAATTGTCTGCGATCAGTCTGCGACGACTTATATTGCAAGCGGTTGGACATTTCGCCGTGACCAAATTGGCAATCTACTTCTAAAAAAAGCGAGATGAGCTTCAGGAAAGTTTACAGTCAGAAAATGACGATGCTATAACGTTGACCAGTGTCAGAATCAAGCAAATCCCAAGCAGTAGCACAGAAGACGCTTTACTCAAATGTCAGTACACCTGATTAATGGTTGGACTGATCATTGCCGAGTGAGTTACCTGACTGTTGCTCCACTTGATCCCTGAGCCCCTTCTCAACGTAAACATGAGTAGATGGTATAAGAAAATGGCATAAATAGATGGCATGAGTACGAACGACAACAGGCAGAACTGACTGGTGTACCTACCAGAAACGTACTCAATAAAACTCAGCCAAAAGAATTAACGAGCAGAAGCAGAAAGACAGAAAGACAGAAAGAAGCAGAATGATGCGAAGGAAGAGAGAAGCGAAGCGTTTTTGAATACAAGCACTTCTAGTAACAGCATGAATCAAGCGAACAAGCTGAAAACAATTCCAAAGTTGAGTCTGTCGGGTGCAGGATTTGTGCTGTCGTTGGTATGCCTTCTACTACCGATTGCGGCTTCAGCACAGAGTGATCAATCTGCCACCGCCAACTCGACTGCTCAGCCCACGTCTGCAGAATCTTCCGAAACACAATCACAGCTACCGGATCGCAGTCGGATTCTTTATATAGATGCTCCTGTCCCTGTACAGGAAGGCGTAGATCCGATTCTTCCAGAACCCGCGCTGCCAGTAGAAGTCGTGGACGAAGTCAGTGCACAGCGTCGCGTTCAGGTGCTGCGTGATTATGACCTGGCCATTGCCGCGATTGAGCGCGATGGTGGTGCCTGGGACCAGGCATTGACTGAGGAGCTCAGCGCACTGGGCAGAGTTCAGCAAGAGCAGGGAATTCACGCCGAGGCCATTAGTACCTTGACCCGTGCCATGCACATCAATCGCATCAACGACGGTTTGCATACCCTGGCTCAGGTTCCTGTGGTGGAGCGCATGATAGAAAGCTACGCCGCCATGGGAGACTGGGCGAGCGTCGATCTCTATCAAAACTATTTATTCTTCGTGCAGCAAAAAGCCTATGGCAGCGATGACCCGCGCATCATTCCTGTGCTGAACAGTCTCGGGCAATGGAATATTGAAGCCTTTGGGCTGGGATTCGGCGATCCACTGGGGTCGCGACTCAGCACCGCACAACTCTTGTTCAACGCTGCTTCAAACATGGTTGGCATACATTTTGGAAGAAATGATGAACGCTATGTTCCCTATCTGCGTAATGTTGCCAACTCGGCTTACCTGGTCGCTTTGCACCCGGACTATATGAGTGAAATTGGTCGCCCGGAATACGTCAATGAACAGGAATTGTTGCGCAGGAAATTGAACCAGGCTGGGTCTTCAGAGCCGAGAGGCTTTCTGGCGGGGTTATCAGCGTTGGAAGAAGTGGTAGATATTTATCGCGAGACTGAGGAAGAAGATGGGCCTGTGCAAGAGCCCTATCTGTTGGCAGAGGCACTGGCTAACCTGGCAGATTGGTATTTGATCTTCGACCGCTTTCGAACGGCAGAAGATTATTATGGCGAGGCGTGGCAAATATTGCAGGAAACAGAGGACAGTGAGGAACTAACTCACCGCTTGTTCGGTCAAGTAATACCACTGCCTACTTTCGCGAACTCGTCCATGAACCTGTCGCTGGGCTCAACAGAGAGTATGGAAGTTAACGAACTGCTCAGCGACTACGCCGACGTGCGACTGAATGTGAATCAGAATGGTTCGCCACGGTCGGTGGAGATACTCACTGAAGTGACAGATGAGAATGAACGCCAGCTTTCGCGACTGCGTCGGGAAATTACTCGGGGAATCTTCAGGCCACTTATTGTAGAGGGCCGAATTGAGCCGAGTGAAGGACATGTGTTTCGCTACCAGTATTGGTATTAATCTGGGTAACTTGGCGTTAGCATCTAGTACAGATTGCTGCGGATGAGATTGCAGGTAGTCGGTTTCATTCCGTGCTGCGTTAAAGCATTAAGGCCCGGTTCAGTGGCAAGCAGATAGCGTGCAAATTGGCGGTCATGTTTTTGCTCGCAGGACCTGATTCGAGAGCTTTTTAGCCTGCAAATAATGTAGGAAAAGCTCACTAAAAGTCGCCAATAGTCATAAATACACAGCAACTGTTGTGATATTGCTTGAAGTGCCAGACGGCACAATTGCATGTTAAGTGTGAGCTTGTGACCCGGTTGTAAGTCTCGAATGCAGCAGACAGGCAAGGGGAAGGGCGCAAGGTACGAGCTAATAAAAGAGCTCAAGAGAAAAGTTGAAGAGCACAAGGCTTGGTTGCTCGAGTGAGGCGAGTGCAAGCTGATTTGGACTGAATGAAAAAGTGCCAGTCCGCGTAAACCTGATAATCAGCTTATGGCGCTGCTGTTCGGGCTTGCCGCAAATGTCGGTGTGGCGTCTTGAAAAGTGACGCCGGGCACTGCAAATAATGCGGGGTCGGCGCAAGCTAGAGATTCCATGGAGTGAACGGCCTTGCTCGCGTGTCCGTCGGTTGGGCGTCGAGCGATGGCATGATGAGACGAGCAGGCAAAGGCAGATAGAGAACGCACAGCATCATGATCCAGCGGATCAAAAGAGGCTACTATGAATAAAGCCAGCAACAGACCAGCAAAGAAAGATGACCAGGGCCGCGCTTTAGAGTGCTCTAATGGTGGCCTCAACGGTGTGAGCCGTGGCTTGTTGATTTTGAGTTTGGGCGCGACCCTGGCGGCCTGCGAGACCAGTCAGAGTGCGTCCAGCTCCAGCGGTATGCCAAGCATGCCCAGCGCTTCAAGCTCCTCCAGCTCAAGCAGCATGCCGAGTTTGCCGAGTGCCTCTCCTTCGTCCAGTTCCAGCAGCATGCCCAGCATGCCAAGTGCATCGACTAGCTCACAGAGCTTGCCCGGCTTGCCTTCCAGTTCATCGAGCTCATCCAGCATGCCGAGCTCTTCCAGTTCGAGTAGTAGTTCCTCAAGTTCATCAAGCTCGAGCCAGGGACAGCAAGGCCAGAGCGGAGCGATGCCCGGGGGCGATGCGCGTAGTAGCTCGATGCCCGGACAAACATCGGCGAATGGCGGAAGCCCGGCGACAGCAGGCGGTTTCCCCGGTCAATCTGCCGGTTCAGACTCCAGATTTCCCGGTAGCGAGAATTCAGGCGCCGGTGGGAGAGATAGTGCAACTGGAGACCTCAATAACGGGCAAAGTGGAGTTTCTGGCTCAGCAAATGGTGGATTACAGCCATCGGGTGGAGATTATAGTCTTGATACACTGCCAGATGGCGTGTTGAGTGGGAATTCAGGTGCTGCTGCCACAGGTGCAGGCCGGCAAGGAAGCGGTGCCATGACCGGTGCCGAACGAACTGCGGTTCTGGACGAAGCCTTGCGCCGCGGATATGAAACATTTGATGGCTATATTCTTGGCGAACGTGCCAGAACTCAGCGTGAAACCAATGAAGCAGGAAGCATCGGTGGCGCTGGTGAAACCGGCACCGTGTCGGGCTCAGGCGCAGGTCCAGCCAGTAGCCAGCCCCAGATTCTCAATGAAGGGGGTGCTACGGTGCCTGCCGGGGTGATTGCCGCGACGCAGTCATCGTCAGGATCAGCACCAGCAGAAACATTCCCGCCGCCTGAAGACATACCTAGCGGGCGAGATGATGACGTTGTGGCACGCCAGATTAGAGAAGCCGCGATGACGGAACCAGATCCGGAGTTGCGTGAGGCTCTGTGGGAAGAATATCGCAGCTATACCGGTATCTCAGGAAATGACTGAGAGAACAATTAAGTGAACAAGTCAGTATCGGGCATGGTCTGACAATAGAAAGGTCTGATAAAAAGGTCTGACAATAGAAAGGTCTGATAAAAAGGTCTGATAGATTAACAGTGACCGTTCTGTGGTTTTTAAGGGTGATCAGTAATGAGCAAAACAGTTAACAACACAATTGGCTTGATGCTATTGGCAGTCTTCACGGTCGCGTGTTCCAGCCACACTGTGAAGACGACTACTTATACACCGGTCATTCAAAGTTCCGAGTCGATTCCCGAAGAGTTGTTGCTGGATGTGGGCATCGCGGTGTTCGATCCCGGTCTCGATGAGTTGGACGATGATGATGCAGAAATTACCAATGGGCAGATTCGCGTCGCCGAATCACGCTATGTGCCCTTTCTGCTCGCCAATACCTTACAGCGCTCTGGTAACTGGGGCATTGTGCGCTTGTTACCAAATGACGCCAGCCCGATGGACGTCATCGTCAGTGGCACTGTTTTGCAATCCAACGGCGAGGCCATGCGCGTACGGGTCAATGTCACCGATTCAACTGGTCGGCAATGGTATGTGAAAGAGTACGAAGAGGTAATCAGCCAATTCAGCTATGACCCGGCACAGCGACAGCAGAACGATCCATTCCAGGTCTTGTACAACAATATTGCCAATGACTTGCTCGCTTATCGTCAATCGAATATTTCCAGCCAGCGCATTCTCGCGATTCGCACCGTGTCAGAAATGCTGTTCGCGCAGCGCTTTTCTCCCGATGCCTTCGCCGACTACCTGGTGCAGGATCGCAATGGTTTTTATCAGGTGAGTTCATTGCCGGCAGAAAACGATCCTTTGCTGCAACGCATTCGCCAGATTCGTGAGCGGGATTTCATGTTCATCGATACGGTTCAGGACTACTACGCAACGTTTACAAGGCAAATGCGCCTGCCTTATGACTCATGGAGAGAGCGTAGTTATGACGCGACTATCGAGCTACGTGAACTGCGTGACTCTGCGCGACGACGCTTTATTGCAGGCACGGCCGCAGTCATTGGCGGCTTGGCAGCGGCGACCAATGGTGGCAACTATGCAACTCAGGCCGGCGGAGCGGTTGGTGTTGGTGCAGGTGCTTATCTAATCAAGAGCGGCTTCGACAAGCAGGCCGAAGCACGCATGCACATGGAGGCGCTGGAAGAGCTCAGTCAGTCGCTGGAGAACGAAGTCGCGCCACGAGTAATCAATCTTGAGGATCGCACTATTACCCTGTCTGGTTCGGTAGAAGAGCAGTATGGCCAGTGGCGAGAAATCCTGGCGGAGATTTATGCTGCCGAAATGGGCATTGAAACCGCCGGCGAGGAGAGTGAAAGCTAGACCACTTTTCCTGTTAGCAGGAGGGGTGATTTCAAGGCCACGAAGCCAATGTCAGAAAACGAAGTCGACAAGTCCACTAGCTCCGAGAGCGAGCACCCCCAACAGGATGCAGCGCACACGGCAGCCCAGCAGCAAACGTCTTTTGAGCCGATAGGCGCTGCTGCATCCAAACAGCCATCTGGTTCACAGAAGCCCCCGGTCTGGATGTGGATCGGCCTGGGAGTACTGACTATTACTGCGCTGCTGGTCGTGTTCGTGCTTCCATCCGTGGTACAGGAGTATGAACTCCCACTGGAGCGTCGTGTCGCCACACCAGTTGCAACGCCTGCCCCATCGGAACCAGAGGGGCCAGTTGTCTCACCATTCGAAGAAGCTCAACGTGCCCTGCAAAGAAAAGAAGCGCAGGATATTCTCGCCATGTTACTGGAGCATCAGGCCGAGCTGGATGGGCTAGATGTAGAAAGCTGGGCAGAAGCGCCTTATGCGACGGCGCTGGAGCAGGCCAGCATCGGCGATGAGTACTATCGAACGCAGGACTTCATTTCGGCGAGTACCGCCTATGGCGAGTCCCGTGATCAACTGGCAGCGCTATTGGATAGCACCACTCAGGTACTTAACGACACGCTCGCCGAAGGCCAACAAGCGCTGGCAATGGCTGACAGCGCTCTGGCAGAAGACAAATTCTCCCTCGCTCTACTGCTTGGGCCCGATAACGAGGAAGCTCAGATTGGACTGAACCGAGCCCGATCACTCGATGCCGTCCAGGATTTACTGAATCAAGCGACCGAACTTGTAGAAAGTGGCGACCTTGAACAGGCACGTGAAATCTATCGCGAAGCGTCCGGACTGGATACACATAACGAAATCGCCCCGCAGCAAATTGACTTGTTGAGTGAGCAAATTCTTGCCAATGAATTCAACGGCGTGATGTCCTCCGGTTATACCTTCCTGGAGCAAGGTGACCCACAGCAGGCGATCGCCGCATTCGAGCGCGCCGCGGCCATGGGTGTGAATGAACAACAGGCACGTGCGGCTATTCTGCAGACTGAAACGGAGGTCGCTAACGCGGAAATTGCCGCAGCGAGAGAACTGATTGCTGAGGCGGAACAGAATGAGCAGTGGCAAGATGTGCTAGCTGCCTATGATTCGATATTGGCAATCGATAGCAATCTGACGTTTGCAATCGAAGGTCGCGACTATGCTTCCAAGCGGGCACAACTGAACCAACTGTTGGTCGATGCTATCGATAATCCGGAACGCTTCGCCGACGATGGCGTCTATCAACAAACTGTTGATGTCTATTTTACCGGCAGAAACCTAGAGGAAGCAGGGCCGGTGTTACAAGGCCAGCTTGATGAGCTTCAGGTATTGCTGGAAGACTCCCAGGTACCCCGATCGGTCACGCTGATTTCAGACAACCTGACTGAGGTAACTGTATTACGAACTGGAGAGTTGGGCCTTTTCGAGCAAACCACACTATCGCTGAAACCAGGCAATTACGTAGCAGTCGGAAGACGCGCAGGTTACCGTGAAGTACGCCAGGAATTCACTGTAGGATTTGGTGAAACCCCAGAGCAGGTTGTTGTTCGCTGCGAAGAACGAGTAGCTACGAGCAGATAGGTAGCCATGAACGGAGCAGGCGACAACAATCATCTTCATGGGGCATCTGACCCCTCTGATTCTTCTGACCTCTCTCCCCAGGGCGGAAATACAGATTCCGAAATCATTGAAACTATTCAACCCATTGATTTCAAGCCTCGAGTAGAAAAGACTCGGCATTTCACTTATCAATTCCGATGGCTTCACCTTGTTCTGGCCGCAGCGACTGTCGTAGTCGCAATCGCCAGCTGGTTTGTACTGACTGCCAGATCTGTACTTATTCAAGTAGAACCACTTACCGCAACCGTAGAAATTGAAGGTGGCCTGAATTTTCAATTGGGTCCACGCTATTTGATTCGTTCGGGTTCTTATCGATTAACTCTGCAAAATGAGGGTTATCACGATAGCAATACCCAGCTGGTGGTCGGCGCTGAGCAAAATCAGATTCACGATTTCACAATGCGCAAATTGCCAGGGCGAGTCTCAGTATTGAGCGCAGGACTGGAAGGTGCGCGGGTACGCATAGATGGCGTCGACATCGGCGAGACGCCATTGACGGATGTGGATGTCGAACCAGGCACCCATACTTTAAGTATCACGCTGGATCGCTATCTGGAGCACAATGAATCGATCGAAATAGAAGGGCGCCGGGAGCGCCAGAGTTTCTCCGCTGAATTGCAAGCTGCTTGGGCTGTCATTGAATTTGCCACTTCACCGCCTGGCGCCGAGATTCTGGTGGATGGTGAATTGCTTGGACAAACGCCCATGGCTGCCGAGATTATCCAGGGGCAGCGTGATGTCATACTCAAGCTGTCGGGCCACAAAGCATGGCAAGACAATTTCGATGTTGTAGCGGGTGAAGACTTTGCTGTGACGGGAATTGAGCTGGAGCCAGCTGATGGCCTGGTGTTTATTCGCAGCCAGCCCTCGGGTACCAGCGTCACCGCGAACGGTGAGTTTCAGGGTTTGACTCCGCTTGAGGTTACCCTCCCGCCGGGACAAGACAATCAGCTCACCTTCTTTCATAACGGGTACCAGTCGCAAACGCGCAGCTTGCGTATAGAGCCCGATCAAGCACAGGAATTAGTCGTTTCCCTCGACCCGGTCATGGCCAGTGTCGATGTGTACGCCGAACCAGCGGATGCAGAGCTGTACGTTAATGGAGAGTTACGGGGTCTGGTTAATCGCAGTTTTGAGTTGATGGCAGCAAGCCAGCAATTGGAGATTCGTCGCGAGGGTTATGTTCCATACAGCGCCGATTTCACCGGTCGACCCGGCATGGGGCAACAGATCAGAGTAACACTGAAATCGCTGGAGCAGGCGAGGCTCGAACAAATAGAGCCAGTCATCACCAGTCCGGCAGGGCAGCAGCTCACTCTCTTTTATCCAGGCGCATTTACCATGGGTGCTTCTCGTCGCGAACCGGGCAGAGGCGCCAATGAAACCCTGCGCGATGTCGAACTCGAGAAACCTTTCTACCTGTCACAGCGTGAAGTCAGTAACGCTGAGTTTCGTCTGTTCGATCCCGAACACAATTCCGGAACGGTTGCCGGTATGACACTGAATAATGAAGCGCAGCCTGTTGTTCGCGTTAGCTGGAACCAGGCGGCATTGTTTTGTAACTGGCTGAGTGCGCAGGAAGGATTGCCTGCTTTCTATCAGGTGACCGATGATGTGGTCACTGGTTTTAATCCAGACTCTACCGGCTATCGTTTACCCAGTGAAGCAGAGTGGGCATGGGTAGCCAGGACCGACAATAACGGTGGCATGTTGCGCTATCCCTGGGGAGACCAGCTCCCACCGCCAGAAAACTCCGGGAATTTCGCCGATGTCAGTGTACAGAGTTATCTGGGTGAGATTCTGTTTGGCTATAACGACAGTTTTTTCGCCACCGCACCGGTCGCTTCTTATGCGCCAAACCATCGCGGCATCTTCGACCTCGCGGGCAATGTCTCGGAGTGGGTGCACGACTTCTATGGCTCAGTCGGTGTCCTGGGCGCAAGGGAATTAGACCCGCTCGGTGCGGAGAGTGGTGCTTATCATACGATTCGAGGCTCAAGCTGGTCACATGGCAGCATCACGGAACTACGACTTTCTTTTCGCGATTTTGGCGATGAACCACGTGACGATGTTGGCTTTCGCATAGCGCGGTATCTGGAATAAGACGGTGAAAACTGAATCGCAACAAGGGCAGTTCATTCTGTTTGGATCTCTGCAGGCCGTGATGCTCGCCTGTTCGGTGTTCGTTCTCACCGGTGTTACTTCAGTGCGGGCTCAGGACACAAATTCCCCTGCGCAGATTGAAGATCAGGCGGAACCGGTATTGGAAGATGCAGAAGAGGACCTCATTCTGGCTGAGGCTGAGCAGGAAGAAGCAGAAGAAGAGAGCCCTGGCAGGTTTATACCCACCGAAGAAATTTCTCAGGATCTGGGTGTGTCCTTTCCGGTGGACATCTGAGTTCGCACTGCGCAGAGCGCGAGCCACCTCAAAGCATAAAATTAGACACGCAGGAATGAGAAGCAGAGTAATGGAAAGCAGAAGAACTGGCATGAATAGGGAACGAACAAGGAACACATTATGAAGCAGGGCTCGTTGTACGAAACGCTTTTCCAGATTGGTTCGCTTATTTTTGCGATCATCATCGTGCACGCGACTTATGTCACCGTGATTCGTCCCAACGCCGAGATCATTCAGGAACAGCAAAATCAACTGCAACAGGTTGATGAAAACTTTGTTCCGGAACGATCAGTATTCATTATCTTGCGCGATTTCGAGCAAGAGACTTGCATCATCCTGATGCTATGGGCAATGTCGATCATCGGCATGAAAACGCAACACACCCTGCGTCAGCGGCGATTGCTGGATAGCACCCTGGTTCAGCTGTCAGAGGGCATGAGTATTCTGCCGGAGGATGCGCGCAACTACGCACGACCAGTCCAGGCACTGCCGGAGAAAGAGAAAGACTTTCTGTTACCCCGGGCAATTCTTGCAGGCCTGCATCGATTTCAGAGCACTCGCAATATTCAGGATGTTTCGAACACGATCAAGGATATTTGCGATACCGAAGCAGATCGAATGGAAACCGAACTGACGATAGTTCGCTACATCGCCTGGGCGATTCCATCTATTGGCTTTCTGGGAACGGTGCGTGGTATTGGCACCGCCCTGGGTCAGGCCTATCAAGCAGTAAGTGGTGACATCGTTGGCGTGACTGTGAGTCTCGGTGTGGCGTTCAACTCGACCTTTGTTGCGCTCGTAGTCAGCATTTTATTGATGTTTCTCCTGCACCAGCTACAACTTCAGCAAGACCGTTTAGTGCTCGATTGTCAGAATTACTGTGATGAGCGCATGGTCAGGCATTTGCAAGTACCGGATCGAGTTAGCTAGCCATGACTCTAAAAGTCGTCGAACTCAATGACAGTGCCATCGGGCTGGGTGATGCAAGCGGCATCATCGTTCAAAGCCCTGGCTTTGCATTGGCCGACGGCAAGTTGATTCAGCTGGGTGAGGAGGCGGAACGACAAGCCAGACTCAAGCCCACCAGCAGCTATAACAAGTATTGGCACGAACTCAGTATGGAGCCGCTATCGCAGCAAGATCGGTTTCGTCATGCTGCCGATATCGCTCACGAGCATTTGCTGCATCTGGCCGAGGCGGCGAATCTGGTTGGAGAACAACATCAAGTCATTTTCGCTGTTCCTGGAAATTTCTCCCAACAACAATTGGCAATTTTGCTGGGTATCGCCAGGGAAACTCCCCTGCAACCAGTCGGCGTCGCGGATTCCGCCTTGGCAGCCTCTGTTGCCCTGGCCAAAGCAGAGCGCGTAATTTATGTCGACATGCAATTGCATCAGGTAGTGCTTACCGAGCTGCGCATGCACGAAGATCGCATCGCTACAGCCGCCGTGGTGCAGGTACCCGGTATCGGCAGTCAAAACTTCATGGACCTGATGATGCAGCTCACTACCGATCTGTTCATTCAGCAATCCCGCTTCAACCCACAACACAACGCGGAATCAGAACAGCAGCTCTACAATGCATTACCAAACTGGCTGCAACAGGAAGCGACAGAGCAGGGCAGTCTGGAACTGGAACTTAATAGCGGTGGCAATGTGTACACTGCGAAACTACCGAGAGAGTCTTTGATTCATAGTCTTTCTGGTCACTATGCCAAGCTTGAACAACAGTTGCAGGCGCTGACCAGAGGAGGGGCAGCCCAGATATTACTGAATCCAAAGATCGCAGGCTTGCCCGGGATCAGTGCAGCCGTTCAGCACCAGGGCGAGTTGGTGGTCGTACCGACTGGAACTGTGCACAGCACGTGTCTTGAATATCACGAATCCATTGTTGCCGGAGAGGCAGGAATCCGCCGGGTAACGAGCTTGCCACTGCGCGCCGAACACAAAGAGGCAGTTTTGGAACGTGCGGGTTCGGATGAGCGGCCAACCCATTTTCTCTATCAACATCGCGCTTTCCCTCTGGATGGCTTGCGCTTGAAGAATGGCTCGCAGATCAACGGCAGTAGCAAAGCAACGCTAACCCTTTCTGTGGCAGGACTACCGGAAGAATTAGCACGGGTGGAGCGGCGTGGTAATCAAGTGTTCCTACAGACTTATGAGGGCGACTGGCTAATCAACGCGCAGACCATGAGTGATGTGCAGGAATTGAAACTTGGAGATCGAGTGGCTATCGGCGATGCCGAACTGCGGGTGATACAAGTAGCAAATGGCTGATACCAAAGCGACAAGACGTAAAGTCAATCCACTGTCCCTGGCATTCCTGGATGTCATGTTCTGTGGCTTTGGTGCGGTAATTCTGATTTTTCTTATTCTCGACCACACCAGTACTGTCGCCGAGTCCGAAACCAGCCCCAATCTTATGGCTGAGATCGAACTTCTGCAGCGGGAAGTCCTGGAGGGCGAGGAAAACCTGGTGCAGATTCGCAATACCGTGGATGACGTCAGTCTGGAAGTTGTCACCGCTCAAGGCCTGGCCCTGCAAATTCAGGAGCAGATAGATAACTTCTTGCAGGAACTCGCTGCGTTGGAAAACTCATCCATGGCTACCGAAGACAGTGTCGAGCAGCTTCGCTCGGACATTGAGCAGTTGGAAGAAGAACTGCGCCGCCTGCGAGCGCTCGCAGTCGAACAGGAAGGCGCGTCAGTAAGACAGCACATTGGCGACGGCAACCGACAATATCTTTCTGGTCTTTTTCTCGGCGGGCAACGTATATTGATGTTGGTAGACAGCTCGGCAAGCATGCTGGACAGCACGCTGGTGAACATCATTCGTACCCGCAACATGAATGACAATGCCAAGCGCAATGCCCCCAAGTGGCAGCGTGTGGTCAAGATCGTGGACTGGGTAAGTACGCAGCTGCCCATAACGAGTCAGTATCAGATGTGGCGCTTCGCTGATGATCGCTCGGCAGTGCTGCCGGAGACTGAAGACCTGTGGCTAGAAGTTGCAGACAGGGATCAGCTTAATGAGGCCGTTGACGCTGTGCGGGGAATCGTCCCCAGTGAAGGCACAAATCTGGAGCAGGTTTTTGCCGCCGTAGCGACCATGACGCCGATGCCCGACAATATTTTTCTGATTACCGATGGCTTGCCCACCCTGAATGGGCGTAATGCTGGCGCCGGGCTGGTAACTCCTCGTGATCGGCTGGAATTATTTGAAGACGCAGTTGAAGTATTACCGGAGGGAATACCGGTCAATATTATTCTGTTACCTCTGGAAGGTGATCCGAGTGCCGCCGCTGCTTTCTGGCAGTTGGCACAGTACTCGCAGGGATCTTTTCTCACTCCTTCCAGGGACTGGCCCTGATGTGTGGGGGTGTGAACAGGGCTTGTGGGAAGAAGCCTGACTCTCGATTGGCAGATTATTGCGCGGGAGTTGTCAGTAAGAATAGTCAGTAGAGCCGGTGAGTAGGGCAGGTGAGTAGAGATAGTAAGTAAAGATAATGAGTAGAGTTTAATGCGCAAACGGAACCGGGAAACAGATTCCTTCACCGTGTCCTTTCTGGACGTGGCGTCCTGTGGTTTCGGGGCAATGATTATTCTACTGATGATTACCAAGTCCCAGGCCCCGATCGTTCTTGATTTCACTGATGTCACGCCGGAAGCGTCAGTGACAGAGTTGCAGGAAGAGCTCTTCGCCATCCGGGGTGAGACCACCATTCTCAATCGCGAGCTGAATGCCAAGCGTGAACAACTCTCTGCCCTGACGGAGCGAGTGGCTCGCCTGCGCCGTGACCTGACCGATGTGCGTGGTCGCTACTACGCGACTACAGATCTAAGCGAAGAGACCACGGAAGAGTTTGGCCGATTGAGTATCGCCCGGCAGTCGCTCACCGAAGAAATGCAGCGCCTGCTGGCCGACACGGTAGCGCCGGAGAACAATGCTATCGGTGGTGTTCCAGTGGACAGCGAATACATCATTTTCGTAATCGACACCTCTGGCAGTATGTTCAACAACCCGAGCTGGAACAAGATGTTGGGCATCATCGACAACACGCTCGATGTCTATCCGGAAGTGAAGGGTATCCAGGTGATGAACGACATGGGCGATTACATGTTCAACTCCTTCAGCAACGACTGGATACCGGATACACCAGGCCGCAGGGCACAAATCATCAGCACCCTGCGCAGCTGGAATCCCTACAGTAATAGTAGCCCTGTAGAAGGTGTGACACGGGCAATTAATACCTTTTATTCCCCAGACAAGAAAATTAGTATCTATGTATTGGGCGACGATTTTCAGCCCGGTGGATCGATCCAGAATGTGCTGAATACCATCGACAGGATCAATGTTGAGGACGAAAACGGGGATCGTCTGGTGCGCATCCATGGCATCGGTTTCCCCACAATCTTCGCAGGTCCTCGTCGATTCCAGCAGAGTGTCTACCGTTATTCGACATTAATGCGTGAGATGACTCAGCGAAATGGTGGTACATTTGTAGGGCTGAATGACTTCCAATAGGCCCCGCTGTTGCTCTGGCGGTCGCTATGGCCGGTGCCGGGATTGTAAGAGCAGTACTGGTGCATTGACAGGGCAATGACTGAACAGTGACTAGAGAGTCACGGGAAAGTAATGATCATGGTCATAACAAGAAGAATCAGAAACAGCAGATTAACGGGCAGCTTGCGCAGCAGCATGATGCTGGCGGCATTGTTATTCCTGGTGACTGGCTGCGGCGTAAGCAACGTTGTCATTGAGGGCGATTTCCCGACGCCGAATGTGTCGCCATTGCCGCTCACGGTAGCCGTTTACTATGACGATGCTCTGCGCGACTTCGCCTATATCGAATATTCCGAAACCGGCCAGGAAGAATACAATATTGCCAGTGGCGTTTCGCACATCTCCCTGTTCAACGCCGTGCTGCCAGCCATGTTCAGCAACGTAGTTGTAGTAAACAGCCTCGAGGAGGCTGAGAGTCGTGGTGTTGACGCGGTCTTTGCGCCCGCCATCGAAGAGTTTCAATTAGCATTGCCAGCAAAAACCAAGCTGGACGTGTTTGAAGTCTGGGTCAAATACAATATGCGCTTACTCTCCGCAGAGGGTGAGTACATCGCCGATTGGGTTCTGACCTCCTACGGCAAAACACCGACGGAAACATTCCGCTCGGTGGAAGCCGCTATCAACGAAGCTGCTGTCATCGCACTGCGCGATCTGGCATCGAGCTTTTCTTTGAGTTTTGCACAGGTACCGGAAGTACGTGACTGGTTGAATGGCCGTGGGATACGGTCTTGAGTGAGGTTGGTCATGAATACTGAAATTAAATCAATGTTTCGATTAGGGGTGAGCCTGACGTTGTTCGCTCTGGCTTCTTGCACCAGTACAACTGTTGATGAGTTCAGGCAGGGGGAGACCGGCATAGAGAGTGACGAATCCGTTGTTATTCTCGGCCGTCGCCAGGCAAGTGATTACGAAACACGCTCAGAGTTTGTTGAGTGTGTTGGTGACCGCATGACCCGTGGCGAGAATGCCGTCAGTGTCATCCCGGAGCAGGAATTTATCGATGCGATGTTCCCGTGGTTCGAGCCGCGTACTGCGCCTTTGCGTACCCGAGACCTCGAACAGTTAATGGCGGAAGACGTTGTCGCTAACAAGATGAATGAGTTTGGTGTGCGTTATATCGTCTGGGTAGATGGTCACACAGAAACAACCGACAGGGCTGGTTCCATTTCCTGCACTATTGGGCCAGGCGGTGGTGGTTGTTTCGGGTTTGGTACCTGGGAAGACGATGCCAATTTCGACGCACGAGTCTGGGATGTGGGCTCGCTCACCAATGTTGGGACTATCAACACTGACGCGTCCGGGCAATCCTATTTACCCGCACTGGTCGTTCCAATTCCTTTGATAGCAAGGGTAGAAGCCAATGCTTGTAGTCGGCTTGCATCCCAGCTGAAGGAATTCGTTGTCGGCAGTTAATCGACACTCAATCCGCCACAGAAATTTTCGTAGAGAATGAGGTAACGCGATGATTTTCTCTAGGCTCTCACACACGCCGAATTCATGGGTTTTAAACCGTGTATTAGTTTATCTTGTCGCCGCATTGGCGGCAGTCTCTTTACTGGCGGGCTGCGCAGTTAATCCTGCGACCGGAGGCGCTAATCTGGTGCTGATGTCCGAGAGTAGAGAGAAAGAAATAGGCGCTGAGGAACACGAGAAGATAATGCAGAGCATGCCGATGTACGAAGATGAGGCATTGCTAGCTTACGTCAACGAGGTCGGACAACGCATTGCGGCAGTCAGTCATCGCCCCGATCTCAACTATCAGTTTTTTATCATCGACAGCCCCGATATTAACGCCATGGCGCTCCCTGCAGGCTATGTGTATGTGAATCGCGGATTGCTAACCTTTATGAACTCTGAAGCCGAGTTGGCGGCAGTATTGGCCCATGAGGTTGGTCACATCACCGCTCGCCATGCGGTCCAGCAGCACGCACGCGGTGCCTTGGCAAACGCAGCGTCGACGGTAGGCGGATTCGTGACCGCTGTAGCAACCGGCAGTGGTTATGTCGGTTCGCAGATCAGCCAGGTGACTTCGATTTGGGCACAGACAGGGCTCTCGGGTTTTGGTCGTGAGGGTGAACTGGAAGCGGATAGTCTGGGTGCTGAGTATCTGCTCCGTGCGGGCTACGATCCCGCCGCCATGATCAATGTGGTCACGGCTTTGAAGAATCAGGAAGATTTTAATCGGCGGGTACAAGGCAATCGCGGCTCTTATCATGGAGTGTTTGCGACTCACCCACGAAACGATACCCGACTCCAGGAAGCCATTGCGTCAGTTGGTCAGCTCCAGGAGTCAGAGGCAACACTGGTGGACAACAGTGGTTTTCGTGAGCATGTCGACGGTTTGATTCTCGGCGAAAGCAATGCATCCCGCCAGGTCGATCAACGCAATCGCTACTATCAAACACTCTTGGGCTATACCCTTGTGTTCCCTGATCAATGGCAGATCGCAGAGACGCCAACCACTGCCACCGCAAATCAGGACGGCACTGGTCAGATTCGCATCGAAGTGCAAAGGCTTCAGTCTAATATGGATCCTCGGGTATTCATTCGTGATCAGCTTGGGATTAACAATCTACAAAAGTCCGAAGAGCTAGAGCAGTTTCGTTTGCTTGGCCATACTGGGATACATACCAACGCCAGAGGTAATCCCGAACGTGTCGCCGTGATTTATTTCGGCCCGAGGGCCTATGTCATTCGCGGCGAGATCACCAACCCTGCAGATGTGGATGAGATAGATGATTTGATGCTCGGTTCTATTCGCACTTTTCGCCCCACCCAACGGGGAGAGGCAGGAAGCACAAGAGAGCCAAAAATCAAATACGTGCAAGCTAGCGAATACTTCGACTTTGCAGTCATCGCGCAATCCAGTCCCATCGCGGAGCACGCAGAAGAAACACTTCGCCTGCTCAATGGCTATTATCCAAGCGGACAGCCTGAGGCTGGGGAATGGATCAAGCTGGTAGAGTAAGGGCTCAAGGCTAAATAGCAGCTGCGCGGGGCATTCCAACGCATCGCAAGAGTATTCTCTCTTCGCCACGCAGCTGTTGCGCAGTCAGTTGCCAGGCTCTCCTGTTCAAGTCTGAAGCTCTCGGAGCAGTTTCTGTAGACTCATTCTATAGCCCCATTTCGGCATTTTCTTTTTATCTCTCAGAGGGTTACACTTGGCCCACTATGACCGCCATGGAACCCACAAGCCCAGTTCAGCATCGTCCTGATGAGCCATTGGATCTGCGTTTTTTTCTCGAGGGTCTGCTCGAGTCGGGGCGCATTGACCAGGATGCCTACGACCTCGCGGTGAAAAACCAGCACGCTGCTGACCACCGTGGCAAACATGTCCTGCAATACCTGGCCGATCTCGATCTCACGGATCAACTTAATACAGACAAGACTTTGGACATCGAAACGCTGACTCGCGAGTTAGCGGACAAGTGTGGTCAGGGCTATTTCCGTATCGACCCGTTAAAGATCGATGTTGCGAGTGTGACCCAAGTGATGGATTACAAGTTCTCCCAGCGTCATCACATTCTCGCTGTTGAAGACAATAGTGACGAAGTTGTGATCGCCAGTGCCGAGCCATTCCTCAATTCCTGGGAGTCGGTTCTTGAGCACACCTCGCAGAAGAAGATTCGTCGGGTCGTTGCCAACCCTGTGGACATTAAGCGGCTTACTGGCGAGTTTTACAGTGTTTCGAAATCGATTCGCGGTGCAAGCAGTGGCACGACCCATAAGAAGGGCATTGGCAATCTCGAGCAGATGCTTGAGCTGGGCAAACTCAAAGATCCTGAAGCCAATGATCAGCACATCGTCAATGTTGTGGACTGGTTGTTACAGTACGCATTCGAGCAACGTGCCAGCGACATCCACGTCGAGCCACGGCGTGAGCAAGGCACCATACGATTTCGTATCGATGGCGTATTGCATACGGTGTATTCCTTACCGATGCAGGCCATGAGTGCTGTTACCAGCAGATTAAAAATTCTCGGGCGCATGAATGTTGCTGAGAAGCGTAAGCCGCAGGATGGTCGTATCAAGACCAAGAGTCCGAATGGCAACGAAGTGGAACTACGTCTATCAACGCTGCCCACTGCCTTCGGTGAAAAACTGGTGATGCGAATCTTCGACCCTGAAGTCTTGCTTAAACCTTTTTCAGCGCTGGGCCTGATTAATGAAGACCTGAATAAATGGCAGAAAATTATCGGGAATAATCACGGGATTGTGATCATTACCGGGCCTACGGGTAGTGGTAAAACCACCACGCTTTATTCCACCCTCAAGACGCTGGCTACAGAAGAAGTCAATGTCTGCACCATCGAAGACCCGATAGAAATGGTCGAAGACAGCTTCAACCAGATGCAGGTTCAGGAAAACATCGATCTGAATTTTGCCGATGGCGTGAAGGCTCTGTTACGACAAGACCCGGATATCATCATGATTGGTGAGATTCGCGATCTGCCTACTGCTGAGATGGCAATCCAGGCGGCATTAACCGGACACCTCGTCTTTACCACCTTACACACCAATGACGCACCATCCGCCATAACACGCTTGTTAGAACTTGGGGTGCCACCTTATTTGATCAAGGCAACTGTGGTCGGCATTATGGCGCAGCGCCTGGTGAGGGTGCTGTGCCCACATTGTAAGGAAGCAACAGAGATTAATCCCGAAGCCTGGGAAGCGCTAACAAAGCCGTGGAAGGTAAAATTGCCGAGCAAGGCCAATCATGCGCCGGGCTGCCTGGAATGCCGCGAAACAGGTTTTCTGGGCCGGGAAGGTATCTATGAGGTGATGCCTTTCAGCGAGAAGTTGCAACAATTTGCCGATGACAAGGCGGACTTACCGGAGTTGCGTAAGCAGGCCTATAAAGACGGCATGTTGAGCCTTCGCCTTAGCGGTGCACAAAAAGTCGCGAGTGGCCTCACCACCGTCAATGAGGTTCTGCGAGTGACTCCAGAACATCAATCCTGATCCTCTGCACGTTGTGATTCCAATAAGCATCGGCAACGGGTCCAGGCGCTGTTATTCCAGTTGCTGTTGCACAAGATCCTGTTTTTTAAGGCACAGGACATGACAGGCGCTGGAGAAAAGATTCTGATTGTAGGGCCATCATGGGTAGGTGACATGATGATGGCTCAGACCTTGTTCATCCTGCTTAAACAGCAAAATCCTGATCATGAATTGACCGTGCTGGCTCCTGCCTGGACTTTGCCCTTGCTTGCTCGCATGCCAGAAGTAAGCAACAGCATGGAGCTGGAGTTTGGTCATGGCCAATTGGCGCTTGGCAAACGTAAGGCAGTGGGCAGATCGCTACGTGGCCAGTTTGATCGTGCTATTGTCCTGCCCAATTCGGCGAAATCTGCACTCATCCCCTGGCATGCAAATATACCCCTCCGGACAGGTTGGCGGGGTGAGCTAAGGGACTGGCTATTTGGCTTGCTGAACGACTGCCGTCGCCTCGATAAACAGCAGTATCCATTGATGGTGCAGCGATTCGCTGCGCTGGCTTTTCCAGCTGATTCGCAACCTCCCACGGAGCTTTTCACCAAATTGCCCAAGCCGATGCTTTCGGTGGACAGAGAACACAGAGATGCGGCTATTCTCGAGTTGCAATTGAACCTGGAGAAGCCGGTATTGGCACTGTGCCCAGGAGCGGAATTCGGAGATGCCAAGCAATGGCCAGCAGAACACTATGCAGCGCTCGCTAATTCTTTTCTGGAGAAAGGCTGGCAGGTTTGGCTGTTTGGCTCTGGCAATGATCGTCTTGTAGCGGAAGCCATTCTTGCCGACATCAATACGGATCGGCTAAAAGATGTATTCAATCTGGCAGGCGCGACTAATCTGGGCCAGGCGATCGATTTATTGAGCTGCGCAACAGCCGTGGTTTCCAATGACAGCGGATTGATGCACATCGCCGCCGCTTTGCAAAAGCCGATAGTTGCCTTGTATGGATCGACTTCGCCAGACTTTACACCGCCTCTCGCTGAACACACAGAATTGTTGACCAGCGATATTGAGTGCCGGCCCTGTTTCAAACGCGTATGCCCCTATGGACATCGGCGTTGTCTGACTGAACTGGGACCGGAAAGGGCAGTGAACGCTGTTGAGATTCTAAGCGAAGAAGCAAACCAGGGTCATCAATAAAGGCAACTTGTAAATAAAGCGAGCTGATTGCCTTTGCAGGCACACAGAATTTAGAAGATTTCAGGAACACTTTCTTGCGTATATTGATAGTCAAAGTCTCATCTCTTGGAGACATTATTCATACCTTGCCGGCCGTCACGGACGCCTACCGCGCCTTTAGTGATATCGAATTCGACTGGGTTGTCGAAGAAAACTTTGTGGAAGTTCCTGGCTGGCATCCAGCAATCGGTAATGTGATACCCGTTGCGATTCGACGTTGGCGGAAGAATATCCTGCGCACGATCAAGAACAAGGAAGTCAAAGCCTTCAGAAAAAACCTGCAGAACGTTCACTACGATATGGTCATCGACGCTCAAGGCTTGATAAAGAGTGGCATTATTTCGCGCATGTCCAAAGGTCTCACAGTTGGCCTCAGCAATACTACGATCAGAGAGCCGCTCGCGACGTTGTTCTATAATAAGCGATACTCTGTGCCCTGGAACGAGCATGCCGTGGCCAGAGTTAGACAACTATTCTCCAGGGCACTTAAGTATCAGTATGATGAAAATGTAATCGATTATGGCATCGATCTGAGTCGTATCGATCCGGATCATCAGGCTGAGCCAGCGAAACGAGTCATGTTTCTTCATGGTACGACCTGGCATACCAAGCACTGGCCGTATCAATATTGGCGCCAGCTCGCACAGATAGCCGGAGAGAACGGCTTCGAGGTTGAAATTCCCTGGGGTACCGAGGAAGAGAAAGCGAGGGCCGAAACTATTGCTGCAGGTCTGCCTAATGTTACTGTCCTGGACAAGCTTGATCTCAGTGGCATGGCCAGAAAACTGAACCGTTGTACTGGCGTAGTGTCGGTTGATACGGGGCTGGGCCACCTCGCAGCGGCGCTCGCCAAGCCAACCGTTTCACTTTACGGGCCGACAGATCCAGGCCTGTCAGGCACCTGTGGAGAAAAGCAGGTACATCTGCATTCCGATCTGCACTGTGCTCCCTGTGTCAAAAAAGTGTGTGCCTATTCTGGACCAGAGATGCGCGATACCATCGTTACTGACAATGATGACGACTTCAAGTTGGACCCTCCTTGTTTCGCGACCCATAAACCCGCGGTAATCTGGGAACGCTTTCAGCAACTTCTTGACGGATGATGCAATGAAGCTTTGCTTTCTTATTTATACCTATTTCCCGTTCGGAGGACAGCAGCGGGACTTCATGCGTATAGTGAAAGCAAGTCTCCAGCGCGGCCATCAGATTCACGTTTTCGCTTTTAGCTGGGAAGGTGAGATTCCAGAGGGAGTCAACTGGCATCAGGTTCCAATCAAGGGGCTGAGCCGCCAGGCACGCTATCGTTACTATACGGACTACGTCGCGAAGGCACTTCCAGGACTGGAGGCCGATTGCGTACTCGGCTTCAGTAAGATGCCAGGCTTGGATATCTATTTTGCCGCCGATGCGTGCTTTCGCGAGAAGGCTCTGACCCAGCGGGGAAGCTACTACCGTTTCACCCCACGATACCGGCATTTCAGTGCTTATGAGCAAGCGGTGTTTGGCCCGGGCGGGAAAACCAGTGCCTTGCTGTTATCCGGGCTTCAGCAACTGGCTTACTTGAAACACTATCCCGATTGCGCAGAACGATTACATCTCCTGCCACCGGGAATTTCTCCTGATCGTAAAGTAGAAGGCAGGGACCAGGATCAACGAGCTGCGTTTCGGGAAGAGTTAGCTTATGGCGCTGACGAGCTATTAGTGCTGCAGGTTGGTTCGGGCTTCAAGGTGAAAGGTGTCGATCGGTCTCTAAGGGCTATCGCGTCATTGCCTGACAAGCTTCGCCAGCGTGTCCGCTATATACTGGTCGGACAGGATCGTGCGACTCGATTCCTGCGCCTGGCAAAACGGTTAGGTTTGAGCGACCAGGTTCGTGTGTTGCCTGGCAGGGAAGATATCATGCGATTTTTCACAGGCTGTGACTTGTTGCTACATCCAGCCTATGAAGAAAGTGCCGGCTATGTGTTGCTGGAGGCAGTGATTGCTGGATTACCGGTTCTGACTACCGCAAGTTGTGGATATGCGAACTACGTAGCACAGGCAGAGGCGGGTCTGGTTTGTGATTCACCATTTACGCAGCAGGATCTCAACACTAAGTTAAGCACTATGTTGCAGTCTCTTCAGTCAGCACCCTGGTCCAGCAATGGACTCGAATTCGGGAAACAAGACGACTTGTACACGATGCCGGAATCGGTAGTGGAATATATTGAACGCTCTGTTGCTGCGCGCAGCGAACCTACAACTGGGCAGATTGACAAGAATGCGAATACCGACCCGATCGCAGGTAAGAGCAGCGATGAAAGTGAGGTTGAGGTATCAACATGAGCATGATTACTCTCGGTCTCGCAGGGGCTATCGGGCACGATCCCGCCGCTGCACTGTTTGTCGACGGTAAGTTGATTGCCGCTGTCGAAGAAGAGCGCCTGATTCGGCGCAAGCACGCCAAACAGGAAATGCCCTATCTGGCGGCGAGGCAGTGCTTGCGTATCGCCGGCATACGCGCTGCCGACGTCACTCACGTCGCTATCCCCTATGCACCGATTTCCTTGTTTAGCCGAGCGCGCTGGCACTATGCCTATCGACATTGGTACGCACCTGACCGTGCCATCGATTCAGTATTCAATGGCAATCGACGCTACCATCGCTATCGCAAAGAGCTACGTGGCTTGTTAGACAAACTGCATATCCCGGCTTCCTCGGTAGAGATAGTTCCAGTGAAGCATCTGCTGGCTCATGCCAGTAGTGGTTATCACCTGAGTGAAACAGAAGAGAAAACGGCGATCTTCTGCCTCGATAGTAAGTCCGAGTATTCGTCCATGTTCTTCGGGTATGGCGAGGCAGGGCAAATCCACAAGATCAAGACTTTCCATAATCCTGATTCCTTGTGTGGCATGTACTCTGCGCTGACCGACTATTTGGGATTCGAGATCCTCGATGGTGAATTCAAGGTCATGGGTATTGCACCACTCGGAGATCCTGAGAAATATGATCTTTCGGAACTGGCATCTTTCGATGGCAAACACTTCAAGGTAAACAACAAGCTCATTACAACCATCGGCTTGCGCCGTTACAAGGCCAAGTCCAAGGGCCACTATTTTTCCAAGCAACTCGTCGATAAATTGGGGCCGCGCCGTGCTGGCAATCTCCTGCAGGACCCCTATGTGCACTACGCAGCAGGAATACAGAAACTTTACGAAGACATCGCGGTTGGGTTGATTCATCACTATCTCGGGGATGTTCTCGCGGACAGTGGCAGGTTAGTGGTAGCTGGAACTGGCGCCATGAACATCCGCTTGAATCAACGTTTGAACGGTTTGCCCAATGTGAAGAAACTGATTGTTCATCCCGCTTGTGGCGACTCGGGCACCGCACTCGGTGCGGCGGCCTATACCGTGCGCAAGGCAGGCTTGAAAGTCGAACCGCTAAATCACGTCTATCTGGGGCCGAGTTACATCACCGAAGAGTGTATCGACGCTTGCTTGAATCACAGGGAAAAACCCAATTGGGAGATTCTCGAAGACCCCTTCGCTGAGGCTGCAGAGCTGTTGGCAAACGGTCAACTGGTGGCCTGGTTTCGGGGCGCGATGGAATTCGGTCCACGCGCTCTGGGCAATAGAAGTATTCTGGCCAACCCTCTGCAACAGGGCGTGACTGATATGCTCAATCAGCAAGTGAAGTTTCGGGAACACTGGCGACCCTTTTCGCCGAGTATCCTGGACCGGGTAGCCGCAGAGTATCTGCCGCCTGAATTCCAGGATGAATTCATGTGTGTAGGTGCACCCATGAATATGAAATGGCAGGAACAGTTTCCGTCATTGGTTTCTCGCGATGGTTCTGCGCGCCTGCAGGTGGTTCGACAGCAAAGCAATCCCGATTTCTATAAATTGCTGGAATGCTTTGAACAAAAAACAGGGCAAGGTGTATTGATCAATGCCACTCTGAGCCGTCCGGGCGAGGCACTCATCTGCTCTCCTGAAGACGCCGTGAGCATGTTTCTCGGGACCGATTTGAATTACATGATTCTTGAAAATTTATTGGTCACCAAGCGTGCCGAGTCAGACACCTGGTAGGCACTACTGTCTGCGATAAATCGCCACGATGGGTTCTGCTTCAGTGGGGAACGCCGTGACGAATTCCAATACCTCATCCAGTGAAACGTCATCCAGCATCGACTCGACCTGGGGCACCAGCTCCAGCGCAAGATAGCTACCACTGGATAACGCCAATATACGCTCTGCTTCAGGAGTTCGGCTGACCTGATCGTAATGCTCAACCAGGCGGCTCGCATAGGCAATACTGTGATTATTGGTCAATATTTCTTCGCCAGTTGCAACATGAGCGGCCAGATAGTCTGCTGAATTCTGCAGATAAGCCCGGGACCGGCCGAAGCTGATATGTGCATCGAAGAAACAAAAGATCAGAAAGAGAGTCAGCCCGATTCGCATTTTCTTCTGTAGAGCTTCATCCTCAGTCGAGTGCAGCGTCGCCGCGATGATAAAGGGGATTTGCGTAGCCATCATGAGTCCCAGCACCATGACGTAGCGGCTACTGAGGAAACCGGTAAGAACCAGAAAGCCCAGAACCAGGGCGGCATTAATGCTTATCCAGGCCAGCATTTCACGCGGCAGGCTGGTTCTTGCAGGCCAGCAGCGGATAGCCAAACCGAAGAGTAATAGCCAGATGTAGGCACCACTGATACCAGCTATCAGAGTAGCAACCAGCGTACTCAAAAGTGTGATTGGATCGCGTACCGAAGCAAATTGTTCGGCGATATCCTCACCGTGGGTTGCGCTGAGTTGATCGCTCAATAGCGCGTAATTTTCTGGATGCCCGAGTAGGTTATTAATAAATGGCACATAGGTTGATGCGAATTCCAGAGCGAGGAAGATAACATCAATGCCCAGCAATTCGGATAGCAGCACAGCAAGAATCAGGGAGCCATAGATGAGCGCAGCCAGCGTCCATTTGGCCTCCTTCCCAAGCGAGTGGGTTGAATCAGAATTGAACGGAAGGAAAGCGATCAGAGGCACCGCTACCAGATAGAGTGTCGCTTCCAGTCGGAACAGTGCTGCAAACAAGAGCGAAGCGGTACACCACATAGCGGCGCTGAACTTGCCACTGCGAAGGAACAACATGAGCTGCCAGAGTGCGAATAAGTTCAGCGCCCAAAAGCCGGTATCGCGAATCACCATAACCCGAAACTCATTAAGCTCCGGATAAAGCAAAATCGACAGAGCGGCCAAGCCGACCACCAGTTTGGAATCGGAGAGTAGTTTGACGATGCTGACAAAAGTCCAGGTGATCAGCGCATAAAACATGGCATTGAGCAGCAAGGCACTGCTATGCAGGGAAATGCCGAGCTTGCTCACGATGGCGAGCAATACGGCATATCCAGGCCAGCTATAATGGATACTGGCAGCGGTAAATCCATCGCTCAGAAAAATTTCAGCGGTACGAAAGTAAACATAGGCATCGTCGTTCGGAATTCCGGGAAACAAAAAATTGACTAGCGATATCAGCAGACTGGCGATAACTGCCAGCGCGCGAATGTCCTGATTCTGCCAATCTACTCTCTTCATTTTTTATAGGGTTTGCGATCCTGATCAGGCGGTGAGGTTTTGAACCGCTTGTGTAGCCACAAATATTGATCGGGCTGTTTGCGAATAGCATTTTCCATCAGGCGATTGATGATCGCGCCATCACGCTCATCATCTCCGCTAGGGTACAGCTCTTCTAGTTTGCTGAAGTGCAATTCATAACCGCTGTTGTCTGGGCGGCGATAGTGGGTGAAAAACAAAACCGGTGAATCATTGAATGCTGCGAAGCGGCTGCCTGCAGTAATGGTCGCTGCCGGTATATCAAAGAACGGTGCAAACACTGAGTGTTGCGCGCCGTAGTCTTGATCCGGCGCATACCAGAGCATCTTGTTTTGCTTCAGGCAGCGCATTGCTCCGCGGATATCCTTGCGTTCGAACACGCCTTCATAGAGGCGACGTCGACCATTGAACATAAAGGCATCAAAGAGCGGATTCTTGTCATTCGCACGATAAGTCACATTGAGTTCGCCGAATTGACTAAATAGAAAGCCTGCAACTTCGAAGCAAGTAAGGTGACAACCCAGTAGCAGGATGCCTTTGCCTTGCTTGAATGCCTCCTCGATATTTTCCTGTCCATGAATGGTGACCCGTGACCGGTAACGGTCCGGATTGGCACACCAGGCGATGGCAATCTCGATAAAACCTATGCCATTCGCTGCAAAGGTCTTCTTAACCAGTGCGCGATGTTCTGACTCTGTGAGATTCGGAAAGCATAAGCGAAGATTGACTTCACAAACGTGTCGCCGACCCTTGGCCAGGTGATAGGAAAGCCAGCCGAGTAAGCGACCAATGCCGATCTGGATTCTGAATGGCAGCTGTGCCACCAGCCACATCGCAGAGATGCCGATCCACGTCAGCCAGTAACGTGGTGCGGCAAACTGACGGAGCGGGATAGGGTCAGAGGTTTGTATTGCCATGTGACTGGATGCTTATCTGTTTTTGTCGATGAAGTAAGTGACGGTGGCGCATTGTAGCAGATGCCGAAGTTCTGCTCATTGCGGCGCTTGTTACCAGATATTCTGGCCAAAGCTTTTGCCCCGAGCCCGCAGGAAGCCTGATAGGTGCTGGCTGTGTTATGATTTGGCGCCTGAACAAACGCAGAACCCTGTACGCATTGTTATTGGAATAACCCGGGAGAGAAACATGAAAATGGAGATGCCTCCATTTCAGGATGCCAACGTATTGGTTATCGGCGACGTCATGCTGGATCGTTACTGGCACGGTGCCGCCAAGCGAGTTTCACCCGAGGCGCCTGTGCCGGTTGTCAAGGTTGGCAACCAGGAAGACAGACCCGGCGGTGCGGGCAACGTGGCACTGAATATCGCTGCCCTCGGGAGTGCCGCATCACTCATCGGCGTGGTTGGTGATGATGATACTGGCCGCGATCTCCATTCCCGGCTCAATGCTGCAGGCGTTTACTGCGACTTCCTCACCTCAGCAGATAAACCAACGATCACGAAACTTCGTGTGATCAGTCAGCATCAGCAGTTAATACGCGTCGACTTCGAAGAAGCCTTTGATGAGTCCGACATAGCCGGGCTGAACAACAATGCAGAGCAACTACTGGACAATGTTCAGGCACTGGTTTTGTCGGACTATGCCAAGGGTGCCTTGCAAGACGTCCAGTCTCTTATTGCGGCTGGTCGAAAGCGTAGTATCCCAATCATAGTAGATCCCAAGGGAACTGACTTTGAACGCTATCGGGGGGCGACTCTGATCACTCCCAATCTCTCTGAGCTCGAGGCGGTGGTAGGTTCTTGTGCGCACGAGGATGAGTTGGTGAGTAAGGGCAGCGAGCTGGTCAAGCAGCTGGAGCTTGAGGCGCTTTTGGTGACTCGCGGTGAACATGGTATGACACTCATTCGACCAGGGTCACCAGAGCTGCATTTGCCTGCTCGTGCGCAGGAAGTCTATGACGTCACTGGCGCAGGCGACACAGTTGTCTCGGTGTTGGCGGCATCTCTCGCTGCAGGTTATGGTCTCGCCGACGCCACCGCTCTGGCAAATCTCGCAGCAGGCCTTGTAGTGGGCAAGCTGGGAACTGCAGCAATCAGTGGCCCGGAACTACGTCGCGCTATTCTTGCCGAGCAAGGCTCTGAACGCGGCATTATGACAGCCGAACAACTTGCTATTGCAGTGCAGGATGCTCGCGAACATGGCGAGCGTATCGTGTTCACCAATGGTTGCTTCGATATTATTCATGCGGGCCATGTTGGCTATCTTGCAGATGCGCGCAAGCTGGGGGATCGCCTCATCGTCGCGATCAATGATGACGATTCTGTGCGCCGTTTAAAGGGAGCAGGTCGCCCAATTAACCCTGTTGAGCGTCGCATGGCTGTGCTCGCTGGCCTGGAGGCTGTCGATTGGGTAGTCAGTTTCGCTGACGATACGCCCGAGGCCCTATTACATTCTCTCAAGCCAGATATTCTGGTGAAGGGAGGGGACTATACACTCGAGCAGGTCGTAGGCGGAGAATTCGTCCTTTCCTATGGTGGTGAGGTGAAGGCACTGGAGTTTCTCGACAATTGCTCGACTTCCGCGATCGTCGAGAAAGTCAGAGAAATTGGAGACTAACGGAAGAGCCTTAACGGGGAAGAGAGCCCTCAGCGGATAAAGAGCCCTCAGCGTACAAAGAAACCCCTCAGCGAATTAAAGGCCCTCATTAGCCTCTATTGCAGCAGCGACGTTGTCACTTAAATGCAGAGGATTTATCGTTCCTACGATAACACTGCTCACACCGGGCCGATTCAATGCGAAGGCCAAATCGGCTGCAGCACTCCCATTGCCTGTCTCAAGACCATTCCCATTCGAGACCAGATGGCCACTATTGAAGGCCTTTTTGATCAGCACACCTTTACCCTGTGCCATCGCGGCATCAATCACCGATGCTTCACCAGTTTGTGCCCGGTTGTAGGTAACCATCACCGCATCACTGGACTCCGCAGCGAGAAGGCCGCCACTCACTGTCTTGGTCGACATCCCTATTGCTCGAATAAGTCCTTTCTGTTTTAAGTCCTGAAGTGTTTGCAGGCAATCGCTGCGCTCAAGAATGTCCAGGTCGTTACCGTCTGAATGTATCAATACGATGTCGAGGAAATCGGTAGCAAGATGACGGAGACTTCGCTCTATGCTTTCGCGTACATGAGCGCCTTCGAAATTGAAGAAAGACTTGCCGCCCACAAACTCCTCACCGACCTTGGTCATGAGCACCCAGTCGTCCCGATTTCGCAGTAGCCTGCCCAAGCGTTGTTCACTACTCCCGTAAGCTGGCGCGGTGTCTAAGAGATTTAAGCCCAGGCTCTGGGCCTGATCGAGTAGCGCCAAAATTTCCTTGTCTTCAGGTAGCGAGAAGCCCTGAGGGTATTTCACCTCCTGATTGCGACCAAACTTGACGGTGCCCAGGCCGAGGCAAGAGACCTCGATACCGGTTGTTCCCAATGGGCGTTGGCTGAGTTTGGTCAACAGTTATTCCAGGGTGAAGAGCCGAGCGCAGCCGAAGGAAACGGTACGACAAGTTCCGGGTGTACGGCGGGTGCAACAGCTTGTGATTTGAGTTGTTCGATAAGCTTATCGGCAAGGGCGGGTGTCAGCGTGAGCTTGGTCGGCCAAACAACTATTGCGCCGTTTGCTTCAGACAGAAAGAAATCGTCAGGCCGACTGTTATCACTACGGCTGGCTTCGGCACGATTGATAAAGAAACTCTCCCAATTGGCATTGGCGAGGTCCAGCCAGGGGAAGAGCTGTGACAGCGTTTCTTGTGCTGCGGCAAGCTGATCTTGCCGGTCTCGATTTACCCCTGATTCGGCGAGCTCACCGCCAAGATACCAGGTCATGAGACCATCATTAGCGGGGTGCGAAGTTATAGTGAGCTTCGGAGTCAGGCTGAAATCACTGCCAATGCAATGCAAGTACACTTGCGGCAGATCTTTCCGTTGCAGGTAGACCATGTGTAGAGGGCGTGTCTGCGAGCCAATGGAGGCAATCTGCGCTTGCTGAAGTAGCTGATGGTTTCCTTCTCCAGCAGCGAAAACAAATCGCTGCGCGGACAGCTCCATGCATTCTTCGCCACGCCGTACTTCACAGTGCTCAAGCTGGTCTTCGGCATTGCGCGCAAAGTGCGTACGTTCCGCATCGATTTGGAAGATATGCTGCTCATTGTCGGCCATCAAAGAGCTTACTAGACTGGGCGTGTCGATCACAAAATCAGGCAATTTGTAGAGTGTGCCCCTGTTGGCAGGCGCAGCTGCAAAAAAGTCGGGATAGTGAGCGGCATCCACCGTCTCGACTCTGCCGCGAAGACTTTTACTGCCAAGAAAATTTTTCAGCTTCGAACGGAATGAACCATCTGACCACATGTAGTAGTGTTCACTCAGAGTGTTCACCGCAGAGAGGTCGAGATCGCCAGCTCGACCTGATTCGCTAATCTCATTGACGAGCATCTTTTGCCAGCGAGCGGGCATTGTCGCAATTGCTTGAGAGGCGCCACTTAACGCACCATCCAGGGCATACTTCAAACCGCCATGGATTATTCCCTGGGAAGAAAGCGTTTGACCGCTACCCAATGTCGACGCCTCGAACAAGACGGCGTGATAGCCGAGCTTACGTAAACAAGACAGTAGCCAGAGACCAGCGACTCCGCCGCCAAAAATTGCGATGTCGGTTGAACAGCGAGAAGTCATTGCTTAGTGGCTACAGACCTGTTGAAATCGACCGACCAAGACTGACGAGTCGAGTGTTGAACTTTACCGGCATTGATTTGTTTCGATTCAAAGCAGGCAACTTGTGTGTTTCTTTAATAAAAACCTGGAGTAATAAACTAGAGTACAACCAATAGTGAAAACGTATATAAAGTTTCTTGAATCTAGCCATTCTCAATTGAGAGTATATCGACATCAACACTGAATTCCCAAAGCACAATGCCTGCCACTCAGATTGATATCCATGCTGCGTCTTATCTATACATTGATTAACTACCTGGCGCTTCCGTTCTGGGTACTCCGATTGTTGTTTCTCTCCTTGCGCAACTCTGACCGCCGCAAGCGGATAGGAGAACGGTTCGGCTATGGCATGCCTGCTCCGTTGCAAACCGACAAAGTCATCTGGATTCATGCAGTTTCGGTGGGTGAAGTGGCCGCTGCCGAGCCACTGGTCAAAGCCTTGCTAGCTGATTCTCCTCGGCTTGGGATAGTGATTACCTGCATGACTCCGACGGGCTCCGCCAGAGCGATGCAGCTCCTCTCGGATCGGGTTAGTCACAGCTATCTGCCTTATGATATCCCGATATTCATCCGTCGATTCATCAGGCAGCAACGACCAGACCTGTTGATACTGATGGAAACAGAGCTATGGCCTAATCTTCTGTTCACCAGCGCCGAACAGAATTTACCGATTATGCTCGCCAATGGCAGATTGTCTGCGCGTTCTGCTGCGCGTTATGGGCGTGCGAAAGGATTCAGTGGCCGCATGTTACGTTGTCTGAGCGCTATCGCCGCACAGTCCGATGCTGATGCGCAGCGGTTTCTCGAGCTCGGCGCCAACGCTAACGCGGTAACGGTAACGGGGTCGCTAAAGTTTCACATTGCACCCGCCAATAGTGAACAAGCAACAGACGAGATATTCGGATCTATAAAGAATGCGACTCGTCCAGTATTGATTGCGGCCAGCACCCGGGAGGGAGAAGAAGAGAAGGTGCTGGATGCCTTTTCAATTATGCTCAAGCAAAGAGCAGATCTGTTGTTATTGCTGGTACCTAGACATGCAGAGCGATTCGAACAAGTTGGCAAACTCTGCAAAGCCCGAGAATTCGAATGGCAGCGGCGTAGTCAAAATCAAGTCTTGCAGGAAGAAACCCAAATCGTACTGGGCAACAGCATGTATGAATTGGTGCATTACTACGACTGCGCAGATATCGCCTTCGTGGGTGGTAGCTTGGTGGACACGGGCTGTCAAAATGTTCTGGAACCTGCGGCTTTGGGGTTGCCGGTCATTACCGGCCCATCGCAATTCAATTTCAAAGTGATTTGTGAACAGCTGGAAGAAGCCGGCGCCTTGCTGAAGGTCGCTGATGTGCAAGGTTTTGCGAAGACAGTGTTGGAGCTCTTGCCTGACGACAAGCGCAGGCAAGCAATGGGAGAGAGTGGCAAAGCACTCATCGCGAGCAACCAGCAGGCGCTACCCAATCACCAGACTTTGGTGCGCAGTTTGCTTTCGGTTTCGAGTGCGATATCGAGTTCTACTGCGCAGACCGACTGAGGTTGCGCTGGCCAGTGTCTGTGACCACTACATTGTCTTCGATCCTGATGCCTCCCCAGAGAGTGAGTTCATCGACGAGCTGCCAGTCAATCAAATCACCACGAGATGATTTCCGCACGGGTTCGAGAAGCATCGGAATGAAATAGCAACCTGGCTCAATGGTAAAAACCATATTCTCTTCCATAGTGCGAGTGTTACGCAGTGCGGGAGAATGTTCAGGAGGTGATCGCTTGTCGCCCTGAGGATTACTCTGGTGCCCTCCGACATCATGTACCTGTACACCAAGCAAATGACCGACGCCATGGGGCATGAATAATTGAGGAATTTGCTCCTGCATTAGATCGTCGACACTAGACCGACAGATGGACAAATTGCTTAACAGCTCGGCCACACCCTTAAGCGCGCGCTGATGAATCTCTACATAGCTCAGGCCGGGTTGAACAGCTGCCACCAGATCAAGTTCCAGTTTTTCCATGCCGAGTAGAAGCTCATGAAACAACGGGTGAGCCTGGGCGTTGGCTGTGGTTCGCGTAATATCGGAACCATAGTTATTGATCCGGCAGCCAGCATCGATAAGCAGGACCCCATTATTTGGCAGTCGCTGCTTGCGCTTGTGCTGATAGTGCAGGATCGCCGATTTGTCATTGATCGCAACGATATTGGTGTAGGGTGTCTCGTCTTCCAGGGCCTGACATGATTGCAAGTAGGCTTGATGAATCTCATATTCGCTAGCACCGGCCAGAAACGTCTCGCGAGCGGCTGCATGTGCCTGTAAGGCCAGGTCGGCAGCCTTCTGCAAACACTCAATCTCATACCGAGTCTTATACGCACGCTGATAGTCGAGGTAAAAAGCCAGTGCATCAGCTCCCCGGCTTTCGTGATCTGCTCCCAGAGACTTCGCTAGTTCCCCTGATTCTCCGAGATAGACAATGCTGGAGTCATCGAGATGTTGTTGCAGTTGAGCTACGCTCTCGAGCCGCACGACATCGAAATGATCTGCCCACCACGACTGATTCTCGATGTGTTGGTCATACCAGAAATCATTCGGTACTACCTGAAAATAGCGGGGCTTCTTACCTTCTCGCGCCAGAATAAACTGATCGGGCTTGTTAACGGGTAGCCAATTGCAGAAATGCCCGTAGGCCTGAAAGGGTACCGCGCGGTCGTCGCCGTAATAATGCTGCTCGCTGCCGCTGTGAATGAGTACAGCATCGAATTCGGAGCATTCGGGCAGTTGTAGCGCGTCGCAATATCGACCGCAGAGCGTCTGAATATGCTCACCAAAGAGCGATTGAATCATGAATGTGTTCCTGATGCGCATGCCCCGGTAGAAGGGCGTTTGCTTGTTGATTGACAGGACAGCGATCTATACTGCCACGCGTCCTCTAGTAGTTAAATAGCAGTTAAACAAAAAGATTCGCAGTTGTGTCATTCAAATGAATCAGAAGAGCTGTGGTTTTAGGACACATTACATAACAATGGAAAAAAAGGGGGAGAACGCAATGCTGTATCCAATGTTTATGATGGTCATGTTGACCTTGATAGTCTTTCTAATCACTTTCCGGGTAAGAACCGGCTCGGTGCAGCGTGGTGAAGTATCGATCAAGTACTACAGTGTTTTTCAGGGCGAGAATATCCCTGAAATAGTTCATAAGACATCACGCCACTTCTCGAACCTGTTTGAGATGCCGATGCTCTTTTACGTCGCAGGATTGCTTTATTTGACACTTGAGCAAAGCAGTAGCTTCGCCATTTACTGTGCCTGGGCCTATGTTGTTCTCAGAATCATTCATACCTGTATTCATCTGGGATACAACAATGTCTTACACCGGCTGATCGCATTTGGTTTGAGCAATGCCTGCATTTTGGCACTATGGATAAATATTCTCATCAATGCTGAATGAGAGACTCAGTCAGCGAATCGGAGGCGACCGTGATGTACTGTGATAGCAAAGAAGATGTTAAAGGACTGTTAGAGAAGAGTTTTGAAAATGGAGGTCTACTCGTACAACAGGAACAGCTTGGTGCGAATTTCTTCGATCTTAGCAGTGGAGTAGCGGGCGAGTTATTACAAATCTTCACAACCTACGGAAGCAAGCTAGCGCTTGTGGTGCCTGATACCAGCCTCTATAGTGAGAGCTTTCAGCAACTAGTTTTGGAACATCGCACTCATAATGCAGTGCGCTTTTTTGCCGATACTGATACCGCTGCTAAGTGGCTGCAGGAGGCGCTGGCATAATAGGCTGCATTGGCATTGAAACATTTGCCGCTGATATTCGTCATAGTAAATGACTAACTGAAGGAGAAGATTATGATTCGTTCGACAACGAATACACTGCAAGGAAAAGAGATCACTGAATACAAGGGTGTAGTCGTCGGTGAAGCCATTCTCGGTGCCAATATCTTCAAAGATATTTTTGGCGCTGTGCGCGACATCGTCGGCGGGCGAGCAGGAGCCTATGAAGAAGAACTGGGCAGAGCCAGAGATATTGCCTTCCAGGAAATGGAAATCGAGGCGCGTGCAATGGGCGCCAATGCTATCGTCGGTATCGATATCGACTACGAAGTGATAGGAATGAAAGGCGGCATGATGATGGTCAGCGTCAGCGGGACCGCAGTCACCATCAAGTAAATCCTCGCAAAACACCGCCAATTTCTGGCGAGATCCCAAATCTGTTCTACACTGGTAATCAGGACACAGGGAGCATTGAGAACTCAGGGAATACAGGGAGTATGAGAGTGTCCTGATAGCCTGATTGGATCGTTCACAGGCAGCCAGAAAATCTGGAGCAAGTTCAGGCGATCCATTCGTTGTAAGCACTTAAGCGGTTAACAAGGCGTGAGCGCCAACCCGTTGACATGTCATGGAAGACAATCAACATGCCTATTCTGTTTCGTGCAGGGCGTAGACCTGCCCAGATTAAAAACAGCCAGCCTCGTATTAGCCAGGTAGCAAGCCAGGTTTTCGATTTTCAGAACCTCAGCGCTTGCTTGTTGTCCTGGCTGTCTTTTTTGTCAGGCTTGCTGAGGAATAATCCTGCTGCGGGTTCCACCGATCAGCAATTCAGGGCGGCTAGCGGAAATGGAAAACACCGAAAGCCACTGGAACAAGCAAATGAAGAAGAGCTGACAGCTTTGGGAGCTCCTCAGCGCAAATCCCGAATTGAACTCATATCAGGCACCTCCCATTTTCTCCGTGTGCCGCTCAATGAATCTCGGCAGATACTAAAAACCAATCGCCGCTTCCTGGCAGAAGTTGAAGCAAGGCGGAATCGGGTGCAGTCTCCCGAGCGACTGCGTCGTCATCTCAAGCGCTGGGAGAGTGACTCGGTCGCTGCGTTCAGAGAATTGCAGGCGGGTGATCCACGTTCTCGTATTTTGGCAACCTACCACTTCGGTGATTTTGCCTTTGGTCTGAATTACCTGCTTCGACAGGACTTACCCGATCGCGAGTGCATCATACTCACGGAGAGAATTAGTGACGATGCCTACTTCGAAAACATGCAGCGTGCATTCGGCGACGAGCGGACCACGCCGGCACAGCAGTGGCTGATTAAAGACACAAGGCCATCCAGGCTAGCTGAGAAGATTCAGCAATGCAAAATCACCCTGGTGACTTTCTGCGACCTTCCACCATCTTTCGGTGCGACAACGGAAGTTGACTTTCTGGGGAGGAAAGCACGTTTCCCGCGCGGTGCCGCGAGCCTGGCTTTGCGCTTTGCCCTGCCCATTCTGCCTGTCATCTCCTTTTATCGTGAAGGCAAGCACCACATCGCGATAGCACCACAGCTCGAGCCACGAGCGGATCGGGACGAGAGCAAGCCAACCTGCCTCACACGACTCAGTCAAAGATTGGCGGACCACTTGCAGGAATTTTTACTGCGTTCTCCCGAGCAGTGGCGTTTTATATCTACCTTGCCTGCTTACTACACCGAAGTGCCAACAGTCACGGCGGCGCAAAATGAGAATGAAACGCGAACCCCGCAAGCTGAGGCTGACTATTCGGCGCCAGCCCAGCACATAGTGCCCCATGTCTCGCAGCACAAGGCAAACAGAAGGCAATCCAATGGAGTAGCCCATGAGCACTGAGCAGTCCTTGTTTCGATCGGCCGTCAGGCAGCAGCGTCTCGAGCCGACGGCGGTGGTTCGCCGCACTACGCCAATCTTGATAAGCAGTGCTGTAGCGGCTGCGCTATTCGTAGCACTGATCGTTGTATTACTGACCACTCGCTATAAGGAAACCGAACAGGCGCGAGGAATTCTGGAGTCCAGATCACCAACTCAAAAGATTGTCTCACCAGCAAGTGGGCGCATTGTTGAATGGCATGTCGCCGAAGGAGACAGGGTCCAGGCAGGACAGACCCTGGCAACTATTTCGCGCAGTCTCTACGACGATGAAGGCAAGCTGCTCTCCGGAATAATGGTCGAAGAGTTACAAGAAAAACGTGCGCTCATCGTCGACGAACTCGCTCTCCTCAGCAGACAGTTTGAACAGGAATCGATTCAGCTTGGACAGATGCATTCCAGTAGCGAGCAGGCACTGCAGCTTCTGGCAGGGGAAAAAACGCTGGGTGCTGAACAACTCCTTATTGCTGAACGCCAGCTTTCTGCACTGCAAACACTCATGAAGAACTCGAATGCCACGTCGCGCTTTGAAATCGAAAGACAACAACTTCAGATACTGCAGCTGCGACGCGAGCAACAGGGAATAGAGAGACAGTTCCAGCAACAAATGTCAGAGGTGGAGAATCTGGATCGACAGCGAGACCACTTGCAGCTCAGGCAGGAATTGGATCTGTTGCCCCTGCGCAAAGAACTGGTCAATCTGGATCAACGGATCCGGCAGGCGTCTCGTACCGATAATTTTGTTGTAGTCGCAGAGCAGCCTGGTCGAATCTCGGCAATTGCCATTGCTGCTGGTCAGCCTGTCAGAGCAGAGCAAACCCTGGCACAAATAGGCGCGGCCAACAACGATCTGATCGCCGTCGTCTATGTGCCTTCTAGTGTCGCAGGTAAATTGAGCGCCGGTCAGGAGATATTGCTCAGCTTTGATGCTTTCGACTTTCATCAATATGGTCGTTATTCCGCCCGAGTAAATACGATCAGTGCAGCCAGTGTCGACCCGAGGGAGCAGTTACTGCCGGTGCCTGGTTTGAACGAACCAGTGTTCCGCTTGACCGCAACTATCGACCAGCACTATGTGGAAGGTCCTGATGTGTATGCCCTGCAGTCGGGGCTGCTCTTTAATGCAGATTTCGTACTGGAAGAACTCACCCTGCTGCAGTTTATTTTTAAACCGGTGTTGTCGCTGAGAGGTAGGGTCGCATGATCAGCGCAGTTTTTACTGGTAAGCGATTGCCTATGATTATGCAGCGAGAAGCGAGCGAGTGCGGTCTTGTCTGTCTGGCAATGTTGGCAAACTTTCATGGCAAGCTCTATGGCTTGCAGACCCTGCGCCAGCTAACCGGGCTTTCTTCTCGAGGTGCATCGGTGCGCGATCTACTGGATGCGTCCAATCAATTACAACTTCGAGGTCGTGCCTTAAGTCTGGAGCTGGACGATCTGTCCCAACTTGCGCTACCGGCGGTGTTGCATTGGGACATGGATCATTTCGTGGTGCTTAAAGCAGTGGGCATGAGAAGCGTGACTATTCATGACCCGGCTGTTGGCATCAAACAGTATCGAATCTCAGAGTTGGATAGACACTTCACCGGTGTTGCAGTGGAGTTTCTCCCAAGTGATGAGTTCGTTGCAGAGCAAGATCCGCAGCAACAATCCGTCTTGAGCTTTTCGCAGTTATTGCGAGGTATTCCAGAACTAGGCCGAACGCTGTTTCCTGTTCTGTTGCTGTCGATACTGATACAGGCTTTGTCCTTGCTCTCGCCACTGTATCTGCAACTGGTAATTGACCAGGGCATCATCAAGGGCGATGTGTCCCTGATAGTCATGTTGGCTCTGGTGTTCGGGCTGTTAACGGTTGCCAGGGTTTTGCTGAGTCACATGCGAGGCTTATTGCTCCTTTGTGCGAGTAATCAAATCGGCTTCGGACTCGTTAGTACGACTTTTCATCACCTCTTGCGACTGCCGCTCTCTTTCTTCGAAAGGCGTGAACTCGGGGATATCGTTTCCCGTTTTTCTGCCTTGGACAAGATCAAACAAATTGTCACTGGCGAAATGATCACGGTATTGGTCGACGGTTTGTTTTCAACGCTCACGGTGATTCTGTTGTTTCTTTACGAACCCAGGCTTGCGCTGGTGTCTCTGGTCGCCGTGTTAATGCACTCCCTGATCAGGCTCTCAACGCTGTCATTGGAACGCAACAAACGTCTGGATGCCATCGAACTGGAAGCCAGGCAGCAGACCCGATTCATGGAAAATATTCGCAGCATTGGCACTGTAAAGATCAATGGCATGGAGGCCGAACGCGAAGCAGATTGGTTGCAGCGCTACAGTCAATTTATCAACAGCGCCTTCAATCTTGGTCACCTGCAGTTACGCATGGGTTCGGCAGAGGCATTGATCCTGGGCATCGAAAACCTGCTCATCGTCTTTCTCGCGAGCCAATTGGTCGCCGAAGGGCAGCTCTCACTTGGGCAGATGATGAGTTTCATCTTTCTGAAACAGCATTTTCTGAGTTCAGTGTTGGCGATGTTGCCGAAACTCGGTGAGCTGAAACTGATGAAACTGGATTTGGAACGGGTGGCCGATATTCGCCTGGCTAATCCCGAGCCAGGGCTGCGGAAGCCGACACTATTCAATCCTTCGGTGCGAGGTGAGATTGTCATCGAAGGCTTGCGCTTTTGTTATCCCGGTGCTCGCTCTCCTGTGCTCGATGAGATGAACCTTGTCATCCCTGCGCAGAAAATCACGGCCATTCATGGCCGCTCAGGTTGTGGCAAGTCTACGCTTATCAAGCTGATTCTGGGCCTGGAAGAGATGCAGGAAGGGCGTTTACTGATCGATGGCTGGGAACACGGTCAGCGTTGCCCCCGTCGCTTCCGCGAACAGATCGCGGCATTGATGCATGACGAAGGACTACTGGCGGGCACGCTGGCTTTTAACGTCAATCTCGGTGTTGAACCTGGCGATCAGGAGAGGTTGCATCAAGCCTGTGTTGCAGCAGGGATTCACGAATTGATTGAGACTCTGCCCATGGCTTACGCCACCCGGGTCGGCGAGTTGGGTAATCAGTTTTCTGCAGGACAAATCAGGCGCATTCTCATCGCCCGTGCACTGTATAGACGACCCAAGATGCTCTTGCTTGATGAAACCCTGACCCATCTTGGGCGGGCTGCTGCTCTGGACTTACTGGCAATGCTGCGCGGCCTGCGCATTACTGTGATCCTTGTTAGTCACGACTCCGAAATCATCGCAGCAGCAGATCATACAGTGTGCCTTGGCAGTGCTCAGGGAGTCTTGATTGAGCAGAGTAGCACTCCGTGATGTGAACATCGCCCGAACGTAAGAAGAAGGAGACACAGATGACGATGCAAACCATGACGCTGGAACCCGGCAGTAGTTACTGTTGTTATTTCAGTGCGGCAAACGGACTGAGTTGTTTCATCGATGATGACTGCTATGAATTTTATCTGCGGCGCCTGGAGGCACTCTGCAATCGACTGAGTTTGCGGCTTCATGCCTATTGTTTGTTAGAGCATGAAGTGTTCTTGTTGATCACCCCGATGACTCCGCGTGCACTGAAGTTTTGCATCGATTCAGTCAGCAGAAGCTACGGTGAATATTTCAAGCAACGCTTCAATAGACCCTCATTAGTATTTCCCAAATTTCGATGCGCGACACGCATTGGCAGCGATGCCGCTTTCCTCGACTGTCAGAAATATTTAGAGATAGAAGGAATGCACAAACTCAATCTATGCCACCCGGGGGCGTATCACTGGAGTAGTTATACACAGCATGCTTTCGGTGGCACCAGCCGTTCTGAATTCGCCAGAGGCCAGCGAGCGAGACAGCGAATGATGCGCAACAGCAGTGGCAAATTTGCGAACAAATGTGACAGTTTAGTGACAAGCCTGAATCGACAACTTGTCGACAGGCCGCTTGCGACTCTGGACAGTCATTCCGCGTCAGCCAGGTATCTGCAGTCGGGGCCCGATCGCCTACGCGACTACAGAGCATTTATCGCGAAAGGTTTTTCCGGTGCCTACCATGCCTATTTGCAAGTCAAGCTACGTCATGGCGCCTATCTCGGCCCATTGAAGAAGAATTCTTCTGCGGCAGCTTGAATCCTTATAGGGTCTTATTGGTTTCAATACTGAAATCAGTGGTATTCCGACAATCCATTCCTGAAAATGGCAGTACTTTTTGCGAGCTACGGCAGTAGAAACCTCGTAATTAATAGCGATTTTCGATAATTCAGAAAAACTCACGCCTTTTATTGTCTCGCCCAGCATACCTGTGGCAACCTTCATTTTAGTGGGATTATGCAGTTACGCAGAAATGGTCCAGGTCGTTTTTGGCTAGTGATGCATTTGCTGTCGAAATTGGGATGAGCGGGTTGCGGGAACAGCCGCCGTTGCAAGGTTCGAGCACTTGGAGTTGTTGCTATCAGGAGTAGCCGCTAGCTGTAGTCAGTCGCGAAAAGCTGAACTACCCGGTGCCAAGACACGGGATATTCAAAGGATCGGTCAGAATCGTGTTGTGCTTTTTCTGATCTTTTCAGTGCTTTTCAGTTATTACTTGTTCTGCAAGCGAGCTGTCTTAATCCCACATGCTTATTCTATGGCGGCGTAGTAAAACAATAGGACAACAGTAGTACAACATTAGCCAAAATAGCCGCTATTAAGAGTAAGCTGATCACACAGTGGATGAACAAAAATAAAAGAACTAACAGGACGTTTGAATAAAAATCAGCGTCAGGTCGATCTCATAGCTAGCTAGCTAGCTAGCTAGTAGGGTGAAACTGAAAGTCTTTAAGGTCTTTAGGCTTCGCGGTCTTTAAATTCGAGGTCATTAAGTTCAAGGCCTAGAAAAAAGACGCTAGCAAAAACAAAAATAACAGAGACCAGACCTGACAATAATTCGTGCTAAAGAATAAGCAATACCCAATCTATGTCACCTTCTCAAGAATCATCGGCAGTACCTGAATACTTTCCGTTCTTCGATCCTGGCGACGGAGGAAAGGCGCTTTCCTGGCCAGCCAAGATTGGCATCTCAGTAGGCCTGGGTTTGGCCTATGGCTTACTGCAACTGTTGAGCCTGTCCGACAAGACGGTTTTCATCGCACAATATTGTTGGGTTCTGAGCATCATTATTACCACCAGCCTGTTGGCTCTCTATGTTGCAACATTAGTCTTTCGACAATGCTTGCGTGTTCTGTTTGAATTCGAGGCAGGTTCGGGCACAACGGCGAAAGTCATCAATAGCATGCTAACCGACAAGGCGTTTCTGATCTTTGCGGCGGTGTTTGCAACATTGACTACCGGTGCTGCCCATACCTTGGGAATTCCGGCCGACTTACACGAATCGCCTCTCGCACTGGCCGTCAACTATCTTGGCTATTTCATGGCCAGTTTCAGTTCCGGATTAGGCACATGGGCGATATTCGGTGTGATTACTCTCTATCTTCGTTTCGCACCCAATCTGCAATTCACTATCGATCCACAGAATCCCGATGGCAATGGTGGTATAAAATTGCTGGGTGAATCTCTATGGTTTTTTGCGTTGTTGATCGCAGTAATCGGATTGTTGGTTGCTGGATATATGTTTAGCGTCGAATGGACTAATCTGCGCAGCCCGATCGCGCGAGCGTTTTTTCTGATCTGGTTAGCATTACCTTTTACCTTGGCAGTATCGGTAATTTTGATTCCAGGGCTCGCAGTACGTCGTCAGATCGACCAATACAAAGCGCGCCGATTCGAAGAACTGAAGAAGGAGCGAGCAAACGCTTATGCGTCGTTCAAGGAATTCGAAGCTGATGATGACGATTCGATTATCTCGGCCAAACGTGAATTGAACGACAAGATTCATTCGATTCAGGATGAGCTCGACAAGCTGGAGCGAATGCGCAACTCACCTCTGGATGGCCGGGGCGCTTCCAGATAGTTCTCACTCTATCCCTCTGTTTGCCCTCACCTGAGCGTAGCGAGCAGGCTTAGCAAAGTGGCGAGTGTTGTACACTCGCCATCTGATCTACTCTTCGTAAGCCTCGATAGCGGGACAGGCACAGAACAAATTTCTGTCACCGTAAACATTGTCGATACGGTTTACGCTCGGCCAATATTTACTGTCAGTTCGCACTGCACCCGGATAGGCAGCTTCTTCCTTACTGTAGGGTCGGTCCCACTCACTATCCAATATGTCTTCGATAGTATGTGGTGCGTTGCGCAAGGGGTTATTCTCTGCGTCGATTTCGCCCGATTCAACCTGGGCAATTTCGCGCCGAATCTGAATCATGGCATCGATAAACCGGTCCAACTCCAGTTTGCTTTCACTTTCAGTGGGTTCGATCATCAAGGTGCCTGCCACTGGGAACGACATGGTCGGTGCGTGAAAGCCGAAGTCCATCAGTCGTTTGGCCACATCTTCTTCACTGATTCCCGATGCCTGTTTCAGTGGACGCATATCGATAATGCATTCGTGAGCGACTCTGCCATTGCGACCTGTGTACAGAACGGGAAAATGCGGTGCAAGTCGTTTGGCAATGTAATTCGCGTTGAGAATGGCGACCTGTGTTGCTTGCAACAAACCGTTAGCACCCATCATGGTGATGTACATCCAGGAGATGGGCAAGATTCCGCAGCTACCCCAGGGGGCAGCAGATACCGCTGAGTTACCAGCTTGCGGACCGGTAATGGTAACGACAGAGTGGTTGGCGAGATGCGGTAATAAGTGTGACTTGACTCCAATAGGGCCCATGCCCGGGCCACCACCACCGTGTGGAATACAAAATGTCTTGTGCAGATTCACGTGTGAAACATCCGCGCCTATGTCTGCCGGGCGAGCCACACCGACCTGAGCGTTTAGATTCGCCCCATCCATATAAACCTGACCGCCATGGTCGTGAATGATCTGACAAATTTCTTTCACGGCTTCTTCATAAACGCCGTGGGTCGAAGGATAAGTAATCATCAAAGCAGCGAGCTCGTTGCTGTGCTGCTGTGCCTTGCTGCGTAGATCGTCCACATCGATATTGCCATCGTCGTCACAGGCAACCAGCACGACCTTCATGCCAAGCATCTGTGCGCTGGCAGGGTTGGTGCCATGGGCGGACGTTGGAATCAGGCAAACATTGCGTGCTTCACCACCCTGGCTGTCCAGAAAGTTTCGAATGGCCAACAAGCCGGCGTACTCACCCTGGGCACCGGAATTGGGCTGCATACTCACCGCATCGAAGCCAGTAATAGTGGCGAGCATGTCTTCCAGCTCTCGAATCATCTGCTGATAGCCGGACATCTGTGCCACCGGTGTAAAAGGGTGGGGCTTACTGAATTCCGGCCAGCTGACTGGAATCATTTCAGCGGCCGCATTGAGCTTCATGGTGCACGAGCCCAGCGGAATCATGGAGTGAGTGAGCGAGATGTCCTTGTTTTCGAGGCGCTTGAGGTAGCGCATCATGTCAGTCTCGCTATGGAAACTGTTAAAAACCGGATGACTGAGGAAGTTAGATTGCCGCTGCAACGCCTCAGGAATCACCGTTGGTTCGTTACCCGCAATGATGGCATTGTCAAAGGATTCAATAAGGCTCGTGTCTTGCGTCTTGCCTGTTAACACAGACCAGAGAGTGAGTACGTCCTCCCCGGTACTGCATTCATCAAGACTGATACCGATACTTCCGGGTAGCGCCATCTCGCCCGTGCGCAGATTGACGCCAGCCTGATCCGCGCGAGCCTGAATGTCGGCTGCGGCGCCAGCGTCGACTTCAATACTGAGAGTGTCGAAGAAATTGCTGTTAAGCAGTTGCAAGCCTTGCTGTTGCAGGCCGGTGGCCAGGATTCGAGTAAGACGATGGATACGCTCGGCAATACAGCGTATGCCTTGCGGGCCGTGGTACATCGCATAGAGCGCCGAAATATTGGCCAGTAAAACTTGGGCAGTACAAATATTGCTGTTCGCTTTCTCGCGGCGTATGTGCTGCTCACGGGTCTGCAGCGCCATGCGGTAGGCTGCTTTGCCTCGGCTGTCGACAGACACGCCGATAATGCGACCAGGCACGGCCCGTTTAAATTCATCCTTGGTGGCGAAGTACGCGGCATGGGGACCACCATAGCCCATGGGCACACCGAAGCGCTGGCTATTACCCAGCACGACATCGGCACCCATTTCGCCTGGTGGTTTGAGCATCGCCAGACTCATCAAATCGGCAGCGACTACGGCTATCGCCTTGGCTTCATGTAATTCATCGATCAGTGATTCCAGGTCTCTCGCTTTGCCGGTGACGTCCGGGTATTGAAAGAGCGCGCCAAACACCTCGGCACAGTTCAAATCGTCCAGATCGCCAATGACCAATTCGAAGCCGAAACGTTCGGCACGAGTCTTGATGACATCGATGGTCTGGGGGAAACAATGCCGGTGGACAAAAAATTTGTTCGCTACGCGATTCTTGCTGACACGCTTCGCCAGTGCCATGGCTTCGGCGGCCGCCGTTGCTTCGTCCAGGAGAGAGGCGTTGGCAAGGTCCATTGCCGTCATGTCCAGAATCATCTGTTGAAAGTTCAACAGGCATTCCAGACGACCCTGAGAGATCTCGGGCTGATAGGGTGTATAAGCCGTATACCACCCCGGGTTTTCAAGGACATTGCGCAAGATGACATTGGGTATCAGCGTGTCGTAATACCCCAGCCCAATAAACGAGCGTTGCAGTTGGTTCTGAGCACCCAGAGATTTGAGTCTTGCCAGTGCTGCCTCTTCGGTCATGGCTTCACCAAGCGTCAGAGGTTCTTCGAGAGCAATCGCGGCAGGAACTGTTTCAGCGATCAATGCTTCCAGCGAGTCGAGGCCCAACTCAGCCAGCATACTTTGAATCTGTTTTTCATCAGGGCCGATGTGTCGGCCAACAAACTCAGCAGCGTTTTGGAGTGCAGTCAGAGAAGGAGCGGCATCGTTGCCGGCGCTGGTCTCTGCGACGACGGATTTGGATGGCTGTGTTTGCATAGACGTCTGGGTTCCCGGATATTAAAAGGCCATCGCCTGATCGAAGTCAGTGGTCGTTGGATAATTCACGAAATAAAACAACGTTCACGTGCGAGCTATGCTGGCAAGATGCACAAGGGTGCGTGCGTCTGTCAATGACAACAGTAAACGCAGTGATCAGGGAGGAGGGCTTGCTATTCGTCTTCGATATGATCGGAATAGGCTTGAGCATCCATTAGCTCGCCTAACTCTGTTTCGTCACTTACCTTGACTTTGAAGAACCAACCGCCGTCGTATGGCACCGAATTGACGGTCTCGGGTGCATCGACCAATGCTTCGTTGATGGCAACGATCTCGCCCGACACCGGGCTATAAATATCGGAAGCAGCCTTTACTGATTCAACCACTGCAACTTCTTCCCTGGCATTGACGGTAGTGCCTACTTCCGGAAGCTCGACAAAGACGATATCTCCGAGCGCATCCTGGGCGTGATCGGAAATACCGACAGTCGCGATACCATCGTCATCCAACTGTACCCACTCGTGTGAAGAGGCATATTTTATATTGTCAGGAATATTGCTCACGGCCGGGGCTCCATCAGTGGCTTCATCAAAAGCGGTTTACTCAAAGACTTTTTTGCCAAAACGGACGAAGTTCGGAGGGACGATTCTCACCGGAGTGAGCGAGCCGCGTAGTTCGACCTGGCAGGATTCACTATTGACGGGGATTCTAGCTAAAGCGATGGAATGCTTCAATGTAGGTGAGAAGCTACCACTGGTAATAACTCCGTCTCCCTTGTTGGTCACAACTTTCTGTCCAGCGCGTAAGACTCCCCGTCCCTCCAGTACCAGACCCGTGAGTTCCGGCAGTATGCCATCAGCCTGGAGTTTGCGTTGCAGGGCAACGATGTTGCGCCCGACGAAGTTCCGGTCTTCGGGCTCCCAGGCTATGGTTTGTTCCATGTTGGCAGCCAGCGGCGAGGTCTCGTCATCCATGTCCTGGCCGTAGAGGTTCATGCCTGCCTCCAGCCGCAGTGTGTCTCGGGCGCCGAGCCCAATGGGCTTTACTTCCTCGACAAGTAATTTGCCCCACAGGTCTGTTGCTTGCGATTCGGGAAAGATGACTTCGATGCCTTTTTCACCGGTATATCCGGTGCGTGCCACAAACCATTCATCGAGTTCCACGCCGCGGAAATTTCCGAGGGCCTGAATTTCTGCGATTTGTTCATCGGCAAGGGTAGAGCGGGCGGCAGCGCAAAATTTCTCGATAGCCAGTGGGCCATGCACTGCCAGGATGGCGAGTCGGGGTCGCTCTTCGATGGCCACCGCAAAACCGCGGCTCTGTTCTGCCATCCATTTGAGGTCTTTCATGCGGGTTGCACAATTGACCACCAGGCGATAACCAAAGCTCATACGATAGACGATCAAATCGTCGACCACACCGCCATCCAGATTGAGCATTGCCGAGTACAGGGCGCGCCCAGTCTGATCGAGTTTGGCCACGTCATTGGCAAGCAGGTAGCGCAGATACCTTGTCGCGTCTTCGCCACTCACATCAACCACGGTCATGTGGGAAACATCGAAGACGCCGGCGGCGGTTCTTACCTGCTGATGCTCTTCGATTTGCGACCCATAGTTGATGGGCATGTCCCAGCCGGCGAAATCCACCATTTTGGCGCCGGCATCGAGGTGTTGCTGATAGAGCGCGGTGCGCTGGCCCGTTGCTTGTCCCACAGTTTCTCCTGATACAAGCCCTGGGGCTGCCCTGAACGAGAGTCCGATTCAGCACCAGGGTTTGAAGCAATTCGAAATATTGCGATTAAGTGAAAGGAATGCCAAATACCCGGCACAGGGCCGGCACAAAGAATGGAAGGCATTCTACCGGGATAGCTGGAATTTGGACAGCAAGTAGGAGCTATAGGAGTGGCTGAAGGAGCAGCGAAAGGAGCAACGAAAGAAGCAGCCAAAGGAGCAACTAGAATAACTGATGCTGCAGCTGCTCCATCGCTTCTTTTCGGGTTCGACTGCTAGGATGCTCGCGAGCGATGGCTAGCAGTAGACTGTTGGCCTCGTTGTTGTGCAGTTTCGCCAGGCTCTCAACAGCTTCATTCCGAATGCGGTGGTTCTCATCGAACCAGGCAAGTTGATTCAGTTCGAGGCTAACGTCATCTGCCAGAAACCAGGCCAGTGACTCGATGGCTTCGCGACGCAAATCTTCTGGCTCATCGCCACTGCTCAGCGCAAGCAGAAGAGCGAGGGTCTCCGCTGAATTGAAACCGCGCAACAACGAAGTCGCCTGAATTCTTTCGCGAATGACAGCCTCTGAATCTTCAGCGATTGCGAGCAAGAGCGTCTCTGTCGTCGACGATCGTTGTTGAGCGAGTGCATAAAGCAGGGCGCTCCGATACTCCTTCCATTGCTCCGTATTCATCAAGGAATTCAGGAAAGCGGTGCGCTCATTGACTGAGTGTAATGCCAGTGCATTGATCAGGCCCCGGTTCGCGGCCTGGCTGCCTTCACTGTCCAGCAAAGTGGCAAGAAGCTGATAGCTTTGACTGGCATTGGCTTCACCCAGCCAGTAGAGGGGCAGTTGCCAGGCGACAGGCTGGTCGTGTTCAAAGACATCGACATCCACGAGTTTCCCGTCACTGAGTTGACCCAGTACGATCAAGTCACGTTCGCGCAGATAGGATTGTTGCGGGTTGTGATTGCCGGCGAGCAGCGCATCGATGGAGACTCCATTGCTCCAGCCGACTCCATTCCATCCAACACCGTTCCATCTAGCCCCGTTCCATCCAAACCCGTGACCAAAACGAGGCAAACCATTCACATGCAGCTTCTCATCCAGCTCACTCGTGAAGCGCCAGGCAATCAGGGCATTGCTCGAATTTGCTTGCTGATCCAGTGCCCATTCCCAGCGCTGATCCAGCGCCTGAGATTGATCGGCCAGCTGCACCGAAGGTTGGGCCACCACTGGCACGATCCAGGCTGTCCAGACCAGGCCAGTCAGCAACAGGCTGAGCAGGAGTGATGATGATCGAGCCATTACTGAGCTGCCGCTTTGCTGAGTTGGTCTTCGAGGATGCTCAACATGGCTTCTGTCGCGCTTGGGTAGTCATCCAGTTGCCTGAGAGCGCGGATCACAGCACGATGCACCGCAGTATCTTCGCTGCGGGCATAGATGGATTGCAATTCTTCGACTGCGGCTTCCTGCTCTGTATTACCCAGTGCCCTGGCGCCAGCGGCGAGCAAATCCGCATTCTCTTCATCCGCTATAAGATCCGAAACCACATCAAAGGCATAGGCATTTTCAGCTTCGCCGATTCCGTTCAAGGCAAGCAGCCGACGCTTGATGTCATCGGTTTGCAGGTAGATGTGTTCGAGAGCTGCCACTCCAATATTGTCTTCACGATCCGCTATGCCATCGATGGCCGCCAGGGCCAACTCTGCATCGTCGCTGTTAAGCGCCAGGTCGGACAGGAAGTTCAATACGCGAGGATTTTCCACGTCGACAATCTGTTCCAGCATCACCTGACGCAGAGTACGATCTTGTTGCTCTTCGAATGCGTCAAGCAGCACGTCGACAGCCGCCTCGGTACCAATGTCTGCCAGTGTGTCCGAGGCCTCGTCAATCAGGACTACTTCGTTTGAATTACTGAGTACTCTTCCCAGCAGGGAGATCGCTTCGCTTTCTTCCCAGTTATCCAGATCACCAATAATCTCTGCACGAATTGATGTTGGGTAGCTCTCGTCATCAACGATGCGCAGCAGCTGTGGTCGGGCGGCTTCATCGCGACGATCAAGCAAGACGATTACAGCGTTGTTGCGCACGGCATCTGATTCGTCATTTTCCACCAGATCGATCAGTGCTTCGGTAATATGCTCGCCGCGAATATCTTCCAGCAACAGCACGATTCGGCTGCGCAGTTGCGGGTCTTCGCTACTCTCCAGTCTCTGAATAAGAATGTCGGAAGCACGCTCATTGTCACGCAGTGCCGCAAGCACGGTCAGCAATTCATCATCGACATTGCTGCGATTGCGTGAGCGATACTGATTTTGATAGGCGCGTCGCATTCTTTCGCCCATCTCACGGTAGTTTTGCTGTGCTTCACGAATGGTCTCTGCGATCTCGATCCGATAGTCGTCATCGCCATTTTCGATGACGATAGTATTAGGCAGATTCGGAATATCCGGCAGAGGAGGAATGCTTGGCATCTGAAAGTTTTCTTGCAGGACCCGAACACGTGCTAGCTCTCGCTCCGCGATATCCATCGCGGCGGCTACGGAGTCACTGATATTGCCGTCGAAATCAAAATCAAAATCGAAGTCGAAATCAAAGTCCTCGTCATCGCCTGAGAAGAACTCGATCTGATTGAGGTATTCGGGATTGCCAAGCTCGGCCAGTCGCGATGCCAGAACTACAATTCGGCTGCGCGCATCGGCACTCCAGGAGCTGTCCGGGTAGTTGTTCAAGACATCCTGATAGCAGGCAAAGTGTGATTCCAGATTCTTGTTGAGTCGCTCCATGGCATAGCAACGCCAGAAAGATGCATCGTCGATCCACGCGCTATTTGCCCAGTCGTTCTGGAATTGCTCGAAGTGACTACGCGCTCGCTCATAATTCTCTTCGAGAATATATTGATAACCCTGTCGATAGGCGTTGTTGTCTTCCTGAGAAAAAACCTGAGCTGTACTCAGAGTCAGTACCCCAATGGAGACAGAAAGTGCCAGGAATTTCTTTTTCATAATCATTACCTCACGCTAAATCACTTCAGCTTGATTGCGCATTTCCATTAATCTGATTTTCAAAAGTACGCTGTTGTCGTCCATGTACTGTTGTAACAGCTGTACACCTTCTTCCATGTTGCTCTCGTCGAGGTTGGCAATTTGCAGCAACATGAATTCAATATCTTTCAATAATCTGGATTGACCCGAACTAAAACTGTCATCCAGGTTGTTTGTCATAAAATTGGCTTGCATAGCCATGTCACGGGCAAAGGTCTGCTGCACGGGTACCATGTTGTTATCGATACTCTCGGCATTGGCGACTGACATCAGCATGGTTTCTACACGAGTTAAATAACTCAGTAGCTCCGGGCTAATCTGTGTAGATTGGGCAACAGAATTGGGAGGTGAAGCCGGCTGGGTATTCTCGGGTCCGACTACCGGAACCGAGAGCACCGAGAAAAACACCAGCACGCTGGCAGCAATGGCAACGGCCGCGCCGATATAAGGTGCCGGGCGAAAGTGAGCGCGCTGGCGAAAGCGTTCGGCGTCGATGCTGTCCAGCGCCGGCTCGATATTGCGCCAAAGATCATCCAGGCCAGCTCGCTCGGGGATATCATCGAAATTCCCGCCTGCGATGCCAGAACTCTCCAGGACATTCTTGTCAGCCTGCAAGGTGAGCATTAACTCGCGACAGTCAGCACAGCTGTCCAGGTGTTGCTGAAGATCGTGATCTTGCTCCTTTGGCAGGGGTGCATAGAGCGCATCGGCCATCAGCAGTTGTGTGGCTTCACAATTCAACATGTCTCTATCCCGTCGTTCATTTCGTTATTCAGATAACTGTCCTGCAGGCGTTCGCGCATCTTGCGAATGGCCCTGAACAGAATGTTCTTTACCGTGCCCTCAGAGCGATCTACCACCAAGGCGATCTCACGCAGCTTGAAATTCTGCATATGTCTGAGTGTGAACACGGTTTGTTCAAATGGGCTCAGGCAGTCCAGCGCGGCATCGATTTCCTGCTTCAACTGACTGGATTGCAGTTTCGCATCGCCTTGAGCGCCAGGGCGCTCGTCTTCCGATTCCACTTCCACGCCCTGATCGCTGGCCAACTGCAGATAGCGCTTTTTGGCACGGTGGGCGTCAATCGCGGTCAGATAGGTGATGCGATGGAGCCAGGTGGATAGCAGGCAATCGCCGCGAAAATCCGGTAGTGCGCGGTAGGCCTTGATCAGGGCCTCCTGGACGATGTCCTCGGCAGAGGACAGTTCACCAATGACACTTCTGGCGACGGTGAACATGCGCTGCTTGTGATCATCAACGATCTGCTGGAAGGCCTGCCGGTCGCCTCGTGCGGCGCGGCGAGCCAGCTCCCGGTCGGACTTGATCGTCGCGGGAGCTGAGCTTTCCAGTAGTGTCAGTGATTGTGAAGTGGCTTGTTCCATGCTGCTCATTTCTTGGCTTTAGTCATGAGACGACTGCAGCGCAAAAAGGTTTGCATGGTCAGGCCTGAAGATTTACCGGGTCAGGGCTGCCAGGCGTAGGAAAATTTGGCGAAAAAGGTGCGATTGGTCTGTTCGATGGATTCGAAGCTGTCGTCCTGAAAGCCAGCATCTGAATAGCCCACGAAAAACCGGGTCGCCGCATTGACCTTATAACTGTACAGCAACTGGGTAGTTAGCTCACGGCTGCGACTCTGCACGTTGCGGATATACAAGTCCGGGTTGCGATCATTGTCGATATATTGGGCCGTGAAGCGCAGAAAACTGCGGGCGTTGAACTGATAGGTAAACTCGGCATCGGTCAGTTTGGCGGTGAACAGGCGGCCACCGTCTACATCGAATTCCTGATGCTGGAATTCCAGATCGACCTCCAGATGCCGGCCTATTTGCCAACCAATTTCCGGGCCGATTCGGCGTGAGCGGCCGAGCCTGGTGTTGGCGAAATCGACGATATCTTCCAGTCGGAAGTACATGCCCAGCTCGAGCCCAGGAGTTGGAGACAGGGACAGACTCAGTTGATTAAATTGTTCATCGAAATACTGCCCATTCCAGTAAGTCTTGCTGCCGCCGAACAGACCGTCCAATCGTGATTGCCAGGGGCCATTCATATTGAGGAACACTTCGAATTCTTCTTCCAGTTCGAAGCCGCTCTGGTCATGGGTAATGTCGTAATCCAGTGCCACACGAATTCGTGAGAAAAAACTGTCACCGTCATTACGCCAGCTGTGCCCAACTCTGGTCACGAAATAGTTGTAGTCGACTCTCGAGATAAAGCCCAGATCGGCGCGGAAGTCTGCTCCGACATCGGTGTAGCCCACCCACACGTCCCAACGCCGGTCATTGTGGCGATAGTCAATTGAATGAAAGCTGTCGCTGAGATGGGGGTCTTGCGAGTAACGGCTGCGAATCTGCGTTGGATAATCACTACTGGAACGCATGGTTTGTATCGTGATCGAGTCGCTGTTGGTTGGTCTGAGTACCGCATCGAGACTGGTTACGGTATTGCTATAGCCATCACCACGTCGATCAGTGACCAATGCACCGATGCTGGAATTGCCATACACATCGTAGCGATAACGGGCAATTGCGACGTCGCTTTCAAGGTCAGCCAGAGACGCTACCCGTGAACCGAGATTGCCAGGGATCAGGAAGCTGGTGGTTTCGTCTCTTGCGGTTAGCAGGCCAAAGGAATGATCGCCACTCTTGCCGGTTAGCTTGGCACCGAAACTCGGATCGGCGATATTACGGGTGTGTACGACATTCTGGGCGCTGTTGAAATAGTCGGCACCATCGAGGAAAAACGTTCGGCGCTCCGGGAAAAACAGGCTGAAGGTGTTGTTGATATCGAGTTGGGCACTGTCCGCTTCGACCTGGGAGAAATCCGGATTGATGGTGGCATTCAAATACAGATCCTGGTTGATGCCCCAGCGGACATCGACGCCGCCATCAGGATCTATGTCGTCCCGCTGCCATCCGGCTCCGCCGTGGGGGTCTCTGCTGTGCACAGCAGTTGCTGTGACCGTCGGAATAATTTCGAGATTCCTGCTGCGCTCCAGTTCGGCAAACCCTTCAGCTTTGCCTAGCTGACAGAGATAGCAGGAGATGTCACGGTCCCGTCCTGCGATTGAAATTCGATTGCGCCGATCTCGAGGATAGTTTCTGACCAGGTCCAGACCCCAGAGTTGATCCTGCTGTGAAGGTGAAAAGCGCAATTGTTTGAAGGGAATGGCCATCTCCACCATATAGCCTTGTTCGGTGATCTGGCCCGCACTGTCCCAGATGGCATTCCAGGAGCCATCTTCCCGGCGATTGAGATCATCCCGTATGGAGTCCGCCTGAATGCCCAGAGGGTTGGCGTAGAACTGGTACGCGCGGCGTTCGTCATTGAAAGTGTCCAGTACGATTGAGACCCAGTCATCGTCCCACAATGCGTCGCGATCACTGTAGTAGGCGCGAATCTCATCGGGGTTGGGGTCTTCAGCAATGAAGGCAACATAGAGAATCTCACCGTCTTCCATTAGCAGACCAGTGGTCGTCACCGCGGCCTGAACCGAATCGCCCGGATCGAATTCGATATTCACCGGAATTCGAGTTGCAGCAGACCACTCGCTGACCTCCACGTTGCCGTCGATGCGCGGCGCCTGATCTACCCGAGGTACAGCAAAGCGAGTCATCTCCTCAGACTGCGCAAACAGCAGTGCCGGGGCAAAGAGTAAGAAGAGCACAAAAGTAAGTTGTGCCAACAGGGCTCTGATGGAGGTAGTCACTGAGACAAGCAGGGCGGAGCGCGCAAGAGTATTCATCACAAACTTCAATTCTCTTTTTTATTTCTGTGGTTGTCTCAGCAAGACTGAGGACGGCTGCGAGGCCTGATGTGAGGCCTGCTGTGTGGCGTAAGTAGATACCAAAACGCGGCACGCTGGCAAACGGGCAGCGTCAACAATCAGATGGTCAGGCGTGGCGACAGGTCATAAGGTCGCAGAAAAAGAGAAGTTATTTATCTTGTGGTAAAGAGTGTGTGGGAAAAACAGGAAAGCGAATGGAGTAGTTTCACTCAGAAAAGCAGGATGCTGCCTTCCTGAGTGAAACTTGTAAATCTGCGTTATTCTGCAGCCATCTCAGCCGCTGCTTCTACCACATTGGCAAAATCCGGGCGGTCGCGATAGCTTTCTTCAGCAAATTTGTAGCGAATCACACCATTCTCATCGACCAGGAAAATGCCTGGATAGGGCACACCGTAGGCTCGAGAATCCGGTGCATAGTCCGTATTCAAAATGCCAAGGCGATTGACGTGAGTAATGGCTTCATCGTGGAGCAGGGTGAAAGTCACATCCCGATCCAGCTCGACTTCCTTGAGAAAATCGACAGGGTCGTAAGTCATGGCCACCACGCTTACTCCCAATTCTTCAAACTGTTCTGTGATATCTATCAGCTGCACGAGCTGAGCAGTACAGAAGGGTCACCAATCGAAAGATCGGCTGAGCATGAACAGCATGCCGTTCTCACCCACCAGATCCGTAAAGTCGCGTAGCTCGCCGTTCTGATCCTGAGCGGCTATCTCAGCCATTTGTGCGCCCACCGGAAAATCCGGTGCCCACACAAACTCCTGAGCACTGGCAGCACTGCCGACGAACAGCAGGCTAAACAGTAGAACCAGTCGAGTCAGGCGACGGTTAAGGTTTTGAGTCATGTAGTCTCTCTTTTTGTAATACGAACGTACTTGATGGAACAGGTAATGCTTTATCAGGAAACCGGCCAGGCCTCGGAATTCTTTCAGGGAATATGCGTGGTCAACTGAAGTCCGCCCTGACTAGCAAGTAATCACTTACTCAATATCGGCGAGAAATCGTTCACCCCGTGGCATGAAACTGTTGTCGCTATCCAGAGAGAACACTACCGAGCTGGATCGCCCGATGATTTCTTCTCGCGGAATAAAGCTGTACACACGGCTGTCCGCGCTGTTGTCGCGATTGTCACCCAGCACGAAATACTGATCCTCGGGCACGATACTGGGGCCGTAGGATCGATTGGCGCGATTGATGAAGCCGCGGGACACCTGAGCCTGATGCGGGTGGTCGGGAAGCTCCTCGAGAATAATGAGGGCATCATCATCGCGATGCAGCACTTCATAGTTTGCAGCACGGCCATTAATGACCAGCGCGTTGTTTTGCATATAGATGGTATCGCCAGGCAGACCCACAATTCGTTTCACCAGACGCTTGCCGGCGCGTTTCGAATCGATGATCACTACGTCCCCACGCTCGGGATCAGACAGTTCGGCCAGGGAAATCTCAGTGAAAGGAATCTTCACGTCATAAGCCAACTTGTTGACCCAGACCTTATCGCCATCCAGCAACGTGGGCTGCATTGAGGCGCCAGAGATTGAACTGAGGTCGGCAATAGCACTCTTGAAAAACACGATGGAGCAGAGCAGAAAGAAGAATTGGCTATTCTCTTTCCAGAAATGGGCGAGGGCTTGCTTCAGTCGTTTGCCAAGAGAGGGCTTGAGTGGGTCAAAAGGCTGCATTTGCTGAACTTCTACAAAACTTTCCAAAAACGATGTATTTACAGTAGCTTCGCTACCTGAATCTGTCAATTTGAGCGCGGGCGTTTCGTGGCGCCAGCGCCCATACTCACCGCGCGCGGGGCACTTGCAATGCTCAAGCACCTCCCCTAACCTGTATACCCGTACAGTACGAGCTCTGGCCTCCCAGCATGCCCATAAGCCGCTTCCATCCAGCCTGTCAGAACTGGTTTCTCACCAAATTTGGTGGGCCTACCGGCGCCCAGGCACAGGCCTGGCCGGCTATTCAGGAAGGGCGACATACCCTGATTTCAGCCCCTACCGGTAGCGGTAAGACACTGGCTGCCTTCTATGCGGCTATTGATGATCTCGTCCAGAAAGGCCTCTGTAATCAACTCGAGGACGGAGTACAGGTTCTTTACGTCTCTCCGCTCAAGGCCTTGAGTAATGATATCCGCAAGAATCTCGAACAACCTTTGGATGGTATCGCTGAACATCTCCATTTGGCCGGTCTGCCTCCGGTGGATATTCGTGTGGCCGTGCGCACTGGCGATACGCCCGCCAATGAACGGCAGAAGATGGCCAAGAAGCCTCCGCACATACTCGTTACCACGCCAGAATCTCTCTATCTGCTGCTCACCAGTGCCAGCGGCAGAGCAATGCTCGCCAGTGTTGGCACGCTAATCATTGACGAGATACACGCCTTGCTCGGCGATAAGCGCGGCTCCCATCTCGCGCTCTCGGTAGAGCGGCTGGCGCGTCTCGTGGCGAAAAACAGTGGGCAACACTTGCAGCGCATTGGTCTTTCCGCAACCCAGAAGCCGATCGAGTTGGTGGCCCATTATCTGGTGGGCTCCAGCCCGGACTCAGCAAACGATCCTGACTGTGTGATCGTCAATACCGGCTTCCAGCGGGAAATGAGCATCGGTCTCGAAGTTCCCAAATCTCCCTTGTCGGCACTCATGAGTAATGAGGTGTGGGAGGAGCTGTATGAGCGCCTCGTGGAGTTGATCGAGAGCCATGAGACTACTTTGGTATTCGTTAACACGAGACGGCTCTCGGAGCGTCTCGCGCTGGCCCTCAGTGACAGGTTGGGTGAGGGCTCGGTATCTGCCCATCATGGCAGTATGAGCAAAGATCATCGCCATGACGCAGAGCAAAATCTCAAGCAGGGCAAGCTCAAGGTATTAGTAGCGACCGCATCCATGGAACTGGGTATCGATGTAGGGTCGATCGACCTGGTATTACAGTTCTCTTCCCCGAAGAGCATAGCGACTTTCCTGCAGCGGGTCGGTCGCAGCGGTCACTCGGTGCACGGTACACCAAAGGGCATTCTCTTCCCGCTAACCCGGGATGATCTGGTTGAAGCAACGGCGCTGATTCACAGCATTCAATGTGCCGAGCTGGATCGCATCATCATGCCCGACAAGCCCATGGATATACTCGCCCAGCAGATTATCGCGGAAGTGTCTTCGCCGGGTAGTGAAGATCCTGAAACGGGCTGGCAACTCGATGAGTTGTTTGCGCTGGTGACCAGGGCCTACCCATACCGCTTGTTGAGCAGAGCAGAGTTCGATGAACTGATAGCCATGCTCGCTGAGGGCTATACCTCTAGGCGCGGCCGTCGCGGCACGCATCTACATCTCGATGCAGTAAACGGCCGGGTGCGGGCCAGGCGCGGATCAAATCTGACCGCATTGACCAATGGCGGCGCTATTCCAGACATGTTCGATTATCAGGTAGTGCTGGATCCGGAAGATGTGGTTGTCGGTACGCTCAATGAAGACTTCGCTCTGGAAGCACTACCCGGTGATGTGTTTACGCTTGGTACTCATAGCTGGCAGATGTTGCGTGTCGATGGTTTGAAGGTACGCGTACGCGATGCCGAAGGCATGCCGCCAACTATCCCATTCTGGTTTGGAGAAGGGCCAGGTCGCACACAAGAGCTTTCACAAGCGGTATCCAGGTTGCGAAGCAAAATCGAAGCGTTGCTTATCAATGATTCTGCCGACGCGGCTTTGCAATGGTGTGCGGATAGCATCGGCCTGCCTCGGGCTGCAGCTGCACAGTTGGTGGAGTATTTGCAGTCAGGAATGCAGGCACTTGGGGTCATGCCGACCAGAGAGACACTGGTCATGGAACGCTTCTTCGACGAAGTGGGAGACATGCATGTCGTGATTCACTCGCCCTATGGCAGCCGATTGAATAGAGCCTGGGGTTTGGCGCTGCGCAAACGCTTCTGCCGTTCATTTAATTTTGAGTTACAGGCTGCTGCGAATGAAGACAGCATTGTTATCTCTTTAGGCTCAGTACACAGTTTTGAGTTGGACGAAGTTTTTCGTTACTTACAAAGCACAACAGTCCGTGAGGTGTTGGTACAGGCCATGCTCGATGCGCCGATGTTTGAAGTGCGCTGGCGATGGAATGCCACTCGCTCACTGGCGATTCAACGCAATCGCAATGGCAAGCGTGTGCCACCCCAGTTTCAGCGGATGGATGCAGAAGATCTGGTGGCCCATGTGTTTCCCGATCAAATTGCCTGTGCAGAGAACATCACTGGCAAGCGCGATGTCCCCGATCACCCGCTAGTGAATCAGACGATTGGTGATTGCCTCACAGAAGCAATGGACATCGATGAGCTTGAGTCCCTGTTAATGCAGATGGAGAAACAGGAACTGACTCTGATCGCCAAGGATCTGCGCGAGCCCTCGCCCTTCGCTCAAGAGATTATTAACGCACGGCCCTATGCCTTTCTCGATGATGCACCCTTCGAAGAACGGCGCACCAACGCTATTCGTCATCGCAGCTGGTCCGACCCGGCGCAGGCCAAGGATTACAGCTTGCTCGATGCCGAGGCCATCGCCCGGGTGCGCGAAGAAGCTTGGCCAACAGTCACCAATGCTGAAGAGCTCCACGATGCCATGTTGAGTGCTGGCTTCATTAGTGCCAATGAATTCACAGCTCATGGCTATGTCGCTTTGGCAAGCTCGTTGATCGAAGACAGACGCATCCATGAGATCGCTTCGCTCAACGAATCGATCTGGGTAGCGGCAGAGAATCTTGCTTGTTGGCAGGCTCTTTTACCTGGTTTGGAATTGCCCGCAGACTTTCCTGAGGCACTACTGTCCAGACAATGGGAAGCCGAGGAGGCGATGCGCGAAGTTGTGCGCTGCCGTCTGGAATGCTTGGGCCCGGTAACTGCCGCAGATCTGGCAGCCCCTCTGGGCATTGCAGAAGCAAAAGTGACTGCCGCACTCATTGCATTGGAAGTCGAAGGCTTTGCCTTTCAGGGCCAATTCAATCCGGCGCTAAAAAACACCGTACACAGCTCGGCGGGGGATGATACAGATCTGAAGGTAGTGGAATGGTGTGAGCGTCGCTTGCTACAGCGTATTCATCGTTACACGATCGATAGCCATCGTGCCGCAATCAAACCGGTGTCGCTTGAAACCTTCACAGAATTTTTATTTGCCCGGCAACAGATTGAACCAGTGCAACGAGACAGTGCGGAATTGCCGCCCGGGCTCGATGGGCAGACCAAACTACAGGCAGCGCTGGTCGCTCTCGATGGCTACTCAGTGCCGGCATCGAGCTGGGAAGCGGATTTGATGCCGGCACGGGTTAACGACTACGACCCCAACTGGCTCGACGTATTGTGTATTAGCGGACGCGCATTCTGGGGCAGATATAGTTTGCCCTCAGCCAACAAAAAGAACCTGCAACGAAGTCGCAGTTCAGGGCCAGTGCGCAGTACGCCTATCCTTCTCGCCATGCGTCAAAACATGGATATCTGGGAGGCATTGGCAGGAGAACAGAACACTCAGATCGAGGCACCAGAATTGAGCAGTAATGCAATGCGGATTGAGAGTGATCTGCTGACTCATGGTGCCAGTTTCTTCGACCAACTACAGACACGAACAGGGCTTCTTCGTACACAGCTTGAGGAAGCGCTGGCGGAACTGGTTAGTCAGGGTAGGGTGACCAGCGATAGTTTCACAGGGCTACGTGCGCTGTTAACACCTGCGAGCAAGAAGCCAGGCGGAAATCGCAGGCGACAACGGCAGGCGATGTTCGGTGTTGCCGATGCTGGGCGCTGGAGTTTGCTCGACACTTTCTCCCGAAAATCTACCGACTCAGCCATGGACGATGCACAAGAAAACCCTGCCAAGGCAAAACAGCTGCGGCGCCCCGTGCAATGGGAAACTCTCGATGAAGAACAATTACAACGCCTGATTGCAATTTACTTGCAGCGATGGGGTGTGATCTGCCGTTCCTTCGTCGATAGGGAAGCCCTCGCACCACCCTGGCGAATTATTCTACGGCAACTGCGCAAGCTCGAACTGCAAGGCTCCCTGCGCGGTGGTCGTTTTATCGCGGGAGTAGGCGGCGAGCAATTTGCCAATGCAGAAACGGTTGATGCACTCAGGCAGTTCAAGAAAGAGCAGGCACAGCGCAAGGTCGCACCCTATTACTGTATTGCAGCGTGTGACCCTGCGAACTTGCTGCAGCTAATACAACCTACGCGCAAGCTTGCCCGACTGAGTGGAAACCGAGTGCTCTATCAAGGTGGAATTCCTCTGGCAGTTTTGGAGTCAGGAGAAATCCATTTTCTGCGCGATGTTGCCGGCGATGAGAGTTGGCAATTGCAGCAACTATTGTTAAAGCGAGCTTACCCTCCACGCTTGCGAAGTTACCTGGGCACTCGATAACCCGGGTCCGGTATTTGATCTCAAGGAAGTCACACGGTGGCTGCATTTCCACTCTCCAGACAAACAGTGAACCGGATCACAGTTAACTCGTCTTTCTAAGACATCTGGCCCTTTTCAATCGATTCGATTTATTAATTGCGAACCAGTTCAAACTCCATCACTCGTGTTTTGCGGGCGCTATCACACCATCGCTTTATCCGTCTCCTTATTCTCTACCCATAGCTTTTCGGAACTACAGATCGCTTTGTTAATCGTTTCAACAGGGCGTTACGTAGATAAGCATCAGGCACAAGAAGGAAACCAGAGAATGATTGAGAGAAGAGATCATAGACGAGTCCCTGTTGGCTACTGTGTGAATCTGCGCCATCCTCTGCTTGGGGTGCTGACTGCAGAAGCGAATAATCTGTCGATTGGTGGACTCGCCATCACGCTCGATGAAGAGATCAACTGTTTCGTGATGATGGAATTCGACATTGAGGTACAGGGCGACGGTTGGCAGGACGAAACACCAACCTTACCTGTTCAGGTGACGCGGGTTAAGGGCAGAGAGATTGCGCTTAAATTTCTCGAAGTTAATTCTGTGCAAAGAGCAGAGGATAGCTCACTAACAAGGACGGTGAATTCTCAATCGGAGCAACAGCCGGAGCCACAAGCAAGGGCCGAGGTTCTTGATCTGCAACCTGAAGCACAACGCACATTAAAGATTGGTGATAAAGAGCGCTATCGCTTTCAATCTAGAGAAAGCCGAGAAAATAGCTCAGCGACAAATACAGTACAACCACGATTAAGCCTACATAGCTGAGAAAGCGTAACGGACTCTCTCTAAACACTGTCCAAAAACTCGACCCCTCGCCAGCTTCCTGTTGGCGACGAAATTCTTCCCGTACTCTGCTCAGTCTTTGCTCCTGATAATTATCGATCAAGGCTCGCGCTTCATCGAAACGACTCTCATCCTGCAGCCACAAGCCAGGCATTGAGATGCCCCAGTTCCCGGGCGACGTTTCGAAGAACTCCAACTCATTATCTAGCAGCAATTGCCGGACCTCGTCTGCCTCATCTTCGGGGACATGGCGTAATCGAAATAGTAATCTGGACATTGTGATCCTGCGTTGTACCTTTATCTACTCGAACCAACAACTAGCGGGAGCAATAGCGAAGCGCCGATGGTTGCTTAAGAATTTTTGAAAAACTGGAATTATGCGCTAATTACTACTATACCTTAGATACACAGTAGAATGACCTCAGTGTCTTACTGCTGCGCTCTTTATGAGAGCGGCTTGCGAGAGTAGTTTACGAGAGTAATTTACGAGAGCGGTTTAAAAGAACGGTTTTTAGGGTGGTTTTACAAGTGCGATTTTACAAGGAACAGGGTTCATTCAAATGAATAAATTCAAGTGGCTATTCACCCCTGGTTTTGCTGCTGGTCTAGTCTTCAGTTTAATGCTGCCTTCAGCATCGGCTGACACTTCTGTGTGGCGGGTCAGCAATGGCGAGGCAACGCTCTACCTGGCAGGCACGGTACATCTGTTGCGCGAGTCCGATTACCCACTTCCACCGGAATATGATCAGGCCTATAGAGAGGCGGACGCGCTGGTATTCGAAGTGGATCTGGATGCGATGGAAGACTTGAGTATTCAGGCGCGTTTGTTAGCCGAAATGACCTACAACGACGGACGAACTCTCCGCGAAGTGCTAAATCAAGAGGCATATCAGGCATTGGAGGCCTATGCTTCCGAGGTGGGCATGCCCATGGCGTTAATGCAGACATTCAAGCCGGGCATGATTGTGGCCACTATGCAGATTTTTGAGTTTCAGAAAATGGGCTTTACGCCGGAAGGTGTCGATGCGCATTTTAATGTGCGTGCCAATGAAGATGGCAAGCCAGTCCTGGGACTGGAAACTCTGGAAGAACAGATCGCCTTTCTCGCCAGTATGGGTGAGGGCAATGAAAGCGAATTCATGCTTTCTTCCTTGCGTGACCTTGAAGGCATTGAAGAATCCATGGAAGGCATGATCTCAGCCTGGCGTTCCGGCGACACCGAACTTTTGGAATCGATGTTCGTGACCGAAATGCGCGAACAGGCACCGCAAGTGTATGAAACCCTGCTGCGCAGTCGTAACTTGAATTGGGTGCCGCCACTGATCGAGATGTTGGGGGATGAAGACATTGAGTTTGTGTTGGTGGGCGCGGCACACCTGGTCGGTGAAGACGGTCTTCTGACTCTACTTGGCCAGGAAGGCTATGTCATAGAGCAGCTCTAGGGTGAGCATGCGTTATTGCACGTAGCGAGAGATCACGGCAGTTTGTAGTTAGTTATCTGAAGTCGTAAAAAAACGGGGAGACCAAAGGTCTCCCCGTTTTCTAATGCAATTCACTCACTATCAGCTTTCCAGCGTTTCGCTGTGCGAATACATTAACGTTCAGTATTCGCGGCTGAAATACAGACTCAAGAGCTGGTTTTGTGGCTCAACACGATCTGACGTGGACCGCTGGTAGATGTCTGACCACTTACTCCTGACGGTATTTGCTGAACTTTGCCGCCCGATTTCAGGAACGCTTCAATATGTTCTTCCAAATCAGCACGGTTGCTGACAGCTGCTTCCTTTTTCGCTTTGTTCGCCATGTTTAACCTTTTCACCCTTACTCATTACGGTCAAAACTCCGCATTATACACGAATCAGGAGTTCCCGACCATGTCAGAGCCAGAGTGATTCAGCAGCGAGGAAGCAGTGTCACACTCAGCGAGCTGCGGAACCCAGGCGTTTTCGAGGTCTGGTGAAATAGTCTGAGTAATAGTCTTCCGGCAAATCCCCGATCAATTCATCAAGCGAGGTCTTGTAGATGACTTTCATCTTCGCCAGCAATTCGAGATCCAGATGGCAGCCGTAGTTACGGATTGTCTCGATATCTTCCAGTTGCTTGCGTGAGATGCCTAGCAGTCGTGCGCCTTCATTCATTGAGTAACCAGCATTCAGGCGAAGCTGGCGCATGTTCTTTTTTACAGTCACCGTGATCGGTGAAAACTTCGTAAATTGAGGATGATTCATAATTGTTTCCCTCCCAGCCCACTAATATCGCGGTATGCCGGGTTTCCCAGTTAGCACGTGGTTATTATTTGTAGCAGCCCAGAAAATCGGCAGGGCGCCACTGGAATTTAACGTATCACAGGTATTGTGGATTTAAAGGGCTACTTCAAATTGCCGGGAATGCCCGCCAGTTTTGTAAGTTTCAGTGTATCTAAACTGCAAATTTCAAAAGAGAAACTTACTCGCCTGCCCGTATTTTCGCGGCGATACGACGGAAGACAGATTTCAGCCAGCGCTCTGTACGAGTTTCCTGACTGAAATCGAAATGGGATTGAGCGTTATTGAGGAAGGGCGACATATTGTTGCGTAGAAAGTCCCAGGCGCCAACTTCTGAGATGCCATCGAGAGTCTGTTTGTAATCGGCGATTAACACTTCATCAATCAGCTGATAGCCTGTTTTGCCTACTGCGCCGACTGTGCCAAGTCCGGTCTGCGTGGCAGAGGCAGCGTGTACTGAGAGAATCCCCAGGATTTGTTCTACAGACATCTTTTCTCTTTGTGCAATCAGGTTGATTTGATTCCACAACGATTCAAAACGAGGCAATAGCTGTGCAGAGTTCCTGGTGAGGTGTACCGTACTTGCTCTTAATTCGTCCGCCATGTGTTTTATTTCTGTAGTGGACAGAGGTGGGGTATCGATTGCGGTTGCGCCCTGGCGGCCCATGTCGTGAATTGCCTGCAGTATCTGCTCGAGTGATTCAGGGCTGGAATCCTCGGAAATTACCTTGTTTTCCTTTAGCGCAGAGACAAGGCGCTGCAAGAACACCTGTCCGCCCTTGGCTGCATCGGAAGCGATGGCAAAGATCCAAACGGGGGAAAGATGCATGGTCAGCAAACCCGCTGTCTCCAGACTCGTTCCGAGTAACTTGCGTTGTACAAATCGCTCTTGTAGTGCTTCGGTTCGAGTCTCCGAATCTATGCCGGCAACATTGCGAATCAAGAATGTTTGAAACATGCCCAAGGTGAACCGGTAACTGGACGTGTTGCGCAGAGCAGAAGGAAGCAGGGTTTCAGATAGCAAGTAAGTGCTACCACCTACCAACGCACTGAGAGCGCGTGCACTACGCTCGGGTAAAGACAACGTTAAAGTGAGATAGTGGGACAATCGGTTGAAATACGTCTGATCTTCATCGCCAAGCTGTTCTGGCAGTGACTCGGGTATTGGAGCGGGTAACTGGGCAGGTGTATCAGCATTCGCGTTCGAAGCTTCTTCGTCGGCAGTTGGTTTGAGGCTATCGGGTGGGCCTTGGGACATGGTGCCAATCTCAGCTTGAGCTGGAGGCGCTTTTCTGTGCGGCGTCCAGTATCAAACTCAGCACTTTCCGGTTGACCACTACCTCGTAGTAGCTTTCATCGGAATCCGGGTTCTCTTCAATACGGTTATCTTTCCACAGGCCAATCTTACCTTCGCGGATTACCAGATCTTTTTTGCGCCCGTTGGCATCCGGGTACTGACCGACATGGAACAGATAACTCTTGTTGTTAAGTTTGATGCGCATTGAACGGAGCTTGATTTCTTTCTTGAGTTTGTCAAAAGCCGCATCGTCGATATTGATGCCATTCACATTGTAACGAAGATAGTGTTGACCCTTCTCGCCTTTCCCGGACTCTCCCTCAGCGATTTGCAGGACATCAACATTGAACAGTCCTTTTTCCAATGCCGTACGTAGATTCCAGGAACATCCAGACATGCGATCGGCCAGGCCGATTGCGCCGGATATCATGATCGGATGATCGCCATCGTAAAGATAACGCGGTGCTTCGTCGGAGTAACAAATCCCTACACCAAGCTCCAAAAGTGGCAGACCCATCTGTGTTGAGTAGCGATTGTTCGAGCCGGTGATCTTCAGCATGTCTCGTGCATAGCCGCAGGCCCGCGCCACCGAGTACCACTGCTGAGGGGCGTTCTCATATTCCAGGAAACTGAGAATAATGGCGTCCCCCTCGATGAACACTTTGTTGGCGCCATAGGTCTCGAGAATTTTGTTAATCGGATTAAAAAACCGCGTACTGAAATAGGAAGCCGGATTCAATCCTTTATTCTGTAGTTCATCTGTAACCGTCGTTGAACCGCGAACGTCTGCTTTCAGAATCGCATGATGACAGATGCGCGCGTCATCCTGCTCGATCTCCGAACTGGTCGGCAAGTCATAAAGGGTGCCAGCAGATTTTGAAAGCTTGATTTCATCTTCGTCAGTAAGCAGATTAAGTCGATTAAACGCGCGATGGGCAAAGCGATAATTCTTTAGCAAGTTGCGATAGCGGCTGATGTCAGTCAGTAGTCGCAACATTTCTGAATCATCGGCCTGCTGTATTTTCTCTTCGATATCCTCACGGGCCGCTTCCAGAGCCTTCACCTGTTCGTTATTCAACTTGACAGGGCCGGTGACTGAGTCGGTGACTTTCTTGATCGTAATCTGGCCGGCGAGGAACTGGCACAGCACCTTCATGTCGGTGTGCTCCAGCAAGGCCGGGCTCAAAGAACGACGCATGTAATGCGAAGCGAGCATGGGTGCCAGAAGTTTCTCTTTGCGCAGCAACTTGCTGAACTTGTTTAACAGCTGAGACTGTTTCTTGATATCAGCTTTGATTTTTCGGGAGGTTCTAAAGCCCAGTTCACCACGTAGCTCATTGAGTGTGTCACGGTTAGCTTCTTCGTCGAATAGCGACTTGACGATATCTGGTAGCTCAAACCAGTTGTACTGTTCGCTGATCAAAGACTTTGAATCGGCGGCAGGCCCTAGAAAGGCCTGGCTTGCAAACAAGCCCTTCAACTCATCGTGCACTTCCGTGCTGGTCTGTTCCGTTGCCACAGTTTGCCGAAGCGGAGAAATATTCAGCTCTTTGAGTTGCTTGTTAAACAGTTTCTCGAGTTTCTCATTGAGCGCGATGAAGTCATTGTTGTCAGATGTGGATGTCCACATGGAAAATTCATTGAGTAACAACGGCAGGGCACTGAGCTCGGAAGTAAACAAGAGGGGATTGTTGAGCATCGGCAGAAAGCGCGAGGAGTTTTCGTCGAGGTACTGCTGACGAATGGATGCAAGTTGTCTCTCTTCGACTCTCTGCAGCTGCAGCAAGATCTGCCGGTTTACCTGATAGAGAATGCTGTCATAGTTTTTCTTTACCCAGTACACACTGTGCTGAGTGGCGAGCGCATCTGACGAACCCTGATCCCTGTGTTCGGAAAGCCGCGCAGTGACAGCGCGCAGTTCCCTGTCCATTTGCGTCTTGGTTGTAGCAATGATGAATTTGATTGCCGCAAATTGCAGCAAATACACTTCTTCCACACTCAGATCGGTCTGTACCCGATGAATGAGGACCTTCATCAGGTCGAGATATTTTTCGCGAAGCTTGTCAAAAACCGCCGAGTTGTCCCATTGCTTGGGTTTAGGTACAGCGACCTGGGAGAGCAGCAGAGCCACGAGCTTTTTGATGTCTGAACAGAAGCGACGGCTGAGACGAACATCTACCCGAAAGTTGTCGATCCCACGGGCAAGAGAATCCGTAGAAATCTGAACGGTCTGTTCCTGTTCGATGTCATCGAACAGACTCTTTGAGTCGGCTGAGAGTAGAGTATGCATTGAGAATCTGTGTGTTATCGCTTTCCAGGACCCCCGTCGGAAAGCTTGATCTTGTTCACAGTACTTAAATCCGGGATGAAGATACCAGAAAATTTCACCAAATTTGTGATGATCGGCACACTACGTGGAATATTCTTACAAATCAGGAGCTTGTAGATTGGGGTAGTAAAGTGGGCTTATAGACAGAGCAGAAAAGGCCGCGTTTCTAGTTTGAGCAAGCGCTCAATTGGAGGCGAAAGCGAGAGCTTGATGTGGCAGGAAAACCGGAATCAGTCCGCCAGGGGCTTTTGAGCGAGAAAGAAATCGGCGAACGCCGTAAGGCACTCGGTGCTGCTGTTGCGTAGCTTGCGCTCGGCGAAATAGGCTAACCAGCGACTGCTGCCGCCGTTCAGAAACTCACCGTCCAGTCGCATCAGAGTATGTTCGTCATCGAGGCCAGGAGTCAGGCGAATGCTGAAGCCAGCTCGACAGTGCGGATTAACTATCTCGAAATCGAGACGCTCGTGGCAGTCCCAGTGCAGTATTTCCCAGATCTCAGAGTGAAAGGCCTTGTCGATCTGGAGGCGGGTGCCGCGGCCTGGCTTACCAGAATCGAGGCGATGCACGGCGCGAACTTCGGGCATCCAGTGTGTCCAGCAGGCAAAGTCAGTCAACATCTCCCAAACCAGCGCCTGACAGTGGGGCCAGGGACCGAAAGTCTTTTCCAGCAAGGGATCGTCAGCACAATAGTCACCCTGAGCCGTCAGGAAACGGTCTGCGTCGGTATTGGGCGTTGTACGGGTCAGCATCAACACTGGAATCCTCCACCTGGCTGTCAGCTTCCGGATTCCGGGTGGAATGCCGGGGCTCAGGGCTCCGGGTTCAAGATCGCAAAATCGCAAAATCAAAAGCGGCGCCTCTTGTTAGTTATTACGACATCTAAGCGGCTGGGTTGAGGATTACTCACAGGCTCTCAACCCCAACCCTTACAAGCCACCGGTTTGCCGGGTACTGCGACAGAATGGCATTGCCAGTGAGCGTGTTGTGGTATGGTATCGACACGGTTGAAACCGCGGTGAGTCAGTGTGCAAGCCGGCGTACAAAACGGTGTACACGAAATTGGACTGACGATCCCAAAGGGGGCTCAAGGGCAGGGGAATCCATTACGGGATTCCGGCGTTAAGCGACGCAATTGGCAGTGCAATTTGCCTATTCCGTGCCCTGCGTTCCGGGACTAATCCACTACCAAAAAAGAATGAATAGGGGGAAGCCTGATCATGAATCCTGAAGACAACGGTCGTCGCAAAGTATTGAAAGGTGCATTGGGAACAGGTGTTCTCGCTGCGGTGTCATCACCCGGTTTTATCCTTCCGGCACTAGCACAAGGTGAAAGACTTATTCCCTTCACTGATGTTCCCGATACTTTTCAGGTGCGACCGGTCCGACCGAATTCGACTCACTATCAGGACACCAGCCAGATAGACAATTTTATTTCTGACAATGATGACTTCTATCTGGTTCAGCACTATGGCCAGCCAGAGATCGACAATGACAGTTGGCGCCTGCGCATTACCGGCATGGTAGATAATGAAATCGAATTGTCTTTGGCTGACCTGCAAGCGCGTCAATCCATGGAACAAATTGTCGGCTTCGAGTGCGGTGGTAATGGCCAGCGTTTGTTTCACGGCTTAATCGGTAACGCGAGTTGGGGAGGCACTTCTCTGCAATCCTTACTCGAGGAAGCGGGCATTCAGGAAGGTGCCAAAGAAATTGTATTTTTTGGTGCCGATCAATCCACGGAAGAGATACGCGGCCGTGAAGTGGAGAAAGCTTTCGCTCGCAGTCTCTCAATACCGGACGCCATGCGTCCGGAGAACATGCTGGCCTACACCATGAATGGTGAAGCACTGCCACACTATCATGGCAAACCTGTTCGCCTCTTGATTCCTGGATGGTACGGCGTTGCCAACGTGAAGTGGTTGACCCAAATCCATGTGCAGGACACACGCTACATGGGGCGCTTTATGGGTCGAGACTATGTGACACTGAAGAAAGCCAATGTGGGCGGAGTAGAACGATGGGTTGAAAACTCTGTCACGACGATGAACCTGAAATCAGCTGTCATACGTGTGACGGAGATGGGTGGTAACTACCGCATCACTGGCTTTGCATTGAATGATGGAACGCCTCTGGACAGAATCGAAGTGAAAGTAGATGACGGGCCATGGATGCGCGCGGAAATGGATCCGAGCAATACCCAGTACTCCTGGAAGCTATTCCATCTTGATTGGGCGAATCCTGCGGCCGGCGAACATCGTATCGTGTCTCGTGCGATTGATGTCAACGGAAATGTCCAGGCGACTCAGGAAGAACTGCCTGAGAAAGTCAGCTACTGGGAAGACTTCGGACAGTTTACGCGAACACTCACACTCTAATACCGCGTCGAAAATCACGCCATTCATTACTTATGAGAGCCTCGTCGAGGCTCTCAATCCTTTTCTTATATTGCGCACGTAAAGTGCGCGGCGTTCAGTTGCAGACGTGAACAACACAACGTGAACAGCACAAACACCACAGCCGTAGATGGCTTTATTCTCACCAGACAATGGCTTGAAACTGATCAGGGAATAGACCTTGTATTTTGGCTCGCCACCAACCGAGGCCCAGCTCGCCTCAGTTTCACTGAGCAGGAAGCGGTGTGCTTCTTTCCTGAGCGCCAGAAACAATTACTTGCAACAAGTCTGCGAGCCCATCAGGGTTGGCGAGTCAGTCCAACCAAGCTCAAGGATTTCAAGCAACAGCCAGTGACGGCACTTTATGCGAGGAGCCGACGACTCTTGTTGGATGTCAGCGAACGCCTGCGTTCTCGAGGCGTGTTTCTGCTGGAGAATGACATCAAACCAACAGACCGGTTTCTGATGGAGCGCTTCATCACCGGAGGTCTTTCACTCAAGGCCACCGAACAACAGACGAGCGCACACAGCAGCTTTGTCGACTATCATCAGGCTGCCGTCAAGCCCTGCGAGTACCGCCCGAAGCTCAAGGCCTTATCAATTGATATCGAAACCGACTACCGCGCTGAAGCTCTGTATTCCATCGCCGCTTGGGGTGCCGATTGCGCAGTCGTTCTTATGCTCGCTCCTGAGCAGCAAGAGGATTTGCTAAAGAGCGCTGCGTCTGAAGAGTTCGAGCTTCGCTGCTTCAACACAGAAGCTGAGTTATTACTCGGGTTTGTGCACTTGCTTGCTGATGTCGATCCGGATGTCTTGATTGGTTGGAATGTAGTGAATTTCGATCTGCGCTGTCTGCAGAACTTTGCGGATCGAGCTGGAGTCGAGTTATTGCTTGGTCGAGCACAGCTGGCCATTAACTGGCGTCAGGCACGGGACAATAAGGACCGACACTACGTGTTGGTGCCGGGCAGGGCGATTCTGGATGGTATAGAACTGCTGCGTTCCGCGACCTATGCATTCGAAAATTTTTCACTGGAGTATGTTGCTCAGCAGCTCTTGCAACGCGGGAAACTGATCGATGATGTGGATCAGCGTGGAGCTGAGATCACGACTCTGTTCGAAACCAACAAGTTAGCCCTCGCCAGATACAACCTCGAAGACTGTCGTCTGGTCTGGGATATTTTCGAGCAGGAGAAGCTCATTGATTTTGCTATCGAACGAAGTCTGCTCACAGGATTGGAGCTTGATCGTTACGGTGGCTCGGTTGCCGCAATGGATTTTCTTTATCTGCCACGCCTGCATCGCAAAGGCTACGTGGCTCCAGCCATTGGGCAACAGCAGAGCGACAACTTGTCTCCGGGTGGCTATGTCATGGAGTCGGTGCCAGGTATTCACGACTTCGTAGCCGTACTCGACTTTAAGAGTCTGTACCCCAGCATAATCCGAACCTTCCACGTTGACCCGCTTGCCCTCATTGAGGGCCTCGCAATTGAAGATGCCATACCGGGTTACGACGGCGGTGCTTTTAGTCGCGATGCGGCGATTCTGCCCGAGCTGATCGAGACGCTATGGAGTGCGCGGGATCGAGCCAAGCAGCAAGCGAATAAAGAGCTCTCCCAGGCGATCAAGATCATCATGAATTCTTTCTATGGTGTGCTCGGTACCAGCGCCTGTCGGTTTCTCGATACCCGCTTGGTAAGTTCGATTACCAAGCGCGGCCACCAGATTATTATCGACAGCAAGGAACAGATAGAAGCCAAGGGCTACCAGGTAATTTACGGCGATACAGATTCGGTGTTTGTGCTGATGACGCGCAACTACAATCAACACAGCGATGAGCCAAAATTGGATGGACAATGCAGTATTGAGCAAGCCCAATCGACCGCCAGGTGGTTAGCCGATGAGCTCAATACGTGGTGGAAGGAGAAGCTCGAAAACGAATTCGGCATCTGCAGTTATCTGGAAATGGAATTCGAGACCTTGTTTACCCGATTTCTGATGCCAACTGTGCGTGGCTCAGATGCCGGCAGTAAAAAACGCTATGCGGGGGTGACCGCTGATGGTCAGCTGGTTTTTAAAGGGCTGGAGTCTGTGCGTAGCGATTGGTCGCCGCTGGCCAGAGAGTTTCAACAGGAGCTTTATCGACGACTATTTGCCGGTGAACCCTATCAGGACTATGTACAATCAGTAGTGCAAAAATTGCGAGATGGTGAGGATGAGAACCAGCTACTCCTGCGCAAGCGCCTACGCCGCCGATTGGAGCAATACGTAAAGAACGTCCCTCCTCATGTACAGGCTGCCAGAAAAGCGGAAAGCATAAGAGCAGAAAGAAACTTGCCGCCTTTGTATGAGTCAGGAGGTTGGATAGAATACCTGATCACCGTGAATGGGCCGGAGCCAAAGCAGTATCGTCAATCGCCAATCGACATTGAGTTCTATATCGAGAAGCAGTTAGCACCAATAGCTGATTCGATACTGCTTTTCGAAGGAACGTCCCTGGAACAATTGCTGACCCAACAGATCGGCCTGTTTTGAATCAGTGTCCCTGCAAGCCACGAATAGAAACGAAAAGAAGCAAAGAGAAAAAAGCGCCTGCGAGGCGCACCTGGAAAAGCGAGAAATAACATGACTACATATCTGGTACTAACCGCCATTGGTGATGATCAACCGGGTTTGGTGGAATCCTTGTCTGCCGCTGTTGCGGACAATGGGGGTAACTGGTTGGAGAGCAGCATGTCCCAGTTGGCCGGCAAGTTCGCAGGAATTTTGCGCGTGTCAGTGGCAGACCAGCAGGCAGATGCCATGATCGCGGCATTGGAACAGCTCTCGGACAAACTGAAGTTAGTGATCGAGAAGGTGGATGTTGAACAAGCTTCCGATAAGCCCAAAACGGTCACGCTTTCGCTGGTGGGCAATGACAGAGCAGGGATTGTCCGGGAGATTTCTCATGCGCTCGCCAGTCTGGCGGTCAATGTCGAGGAGTTGAACACTGAATGTGAACCTGCACCGATGAGCAGTGAGATTCTCTTCAAGTGTAATGCAACATTGCGGGTTCCTGCAGGAGTGAGCCTGGATCAATTACAGGCAGCACTCGAACAGCTGGCCGATGATCTCATGGTGGAGCTGGCTGACTAGAGTCAGGCCCTGCCCAGGCTTTGTTGCAGTCGATTGAAATGATCAATCATATTGGTGAGCAGGTTAATACATTCGACTACCTCAAATTCGGCAGCCATCATTTCCTCCGGTGACTCAGGTGCTGCGACGTCGCTATACAACAGCACCAGACATTCTTTGCTGGCATCGAAATTCTGATAGAACAGTTCGGCAAAATCGTCAGACAAGTCTGCAAAAAGAGAGTCAAGTCGCATACCTTCAGTGCTGCTGGTATCCATCAGCAAGCGTTCCAATGTTGCCAGCTGGGCAATGACAGAGTCTTCAGTACTGTTGCTGAAGCGCGAGTGCAGGCTTTCTTCATATTCGCCATTCAGTAGGGGATAGAGAGAGCGCACCAATAACTCTTCAGTGAGCATGGCATTGATTGCCTGCAAGAGGTCGCTCAGCAAGTCTTCAGCAACGAGAGTGTCTACGGAGAGGGCATACTCGCCCATGCCTTGCGACCAGAGACGCGCGGCATTTTGATAGTCGGTGTTGATCAATTCGGCAAGCAGATCCAGAAGTTCTCTTCGTCGGTTATTGGGCAATTGCTCCAGCGTGAAGCCGAATTCGATTTGTTCGGCATTGAGGCTCGTCGCAGCAACAAAATCACTGGCAGGTCTTGGCCCGCCCGCAGTCAGATTCTCTCCCCATAGCAAAAACTCAATGACATGAAAGCCCAGCGCCGCTTCTGCCAGGTCAAACTGTCCGTGAATTTCACGCAGTGTATCAGGGACCAGCGCTACACTGGTGTCGAACACCAGGCCGCTATCGGGATAGTTGTCTACCGCGTCCACGTACCCGGGTAATATGGGCCATTGATTGAGCCGATAATCCAGATCGCCAAGTTGCAACAGCAAGTCATCGGAAAACACTTCCGCCGCGAAATAGCGATGCAACTGCGTAGTCTCATAAGCATTGTAGGCTAGCTGCCAGCCGTCACGCGCGGTAGCGAGAGAAGTCTCATCTGTACTCGCCAGGAAATCATCGATCTGCGTGTCGAAGGTCTGCAAGTGTTGACCGGCATCAGCGAAGTCGGCTTGTAGTTCTTGCAAATAGAGTTGAATTATTTCCCGTACGGCATTCGCCTGCTCTTCGCTTAACATGTCTACAGCAACAGAGATTTGTTCGGTCGACTCCAGGGTCTGGTTATTCGCTGAATCGGCAGTGCCTTGATCCGCATCGCCACAACTCACTAGTGCCATACTCAACGTCGCTAAGAGTAATGCGGCGATTTGTTTGTTGAGATTGAAAGTCTTCAGTGAGTTCATGGTGTTGTTATCACTTGATTCTGGCTTCTGCAATCCAGTCTTTGGCCACTGTTTCAAATTCCTGCCAGGCCATCCAAGTTGACTCAGCCCACTCTCTTACGCGGATGAGGTGTTGATCAGGACCATCTGATGCGTGTAGATGGCCAATTGTAAGTGAGCCCCGCTGTTTTGGTGCGGGCGCTTCAGGGCGTGAGATTTGTACAGGATTGCTGAGCCAGCGCTGTACATCCCTGTCAATCGTGGACTTATCTTCTGAAAAGATAGCTGCATATATCCCTGTTAGGTGTGCAGCAAATGACTTCGCAGATTTCATGTATTTGTCAGGGTGTTGGAGCGCATAAGTATCGACAGTAAGGCGGTGTTCCTTCATGTAACGATGGTCACTAAATTCCTTTGCGAGTACTTCCTCAAAGAGCTTGAGGCAGGCAGTTCTCCCGCCGCTGACGTTCGCTCCACAATCCGGGCAAGACTCGGAAGATTCATTTAAAGTGTTTCCCATTCTCTCAGCCTTCTCTTAGCCATATTTGCAGCTATATCCGTAGCCAGGTATGTATAGCTTAGCTACTTATCAATCGATCAGGTATTGAGTTGCATGATCTGCCATCCGCGGTGTTTTGCGATGTCCAACAGTTTCTCATCTGCATCAACGACGATTGCTTCGCCTGCCGCTTCGAGCAGGGGCAGGTCATTACTGGAGTCGCTGTAGAAGATGCTGTTGTCCAAAGACAAGCGGTCGTTGCGAGCATCTTCGGAGCTCTCCAACCATTCCTTCAATCTTGCTACCTTGCCGTCCTGAAAACAGGGTGTGCCGGAGATCTTTCCGGTCATTCGGTCTCCGTCGAATACGACTTCAGTCGCCACCAGTTTATCTACCCCATAGGCTTCAGCAATGGGTGAAGTGATAAAGGAATTAGTCGCCGTAATGATCAAACAATAATCACTTGCCTCACGATGACTCGCCAGAAGATTTTTCGATGCCTCGCTCATCAAGGGAAGAACTTTGGCGTCGAAAAAGCGTTGTCTCAGTGCGAGCTGTTCATCTCGAGTCATCTCCAACACTGGCGCAAGCGTAAATTGCACATAGGCATCAATATCGAGCGCGCCTCGCTGATAATCCGCGTAGAAAGCATCGTTCTGCATGCTGTGTTGCTCAGCATCAACGAGACCGGCTTCGATGAGGAACTCTCCCCAGGAATGATCACTGTCTCCAGCAAGCAAGGTGTTGTCGAGATCGAAAAGGGCAAGACGTCGGGTCATGGTGTGTCACTTTTATCAAGGTAGCAAATAGTCAGGGGGCAAAATCTGATGTCCAGCCGGCGAGCAGCGAGATCAGGGGCGTAAGTATAGCTGCAAGCGCGGCACACGTGGCTAAGCTGCCCGGTTCAGGCAATTGACCGGGGTAGGTCATCACAGCTAACACATTGAATTAATTAGGTAAAGAGCAGGATCGAGGCAGTAAATTCCTGTCTCTTTCATGGCTTTGAGAAACATTTATAGGGTATATTTGTCCAAGTCTGAATAAGATGAAGAAAGATGATTGATTCTGAAGGTTATCGGCCAAACGTAGGCATCGTGATCTGCAATAACGAAGGCAAGTTATTGTGGGCAAAGCGCATTGGCCAAAAAGCATGGCAGTTTCCGCAGGGTGGCATCAAAGAGCACGAGTCGCTCGAAGACGCACTCTATCGTGAACTGGATGAGGAAGTCGGTCTGGGTGCGGATGATGTGCGTATCTTGCACAGCACGACGGATTGGCTGCATTACAGATTGCCGAAAAACTTTATTCGCTATCACCGCGATCCTTTGTGTATCGGGCAGAAACAGAAATGGTTTCTGCTTGGCCTGGAGAGTGATGACAGCAAAGTCGAATTGAGTAAATCGGGTGAACCTGAGTTCGATGATTGGCGTTGGGTGAGTTATTGGTACCCGGTCAATCAGGTGATCGAGTTCAAGCGTGACGTCTATCGACGCGCGCTGCAGGAATTGATTGATCCTCTAAACGAGTACGTTAAAAAATTATAAGACACCTGGCCATCGGGCACAGGGATTCCGAGTTCAAGCCAACACGAGCAGCGACATCTCGTCCCTTGAGACGAGTGCATCTACTGCGGCCCACGTGTTGAACTCATTAATCGTAAGGATGCAACCTGACTTATGCTTGAACAATTACGCAGCATCGTTCAAGAAGTTAACGCAGCTCCGGACTTGCAGTCGGCGCTGGACATCATCGTCCATCGCGTTCGAGATGCACTGGGCACACAGGTCTGTTCCGTCTACTTACTCGACAAAGATATTAATAGCCATGTGCTAATGGCCTCCGAGGGCTTACGAAAAGAGTCGGTTGGTCACGTGAAACTGGAAGTGGGCGAAGGTCTGGTTGGCCTGGTCGCCAAACACGCAGAGCCAATCAATTTGCAGGATGCATCCCTGCACCCGAGTTTCCATTATCTCCAGGAAACTGGCGAAGAAGAATTCCATGCCTTTCTTGGTGTTCCCATCATTCACCATCGCGCGGTGTTGGGCGTCTTGGTGGTGCAGTACAAAGAGAAGCGCCGTTTTGACGAGGGTGAAGAAGCCTTTCTGGTGACGCTTTCGGCACAGCTGGCCGCAGTCATCGCTCATGCGGAAGCTACCGGCGCAATCGAGGGTTTGTCGCCTTCAGGACATAAGACTTCGGACACGGTTTTTCCTGGTGTTTCCGGCTCCTCTGGTGTCGCCATAGGCAAGGTAGTTGTGGTTTTTCCACACGCCAACCTGAGTCAGATTCCAAGGCGTCCCGCCGAAGACATCGAGCAGGAAATCGCTTACTTCAACACCGCCCTCGATGCAGTGCGTAAAGACATTCGTGAATTACATGACAAGCTCGCCGGGCGTGTCGCGGAAGAGGAGCGTCAGCTGTTCGAAGCCTATCTGCATATGCTGGATGATACCGCGCTAGGTAACGAGGTCGTCGCGAGGATTCGTGAAGGAAACTGGGCACAGGGTGCGCTGGCCTATGTTGCGAATGAGCACGTGCGTAAATTCGAATCCATGAACGATGACTATCTTTCCGAGCGAGCTGTCGACATCAAGGAGCTATGCTCGCGCGTTCTGTTTTATTTGCAGGATCGCGGCAAGATCGAAACCGAATACTACGACGACACCATTCTGGTGAGTGAAGAGCTCACTGCAGCCATGCTGGCGGAAGTTCCGAAAGAAAAACTCAGGGGCCTTGTATCGGTAAAGGGGTCAGGTAACTCACATGTAGCGATTCTCGCGCGCACCATGGGCATACCCACTGTCATGGGTGCGGTGGACCTGCCATTCAATGAGCTGTATGGCAAAGACGTCATCATCGATGGCTACAAGGGCGAGGTGATCAGTAATCCCTCAGACGAAGTAAGGACTCGCTATCTCGCCACGTTAAAAGAACAAAACGAGCTGATCGCCGGACTCGAAGGGTTGAAGGACGAGCCTTGTGTAACGGCCGACGACCACCGCGTGCATCTGTGGGTGAATACAGGGCTGATGTCTGATGTGATGCATTCACTGGATCAGGGCGCCGAGGGCATCGGCTTATTCCGAACCGAAGTACCGTTCCTGCTGGCGGAGCGCTTTCCTTCCGAGCAGGAACAGGAAGCGATCTATCGGGAACAGCTCGAAGTGTTTGCACCTAAAGTCGTTACCATGCGCACACTCGACATTGGTGGCGACAAATCGCTGCCCTATTTCCCAATCGACGAGGCAAATCCGTTCCTGGGCTGGCGCGGTATTCGGGTAACGCTCGATCACCCGGAAATTTTCACTGCCCAGGTGCGCGCAATGTTGCGCGCAAGCATCGGCCTGGAAAATCTGCAGATCATGTTGCCAATGGTGACCAACATCTATGAGGTGAGTTCGGCTCTGCAGCTGATCAAGAAAGCTCATCGCGAATTACTACAGGAAGGCATTGAAGTGCGATTTCCGCCGGTGGGTGTGATGATCGAATTGCCTGCAGCGGTCTACCAGACTCGTGCCCTGGCCAAGATGGTGGATTTTATTTCAGTGGGCAGTAATGACCTTACTCAATATTTGTTGGCTGTGGATCGCAACAATCCCCGCGTTGCTCATCTCTACAGCGCCTTCCATCCTGCTGTGCTTAACGCTCTGTATCAGGTGGTGAGTCAGGCGCAGGAGGAGGGCAAGCCGGTGAGTATTTGTGGTGAGATGGCAGGAGATCCAGGTGCTGCCGTGTTGCTGGTCGCCATGGGCTTTGATGTGCTGTCGATGAATGCCATGACCCTGTCCAAAGTGAAGTCGGTTATTCGCAGCATCTCTCTGGACGCCGCTCAGGATCTGCTCGATCAGGTCATGCAGATGGATGATGCGCAAACCATCCGTTCGGCGGTGGACATGACCCTGTACAACGCTGGTGTCGATCGTCTGCTGCGTTCTTCGCGAACCAACTAGCCGAGCTCTTCTCTGAAATTACTTCTTGCTCGCAGACCATTGATCGTACGTGATGCGATAGAGCACATGCTCTCGTAGCGGACTCTCTTCCGGCACGCGTGGGTGGAAGAAATTAGAGCCTGTATTCTGCATGCCAAGGCGTTGCATCACCGCGATTGATCGTTGATTGATAGTGGCGGTGAATGAGTCAATAGCATTCAATGCCAGAGTCTCAAAACCGAAGGCGAGTGCCGCTCGTGCCGCTTCCGTGGCAAAACCGAAACCCCACGCGTCGGGGTCCAGGCGCCAGCCGATCTCGACGCCGTCGTCGACAGGTAGATCGGAAAACGGATTGAGACCGGTAAAGCCGATGAAGGCACCATTGTCCTGACGCTCCAGCGCCCAGAGACCCCAGCCAGCGTCGTTGATTGCTGCGTTTAGTTTGTCAGCCAAACCCTTGCTTTGAGCTTCACTTAACGCGTCGGGAAAGTATTCCATGACCCTGGGATCGGCGTTCATGCGCGCGAATCCCGCGTAGTCTTCCTCGCGCCAAGGCCTTAGCAACAAACGGCTTGTAGACAGTGTCTGCGGGTCCATCATTGCTGTCCGTTGTGCTCAGACTACTCGTCGAAGAAATCGATACTGCCCGTGTCGAGGTCATACTCAGCACCAACAATTTTCAAACCATCGTTGGCAATGAAGTTCTCCAGAATGTTTGAGCCATGGCGTAATTGTTCAACCGATGCGTGGATGTTGGCTCGGACTGCGGCATGCATGCGATCGTCCTCGGGCTGCCCCTTAGTTTGCTCGGCGACTTCCTTGATGCCAGGAGTGATACGCCGAACGATAGAATGCAGATTGGGTGAATCGTGTTCTGCATCAGCAGCTAGCAGATCCAGTGAGGCCTTGATAGCACCGCATCGTGAATGACCCAGGACTACCACCAGGCGAGTGCCAAATTGGTCTGCAGCAAATTCGATGCTGCCGATTTGCGAGGGCGCAACAATATTACCGGCGACTCGAATGACAAAGAGATCACCAAGGCCTTGATTAAAAATCAGTTCCGCAGGTACACGAGAATCAGAGCAACCGAGAATGATTGCGAAGGGTTCCTGGGCTTTGGCAAGTTCCTCTCGGCGTGCATCATCGATCTCAATGACGGCGCGGCTTTGTTGGATGAATGATTGATTACCATCTTTCAGGCGTTGGAGCGCTTGTTCAGCAGTTAAGTTTGGCATAAGCAGGGTATAAGGCAGTAGGTAGACAGTACGGTAAGACAGTAAAGTAAAAGAGCCGCAAACAAACAGCTGTTTTATGAAAGGCTAAACGTTAAGAGTAGACTTATTCGTGGTGTCCGATTAGACCTTCTTTGAACAATGACTCACGAAGTTCTTTGTCCATGACCGGGTCTCGACGTCGAATCCATTCCAGCACCATTGCTGCGTGTTCTTTTTCTTCGTCACGGTTATGGATGAGAATATTTTTTAATTCTTTATCTTTGCAAGCATCGACGCGCTGATTGTACCAGTCCACTGCTTCCAGCTCTTCCATTAATGAGGTGATTGCGCGGTGCATGTCGCGCGTCTCATCAGTTAGTTCTGCTATTGGCTCGTGATAACCCTCGTTGGCCATATCGCTCTCCATTAGTTAAGTCTGCTGTTTATTCTATGGTATTCGACTTTGCTTGCCCATATCGACAGCGGTCCCTCTGCTCTCTTTTTCGTTCCCGGTTCAGGCGACAAGCGTTTCTTTATTTTTACTCACCGTGTTGTCGAAATGATGATGGGATGTGAGTGTGCCGGTATTGTCGAAATTGCGTTCACTGAATCGAAAATCACCACTGCGGCCCATAATGAGCGCACTCGAACAGCGCGTGCCGTAATTCAATTCTTCATTGAGAATAAACATGGCAGAGAGGGTTTTTTCCATGGCTTTGGGCACACCTGTTTCCGGTAGCTGATCGTCCGCGGCCAGGGAACGATCCGCCACGAGTGCAAGCAGCTCATCATTGCTAAAGCCCTCCGCTGCCAATAACTCATGGAGTCGTTGTTTGCCCCTGTTCACTTTCGGCCAATCACTGTTGAGAACGCTGTTCGAGAGACCGTAGATACCTGGCTCCAACACCTGCACCTGTTTGTCGCGATTGTTCAGGTAACAGAGCTGATCTCCGTCGCCGACCAGGAGATTGAACCCCGCATAGTCATCGGCCTGGGTCAGCACTTGCTGACAATAATCTTCAGCGGAAAGAGAACTCGAGGCTCCTGAGTTGAGGAAACCGGTCGGCAACTCACCTCGTGAGCGGGGTTTACCAGCGGGTTGGGCGGGATTGCGGATATTGGTGACTGCGGCGAAGCGACCCGAATCGCTGATTCCGAGCCAGGTGCCTCCGGCCTCCAGATCTTTGCCCGCCAGCAGTCGATCTCCGGACTCAGATGGCCAAAAGTGCGCCTCGGCAGTGGGCCGAGCATGAAATTCATCACGATTGGCAGCCAGGATCAGAGGGAATTGGGGATTAACGCGGTGGGCGAACAGGATCAAGCACATGGGCAGAATGTTAGCGTTTCCTGGCGAGCGAGAGAAGTTATCTTGCTATACTCTGCTACAAGTCTTTACAGTCGATGAGACAGACAATTCACTGTGCTGCGAAAATCACACTAGCCTTGCCCACATGCTGACCTATCCACAAATCAATCCAGTTGCCCTTGCAATCGGCCCGCTCGAGATTCACTGGTACGGCATTATGTACATCATCGCCTTCGGTGGGGCCTGGTTACTCGCCAACTACCGCGCGCAGAGAGTTGCCGAGCCGTGGAGCAGTGAGCAAATCTCCGACCTGATTTTCTATGGAGCGCTTGGAGCCGTGCTCGGTGGTCGCATGGGATCGGTGTTTTTCTATAATTTCGATCGCTTTCTGGACGACCCGCTCTGGTTACTGCGCATTTGGGAAGGCGGCATGTCTTTCCACGGCGGATTTCTGGGGGTGTTGCTCGCGTTGTACTGGTACTCCGGTCGCATCAAACGCGATTTCTGGGCGACTCTTGATTTCATCGCTCCGTTTGTACCCTTCGGGCTGGGAGCCGGTCGCATCGGGAACTTTATTGGTGGAGAGCTGTGGGGCCGCCCGACCGATGTGGCCTGGGGCATGGTGTTTCCCCACGTCGACAATCTTGCTCGTCATCCTTCCCAGCTCTACCAGGCGTTTCTGGAAGGAGTTTTGTTGATGGGGATCGTATGGTGGTTCTCGTCTAAGCCGAGACCGCGGCTAGCCGTGTCGGGGGTGTTTTCACTCTGCTATGGCTTGTTCAGATTCTTCGTGGAATTTTTCCGCCAGCCTGATGAGCAACTGGGCTTTATTGCATTCGAGTGGCTGACCATGGGCCAGTTGCTTTCTCTGCCGATGATCATCGTTGGCCTGGCCCTGTTATATCTGGCTTATAACAATGCCGGTCGATTCAATCTCGGTCGAGCATGATTCTTAGTAGAAAGGACTCTCTGCCATGCATCAATATCTAGCACTCTGCCAACGCATTATCGATGAAGGGGTATGGGTGGAGAATGAACGCACTGGCAAGAAATGTCTCACGGTGATCAACGCCGACCTGCAATACGATGTCGCTGCCAACCAATTTCCTATCATTACCACTCGCAAGAGTTTCTGGAAGGCTGCTATAGCAGAACTGCTCGGCTATCTGCGTGGCTATGACAACGCCGCAGATTTTCGTCAGTTGGGAACCAAGTCCTGGGATGCCAATGCCAATCTCAACGAGGCCTGGTTAAACAACCCGGTACGCAAGGGCGAAGACGACATGGGCAGGGTCTATGGTGTTCAGGGCCGAAGCTGGCGCAAGCCTGACGGTAGCAATCTCGACCAGCTTGCCAAGATCGTCGCCAATCTCAGCGCAGGTCTCGATGACCGCGGTGAGATTCTGACTTTTTACAATCCAGGCGAATTCGAGCTTGGTTGCTTGAGGCCCTGCATGCACACGCATACCTTCTCGCTACTGGGGGACACCTTGTACCTGACCAGTTACCAGCGCTCCTGTGATGTACCACTGGGTCTTAACTTCAATCAGATTCAGGTGTTCACACTGCTGGCTCTCATGGCGCAAATTACTGGCAAGACTCCGGGGCTGGCCTACCACAAAGTGGTCAACGCCCATATCTATGAAGACCAGGTAGAGCTGATGCGCGAGGTGCAGCTAAAACGCGAGCCCTTCGACCCGCCCCAGTTGCACATCAATCCAGACATCAAATCGCTCGAAGACCTGGAAACCTGGGTAACAATGGACGACTTTGAAGTCGAGGGCTATCAACACCACGAGCCGATCGCCTATCCGTTTTCCGTCTAGGCAACTCTTAACTCCCAACTTCCAACTCACATGGTTTTACATTCGCTGGACTAGATAATGAAGCTTTCTCTCATTTGCGCCATGGCCGAGAATCGTGTCATCGGTATCAATAACAGTTTGCCCTGGCACCTTTCCGAAGATCTCAAATACTTCAAGCGTGTGACCATGGGCAACAGCATCATCATGGGCCGCAAAACCTGGGAGTCGATTGGCAGGCCCTTGCCGGGTCGAACCAATATCGTCATCACCACTAACGCTGACTATCAGGCGGAAGGTGCACGCGTTGTCCATTCACTCGAAGAAGCACTGAAGCTGGCTGAGAGTATCGCCTATATCGATGGGTCTGAAGAGGCCTTCATCATCGGTGGAGCCGGCCTCTATCAGCGTGCCTTGCCAGCAGCACAACGCTTTCATCTCACCAGGGTACATGCCGAGGTGAATGGAGATACCTATCTTGCAGATTTCGATGAATCAGAATGGCAGGAAGTGTCTCGCGAAGAGTTCGCTCACAATGAGACCAACCCTTACGACTACAGTATTTGCGTATTGGAACGAAAATAACGTTGCTAAGTTTCTCGCTCGCTAACCGAGATTTTTGCGAAAGACTTTCGAATTGCGCTGTAGATTATAGAGCTGTTGCCTCTGTTCCGGGAGCTGCTCTGGTGTAGATGATTCGAAGCCATGTTCCTGAAACCAGTGTGCCGCAACCGTGGTTAAAACAAACAGCTTGCTTAGCCCTTGCAGTTTGGCTTGAGCTTCAAGAGAAGTTAGCAGTCGGCTGCCGAGATGATTGCGTTGGTATCCGGGGTCGATTGCGATACAGGCAAGTTCTCCGGCATCGGCGGTCATTGGATACAGTGCGGCGCAGGCAATAATACTGCCTTCCAATTCCACGACATGAAAATTACCGATCTCGTTCTCCAGTCGCTCACGGGAGCGCTCTACCAGTATGCCGGATTCTTCCAAAGGCTTGATCAAATGGATGATGCCGGGCACGTCACCGATTCGGGCCGGACGGAGTGAATCAAAATTGTCTTTGCTGAGTAAGGTGCCGTTGCCGTCACGCGTGAACAGCTCTTGTAACAGCGCGCCGTTGTCACGAAAAGAAATCAGATGTGAGCGATGCACGCCACTGGTATAGGCGAGCAGGGCAGCTTGCAGTGCATGGCGTATACAGTAGGACTCTTCATCGCTATTATCCTGAAGATCGGCGACTACCTGTCTGGCATCGGCCTCACTGAGTGAAGTTACCAACTTGCCATCGCCATCCAATACGCCCTCTGACGGCACCATCAGAATCAGTTTGTCCGCCTGCAAGGCAATTGCCGCGGCAGTAGCGACTTCTTCGGCGGAGAGATTAAACACTTCACCGGTAACCGAGTAGCCAAGATTGGAGAGCAAGACCAGATTGTTGTCGTCCAGCTGCTGTTTAATCGATTCGCTATGAATACGCCTGACTTGTCCTGTGAATTGATAATCCACGCCATCATGCACGCCGACTGGTTTCGCAGTCACGAAGTTACCGCGCACAATACGTACATCGGCACCGTGCATTGGCGAATTGCTCAAGCCCATGGTAAACAGCGCTTCCAGTGAAACGCTCAAACCACCAACCACCTGGCGCACCTGTTCGATACAGGCAGCTTCGGTGATGCGCAGATCTTTATGATAAGTCGACTCGATTCCTGCCTCGGTCAGTGCTGCACTAATCTGTGGTCGGGAGCCGTGTACCAACACCAGCTTTACTCCCAGCGTGCGTAGCAGGCTAAGGTCGTAAACGATATTGGGGAGATTCTCCTCCTGCAAGGCTTCACCGCTTAACAACACGACGAAGGTCTTGCCTCGGTGTGCATTAATATAGGTGGTGGAGGCTCGAAACCAGTCGATTAGCTGTAAATCTGTGCTCATGCTTCTCGCTCTTGTGTGTTGTTATTCACTCAGTGCAGACAGTGTTCGGTGATTAACTGACGCAGAACATCGACGCAGGGCTGCACCATACTGTGGTCGACATACTCATCGGGCTGATGTGCCTGGTCGATGTTGCCCGGCCCCATAATGATAGTGTCCATGCCGAGTTGCTGCAGAAACGGTCCTTCGGTGCCAAAGGCAACGCTGATACCTGAATGTCCCGTTAGTCTTTCCGCCGATTTCAATAGAGGACTCTCACTGTCCGTGAAGAACGGAGGAATGCCGGTAAACAGGGCTTCCATCTCGAATCCAATGCCAAGCGGATCAGTGATGCTATGAATTCGCTGCTTGATCTCCGCCCGTACTTCCTCGATATGCATGCCTGGCATCAATCGCAAATCGAATTCGAGATCGCAGTGGCCGCAGATGCGATTGGGATTGTCGCCGCCATGGATGCTGCCCAGGTTCAAGGTTGGATGGGGGATGACGAACAGATCATTGTGATAGCGCTGCTTAAGTTCCTGTCGGTAAGTCATTAACTCCGCAATGACCAGATGCATCGCATCGAGCGCATTATTGCCCAGTGCCGGGTCTGAAGAGTGACCACTCTGCCCCTGCAAGCGAACGGCATCCATGATCATGCCCTTGTGAGTGCGCACCGGTTGCATGCCGGTTGGCTCACCAATAACAGCGGAGCGTGCTTTCGGTCTGCCCATTTCGGCCAAGGTTCGTGCGCCTTGCATGGAAGTCTCTTCATCGGCAGTAGCAAGAATAATAAGGGGCTCCTTGAATGACTCCTCAAGCAATGGCGTAACCGCTTCCATGATGAGTGGGAAGAAGCCCTTCATGTCAGTCACACCCAAGCCGAAAAACTTGTTGTCTCGATCGCCCAACTTGAATGGATCAATAGACCACAGGCTCTCATCGTAGGGCACTGTATCCGTATGACCTGCCAGGACCAGCCCGCCTGGACCACTGCCCAGTGTGGCTATCAAGTTATACTTGGCACGGTTTGTTTCGGACTCGGGATCGCCGCAGGCGACAAGCTCGCAGCCGAAGCCGAGGGCATCGAACTCATTGGCGAGATAATCGATAATTGGCTTATTGCTCAGATCCAGCTTCTCATTGGTCGAGCTGACGCTGGGAATACTGACGACTTTTCCAAGTCTATCGAGCAAGTGGGATTTGAACTGCGGATTGGTCATAGTCGGGTATCAGGATTTTATCGACATTTTTGCGATCAGGTCTGTTTTCGATGCCATGATGAAGTCGTTCACATGCAGGCCATTGATCTTATGTGTCCACCAGTAAACAGTTACTTTTCCCCATTCAGTGAGGATAGATGGATGATGCTGTTCACGCTCGGCGAGGCTGGCGATTTTTAGCGTGAATTCGAAAGCGTCTTTGAATTCCACAAAGTGGAACTCGCGAATGAGCTTGTCTACGCCATCGTGAAATTGCCTTTTCCAGGCGGGGATGCTGACCAGCAAGTCACTGGCTTCTTCTTCACTAACCACGGGTGCGCCCATCTTGCAGGCTTCACAGCGTCTTTTGTACAAAGGGTCCACTATAAGAATTCCTCTAGTACACTGTTGAGAAGTAAATAGCCGCGTTCGCTGGCACGTATTTGATCTGCATCCACATCGAGCAGCGCCTTGGACTGCAGGTATTCTACTCGCTTTCCTATAGTGCTAAAAGCAAGGCCGGTTCGGCTCTCAAACTGTGCTTTGTTGAATCCGTCTCGAAGGCGTAATGCATTCAGTAAAAACTCAAGCGGGAGTTCGTCTTGCACAATAGCCGACTGCTCCGAAGTTCGCTGTGCCGTGCTTTTCAGGTAATGATCGGGCTGTTTCTTCTTTCTGGTCCTGAAGATGGCATTCTCTTCGGGGCTGCTTAATTTGCCGTGGGCACCCGCACCGATCCCGATGTAGTCACCGAATTGCCAGTAGTTCAAATTATGGGCCGACTCCGCGTTACTGAGCGCATAGGCAGACACCTCGTACTGGCGCAGACCTTGTGCGGCAAGCAATTCCTGTCCTGCGGCCTGCATCTCGCCAATCAGTTCGTCGGCCGGTAGTGGCGGAGGCCGCCGATAGAAAACTGTATTGGGTTCGATTGTCAGTTGATACCAGGATAAGTGCCTTGGCGAGTAAGAGAGTGCAGTGTTCAGGTCGGACAGCGCATTTTCAATGCTCTGCTCAGGCAGGCCATGCATCAAGTCCAGATTGAAGTTGTCGAAACCGGCGCTTACAGCAATTTCGATGGCCTTTCTTGCCTGGTCGCCGTCATGAATCCGCCCCAGCCTTTGCAGTTGTGTGTCGCTGAAACTCTGAATGCCAAGAGACAGTCGATTGATACCGGCGCGATGAAAGTCTTTGAAACGCTGCGCTTCTACTGTGCCTGGATTAGCTTCGAGTGTGATTTCACAATTCTCATTGAAGCCGATGCGCTGCTCAACATGGGCAAGAATCATTTCATAGCTCTGGGCGTCGAACAGACTCGGTGTCCCACCACCGATGAAAATCGATTGCAGTTTGCGACCCTGGACGCGCTCCAGTTCGCTGTCCAGGTCGGCACACAGTGCGGCAACATACTCGCGCTGTGGTAGGTCACCAGATGACTCATGGGAGTTAAAGTCACAGTACGGGCATTTCCTGATGCACCAGGGAATGTGAACGTAGAGACTTAGTGGAGGGAGTTCCAGCATTGCATAAGCGCAGTCAGCGCTTGACCACGATGGCTAAGCGCATTCTTGGTCTCAGGATCCAGCTCCGCGGAGGAACAGTTATGAGTGGGTACGAAGAATAGCGGATCATAGCCGAATCCATTCTCGCCTTGTTCGGCGAACAGAATTCTTCCTTCCCAGGTCCCCTGACAGATCAGAGGCATCGGATCGCGGGCATGACGCATATAGACGATGACACACTGGAAACGCGCGGTACGCTCCGCTTCTGGTACATCCTTTAACTCCTCCAGTAACTTGGCGTTGTTCATTGCATCGATGTTCTCGCCTTCGCCACCGGCGTAACGCGCAGAATAAATGCCCGGCTCACCATTCAAGGCATCGACTTCGATACCCGAGTCATCGGCAATAGCCGGCAGGAAAGTTTCCTCACTGGCATGGCGTGCCTTGATGATAGCGTTCTCAACGAAGCTCAACCCTGTCTCGGGAACCGCGGGCACAGAAAAATGTGACTGCGGCAGGAGTTCAACCGTCTTGTCGCCGAGTACGGCAGCAAGTTCGCGAAGTTTGCCAGGGTTGCCACTGGCGAGGACTATTTGTCGGCGTTTGCTCATCGTGATTCCTCAGTGTTCTCGCTGCCTGAATCCGTTTTGTCTTTGGTAAGCAGATAGATGGCGATCTCGCCAAGCAGGTTTGGCCACAGGCGCCCGGCGATGCTGCCCTGATGCTCAGAGTCGACCACGGTTCGCTTCAAGACCCGAATATTCTTTTCTCTGCACAGCGTATCGAAATCGCGCACAGTACAGAAGTGAATATTGGGTGTGTTATACCATTCATGGGGCATAAACCTGGATACGGGCATGCGGCCACGGGAAGCCAGATAGAGCCGCGACTTCCAGTTACCAAAATTCGGAAAGGTGACAATGCCATAGCGGCCGATGCGCAACATGTCATCGATGAGCTGCTCTGGTTTGCTCAGCGCCTGCAAGGTCTGGGCGAGAAGCACGGTATCGAAACTGTTAGCCTGAAAATTGCCCAGACCTTCGTCCAGATTCTGTTCGATTACATTCACGCCCCGATCGATACAGCGTTCGATCTTGGTCTCGTCGATCTCCAACCCAGTGCCGGTCACATTCTTGTTTGTTCCAAGAAAATCAAGCAGCGTACCGTCACCGCAGCCGAGGTCGAGCACCCGACTGCCAGGTTCAATGAGTTTTTCGATGATTTCCAGATCAGGACGCATTGTCGTTAAGCTCCTGATGAACACGATTCATGTATTTGCTGAACGCATTCACATAACGGGGTATTGGTAAGAGAAAGGCGTCATGTCCCTGATCGGCTTCGATCTCAAGATAAGTGACCTGGCGCTTTGCCTTGAGGAGATCCTCGACAATCTCTCGGGAACGCTCGGGAGGAAATCGCCAGTCTGTACTAAATGACATGAGCATAAACTTGCAACTGCTATTGGCGAACGCTTTGCTCAGGTCACCTTCGTAATCTACGGAGGGGTCGAAATAGTCCAGCGCCTTGGTCATCAGCAGATAAGTGTTGGCATCGAAGTTTTCTGAAAATCGCTCACCCTGGTAGCGCAAGTAACTCTCGACCTGAAAATCGACGTCATAACCGAAACTGAGTTTTCCTGAACGCAAGTCGCGACCAAAATTGTCACCGAAGTCGCTCAGTTCCTTGCCAAACTTGGCACGCATGGCGCTATCCGACAGATAGGTGATGTGGCCTACCATCCTTGCCAGCATCAGTCCCTGTTTGGGATAGGTGCTGTGTTCGAGATAGTGCCCGTCGTGGAAATTCGGGTCACTGGTAATTGAATGACGAGCGACTTCGTTGAAGGCGATATTCTGCGCCGACAGCTTCGGTGCCGCCGCGATACAGACAGCACTGCCCAAGCGCTCCGGATAGCTGATCGCCCAACGAAGAACCTGCATGCCGCCCAGTGAACCGCCAACTACAGCCGCCCATTTCTCAATACCCAATCGGTCGGCGAGCATTGCCTGACTCTTTACCCAGTCACGTACAGTCACAATGGGGAAATCCGGGCCGTAGTGCTTTTTGGTTTCGGGATTGATCGAGGTCGGCCCGGTGCTGCCAGCGCAACCACCAAGATTGTTGAGACAGACTACGAAGAATTTACTCGTGTCGATTGCTTTGCCTGGACCGATACAGGCATCCCACCAGCCCGGCTTGTCGTCATCGGGGCTATGGTATCCGGCGGCATGATGGTCACCGCTCAGAGCGTGACAGATCAGCACCGCATTGCTGCGTTCGGCGTTGAGCTTGCCATAGGTTTCGATCATAAGATCGAATTGAGGCAAGACTTTACCGCTACGCAGCGTCAGAGGCTCATCGAAGTGATAACACTCCGGTGTAACGATGCCTACTGAATGTTCAAATTTCGAATCGGTCATAGAGCTTGTGCGCGAGTTTCGGTTTTCTCGTTTCCTTTATCGTGCCAGTGCCTGGTGTTACAGCTGTTGAGCAAGACAGTCTGGCAGCGTCGCTTGCTCTGCCACGCTAATGGTTTTCTGGCGACTGCTACTGCCTTTAATAATCTGAATATCTGCCGCTTTCAATTTAAATTCTCTGGCGAGCAAACGGATGAGCTGTTTGTTTGCCTTACCATCTGTTGGCGGCGCGGTGAGTTTCACTTTCAGAGTATCGGCCACAACGCCGACAATTTTCTCTTCTCGTGACTTGGGAATCACGGAGCACTCGATCAGGTAAGAATTTTCCGACTTGCGAATCAGCAAATCAGACGCCGAGAACCACTTGTGCTACTGAGCCGGTGAGGCCAAAGGCTCCCGCCAGAAAATCCCTGAGTACCGCGATAACAATAATGGTGAGAATGGGTGAAAAATCCATTCCGCCCATGGGTGGGAGGACCTTGCGCGCTGGCGCCATGACAGGCTCCGTGAGTTGCGATACCAGCACCAGCAGTGGATGAGGGCGCATATTGCCAGAAAAAACCATGATCCAGGAAGCGATGATCGAGGCGAATATGGCGAAATAATAAATATTAATGATGTAGTAAACGGTGCCCACTACTGCCCAGGTCACTACAAATCCTGCACCAGGGATATTGCCTCCATAGAGCAGGATCAACACGCAGATGGCAATGCCCTGAATGACCATTGCCAACACCAATGTCGAGAAATCGATGCCTTTGTAACCAGGAATAAAGCCTCGAAAAATACGCACCATGGGATCGGTGATTTTCACCACTGCCTGAGACACCGGGTTATAAAAATCGGCACGAGCGATCTGCAGCATGAAGCGCAATAACACAGCCAGTAGATAAAGGCCGGCCAAGGCATTGAAGAGCAACGCTCCCGAACTTGCTAAGGCACTCATAGAATAATCTCTTCTTTAGTCTTTAAACTTCAGTCTCTTGAACTTCACTCTCTACTTACTTTAAACCAGGAGAGCGTAGTGATACTGATAATCCACACTTACGCGGATCGTGACAAATCCACTGACTTGTCTCGCGCCGCGACTAGCGCCTTCTTTACCAATTCGCGTAATCCGCCCGACTCAAACTGTAGTATAGCCTGTTCGGTCGTGCCACCGGGCGAAGTCACTTTGCGCCTTAACTCGGCGATGTCGTCTTCACTCTGGCTGGCCAGCTCTGCCGCGCCGGCTGCGGTCTGCAATACCAGCAGTCGTGCCAGCTCCTCATCCATGCCCATCTCTTTAGCTGTATCCAGCATGGCTTCCATAAACAGGAAATAGTACGCAGGGCCGCTGCCTGATACTGCGGTAACAGTATCCAGGTCTGATTCTTTATTTACCCAGACGCTGACACCGACAGCGTCCAACAGCTGTGACGCCGCTTCTTTTTGTCCGGCATCGACATTGGGATTGGCAAACAACCCGGTTGCACCTTTGCCTACCAGCGCCGGCGTGTTGGGCATGCAGCGCACCACACTTGCCTGATCGCTCAGCCAGCTCTCGAGACTGGCCAGAGAAATCCCAGCCGCGATGGAAACGAAAAGGCAGGGAGACTCGCGCCCATCCAAGCTACTAGCCAGGCCTTCGCAGACAGTCTGCATAACCTGTGGTTTGACTGCCAGCACGACCACGTCAGCGTCGGCAACGAGCTGAGCCGGTGCTGAGGCAACTATTCCAAATTCTTTGGCGAGCGCGTCGAGCTTCTGCTCGTCGATATCTGCTGCAAGGATATTCGTCCCTGGCAGTCCCTTGTTGAGCAGGCCCTGGATAAGGCTGCTGGCCATGTTTCCGGCACCGATAAATCCGATTTTATGATCTTGCAAACTAACTCCTTGATGGCTCGTCACGGTGACTGAGCCGGGAACAGGAACTTGGGAACTGGGCAACTGAGGAACTGAAAGAGTACTCTGTGCTTCAGCCAATCTGGTCCCAATACGCTGGATGGCAGCTATTCTAGCGCAATCGCCGGATTGTGCACACGCGAGGCGTGCCGCTTGCTGCCTCGATGATGGCGAGGCTCAAGCCGGCCGCGCACCAAATATGGCGGTTCCGAGCCGCACCTGTGTTGACCCTTCGGCAATGGCCGCCTCGAAGTCTCCACTCATTCCCATCGACAATGTGTCCATGTCGGGATGGATGCGCTGCAAGCGCTCGAACGTCTCAGCCAGAGGTTGGAATGCACGGCGTTGCTCATCGAAATCAAGCAAGGCAGCCGGGATGGCCATCAAGCCACGTAGTTTGAGTCCGGGCATGAGGGCTATCTGATCACAGAGCGCTGTACAGTCATCCAGGGTGACACCGGACTTGCTAGCTTCACTGGACAGATTAACCTGCACGCAGACATTTAATGGTGGCAACTGCGCTGGGCGCTGCTCAGAGAGCCGCCGGGCGATCTTCTCCCTGTCTACGCTCAGTACCCAATCGAACAGCTCAGCAATAAGGCGTGTTTTATTGCTCTGAATCGGTCCGATGAATTGCCAACTGAGCTTCAGGTCGGCAAGTGCGGCAATCTTGCTCTCCGCTTCCTGCAGGTAATTCTCACCAAATACCTTTGTCCCGGCCAGTGCTGCCTCGCGTATTTTTTCGATGCTCTGTTTCTTGCTGACAGCCAACAATTGGACACTGTTGGCGGTTCTTCCAAAGCGCTGTTCACATTGGAGAATCTGCGTCTCAAGTTGCCGCAGGTTTTCTGCTACGCTGGTCACGATTTCGAGTTTCCGGGGTCTGTGATATTGCAGGCAGGACGGGTACTATAGGTAACTACTGGCGTGATCTCAAGCCAGGGCAGTCAGAAAAACTCCAGAATAAAACCCGACGAGTCGAAATAAATCCCGAAGAATCGGAAATAAAAAAGGTACAGCAAATGGATATCACAGAACTGTTAGGTTTCTCCGTCAAGCAAGGAGCCTCAGATTTACATATCACTGCCGGTATGCCACCACTGATTCGTGTGGACGGAGATATTCGCCGCATCAATGTACCTGAGATGGACCACAAGGAAGTCCACTCGCTCATTTATGAAATCATGAATGACAAACAGCGTAAGGACTATGAAGAATTTTTAGAGACGGACTTTTCTTTTGAAGTTCCGGGTCTGGCACGTTTTCGTGTCAATGCTTTCGTTCAGAACCGTGGAGCGGCAGCAGTGTTTCGTACCATTCCTTCCAAAGTGCTTTCAATGGAGCAACTGGGTATGGGCGATGTGTTTCGAAAAATTGCCGAGGTACCACGCGGCCTAGTTGCGGTAACAGGCCCAACGGGTTCTGGTAAGTCGACCACGCTAGCGGCGATGATTGACTATATCAACGACACCAAATACGAACACATTCTGACCATCGAAGACCCAATCGAATTTGTGCACCAGTCGAAGAAATGTCTGGTCAACCAGCGCGAGGTGCATCGCGATACACACGGCTTTAATGAGGCCTTGCGTTCGGCTTTGCGTGAAGACCCGGACATAATTCTCGTCGGTGAGCTTCGAGATCTGGAAACGATTCGCCTGGCCCTGACCGCTGCAGAAACAGGTCACCTGGTTTTTGGCACCTTGCACACCACTTCTGCGGCCAAGACCATCGACCGTGTCATTGACGTCTTCCCTGCAGCGGAAAAAGACATGGTGCGGTCCATGTTGTCCGAATCATTGCAGGCGGTCATTTCCCAGACACTGCTCAAGAAAGTTGGCGGTGGGCGAGTTGCAGCTCACGAGATAATGATTGGCACCGCCGCCATTCGAAACCTCATCCGAGAAGACAAGGTCGCGCAAATGTATTCCGCGATACAGACTGGCGCCGGTGTGGGTATGCAGACACTCGATCAGTGTCTTAAAGATCTTCTTGCCAAAAACACGATTTCCAGAGAAGACGCAAAATCCAAGGCGAAAATGCCAGAGAACTTCTAGCGCTAAGCAATCTGTCTTGGCTGTAATTCAAGCGCTCAGGCAGGTTGTCTGGCCAGCTCGGCAAACCAATTTTCAAGAATAATTTGGGCCGCGATATGATCTATCGCGGTTTCTTTGTTATTGCCCGGTGAGTCAATTACCTGCTCGATAGCTTCCTTCGACGACAAGCGTTCGTCCATGCCGTACACCGGTTTGTTAAAGCGCCCGTTGAGGCGATTGCCAAACTTGATAGCGCGGCGCAGTAGTTCACTCTCCGTACCATCCATGTTGTAGGGTAAGCCAACGACGAAAACATCGGGTTGCCATTCTTCAATAAGTTTGGCGATCTGCTCCCAGTCCGGAATTCCATCTTTCGCTTTCAGAACAGCGACCGGCTCGGCACTTCCCGAAATGCTTTGCCCATGGGCGACACCAATCCTCTGTGTGCCGAAGTCGAAGCTGAGCGCCGAGATTGCCTGTTCATGACTTGCAGGCTTGCTCGGAAAGGAAGGCAGTGACATGGCACAATGCTCGCGAATCGGTGGTTTGAATTTAAGCGTTCGGTGCCCAGAGGTTCAGGAATGTCCAGCTTCAGGTGAAATCTGCTGCAGGTCGATACCAAGACGCGCTGCCGCCGCTTCAGCTTTGCTCGCGAAGTCACTGGAGAACAGCAAGTCGCTATCGGCAGGCGCCGTCAACCAGGCATTCTCACCAATCTCTCTCTCCAGCTGACCTGCTTCCCATCCCGCACAGCCCAGAGCAACGAGGTAGTTGTCAGGCCCTTCACCATTGGCGATGTCCTGCAAGATTGTCTTGGATGTACAAATTGTCACCGAAGGCGTTACCGCGATTGATGACTCCCAGGATTCACCCGCGTCGTGAATGATAAAGCCTTTATCTTTCTCAACAGGGCCGCCTGCCAACACATGTTGGGTGCGAAACGCGCCCGAAGTAGGGCAAACAATATCCAGTTCATCAAAGATGTCAGCGACGCTGGCTTGCAGGGGTTTGTTCACCACGATGCCCAGCGCTCCCTCTTCGTTGTGCCGCCACAGATAGGTGACCGTGTTGGCGAAGTAGGGATCATTGAGCTGCGGCATGGCAATCAGAAATTGATTTTCAAGATAGCCTTCGCTGATGTGATCGGATTGAGACACTAAACTGAACCCTTGGTTGCCGCTTCAATGTAGAAGCTGAGCTGCTATTTATTTGCTGGAACTCTTTACTTACTGGAACTCAATAACAGGTACTTAGTAACTGGTGAACGCATTGCCTTCATGGAAGCGCCAGGTGCGAATGATTTCGAGTATATCAGCTTCGGCGAGCAATTCCTCCGGGAAAGGTTCGAAGGGCGCAGCGAGATTCACGATCTCGACAGCAGCCTGATCGAGCAAGTTGTGGCCGGAAGATTCCAGAATTTGTATGTCATTCACACTGCCGTCAGGGAGAATCGACACCAACAGACGCAGACTCCCGTAGATGCGATTGCGTCGGGCAGCATCCGGATAATTGAGGTTGCCGACCGCTTCAATTCTGCGTCGCCAGTTATCCAGATAAAGTGCGTCATGACTCTTTTGTGTCGATGCTGATGAGATGGTGTAACGCCGCGGTCGATTGGCATAGGCCTGCCGGCGTCTATCCAGTTGAGCCTGCAGGCTCGCGATAGCCAGACTCAATTCCTGGGATGTAGCGCTCTGATCAAGAGGCTGTTCCTGTTCTGGCTCTAACTCGTCCAGCTGTTGCCGAACATCCCGGCCGTCGGAAAAGGTGGAAATTACCGCGGTGTCCTGAACAGGGATTTCGTTTTGAATGCGCGGCGATTGAGGAACGGGGACAACCTCGTTGATTTCGTCTGCATTAAAATCCGATTGGAAAGGTGTGCTCGGTGCCACCACCTCGTCGATGCTGCCGCTACCCAGCTGGTTTTCCTGAGCGAGGAAATCGGCATCTTCGGGTTCAATTTCGCTACGATACTGCGCCAGCGTCACCTCCAGCACGGGTTCGCTCACAGAGTTACTCAGGTAACTGAATCCGACGCCGAGAATCAGAACTGCATGGGCACAGGCCGAGAGGAAGACCGTAAAGCCAAAGCGTTCTCTGCTGAGTTCTGCATCTTCTGGATTCATGACAGCTCGTTAATTCGCTTTTTGTGTCGCCTGGTCAAGCACATCCAGACAATCGCCTGCATACAGTGCGTGTCAGGACTTGCCCAATTTGTCAGCGATGCAGTCCATCAGCTGACCACCGATATCGAGATCATAGGCCCGGTCAATCTCCCGCACACAGGTTGGGCTGGTGACATTGATTTCTGTCAGAAAATCACCGATCACGTCCAGGCCGACAAAGAGTAATCCCTTTTCTTTTAATGTCGGTCCAACCTGTTCACAAATCCAGCGATCTCTGTCACTTAATTCCTGAGCCACGCCGCTGCCACCAGCAGCGAGATTGCCTCGGCTTTCGCCCTGTGCGGGGATACGTGCGAGACAATAGGGGACTGGTTCACCATTGATGAGCAGAATTCGTTTGTCTCCCTTGCTGATATCGGGCAAGTATTTTTGCGCCATAATGTGTTGCTGACCGCCTTCGGTGAGGGTCTCGATAATCACGCTGAGATTGGAATCACCTTCCTTCACTCTGAATATTGAGGCGCCGCCCATGCCATCCAGCGGTTTGAGAATGATATCGCCATGGGTTTCGTGAAACTTGCGCAACTGTGTAGCATCGCTGGCAACCAGCAAATCGGGGCAGCATTGCGGAAACTGAGTGGCAAACAGTTTTTCGTTACAGTCGCGCAGACTCTGCGGATCATTGACGATGAGTACGCCTTCCCGTTGCGCCTGCTCCAGTAAATAGGTGGAGTAGATGTAGTTCATGTCAAAGGGAGGGTCTTTGCGCATAAGAATGACATCGAGCTCAGCCAGCGCCTGGTCATTTTGCTCACCCAGCGTGAACCAACTGTCTGGGTTGTCCCGTACTTCGAGCAGTTGGGTCGTAGCCCGCGACTGCCCCTGATCCAGATAAAGAGATGACTGCAACATATATTGGATCTGCCATCCCCGTTTCTGCGCTGCCAGTAACATGGCCAGCGTCGTGTCTTTCTTCACGGTGATGGATTGAATCGGGTCCATGACTACGCCCAATTTGATGCTCATAGAGGAATCCTGCGTACAAGTGCTGTTAAGAGTGCCCGTTTGGGCAGGGTTGTCGGTGCGACGACATGTTTCCCGGTAGTCGGGGGATGGGCCGAATCATAGCTTAAATAGCCGGAACGCCCAATGTTGGCATATTGGCCAGGCAGGTCAATTCACATTGTTTCTGCCGAAGGCTGTGTAGAACAGTTTAGCTGATTGCAGGTCTCGCTATGCTGCCAATGGGTTTATAATAGGCAATTTGCACAAAAGTGGTTTTGCATTGAAAACAATTGGATTTATCTGGGGTGTGGGTGGCGTCGTACTTCTATTGCTCACGGCGTTGGTCAGGCTCACGCCCTTCGTACTGGAACTGGTTCCCGACTCACTGAGCGCGCTGCACTGGCTGGCACTCATTGTGAGTGTGTTGTTCATGGCCTATACCGAGGGCTATCGTGGCTTTTATCAACAGTTTTCGCCGCGTGTCGTACGCCGTGCCGCTAGCGTAGGCGAGAGTTCCAACTACTACCATATTCTTCTCGCGCCTCTGTTTTGCATGGGATTTATTCACGCCACTCGTGCCCGCAAGATTGCCGCTTTTGGTCTCACCATCATGATTATTGGCTTCGTGATTCTTGTTCGATACTTACCTCAGCCCTGGCGTGGTATCGTCGATGCAGGTGTCGTGGTCGGCCTGGCTATCGGAGTGCTTTCACTTCTCTATTTTGTCGCAGTGGCGAGCAGGGGGATTGATCGAATCAGCGTCTCACCGGAATTCCCGGCTGATTCTTCTTTATTGAACTCATGAATGCGTCTACAAGCAAGGATGGCATGAAGAGCTGTGCAGTGGTCGTAAGCTATCGACCAGACTTCACAGCCTTGCTCAAATTGCTTGGTCAGTTGAACAAGGAAACGGATTTCCTCGTCATTGACAATGGCTCGGACGAAATCGATCGTCTCGCCGAATCAATCACCGTCTATGAGCGCTGTCAGGAATTAATCCGCCTCGATGAAAATGTCGGTTTGGCAAGAGCCCTTAACATTGGCATCGAGTGGGCACAGCAACACGCTTGTGACTATGTCTTTCTCTTTGATCAAGACAGTGCGCTGTGCGATTTGTTTGTGAGTCGCATGATCTCTGCAGCGGAACAGGTCGAACAAATTAGCGAACAGGGTGTCGCGGCGGTCGGTCCCCGTATTATCAATCCGCAGACGATGCGCCAGACTCCATTCAAGCTATTTAGTCGATTGTTGTTTCGTTCCGATCGACAATTTGCCAATACCGACAAACACTACCAGGCAGATTTCCTGATTACTTCAGGCACGCTAATACTGCTTCGTCATATCGAAGCAATCGGCCTGATGAAAGAAAACTATTTTATCGACAATGTGGATCTCGAGTGGTGTTTTCGCGCCAGCAGCAAAGGCTATGACCTGGTAGGTACAGATGAGGCTGTGCTCTACCATGCGATTGGTGAGCGCAGCACCAACCCACTGGTGCGCTCTGGACTCATGGCGCAACACAACCCTTCTCGTACTTACTATTCCAGCCGCAATCGCATTCATCTTTATGGCATGGACTATTCGCCTCTGGGCTGGAAGCTGCGCGATATAATTCGTTTTAGTTTGAAAGCCTGCTGGTTGTTGTTGGCGTCAAACGAGCGGCGCCAGTACTGGCAAAATATTCGCAGTGGCATGCGCGATGCCAAGACTCTAAGCTGACTCTGCTAAGTACTGAAAGGTACGAACAAAAAACGATAGAAGAAGAACAAGAGAACAACAACAAGAGAACAACAAAAGACCAGATCATGAACTCTCAACCGCGCGTCGTCATTCTCCTTTCTACCTACAATGGCGAAGCCTTTGTTGGTGAGCAGCTGGATTCGCTGTTTGGCCAGAGTTATCCGGATTTTACGATTCTGGTCAGGGATGACGGTTCTACTGACTCAACAGCAAAAGTTCTTGCCGACTATTCCATTCGTTATCCAGAAAAATTTCAGGTGATCAAGGATGAGGCCGCCAATCTTGGTGCGGCAGGCAGTTTCGCCAGCTTGATTGCTTACGCGCTGGATCACAAAGCAGAGCTTGGTGTCGATCGGCTCTATCTCATGTTATGCGACCAGGATGATTTCTGGCACGCAGACAAAGTCACCAAGCAAATGAATGTGATGTTGGCGAGTGAAGCAGAACTGCAAAATGCAGGCACGCAATCGCCAGCAGTGCTTGTGCACAGCGACCTGCAAGTAGTCGATGAAGAACTGAACCCCATTGCAGATTCACTGGCCCGGTATCAAGGGCTGGAAACTCACCGCAACAGCTTTGCCAATCTCGTCATCAGCAATCTGGTGACCGGTTGCACCGCGTTGTTCAATGAGGACCTGGCGCGCAAGGCAATGCCGATGTCATCACAGGCAATCATGCACGACTGGTGGCTGGCGTTGGTCGCTTCTGCCTTTGGTAGGATTGTCTATGTGGATTCGGCCTTGATCAGTTATCGACAGCATGGGGCCAATACTATTGGCGCCAAGGAAAAGCCTGCCTATCGCATGGGCACGCTGACTTACTGGCAGAAAGTCTTTGGTCTGAGTGCGAATCCCCACCTTGAAGCTGTAGCGCGTCAGGCCAGTGCTTTTCGCGATCAATACCATAAGGAATTGAGCGGCAAACAACGCAGGCTGCTGCGTTTGTGTGCGGCCTTGAAAACGCGCGTTGGGATTTTGCAGCGAGTGCTGTTTCGTGTGGTCAGACGCTTCTAGCAAGTCTTGGCAGGCACAGCTCAGAAGGTGTGCTCAAGAAGCGACAACTAAGAAGAGTCAACTAAGAAGAGACAGCTAAGAAGAAAAAGCTTAGAAGTTAACTTCTATTCAGGCGGATTCTTTTTTCTCTTCGCCCAATTCCCGGTCCAGCACTGCACCGACTACTCTGCCAATAAAATCGATGAACAAAGTGTCGAGATTGACATTGAAGTAGTTGTCTTCCTTGTTGCCAAAAGCGAGCAAGGCCAAGACATCACTGTTGTTCATGACCGGGCAGATCGCAGTCGACTTAATCGTGGTTTCCGTACCGGGGAAGAGATAATCAATCTGCTTGCTATCCATTGGACCACAGTGGGTGCGCTTGAGACGAAACACATCGGCGAAGTCGGCGCGCAGAGTGGCCTCTGATTCGGTACGTGTTGCCGGGGAAGTATTTAATTGAGGCTGTTCGATGAGAATGATTTCACAGGCATCGATGTTGGCCTGGTTGGCCAGCTGATCCTGAGTGACCGAAGCGATCTCAGTAATGTCCTTGGCCCGTAACAACGCCAACACCAGGTTGCGTGTAGTGTCGAATAACTGATCGTTATTGCGTGCATTCTCGAGCAGATTGTTAAGCTTCTGACGTGCTTCGATGCCTTGTTCGCGCAGTACGGTTACTTGGCGTTCCATCAGCGAGATTGCGTTGCCACTCTCATGGGGTAGTTTGAGCTGGGAGAGTAATTCATCCTGTTCGGAGAAGAAGTCCGGGTGATCGCGCAGATAAGCAGCGACCTGATCAGCGCTCAGGCTTTGCTCGGCAGCGTCGTTTTCGTTCGCCTCTTCGCTTGCCTTCTCACTGGCGTTTGCTATGTCATCACTCATAGATCGATTGTCCCTTCATAAACCGTTGTGGTCGGGCCGGTCATCACCACCGGCGCGTCACCACCAGCCCAGTCGATGCGCAATTCGCCGCCGCGCAACTGCACTTTGACACTATCATTTAAGCGTTCCAGCAGGCAACCAGCGACCACCGCCGCACAGGCTCCTGTGCCGCAGGCCAGGGTCTCACCGGCACCACGTTCAAAGACCCGAAGGCGTATCTCATCGCGCGACAGGATTTCCATGAAGCCAACGTTGACCCCCTCCGGGAAATCCCCATGGTTGCCGAGCGCTTCGCCAATCTCTTTGACGGCCGTCTTTTCAAGGTCTTCAACAATTACCACCGCGTGGGGATTGCCCATGGACAGTGCGGAGAATTCGATCTCTTGTTGTTGCCCGTTCACTGTGATGTTGCGCGTGTAGCTCAGTGCTCGCTGCGCAGCAGTCAGGGGGATGTGTTCAGGTGTCAATTCCGGGCTGCCCATATCGACACTCACCAGTCCCTCGTCGTTGCATCGCAACTCGAGAATGCGATTAACAGTTTTCACACGAATCACATTCTTTGTCGTCAGCCCTTTGTCGCGAACAAAAGTGGCGAAACAACGCGCACCGTTACCACAATGTTCGACCTCGCTGCCGTCCTGATTGTAAATGCGGTAATTGAAATCCACATTGGCTTCGCTTGGCGGCTCGATCAACAAAACCTGATCGCAACCCACACCGAAACGTCGATCAGCGAGCGCGCGGATTTGATCCGGGCTGACATCGATCGGATTTGAAATCAGGTCCAGCATGACGAAGTCATTGCCGAGGCCATGCATTTTTGAAAACGGTATTGGCATAGGAATTTCTTTGTTGCGCAGCGCTTAGATTAATCGCGAAGTGCTGAGTTTATTCGGGCAGGCAGCTTTCCAGCGCCAGCAGTTCGTCGACAGTCTCTCGTCGACGCACAACATGTGTCTTATCACCATCGACCAGAATCTCTGGAACCCGAGGGCGAGTGTTGTAATTTGAGCTCATGGCGAAACTGTAAGCACCGGCTGAGCGCACGGCCAGGAGATCGCCAGCCTCGATGGTGAGTTCCCGGTCCTTGCCCAGAAAGTCGCCAGATTCACACACTGGTCCAACCACATCGTAATGACGCGCGGTGCCCTCGTGACGGCTCACAGGGATGATGTCTTGCCAGGCGCCATACAGGGCAGGGCGGAGCAAGTCATTCATCGCGCCATCGATGATGGCAAAATTCTTGTGCTCGTTCAGTTTCAGATATTCCACCTGAGTGACGAGAATCCCGGCATTGGCCGCAATCGAGCGACCGGGTTCGACCATCAGGGTCATATCCCGATCGGTAAAGCGAGTGCGCACTTCTGCCAGTAATTCACTGGGATGCGGTGGCTCTTCGTCATCATAAGTCACGCCCAGACCGCCTCCCATGTCAAAGTGCCGCAGCTTGATGCCATCCTCGGCGAGCTTGTCCACCATAGCCAGTAGTCTGTCGATGGCATCCATGAACGGTCCGATGGACGTGAGCTGTGAACCGATATGGCAATCTATGCCAACCAGATCGATGCCCGGCATCTCAGCAGCGCGCCGATAGACAGCCATTGCCGTCTCAGCCGCGATACCAAACTTGTTTTCCTTCAAACCCGTAGAAATATAAGGGTGAGTGCCAGCATCCACATCGGGATTCACACGCAGTGAAATAGGTGCGCGCGTGCCAGCAGCACTGGCGATCTCATTGATGCGCTCAAGCTCTGCCTCGGACTCGACATTAAAACAGTGAATACCGTGCTTCAGTCCCAGTTCAATTTCCTCACGGCTTTTGCCCAGCCCGGAGAAAATGACCTTGGCCGGATCGCCCCCGGCTTGCAGTACACGCTGTAACTCACCACCGGAGACAATATCAAAACCGGAACCGAGGCGGGCCAGCAGATTCAAGATGGCCAGATTGGAATTGGCCTTGACCGCGTAGCAAATCAGGTTGGGAATCCCGGCCAGCGCGTCTGCGTAGACCTGATAGTGGCGTTCGAACGTGGCGCGTGAGTACACGTAGCAAGGCGTGCCAAAGTCCCTGGCAATATCGGTAACGGGCACATCTTCCGCGTAGAGCGTATCGCCCTGATAGTTAAAATAATCCATGGTGTTGTCTTCCACTGGCTGTAGCGGGTGCTACAGATAATTCACTGTGCTGTGCTGATAGCGGCGCTTGTGAAGGAGGATTGCTCAGGTCTGGTGAGACCTCCTTTTTGGCCACAGGACGCCAGGCTCAGCAGCGTAATCGCGCAAAGCGTGACGGCCAGCTGTTTAGGCAGGCGTTTAGGCGATTGTCTCGGTGTTTGCCCGAAAAAGCGCATGATAATCCCCAATTTGGCGGCAGCGGGCGATTATAACGCCGCCAATGCTATAAACCTACCCTGTGGCAGCTTGTACCGGTGCGCCGAGTGGCGCTTCCTTTAACCTCGTCGCCCCTGGCTGGCCACTCCCGATGCCATAGCAAGAGTTGAGCTTGCCTGGACCTCAGCAGAGCCTGCGCATTCTTGAAAACAAAGGCCAAGACCCCTATATTCCCGAACTCATTTTTGTACTGTGGATGGCGCGAAGACGCCGAATCCCTGATTTAATGGCGACAGTTTAATGACGACGATAGACGACGATACAAGAGGCCGGTTAGAAAATGATTGCTGTTGAGAATCTGACAAAAAAATTCGACCAGTTTACCGCCGTAGATGACTTGAGTTTCTCTGTGCAGGAAGGTGAGGTTTTGGGATTCCTGGGACCAAACGGGGCGGGCAAGTCGACCACCATGAAAGTGATCACAGGGTTTCTTGCGCCGACTGCGGGCAAGGTGACAATCGATGGTCACGATATTACTCATGAGCCCATCGCCGCCAAATCACTGATTGGCTATCTGCCCGAAGGCGCGCCTTCTTATGGCGACATGACGACACTCGAGTTTCTCAATTTTATTGCCAGCGTACGCGGCTTCAGCGGCGATGAGCTCAAACAACGTGTAGAACATGTTATCAAGGAGGTGGATCTCGCTTCCGTGGGTCACCAGACCATCGATACCCTGTCCAAAGGATTCAAGCGCCGGGTAGGCCTGGCCCAGGCCATCATGCACGATCCCAAGGTGCTCATTCTCGATGAGCCCACGGACGGCCTCGATCCAAATCAGAAGCATCACGTACGTGAGCTGATCAAGAATCTCGCCCGCGACAAGATAGTCATTATCTCTACCCATATTCTCGAAGAAGTAACCGCAGTGTGCTCCCGCGCGATCATCATCGCCCAGGGCAAGATCGTGGCCGACGGTACGCCGAGTGATCTGGAGTCTCGCTCTCGTTATCACCATGCAGTCACGGTCCGCTTGTCATCTGACTATGATCTTCAGGCAGATTTACAGGGCCTTGCCGATATCGCGTCTGTTGAAAAGAGTGAGGCCGACCCACTCTGTTTTACTATTCTCGCGAAAGAGGGCGCGGCGATTTACAGTAAAGTTTCCGAACTGGCCCAGAGTAAGCAATGGCCGGTTGAAGAGTTTCATGTGCAGCGAGGACAGCTGGAAGATGTGTTCCGCAGTATTACCCAGCAAGCAATCGATACTGAGCAAACAGAGGAGGCGGCGTAATGGGTAACCTCGGCATTATTTTCAAACGCGAACTGCTCAGCTATTTTTCTACGCCGCTCGCGTATATATTCATTGTGATCTTCTTGATCACCAACGGTATCTTTACTTTCGACATGGGCGGCTTCTATATGCGAGCCCAGGCCGACTTGCTGCCTTTCTTCAGTTTTCATCCCTGGCTCTATTTGTTTATGGTGCCCGCTATAGCCATGACGCTGTGGGCAGACGAACGCAAGACCGGGACAATAGAATTACTCCTGACCCTTCCGATACGACTGGCAGATGCTGTGCTCGGTAAATTCCTGGCGGCATGGGTCTTGACTGGCATTGCATTGGCGCTGACCTTTCCAATCTGGATCACCGTGAACTATCTGGGAGAGCCAGACAACGGTGTGATTCTCGCGGCGTATATTGGCAGCTGGTTAATGGCAGGTGGTTTCCTCGCCATTGGTTCCTGCATGTCGGCATGTACGCGCAATTCAGTCATTGCGTTTATTCTAACCGTCGCGATCTGTTTTCTGTTTGTCATCGTTGGTTCACCGATCCTGCTTAATGCCTTTCCGGAATGGATTCCACAAGGGGTTGTTGATGCATTCTCCGCATTGGGATTCCTGACACACTTCGATTCCATCTCCAAAGGCGTGTTGGATATTCGTGACATGTTGTTTTTCACCGTGTTCATCGCGGCCTGGCTACTGGCCAGCGCCATCGTGATCGAAATGAAGAAAGCGAACTAGGGAGGCGATGCAGATGAACAAGAAATCCTTATTCTCAACAGTCGGCCTTATCGCGATCGCTATCGGTCTGGTAGTGATGGTTGCAGTCATCGCGCTACTTCCCAGCTGGCGCATCGATTTGACCGAAGACGGGCTGTATTCCCTGTCTGATGGCACCCACAACATCGTCTCCAATCTGACCCAACCTATGGAGATCATGTTTTTTTATTCCGACAGCGCCACCGAAGACGCGCCACAGATTCGCAGCTATGCGACTCGCGTGCAGGAGCTGCTGGAAGAGATCGTTATTGCCAGCAACGGCAATCTGCGCCTGTCCATGATTGACCCGGAACCTTTCTCGGAAGATGAAGATCTGGCGAATCAATATGGCATTCAGGCAGTGCCGGTCACGCAGGGTGGCGAAGGCATTTACTTCGGCTTGGTAGTGACACGTGAAGAGGAAGACGCTGCCAATCCGGTGTTCGAGACCATGCCATTGGTACGACCGGATCAGGAGCAGTTTCTGGAATATGAGTTCATGAAACTCATTAGCAAGGTAGAAGATCCGGATCTGACAGTAATCGGTCTGATCACCAGTCTCGATATTGATGGCGGCTACGACCCCATGTCTGGCCAGGCGACTGCACCCTGGATGATCATGGACTATGTGCGCCAGCTCTACGAAGTGCGTCGACTGAATAACAGCATCGAGCAAATCGAGGACGACGTCGACATGCTCATGTTGATTCATCCTCGTGAACTCTCCGAGCAAACTCTCTACGCCATCGACCAGCATGTGATGCGCGGCGGGCAGACTCTTGTATTCCTCGATCCCAGCGCTGACTCGATGATTTCGCGCATGGCCGAGGGCAACCTGATCCCTGCCGGCATGAGCTCAGAGCTGCCAGGGTTGCTGGAATCCTGGGGCGTCAGTTTTGATAACAGCGTAGTACTTACCGACAGTGAGCTGGCGCTGCGTGTGCGCATGGGTCAGGATCAGCGCCCCATGCCCCACCTCGGCATGCTGGGTGTGAAGCGAGCCAATGTCGACGGTCAGGACATTATCACCAGCCGTCTGGAATCCATCAATCTGTCCACTGCCGGAGCGATTTCTCATCTTCCTGAGGCAGGCACGCGCTTTGAGCCGCTGATGGAGTCCAGTGCCAATTCCATGCTCATGAGCCGCAGCTTCATCGAAGATGCTGATGATCCCTCGGTCTTGTTCGATGAGTTTGCTCCGACCCCGGAGAACTATGTGATCGCGGCACGAGTAAGTGGCACCATGAATTCTGCGTTCCCGGATGGCCGTCCGGTTGCCCCGGAGCCGGAAGAATCTACCGACGATGCGGCAGATGCGGATAATCCTGTTCAGCCTGATGAGGAGCTTGCTTCGGATCAAGCAGATGAAACAGAAGAATCAGCAGAAGCTGAAGCAGAGAACTTGCCTGCGCATCTTGCCCAATCCCAGGGGACGTCCAATATCCTGGTATTCGCTGACACCGATATGCTGACGGACCGCATGTGGGTTCAGGTAGCACAGTTTCTCGGGCAGCGTATTCCCCAGCCCTTCGCCAATAACGGCGATCTGGTCATCAACGCCCTGGACAATATGAGTGGTGGTGCTGATTTGGTGAGTATTCGCAGCCGTGGCCGATATTCCCGGCCCTTTACTCGTGTGTTGGATCTGCAGCGCGAAGCCGATGACCGACTACGGGTGGAAGAAGCCGAGTTGCTGGACAGTCTTGCGGAAACCGAGGCCGAATTAGCCCAGTTGAACACCGACGAAAATGGCCAGCCTATTGGTCAGGTGACACCTGAAATTCAGGCGGAGATTGATCGCTTCAATGCCGAGATGATCGACACTCGCCGTCGACTCCGTGACGTTCAATATCAGCTGACGGAAGACATCGAGCGTCTGGGTTCGAATCTCAAGGCCATCAACACCGCCCTGATTCCGATTCTGCTCACCATTCTGATGCTGGTGGCACACTTCACGCGGACGAGAGGGCGCAAGAGCGCGAGCTGAGATTTGAGCACGCACTGAGCTGCGGCGCAGTGGAGATTATTCGCTGTCGTCGGCTTCGATGCGCGGTGGATGGGGAGGGAGTTGTACAGAGATGTGCGTTCCCTCTCCCAGCTTGCTGCTAATGCTTAGTTCCCCGCCATGGGCCTGGGCAATCAAGCGGCAGAGATAGAGCCCGAGACCGAAACCGCCAGTATTACGCTGTCGGGAACTGTCGGCACGGTAAAATGGCTCGGTGATCTGGGACAAATGCTCTTCTGCTATTCCCTCTCCCTGATCGATCACTTCTAGCTTCACACCCTTGCTGTTGTAGGCGAGCTTCACTGCAATTGGGTTGCCTTCGCCATGGCGCATGGCGTTGTTCAGCAAATTGGTAATCAATAAGCGCACACGGAGTTTATCAACCTCCAACTCATATTCTTCATTAGGCAAGTCCAGCTTGAGTCCGCCTTCATAGGACTCGAAGGCTTCGCACACGCCCGCCACGAACTCAGTAAACAATACCGGTTCATCGGCCAGCACGGCGTGAGCGTTGTTCAGGCGCTCCGCTTCAAGTAAATCGGAAATAAGCAGATCGATCTCGTCGATGTCTTCCTTGAGTTGTTCTTTCTCTTCGCTATCGGGCATAAACTCCATGCGCAGTTTCGCCTTGGTGATAGGCGTGCGCAATTCGTGACTGATGGCCAGCAGTAGTTGTCGCTTCGCCTCAAGCATGGACTGTAGCGAATCGGCCATGTGGTTGATGCTTTCAGTGAGTTCACCCAGCTCATCTTGTCGATTGGTCTTCACTCTAAAGCTGAGGTCGCCACGGCGAATGCGTTCGGCTCCCTTTCTCAACAAACGTACCGGGTTTAACAGTTTGCTGACCATGAAGTAGTTGAGAAACAACACAATCCCAGCAAGTGCCAGGCCGACGTAGAGCACGACATAGTTGATCGAGCTCTCAACGCGGGATCGCTGGTAGAGATAAAAGTCATATCCACCTCGTCTTACCATGATGATGTCTTCGCCATCGATGCTACGTACTTCCGCATCGTTGGTCAGGGTTCGACTATAGGTAGAATTATCGACGTTAAGCCGGTTGTCCGGGTCCGAACTCCAGCGCATGATCGGATTACGAATACTGATGGACCAGTCCAGTTCATTGGCAAGACGCATCGCATTGCTCAGGTTGGGTGGCGTGCCAATGTCTTCGATGATTGATTCGACATTTCGAGTGAAGAAATCCGGAATTGTTTCAATAGCGCCGGTGTCTTGATTGATCGTACGCAGGGCGACCGAAATAATCACAAAGAAGGAAAGAACGGTGAATCCGAAAATCAGAATCAGGCGAAGAAAAAGAGAGGTTTTTACTGCGTGAAGTAGGGGCGTCATACCTGCTCACCGACAAAAGTATAGCCACGTCCCCAAACGGTCTTGATAAACCGGGGTGTCTTGGACGTGTCTTTTAACTTGTGTCGTAAGCGGCTGACCAGAGTATCGACGGCGCGGGAAAACAGTTCGGCGTCTATACCTCTGAGGCGATTCATTAACTCATCGCGGGTAAAGGTTTTATTGGGGTACTGCATGAACAGGATCAGCAGCTCATATTCCATCGTCGTGAGATCGAGTACTTCACCATCGAGTTTGACTTCGCGACGTGAGACGTCAACTTCCAGACCGCTGATCGGTTTGATGTCACGCATACCGCTGTCGTCTGAAGAGCGACGCAGAATATTGTGAATGCGTGCTACCAGTTCCCGAGGCTCGAAGGGCTTGGGTAAATAATCATCGGCACCGAGCTCCAGACCAACAATACGATCGGTGACTTCGGCGTGAGCGGTAAGCATCAGAATTGGCAGTTGGCCATAGATCGAAGATTTGGCGCGTATCTCACGACAAATCTCAAAGCCATCTTTTTCGGGCAGCATCACATCGAGAATAAGAAGATCAGGCTTGATCTTCTTCAGTAGCTCGAAGCCTTTGCTGGGCGCCATGGCAACATGCACTTTCATATCGTAACGCTCGAGATACTGGGTCAAAAGCTGACCGAGTTTCTCGTCATCATCGATAATCAGGATTTGCTTCATTGGCATGGCTCACAAACAACTGGAGTGTCAGGCAATAGTATAAATTCGGCCCTGTGAAATCAATTATAGTGTATGATTGCGCGATTCTCGCGGCCTGCCAGCGAGCCTTCTGATCTGCTTATTGTCTGTCTCCAGTCATGATTTCCTTCGCCAACATCAGCCTCATGCGGGGCCCTCAGCTACTCATAGAGAATGCCAGCCTGGCCTTCGGCGAAGGTCAACGCATTGGCATCATTGGCCGCAACGGTTCGGGTAAATCGAGCCTGTTCAAAGCCTTGTGCGGTGAATTGAGTCTCGACAAGGGCGAAATAAAAATGCCCGCCGGCCTGCGTCTTTCAAACATGGCACAAGAGACGCCGGGGAGCGAACGTTCGGCTCTGGACTTTGTTATCGATGCCCACATTGAGTTTCGCGATCTCGAGCAAAAACTTATCGACGCAGAGTCGAATGGGGATGACCACGCGCTGGCAAAACTGCACGGCGAGATGGAACTTATCGATGGCTACGATATCAGTCATCGTGCTGAGCGACTATTGTCGGGTCTGGGTTTTCACACGGAGCAGTTTACCAATCAGGTAAGCACCTTTTCCGGTGGTTGGCGAGTGCGTCTTAATCTCGCGGCGGCGCTGATGTGTCCCTCTGATCTGCTGTTGCTCGATGAGCCCACCAACCACCTGGATCTGGAAGCTACCGTATGGCTAGAGCAATGGTTGCAGCGTTATCAGGGAACGCTAATGATGATCAGCCACGATCGCGCTTTCCTCGATGCAACGATCAATCAAGTCATCAGCTTTGAGAACGGCAGCCTTCAACTCTACAAGGGCAATTACTCCGTCTATGAAAAGTTGCGGGCAGAGAAGCTGGCCCTGCAGCAGGCGATGTACGAAAAGCAACAGCGCCGTCAGGCACAGATTGAAGACTTCGTACGCCGCTTTCGCGCCAAAGCCAGCAAGGCCAAGCAGGCACAAAGCCGTTTAAAAGAATTGAACAGGATGCAGGACATTGCACCTGCTCATGTTGATTCGCCTTTTCAGTTTCGTTTTCCTGAACTGGAGCAGCTGCCCGACTTTTTGATGCACGCTGAAAAGCTGGCGATCGGTTTTGACAAGCCATTATCCGACAACATCAATCTCGCTATTCGCAGCGAATCGCGCATCGGCCTGCTTGGCTATAACGGTAGTGGAAAATCAACCTTGTTGAAAACGCTCGCCGGTGCACTGCCTGCTTTAGCTGGAGAGACCAACGCCGCACGTAAACTACGCATTGGCTACTACGCGCAACACCAGGTCGATGAATTGCCGGTGCATGCTACGCCTGTCGAAGCCGTACTGGCGGTGTGTGAGAATGCCAATTCAGTCAGCATCCAGGAGGTGCGTGACTATCTCGGCGGATTCGATTTTCGTGGTGCACGAGTCGATGAGCCCATAGAGAACTTTTCCGGTGGCGAGAAGGCCAGGTTGGCGCTGGCCAGAGTGACCTGGCAAAAACCAAACCTCTTGCTGCTCGATGAGCCGACCAACCACCTCGACCTTGAAATGGTGCATGCCCTCACGGTTGCCCTGCAGGAGTTTCAGGGAGCAATTATCATCGTGTCTCACGACCGACACTTGTTGATGAATACTGTCGATGAGTTTTATTCCATCCATCGCGGCAAGTTTGAAGAGTTCCGTGGCACACTCGGTGACTACGAGAGTTGGTTGCGTAGTGATTCCAGTGATGAGCTACCAGCAATTAAAACTAATAAAGAGGTGGGGCAGGGAGTACAGGGAGAACAGGAAGCCCGCGGCAATAAAAAACTTCAGCGCCAACTGGCAGCAGCTAAAAGAGAACAACTGGCGCCTCTTCGCAAGAAGGCAAGTAACATGGAGAAATCCATGGAGCGCCTGCAACGGAAATTGAGAGAAGCCGAGGAGCAGCTGGCAGATGAAACTCTGTATGAGGAAGCGCGCAAGGATGATCTCACTGACTTGCTGCTTGAGCAGGGCAGGCTGAAATCGGCGCTGGAAGAGACTGAAGAGCAGTGGCTCGAATATCAACAGCAACTCGAAGAAGCTGAGGCCGAGATCGACTAGTGGTGGGGTTCGATAAACGCTCTGGGCACAGGTTTAGGTTGGGTGAGCAAAAGCAAAGAATAGCCCTTGAAACCCCCAACATTGCTCCCATAATAAATCGTTAAGCCAGCGGCTTTTCAATTAACCAGTCTGCCAATTTAGCCCAGACATCCAGTATCGACTGCTCGCCAGCTCAAGAGGAATCGTCGCCATGTACAGATTGCAGCAATTGGCCTTTGGCCTGGCTCTGATTGTCACCAGCCTGGTAAATGGCAATCAGTCACAGGCTCAGGACGCTGACTACGCCAATTTTTTCACCAACGACGAACAGAACAATATTCAGGTCTTCCAGCAAGCCAGCCCTTCGGTGGTGAACATCACCAACTCGCGTTTGGTTCGTTCCTTCTATTCGCTCAATCCCCAGGAAGTCCCTCAGGGCAGTGGTACCGGTTTTATCTGGAGTGACGATGGTTATATCGTCACTAACTTCCACGTGGTGCAACAAGCAGACCGGGTCATGGTCACCCTGCAGAGTGGCACTACCTACGATGCCCGCGCCATCGGTGTCGATCCGGACAAAGACCTTGCCGTGCTCAAGATCGAGGCACCGGATGAGGATCTGATTCCTATTCGTCCCGGCGACTCTGACCTGCTCGAAGTAGGGCGCAAGGTCATCGCCATTGGCAATCCCTTCGGTCTGGATACCACTATGACCGTAGGTATCGTGAGCGCATTGGGTCGCGAGATCGACTCAGTCAGCCAGCGGACCATTCGTGATGTGATTCAGACTGACGCCGCGATCAATCCAGGTAACTCTGGTGGGCCCTTGCTCAATTCGCTGGGTCAGTTGGTGGGAGTCAACACCGCAATCTACAGTCCTTCCGGCGCCAGCTCCGGCATTGGCTTCGCTATCCCGGTGAACACGGTGAAACAAATCGTTCCCGATCTGATTAACTTCGGTCGGGTGCAGACGCCGATTCTCGGCATCACTCGTATTCCGCAGCCAGAGTACTACCGACAACTCTGGGGCATTGAGGGTGTCATTGTGATGGATACAGTGGAAGGCACAGACCCGGCTCGTCTCGGCATGCGCGGTCTTACTCGTGAAGAGCGTGGCCGAATTCGCCTGGGTGATGTGATTGTCGAGATTGCCGGTGAAGTGGTGCGTAACGAAGAAGACTATGCCGACGTGATTGAGCAGTACGAGCCCGGCGACGTCGTCCTGGTAAAGACTTTGCGTGACAACCGGCTCCTGGAATACGAGATCGAGTTGCAGGCGCCGCGCTAGCCAATCAATTAGAAGATTCGCTCGCTGCCAAAAACTCTTTCAGAGCTCTGAGGTAGTCTTCCGGATTGTTACTCAGCGCCGAGTGAGCCGCATCTTCGATCATCACAAAGCGCGCGTCCGGAAACATTGGTACGAACATCTCCATGCGTTCCGGTCTGGCCTCATCGTTTTCGCCAGCCAGAAGCAGAACGGGAATGGAGATTTCGTTGAAGCGGTCGGTCACATCAAAATCAATCAGATTGCCCGTGGCGCGAAACTCAGTAGGCCCCCACATATACTCATACACCACCGAGTTAAACCCGGCACCGGCACAGCCTTCGGCGCGAACGACTGGTGTGCCGCGCACATGGCGACGATAAAATTCATTGGTCGCTTCCTGATACTCATCCGAATCGGTCGTTCCTTCTGCCTCGTGCCGGGTCATGGCTTCCTGCATCTCGGCAGGAAGTAGCGAGCGCAGGTAGTTCGCATCTTCGATCCAGGCGGGTGTGCTCAGCAAAGGCGAAGACAGAGTAAGCGAGACGATGCCTTCAGTACCTTTCTCCAATACATAGGCAGCAACCAGCGCTCCTCCCCAGGAACTGCCTAGTAAATGCACGGTATCCAGTCCGAGGCTGTTGCGTACTTCATGGAGTTCTTCGATGAATCGGTCCAGCTCCCACAGGGACATATCCCTGGGCCTGCCCGAGCGACCACCGCCAAGTTGATCGTAACGAATGATCCTTCTGTCTTCGCCCAGTGGATTCAGCAAGGTCATACCACAGGACTGACCACCAGGCCCGCCATGCACGGTCAGGAGAGGAATCTGATTTCCAGTGCCATTGATTTCATACCAGACCGGGCCGCCGATGACATCGATAAAGCCTTCGCTGGATTCTGTACTTTGAGCAGACGTACATGAGTTCAGGAAGCCGAGGGATAGTAGCAGCGCCGCGTAGATCAACCGCATGAGGCATATTCACCGTATTGTGGAAGAAGCAATTCGGTGAGTATCTGCCGAACGAGCAGCTAAAATCAAATCGATACTAAAAACGATTGACGCGACTGTAGATTACCCTGCCGTCGTGCACATAGATTGTGAGACTTCGATTGGGTGAAAGCAGAAAGGAAGTGCTGGGAAGATTGGTAAGCCACATATAGTTAGTCGTATTGGTACCGTTTGTAGAGAAAGTAGAGTGCCGTGACTGATAGTCGCAACCAACGGTTTGAGCGACCATGGTTCCATCATCGCCCGACCTGATTGCCTCAGCAGCAGCTTCAAGTTGCGCTATGGTGCAGTTGTTTGCCCCCGGCCGTGATTCTGATATTTCGCCATGAAAAGCAGTGGCGACGCCGTCTGTGAAAGTGCCGGAAAGAGAGACATTGGTGGAAGGGGTTGGAATATACGGCCCTGTATTCGATTGTGACAGTGGTTGTACGTACCAGTTATATGTTCTTTGCTCACCTTCTGCAGAGACTTGGGTATTCACGAGAGTGCCGTTGCATTGCAAGTCAGTGTTCACTGAATCCAGCGCAACTCCTGTAGCGAATGATTCAACATAGTTTAGCAAGACTGTTCCGTCGCAGAATTCAATCGAGCTCTGTCCCTCTGTAAAGTAGCTATAACTTTCCAATACGCCCTCGAAAAAGCTAAGTGACAGATAGTTCGCATTGGTCGCAGGAAAAGGTTCGTAGCTGCCTGACGAAGTGAACACCAGGCTGGAGCTATTGGTCACGAAAAATGGTGAATAGCTCAAGCCCGGCGACACGCTTCTTAAATAGGCCGTTCTGTTTTGGTCCGACCAGCTTACAGTTACCAGCTTGCCATCTGGTCGACTCGAGCTGGTGGATGAGTTTATCTGTCCAGAGCAAGGCAGCAATGCATCAACTTCTTCATAGCTCGTCTGCAAGCTCATCTGGGCAATAGCAGCAAGAATGTCTTCTCGTGTACACACCGGTGGAGTCGGAATTTCAAAGTAGTTGCTTACTCGAAAGCTTTCACCACCATCCTGATGCAAAGTCACCGTCGCTCGGTGTGACGCGCCAAGTTCATCTGCAGGAAAAATCTGCAAATTCGGAATAGTCAAAATGCCTGATGCTTCATTGAAGTAGGCTTGAGGATACAGCGAAACAGAATCGGAACCGATCCAGGTTTGCTGAGCGAGACCACTTTGAATACAGGCCACAGCAAGTAAACAAGAGAACCAACGTAATTTCATAGTGTGAATCCTTGGCGCCGAGAACAAAATACCAGCACCACGATATTTGCGGGATAAATGAATTGTAGACTGATTCCGCCAGAACGCAAGCCATGAAGGGCGTTAACGCTTCCGCTAACGATCAACTGTGATTCTTTTGTGATTTCTACGCGATAGTCTCGCGATTTTTAAACACTAGAGTGAGCTTCGATTCCTCGGCAAGGCCAGAGGGCCTACCATGCTGGGGAAGAAAGGGAATGAAACATTAACACGAAGAGCCGGATGCTTATCCGCTTGTTACTCACTGGATACAATCATGCAAAAAGGATCACTGAAGAAACTTACTCTGTTGGCTTCATCAGCGCTGGCGTTCTCGCTCGCTTCTGTAGCTCAGGCCGACACCTACGAACTTACAGTTACCAATCTGACTCGTGGCGAGAGCTTCACACCGCGGATCGCTTTCGTTCATACCGGCGGCAACGCGTTTACTGTTGGCCAGCCAGCTATTGAACAATTGGCCATCATCGCCGAGTCCGGTAACGTCGCGCCAATGATGACCTTGCTGGAAACAGCACCAGAAGTTGTTACCAATATCGTTGTGATGGACGGTCTCCTTGCTCCCGGCGCAACTGAAACCATCACGGTTGAGGGCAACCCGGGTGACAAGGTCTCTCTGCTCAATATGCTGATTCCCAGCAACGACGCATTCCTGGCTGTTGACGCAGTAGAGCTGCCAACGATGGGTTCAGTCACAGTGGATGCGCTGGTCTACGACGCAGGCAGTGAGCCCAACGATGAGCTGTGTGCGAATATTCCGGGTCCTACCTGTGGCGGTGAAGGCGACTCGCCAAATGTCGATGGCGAAGGCTATATCCACATCCATGCCGGTATTCACGGTATTGGCGACCTGATGGCGTCGGACTATGACTGGCGAAACCCCGGTGCCCGCATCGTTATCACCAAGCAATAAGCTGTTCCTCTGAGTACTTGGAAAACGGATCGAGCGAGTGAATCGGCACATCGCTCGGTCTGTTTGCCATCCGTCGAATTTGATTCCACCTCGTAAGAAACTTTGCGCAGGGCGGTCTATTGGAGACTGAAGTTTTGAACACTGAATCCATAGACGGAAACTCAGAGATCATGCCTGGGAATATTCTGGTTATAGAAGACGACGCCGACCTCGCGGAACTACTACGCCTGCATCTTGTGGACATGCACTGCACAGTCAATGTCTGTAACGACGGTCTGCAAGGTCTGGAGTTGTTATCCAGGCCTGCTAGTGAGCGAGATTATGAACTCGTCATTCTGGATCTTAATCTTCCTGGCCTTGATGGCCTAGAGTTGTGCAAGCAATTTCGCCAATACGACGAAGCCACTCCTATTCTGATGCTCACTTCCCGTGATACCGAGACGGATCGGGTGCTGGGCCTGGAAGTCGGCGCAGATGACTATTTGACCAAGCCCTTCGGCATCAGAGAACTGCAGGCCAGAGTAAAAGCCATTCTGCGCAGACAGAAAGTCATGTCGAGCTTCGGTGGGACAGCACTCTCGGACTCGCTTATCACAGTTCGCGATCTGACCATCGATACGCAGAAGCGCCTGGTACGAATCAAGGACCGCTTCATCGAAACCACGGCGAAAGAGTTTGAACTACTCCTCTACCTGATCAATCGACCAGGTCAGGTATTCAGCCGGCAGCAACTTCTCGACGCAATCTGGGGCTATGGCAATTGCTGCTATGAGCACACGGTTAATTCCAACATCAATCGTCTGCGCGCCAAGATTGAAGCCAACTCATCCAACCCTGATTACATACTGACGGTCTGGGGTGTTGGCTACAAATTCCGTGAAGAATAGTCGCAAGGAAAAGTGACTGACGGAATTGGAATGCTCTGATGCTGAATAAACTGTTCGTAAAATTGTCTCTGGCCCTGCTCCTGGTCTTTCTCGGGCTGGGCATCGTTCTTGTTCGCACTTTCGATAATGCGACGCTGGCAATGCAGCGAGAGACTACGCAACAGCTGCATGCTGAACTGGCCTCGCACATCTCACACGAGATCGATTTTTGGCACGAAGGCCAGTTGGATATGGAGGCGATCGAGCATGCCTTGCATCTGATGATGGTGCTGGGGCCAGCTAATGACCTCTATGTACTCTCTCCTCAGGGAGTAATCCTCGCCCACGCTTCGGACGAGCGTGATGTGATTCGCGACGCTGTCGACACCGGGCCGCTCGTGAATGTTTTAAATGGTGCGGCTAACTTGCCCGTGATGGGTGATGATCCAAAGGGTCTGGATGAGGGCAAGATATTTTCAGTCTCGCGGCTCTATGTGCCAGGAGAAGCTGAAGAGCCTGCCAATATGCTTGGCTATCTTTATATCATTCTCGGCGGGCAGAGTTATGACAATACCCGTGCTGCTGTGATGCCCAGTCACATCGCCGGTATCACTTCCACGTCGATGATCGCGGCAGTCACGTTTTTTCTGATGGTAGCTCTTACTCTTTTCTTCGTGCTCACCAAACCTGTCAATGAGCTGTCCGCCTATTTACAGGAATTTCGCGACAAACAGTTTATGAAACTGCCTGAGCGCTCTTTGAGTCTTTCTGGCAAGGAAAGCAATGAGCTAGCGCGGCTGGCTTCGGTGCTGAAAGAGATGTCAGAGAAGATCGTTTCTCAATTCGATGAAATGATCGAAAGCAAAAAACACCGACAGGAACTGGTCGCGCATATCTCCCATGACTTGCGTACGCCGTTAGCAGGTGTAAAAGGCTATTTGGAAACCTGGAAGCTCAAGGAAGGAGAACTCTCTGAAGAGGAGCGCAGCAAATATATCGATACCGCCATGAAGCATTGCGAGCAGCTGAGCAAATTGGTGGACGAGCTATTCGTGTTGGCGCGCCTGGAAGGCAATGAGATCAAATTGAACCGCGAACAATTTCCACTGGACGAGTTGGTCAGTGACCTGGTGCAGAGGATGCAGTTACTGGCTAAGCAGAATAACGTTGGTTTGCAGTTTGAAGCTGATCAACAGATGCCTTTTGTCGACGGCGATATTGCCCAGATAGACAGAGTGTTCAGTAACTTGATTGAGAACGGTATTCGCCACACCCCAGAAGGCGGCGAGGTGCGAGTGCAGCTGTCCAATCAACGGGGCGAAGATGGTAAGCCGACGATCAGTGTCACTATTAGCGATAACGGCGACGGCATTGCAGAAGACCAGCTCAACAGACTCTTCGATCCCTATTTTCGCGGCGCCAATCAGAACAAGCAGTACCCCAAGGGCACGGGGCTGGGGCTCGCAATTACCAAAAGGTTATTGGAGTTACATGACGCAGCGATTTCCGTTTCCAGCCAGCTGGGTAAAGGGTCAGTGTTCCAGTTCAAACTGCCTGTGGCCGGTGAAACCTGACTACAGGCTTTCCACATCGTAGTGCGCGATGGACTGCTTGACCTTGCCGTTCTCATCGAAAATAAAAACCTCTGCCGCCAGCCTTCCACCTCGAGTTGCTCGATAGTAGATAGTGATGCTGTCTGGAGCGAGCAAGGTGGTAATGAGCTGAAAGTCTACTTGCGAATTTTCGCCCAGACTCGGAGCCCAATACTCCCGCACCGCATCCTTGCCATGCAGTGTCCCGCTCTCATCAAAGCCTAGAAAAGAAATTCGCAGTGAACTCATGGAAAAATCGTCGGTGTAGTGCGCCAACACGCGTTCGAGATCATGTGAGTTCCAGGAATCGACCCAGTCCGCAGCGAATGCGCTGGCGAAAGCCGCATCGAGATCGAAATCTTCATCATTACTCGCTGCCATGCCTGGGTTGAGCCAGGCTAGCAAGAAAATTGCAGTAAGTAGTGTAATCCTTGTCTTCATAGCGATTCCTTTAAGTTCTAAAACAGTACGACTTATGTGCATGCCCGAAGACGGAGACCGACAACAATAAGAAGAAATTACGAGTCAATTGATCTTTCTTTGAAGCACCGTATCTCGTCGCTGTCGTAATCCCAATCGGCTTTCGAGTCACAGAAGATGCGAGTCTTGATGCCTGCATCGAGCGGATCAATCAGCGTGCCCGCAGTGAGATAGACATTGCTGTCATCTTCCTCGGCGGGAAGTGGAGTGCCGCAGGTTTTGCAGCGAGTGACACTGTAGGTAGGTCTTAGCTGAAAAGTTTCACCATGATCGGCACCGGTCAGCCAATGAAAGCGCTCTTTCGGCACGATGATAATCGCGTTACCGACACTGCCTGATGCCTTGCGACAATTGGAGCAATGACAAATCCAGACGCCTTCGAAGTCGCCTTCGATTTCATAGGTTCGAGCGCCGCAGAGGCAGCTGCCTTTTCGAGTTGTCATGGTGAGCAATGCCTCGCCGAATTTCGTACCAGCGAGAAGACTCTATCAGTCATTACACGCAGTCAACAGTGAATTAGACAGGCAGCAGCAATGATCGCACTACGCGAACTTCGGAGCTATCACGTCCTAGAAATAGGGCGTGTAATTTGTTGGGTATTTCTCTGCGCGAAAAATGCTGGTGGCCACACCCATGGGTGTTGAGCCACCCAAGGTGTTGGTGTACTCACGAATGCGATTGCCTTCGGCGTCGACTTCGATAATCAGGCTTTCGTTGCCGGAACAAATCAGCGTATTGCCATTGGGCAGGCGCTGGGTCCCGGAGATGCGTTCGCTGAAGAAATAGTTGTCGCCATTATTGCCGTAACGGAAGACGATTTTGCCCATGTTGGGATTCAACTCGAGCGAGCGCGAGAACACGCTGCCGTTGTCATAGACGGTGATGTTGCTGGATGAGTCGCTATCGTCGATCCACTTGGCGTCATGCTGGCCGGTCATCTCCACTGCTGAGATTTTTTCAATGCTGCCATCGTCTTTATTGATGATCCAAAGTTGATTCCAGGAACGGCTGCTCACCAGAATCTGATTGCTGGCCTGGTTGTAATCCACTGAGTTGAGATGAATCCAGTCCTCCTTGGTGGCTGCTTCCGGGTCCAGATTCAATTCTTCAAGATGATCCATGACATCCCAGCTCCAGACGATATTGCCTCCGTTGCTGCCATCCTTCTCGATCTCGATGATGACCTCCGACCAGATGTCACCACGGTCTTCCCAGGTCAGCGCCAGGATGTTGCCATTGGGCAATAGCTCGATGTCGTGGTGCAGAGCCTTGCTCTCATCGCTATAACTGAAATCCCAGACTATGTTGCCATCCCAGTCCTGTTCCTCAATAAATCCGCCTTTGCCACCGGCGTCGAAGTATTGATTGTTATCCGCTCCGGTGCGCAGCAGATTGCCATTGGGCAACAGATAGACTGAAAGCCCGGGCCCGGTACTGCTCTGCCACTCATGTTTGATATCTCCGAAGTCGTCAATCAGATAAGTCCTGGTGTCTGTAATCGGAGAGATAAGCGTCAGGCCATGGAAGCTGCCAGCGGCGCTCGTGAAAGGAATATGATTGCTGTCGAGAACGAAATACTCGACATTGGAAATAGCGCTTACCGAGTCGGCATTATAGGCTTCGATCGCCACAAGAAATGCCGAGCCTTCCGGGAGATTGCCTGTCGCCGAGAGCTCGGCGCCCATGTCCAGGACTTGCACAGTATCAGGACCGTTGTAGGGATAGGGTGCGTAGTACAGTCTGTACCCCGTCGCACCGTCTACGCTTTCCCAGCTGAGACTTAAATCCTGCTGATCGACACCCACTCCCAGGCGCGGCGTAGATAGTTGTGCCATCAAACTACAACTGAATATCAGCAATACGCACACAATCAGCAGCTTGATTGTGAGTTGTGAGGTGCGAACTACTGAGCTATTCATAATTGTTTTGCGCCTGTTAAATGATCGCCGAGAGAACGGCAGGTGGATTGAATTGGCAGTTATACGGGCTCCGAGCCGAAAGCCTTCGCCAAGGTTTGTATAGGCGAGAGAAGTAAATACTGCGGTATATTTTGAACGTCTTGCCTATAAAGAGGTTTAAGCAGATCATCGCAAGGCAGAATGACAAAGAGAACGGAAAAATACAGACCGAGAAAATAGAAGGAGAGACCGTATGAATTCACCGGTTAATAACACAGCAGATACCCAGGTAGGCTTTTTGGTTACCTGTGACAGAGAAAAAGCGAAGCATTTCTATCTCGAAACATTGGGTCTGGCTTTCGACTATGAAGACGAATTCGCGCTGGTGCTGCGCTGTGGATCGAACCCTGTGCGCATCTCAGAGATGCAGAATTTTCAGCCCCAGCCATTCACCGTGCTTGGTTGGGAGGTCACTGACATCGAAGATCGCGTACGGGCGCTTGTCTCCCTTGGTGTTGAATTGATCCGTTATCCTGGCCTGGAGCAGGACGAACTGGGGCTCTGGCAGGCTCCGGGGTCTAACGCGCGCATCTGCTGGTTCCACGACCCGGATCAGAATTTACTGAGTCTTTCAGAATGTTCTTGACCCCAGCCTGCTTGCAATAGCGCAGGGCGAGGAAGAACTCGACTAATTTTCTGCGTAGTAGTGAACTAATCCTACCGTTCAGCACGACTTACTATTCATGAAGAGAGACAGCGAACAGGTCCTGCTAGAGTGGCTGGTGCTTAGTGCCCAGTACGGAGAGCAGGAAGCCCTGACCGCGCTGTGTCAAAGGCTCTACCCCAAACTACTTGCTTATGCTCGGAGGCAATTGGCGAGTGGCGACCAGGAAAGTGCCAATGATGCCGTACAGATGACAATGGAAGTCGTATCCACAAATCTGGGAGCCGTGAAAGATCCGGCTGCGTTCAAATCGTGGGTATACCGAATCTTGCACCACAAGTTGGTGGACGTGGTCCGAGCAAATGTACGATCAGAGAAATTGAATGCTGCTGTAGAAAGTACTGAAACCACCGCTGACAGCCTGGCTTTGAGTCTGGAAGACACTGTTGCATTGGAAGATGTGCTGTCTCGATTGGAAAAAACTGACTATCAGTTGGTGCATTTGCACTATTTGGAAGGCTTCAGTAGTAAAGAGATCGCTCGCTTGCTGAATATTGCCGAAGGCACGGTCAAGTCGAGGTTATTCGCTGTTCGCAAGAAACTGATTGAATTGTCCAACGATGAGTATCAAACGTCAGGAGAACATCATGACTGATCTGAATAAGAAAATTCTCGAAGCCATTCGTGAGAATGACGACGGAACCATCGAATTGGATGCAGAGGATGCCAATATATTCAAGCTGATGGCGGCCAGCCTCAAGGGAGCATTTCGAGGTGTGGTGCTCATCTCCATTATTTTCATGTTCGTGTTCGTTGGCTTGGCAATCTACTGTGGCTACCAGATGCTTGAAACCGAAGACGTGGGTGAAAAAATAGAGTGGGCCGTCGGCGTCATTCTGGCATTCATTGTATTCGGAATTTTACGACTCTGGTTTTTTCTTGAATTGAATCGTCTATCACTTTTGCGAGAGATTAAACGAGTTGAGTTGCAGGTCGCATTGATGGCCGAGAGCGACAGACAAGGGACTAATTAGGAGACTCCGTTCGCACCGGGTCAACATACAGAGCAGTCCGAATTGCTTCAGTCTGCAACCACTCAGCAAATTCTTTAACGGGCCCTGACGCTTTTCCAGCCTTACCCCATCTGAGAACGTGAACCTTACTGGACAGCAGGTCGTGTTCTGCTGCCAGTACCCTGACTAGCCTGCCGTCTTCCAACGCATCGCAGACCAACATACTCCTTGCTAGCCCTACTCCAGTTCCCTGAATTGCGGCACTGACCACCGGCCCAATAGAAGAAAAGCTCAGAGCAGCTTTAGGCGGCTCTCCCAGGTTTAATCGCTCAAACCAGTGGTTCCACTTCCACTCTTCTCCTGCCGGATACCCTGGAACATTCTTCTCTAGTAAAGGCAGATTACGTAATACATCTGGGCCGGAACTGCCAACTGCACTGCGTAGCAAGTCGGGACTGCATACCGGGAAGACATGCTCTCTGAACAGGGGAAACTGGGATCCGTCTTTATGTGCCTCAGAAACATCGACCCAGAGTAACTTGAGATCCAATTCCGGTTCTCGTTCGGGGGCCTCGTTTTCCAGGACAACGAGTTCGATAGTAATTTCCGGAAACTGTTCATTGAATGCAGGCAAGCGACGAATCAACCAATTCTCTGCGAGCGCAGCGCCGATTCCGACGCGTAGTGTTTCTGGTGATGCCGCAGCGATCGCTCTCTCTTTCAGCTTGGCCATACTGCCGATGATGTCTTGCACTTCTGTCTGCAAGGCAAGACCCGCCGGTGTTAGCCGTAGTTGGGTACTGCCGCGGATGAACAGAGCAACACCCATAAACTCTTCCAATTTCTTGATGCGATGACTCACAGCGCCCTGTGTAAGGCAGAGCTCCTCGGCTGCTGAGGTCATGCTCAATCTGCGTGACACTGCGTCAAATGCAAGCAGGGAATCGAAAGGGGGCATTCTTCCTGTGAGTTTTATGTCCATGTAGAGATATTAATGAGATTAATGGGGGAATGAAATTTTTTCGTTCGCCTGCCGTGTATCTGGACAGGAGAATACTGTGTTTATGACGCAGACGAGGGTGAGCCAAAAGTGAAATCAGGGAGCCAGGATCGGCGAAGAATCTTAGCGGCAATCGGCACAGCATTATTGGCACCGTCAATAGCTGCTTGTCGCGGCGCTCTTGGAAGTAGTATCGAAAACAAACAACAAGAGAGCGCAGCAGATATGACGGCACGGGATAATAAGCAACTGATGACAGAAATCTATTCGCGACTGGCACGCGGCGACGGTGAGTTATTCGTCGAACATCTCGCCGAAGAAGCGGTGTTTATTATGCAAGGTAACAGTTCCTGGTCGGGTGAACGGCGAGGCAAGGACAACATCTTGCGCTTCTTTCGTGAAGTCGTTGCAGAACGCGCGCCGGGTGAGCGTCGAACAATACCGAGTCGAGTGCTGGCTGATGAAGACTCGGTAGTTATCGAAGCTATCGGGGAAATGACCAGTCGAGATGGGCGGCCCTATAGAAACTATTACTGCCTGATGTTTCGTCTGGAGAACCGCATGATTGTCGAGATGAAAGAATATCTCGATACCGCGTATCTGGAAGATGTGCTGGGACCGCTTCCTGATGACCCGACGCGCGACGCCTGATCAGAATCAGCTTCGGTTTAGCGCTGCTGTAATCGGGCAGCCGCTCTGGCCGCTGCCGCTTTCACCTGCGCAGGTGCAGTACCACCGATATGATCACGGGCATTGAGAGAGCCTTCCAGGCTTAACACATCGAATACCTGCGTATCGATGGAGTCGCTAAAGCCTTGCAGCTCTTCCAATGATAGCTCAGACAAGTCGACGCCTTTCTCAATGGAGTAGGCCACGGCCTTGCCGACGACTTCGTGCGCGTCTCTAAACGGCAGACCCTTGTTTACCAGATAATCCGCCAGGTCGGTGGCGGTGGCATAGCCTTTCAGAGTCGCTGCACGCATCTTGTCGGTACGACATTGCACTGCTGGCATCATTTCACTGTAGGCAAAGAGACAATCCTTGATGGTATCCAGCAAGTCGAACAGTGGTTCCTTGTCTTCCTGATTGTCCTTGTTATAGGCCAGCGGCTGGGACTTCATGAGAGTCAGCAAAGACATCAAGTGACCGTGCACTCGGCCAGTCTTGCCGCGTACCAGCTCGGGCACATCGGGATTCTTTTTCTGGGGCATTATGGATGACCCGGTACAGAATCGGTCAGGCAGTTCGATGAACTCAAACTGTGCCGAAGTCCACAACACGAGCTCTTCCGAGAAGCGTGACAGGTGGGTCATCACGAGACTGCCGAATGCCGCAAGCTCAATGGCGAAGTCTCTGTCGCTCACTGAATCGAGTGAATTTTCCGTCGGCGCATCGAAACCCAGTAACTCTGCCGTGTAGGCTCTGTCAATCGGGAAGCTAGTACCCGCAAGCGCTGCTGCGCCGAGAGGGGACAGGTTGACCCTTTTGCGGCAATCCATCAGTCGACCGTAGTCACGCTCCAGCATCTCGTTCCATGCCAGCATGTGATGGCCGAAGGTGGTGGGCTGCGCGGTCTGTAAATGGGTGAAGCCAGGCATGATGGTCTCGGCTTCTCTTTCCGCGAGAGCGATAAGTGCCTTCTGTGTGTTCGTTAACAGCTCGGCAATCTGATCTATCTCATCCCTTACATAGAGGCGAATATCGGTGGCGACCTGGTCGTTTCTCGAACGTCCCGTATGCAGCTTCTTGCCCACATTGCCGATTTTGGCTGTGAGCGCTGCCTCGATATTCATGTGCACGTCTTCAAGTGGGATAGACCACTCGAACTCGCCTTTTTCGATTGACGTGCGAATGTCTTCCAGACCGGAGATGATTTGCGTCTTCTCTTCATCGCTCAGTACGCCGACCTTGGCGAGCATGGTGGCATGGGCGATGGAGCCGGCAATATCCTGACGATACATGCGCTGATCGAACTGCACCGAGGCAGTGAATCGTTGCACGAAGGCATCGGTCGCTTCGCTAAAGCGTCCGCCCCACAGGGTGCTTGTCTGATTTCCTTTATTGTCCGTCTCGCTCATCAGATTGTCCGTGTTTACTGGCCCAATTGGGTCTGGCTGGTTGAACAGGGTGGCGATTATAGCAGGATTGGCAGGCAAAGCTTGTGGCATGGGGTATTCAGAGCCGGGATGCCGCAAGCAGTAGCAACAGTACTGGACGATCCCTGCCGGACAAATGGACGGCGATGCCGTAAAATGTCCCTCTTTCAATGCCTGCTCTCCAGATTGAGTTTCATCACTACCTGCAACAGAGTTTCTATGTCTGATACGACCCTTCGAATAGCTACCCGCAAGAGCCCGCTCGCACTCTGGCAAGCGTATTATGTGCGTGATGCCTTGTTGGCAGCACACCCAGGTTTGCAAGTCGAACTGGTACCTATGACCACCAAAGGCGACCAGATTCTCGATTCCCCGTTGGCCAAAGTGGGTGGCAAAGGTCTGTTTGTAAAAGAGCTGGAACGGGCTATGTTGGCAAGGGAGGCAGATATCGCCGTCCACTCCATGAAAGACGTGCCCATGGAGTTTCCTGAAGGACTGGGACTGGCGGTGATCTGTGAACGGGAAGATCCAGCTGATGCTTTTGTCTCCAACAATCACACCGACTTCGATGCACTGCCTGAAGGTGCAGTGGTTGGTACTTCGAGTTTTCGTCGGCAGTGCCAGCTCCGACAACGACGGCCCGATCTGCAGATCAAGGATTTGCGCGGTAACGTAGGTACCCGATTAGGCAAGCTCGACAACGGTGAATACGATGCAATTATTCTGGCTGCTGCGGGGCTTATTCGTCTGGACTTGGAAGATCGTATTCGCGCGCGCCTGGACTATGATCTCAGTCTGCCAGCCGGTGGCCAGGGAGCGGTAGGCATTGAGTGTCGCAATGATGACGAAGCCACATTGCAGTTGCTCGCCTGTTTGCATCATGACGATACCGCAGCTCGTGTCACGGCCGAACGTGCCGTCGTTGCGCGCTTGCAAGGTGGCTGTCAGGTGCCAATTGCCAGTTATGCAGAATGTGGTGATGAAGACGAACTCTTCTTGCGGGCGCTGGTTGGCACTGTGGACGGCAGCAGAATTATCCGCGCCGAGCTAAGTGGCCAAAGCGACACCGCCGAGACCCTGGGTCTTGCTGTTGCTGATGACTTGTTGCAACAAGGCGCCGGCGAAATCCTTGCAGCGCTGATGGACGACTAGGCACGGCGCACGAATCCTGTTCAGCTAAAGGTTTTTTTCATAGCGCATGAACTCATCTCAACTGGCATTGCAAAAACTCAATGTGTTGGTGACCCGACCAGAAGGTCAGCAACAGGAATTGCGTGATGCCATCGCTGTGCTCGGTGGGCAGAGTGTCGGCTTTCCACTACTTTGCATTGAACCTGTCCAGGATCAGGCAAAGCTGGATCAACTTCGGCGTCAGGTACTCAACCTGGATCAGTATCAGCTCCTCGTTTTTATCAGTACCAATGCCGCTCGTTACGGCGCTGAACTTATCGATTCCTGTTGGCCCCAGTTCCCTGTGGGTGTTGATGTCCTCGCGGTAGGACCAACCACTGCAGAAGCAGTTCAGGAGTCTCTGCACTGCGAGGTGATCAGTTCGAGTAATGGCATGGCGTCTGAAGACCTGCTCGCTTTGCCTGAACTCACCGACGTGGACGGAAAGAAGATTGCGCTGTTTCGTGGCGTGGGTGGTCGAGAGCTGCTGGCCAATACGCTTAGAGACCGAGGCGCAATGATCGACTATTTTGAAGTCTACCATCGTGACCCTGTAGAACATGCCGAAGGAAGTCTCGTCAACGAAATCGAGGCTGGCGGCGTCAATGTAATAACAGCCTTCAGCGGCGACACGTTGCGTCGATTGCTTGCGCTGTTGCCCGAAGCCGGCCGTGACAAAATTCTGGCAATGCCACTGTTGGTACCGTCGCAGCGTGTGGCTGATTTTGCCACTGCGCAGGGCTTCACTTGTGTTTACAATGCAGAAGGAGCCAACGTCGATGCGAGCATCAGGACGTTGCAGGAAATAGCGGCAGGAGCCGACAACTAGCTTATGACCGATTCAGAGCAAAACACCGAGCCTTCCTCAGAACCCTCATCAGGTTCTCCTTCAGAGTCTTCTTCAGAGCCTGAACAAAAATCGACGCCTGCCAAAGAAAGCAGAAAAGCAACCGGGAAGGCTACCGGGAAGGCTACCGGAAAAGCAGCCAAGAAAAGCGCTGACAGTGCGGGCCAAGCCGACACCGGCAAGATTCTGGATGAGATTTCCCGTGGCACTGGCAGCAAAACGGGGCGCATCGCGCGCAGCAAATCTCCGTTTGCCTCATTTCTTTCTTTGTTGATTTTGCTTCTGCCTCTTCTGGCTGGTTTGGGTTGGTTGGGCTGGCAGCAAATTCAGATGCAGCAAAGTGTCGCCGAGGCCAATCAACAAAATTTGCAGCTACAAACGAGTCTGGCTAGTCAGGCTGCTGAGATTGAAGCACTGCGTGAAAGTGCGGCGAACCAGCCCGAGATCGAGTTGCCGCCTGATAACAGCGCTGAGCTAGCGGAGATGCGCGATGTGCTGAACAATGAGATTCGCAGATTGCAGCAACAACTCGCTGATGTGCAAAATCGACCTGCCAACACCGTGAGTAGTCCTGATTTCAACTGGAAAATCTTCGAAGCCGAATATCAGATCAATATGGCGGCACAGAAACTCCATCTGGAGGCTGACGTCGCTGCGGCAATCGTATTGCTGGAACAAGCTGATGCAGCACTGCTAACCGCCAATCACGCCGGTGCCTTCACGGTTCGAGAAGCCGTTGCCGAGGATCTTTCTCAATTGCGCGCGCTTGAGGTGTTCGACAGTGAGGGAACTTTTCTCCGGCTGGAAGCCTTGTCGAATAATGTGGGACAACTGGACCTGTTAGCCTCAATGCGTGAAGAATTCGAAGGGCGGCGACAAGAAAGTTCAACGACAGTAAACCCCGGTGTTGAAAGCGAAGGTTGGATTCGCTCGACAATGAGTTTTCTCAGCGAAGTATTCGTCTGGCGTGAGTGGGAGGAGCGGCCGGAAGCGATGCTCGCTCCAGGACAGGAATCCATTATCAAGCTCAATCTTCGCTTGTTGTTGGAACAGGCACAGCTCTCACTACTTCAACAGAACAGTGCGCAGTATCAAAGTAGCCTGAATCAGGTGGGTGAATGGTTAAGGCGCTATGCAGTGCTCGATAGCAATGGCGGAGTTGGCATAGAGGCCGAACTGAATGCGTTGCTTGAACTCGACATCAATCCGCCACTGCCAGGGCTAAGCGCCTCACAGCAAGCGATTCGCACTTTGGCGGACAGTGAGCGCTAGGCTTTATGATTCGTCTCTTTATCTTCAGTCTACTCGCTATCATCGTCGCCCTTTGGGTAACGCTGTATGTGGGTTTTCCTGCAGATCCTGGCTACCTGCTCATTGCCTTCGGCAACTATACCTTTGAAACCAGCCTGTTCGCCCTGTTGGTTGCCGGCGTGTTTTTCTATCTTTTGTATTGGTTGATTACGGCCACTCTGCGTATCGCCAATCCCGCGCGTTGGGTTCGAGCTGGCAAGGAGCTGGCCCATCGTCGCCGCTCGGGTAAAGTCAGCCGCACAGTAGAAGGCCTGTTACACCTGGCGCGTCGAAATTGGAAGGCTGCGCACAATACCTTGATGCGCGCGACGAAGGACGCCGATGCGAGCGTCGTGAACTATCTTGCGGCTGCACTCGCTGCCTTCGAGATGGGTGATCGAGATGCCTGGATTCGTTGCCTTAATCAAGCGGAGAAAGAATTCCCGTCGGCCCATTCCACCATACATAGTCTCAAGGCTCAGCTTCTCTATCGCTCTGGTCAGCTTGAACAGTGTCTGGCCATGGTGGAGATGCTGCGCAAGACGGCGCTGAACGATGAACCTTTGCTGCGTCTGCTTAAAGACGTTTATCTGCAACTGGGCGAATGGGAAAAGCTGGATGCGATCGTCCCTACGCTGCACAGCACCGGCATCATCGACGATGCCCAGCGGGCAGAGATAGAAGCGCGAATTCTCAAAGCAGATCTGAGCCAGATCAGAGACGCACAACTGAACGGTACGCTTGGCAAGCAAGGCAATGACAAGAGTGGCACGGTCGGCTTGATCAAGGCGCTGGAAAAACGCTGGAAGAAAGCCTCGGCAAATTACAAGTTCGCTCCCGCAGTGATTCAGGACTATTCACAATTGCTCTACGACAGTGGCGCCAAAGAGGAAGCAGCGAAGATCATCGAGGTTGCTTTGAACAAGAGCTGGCAGCAAACGCTCATCCAGCGCTATGGGGAAGTAGATTATGGAGTGAGTGCGGCGCAACTGCTCATTGGCGAAGGCTGGCTCAAATCACGACCCGCGGATGCCACATTGCTTCTGTGTCTGGCACGACTGGCGATGCGCAGTCAGCTATGGGGTAAGGCCAAGGATTATTACCGCGCCAGTATCAAGATTGCACCCAGCACGGCAGCCTATGGAGAGTTGGGTCGTCTGCTGGAGAATCTGGGTGAACACGCAGCTGCCAGAGATTGTCAGGACAAGTATCACGAGTTGAACAAACAGGATCTGCTGGACTTGCCACAGCCGAGCAAGCAGCCTGAGCTTCAGGACAGAACAGCCTAGTCCACGTTCTATCCGTACTCTATCCTCACTCTGTCACCCGCTAATCGTCGATTCCCAGAGCGTCCCATAGCTCATCAACTCTGGTCTTAACTTCATCACTCATGGTGATCGGCGTACCCCATTCGCGGTCAGTTTCTCCTGGCCACTTGTTGGTCGCATCCATGCCCATTTTCGAGCCCAGGCCAGAGACCGGCGAGGCAAAGTCCAGATAGTCAATCGGTGTGTTTTCCACCAGCAAAGTATCCCGTGCCGGATCCATCCGGGTGGTAATCGCCCAGATCACATCTTCCCAATTTCGAATGTCGACATCATCGTCAACCACGATGACGAACTTCGTGTACATGAACTGTTTCAGAAACGACCACACGCCCATCATCACGCGCTTGGCATGACCGGGGAATTGTTTCTTCATGCTTACTACCGCCACGCGATAGGAACAGCCCTCTGGAGGTAAATAGAAGTCCACCACTTCAGGAAATTGTTTTTGAAACAAGGGTACGAATACTTCGTTCAGGGCGACACCTAAAATGGCTGGTTCATCGGGCGGCCGACCGGTATAGGTGCTGTGGTAGATCGGATCTTTGCGATGGGTGATGCGATCCACGGTGAAAACGGGAAAGCGCTCCACTTCATTGTAGTAGCCGGTGTGATCGCCGAATGGGCCTTCGTCGGCGAACTCATCGGGCATCAGGTGGCCTTCAAGCACGATCTCTGCACTGGCAGGAACTTGTAAGTCGCTGCCTTTGCAATTCACCACATCGGTCTTGCCGCCGCGCAGCAATCCCGCAAACGCGTACTCAGAGAGTGTATCCGGCACAGGGGTCACTGTAGCGAGAATCGTCGCCGGGTCCGCGCCAATGGCGATGGCCACAGGAAAAGGCTCGCCAGGATGTTTTTTCTGCCAGTCACGGAAATCCAGCGCACCGCCACGATGGGCGAGCCAGCGCATGATCAGCTTGTTCTTGCCGATCAGTTGCATGCGATAAATACCGAGGTTTTGCCGTTCTTTCTCTGGCCCGCGAGTGATGACCAGAGGCCAGGTTACCAGTGGCGCGGCATCTCCGGGCCAACAGGTCTGAATCGGGAACATAGACAGATCGACATCGTCGCCTTCGAGCACAACATCCTGGCAGGGCGCACTGCGCTTAACATTAGGCGCCAGGTTTAACACGTTCTTGAAGGTTGGCAGGTTTTCCCATAGGTCTTTCCAGCCTTTGGGAGGAGTGGGCTCTTTCAGAAAGGCAAGTAGCTTGCCCACATCACGCAGTCCATCGACATCTTCCTGACCCATGGCCAGGGCAATCCGCCTGGTATTGCCAAACAGATTAGCGAGCAGGGGAATGTTCGAGCCCTTGGGATTTTCGAATAACAAGGCAGGTCCGCCACGACGCAGTGTACGATCGGAAATCTCGGTGACTTCCAGATTCGGGTCTACTTCAGCGCTGATGCGTTTGAGTTCGCCTTCTTTCTCCAGCAGTTCGATGAAATCACGCAGGTCTGTAAACGACATTGACTGATCCTTGCCGGGAAACGATGCCTGATGACTACTTACGCTTCATCGAGTTAAAGAACTCGTCGTTGGTCTTGGTGTCTTTCAGTTTATCGAGGATGAATTCTGTAGCCTGCACATCTTCCATGGAAGCCAGCAGCTTGCGCAAAATCCACATACGCTGCAATTCTTCCTCGGTGGTGAGCAAGTCTTCGCGACGTGTTCCGGAACGGCGTACGTTGATCGCTGGGTAGACACGTTTCTCCGCCACCTTGCGATCAAGATGCAGCTCCATGTTACCCGTGCCTTTGAATTCTTCGTAAATCACTTCGTCCATCTTCGAGCCTGTCTCAATCAGCGCAGTGGCGATGATGGTCAGGCTGCCGCCTTCCTCAAGATTACGCGCGGCACCGAAAAAGCGCTTGGGACGCTCCAAAGCATGGGCGTCTACACCACCGGTGAGTACCTTACCGGAAGAAGGAATAATCGTGTTGTAGGCACGCGCCAGACGGGTGATGGAATCGAGCAGGATCACTACGTCTTCTTTGTGTTCCACCAGGCGCTTGGCTTTCTCGATGACCATCTCAGCAACTTGCACATGGCGTGAGGGGGGTTCATCGAAGGTACTGGCAACCACTTCACCGCGCACCGAGCGCTGCATCTCAGTCACCTCTTCAGGTCGTTCGTCAATCAGCAACACGATGAGACGACATTCAGGGTTATTGCGAGTGATGGACTGGGCGATGTTTTGCAGGATAAGTGTCTTACCGGCTTTCGGTGGCGAAACGATCAGGCCACGCTGACCTTTACCGATTGGTGCAGTGAGGTCGATAACCCTGGCGCTTAAATCTTCGGTTGAACCGTTACCGACTTCTAACGCCAGACGTTCCTGCGGGAACAGAGGCGTAAGGTTTTCAAACAGAATTTTGTTCTTGGAATTTTCCGGTTTGCTGAAATTAATGTCGCTAATTTTCAGCAGCGCGAAGTAGCGCTCACCGTCTTTCGGTGGACGAATCTTGCCAGCAACCGTATCACCAGTACGCAAATTGAAACGACGAATCTGACTCGGCGAAACATAGATATCATCCGGACCGGCCAGGTAAGAAGAGTCGGCCGAACGCAGGAAGCCGAAACCGTCTTGCAAAATTTCCAGAACGCCATCGCCATAGATGTCTTCGCCGTTCTTGGCGTGCTTCTTGAGAATGACAAAAATAATATCCTGCTTGCGAGAACGAGAGACGTTCTCCAAACCCATCTCGTGCGCAGTTTCGAGAAGTTCGGCGATGGGTTTTTGTTTTAATTCGGTGAGATTCATGATGATTGATTCCAGTAAGAATAGAGTTTGCGACTGTTCTTTGATCGAACGGACAGCCTCGAACAAACTCGGCATCCACTTCAAAGTGTCTTTAAGGACTAGTTATGATTTGTGATTTGGTTAAGAGTTCGGTTGGATGAGTTTGAAACTATTTTGAGAATGGCGCTGAGCTGATTGCAGTTATTGCGTCTTCTCTTTTCTAATCTCTTGCTATGAATTCAATCTGCCTGTTACAAGCCCCTCAGCTTGTTAGACGTTTCACAGTGCAGGAATGATTCAGAGTAAATTTAAGGATTCGGTTTGCTGTCTGACTCGACAGGCTTTGCAGGAATGTTTGAACTGTCTTGCTGCGCGTATGCTCTTAATATTCTTATCTTCTATTATTCAGAAGTAATCGCGCACTTTATTTTTTATTACTCAATGTTCGTAAACTATAGTCCTGCCTGTTAATTCTGTCCAGTAATCTACAATTCTGGATTTACTCGTATTTCCGTATCGCCTTTAAGCAGACTAGCCGATAGTGAATTGACTTTGGATTCACTACGAACTGAAACTACATAACGACTAAATTATCTGATTCTTTACAGGTAAATGGAGCGGGATAACTGCCCTGAACCAGTACCTGAAATAAATTCATCTGTAGTTGAAGATTTGTTCCCTCGCTCAACTACGGCCTAATTATTTCCCAACTACAAATGCTTTATCTGCAGATTGACCGAGCTTACACCTGGAATAAGAGTAGGGAAAAATCGGGAATCGTCAGATGGAATTCTTGCAGCCAGATAGGCTTGCCGGGCGATTTGCTTGATTTTCTTGCTGTGGCAACCGCCAGGGCCACTTCCTGTGGCATCTCGCAGGATGCGAGATGCCACATTAAACGCAAATTAGATTACGCTGTCAATAAAAGCGGAAAGTTGCGATTTCGACAAAGCACCCACTTTGGTGCCGGCGACTTCGCCATTGTTGAACACAATCAGCGTTGGGATGCCGCGAATGCCGTATTTCGGTGAGGTTTCGGTATTGGCGTCAACGTCGATTTTGCACACCTTGAGCTTGCCCTGATACTCGTCGGCCAACTCTTCCAGGACAGGTGCAATCATCTTGCAGGGGCCGCACCATTCCGCCCAAAAATCAACGAGCACCGGGCCGTCAGCCTGCAGTACGTCCTGTTCAAAATTGCTATCAGTGGTGTGCACGATGTTGTCGCTCATGCGTCGTATTCCTTCCAATATGGATTCAATGTAGTGAGAAATGTAATGCCGGGATAGGGAGATCGAGGCAGTGTTTGGTCTTGCGTATTAATCGTAATAATAAGGGCAAAATTCACGGATTCAAGCGCTTTGCTCCCAGCGTTTGACGACTTGATGAAGTCTGCCGTTTAGTCGGCGGCCTTAAGCTGCCTGGCCGCCAATTTGGCGAAATAGGTCAGGATACCATCCGCCCCGGCCCGTTTGATGGCGGTCAGGGACTCCAGAGCAATCGCTTCCTCATCGAGCCAGCCATTCGCAGCCGCTGCCATGTGCATGGCATATTCGCCGCTCACCTGATACACGAAAGTGGGTACACCCAACTCATGTTTCACGCGATAGACAATATCCAGATAGGGCATGCCAGGCTTCACCATCACCATATCGGCGCCCTCGGCGAGATCCAGAGCCACTTCCTGCAATGCTTCATCGCTGTTGGCCACATCCATCTGATAGCTGTATTTGTTGCCACCGCCCAGATTGCTGCTGGAACCAACAGCATCTCGGAAAGGACCGTAATAGCTGGACGCGTATTTCGCAGAATAGGCGAGAATTCGGGTGTAAATCTGCTGATTGCTCTCCAGAATAGTGCGGATGGCGGCGACTCGCCCGTCCATCATGTCCGAGGGTGCGACGATGTCAGCACCTGCTTCGGCATGGGACAAGGCCTGTTTGCTCAGCACCTCGACAGTTTCATCATTGAGCACATAGCCATTGCTGTCGATGATGCCGTCCTGGCCATGGGTCGTGTAGGGGTCCAATGCGACATCGGTAATCACGCCAAGTTCAGGATAAGCCGATTTCAAGGCGCGTACCGCGCGCTGTACCAGGCCCTCGGGGTTGAACGCCTCATCGCCTTGTTCGCTCTTGGCCGAGTCATCCGGCGCCGGAAACAGCGCGATTGCGGGGATGCCAAGGCTGAGCAATTCCTCCGCTTCCTTGAGCAAGTTATCGATGCTGAGCCGGTTCATTCCGGGCATGGAAGGAATCGGCTGACTCTGATTGCTGCCTTCGACAATAAAAACCGGGAAGATCAGGTCATCTGTCGTCAATCGAGTCTCGCGCATCAACCGGCGGCTGAAGTCGTCTCTGCGCATTCGGCGCATGCGTGTGGCGGGATAGGGACGATTGACTAGGGAATTGGTCACGGTGTGCTCTCAGTACTATCTATGTCTGTATCAAATCAGTTGATTCTTTACTTTAGGATGCTGTTGTTAACGGCGACGGCAGGTGTAACATTTGCAGGGAGTGTCTCGGCGTCTGGCCCGGACGCTCGCCGCCGATACCGACAGCAACAGGTTTATAGCATATAGCACCGAAAACGCCTATTCCGACACCGGATTACAGTCCGTCGGCCGGGTCTGAGCCCGAAGTGGAATTCGTCGGGACTCACCACTAAGCAAGCACCGGTTTTTACATCACACCACACAGAAGTGAGCAGTTCATTGAGTATCAAACGCATTCTGATCTTCGCCATTTTTATCGCTTTAATAGGCAGTTATTTCCTTTTTGACCTCGGCCAGTATCTGACTCTCGAGTCAGTGCAGAGCCGTTTGGCCGATCTTGAAACCTTCCGAGACGAAAACTTCCTGCTCAGCGCCGCCGTTTATTTCATCGCCTATGTGGCTGTGGCCGCATTGTCCATACCCGTTGCCCTGATCATCACCTTGTTGGGCGGAGCCATCTTTGGTGTGGTATGGGGGACATTGATCGTGTCCTTCGCCAGCAGTATCGGTGCAACACTGGCCTTTTTGGTTTCGCGCACACTATTGCGTGATTGGGTGCAGCAGAAATTCGGCAACTACCTGGCACCTATTAATCGCGGCATCGAGAAGGATGGTGCATTCTACTTGTTCAGTCTGCGCATGGTGCCGCTGTTTCCTTTCTACATCATCAATTTGTTGATGGGGCTGACTCCGATTCGCGCCTGGTCTTTCTACTGGGTTTCACAACTGGGCATGTTGCTTGGCACCGCTGTGTATGTGAATGCAGGATCGGAGCTGGCGCAAATCACATCGCTGTCCGGGCTGGTCAGTGTGCCGGTGCTGGTGTCTTTCTCATTGTTGGGTTTGTTTCCGTTGGCTGCACGTTTCATTGTTAATTCTTTACAAGCCAGAAAGGTTCTACGACAGTTCGCCAAGCCCAAACGCTTCGATACCAATGCGGTAGTAATCGGCGGCGGCTCGGCGGGTTTGGTAACTGCTTTGATCATAGCCGGCGCCAAGGCCAAAGTGACTTTGATAGAAAAACACAAGATGGGTGGTGACTGCCTCAACACCGGTTGTGTGCCGAGCAAATCACTTATCCGCAGCGGACGGATCATGTCTTACTTACGCCGCGCAGAAGAATACGGCCTGCAGAACGTTCAGGGCGAAGTCAATTTCAAAGCGGTGATGGAACGCGTGCGCGGCGTGATCAAAACCATCGAGCCCCACGATTCTGTCGAGCGCTTTACCTCACTCGGTGTCGACTGCTTACAGGGCGAAGCGGTGATTGAATCGCCGTGGCAAGTGCGAGTAGGTGAACGAACGATTACTACGCGATCAATCGTGATAGCCAGTGGCGCGCGACCTCTGGTGCCACCAATCCCTGGCCTTGATGAAGTGGGCTACCTCACTTCAGATACGGTGTGGGAGTTAGAGGATCTGCCCAGGCGTTTGTTGGTGGTGGGCGGTGGACCTATAGGCTGCGAACTGTCCCAGGCGTTCCACAATCTAGGCTCACAAGTGATCCAGGTGGATATGGCCGAGCGCATCATGCCTCGGGAAGATTCTGAAGTGTCAGCGCAAGTCACAACAAGATTCGAGTCTGAGGGTATTCGAGTGCTCACTAGTCACAAACTCGCAAAATTTGAATTGCGGGATGGCAACAAGGTCATGGTCGCGGAGCATGAGGGCAGCACAGTCGAAGTGGAATTCGATCAGGTCCTGCTGGCCATAGGGCGTAAGCCCAATGTCGAAGGCATGGGCATCGAGAATTTGCCCATTGGCTTGAATGACAATGGCACCCTTGCGACCAATGCCGCGATGCAAACCAGCATCCCCAATATTTATGCTTGTGGTGACGTGGCCGGCCCTTATCAGTTCACCCATATGGCGTCATTTCAGGCTTTTTTCGCTGCCATGAATGCCTTGCTGGGCGGCATGTGGCGACTGCGCGCCAACTATCGCGTCGTACCCTGGGCGACCTTTACTGATCCCGAAGTAGCGCGGGTTGGATTGAGTGAAACAGAAGCGAAGGAGCAGGGCATTGCCTATGAGCTTACTCGCTATGAACTCGACCATCATGATCGTGCGCTGGCAGACGGCGAAGCCCATGGCTTTGTGAAAGTTCTCACAGCACCTGGCAAGGATAAAATCCTGGGCGCTACTATCGTGGGTTATCACGCTGGTGAGCTAATCGGCGAATTCGTGTTTGCCATGACCCACAACATGGGTCTGAAGAAAATAAGTGCGGTTACGCACATTTACCCAACGCTGTCAGAAGCGAACAAGTTCAGCGCCAATGCCTGGCGCAATGCCAGGTTACCGGTGAAATATTTCCCGTTTATGGAGAAGTTCTTTCGTTGGCGTCGGGGCTGATAGCCGGACAGCTAATCTTGCGATAGCTATTGGGCATTCCAGTTGCGCAGAAATTCCGGGAAGCTGATGGTGTCAGCGGCTTCGGTTTCCGACTGCTTCTTGTGCGACATGGTACTTGCTTCAACAAAGCGCTGGACGGACTCGGCATCTAGTGTGGCATTACGTAAAGCATCAGACTGTTGCTTGGATAGCGCCAGAGAAAGATCGAAAAACGACTGATTGTTGTTTTGCATCTCGCTCAGCAACCGACCCGACGGAGTGAGTCCAGGATCGGCAAGCTTGGCGACTTGCTGGGCCAGCGCGGCCCCATGTGCTGAACCATCATCCACTGAATCCAACAATGCCGCGCTATGTTGCATGTCTTCGAGCAGCTCAGCCGCCCAGTCTTTCATGGCAATAGAATCGCCACCCTTCTTGAGCTGAACGTCAGCGCTTCGGCCACGTTCTACGATGGTAGCGATGTTGCTGCTGACTTCAAAAAATTCCTGACGGTCGCACACTGGGCTCTCGGCGAGCAGGCAGTGCAGAAGAAAGGTATCGAGAAAGCGAATCTGTTCCGCATCGATTCCGAGCGGCAGGTAGGGATTGAGATCCAGTGCCCGCACTTCTACATATTCAATGCCTGATTCGCGTAATGCATCCAATGGGCGCTGCCCCTTGCTCAGGTTCGGCTTGGGCCGAATAGTGCTGTAGAACTCGTTTTCCAGTTGCAACAGATTGGTATTGATCTGTTGATACTCGCCATCTTTTTCCTGGCCGATCTTTTCATATTCTGCATAGGAGGTATGCATCGCTTCATGCAGACAGTGGATAGAAGTATCCAGCTCGTTGTAACAAACAAACAGGGAATTTTGCGCATCACTGCGATAACCAAGATCGCCCATACGCAAGCAGGTCGCATCAGGCAAATACAGGCTACACGCATCATATTCCTGAAGACGATGTTCGCGACCCTGTACAAAACATTTGCAAGCGGCAGGTGAGGCGCCAAAGAGATACAACAATAGCCAGGAATTGCGGTGGAAATTACGAATCAAATGCAGATAGCTATTGGTTCGAAAATCCTGCAGTGAACCATCGTCACCACGAATCTTTTGAAATGCGGGCCAGAAGGACTCAGGCATGGAGAAGTTGTAATGCAAGCCTGCAATGATTTGCATCAGCGCGCCATAGCGCATGGTCAAACCTTTGCGGTACAGAGTCTTCATTTTGCCGATGTTGGATGAGCCATATTGGGCAATGGGGATATTGTCCCCGGCATCAATAGGGCAGGGCATGCTTGCTACCCACAGCATCTCTTCGTTGTCGAGATTCTGCAGAGCAAAGCGGTGAATCGCATCGAGCTCTGCAAGACAGGATTCAATATCGGTATGCACCGGAGTGATGAACTCCAGCAAAGCTTCCGAGAAGTCTGTGGTAATGAATGGGTTGGTCAGTGCCGACCCGAGTGCGTGGGGATGGGCAGAGGGTGAAATATGTCCTTGCGGTGAAACCCGCAGGCTCTCTTTCTCAATGCCCCGCCGAATCTCACTCCACTGCTGATTGAATTCAGGCAGGCCGTAGCGCTGCAGGGAATCACTGTATTGCTTGGTCAAAGTCACTCCTCGGTACGAAGTCTTGGTGGCCTGACGGGCGCGGGCAGGCATTATGACAAATTCACCTTGCCTGTGCGAACCGTGAGAGCGCTCCACTGGCGGTGAATAGAGAGCGTTCTGCCCCTAATCGGCAGCGCCCGGTTCTTGCTTGAATCGATGGATCTGACGACGTTGTTTCTTGGTAGGTCTGCCGGGTGTCGGCCAGTGGGAAGGCTGTGATTTACGGGCCAATGCCTGGGCTTCTCGCGCCTCGATACTCGCCGTCGTTTCCTGGTAAAGCTTTTGTGCTTCAGGTGCGCCGCGGCGCTGATCCGAAAGGGCCTGAACGACGACCGTCTTTTCATCGAAGCCCTGGCGAATTCTGATCTCCATGCCGACTTCGATTTCCTTGCTGGGTTTCACGCGACCGCCCTGGCAGTGAACCTTGCCACCTTCAATAGCCTGCTTGGCAATGGCACGCGTCTTGAAGAAACGCGCAGCCCAGAGCCACTTGTCGATGCGTACCTTCGGCATGGATTGTTGTTCAGCCATCGTCCTGCTTCATTCTCCCTGGTTCTGCTCTATTGTAGAGAGAGTAGAGGGCAAAATATGGAAAAAGTCTTCAACCTGGGGAAACTCTTCCGCTTCGACTTCTGGTCGCTGACTGTCGGGTTTGCGTATGGCGTACAAATGACGAATACCTTCGCGTTGGGCTTGTCGCAATACCGGGAGTGAATCATCGAACAACACTGTGCGTTCGGGATCATAAGGCTCCAGCTGCTTCAAGGTCTCCCAGAAGCCATGATGTTCCTTGGCCAACTTCAGGCTGTGCGAGCTGATACGTTCATGAAAATAATGACTGATACCAGTATGCTCCATCTTGATTGCAAGGCTGGCAGGATGAGCGTTGGTAATCAGCAACATCCGTTTCTCCTGCAGATGCAGCTCTCGCAATAGGGTTTCGACATTGGGGCGAATGCAGATCTTGTGTTTGATCTCGGCTTTGAGATTCTTCACATCCAGCTGTAATTCATCTTCCCAATAATCCAGGCAATACCATTCCAGTGTGCCCCGTACTGCCTTGTTCTTGGCCATAACCAGATCGAAGGCGGCCTGCTCATCGACGCCATGGGTCTGGCTGTAAATCTGCGGAACAAAAGTCAGCCAGAAATAGTTGTCGAAATGGAGATCCAGCAAGGTGCCGTCCATGTCGAACATGATGGTGTCGATGTCGTTCCAGGGAATCATCTATTGGCGTTCTTTGAGAGTGATTGCATTGGCTTGTTACTGAGTTGGAAGTGCTCGGGCTTGGCATCCTTGATGGGCTCGGGCACACTGCGCGATTCCGGTTGTATGATTTTCGACGAAGCGGGAAAGCGACTCAAGCCTGAATGACAATAGCATCACAAACACATGAATTCTGAAAACAAGACCTCCGAGAAAGAACTGAGAGACCTGATTGAAATCGCTGTCGCAGCGGGCGCCGAGATTCTCGATGTCTATAATAGCAGCGACCAACCTGACGTGAGTCTCAAGGATGATAGTTCGCCCCTCACCGATGCCGATCGACGTGCCCATCAGCTGATCGTGTCCCGCCTACAGGCGCTTTATCCGGATATTCCCGTTCTCTCCGAAGAGTCCGATGCCATCGATACCCAGGAGCGCCTTTCCTGGCGACGATTCTGGTTGGTAGATCCACTGGATGGCACCAAGGAGTTCGTCAGTCGCAACGGCGAGTTCACCGTGAATATCGCCCTCATCGAAAACGGTGTCGCTGAACTTGGTATTGTCCATGTCCCTGTAAGTGGAATCAGCTATGCAGGCAGGCAGGGAATTGGTGCGTGGAAACTCAATCCCGACAATTCCGTTACTGAGCTTAAAGCCGCTGCCGTCGACGGTGAGCAGCCGCTGCGTGTGGTGGCAAGTCGCAACCATCGAGGAGAGCTATTGGATGCCTTGATCGAACGTCTTGAAGCGCATGCAGGAGAAGTCGAAGTAGTGAGCATGGGAAGTTCTCTCAAAATCTGTCTTTTGGCAGAGGGCAAGGCGGACTTTTATCCACGGCTGGCACCAACCAGCGAATGGGATACAGCCGCTGCACACGCCGTGCTGGCCGCTGCCGGTGGCGAGATTGTCGACACACAGTTCCAGGCTCTCAAATACAATCAAAAAGCAGACGTTCTGAACCCTCATTTTCTGGCCTTGGCCGACCAGGAGTATCCCTGGGCTGAGATTCTTGCTGAGTTGTTGGTCTAATACCGGACGAGCTTCCGGGCCAGATCGCGATCTTCCCTCAAGGCCCCACCATCTATAACGGGTCATCTGGACTCTGTTCGCCAAACAGGATAGCGTCAGGCCTTTGCCAAACAGAATTCATGCAAGGAGAAGGGGCACATGCATCTGTTTTCAACACGTTTATCATTTTCACGACTCTCGAATCTCACATCTCTCACATCGATCAGCACAGCCAATAATGGTCTCGTAGAGGGCAGTCCCTCTGCCTACAGAGCCATCGCGCTGGTCACAGTATTGATACTTGGCGCCTGCGATTCAGGAGGCAGTTCTACTACTACGGAGACAGCTCAAACAGCAAGCGTTGAAGAAGAGCCTGCTGTTGCCAATGATGTGGCTGAAACCGCGCGACTCACCACCTGGCTGGATGAGCAATATGAGCAGCAATTGGATTTCAGCCCGCAGACCCGTACCCAGTTAGGCGAGAAGATCGATTACGATGAACTTGACGATTATTCTATCGAAGCTTCTGATCGAGAACTGGCCTGGCTTGAAGAAAGTGTTGCGACCATGCAGGCAGAATTTGATTACGACACACTGACTGAAGACGGTAAGGTCTCCTACGACATGTGGGAATACACTTTGCAACAGGCGCAATCCAATGTTCCATGGCGCAATCATGGCTATATTTTTGGACGCGGTGGCCCTCATGCGTTCATGCCTACTTTCTTGATCACCTACCATGCGGTTGAGACCGAGCAGGATCTTGAGGACTACGTCAATCGTCTCTTGGATTTGGAAATAGTCTTCAGCCAGCTTCTCGAGCGAGCGCGAGGTGCTTCGGATGCGGGAATTCGCCAACCGGCATTTGCCTATGATTTTGCGTTGGCTGAGATTGAACGCGTTACGTCAGGTGTCCCATTTAATATCGACGATGAAACGCCGAATTCGCCATTGTGGACCGATTTCCAGAGCAAGACTCAAACCCTTGTGGACAATGGCGTCATCGATCAGGATCGGGCACAAGAGTATCTGGATGACGTGCAGACGATACTGACCGAAGAAATAATTACTTCCTATGATGAAATTCGCGCCTGGCTTGAAGAAGACAAGCAATTCGCCAGCGCAGAATCACAAGGCGTATGGGCCCTGCCCAATGGTGAGGACTATTACAATCATCGCCTGTCTCTGATGACTACGCTTGACCTGACCGCCGAAGAGATTCACAACACCGGCCTTACGGAAGTCGAGCGACTTCTGGCGGAGATGGAAGCAGTCAAGGAACAGACTGGTTTCACTGGCAGCCTGCAAGAGTTCTTCGTATTCGTTCGTGAAGATGAGCAATTCTATTATGAGAATACCGACGAAGACCGTCAGGCTTATCTCGATATTAATAACGAATACCTCGACGCGATCGCGGCACGTCTGCCCGAGTTCTTCGGTCGCTTGCCAAAGGCGCCTTTGGTAGTGCGCAGGGTTGAGCCCTTTCGTGAGCAGGACGGTGCGGCCCAGCATTACTTCCCCGGCTCCCCAGATGGTTCCCGCCCCGGAATTTTCTATTCCCATATGTCGGATATGTCTTCGTTGGCCAAATGGCAGATCGAGGACATTGCTTACCATGAGGGCAATCCGGGCCATCACATGCAAATCTCCATTCAGCAGGAGCTGACTGACATTCCACGTTTCCGTACGCAATTCTTCACTACGGCCTACGTGGAAGGCTGGGGACTCTATTCGGAATGGTTGGCGAAAGAAATGGGCGGCTTTCAGGATCCTTATTCAGACTTTGGTCGACTAGCGGGTGAAATGTGGCGCGCGATCAGGCTCGTTGTGGATACGGGCATTCACGCGATGCGTTGGTCAGAGCAACAGGCAGTGGATTACTTCCTGGAAAATTCACCCATACCAGAATCGGCAGTGCGCTCTGAGGTGCAACGCTATTTCGCCAACCCCGGTCAGGCGACTGCTTACAAGATCGGTATGTTGAACTTTCAGGAAGCTCGCAGTCGTGCAGAGCAAAGCTTGGGAGCGCAATTCGATATTCGCGGATTTCACGATGTGGTTCTGGGTGCAGGTGGTTTGCCGATGCCCATGTTGCAGGCCCGGGTGGACCGCTGGATCGAAGAGACACTTAGCAACGTGAACAGCAGTGCTAACTAGAATCGAGAAGTACCAAGAAAGAATCAACAAAAACAAGACTCAAAAAGAGGTGAGACATGGCTAGAGCGAATACGGTTTCGAAGGGTAATGTTCGCGTATTCGCGATCAGGATGAGTAGAGCAGCGAGTTTCTTATGCACTCTGTTATTTACGTCATCTGTGCTTGCTCAAACCATGGACTTCGCAGCGCCCTCTACCGTTGGCATGTCCGGCGAAGCTCTGGAGCGAGTCACCGCGCGGCTTCAGCAGCATATAGATGACGGTGAGATTCCCGGTGTCGTGGCCGCAGTTGCCAGAGACGGCAAGATTGTTTACTTCGAGGCTCTCGGCTTGATCGATATCGAGCAGGCCCGGGCCATGCCGGAAAACGCTCTGTTTCGCATTTACTCCATGACCCGCGAGGTCACCAGCGCAGCAGTCTTGCAGCTCTACGACGAGGGCAAGTTTCAGCTCGATGATCCCATCAGTCTGTATCTGCCAGAATTCGAAGACCAGCAGGTATTGGTGAATCCCAATGACGATGGCAGTAGTGGTGGCTGGGCCGTGCGTGATCGAGTTGGTGACATCACTGTCGCTCAGTTGCTGACCCATACATCCGGTCTGGGTGGTCGTTCCTCACGACTCTACCGTGAGAATAATGTGCGGGATCGTAATATCACCCTGGACCAAATGGTTAGCAACGCTGCGCGAGTCCCTCTCTTTCAGGACCCTGGTACGCAGTTTCGTTACGGCATCCACGCGACTATTTTGGGCAAGCTTGTAGAGGTATGGTCGGGCATGGCTTTCGAAGACTATCTGCAACAGGAGTTGTTCGCGCCACTGGCCATGGACAGCACCATGTTCTGGGCCGAAGGTGATGACCAGCAACGCCTGGCGACCGTCTACAGACCAACAAACGGTCAGCTTCTCCCTTATCAGATCGAGGCCACACCGTGGACTATTCGCCCGCGCTTGATAGAAGGCGGTGTTGGCCTTTTGTCCAGCACCATGGATTTCATGCATTTTTCCCAGATGGTCCTTAATCGCGGCGAATTATTCGGGAATCGCGTGATGAGTGAAGAGACTGCTGAATTGATGTTCCACAATGCTGTACCTGAGATCGCCATGCCCATTGGTGACCGTGGCTATTGGCGCGGTTCAGGCTGGTCGCTTGGTGGATTCAGTGTAGTACTCGATCCAGAGACCTACAGTTATCCGGTGTCAGAAGGCACTATCTGGTGGGATGGGTCCGCTGCAACGCGCTTCTTCATCGATCCAAAAGAAAACATGGTCATGGTGATCATGTCTCAGGTGTCGCCTTCCAGTGGCGGTGGCTTCCGCGAAAACTTCAAAACCCTGGTGGACGCAGCAATTCTGGAACGGCGTTAGTGCTTTCTGCTTCGATTTTGGGAATATTTTCGGTGTTCCGCGTGATTAAACCCGGGCATTAAAAATATTCCCTCGTTATTCTTCAAAATTCCTCACAACAGACCTTCCAATTCGAAAGAATTTCTGTGAAACTTTTTCCCGACTCAAACGTCACTAGGTAGTGGGTGACAGAATGAGTCAGCAATCATCATTCTGAACGATCGTTCGATAAGAGCGATTCTGTCCAACAGTCAGCTTCTCTTGCCTAAACTACGACGTAGGCAGAAGAAGCCAAATCACGAGCCAATCGTGATATCCCATTGATATGCCAGGAAGAACATAGTAAGGGCGCAAGCGTGCTGCGTCGTGAGCGTGCTCGGGCACTGACGTCTTTGAAGAAGATGTCATGGAAATAGACGTTCTGGGAAGGATGTCTAGGAATTAAATGCCTGAGGAAAATGGAACCCCATCCGAGGAGAGCGGATGTTTAAGAACTATCTCAAGATTACCCTGCGCAATCTTTACCGCCATAAACTTTATGCATTGATTAACATCTTTGGCCTGACACTTGGTCTTGGGTGTTGTCTCATACTCAGCCTCTATATTCTCAGCGAGCTGAGCTACGATCGTCACTACGACGATCACGAGCGAATATATCGCATCGTCAATGACTACACTTTCAATGGTGTATCCAATGAGGCCGCAATGAGTTCCGCTGCTCTTGGTGAGCTTTTGCGCATGGATAATCCGGAAGTCATTGAAGACTACGTGCGCTTCCAGCGTCCCGGTGGTAGCCAGGCTGGTACCGTGTTTAGGCACGATACGGATACTTACTATTGGGAAAATATCTATCTTGCCAGCGTAAACACCTTCGATTTTTTTAGCCATGACATTCTTTATGGTGATCCCACTGGTGCTCTGGACGACGGTCTTTCCGTCGCTGTCAGCGAGACATTCGCACGCACCTACTTTGGTGATGTAAACCCGATCGGCGAAGTTGTCTCCACTGACACAGCTGACTACCAGGTCTCATTGGTGTTTGCAGATCTACCCGAAACCACACACATGAAGTACGACGTGTTGATTTCGATGAATCGTGTCGGAGATCTGCCAGACAATGAAGCGCAGTTAATGCGCATGCTAGGCAACATTGGCAATTTTACTTTTGTAAAAGTGAGTGAGGGATTCGAGCAGGAAGACTTCGAGCGCTTGTTTGACCGCTTTGCGGAAGACCGCGTCAATGCAATGGCGAGAAGTTTCGGATTAACTGACTTCAGTGCACGATTTTGGGCACAAAATCTTGCTGATGTTCACCTCACTTCCGATCTCGAATTTGATGAGCCGGTTGGTAATATTTTCTACATCTATAGTTTTGCAGGCGTTGCGATATTTATCCTGGTTATCGCCTGTATCAACTACGTGAATCTGGCTACGGCGCGTTCCATGCAGCGCGCGCGCGAAGTCGGTATGCGTAAAGTGTTGGGCGCAGAAAGAAGTCAGCTGATCACCCAATTTCTCGGCGAGTCGCTGTTCTTTGTCTTGTTGGCCATGGTAATTGCACTCGGAGTGATTTATTTCCTCTTCAGTAACGAGATGTTGGGCAATCTGTTCGGCTCGGAGATTTACAGTGTAGAGCTATTGTCTGCACCAATACTGGGTTCGCTGTTTGGATTGAGCTTACTCGTTGGTGTGCTCTCTGGATTGTATCCAGCCTTTTATCTTTCTTCAGTGGCACCTGTTGTCGCACTTTCTGGTGAATCCCAGGCCACTGGCAGTGGTCGCCTGAGACAGGTTCTGGTGTTCGCACAATTCACAATCTCAATTGGCATTATTGCCAGTACATTGTTGATGGCGAATCAAATGCGCTACGTGTCCAGCCTGGGCCTCGGTTTCGACAAGGAAAACAAGATCGTTGTGCCGCTAAGAGGTGCCGATCTGATTGAAACGCTCCCGGCACTACGTAATGAACTGGCTACCAATCCTAATATTCTCGCGACCACGACGGCGCAGAACCTGCCGGGTGGGCAGGTCGGGCTGGGTGCGGTCAATATGGAAAGTGAATTGGGTACCATGGAAATCCAGTCAGTGAATGTCATGAACGTCGGTGAAGACTTTATGGCTACGATGGACATCGGGGTTCTTGAAGGTCGAGATTTCTCCCAGAAATTTCTCACCGATGTAGGCGTTTCCATGGTGGTCAATGAGACTCTCGTACAGCAGATGGGCTGGCAAGAACCTATCGGTAAACGTATTGAATCAGCAGGTGGTCCCGGGCTCGATGGCCGCGTAATCGGGGTGATTGAAGATTTTCACTATGCTTCGCTCTATCAGGACGTAGGGCCATTGGCGGTTGTGGCAATGCCGCAGGATTTTACGGATGCAACAGCAGAGAATCGCGCATTGGCTACCAATAATTTAATTATCAATGTAAGCGGAGAAGGGCTCGGCAATACCCTCGGTTTTATCCGCGACATCATGCAGCGTTTCGATCCGAGCCATCCTTTCGAGTACACCTTCCTCGATGAAGATCTGGATCAGCTCTATACCGCGGAACAGGTTGTGCTGCGCCTGATCGGCATCTTTGCCGGCATCTGTGTATTCGTAAGCTGTCTCGGACTGTTTGGTCTGGCATCGTTCACTACCCAGCGCCGCACCAAGGAAATTGGCGTGCGCAAAGTGTTGGGCGCGTCGTCAGCACAAATCATTCTATTGTTGGCCAAGAGCATTGTAGTGTTGGTTCTGATCGGCGCGGTCGTAGCGTCAATCTCTTCCTTTATCATCATCAACCAGTGGCTAAACACTTTCGCCTATCGCGATGTCATTAACCCGGGTGTATTTCTCATTGCGACCGTACTCGCAGTGGCAGTTGCCATCGTCACGGTGGCTTTGCAGTCCTACCGGACAGTACGACAGAACCCGGTTGTTGCGCTGCGCTATGAGTAGCAAAGACGGATCATATAAAAAGTAAGTAGATGACGTTAAAAGAACACAGGAGTTCATCCAATGAAATGGATAATCAAATCAATTATCAGCAGCATACTATTGGCGACGATTGCGCATGTCACTGCACAGGATGATATCAGCGGTGTGTGGGAAGGCGTGCTGGCGGTCGGCACTACAGAGATCGATGTCGAGTTCACTCTGACTGCTGATGGGGCAGGTGGCTATAGTGCCGTGATGGATGCACCTGATCAGCCCAGCATTACCAATATGGCTGTCGACAGTGTCAGTTTTGACGGCGGAGTCCTGTCGATGACTATTGCTGCGGTGAGCGGTGAATACTCAGGCACTTTCGCAGATGGCAGTTTCGCAGGCACCTGGACACAGCAAGGACAAGAACTTGCGTTAGACCTGGCACCTTATGAGGAGCCGGTAATGACTGCCGAAGCATTCGCACTCGTAAACGGTTCCTGGGTTGGCAGCATCAAGCCAGTTCCGAATGCAGAGATGGAGCTCACTGTCGTGCTGGAATTCGAAGAGGAGTCTCCAGGTGTTTACTCCGCCTCGCTGTCATCTCCGGATCAAGGTGCATCAGACATTCCCGCTGATGCATTTAGTGTAGAAGGCAATGAGCTCACACTCGAAATTAATCGCATGCGCCTCGAAATAGAAACTACGATCACCGGAGACCAGATGTCTGGCATGTTCACGCAGGCTGGCCGGGAGATTCCTATCGTTTTGGACAAGGGCGAGTACCAGCAAGCAGGGCTAGGTATTTCACCCCTGAGCTACGCTCGCATACAAGGTCCCTGGCATGCAGAAGTTCAGGGCCTCAACGTACAAATTCGTATTGAGCAACGCGGTGATAACTATGTCGCCTTCCTCGATAGCCCCGACCAGGGCGCGAGTGATATTCCAATTTCCTCAATGGAGCTGGAAGGAGACACCCTCACCATGGCCGTCACAGCAGCCAACATGACGTTCAGTGGTGAGCTTGGCGACGAGCAGATTGTCGGTACCTGGAGCCAGATGGGTACCAACAATGAGATCACATTCATGCGCGGTCCTTACAATGCTGCTGCCGGTCTGGATGCTGCCGTGTTGCAACAGCTGTTGGGCAGCTGGCGCGGATCGGTGAACAACACTGAGCTAGTGTTTGAATTCAGCGAGCAGGGCGGCAGTTTGTCTATCCCAAGCATGAATGCGCAGGGTCTCGGACTCTCGGCTCTCGAGGGCGACGCCGGCGCATTTACCTTTGCAGTGCGTGGCATACAAGCCAGCTTCGCAGGCAGTATTGATGGCAGCAGCATCAATGGCGAATGGACTCGAGCTGGCAATACCAGTGCCCTGAATCTCGCCAAAGACTGATTCCGATTTAAAACGCTCCACGCAGCTTCGCGCTGTAACATTAGACGCCCCTGTATCCTCTATAGATGTAGAGAGGACGCAGGGGCTTTTTTCTGTCTTCTGTTCACAAGGATTGCCTCTCGCTACGTCCTGTATTGGAACAAAAACTTGTTCCATTTCGGCACGCAATGGATCGTCAGCACAATCCGAGACTCCGTAACCCATTGATATATATGGCCAAAGTTACTGGCATAGGCATTGCAAAACACATCAAAGGGGTCGGAGTAATTTGATCCACAGAAATTGCTTTAAGAATAACGCTTTATTGAGATCAAGTTACTCCGACCCCTTTGATAATGGAATAAAGGTCAGACTATGAACTTCTACACACTCAAATTCGCAATTCGCAGCCTTTGCAAATACAAGATGTACACGCTGGTTAATCTGCTGGGTCTCACGCTGGGCCTGACAGCTGCTTTGTTGATTGCCATGTATGTTGTAGATGAATTGAGCTTCGATCGCTATCACGAGAAATCTGATCAGATCTATCAGCTCGTGGCAGAGCGCAGCCTTCCAGGTAGAGATCCGGTACGCACCGCAGCATTGCCCGCGCCACTCGGAACCCAGATAGCCAGTCAGTTTCCGGAAGTGGAAAACTATTTTCTCGGCACCCAGTTAGGGCGAGCAGATCTTCGCTATGAAAACAATGGTTATTACGAAGGCGTACTGGCAACCGATCCAGAAATTTTTGAGATGCTGGATTTCACTTTCCTTCAAGGTGATGCACAGACAGCAATGAACAACCCTTCGGGCGTAGTGATTACAGAAAGCACTGCGCGCAAATACTTTGGCGATGAACCTGCGATGGGCAAAACCCTGACCGGAAGCCGTGGCCAAAACACGGTGACTGCAGTGATTGCTGATCTACCAAGCAATTCCCATTTGCAATTCAATCTGCTATTTCCTTATCCACCCTATCTGCCGATGTTCATGCCGGACTGGCCGAACAACTGGGGTATTAGTGCTTTCTTTGGCTATTATCAGCTCGCAGAAGGAACTGACATCGCGGGACTTGAACAGAGGCTGACGGAATTCCTGCGGGAAAGCACTCCGCTTGATGACAGTGCAAGTTACACGCTCTCCTTGTTACCGCTGGCAGATATACACTTGAACTCCGGTGCCATTACCGGTCAGTGGAATCCTAATCCAGGCAATATCGAAACGGTGTATACGCTCGAAGCAGTCGCCGTGTTCTTGTTACTGATTGCCTGTATCAACTACACGTCACTGGCAACTGCTCGCTCGGCAAATCGCGCTCATGAGATTAGCCTTAGGAAAATGCTCGGCGCTCAGCCAGGCGCGCTCATGACTCAGTTTCTCGCAGAAGCCATCTTGCTTACTCTGGCAGCTGCAGTGTTTGCACTTAGTGCCGCACAAATGTTGATCCCTGTCGTTAACGGCCTGAGCGGCAAAGTGTTGGCTATCGATTACTTCCTGCAACCGGCGATGCTGGGATTTACTCTGTTGGGAGTTGTCTTGTTGGGCTGTCTTGCTGGTGCCTATCCAGCCTTCATGTTGTCACGCCAACAGGTTGCACAAGGATTGTCTGATCAACGTGAGGCAAGTCAATCTGCTAGCCTGCTACGCAAGTGTTTGGTACTCGCGCAGTTTGTCCTCTCGGTAGTATTGGTGTTCTGCACGCTCGTTGTCAGTCAGCAAATGAATTACATCCAGAACAAAACATTGGGCTTTGACGAGAGCAATATTCTTGCGGTGGACATCAACAGCCAGCCAGCAAGAGATAACGCAGAAGCAATACGCAACGAATTTCTGCAACATCCTAATGTATTGTCGGTGAGCAATAGCTCAAGACTGCCGGGTGACTGGAAAGCCATCACAGCATTCTCTGCCAATATTGTTGGACGAGATGCCAATCAAACCATGACGGCGAATTATATCGCCGCGGATGAAAGCTATCTGGATACCTTTTCAATTGCATTACTCGAGGGGACCAACTTGTCGCCTTTGGTACCAGCCAACAGTGTTCTGATAAATGAAACTATGGCGGCGCGATTGGGAGTCGACTCAGCAATCGGTCAGCAGCTCGATATCAACGGCACGGTGGTATCTGGAGGAGTTGGCGCAGCAGTCACAGTGGTTGGAGTGGTCGCAGATTTTCATTTTCAATCGCTGCACCAATCCATTGCGCCACTAATGATTGGTAAGCCAGAAACTCAGCTCGCACCGATCGACTACTATAGCATTCGCCTGGGCAACGGCGATTTGGCGGAGACGGTCGAGTACTTACGCGGAATCATGAGCCGCCATGACCCGATAACTCTCTTTGAATACAACATTCTCGAATCCCAGATCGAGACTTTCTACGACAACGACAGAACGACCGCGTTGCTCTTCTCGATTGCAGCGGGCATGGCAATCTTCATCGCCTGCATGGGGCTGTTCGGTCTGTCATCTTATGCTACCGAACAACGCAACAAGGAAGTTGGCATTCGCAAGGTACTTGGCGCCAGTGTTGCAGCTATCGTACGGCTACTGTCAGCAGACTTCATGAAGCCGGTATTTCTCGCAGTAGTAATTGCGCTACCGTTTGGTTACTACCTGATGAGCCTGTGGCTACAGAACTTCGCCTACTACGTCTCAATCGGTTTGTCCGCATTCCTGGCTTCAGCGCTATTGGCGATCGTTGTGTCACTGGCAACCGTAAGCGTCCAATCCGTACGCGCAGCACTGCGCAACCCCGTGGAGAGCATCGCCTATGAATAAGTCAGGTAGTGGTGTGATATCAGCAATGTTGCTGGCTATGGTGTTGGCGAGCTATCTCCATGTACTTCATGCTGAGACTGGAGATGTCGCCGTGGGTGCTACCGAGAGCACTGAGCAGCAATGCCTGTTTTATCTGGCCACGAAAACTGAAATGCAAAGCAGAGATCTCCAGGAACGCAGCTGATGAATACTATTAAGAATTATTTTCTGGTGGGCTTGCGAAATCTACTAGCCAATAAGCTTTTCTCTGCGATCAATATTCTCGGGCTAGCTGTTGGGTTGGCCGGCGTGATTCTAATTGCGCTTTTCGTTACCAATGAAACGAGCTATGACAAACACTGGACGAATGCTGAAAACACGTATCGCGTCATGCGTAGCTTTACGCCGCAAACCAGCTCGCCAGATTTACATCTCGCAACCAATGCGCCTCAAGTTGCACCATTGCTGATGGCTGATTTCCCAGAACTTCTCCATGCAACCCGCGTCTTCAATACCAACTTGATCGTGGCCCATGATTCCGGTCTGCCACCCGTGCAAGAGTCCGATCTCTACTTCGCAGATCCTAACGTGCATGAGATTTTCGATATACCTATGCTCGAGGGCAGTTGGGAGGGTGCATTGGACGCACCTTTTGAAATGGTCTTAAGCGAGTCCATGGCGCGTCGGTATTTTGGTGATGTGAATCCAGTCGGTGAAACCTTGTTCATTAATAATGCGCGCGAGGCTCTTGTGACAGGGGTCATGGCAGACATCACCGAGAACTCACATTTGCAGCCGCAGGCAATTGTGTCTATTGCTACTTATGAGATTGCGGTGGGCAGGGTATTCATGGAGAGCTGGGGCAACAACGCCTTCCACACCTATCTGGTTACGCCAGATAACTATGACATTGCTGACTTTGAAGAGCAGATCCCTGCATTTTTAGAGCGTCATATCGCAGAGAACGCAAATGACTTCACATCCTTCACTGTCATTCCGGTGAGCGACATCCACCTCCATTCCCATTTCGATAACGAAATCAGCAGCAACGGCAATATCGTGTTGGTCTATACCTTCACGGCGATTGCAGTAATGACTCTCCTGATCGCTTGCTTCAATTTTATGAATCTCTCTACCGCTCGCTCGATGACCAGAGCCAAAGAAGTCGGTATGCGCAAGATCATGGGGGCAAATCGCAAAGAGCTGATTGTGCAGTTTCTTGGTGAAACCCTGCTGCTTACTTCACTAGCGGTAGTTGTTGCTTTAGGCCTAACTGAGTTAGTGCTCCCAGTGTTTAACAATATGTTGAATCTCGACCTGTCGCTGGAGATATTTACGAATGGCGAGAACCTATTGTATTTGCTTGGGCTGATTGTTTTGGTTGGTGTGTTCGCGGGCAGTTATCCAGCCTTCTTTTTGGCAGAGTTGCCAATCGCAGAAGTATTGAGAGGCGAACTCAACAGCGGTGCCAAGGGTGAGGCAATTCGCAAGTTTCTGGTAGTCATGCAGTTTGCTATCGCGATCATGCTGATTATTTCGTCGGGTGTTGCACTGACTCAGATACGTTATGCGTTGGATTTTGACCTGGGACTGAATAGCGAGCGAGTTGCCATCTATGAAGGAAGTGGTACCGGAGGATTAGGGCCGGATTACCAAACTATGAAAGAGGAACTGCTGCGCCACCCGGGAGTAGTTTCAGTCACTGCTGCAAATTTGATGCCCTCAGATCAGAATACAAACTCCCTCGGCATCCGCTATGAAACCGAGAGTCCAGAGATTCTTGGCATGGCTGTACTCAACGTGGATTTCGATTTCTTCGAAACCTTCGATATCAATTTTGTCAGTGGACGTAGCTTCGATTCGTCAAGGCCATTGGATCTTCATGTTGAACCTTCGGAAGAAAATCCAGCGACTACGGCAAATTACATTCTGAATGAGTCGGCAGCGCGACAACTTGGCTGGACTCCCGAAGAATCGATCGGTAAATGGATGGAAGCACTGGTGGGTGGGCCCAACAACGAGTTTGTTGTTCGCGGGAATATTATCGGTGTGGTGGAAGACATCTATTTTTCTTCGATCCGAGAGGCAGTCAAGCCAGTTTTTTATCGGGTAATGGAACACGACAATCCGCGCTTCTCAGTGACGAATTTCATTCAAATGGCAGTGAAGCTTGATGGCAGTGATGTTTCTGGCACGCTTAACTACATCAATGAAACCTGGCGACAATTTAATCCTGGTGTGCCTGTCAGGCAGTCGTTCCTCGATCAGAACTACGACGAACTCTACCAGTCGGAACAAACCCAAGGCAGTCTATTTGGAATATTCTCTGCTGTCGCTGTGGTGATCGCCGCGCTCGGACTGTTTGGCCTGGCCGCGTTTCTAACCGAGTGCCGTATGCGCGAGATTGGTATTCGGAAAGTTCTCGGTAGCTCGGTGATTGGAATCGTGACATTGATCTCGAAGGACTTCTGCAAGCTAGTGCTAATTGCCAACTTGCTTGCCTGGCCTGCAGCTTGGTATTTCATGAATGAATGGCTACAGCGGTTTGTCTATCGCGTGGACATGAGCCCGACTGTTTTCGTGCTCGCTACTTCCCTGACACTCGCTGTGGCAATTTTTACCGTGGGCTCTCTCGCGGCTATAACGGCAAGTCGTAATCCGGTATTGGCCTTGCGTCACGAATAGACAGAAGCATCTACAAGGAATCCAGTAGAGGACAGCACATATGTTCAAGAATTATCTCAATATAGCGTTTCGAAACTTGATCAAGAACAAGATGTTCTCGTTGATCAATATCGCTGGCTTTGCGATCAGTATGGCTTGTGTTGTGTTGATTCTCTTGTTCGTGAGTCATGAACTAAGCTATGACCGTCAGTGGGCCAAGTCTGATCGCGCCTATAAAGTGATGACCAGCTTTTTGCCCAATGCCAGTTATGCGGGTCTTGAAATCGCCATGAGCGGTTCGATTATTTCGGTACTGCTGGAACAGGAATTTCCGCAAGTAGAAGAGACGGTACGTATTGTTGCTGGCGATAACATCATCCTTGCATTACCGGATACCGATATCAGCTATGCCGAACCAGGCGTGTATTTCGCGGATGCTTCTTTCCCTGATGTTTTCGATGTGCCTCTTGTCGCCGGTTCGTGGCAACTGAATCAGCCTGCCCAGATAATTCTGAACGAGACCCTGGCTCGAAAATATTTTGGTGATAGTGATCCTGTCGGGCAGCAACTCTTCGTTGCGAATGCGACGCCTATGACCGTGACTGCCGTTATGCAGGATCTTGATGACAACACCCATCTAAAAGCGAATGCCATTATCTCAATGGCCACTGCGGAAGCCTTCTTCGGACAAGAGTACACTTACAGCTGGACTAATCAGAGCTTCCATACCTATATGGTATTGAGCGAAGGAAGCGACCCACAGGCAATGGCCGATGCCATGCCGGCGTTTCTGCAGCGTCATGCCAGTGATGATCCCAATGACAATACGGCGTTAGTGATCATGCCGGTGACTGACATTCATCTGCGTTCCCATCGTGAATACGAAATGAGTGCCAATGGCAGCCTCACCACAGTCTACAGTTTCAGTGCTCTGGCAGCGTTTGTGTTGATTCTCGCTTGTTTTAATTTCATGAATCTCTCGACGGCTCGCTCCGTCCGGCGCGCAAAAGAAGTCGGTATGCGCAAGGCGCTTGGTGCAGAGCGCCGTCAGCTCGTGCAGCAGTTTCTTGGCGAGTCAGTCATGGTGGCCTGCATGGCGATCGTGGTTGCTATTGGTCTGGTGGAATTGGTTCTGCCAATGTTCAATGCCACCATCGATCTACAGGTCGGTCTCGACTATTTCGGTAATCCACTTGTTCTTGTCGGCCTGCTGGCGATGGCCATTGGTATTGGTCTGCTCGCCGGTGGTTACCCCGCGATTGTGATGTCTTCCTTTACGGCGATCTCCATGTTGAAGGGAACGATCACCAAGGGAAAGAAGGGCACTTTTTTTCGTCAGACTCTGGTTGTTCTGCAGTTCTCAATTTCCATCGCTTTAATCATTGCGGCGATCGTCGTGCTCTCTCAGCTACGTTTCACGCGTTCACTCGATCTGGGTTTTACCACTGATCAAATCGCAGTGTTCAGAGCGCGCGGAGTGGAGGGGCTCGGCACAGAATATGAGGCGATGAAGCAAGAACTACTGCGTCACCCAGATATTCTGGATGTCACGCGCTCCGATTTCATGCCGGGAGACCTTACGGTAAGTGCGAGTGGGTTGCGTGCAGAAGGTGCGGCAAACGCGTATTTCCTGCCGGCAATCGATGTTGGCTATGATTTTTTTGAAACATTCGATATTGAATTTCTGGGAGGCCGTTCGTTCTCCAGCGATCGCAACGACCTCTATCGAGAACCGACAGAACAAGCACCTACGACTGAAGGTAGTTTCATTGTTAATGAGGCTGCTTTGTCAGCACTGGGATTGGAACTCGAATCTGCTGTTGGAACACAGCTTGAAGAACAGCTACTCGCCAGAGATTTTCAGGCCAGGGTGAATGGCGAGATAGTGGGTGTTATCGAAAATATTTACTTCGAATCCCTGCATGAAGAAGTACAGCCGCTATTTTTTAGACTTAAAGAATATGAATCACAGAATGCCGCTCTGCCGCTCTATCAGCGTGTCGTTGCTCAGCTTAATCAGATGGCAGTACGTTTTAGCGGCGAGAACATGAATGATGCACTTGAGTACGCCGATCGTGTTTGGCGTCAGTTTCTCCCTGGAAGCCCTGTGCAGAGGCGCTTTCTCGATGACAAGTTCGCTGAAATCTATGCGGCCGAACAGCGTCAGGGAACTATCTTTAGCTGGTTCTCTGTTGCTGCGCTCTTCATCACCGGGATCGGTCTCTACGGACTGGCAGCCTTCGTAACCGAACAGCGCACGCGCGAGATCGGCATTCGCAAAGTGCTGGGTAGCACGGCTTTGGGCATAGTGACTTTATTATCACGGGATTTCGGCAAACTGGTGATCCTGGCCAACGTAATTGCCTGGCCAATAGCCTGGTATCTCATGAACGATTGGCTGCAGCAGTTCGCCTATCGCATTGAAATGGAACCGTGGATCTTTGCGCTGGCGGGCTCCGGCGCGCTGCTGCTGGCCATACTGGCGGTAGGCTCATTGGCGCTGAAGGCGTCGAATCAAAACCCTATCAAGTCTTTGCGCTATGAGTGATCAAAGGGTCGTAGCGGGGTCGTAGCGGGGTCGTAGCGGGGTCGGAGAGATTAAAAATTGATCAATCCAGCTCTATTGGATCAAAAGGGTCGGAGTAATTTGATCAGGGAACCAAATTAATTGAGCAACGTTTACTTTCCAGAGGCTTATCGGAAGCTGGCTTCGGCGTTTGTCTAAGGAATACAAAACTACAAGATGGAGTAGACGATGAATCTATTCGCACTGAAAACTGCACTCAGAAACCTGTTTAAACACAAATCCTTCGTGTTGGTGAATGTGCTTGGCCTTGCTGTGGCAATAGCCTCCAGTATCGTCATCTTGTTGTATGCACGTAGCGAGCTGGCCTACGACCGGTTTCATGCGAATGCCGATGATATACAGCTTGTTGTCAAAGAGAGGAATACAGCGCAGGGTGTTGTTGAGTTAAGAGACACCTGGATTCCCTTGCTTGATGCCATGCAATCGCGCTATCCGGAAATCCTTGCCGGAGCGCGCTACTTCGAAAGCGTATCCTGGGTGGAGGCTAACGGTCAGAAACTTCAGGCACAACCGGCGTTCACCGATCCTGCGTTTCTCAACATGTTCAGCTTTCCGCTGGCCTTGGGTGATGCGAACACCGCCTTGGATGGCGCGAACTCCGTTGTCTTGTCTGCCGAAATGGCCGCGCGTTTTTTTGGCGACGCCGATCCCATTGGCCAATTGGTGACGATAGACTTCACGCGCGATTTCCTGGTGACTGGTGTATTGGAAGAAATACCGGGTAACTCCACCATCCAGCCGGATATGCTGGCTCCATTTGAGGCAGCAGTCCCGCCTGATGATGAGCGTAATTCCAGCTGGGGTAGTTCGTTCTTGTTTACCTATTTGCAACTGGAGTCCACAGAACAGACGAGCTATTTGGAGGCACAGTTCCCCGACATGGTCAGGGCGCTCTTCGGTGAGGAAGGACCGAATGGTGTAGACAATATGAACTTGCGCTTATGGTCTCTGCCATCTCTTCGCGATCGTGCAGAAGGTACAACGGCCACGTCATATGCGTTGCTGATAATCGCGCTGGCAATCATCTTGATAGCCTGTGTGAACTTCATGAATCTCACTACCGCAAGATCGATGGAGCGCGCGCGTGAGGTCGGTGTGCGCAAGACTTTAGGTGCACAACGCGGACAACTCATGGCTCAGTTCCTGGGCGAGTCGATGGCAGTTTCCTTCATTGCGCTTTTTGTCGGTGTCGGTCTGGCCGATCTACTCTTGCCCGCATTCAATGCCTTGTATGGGCTGGACCTTGAGCTAAGTTTGATGAGCGATGGTGTGTTGGTTGCCATGTTGGTTTTCGTAGGACTTGGGGCTGGCATGGTCTCGGGAGCTTATCCCGCCATGGTGCTATCGGGCTTCAAAACTGTGGCCACATTGCAGGGCAAGATTAAATCCAGCAAGCACGGTCTCTGGTTGCGTAATTCTCTTTCAGTCTTTCAATTCAGTATGGCAATCATTCTGATCATAGGAGTGACAGTGATCTGGCAGCAGTTGCAGTACATGAAGAATGCCGATCTGAATTTCGATCCAGAGAATGTCATTGTGATCCCCAGTGCGCTTAGTGATTTTGCTGATAGGGAAATCGCAGCTCCGCGCCTGGATTCATTCAAGAATTCAGTGCTACAGATACCAGGAGTCGAGACAGTCTCGGCTTCCATGTCAGTACCTGGTGAGTACCAGAATTCCAATGTATTTGCCGTTCCGGAAGGTTGGCAGGAGCCGGAGCCACTGCGCATGATGATTGCCGGAGCAGATGACAAGTATTTCCAGACTTATGGCATGCAATTCATTGAAGGGCGAGACTTCAATAGAGAACTCGCTTCAGAGCGTGAATCGATCATCCTTAATGAGACTGCGATGCGCGACATGGGCTGGGATACTGCGGTTGGCAAGCGAGTCAGTGATCGTTGGACCGTGGTTGGAGTCGTTGAAGACTTTCATTATCAGTCCTTGCAAAACGATGTGCGCGCCATCATTCACGCCTTTGCGCCACAGGACAGTTCCAACAATCAGTTTATCTCACTCAAGCTCGCAGAAAATGCCAATGCAAACCAGATACTGACGCAACTGGAGCAACACTGGCGCGAGCTCGATCCAAGCAGGCCATTCAACTATTACTTCGCCGAAGAATCATTCGAAGCGCTCTATCAAGACATCGACAACTTCAGCACCATCATCGGCTACTTCTCGATGCTCGCCATCTTCATCGCTAATCTGGGCTTGCTGGGTTTAGCGGCGTTCAGTGTTGTGCAGCGCACAAGAGAAATCGGTATTCGTAAAATACTCGGCGCCAGCGTGACCAGTATTCTGACACTGTTGTCGCGGCAGTTTACCTTGCCGGTACTATTCGCCAATTTGATCGCATGGCCAATCGCCTGGTTTGCTGTCAGCAGTTGGCTTGAAGGCTTTGCCTATCGGATTGAACTGAGCCCTTTGATCTTCGTCTTCGCAGGCGGACTGGCTCTGCTCATCGCGGTGGTCACGATATCACTGCAAGCAGCGCGCGCTGCCAGCGCAAACCCCGTCGAGGCCTTGCGCTACGAATAAGATTTTCAAAGGGGTCGCAGCAGGGTCGGAGCGGGGTCGGAGCGGGGTCGGAGAGATTAATTTTTAACCAATCCCGCTAATCAGAAGCTCAGCGTAAACTGACTTCCTTCATTCTCTAGACTGCTCACCGACAGAGAGCCTTGATTCAATCGTGCCAACTGCCGTGACAAGGTAAGCCCGATTCCGCTGCCGTTCTCCTTCGTGGTGTAGAAAGGCGTGAAGATATTATCGATCACATCCTTGCTAATCCCGCATCCGCTATCACTGATCCGAATCATTGTCTTGCCGTCATCCGACAACCAGCCACGCATCGTGACCTGCCGGGTTTCTCTATCTTCAACGGCATCGAAGGCATTGCTGACAAGATTGATGATGACTTGATCGAGAAGGCTTTCATCGGCGCTGAGTACCAGTGACTCGGGCTCCAGTTTGATAACAAACTCAATGCTGCGTTCGCGAGCCTTCTCTGAAAACAGCAACTCAATACGCTCAAAAACACTCTGCAACTGGACGTGAGCGAACTTGGGTTTGGGCAGATTGCTGATGCTTCGATATTTATCGACAAAACTCATCAAACCCTGGGTGCGTGACTGAATGGCATCCAGCGACAGATGCAGATCTCTGGCTTGTTCCGACTCCTTGTCCTGAATCGCCGCCAGGGTCTCTTCATCGGACACAATGCCATCCACATAACGGCTTAGAGAAACAATTGGCGTCATGGAGTTCATGATTTCATGGGTGAGCACCTTGATGAGTTTTTGCCAACTCTCGATCTCCCGCTCATCCAGAGCGCCCTTGATGTTTTTCAGTGAGACTAGTTTGTATTTCTTCTCCAGTAATACGAATTCTGTAGCACTGAGAATGAGCTGATTCAGCTCGCCATCGATCACCAGTTTCAATACTTGACTTTCCCCGGCCTTCAGTGCATCGATAGCCTCGACCAGACTCTCATCAACACTGGACAAGCTTTGCAGCGTAGGGAAATGCCGTCTCTTTAGCAGTTGTTCGGTGGCGCTGTTCACAAACTCAATATGATTGTTCTCATCGAAGCACAACAGGGCCGCATCAATATGATCAACAACCATCTGCAGGTAATCGGTTTGAGCGGATCGATCTGCCTTCAGCTTGCGGTACTTCGACAGCAGTGTCTTCTGCGCGTCCATGAAGGTCTGGCCCGCGAAAATCTGATGAGACGCGCCACTGGAGGTGGTGAAGTCATCGTGGGAAATATTGTTAATGAACTGCGCGAAGTCGCGGTTGCTTTTCTCAACGAGCCGGATGATGTTGCCAGTGATCATCACGATCAACAACAGGCTGATGATCGGCATGCCTATCCAGTCTGTTTCCAGCAGGCTGTAACAAAATACAAACACCATGCATAACAGAAACAGGACCTGAATAATCAGGCGAACGTGTTGAGTCTGTAGAGTCTTAGTCAGAGAGGCCATACTTTTCCATCTTGCGATACAGCGTGGTACGCCCCAACCCTAGTGCCTTGGCAACCTTGGTGAGGTTACCCTGGTGGTGTTGAATAGCCCGCTTGATTGCACGTTCTTCCAGACGAGAAATATTCAGCTCTTCGTATTCGGTATTTTGCGGCTCCCGATTAACGACGATGTCTTCGGCGCGTAGCGTCCCGCCATCTGAAATAATGACTGCTCTCTCGAGACTATGTTGCAACTCACGCACATTGCCCGGCCAGGAGTACTTCTGCAATTTCTTGATCTCGTTACTATCCAGAGTTGGCACAGCCTTGTTGTATTTGTGTGCATACATCTCTGTGTAGTGTTTTGCCAACAAAGGAATATCAGAAGGGCGATCACGTAATGATGGCAGTACGATCTCGACCGTATTGATACGGTAGAGTAAGTCTCGTCTGAACATTTGTTCATCATTGAGCTGCTGTCGATCAAGGTTAGTTGCGCAAATCAGACGAGTATCAAAACTTGTTGAGCGATCAGAACCAACGCGAGTTACCTGACGCGTCTCCAATACCTTCAACAATTTTGCTTGCAGGGGCAGGGCGAGATTCCCGATCTCATCGAGAAACAAAGTACCGCCGTTGGCCACTTCAAATCGACCGGCGCGGTCTTCGCGGGCATCGGTGAATGCGCCCTTGCGATGGCCGAACATTTCCGATTCAAACAGGCTTTCCGTGAGCGATCCCATATCGACGCTGATCAGAGGAGACTCACTGCGTTGTGATTTGCGATGAATGGCTCGTGCGACCAGCTCCTTGCCGGTTCCGTTCTCACCGAGGATTAGCACACTGGCATCGGTCGCAGCGACTTTGTCGATAAGATCGAAGACTTCTTTGATAGCTGGTGAGTCACCGATGATCTGAGTGAAGTCAGACTCGAGTTCCTCGTTCAAGGTGCGCTGTGTTTCCTGTAGATGGTCGATGCGTTGCTTCGATCGACTGAGTTCGAGACAGGTATTCACAGTACTGATCAGCTTCTCGTTGTCCCAGGGTTTGACCAGGAAGTCCGAGGCGCCCTGTTTGATCGCTTCCACTGCCAGATTGATCTCACCATAGGCAGTCGCCATGATGATCTGGGTGTGGGGAGAGAGTTCCTTGATTTTGTGTAGCCAGAAAAACCCTTCTTCACCGCTGGTGATCCCGCGCGTGAAATTCATGTCCAACAGCACGACATCGAAACTCTGTTCGTCGAAGCGCTCGACGATGTCACTGGGATTCATCAGAGTGGCGACTTTACGTTCTTTGTTCTTGAGCAACAGCTCCGCTGTCAGCAACACGTCCTTGTCATCATCGACGATGAGAATCTGGCTGGGGGAAGTAGTATTCATCGTTTCAGTATCTGTCCTGTTGGTTTGTCTCTGTGTATGGGCCTGGATTTCATTCAGCAATTTGGCTCGTGATGAGCTGCTGGCCGATTGAATCCGTTCACTCTCTGAATCCCCGCCACAATACTAAGATTAACTGTTCCAGAATGGAACAGAAAATCCAATCGATTGCTCTCGCAGTTATTCGTCAGGGGAATCGTAAGCCCTTGAAAATTATTTGAATTAATTTTGTAACGCATTGCCTCGACACTCGTCTAAGTAATAACGATTGGTGTCATAGGTAGAGAGAGCAAGTTTGGCGCCAGATCGCTGGAAAAGTCATGAAACCCCTATTTTATGGGGGTATGATGCTAGTCCCGGGTAGAGTCAATGCTGAAGTCCCGGCGGCTGTTCCAGATTGATACAGGGAGAGTGTTCCAGCACGGTACAAAGCCCGTCATAAGGAAATTCACATCTTCTTATCTCATTGAAAACACTGGATTAAATGAACTGGTATGAGTATTGCGATACCAGCTTAACAGGCGGCGAAATTCGCGCTTAAATCCAAACCAGAGCCCAAACCCGAGCGGAGTAGACGATAAATCAGCCTACCCGTTCGCACTGAAACACAGAGACGCAGAAATACAGGGAGCCAGAATGATTCTACGAGTTGAAGGACTTATGAAGCTGTTCCGCACGGAAGAAGTGGAAACCACCGCGCTGGATGAAGTGAACCTGACAGTCAACGAAGGGGAATTCACCTCTATTATGGGGCCCAGTGGCTGTGGCAAGTCGACCTTGCTGCACATCCTCGGCCTTATCGATAACCCCGACGGGGGCAAATACTATTTCCTCGATGAGGAAGTGTCGTCCTATAGCGAGCGCCAACGTGCACAACTGCGTAAGGAAAACATTGGCTTCGTCTTCCAGAGTTTTAATCTGATCGATGAACTCACTGTTTATGAGAACGTGGAACTGCCATTAATCTACACCAAGACGCCCGCAGACGAGCGTGCCAGGAAAGTTCAGGCTGTATTGGAGAAGATGGACATGGCGCATCGTACCAGCCATTTCCCTCAGCAACTCTCTGGTGGTCAGCAGCAACGTGTGGCGGTAGCCCGTGCGATCGTGAACTCACCTAATCTGATTCTCGCGGATGAGCCGACTGGTAACCTGGATAGTGAACACGGCGAAGAAGTCATGAAGATTCTCTCGGCGTTGAATGATGAAGGAACCACTATCGTCATGGTAACTCACTCCGCAGAGGACGCCGCCGTTGGTAAACGTATCGTGCGTATGCTTGATGGCAAGATCATTAGTGAAACCGAAAGAACAGAGGAAGTGGCTTTTGCCTGAAGCGAATTGATTCGCTAATTAGCTAAGCACTTTTTAACAGGTACTGTTATGGCAATGGATCGCAAGATCGAAAAGAAGCAACGACCGGCGTGGCAATGGTTGATCATTGCCTTGCTGGTCGCGTCAGCGGGCTGGTTTGTCTACGGCATGTTGGCAGACGCCTCGATTCGTACTTATCGAGTCGCCGAAGAGCAGCTCATTATTTCAACCACGTCCTATGGAGCTTTTGAGGATCTGATACCGATTCGCGGCACCATTCAACCGTTTAATAGCGTGTTTCTCGATGCTGTAAACGGCGGACAGGTTGAAGAGGTCTTTATTGAAGAAGGCAGCTTTGTCCAAGCGGGTCAGCCGCTCTTGCAGCTGAGTAATACCAATCTTCGCTTGAGCGCCGCGCAGAATGATACTCAGATCACAGAGCAGATCAATCTGATCGGTAACATCTCCAACGATCTGGATACGCGCAAGCTACGCACAGAGCGTGAGCTTATCGATATCAGTTATCGAATTACTGTACTGGAGCGTCAAAAACGTCGATTCGAGTCCCTGGTCGGTAATTCCCTGATCTCGGAAGAAGACTATGAAGCAATCGTGGATGAGCTGGATTATCAGCGCCAGGTGCTGGCTAATTCCGAAGCTCGTCAGGTGTTGGAAGACCGCATTCGCGATGAGCGTATGCTGCAGATGGAGACGCAAATCACCAAGCTGCAGGAGAATCTGGAAGTTTCACAGAGCTCCTACGAAAGCCTGCTGGTTCGTGCACCGATCTCTGGTCAACTGACTTCTCTGCCGGTAGAAATCGGCGAAAGCAAGACCACCGGTGAGCGTTTGGGGCAGATCGATGTGGTAGACCAGTACAAGGTCGTGGCGCAGATTGATGAATACTATGTGTCTCGAGTGACCCCGGACCAGCTGGCGACTTTTCAGCTAACCGGTCAGGAATTCAGTGCCCGCGTTATCAAGGTCTATCCAGAGATCACCAACGGTACTTTTGAAGTAGATCTGGTATTCGACGGTCTGCCGCCCTCAAACGTACGTCGCGGTCAGACCCTGCAAATGGAACTGACTCTGGGTAACCCTGTCGAGTCTCTGTTGTTGCCAATCGGTGGCTTCATTCAAGACACCGGCGGTAACTGGGTATTCGTACTGGATGAAAGCGGCGAAGCTGCGTTCCGCAGAGACATTCGCGTCGGCCGCCGTAACAACCGCTTCGTAGAAGTGATCGAAGGCCTGGAGCAAGGGGATCGCGTAATCACCTCTGGTTACGGCCAAATGGAAGACATGGAGCGCATCCAGCTAACGCAATAACATAATGGGGTCGGAGAGATTATTTTTTGATCAATTACTGATCTCTCCGGCCCAGCTGCGTCCAGACCAGCTGGTGTCCAGTAAGGTGAGTTAGATATTTCGGCTCTTCAGCCTGAAAGCGAAGCGCCTTGCTCAAAAATTAATCTCTCCGACCCCGCTCCGACCCCGCTCCGACCCCATGCTGTTCTGCTGGCGCTGAGGCTTCGTTAGCAGTAATCTCCAAGCAAGTAACCTACTGATTGTCTCAGGAATATCATGTCCCTCGAATTCGCTTATCTTGCTGATCACCCCGATCAAGTGCCCACTGTTATAGCGTGGTGGCAAACAGTCTGGGCAGACCGGATGGGGGAGACGGCACAGGCTGAACAGATTCTGCGAGACTCCTTAAGCAAGGGTGCACTACCGGTACACGTTCTTGCTTTGCTGGACGGCAAACCCGTTGGCACGGCGGCATTGAAAAACCAGGAGTTGGCCGAGCTCTACCCTACGTACAAATATTGGCTGGGGAGTGTCTATGTCGATGAGGCTTATCGTGGCGACAAGATCGCCTCTGCCTTGACCGAGCACATCGCCGAGCTTGCGCAACAACGACATCTGCCCCATCTCTATCTGCAAACGATAAATCTCGGTGGCGGTTTGTACGCAGAACTGGGGTGGCAAGCGTTGGAAGAATTCGAGTCTCACGGCGAACGGAGCCTGTTGATGATGCGTAAATTTTCTAATTAGTCGCCAGCTGTACTTGCGGCACACGAAAGTAATAACAAAAACGATAAAGAAAAATAAGAAAATAAACAGAGAAACTGATGAAGATCATTCGCTGTCGTCCAGGCCACGAAACCATTTTGGCGAACTACTTCGCGGTCAACGAGGAGCACTTCCAGCGTTGGGCACCTGCTGTCCCGAGTGACTACAACTCGATTGAGAAATGGAGCAAGCGGCTTCTCGATCACGAGGAAGAATTTACGCGCAAGGAATCAGTACACTTTATCGGTACTGACAGCAAAGAATCCCATGTGATCGGCATGTGCAACCTGAGTAATATCATGCATGGTGTGTTTCATGCCTGTTTTATGGGTTATTCGATAGCCGAACGGTATCAGGGACAAGGCTATATGAAGCGAATCGTCACCCATACCATCGAGTATGCATTCAACGAACTCAATCTGCATCGCGTGATGGCCAATCACATGCCTGACAATGAGCGCAGCGCAGGATTGTTGAAATCACTGGGATTTGAACGTGAAGGTTACGCCAAAGATTATCTGATGATTGCAGGCAAATGGGAGGATCATGTTCTCAACTCCCTATGCAATCCCGACTTCAAACTCAAGGTCGAAGTAAAAAGCTAAATAAGCAAAGCAAATAAGAAAAGCCAAATAAGAAAAGCTATGAAGACAAAATAGCGCGAGGTGAACATGCCCGACAAAGCACTAGAGGAAAAAATCGCAAACTGGCTGAAGAAGCACGAGCAATGGCAGGAATTTCTCCAACCGATACGTGACATTTTACTCGCCAGTAAATTGGAAGAGACACTCAAATGGGGCACGCCAACCTACACGATCGAAGGCAAAAATGTGCTTGGCCTGGCCGGATTCAAGAATCATTGCGCGCTCTGGTTTCATCAAGGAGTGTTTCTCAAAGACGAGAAAGGCGTATTAATCAATGCGCAAGAAGGAACAACCAAAGGCCTTCGCCAGTGGCGTTTTGAGAAAGGCGACCAGCTTCCAAAAACGCTGCTGAAATCTTACGTGAAAGAAGCCATAGCCAATCAAAAGGCCGGCAAAACTATAAAGCCTCAGATCCAGACCCAGAAACCAAGTATCCCAGTGGAATTGCAACAAGCACTTACCGGCAGCAAAAAAGTGAAATCGGCTTTTGAAAAACTGACGCCAGGCAAGCAAAGAGAATATGCCCAGCATATTTCCGATGCGAAGCGCGAGGCAACGCGTCAGGCCAGAGTTGAAAAAATAACACCGATGATTCTCGCGGGTGTAGGGCTCAATGATAAATATCGTAACTGTTGAGCGGGACAGCTATTCAGGCTCAGAATGCTCTGAAGTTTGATCGCCAAGCTCTGTAAGTTCTGCAGGCTGTGTATCACCTAATTGAAAACTCTTGAGTATCGAATAGCGCGGTCCTTCTTGGTGTGTCTCGGACAAATACAGATAGACCTTGTTGGCCTGTAGTGTCAGCCAATGTTGCTCTCTATAGTGCTCAAGCACGGTTTCGAAGCGCTGTCTTGATGCGGGAGCGAAGCGCGCCAGCGTGACGTGTGGGGAGTAAGGTTTGTTTTCGGCCGGTACGCCAAGCAAGGGCCCAGCTTGTCGAAAATCATTAGCCAGAGCCGACAGTTCTTCGCTCTGTTCAATACCAACCCAGATAGAATTTTTGAAATGTCCTGAGCCGGCACAAGACAAACTAAGCGGTGCATGCTTTCTGCAAAGTGTCGCTGCGAGAGACTTCGTTTCATCGAGACGCTCTTCTGGCAGATTGCCAAGAAACATCAGTGTTACATGCAGATTCTCGGGAGGAGACAAGCGTAATCTGTCGTCTTCAGTAGCGACATCTGACAGCGCTTGTTGCAGTGGCGCGAAAGGCTCGTGATCACGTAGCGCCAGACCAAAAAAACAACGCAGTAATTTCTGTTTTGGCTTGCGTGCATCGCGCCAGGTGCGCTTGGCGGGCTTGGCCGATTTAGTTGATTTAGGATTTCTTGGCTTTCGTTTGGGCTTTGAATGGGATTCTCTATCGGACTTTCCACGGGCTTTGTTGCCAGCATCTCCATCCGCCTTACCCGCTGACATTCGTCCAGTCCTTTCCCCAGGTTTCGTTTCTTTTCGACCAGCCGAAGAGTCCTTACCAGAGCCTGTGTTTTGTTTCTGACCTTGGCCAGGAGAATTCGTCTTTTCCATTGTTTTGCTCGTGCTAGTGGCTACAAAGTGAGCTCGGCTGATTCGCTTGTTATCCCAGCTGACTGCTAATTCAACTCTCGGAACTGACTTCTCAAGCGAATCGCAAACACAGCAAATTTAGCCTAAAATTACTGCACGGCAATACTATCATCGAACCTGGATTCTCGATTAGCATTTTCGGAGTTCTCAGCGGTTTGATTTGTTAGCGAACGTCCAAAAGAGCGATCTTCAAATCGCGAACTGGCAACCCGGCGTCAAACGCGAAACTGCCCGGCGGTACGGTTTGCCAATACGTTTTCCATCAGAACAAAATAACGAAACTACCGAGTGAGACAGGTCTTGAGTGAGCCCACCAACAATTCTCAGCACACTCAAGCTGACTTGCGTGAACGCATTCAACGCGCAACTGCCACTTTAGCGAAGCTCGAAGGTTTTCTGAATCGCCAGGCCTATCGCCTTCGAGAAGCCTGCACAGAGCAGGGCAAGTTCCAGTCAGTCAGACTCGATGATCACCAGCAACATGCCTACGATCTCGCGCTTGCCTATGCTGCATTGGAGGCCGCCAAGGTAATGCAAGAATTTGCACAGGATGAGGCAAGCAGTGAGCTTGATCTCCAGTGCGCGATTCTGTTCATCGCAGAATCTGTCGATGAATTACTGCACAAGCTGTCGCGGCTTGCCGCTGACCGTCAGGATGCCGTCCATGAACTCCGCTGTAGTACGGGTCTTCAGGAAATTCTGTCGCTTGGTCTCGATCCGAAGTTCCAAGCAGCGCTTGGAATGCAGCTATCGCAACAAGGCATTAACAGTTTGCGCGATGTCCTGGGTGCCGAAAAGCGCATGATGCGAGAGACATTCGAACGTTTCGCAAGAGACGAAGTCGCACCAGTGGCCGAAGAGATTCATCGACAGGATCTCGATATTCCAGAGGCGCTTCTGAACAAAGCCGCGGATCTGGGTTGTTTCGGTACCAGCATTCCGGAGCGATTCGGTGGCTTGCAGCCGGATGAGGGCGCAGATAGTCTGGGTATGATTGTCGTTACCGAGGTGCTTTCCACCGCCTCGCTTGGTGCGGCAGGTAGCTTGATAACCCGCCCCGAAATCGCTGCTCGGGCCTTATTAGCTGGCGGCACTGAAGCTCAACAGGACAAATGGCTACCGCGGCTCGCCAGTGGCGATAGCCTCTGCGCAATCGCTATCACAGAACCAGATACCGGTTCTGACGTAGCCTCTGTTGCATTGCGTGCAAAAGCCGCTGACGGTGGCTGGCTGCTCAATGGCGCCAAGACCTGGTGCACGTTTGCCGGCCGATCAGATTTGCTATTGGTCTTGGCGCGCACTGGCGGAGATGACAGGAAGGGTCATCAAGGGCTCAGCTTGTTTCTTGTCGAGAAGCCTGCCTACAGCGGGCATAGCTTTAGCTATCAACAGGAGCAAGGGGAGTTAACTGGCACGGCCATCGCCACGCTTGGTTATCGGGGCATGCATTCCTATGATTTGTTCTTCTCTGATTTCTTTGTCCCGGCAGATTCGCTCATCGGAGGAGAGGAAGGTATTGGTCGAGGCTTTTATTACACCATGGCAGGGTTTGCTGGCGGGCGCATTCAGACCGCGGCCAGAGCAACAGGAGTCATGCAGGCAGCATTCAATGAAGCACTCGCGTATACTCAGCAGCGCCGCGTATTCGGTCAGGCTCTGGCAGAGTATCAGCTCACTCAAATCAAACTGGCGCGTATGCTCGCTACTATCAGCGCAGCCAGACTGTTCAGCTATCGTGTTGCCGAATTGCTCGATGCGGAAGAACGGGAAGAGAGCAACAAGTCTCGCGCTCAGATGTCAGCGAGTCTGGTCAAGCTCTTTGCCTGTCGAGCGGCGGAATGGGTTTGTCGAGAAGCCATGCAATTACATGGTGGCCTCGGTTATGCAGAAGAGTCTCCTGTGAGTCGCTATTTTGTCGACGCCCGTGTGCTTTCCATTTTTGAAGGCGCTGAAGAAGTGTTAGCGATCAAGGTGGTCGCCAGAGAACTAATTGCGTCGGCAGAGCCTGCCGATTAGCACAAGTGAATCCAGTATGAAGTTTGACCCTGAGTACTTACTGCAACGTCAGTTTCCCACTATCAGACAACGCTATACCGAGAAAGACTGTAGTCTCTATGCTCTCGGTGTCGGTATGGGCATTGACCCGCTCGATGAACAGTGTCTCAAGTTTATCTATGAGAAAGGCATCAAGGTGGTGCCCAGCCAGTCAGTGATGCTGGCCCATCCTGGCTTCTGGGCAGACGAAGAAGACCTGGCCATCGACTGGGTCAAGGTCGTGCATGCAGGACAGGAAGTCATCTTCCACAAACCACTGCCGAACAACGCAACAGTCGAAGCCAGCAATCGCATCACCGAGTGTACCGACCGCGGCGAGCGCCTGGGTGCACTGATCGTTTCCGAGCGCACTGTGCGCGATGTTGAATCTGGCGACGACATTTGTACGCTGATCACTACTATCCTCGCGCGAGGTAACGGCGGCTTTGGTAACGGATCAAACGGCGGTAATGCAAGCCGGCCAAACAAGCAGAGCAAAGACAATATTCCATCACGTGATCCAGATTATGTGTGCGACCTGGAGACATTGCCTCAGCAGGCTCTGATCTACAGACTTTCGGGAGATTTTAATCCGCTACATGCCTTGCCCGAAGTTGCACGGGATGCGGGTTTCGATAAGCCACTACTACATGGACTCTGCACTATGGGTGTCGTGACTCACGCGTTGCTTAAGACTTGTTGCGACTACGATCCGGATCGATTCCAGCGCATGCGCCTGAGATTCTCGGCCCCTGTCTTTCCTGGAGAAACCATTCGCACAGAGATATGGCAGGAGGCTGATAGCATCGCCTTCCGGGCGCGCTCGCTTGAGCAAGACAAGGTGGTCATCAACAATGGTTATCTCAGTATCCGTTAACACTTGGGAACAATCATGCAATCCCTGTTGAAAGGCATGCAGCTTATCGAGGGCAGCGCTTTCATCGCCGCGCCCTCGGGTGGTATGACGTTGGCGCAGCTCGGCGCCGATGTCATTCGCTTCGATATGATCGGTGGCGGTATCGACTACGGTCGATGGCCGGTGACTGAGAACGGTGCGAGTCTTTATTGGCACAGTCTCAACAAGGGTAAGCGTTCCATCGCCGTGGACTTTCGTAAACCGGAAGGGCGCGAGCTGCTCAGTCAACTCATAACCCAGCCCGGTGACGATAATGGCATGTTCCTCACCAACTTCCCTTCCAGAGGTTGGCTTGCGGATGAAGAACTACGCGCCAAGCGCAGTGATCTGATCTATCTCAATCTGAGAGGAGACCGCCACGGTGGCACTGCACTCGACTACACAGTGAACAGTAAAGTCGGTTTGCCTTTTATTACTGGTAAGCCAGGCAATCAATCTCCAATCAACAATCCTTTTCCTGCCTGGGATGTTATCGCGGGGCAACAGATCGCGATCGGATTGTTAGCCGCGGAGCGTCACCGCAGACTCACTGGAGAAGGGCAGTTTATCAAGCTGGCTCTTGCCGATGTCGCGCTCGCCACCATGGGACATCTCGGTTACATCGCTGAAGCACAAATCAATGGAGCAGGAAGACAGCCGGTCGGCAATCACGTCTTCGGCAGCTTCGGCCACGATTTCCTCTGCAACGACGGCAAGCGAGTGATGGTCGTCGGTGTCAGCCTCAATCAATGGCAAGCTCTGGTGAAGATCACTGGCATCGCAGATGCGCTTGCACAGCTTGAGCAGGACCTGAATCTGAACTTCAGCGAAGAGGGTGATCGTTACCGTGGCCGCGACGCCTTGATCGAGCTGCTCACTCCCTGGTTTGCGGCCCATTCATTCGCAGAAGTCAGTCACGCGCTGGAAGAAGGTGGTGCCTGTTGGGGGCCATACCAGACTATCGATGAGTTGGTGAGTAGTGACCCGGATTGCTCGGAAGATAACCCACTCTTTCAGAACATTGAACAGCCTGGTATTGGGTCTACACTCACTTCCGCCCAGGCACTCGAATTTACCGCGCTTGCCCGCGAAGCAGTAAAGCCAGCCCCCATGCTCGGGCAGCACACTGAAGAGATTCTGGCTGAGTTATTGGGCTTCGATAGCTCAGAGATCGCCAGACTCCATGATGATAAAGTCGTTGCCAGCGTTGGCTACTAGAGTGAACTCAATTTAAGTTGCCCAACCCCCAGCCAAGGGAATCACTTGCGCGATCACATGTTTACATTCCGGCTTCGCGAGATAAGCAGCTAGTTCTGCTGTCTCCTGGGCTTCGCCTATTTTTTGTGTCGGCACATTGCGCCGCACGTGATCAATAAACTTCTCGTTGCTGTAAAGCTCTTCAGGATAGTACTCACGATTACTAATGTAATTCTGTGCAATGGCATTCACCTGAATTCCACTGCGAGCAAGCTCCAGACCGACTGCTTTAATGAAAGCGTTCTGTGCACCACGGGCAGCACAGTAGGCTGAGTTATTCGGCATGCCTCGTAGCGGCGCGGCACTGGTCACCGCGATGATCTTCCCCGAACCCCGCTCAAGCATTTGCGGTGTCACGGCGCGCACCAGATACATCAGTGGATCCACAAGATGGGCAAACAGGGATTGCCAATCCTCATTGGCAATATCTTGTACCGGAGTCGTTCGTGGTGGTTCGGCAAGATTGGCAACCAGCACATCGATTTCACCAGCGGCAGAAACCACAGATTGCACTTCCTGTTCGCTGACCATAGGCGAAGCGCCCTGACTCACTTTCATGCCGAGTTCAGTAAACTTCTCGGCAATCGCTGGGCCCATGTATTGTTCTGCGCAAGTGATTAGTGCTTTTTGTGAGCTCATGATTTTCTCTTACTGTTTTGATTTTTGTTGGATACCCGCATTTGATCTTTAGACATTCAATCTTCTAGTGACTGCAGGTGCAAGACAAACTTCTCCAGGGTCTCATAAGGCTGACACCCGACGACCACCATATCCTTCGCTGAAAAAGTGGGAACACCGCTAATACCCTGCTCGTAGGCGAGCTGCCAATCGCTATCGACTTCTGCTTCAAAGCTTCTTGATTGCAACACTTCCCTAACCTCGTTCGGCTCCAGATTTACCGATTCAGCTAACGCAACCAGCACGTCGTGATCGGCAATGTTCTTACCGTCCACAAAATAGGCTTCATAAAGTTTTCGATGGAGCAAATCCACCGATTCACTGGCAAGCCTGGTCTCAGCCCATTTGGCCAATTCCTGGGCAAGTCTGCTGTTATAGGTATGAGTACGTTCACCGTAGGGCAGACCCGCTTCCTGCATGAGGCCACGCATGCGTTCCCGCATAGGCGTTAGATCACGACCGGGAAATAACGCTTCCAGCGTTTTACCTTCCATCGGCGTCTCTGGATGGAGGGGGAAGAAGACCCAGTTCACGTCGATATCAAACTGGCGCTTCAGACGATCAATACTCACGGTACTGAGATAACACCAGGGTCAGATGAAATCGGTGAAGATAGTAAGCTTGGTTTGACTCATAAGGGCGGGGCCTGCCGCGTGTTTGAAGATGAATTGATAAGCACTTTAAGCCTACTTTATATATCAGCACAAACAACACGATCTGTACGAAATTCGATGCGCTGCCCGAGATACACAGTGTTACATAGAGCCATAGGATAATGGATTCCCCCTGCGCTATACTGCGGCGAGCCGTTCTTCGGCACAGCCCACTATTGTTGGTGGAGGCCTCTTAAGAGTTCTATAGAAGAATATGTAGTGCGCTCTCAGAGAGATGCTGTGTACCAGTAATGACGCTGGGGGGAGCACAATGTCGAAAGGTTTTATGTAGCCTTCGAAACAGTGCAAATTAGAAAGCAGAAGAACAGGTAACAGGAGAGTATTATGGCCAAACTACAATGCAAATCAATCGCCACGCTCGCTCTTACCGCAACGTTGGCAATTCCTTTTTTCACAACCGCCGTTTCCGCACAGGATGAACCGCTCGCCATTATGGTGCCCGGCGGTGGAACTTACTCGCGTCCTATTTCTACGGACAACACCGAAGCCCAGGCATTCTTCGATCAGGGCTTGCGTATGGCGTGGAGTTTTTATTTTCCGGAATCTATTGCCTCCTATCAGGAAGCGTCACGACTGGACCCGGATCACCCCATGCCCTATTGGGGACTAGCCCATGCGGCCGGACCAAACCCCAATAGCCGTTACGCTAACATGCCCGATGATCCACAGGGCGCCGGCTTGGCAGCGATTCGTCAGGCTTTGGAGTTGGCCAATAACGGCACAGAAAAAGAACGCGACATGATCAATGCCTTGTTCGTGCTCTATAACCAGGACGCGATTCCTGACAATCGTGAGCGCGACTTCGCCTACGTCGATGCCATGCGTCAGCTTCATGCTGAATATCCCGACGACGCGGATATCGCGACAGTATTCGCTGAGTCATTCATGAACACCACGCGCTGGGACTACTGGAATCTGGACGGCTCCGCCAAACCGGGAACAGCCGAAGCCAAAGCGGCATTGGAAGCAGCGATGGCTGTCGAACACGATCACCCGGGTGCGAATCATCTCTATATCCATTTGATGGAGATGTCGTCCGAGCCTGAACTGGCGATGCCAGCTGCGCAAAAACTGGAAGCAACAGTTCCTATCTCTGGACACATGGTGCACATGCCGGGTCACATTTATCTGCGAGTTGGTGAATACGAGAAGGCTATCGATATCAACGAACGTTCACAGATTGTTGACCTGCAGTTTGCCGAGATTTGGGGAGACACAAATTTCCCGATGATCGGTACTTATCCGTTGTCTCACAAAGCGCACTCAGCACACGCGTTGGATTTCGTGCGCTATGGCAATATGTTGCAAGGCAACTACGAAGCAGCCTATGAGGCTGCTGCCAGAAACGCTGCCAACATCGATCCCAATGGCCGACGCGGACAAAAGACTATCGCCCATGAATTCATCATGGACAAAGTTTTCGGCAAATGGGACAAGATTCATGCTGACAATACAGCAAGAAAAGAGATGGCAAACACGCCTTACCTGAGCGGCATGTGGAGCTACGTTATGGGCAGTGCCCATGTTGCGATGGGGCACATTGGGCCAGCAGAAGCTGAGCTGCAAAACATCCGCGATCAGATCGCCGCAGATAATGTAAACGATCACGGAGTTAGCCCAACACCAGCAGACCATGTGCTCACATTGGCAATGCACGCACTCATGGGAGAGATCCAGGAAGCCAATGGCGATCTCGATGCAGCGATCCTGCACTACGGCCACGCAGTAGAGTTCCAGGACAACCTCAACTACACCGAGCCACCTGACTGGTCACAGTCCATGCGTCTCTACCTGGGTGCGGCATTGCTTGCGGCAGGCAGAGCGGAAGAAGCCGAGGCAGTCTACCGAGAAGATCTGGAATGGAATCAGCAAAACGGCTGGACGACCTTCGGTCTCTATCAAGCACTGGAAGCACAGGGTAAAACCCAGGAAGCAGTCATCGTAAAACGACAGTTCGACAGCTTCTGGCGCAACGCCGACGTGGAACTCACCCGTTCAAGGATTTAGACTAAGAACCCAAGCCTGGTTTGCCGAGTTGTAGAATATTTACGACTCGGCAAGTCCACTCACCAGCAGACGGAGTGTAGCTCAGCCTGGTAGAGCACTGCCTTCGGGAGGCAGGGGCCGGAGGTTCAAATCCTCTCACTCCGACCAATTTTCAATTATAAAGGTCAGCCCTCACAGAGAGGGGGCTGGCTTTTCTGTATTGGAAATTGAGAGGGTAATGGAAGCTCCCTCGGGAGTTCACAAATTTGGTAGGAGTAAATTTGAATGTGCGCAGCACGCGTGCTGGGTGGCGCACAGGGAAGTGCGCCATCATATCCTCTTTCCCTGAGAACTAATAGTCGTAAGGCTTTGGCGCACTTTCCCAGAGCACATTCTCACGCGCGCACAATCTACTTTAGAGCCGATCAATCCCAGAGTTAGTAGGCCAAACATACCTCGTAAATTCAAAGGCTTACGGTGCATGCGCACTTATAAGTGCGCACCATGCTCACATGGCTTTTTCGGCGCCGCGTATCTACCCTCTGATTTTTGACTATTCGAATTATTTGGAGTTTAAATTCAAGCAGTTACCCACTAAACTCGAGATACTAGGACCCCTACCATATGAGGGGTCACACTATATAAATGTTATGTTCAAAGTCCGAACACAGCACAATACGGTGGGGTCACTTTGAGATGAAATTTGAATCCGTGTTCTACCAGATGAGCCTCCTCTCATTAGTGTCTCTCTTAGGTTTGACGCTGCTTGCATCCGGCCCCCAATTGATAGCCTCACGCCCCATCGAACTCAGCACATTCAAAGGATATCTCGTTGACGACGAAGAGATGATAGGTTTTTGGGGTTGTGATGCAGCCGAACCAACAAGCTTCACGGACCCAATTGATATAGGAGTTACAGAAAGGTATTGGCTTCTTAAGAAAAATATTCGAGAACCAATATACTTTGAAATTGAAGGAGTATTAAGTGACGATGGTGGATTCGGGTACGGCACAGGGATAGATTTTGAGAAGAATATTGAAATTCACAGAATTATTACAGCTTATAGAATTGAAAAAATAATGTGCGGAGCACTACCTTTCGAATTCCCATTAGGCTGGTATGAAGAAGCTTGAACATAACAATCATTTCAATAGTGGACTCGGCTCACGCCGAGCTGATCTGCTACCACTTTTTTGGACAGCAATTTCGTCCAGTCAAGAGGTATCAGCATGGGACACACACGAAGCAGGAACTACCGACGCTACACGTTAGAATTCAAGGAACAAGCCGTTAGGTTGGC